>Ga0209755_10000054_pt1 | contig 196084 bp, 165 predicted proteins | sample TergutCo191P1_FD_187301 | JGI IMG/M metagenome (GOLD analysis project Ga0209755, IMG submission 187301) | Cornitermes sp. P1 segment gut microbial communities from Petit-Saut dam, French Guiana - Co191P1 (SPAdes) (version 2) | ecosystem: Host-associated > Arthropoda: Insects > Digestive... | reverse complement strand
TCTTGCTTTTGTTATATCAGGGCAGCGCCTTTGCGGGTTATCTGTCAGGTAATGACCGTCACCGGATACGGCGTAGTTAACTTTTCCTTTAAACCCAAAAATCTCTTTACCGGCTTTTACATAAATATCAGCAAGCTCTTTAATGGTAATCTCCGGTTTTTCGATGCCGATATTAAAATAATCATACTTACCATGCAATAAAATTTTCAGATAACCGCTCACAGAATCCGCGATATAACAAAATGTCCTTGTAGGCGATCCGTCCGATAAAATATCTATATCGTTGCCCTCATAAACCGCAAGGGCGAAATCCGCGGGGACGCGCTTGTCTTTCAGGCGCATACCAGGTCCGTAATTGTTAAATGGACGCGCTACGCCGAGCGGCATATTATACTGCTGAGCGAATAACATACATATAGTTTCGCCGAAACGTTTTGATTCATCGTAACAGGCTCTGGGTCCTGTAAAGGATACATAACCGAAATAATCCTCGTTTGTCGGAACAAACTTTTGATCCGGATTACCGTATACTTCGCTTGATGAATAAAAAAGAAATCCGTTTATTTTTTTTTCTTTGTAAAAATCAAGTAATTTTCTAAGACCCCAAATATTGGCGTCGAGCGTTTCAATCGGATATTTCCTGTAAAATATGGGGGAAGCGATAGATGCCATGTGTATAATATAATTCGCTTCGCCAGCGTATGATACCTTTGATATATCGCCTGCAATTATATCAAACTGCTCTATTACAAACAACGGATCATTATAAAATGATTCAAGCCACGCAGGTTTTCCGAGCATAAAATTATCCAGGGCGATTATTTTTTTAATTCCCAGATCATTTCCTGTTTCTTTAAAGAAATTTAAAAAATAATAACCTAAAAATCCGCATGCGCCTGTTATCAGAATAACCGCGCCCTTTAATTTCTCCGCTTCTGCATTTGACAGAGACGCACGTGTATGCAAAATATCTTTTTTAAACTGGCTGCCAATCATTTTTCCTCCATAAATTTTATCAGGCAAGAAAATACCTGCAATCGATCCATTGCTTGTCAGGATATTCATTGCGTAAATTTTTAAAATCACTCCATGCCGTAACAAGCACAACTAAATCGCTTTTTTCGCAGAGTTCTTTTTTGCTTGATAAATATCTGACATTATTAAATTTGTACAGTAACTCAAACGCTTCATTTGCGGCAGGGTCATAAGCATTTATATTTGTAAACCCTTCCTTTAATAACAGCGATATTATTTTCGCGGAGGCGCTGTCGCGCACATCATCGGAGTCAGGTTTAAAAGACAGCCCTAAAATACCAATGTTTTTATCTTTATTGACTGTTTTTTTTATTTTTTCCATAAAAAAAGCGGGCATTTTTTCATTTACCGAAATAACTTCATTCAGCATTCGCGGTAAAATGCCGTGCTGTTTTGCTTTTGCCGCCATTGCCTGAGTATCTTTAGGCAGGCAGTATCCGCCGTAGCCGCATCCGGGATAAAGATAGCTTGCTATACCGGAATCTTTAAGGCGTTTATCTTCATGTAAAATCCTGAAAGCCTTTCCTGTATTTATGTCGCCGATGTAATCTGCAATCATGGACATCTCATTCGAAAAACTAATCATGGACGCCAGCATTGTATTTGAAAGATACTTTACAAACTCCCCTGTATTTAAAGAAACAATATGTACCGGAGCATTAAACGGCTGGTATATTGTTTTTATGATTTCAGCGGCTTTTTCATTATTCGTTCCGCATACGATTCTGTCCGGCTGAATAAAATCTTCCCAGCATTTACCTTCGCGTAAAAATTCAGGATTGTTTGAAAGATGGCAAAAATCATAAATCCCCTTTTTCTGTAAATATGGAATCACGTCATCCTGCGCGGTTCCCGGCGGCACTGTTGACTTTATAACTAAAACACGGTGTTTGCCTCCGGTAAGAACCGGCAGAATACTGTCCAGCGCGGAAAAAAGATAAGTTAAATCTGCCCTGCCGTTTTCTCCGCAAGGAGTTCCAACACAAAAGAAAATTACATCGCTTTCGTTCGCTGCTTCTGCCGCATCGCGAACCGGAAAAAAAGTTTTATTTAAATTCCGTTCAAGAGCTTCATCCAACCCGGGCTCAAGGAAAGGAAGATTTCCGCAGCTTATTTTATCAAGCTTGTTTATATCTATATCGTAACCCCTGACTTTAAAGCCTTTCTCTGCAAAGCCGAGAGCTGTTGTCAATCCAACAAAACCAAGTCCAAATATTCCGATTTGCATGCTCATCTGTTATTCCCTGTAATTATTGCTTCAGCCATAATGCCCAGGGCGCTCTTACATTGACCCAAACATCGGTTAGCTCGTTTTTATCCTTAAGAGTGTCCATTGCTTTCCAAAAACCGCTGTGTTTAAACGCAGCTATTTTTCCTTCGTTTGCAAGTTTCTCAAAAGGTTCTCTTTCTAAAATTGTTGTATTCCAATCTTTTATATATGAGAAAATATCAGGTTCCATTACAAAAAAACCGCCGCTTATCCATGCTCCGTCTCCTTGCTGTTTTTCTGTAAATGAATAAACAGCGTTATCAGATCCGATTGTCAAAGAACCATATTTTCCGACAGGCTGTACCGCAGTAATAGTAAGCGATTTATTTGATTTTATATGAAAATCAAGAAGCGTGCGTATATTAATATCACTGACTCCATCGCCGTAAGTAAGAAAAAAACGTTCATTACCCAGATATTTCTGAGCCCTTAAAAGCCGGCTGCCTGTCATTGTATCCTGTCCTGTATAAAGCATGGTTACTTTCCAGGGCTCTGTTCTGTGATTATGTATTTCCACGGAGGTGTTATTCATATCCACTGTTATATCAGAATAACGGTTATAATAATTAACAAAATATTCTTTTATTACATGCGATTTATATCCGGTTAAAACAACAAATTCATTAAAACCCCAATGCGAATAAATTTTCATTATGTGCCATAAAATCGGACGTCCTCCTATTTCTACCATTGGTTTTGGAAGCAGATTAGTTTCTTCCGAAAGCCTGGTTCCAAGACCTCCGGCTAAAATTACAACTTTCATTTTTACTCCTTACTCATCTTCGATTCCATTACGGCATCCGCCGTTGCCTGAAGATTAGCATATCCGTATTTTCTGCATGGTTCAAGATGAGCCGCTTCCGCCCATTCGTTCCACGCGTTAATAAAAACAAATCTATCTCCAATTTCACGATTTTCCTTTGTATGCCGTATTATGTCTGATATCCATTGTTTGTAAATTTTTGGAGTCATTTGAAACACATAAGAATTAGCGCCGCGCCGCGCAGTATTATCCCAGCATGGAAATGCGCTGAGATAAGCTTTATGTTCAGGATAATACAGTTTCCCGCTGACATATTTTTCCATATCAAATACATCACAGTTAAATTCTGGATTTATTGGAACTGCCTTAACATTCGGAGGCATTTTGTATACAATGCCATTCGGCGGAAATTCAAGCGCTTCATCAAAATTATATGATACCGAGGCTTCGGAAGATACGTTAGTTGCGGCAAGGCATATTTCACCGATTCCGTTATCCCTGCAGTATTTTTTCCATATTTTAATTGTATTGTTCGCATTCGGCAGCCGGTCAGGATTATAAATAATTATTAACGGTCTTCCGTTTATTCTTATGTAACGTTCATCCTTAACATATTTACATATATCGGCGATACATGCCAAATCATCTTCTTTTGAATGTTTTTGAGCGATTAATATTTCATTGTCCATTCCGTCCCAGCGCCTTGTCCAGTTTTCGTTTGCCCAAAGCAAACAGAACGGAAAATCAAACCCCTCTTTGGAATTTAAAAAATTATCGAGAGGTTTATCCAGCAGCCTTTTTCCTCCAAACCAATAATAATAAAAACAAAAACCGTAAATGCCGTAATTCTTCGCCAGCTTCACCTGTTCTTTCATTATGTTTATGCCGCTAAGATCATAAAACGGCATATCATAGGGCAGATGCGGCTGATAATGCCCCAAAAACTGCGGCACAGCTTTTGTAACATTCGTCCATTCTGTAAAACCTTTGCCCCACCATTTATCATTCTCCGGAAATGTATAATACTGAGGAAGATAAAAAGCGATTGGTTTTACATCTTCGCCGCTAAACGTTATGTGATTTTCCTTATACTCTTTAAATTCTTCGCTTCGCGCGCCTGTTTCAAAAATCTTCACCGCGTAATTTTTATAATCGTCTGCCTCCGTGGAAACAATATAACCTCTGGATCTAAGCCATTTTGTTAATTCCCTTGCAGCCGCATACTTAAAATAATTTTTTAATGATTGAGATACGGGCAGTAATCTAAAAACAGCCCGGCAAAAACGATAAAAAAACCTGATTACGCTTTTTATTAGTTTTTTAAAAACTCTAATCATGTATATCTTTTTTTCCAGCTCATAAGTCTTTTAAAAATCTTTCCAGCGCATCCTGCCACAGAGGCAGTCTTTTAAAAACTGCGTTATCCAAACTAATTTTCGACATCCGTGAATTTTTCGGTCTTGGAGCTTTTGCAGGATACTGCTCTGACGGTATTGGATTTATTGTGCATGAACTTCCGCTTTGGCGCATTATCTCCCTGGCAAACTCCGCCCATGAGCAAAAGCCTTCGTTTGCCGCGTGATATATGCCGTATTTGCCGGACACTGCCATATCGCATAACAGAATGGATAAATCGGCGGTATACGCGGGACTGCCTTTTTGATCGTTAACTACATTTATTTCATCTTTTTCCTGCGCCAGCTTTAACATTGTTTTAACAAAATTATTTCCATTCCGCCCGAACACCCATGATATTCGTACAATGAAATATTTGTCTAAATTTCGCATAACAGCTTCTTCGCCTGCCAGTTTGCTTTTGCCGTACACAGAGCGCGGCGATTTAGGCGCGTCAGTTTCGTATGGAGCATCACCGCTGCCGTCAAATACATAGTCTGTACTGATGTATATCATTTGGGCGTCTGCTTCACGGCAGGCTTTCGCGATATTTTCAGCGCCGCCTGAGTTAACGCGCATACACAATTCTGGTTCGTCTTCGGCTTTGTCAACCGCTGTATACGCCGCGCAATGAATAACACATGACGGCTTGTCATTTAAAATAAATTGCCGCACAGCTTCAGCGTCCGTAATGTCTAATTCATCAATATCTATGCCCGCGCAGCTGATTTCTCTCCTTTTAAACTCTGAAACAATATCCGCGCCAAGCTGTCCTCTTGCGCCGGTGACAAGTATCAATCTTCGCCCCTGTATTTTCCGCTTAAAATATTTTCCCACCAATTGCGGTTTTCTTTATACCATTGTATTGTCATGCGCAAACCTTCCTCGAATTTTGTTTCAGGCTTCCAGCCCAACTGTTTCGATATTTTTGATGAGTCTATCGCATAACGGAGATCATGTCCCGGTCTGTCGGCAACGTATTTAATCAGCGATTCTGGTTTATCAAGATATTTTAAAATGGCTCTTACTATGTCTATGTTTCTTCTTTCATTGTATCCGCCGATGTTATAAACTTCGCCCGGCGTTCCTTTTCTTACTATCAAATCAACAGCGCGGCAATGATCGGTTACAAAAAGCCAGTCGCGCACATTTTCGCCTTTGCCGTACACAGGCAAGGGTTTATCCTGCATTGCGTTTGTGATCATAAGAGGAATTAATTTTTCGGGGAAGTGATACTGACCGTAATTATTGCTGCAGCGCGAAATTGTAACAGGCATTTTATATGTGCGCGCGTAAGCCAGACAAAGCATGTCCGCTCCGGCTTTGGACGCTGAATACGGACTTGATGTGTGCAGCGGAGTTTCTTCGGTAAAAAGCAAGTCAGGTCTGTCCAGCGGAAGATCGCCGTAGACTTCATCAGTGGAAACCTGATGATATCTCGCTGCGTTGTAACCGCGTGACGCGTCAAGCAAAACCTGCGTACCTATAATGTTGGTCATTAAAAACAGACCCGGATTGTCAATACTTCTGTCTACATGGCTTTCCGCCGCGAAGTTTATAACATAATCAGGTTTATATTTTTTAAATATCGATCTTACCGCGTCCGAATCGGAAACATCAGCTTTTTCAAAATAAAAATTTTTATGATTCCTTACAGGCGCGAGAGTCTGCATATTACCGGCATAAGAAAGCTTATCTACGCAGATGACGGTATCATCAGGATATGATTTTATCGTCTCGTGGATAAAATTGCCGCCGATAAATCCGGCGCCGCCTGTTACAAGTATTTTCAAATTGAATCTCTGATAATTTTTTTATTTATTATAATCCGCGTATGCGGCGCAGACTTCTTTTGAACTTCCAATCATTGCTACTTCTCCACCCCGCAGCCAGACTGCCTTTTCACATAACTGTTCTATCATGTGTCTGGAGTGAGATACAAGAAGCAGCGTCACGGTATTTTGCAGCATTTTGTGTATTCTGTCAGTACATTTTTTCTGAAAAGCGGCGTCTCCTACAGAAAGAGCCTCGTCAATAATTAATATTTCGGGTTTTCCGATAGTGGCAACCGAAAAAGCCATGCGCGCCTGCATTCCTGTAGAATAATTTTTTATTGGCATATCCAAAAAATTTTTAAGTTCGGAGAACTCGACTATTTCATCGTAATGTTCTTTCATGAAATTTTTGCTGTAACCAAGCAGCGCTCCCTGAAGGAAAATATTTTCGCCGGCTGTTAATTCAGGATCAAACCCTGCGCCCAATTCCAATATCGGCGATATCGAACCATTTATAGAAACAGATCCTTTATCGGGAGCTATAATACCGCAGATAAGCCTCATTAAAGTTGATTTTCCAGCGCCGTTTTTACCTACTATGCCCCAGGATTCACCCTTTTTAATTTCCAGACAGATATCTTTTAAAGCGACAAATTCCTTAAAACGAAGTTTTCCCTGCATTAAATTTATAAAATATTCTTTAATATTAGTTAATTTTTCAGAAGCCATATTAAAGTACACTGAAGCGTTTTCAATTTCAATGACGGGATGTTCCAATGATTACCTCATATATACAGAATAAATTTTTTCTTGTTGTTAGCAAAACTAACATACCCAATTAACAGCATAATCACGGCGGCGACAGCTCCGCGGACAACAAAATCCATACTGCCAGCATTATCAGAGCCCAGAATAAAATCACGGAACGCTGTTATATAAAAATACATGGGATTGTAGCGCGTAACGATATGCTGCAGAAAATCCGGCATGATGCTTATTGGATAGAATATTGCCGAGAGATACATCCATGCTGTAGTAAATACGCTCCAAAGGTGCTGCACATCCCTGAAAAAAACCATGGCCTGAGCCAGAAACAGCCCCATTCCAATACAAAAAACATATAACTCAATAATGGGAATAAAAATTAAAATAAAACGCCATGTAAGCGGCGCGCCGACAACAAGAATTACTATTATAAGCGCTCCCAGAGAAAAAATAAAAAATATAAGTTCGCTTGAAACCGCCGACAGGGTAAAAATATATTTTGGCACGTATACTTTTTTTAAAATGCCGGCATTGCCGATAATTGACGAAAGTGAGCGTGTGGTCGCGGCATTCATAAAACCGAAAAGCATATGCCCTACAACAACATAAATGGGAAAATATTGTATCCCTCTTCCAAAAAGATTTGAAAAAACAATTGTTAAAACCACCATGGAAAGCAGGGGATTTAACACGCTCCAGAAATAACCTAAAATACTTTTTCTGTATTTTAATTTGATGTTACGCGCAACAAGCTGAAAAAAAAGTTCTTTGAATTTTAAAAATGTCAGCATCCGATTATATATTTTGCGCATATTTCTTAAAATCCTGTTTTTTAAAGCTGTAGTCGGTTTTATCCAGCGAAAAATTGCAATTGTAATAAGGGTCTCCGGCTGCAAGTTCTTTTTCCCATCTTGTTTTGAATAACGTTACATCTTTCGCGTGTTTGAATCTTTTTTTTGTGCCGATATTATATCCCCGCGATTTTGATTCAAGATGATAAGCCTCTGTATACGGCGTCCAGACAATTAAATAGCCGGACTTGCGCAGCTTCAGACATAAATCAACATCGTTAAATGAATTTGGAAACTCCGGAGCGAAACATCCTGTTTCTTCAAAAATATTCTTTTTAATCATCATGCAGGCGGCTGTGACAACACTCATATTCTGCACAATCTGCAGTTTTCCCATATAACCTGTAGTGTCGCGTGGTACGCTGTGATAAACATGGGCGGTTAGTCCTTCAAGCCCTAAAATTAAACCGGCATGCTGAACAGAACCGTTGTGATAATATAGTTTTACTCCCACAGCTCCCACATCGCTGCGCTGGCTGTACATCAGCATTTCTTCAATCCAGTTTGGAGTTATTATTTCTATGTCATTGTTTAAAAAAATAAGCTGCGAGCCTTTGGAATGCTGGGCGCCGAAATTGCAAATTTTACTGAAGTTAAACCCCGTTTCTTTCCAGTAAATAACATGGATATTTTCATATCTTTTTAATTCTTCGTATAACGCAAAAATTGTTTCTTCGCTGCTGTTGTTTTCCGCTATTATAATTTCATAATTTTCATACGTTGTTTTCTGCATTATTGAAGAAATACATTTGCGCAAAAGGGGAGCGTTGTCCTTATTTGGAATTATGATGGACACCAACGGTTTTTCCTGTAAATCATAAATCACCCTGTAATATCCAGGCAGCTCTATTTTGCTTTCTACATGAGCCGGTTTGCCGTGTTTTTTTAAATAATCGGTAATTACTTTCTCCGCCGCGGAAATATTATCAAGCTTTCTTTTTATGTCGGAAGCCGCCAGTTTTTTTTCATCGCGGTGAAAATACAATAATTTCGGTATATGATAAATTTTATCGGCGATATCCGTATATCTTAAAATTAAATCATAATCCTGACCGCCGTTAAACTCGCTTCTGTACGTTCCGCCCCTTTCAGAAATTTTTCTGTTAAAGATGGTAAAATGGCTAATATAATTATAAGAACAAAGCGTATCAATCGCGTAATCAGGCTTATGATGCCTTAATTTTACATAATAATTTTCGGAAAAATACGCTTCGTCGGAATAAATAAAATCGGCTTCTTCATCGCAGATAACTTTCATCATCTCGTAGAGAGCCGAAGGATGCAGTATGTCGCTCTGATGCAATAATCCCCAGAAATTTCCTGAAGCCATATCAATCGCGATATTTAATCTTTCTGACACGCCGACGCTTTTGTTAACTTTTCTGTATTTTATTCTTTTGTCTTTCTGCGTATAAATTTTACAGGTATGTTTCGCGGTCATGTTGTTTTTTTCGCTTCCGTCAACCAGACAAAGCTCCCAGTTGCCGTATGTCTGAGACAAAACGGATTCCATCATGTCGTTTAAATAATGCTGAGGCACATTATACAAAGACACAATAATCGATATTTTATGATTTTTCGGGAAGATCATGTTCTCCTGAATTTTTCTTTCTTTTTTTGACAAGCCGGTATATGACTTTAACGGCGCTTTCTGCCCTTTTATTCCGGCAGTGATCCTTTCGAATGTCGTTCTAAAGCCGTGGTTTTTTATTGAACGCAGGAAATTTACAAAGAGATAAATTTTATTATTGCGCAGTATAAAATTTATTAATCCCCACATAATCCTGCTATCCTTATGTTATACGCAACATTCAAAACAAACAGTCTTTAAGCTGATTAAAACGCTGCAATTTTTTATCTTTTTCGGAAAGTATGTATTCAATGCCGGTATCCGGCCAATTAATCCCGATATCGGGATCGTTCCATAATAGACCGTCTTCATCCTGCGGATAATAAAAATCGGTGCATTTATATGCAAATAACGCGGTTTCGGTCAACACCAAAAAACCATGGGCAAAACCTTCTGGAATAAAAAACTGATTTTGTTTTTCTCCGCTTAAAATAACGCCATGCCATTTTCCGCGTGTGGAGGAGCCTTTGCGCAAATCAACCGCGACGTCAAAAATCTCGCCTTTAACCGCTCTTACAAGTTTACCCTGAGGATGCGTTATCTGAAAATGCAGACCGCGCAACACTCCTTTTGGCGAATAAGACTGATTATCCTGAACAAAAGGAGAATTTATGCCGGCTTTTTCGTAATCGCGCAGCGACCAGCTTTCAAAAAAATATCCGCGTTCGTCTTTAAATACTTTCGGCGTTATTTCAAATAACCCCTGAATCGGGCACGGATAAAAATCAAAAGGCATTAATAAAAAAATCCTTATTTGTTTTCTGCAATATATCTTAAGTAATTGCCGTACTCTGTTTTATATTCAAGGCTGATTTTTAAAAGTTCGCTGTTCGATATCCAGCCTTTGTTATACGCAATTTCCTCGATACAGGAAATATACATACCCTGTCTTTTTTGTATTGTTTCAACAAAGTTTGACGCTTCCAATAGATCGTTGCAGCTTCCAGTGTCAAGCCATGCCATGCCCCTGCCAAGGATTTCCGCGGACAGGCAGCTTTTTTCCATGTAGGCATTATTGATTGCTGTAATTTCTATTTCACCGCGCGCTGAAGGTTTTATACTTTTGGAAATTTCAACGACATTGTTATCATAAAAATAAAGCCCGGGAACAGCGTAATGTGATTTTGGTTTTGCGGGTTTTTCTTCTATAGAAATTACTTTCCCAAAAGTATCCAATTCCACAACGCCGTAAGAAGAAGGATCTTTCACATAATACCCGAATATCGCTCCTCCCCCATGTTTTGAAATTTTTGACGATGTGTTTTGTAAAATCTGGCTGAAACCTCTGCCGTAAAAAATATTATCGCCCAGCACAAGGGCGCAGGCGCCCGTACCGATAAAATCAGCGCCTATTAAAAAAGCTTCAGCAAGCCCGCGCGGACTTTCCTGCAGCCTGTATTCAAAACGCATACCAAGCTGTTCACCGGTGCCGAAAAGCTCCCTAAATACCGGCAAATCGCGCGATGTGGAAATTATAAGAACTTCCCTGATATCCGCCAGCATTAGAACCGAAAGAGGATAGTAAATCATGGGTTTATCATAAAGAGGAAGAAGTTGTTTAGAGACTGCTTTGGTAATAGGATAAAGCCTTGTACCGGAACCGCCGGCCAGTATAATACCTTTCATTAACTAATATTCCTTTTTAGGCAAAAAGTATCCAAGTTCCTTTATAATCGGAACTTAATAAGCGGGAATTAATACCTGTCTGCCCATATACCATCCGATATATGGACTGACGGACGCTCATACACCGGCGGCCGAAACACACTCAATGTAATATTGCCTATTTTAGCCATAATAGCATATAAAATTTTAAAAATCAGGATAAAACAAGAGAAAAACATAAATAAAACCTGAGAAAATAAGCTTATACATTATGATAATGACTCTTTTTTATCGTTTTTATAAAGAATAATACCTCTTTCCATAGAAACACAGCGCATTAATATAATAACACTATATCATTTTATGCAAAGTAAGTCAATCAATCTGATATACTTGACAAAAACCGGCAGTTTCTATATGTTTTAAACTTAGCGTTAACACACGCTCCCCGGTTGTGTAATGGTAGCACGGCAGACTCTGGATCTGCTTGTGGGGGTTCAAATCCTCCCTGGGGAACAAAATTCTCAAATTTTCACTAAATTTTATAGGAAATTAGATAATGTTATTAATAACAAAAAGTTGGAGGATTTGAACCGGAGTGCCGTACCCCGAAAAGGCAAGAGCCTTTTCGGGGTTGAGGCGCATGGTATCCTCAACCGAGTCGCAAAGCGGCGAAGGTTCCCCTCTTGACGCGCCGAAAGGCACGCAGGCGGTCTGGAAGCCCGAAGCAGGAAGCTGAGGGCTGGAAGACAAATCCTCCCTGGGGAAAAAATCTCAAATTTTCGTTAAATTTACGGATTTGATCTGCTCCCAATCATCGGGGAATTGCCGGAACACAAAGAAACGCCGGTTATTTTTATGACACCGGAAGGGACAGCACGCGTCTTAAGCAAGCTCCTGTTTGATCGCAGAGTAAATATTATCGCACAAAACCTGTTTTTTCTCTTCCTGTTGCATTTTCGCCGTATCTATGGATTCAAGGAAAGCGACCTTTATAGGCACTCCAGCCACGCGTTTGGTTTTTTCAAAGACCTCGTAACTGCCTTCGATGGCGACAGGAACGATAACTGCTCCTGCCTGGGTTGCAAGTTTTATCGAACCTTGATGGAAAGGAAGAAGCCCCCTGCCCTTTGAACGGGTTCCTTCCGGAAAGATGATCATGCCGCCGCCGGCTTTAATCCTTTTAATGCCCTTGCTAATGATTGGAACCGCTTTTCTTATATTTTTACGATCGATAAAAAGCCCTCCAAGCAAAAAAATCCAGAGATTAATGAAAGGCAGATAAAGGAGCTCCTTCTTTGCCATAAAACCAAACGGACGCCCGCAAAACGCAAGAAGCAGAATAATATCAAAATAACCGCAGTGGTTGCTGATAAAACATACGCCGCCTTTTTTAGGAATATTTTCCCTGCCTGTTACTGTAACAGTACAGCCTGCGGCAGGAATCATTGTACGCGCCCAGCCCTGTACCAGGCGATAAACAAATACTTTCATTGGTTTTTGCAGTCCAAAAAATGAAAGGAAAAAAGCAACTAATGCAAATGGAAGCAAAACAAGCACGGCTAATACAACTAAACCAAAACAAAATATTGTTTTTATCATATTGATAATTATTCATTATTTAAGAAAATTACTCAATGGAAAAAAATACCTCGCTGTGAAGAACATGGCTGTAAATCCCATTGCCGATAAAGAAGATGTTCATAAACCGAAGTTTCCTGACAACTCCAATATGCTCCCCCATTGACTAAAATTCATCAATATAGTACTCTTGTCCCATATTAATTTTTCAGGAGAAAACCATGGCACAAGCCAGTAAGAACAGCCGTACTGCCAGCGCGACACAGAAATTTATGTGTTCCTGCGGCGGAGAGATAAAAATGAAGACCCTTTTCGAAAGCGGCAAGGTAAAAAACATGGCGGAATGTGACAAATGCAAACGGAAAGAACGCCGTCCGTCAGATTTCAAATAATCGGGCTTTAAAAAAACCGGTTAGTTCTGAAAAAACTCAATCGTAAATAAATAACTGGAGGAATCCTTTGGCAAAAAAAAGCAGTTCAGCGGAAAAGCGGCACCGCAAGAGTGAAGAACGCCGCCTGCGGAATAAATCGGCAAAAAGCGCAGTAAGAACAAGCGTTAAAAAATTCGTAACTCTCGCTCAGAAAAAAGATCCGCAAACGGAAGCGGCATTAAAAGAAATGATAAAAAAAATTGATACAGCCGCTGGTAAAGGCATTATAACTAAAAATGCGGCAGCCCGGAAAAAATCGAGGATGCAGCGCTATTACAATGTAACAAAAACAGCACAGTAATTAATTAATATGCCGGCGAAAAAATATACTAAAGCTGACATAATTGACGCTCTTTATGAAAAAACAGGAATGAGCCGCAACGAGATTCATGGCGCAATCGATCTTTTTATAAACGAAATGAAAGAAGCCCTTGTGCGCCGCCAGGTGATCGAACTGCGCGGCTTTGGAACTTTTGAAGTAAAAATAAGAAAAGCCCGTCCAAGGGCGCGAAATCCCAAAACAGGAGAAAACATCGCTATCAGGTCGCATGGAGCAGTCGCTTTCCGTTCAGGTCGTGAGCTGAAACAGGCTGTATGGGTTGTCAATGATGATGAATCAATTCAAAAATAAATCAGGATTTTTTATAGATTTAGGATTTGTAATTTTATCGGCTGTCCTTTTTGCCGCATCTTTTCCGAATATTTTGATTAAAAACGGACTGCCCTTTCTGGCATGGTTTGCTTATATTCCGATTCTTGCTGTTATTCGCAAATACAATCCTCTTATCTGCGTTTTTTGGGGAATAATCTACGGACTTGCAGCTTACAGTCTTTTTAATTACTGGCTTGGATCTTTTCATCCTGCCGCGGGAATAATTGTTTACAGCATATACGCGGTTTATCTTGCGGTAGTTTTTTTACTGTTAAAATTAGCTGAAATCTTTTTTTACAAAAACGCGGCAGGCGGCGAAGTCTCCCGGGCATATCTCATTCAATGGATCATCTGGCTTGCTTATGAGTATTTAAGCACAAAAGGATTTTTAGGATACCCGTATGGAATAACAGGTTACACGCAATGGCAATTTCTGCCTTTAATACAAATCGCGGGTATCACGGGAATATGGGGAGTAAGCGCGCTTGTTACATTCCCATCTTTCTGGTTGGCAGGAATTCTTCCGCAAACCATGCGAACCAGCGCGAACAAAAAGAATTTAATCAAAGATTACTGCCGCATATTATTAAAAGATAAAATGCCTGCGATAATCTGGCTTGCTGCATTAACTGCGTCTTTAATTTATGGATTTATCAATATAAACGGGTATTCTTCCAAAATAGCTTCAGGTGATTTTAAGACTGCGCGGATTGCGCTTGTTCAGCATAACACAGACCCTTGGGAGGCTTCAAAAGCTCCTTCTCATTGGCAGAGAATAGAAGCTTACCGCAAAGATTTATCAATATTAAAACAGCTCTCGGATGAAGCGCTTGCTTCGAGTCCCAGACCGCAGATGGTTGTCTGGCCGGAAACGGCGTTTATACCCAGGATTTACTGGCACGCAACTTACAGAAGCGATCAGGAATCATGGACTGTTGTAAGAGAGCTGCTGGAATATTTATCGAATCAGGATGTTCCTTTTTTAATCGGCAATGATGATGCGCGCATGGATTCGGAAGGAAACAGAATTGATTATAATGCGGCAATGCTTTTTGAAAACGGAATCCATACGGCAACTTACAGAAAACTTCATCTGGTTCCGTTCACAGAACATTTTCCCTATAAAAAACAATTTCCAGAATTTTATAAATGGCTGGAAAAAGCGGACACGCATTTTTGGGAAAAGGGAAATGAAGAAACAATTTTTTCCGGACATGGTTTTAAATTTTCAACTCCTATATGTTTTGAAGATACATTTGGTTATCTATCAAGAAATTTTACGCGCAAGGGAGCGGATGTTTTTATCAATCTGACAAATGACGCATGGTCAAAAAGTCTTTCCGCCCAAAAACAGCACCTTTCCATGGCTGTTTTCAGAAGCGCGGAAAATTACCGTCCGACGGTCAGGGCAACCATATCCGGTCAAACATGCGTTATCGATCCTACCGGAAAAGTTACAGCAGAAGCCGCTCCATTTTCCAAAAATTACCTGAATGCGGAAATCATTTTATTAAATCAGAAAAAAAGCACAATTTACACAAAATACGGAGACTATTTAGGGGTTTTCTTCACTTGCGCCGCTGTTATTATATTGATTTTCGGCGCGGCATGGTATACAATAAGAAAGCAAAAAATAATAAAATAGCAAAGGACAAGCCATGAATACACAGAAAAAGATACTTGTTGTTGATGATGAAACCGTTAATCTTGATTTTTTTGAGGTTATGCTGTCCAAACTCGGTTTTATAGTTGAAAAATGCGATAACGGACTGGAAGTTATAGAAAAAGTAAAGAAATTCCTGCCTGATCTTATCATTCTTGATAATATTATGCCCGGCATGACGGGAAGAGAAATTTCAAAAATTCTTAAAAATGACCCGGGTCTAAAAAGTATTTCCATTATAATGCTTTCAGCTCTTGATGATGTAAAAGATAAAGTTGCCGGTTTTGAAGCGGGCGTAGATGATTATATTACAAAACCGTTTAATTTTACCGAGGTTCTGGCGCGCATTAACGCGGTTTTGCGCAACCGCGCGCTGTTCGATCAGATTAAAATGAGAGAAGCGCGTCTTGTTCTTGCCGAAGAATTAAACAAGGATTTAAAAGAAAATCTGTCGGTTTTTATAGGAAGCATTGAAGAGCTTGATAAAACAATAACAACAATCTGCGAAGGCAAGGAACAAAACCTGAATCATGAAACGCTTGTCGGCAAGATCAAGCCGATCGGCGATAAAATTGTGTCGGTGCGAAAGCATATCGCGGCGCTTGACGCAAGGATTGAAAAAACCATTAATGAATGGGATAATCTAAAAAAAGATGAAATCGGGCTTTCTATTTTAGAAAGTCATATACGAAAATTCCTGCATCAGGAGCAGCCGTAAAAAGATTTCGTTTTTTTACTAAATAGCGCGGCTATACAGACGCGATTAAATGAGGATCAAATGCCCAAAAGGGAAGGAAAAAAGAAAGATAAACACGGTATTGTAGTCCTTGGTAAAACAACAAGTTTTACAGGATTTTTAAAATTTGCCACTACCCTGCGTATTCAGGGAAATTTCAGGGGAACAATAGAAGCCACAGGCGATCTCATAGTCGACAAAGACGCGGTTGTCGATGCAGATCACATAACGGTAAGCTCGCTTACAGTTTACGGAAGCATTTCCGGAACTGTGCTTGCGCAGAATAAGGTTGATATGATGAGCGGCGCGAAAGTCCACGGAGATGTCAGCGCAGCGAAATTGCGCATAGCAGACGGCGTTCTCTTTGACGGTAAATGCAAAATGACAAGTATCGAAAAAGATGTTGAAATTTTCCACCGCCCTACAGAAGAAATAAAAGCAGAATTACAGCGTTCCAATGTCAGAGCGTAAAGACTTAATTTATAAACAAGCTGAAAAAAAAGCTGAAGAAATAACAGAAAAGCTTAAAAAACTTTCTGTAAAAATAGCGTTAGCTGAATCATGCACCGCCGGAATGATTTCCGCTCTCCTTGCGAACACAGAAGGAGCATCAGGCGTTCTTTGGGGTTCTTTTGTGTGTTATACGCAAGAAGCGAAAGTATCGATGCTTGGTCTTGATAATGAAAGACTGAACACCTGCGGTCTCGTAAGCAGGGAAACTGCCTGCTCCATGGCGCAGGCAGCGATGCAAAAAAGCTGCGCGGATATCGGAGCCTCTGTAACAGGGCTTGCGGGACCTTTCGGAGACGGAAGCGGCGTTCCGGTGGGAACAGTCTGGACATCAGCCGCGTTAAAAAACGGCAGGACTGAAGCGAGGGAGTATCATTTTAAAGGCTCCAGAAACGCTGTCCGCGCCCAGGCGGCGGTTGCTGCGCTGGATTTAATAAATGAATTTTTAAATAAACATATTGACATAAACACAAAAAATTATTAGATTGGGAGTATCCTTTCAAAAACCAATATATGTTAAATGCAAATATAAAAAGCAAATCATGTCTCATCCCGTAAGGGAACGGCAATCCATAGGTGGTAAAAATGGCAGTAGTAAGAAGGGGCAGAAAGCCTTTAACTAGCGGTGAATCCGAAAATTCAGAAGAAGCGGAATTACAGAGCAATGAAAACGAAGAGCAGCCGGCGAATGAAAAACCCGGGCGCGTAATCGTCCGCGGCAGAAGAATCAATACAGAAAATGACGAACACGGCGAATCATCGAACGATGATTCGTATGATAAATCCCATAATGAACAAGCATCTTTTACTCTTCCGGCGCTGCCGAAACTTCCTTCAATGCCGGACCTTTACGGCAAACCCGTCCCGCGGCAGGATCAGGATAACGGCAAACCTCGTCTTACAATTAACGAACTTATCAGATTGAATATGAAAGATCTCCGCGAGCTTGCCACCTGTTATAACATCACTCATGACGACATGGTAATCCTTAAAAAACAGGAAATTGTTTTTGCACTTCTTAAAGCGCACACGGAAAGAGGCGGAATTATTTACGCTTACGGCTCTCTGGAAATTCTCCCCGACAGCTACGGTTTTTTACGCAGTCCGCAAAATTCATATCTTCCGGGTCCCGACGATATTTATATCAGCCCAAGCCAGATAAGGCTTTTTGCGCTAAAAACAGGCGACACAGTTTACGGTCAAATCCGCAGCCCGAAAGAAGGAGAGCGTTTCTTTGCCATGCTGCGGGTAGAAACGGTCAATTATGATGATCCGACTGTCGCGCAAAACCGCATACCATTCGACAACCTTACTCCGTTATATCCAAACCGCAAACTTGATCTTGAAACATCAACAGAAGGCGTAAGCGAAAGAGTCATCAATTTATTCTGCCCAATAGGAAAAGGTCAGAGGTCTTTAATTGTCGCGCCGCCGCGGACAGGCAAAACAATCATGATGCAAAAAATCGCGAACGCCATTACAAAAAATCATCCTGAAGTTTACTTAATCGTCCTTCTTATTGACGAGCGTCCCGAAGAAGTAACAGACATGGAACGCACCGTTCACGCCGAGGTTATTTCATCAACCTTTGATGAACAGGCTACGCGCCACGTTCAGGTTACAGAGATGGTTCTGGAAAAAGCGAAACGCCTTGTCGAACACAAAAGGGATGTTGTAATTCTACTTGATTCAATCACCCGTCTTGCGCGCGCGTACAACCAGACAGTGCCGACATCAGGCAAGATTCTTTCGGGCGGCGTTGACTCTAACGCGCTGCACAAACCAAAGCGGTTTTTCGGCGCGGCGCGTAATATCGAAGAAGGCGGCAGTTTAACGATTATTTCAACCGCGCTTGTGGAAACAGGCAGCCGCATGGACGAAGTAATTTTTGAAGAATTTAAAGGAACGGGCAACATGGAAATCAACCTTGACAGGCGCATTTCCGACCGCCGGCTCTTCCCTGCCATCAATATCAAGAAATCCGGCACCCGCAAGGAAGAACTCCTTCTTACCGAGGAAGAAATCCAAAAAATCTGGATTTTACGCAAAGTTATTAATCCAATGGACGATATCGAAATTATCGAACTACTGGTTGACAGAATGAAAAAAAGCAAGAATAATGAAGCATTCCTGCGATCGATGAACACCGGAACCGGAGGCATCGATTAAGTCCTTAAATCTGACCACTTAATCCTTGCATTATGGTAAATTGATAATTTTATTATAAGCAAGATTAAGCAGCCGGAAGTTGGACAATTTTTGGAGGATACAATGAAGGACAAAATACACCCCAAGTACGAAATGACAAAAATCACCTGCGCCTGCGGGAATGTCATAGAAACCCGTTCCACGATTAAGGATATCAAGGTAGAAATTTGCTCATCCTGCCATCCTTTCTTTACCGGCAAACAAAAGCTGGTTGACACCGCGGGACGCATCGAGCGGTTCAGGAAAAAGTACAACATTAAGGAATAGTTTACAGGAATACGGGATAATATTAACCGGCAGATTGTACATATAAAATAATTATTTCCATTGTAATAACTTTTCGTTTTGACCGCCGGCAGGCAGGTGTCAAGATGGTTTTGATAATGGAGCTTTTTCCAAAACTCGATTAGTTTTGAAAAAAGCTCTGGAAAAATCGTCTTTAAAGCCGATTTTTCCAATAAATCTAAGGAAGCTTTTCCAAAAGCTGAAGTTTTGGAAAAGCCTCAATGGTCTTAATTTTCATCCGATATGGATTTTATTAAGGAGGATATATGCTGAATGTCGGTTTAATAAGCACCTGGCATGTACATACTGATGATTATGTGCGGCAATTAAAGGAGTGCGGAAAAGTAAATATTGTCTCTCTATGGGACGAAAATCCCAAAAAAGGCAAAGAAGCCGCCGCTAAATGGAATATTGAATTTGATGAAGACTACGGAAAGTTTATAAACCGCAAAGATTTCAGCGCGGTAATTTGCGACGCTCCCACGGCAATGCATCCGGCTTTATTATCAAAAGCTGCCGCCGCAGGAAAAGATATTTTCACAGAAAAAGTTTTAGCCGTTACTTCCGCGGAAGTTACCGCTCTTGCCGAAGATATTAGAAAAGCCGGTGTTATTTTTACCATCAGCCTTCCGCTGCGAAGCGATCCAAAAGTTTTATACATAAAACAATTGCTCGATACAGGCGCTCTTGGCAGAATAACAGGCGCGAGATTCCGCAGAAGCCACAGCGGTGTAAGCGATCACTGGCTTCCCGATTATTGGTTCGACACATCCATGACAGGCGGCGGAGCGATGATGGATCTGGGAGCTCACCCTGTTTATGTTCTCAGTTTCCTTTTCGGAGTTCCAAAACGAATTTCAGGAATGTCAACACAGCCTTTCGGCACATCTTCCGATGAAAACACAATTGCGATCGCGGAATTTAAAGAAGGAATTCTCGCCATGATGGAAACCTCTTTTGTTACCTTCGGAACGCCGGATATTCTGGAAGTTTACGGCACAGAAGGCTCCGTATTCATGCATGGAGAAGAAATAAAAGTTTCTACAAAATCACTTAACGGACTTTCTTTTAAAAACGCGAAGATGGAAAAACTGCCAGCGGCAAAACCAGCGCCTATCCTTCAATTTGTTGACGCCTGCATTAACAGAACGAATACGCCTGAAGGTCTTGGATTGGATGACGCCGTATTACTTACCCGGATAACTGAAGCTGTCTATCAATCAGATAAAAGCGGACAGGCAATAAAATTCTAAATTAAATATTGAGGCTGTTTTAAAAAACACATTTTGAAACAGCCTTAATTAATTAAAAATGTTTTAGGCATCTTTCTCCCTTTAAAGTCTTCATCCTCTGTTTTGGCGCTTAAGTCCGTTACGCGCACTTTAAGTTCCGCTTCCAGTTTTTCCGCGGTTAACGCGCTGCGTTTTAAATTAACGCTGACAAATATTTTTCCGCCCAGGGCAAGAAGTTTTAAACAATTGCCAAGCAGATGAGTTAAATCGCGGTTTAAATCAAAATCATCTGTCATCTTTTTGGAATTGGAAAAAGCAGGCGGATCAACTATAATAATATCCCACTTCATTTTCTCTTTAACAGCTTTATTAATAAATTCAAGCGCGTCATATCTGATAAGTTTGTGTGTCTTTTTTTCATCATTCCTCTCGTTTCGCATTTCCTTCGCTATTATTGCCGAAAAACCATTCAGCGAAAAATTTTCCCGCGCCCGGCTTAAATAAGTATTGGAAAGATCGACAGAATCGGTAGAAACAGCGCCGCCTGCCGCCGCGTAAACAGAAAATGATCCTGTGTAGGAAAAAAGATTTAAAACTTTTTTACCTGAAGAAACAGAACGCACCATGGCGCGAAGGAGCCGCCTGTCAGCAAAGAGACCTGTATCAAGGTAATCTGATAAATTTATTTTAAAGGCAAGAGAGTTTTCGTGAATGATTTTTTCAAAACGCCCGTTTTCGATTTTTTCATATTGAGAAAAACCCTTTTGTTTTTGACGCTGTTTTAGAAAGACATGTTCAGGTTTTATTCCAAGCGCGGATGCGGCGCTGTCTTTCATAACAGAGAGCCATTTTATTTCATCGCTTTCTTCTTTTTCATAAGGACGTTTGTAAAGAGCGCCGCAAAGAGCCGCTTCCGCCGGAAAAGCGGAATCTCCGTAAAAATCCAGGACAAGAGGAATTTCAGGAATATCGCGGTCATAAAGCCTGAAAGCTTCGATGCCGTTTCTTTGCGCCCATTTTTTAAGATGGCGGAAACGTTTTTGCAGGCGGTTATAGAGCATACGCTCTTGCGCTCCGGTTTTATGATCCATGTAATACAAGATAGCATAATTTTAACGATTAATTTATATTAAATTATGGCGTTAAACATCACTCCTGTTACAAATCACCGCGAAAGAGAAAAAGGCTGCATTGTATATCCCGTATATTCGCGCCGTTCTGCAGGGCTTTCCGTCGGAATTAATCTTTTTCCCGGTAAAAAAACATGTCAGTTCGACTGTCCTTACTGCGAGGTGTTTCCGTTTTCAGCTAACGCCTCTTTTGATCTTAGCCAAATGGAGGATGATCTTCGCGCCGCAATTACCGCCGCGCGCAGTGAAAATATACCTGTCAAAGATATTTGCTTTTCCGGCAACGGAGAGCCTACGCTCTCTCCCGTTTTCGCCGAGGCTTTTAATCTGGCGGAAAAAATCCGGGAGGAAGCGTCTCCCTGCGCAAAACTTGTTGTCATAACAAACGGAACGGGACTTTTACAGCCGAATGTTTTTAAATTTCTTAAAGATGCCGCTTCCTCTCCTTCTTTAGACATCTGGTTAAAACTTGACGCCGGAACGAGTGAATGGTATCAAAAAATGAACAGATGCGTAATCCCTCATAATAAATTAATGGAAAAGATAAAAGAATTTACATCATGCGTTCCGGCGACAATACAGACAATGTTATGCGCAATCAACAGAGAGACGCCTTCGCGCGAAGAAGCGCAGGAATGGGAAGCTCTCGTATGCGCGTTAGCTGCAAATTCAAAAGACAGTAAAGCCGGCATCCGCAAAGTGCAGCTTTACGGCAAAGCGCGCGCCGCGCCGGAGGATCCGCACGCTTCTTCTCTGCCTGCCGAATATCTTGAAAAAAGAGCTTCGTCTCTTCGCGGGAAATTCGCCGAAAATAATATAACTGCGCCTGTTGAAATCTATATATAACCTTCTTAATATAAGCCTTTGCGAAAAAAACTTTATTTGTTATAATATACAAAAGGAGAAATCATGAACGCTTTAAACAAGAATCCTGCATGGAAAGGACGCAGAGGTCCTGTAGTGCTGGTTATTATGGACGGTGTCGGTTACGGTAAGTATAAAGAAGGCGATGCTGTCGCCGCTTCCAATATGCAATATCTTACGCTTTTTACGGAGAAAAACCCGCATACCAAGTTAAAGGCGCACGGAACCGCTGTCGGACTTCCTTCCGATGAAGACATGGGCAACAGCGAAGTCGGACACAATGCGATGGGCTGCGGAAGAGTTTTTAATCAGGGCGCGGCTCTTGTTTCTAAATCGATTGAAACAGGCGCGTTGTTTGAAGGCACTGCATGGAAAGAAATTATCGATAATTTGAAGATCGGAGGAAACTCTCAAGCAGATGACCGCAGGGCATCAACATTGCATTTTATCGGACTTTTTTCTGACGGCAATGTTCACAGCCACCTTGATCATTTAAAGGCGATGATTTCTCACGCTAAAAAAGAAAATGTTAAACGCGTAAGATTGCACATTCTGTTTGACGGACGCGATGTCGGCGAAACAAGCGCTCTTGAATATCTCGATCCATTCGAAGATTTCTTAAAAAGTTTGAACGACAGCAATTTTGACGCAAAAATCGGATCAGGCGGCGGACGCATGTGGATCACTATGGATCGCTACGGAGCTGACTGGTCGATGGTCGACCGCGGCTGGCAGACTCATGTGCTTGGAACGGCGCGTCAGTTTTCTTCGGCCCGCGAGGCTGTCGAAACTTACCGCAGGGAAATACCGGGCATTATCGATCAGGATTTAAAAGAATTTGTTATAATCGAAAACGGCAAAGACGGCAAGCCGTCGCCTATCGGCACAATTGAAGACGGCGATTCTGTTGTGTACTTTAATTTCCGCGGCGATCGCGCTTTGGAAATTACTGCGGCGTTTGAAGAAGATAATTTTACAAAGTTTGAAAGAAAACGCCGTCCTAAAGTTTGTTACGCTGGCATAATGGAATACGACGGTGACCTGCATGTCCCGCGCCGCTATCTTGTCAGTCCTCCCGCAATCGATCACACCATGGGCGAGTATCTTGCGGCAAGCGGAGTCAGAACGCTGGCGATTTCTGAAACGCAGAAGTACGGGCATGTAACATACTTTTTTAACGGCAACCGCACAGGCAAGTTTGATGAAAAGCTGGAAGAATACATCGAGATAAAAAGCGATGTTATTCCATTTGAACAAAAACCGCTTATGAAATGCGCGGAAATTACAGACAAGGTTACAGAGGCAATCGGTTCCGGAAGATATGATTTTATCAGATTAAATTATCCAAACGGCGACATGGTCGGACACACAGGAGTTTATAAAGCTGTAATTAAATCGATGGAAGGAATGGACGTTCAGCTTGGAAGATTGATGAAAGCCGCGGACGAAGCCGGAGCCGTTATGGTGATAACGGCAGATCACGGCAACAGCGATGACATGTTTGAACATGATAAAAAAACGGGAGCTGTCAGTTTAAAACCGGACGGTACGCCGAAAGCAAAAACAAGCCACAGTCTCAATCCTGTTCCGTGTATAATTTACGATCCCGAATACAAAGGCGAGTATCAAAATGAACCGAAAGACAAATGCCTTAACGAAGGATTGGGAATTAGCTCCATCGCGGCAGTCTGCATGCATCTGCTTGGATTTATTCCGCCGGAAGATTATGACAAATCGGTTTTAAAGTTTAATTGAGGTTTTTAAAAAAGTTCAATTGACATAACATATTCGTTTTGTTATTGTTGAAAACAGATTCCTCTGCCGGGCAATAGCGCAGTTGGTTTAGCGTACAAGTCTGGGGGACTTGGGGTCCCCGGTTCAAATCCGGGTTGCCCGACAGAGGAATTTTATTTAATTAAAAAATTACAAACAAAAAAAATTAATTAATGAAAAAATTGGATTTGAAACGGAGCGCGGCTTTATTTATGCCAAGGCGTAAGCTTTTTTAAGGCATTGTTATAATTGTTTCTGTGCGCGGATTTCGAAGCTGACTTGCTGCGCGGTTTTGCCATTCGCCTGCATTAGGCTCGGACGCAAGAAATTCCCAGATGTTACGCGCAACAGAAGCTCTGTCGTTTCTGAAAAGACTCGCGGCAAAATAATATGCCGTTTTATAATATTCAACTTCTTCAACAAACGATAGAAGAAGTTCGTTTTTATTTATCTCCTGCGCGAGAGCCTGCAGGTTTGTGTAAGTAAAATCAAACTGCCGCTTTCTTAATTCTTCTATAATTATTGAATTTTGAATAAGGAAAGCAAACATCAAGTGTTCCTGGGCTGAAGGACGGCCTGTAACCACATAATGAAAACCCAAAAGCCTGTGCGCCTGTTCAACAGTTATATTGTTATATCTGTACAATTCCAGGAAACGGTTGAAGCCGCTGTTCTCAAGGATTTTTATCATTGATGTTCTCGCAAATGAAGCTTCCGCCTGCTCATAAGGAACAGGAACTGACGATCTTCCTGTTTCGGGAAATTCAATGCGGTGCGTCAGTGCTCTGTCCGCGTTTATCCATAATGTATCATGTTCGCTGATTATGGAAGACAAGGCTCTTTCCATCCCGTTATAATCCTGCCTTGTTCTAAGAATGCCAGCGATATTATACTGGAGCGTTACGCTAAACATCGCGTCTTCCAGATTTTCGCGCATCTCGTACGCCCGCCTGTATTGAGAGAGTGCAAGAGGCAATTCGCCTTCAATGCGGTATACTTCTCCAATCCAGTACTCTGCTTCCGGGTAATTTTTCAGCTTCCCGATTGCAGCCAATGCGGCGGAAGCGGAATTCTTAAGTCCGGACTTCGGAACCCGGTAATATAGCTCCTCAAGCGCGGCTGTTGCCGCTGTATAATAGCGTTCCTGCGAATAACGTTCCACCCAGTCCAGGTGATCTCCGAGGCGGCGCACCTCATTAATCGAAAGCAGGCTGATTAAATCTTTTTCCATTTTTTCATACATCGCCCGCCTGTCACGCCTTGCGTCTTCAAATAATAATAACGCGTCTCCGTAATCGCCAGTGCGGAATCTTTGCTTTCCGTATTCCAAAGACAGCCACCAGGGGATTACGGCGGTTTGTGCAAAAGCCTGCGTTGAAAAAATTAAACAAAATATAACTAACCACATTCTTTTCATATCTTATCAAGTTCCTCATTAAATATAGAATCCGCATTTTCCGCGGCGGCGGTTTTTATAATCTCTCCGCGCCTAAAAATTAACACTTTATCTCCGGCTCCTGTAATGCCAAGATCGGCGTGTTTTGCTTCTGCAGGACCGTTTACTTCGCAGCCCATTACCGCTATGGTTATCTCCCTGTCAATGGAGTATAACCTCTGCATCCAGCGGCTTGTAAAGCCATGTGTGTCAAAACCGGCTCTTCCGCAGCGGGGACAGGAAATTATGTTTACTCCCGTCCGTTTCAGCCTTTTGTTTTCCGGCATCAGTCCGGCTGCCGCGAAGAGAATCTCCCTTGCGGCAATTATCTCGTTCTCCATGGTATCAGAAAGCGATACCCTGATTGTATCGCCGATGCCTTCCCGCAAAAGCGTTAAAAGCGCGGCTGTATTCCTTGCCGTTCCTGCAACCAACGGACCTGCTTCGGTAACTCCAATGTGAAGAGGCGCATTGGTACGCTTTGCAAGAATTTGGTTAGCGCTTATATTATCGGCAATTGTGCTTGCTTTCATAGATATAAGAAAATCATTAAAACCGAATTCTTCAAATATCGATATTTCCCTTTCGGCGGCTTCAACCAGCGCTAGAGAAGGAGCCATTCCCTCCTCTGCGCGCGCGCGAAGGTCAGAAGGAAGGCTGCCGGCATTTACGCCGATTCGAATCGGTATATTACCGGCTGCGGCTTTTTCCAAAACAGCGCGTACCTTTTCCCTGCCGCCGATATTCCCGGGGTTTATACGAATCTTAGCTACCGGAAAATCCATGCATCGAATGGCAATCTTATAATCGAAATGAATATCCGCTACAAGCGGCATTGAAACCTTTTCCGCAAGACTGCCAAGGACTTCGGCGGATTCTATATCGGGAACGGCAAAACGAAGGAGGCTGCAGCCCATCATTTTTAAAGAATTTATTTTTTTTACCGCGTTATTTATATCAGAAAAAGAAAGCCTGTCCTTCCACATGGTCTGAATAGCGATAGGATGTCCGCCGCCGATAAATACAGGATCGACATGAGAAAAACCGCCTATTTTAACTGTATTAGCCAATCTTTCTTGTTTCATAAAGTCACTCTATACTATATTATAATAAAGATATGGAATTTACCATTACAGAGAAAGAACGAAAAATATTGTTAACTCAGGCGCGCGAGGCGATAACTGCGCAGCTGGAAAAACGCAAACCTTTTTGGGAAGCGGGAAATGAGGAATCTGGAATTAAGAATGACGAGGAATCAAGCATTAAAAAACCCTGCGGTGCGTTTGTCAGTTTGCATATTGGAGATAATTTACGGGGATGTATCGGCAGAATGACAGCTAACTTGCCGCTTTTGGATACTGTCAGATTGATGGCAAAGGAGGCGGCGTTCGGCGACCCGCGTTTTCCGCCTCTAAGAAAGGATGAACTTTCCCGCGTTCATATCGAGATTTCCGCTCTTTCGCCGATGCAGCCTTGTCCCGATCCAAGACATGTTAAAGTCGGTGTGCATGGAATTTATTTAACAGGACGCGGACGTTCCGGCGTTCTTTTGCCGCAGGTTCCTGTCGAACAGGGATGGAACCTCGATGAATATCTTGATTATATTTGCGTAAAGGCAGGTTTGCCGCCGGGCTCTTATGACGCTCCGGACACCCAGCTTTTAACGTTTACAGCAATTGTTTTTTCGGAGGAGTAAACTTTCAGCAGATGGAAACAGCGAGCCGGAAATATGAACAGCATCTTTCGCAATTTTTCACAAAAGAAACCGCAGAAAAAGCAGGTCTAATAGAAACAAAACCCGCGCATGATCCTCTTGTTTCCTCTCTGGAATACGATTCACGTAACGTTCAGCCGGGAAGCCTTTTTTTTGCCCTTCCAGGTCTTCATACCGACGGAAGCCTTTATATTGATGATGCGATCAAACGCGGCGCTTCGGTAATTGTTCATGAAAATGACATAACGGATAAAAAAGAAAATACTGTATATCTAAAAGTAAAGGACGCGCGTTTTGCGATGTCTCCGGTTTCCGCCGCCTACTATGGATTTCCTTCGCGCCGTTTGCTGATAACAGGCGTTACGGGAACAGAGGGAAAAAGCACAACTGTTTATATTATCTGGCAGCTTTTAACATTGCTGGGAAAAAAAGCCGGATTTTTTTCCACTGTTCAGCAAAGCTTTGGAGGCGAAGTTTTTTGGAACAGCGAACACCAAACTACGCCGGAAGCGCCTGTTGTCCAGAGGCTTCTGCGTGAAATGGCAGATAACGGCTGCGAATACGCCGTAGTGGAAGCCAGCTCTCACGGTCTTTCAAAGAGAACAAACCGTCTGGGGGATGTTGAGTTTTGTTCCGGCGTTCTTACAAATGTTACTCATGAGCATCTTGAGTTTCACGGAACATGGGAGCAATACAGGGATGACAAGGCAAATCTTTTCCGCGCTCTCGATCGTTTTATTCCGCGGGTAAAATCCGCTTTTTCAGGACCGTTCGGCGTAGTTAATTCTGATGATAAAAGCGCGCGTTACTTTACAAAGGAGACGCAGCAAAAGACATTCGAATACAGTCCTTCGGGAATGGACGGAGATATTGTTCTGGAAACAATTGAAAGCAACGCTTGGGGCAACTGGTATATAATTTCAATTCCTGCCCTGAAGGAACGAATTGATCTTAGAGATAAACTTCCAGGAGCGTTTAATTCAGCTAACGTACTTGCCGCTCTGCTTACAGTTTCAGGTCTTTTAAAACTTCCAATCAGGGAAATCGCTCCTTTTGTAAAGCATCTTAAACCTGTAAGAGGAAGAATGACAGCTGTCAGCAAAGGGCAGCCTTTTGAAGTAGTTGTTGATTACGCCCATACTCCCTCTTCGTTTCAAACAATCTTCCCTCCTCTTCGCAGCCGGTTAAATAAAAAGGGCGGAAAAATCATAAGCCTTTTCGGTTCAGCAGGAGAGCGCGACAGGCAGAAAAGAAGCGAGCAGGGAAAAATTGCTGCTGACTATTCTGATTTTCTGGTCATTACGGACGAAGATCCGCGCGGCGAAAAACCAATGGATATCCTCGAAGAAATCGCCAAAGGCGTTTTGGAAGAATCAGACAACAAAATTTTTAAGCGCGATGAAAATCTTTTTCTAGTCACCGACAGACCGCAGGCAATCCGCAAAGCTTTTTCTATGGCGCAAAAGGGCGATCTTGTCATCCTCCTCGGCAAAGGCCACGAAAACTCGATAATTTACGCCGGCAAAACAATGCCTTTTGATGAAATAAGCGAAGCGGAAAAAGCGTTAGCCGAAATGGGATTTAACGCCTGATAACAATAAACAGGGATGCTTCGGCGTCAGCCGCTTGGGCAAGCGTAAAAAAATCATGTTAATTCTAAATATCAAAAGCATTATTGTAAATGTTTTTTATTTGTGAATCATGCAAATGCGACAAATCGGAAAGCATCAGACATCTTGGGGCTGTAAGTTTATCGTTTGTCTGCGCGAAATCCAGAACTGTAACGCCGGTATGCGGAATTGAAAAAGACGCGCAAAAGACATGGAAGGGTATCGATAAAGCGTACGAAAGCAAAATTCGTGATATTCCGTCGTGGCAAAAAAAAGCGATTCTATTATAATTGGCTGTTGTTATTTGATATCCGTTACTGTTTTTTTCATATCCCAGTTCCGACAACAAATTATCAAAGCTTGAGACAACAGAATCATAAAATACTTGAGAGCGGCTTGTGGCGTATTTTTGAGCGTCGTCAAAAGTTCTGATTCTGGTATTTTGAACAGAGAACCACCAGTCTGTTTTCCCTTCAATCTTTACAGCCATCGCGTCATAAGCGGAATTTTCATTTAACCATTGCAGCTCTTCAAAACTCTTGTTTTGTTTAATGCAGGTCGGCATTGCCGTCTGCTTTGCCCGTCCCAGCGGCGATGTGAAAATCCTGTCGAACTTTATCTTTGTAAACCGTTCCGATAACAACTGTGCCTGTTTAAGACCAACCTCGGTTAATGTATCGGTTTTATAGTCCGGTTCACCGTGCCTGATTATATAAAGAAACATATTTGCCATCCTCCTTCTTTTTTTATAATATCCAAAATCTGTTTTTATTTAAAGTAAATTATATTCAGGTGAATTACAAATAGGACATTTTACTTCTTTACCATTACCGGCGCAAACCATTCCATCTGACAATATTTTCCGTCGTAGCAGTCAATATCTATCTTTTCAAAATGGACTTTATCATCCATTAGCGCAAATTTTTGCTGTTTATCATTGGCGAACTTCCAAATTGTATAATACATCTCTCCTGCAATGCGGCTGTTGATCTCATAATAATGATGCTGCCCGATATAACGAAACCTTGCGCATAAACAACTGCCAAAAGTATATTTTCTATATCCTTCCGGTACTTTATTAAAATTTTTGACATGCACAGATGTTATATATTCTGAATTTTCATTTTCGCGATTAATATTACATGTAAGACCGATATAAATATTTGGATTGTTTATATTGCCGATATGTTTTTTATTATTCTCCCAAAATTGTATCGCAGCCTTTGGAGCTAAAGTTTCCGATTCGTTAAATGGAATTATCTGGCTTATACCTGCGATATGAAATTCAGGAATCATCACAATTTCAGGTCCAAAAAGAACGCCCTCTTTCAATTTATTCTCATCAAATAAATGCAGAGGCGGCTTAACTTTTACAATCTGCCCTGTCTTTCGCAGCAGACCCGGCAATACTCCGAATTCTTCCTTAAAAGCCCTGATATAGGTTTGTTCATATCTATACCCATAACTTAACGCAATATCTATAATATTTGCGTCTGTTTTTAACAGCTCGTTCAGGCTCGACGATAATTTTCGGGAACGAATATATCCGGCTATACTCTGCTTAAAGGCAAATCTGAATAACCTCCGTAAATGTCCTTCCGACAATTCGTATTTACCGGCTATATTATCTGAGTTTACGCCTTTTTTTAAGCCTTTTTCTATATCGATCAGTACATTTTCCAATAAATCATACGGTCTTAACATTATGCCTCCAAAATTACGCCTTTTGAAAGTATATAATAAACAAAGAAAAAAAAGAGCGTTTTCGGACATTTTTAAATATTTTTTTCTTCGTTTGTTTTTATGCTAATTTTGGAGGCATCTATTTAATATTGGAAATTGTCTGTCTTGCAGTGCGGACACTTCGAGTAATTGATATTAACCCTTCTAAGACAATGTAAACATTTTTTTGTTTCCGCACTCTCGTTACCAGCCAAATCATCATCTGCCTTTTTTTCTGCAGATCCGTTGAAAATCGATTTCAGTAATTTAAACATACTAACCTCTGTTAAAAATTTTATTGTTATACATTTAGTAACATTTATTAAATTTATTTAATGATCATTTTCGAACATATTGGATATATTTTTATGTATTGAATGATTTTACATTTTTATTTACACTGTATATATCTATTTTTTTAGGAGGCATATATGCCAAAAACAGCCAGACCGCAAACCCCGGGTGATGTCCTGCAATCATTTATTGAGGAATATCAAATCAACGCATTTTCCCTTTCAAAATCATTGAATGTAGCCTATCAATCGGTTACGCATATAATCAGCGGAAAAGCCAGAATATCAGTCCAAATGGCTTTACGTCTTGCGCAGTATTTCGGCAATTCCGCCAGGTACTGGATAGACATTCAGGCTTCATCAGAAATTGACGAACTTTCCGCAGACAAGAAATTTATCGCAGTCATTAAGAAAATCCCCAAAGCTCAAAAACCCTCTGGCAAAACAAAAAAAGAGCCAAAGTCCAAAGCCGGGAAAAAACCTAATGCTTTATCAGAAAAACGCAAAAAAGCCGCTAAAGTCCCGGGCGCAAAAAAAGCAAGGGGAAGAAAAGCCGGCAGTTCCATGAAAAAGTAATAAAAGTCAAGACAATATTTTAATACAGAGGAGCTCGTATGCCGGAATTACCTGATCTGGAGGTTTTCAAACTAAACCTTTCAAAACGGCTGAAATCAAAATGTTTAACAGGACTTAAAGTGTTTAATCCGGTAAAGGTGCTTGTTCCCGAAAATTATTTGGCGGATGAACTGCGCGGAAGGGAACTATTAGATATTAACCGAATTGGTAAAGAGCTCTATTTTAATTTTGGCGAAAATCGTACCGTTACAGCCCATCTAATGTTAAACGGTACGATGTCCATCCTTCAGAAGGAAGAAGTATCTTCAGTTAAGTTCAAGATTTTTTCGTTCGATTTTGAAAGTGAATCTCTTGTGTTCAGCGATATGGGAAGCCTTTGCACCATTAAATACAAACCTTCGCCGGATAAAGCGCCGGATGTGTTCGACTCTTCGTTTACAATTGAGTATTTAACGGAGACTGCCCGCAAAAAACCACGAATGAATGTAAAGGCTTTCATTATTGATCAGAAAATAATCAAGGGTATAGGAAACGCTTATGCTGATGAGATACTATGGGCGGCTCATATTTCGCCGCACTCGTTAATTGGCAAAATTCCTGATGATGCGCTTGTCTCTCTGTATAATTCGATAGGTACGGTTTTGAAAAATGCCATAGATTCCATTAAAAAAATCTCTCCGGACATTATTTCCGGCGAAGAACGAAGCTTCTTTAAAGTTCACAAAAAAGGTTTGATTAAAACTGAGACCGGTTTTAAAATAATTTCTGAAAGAATCCTCTCAAAAATGACATACTATACAGACGAACAAATTCTTTATTCGTAGATTGATGCTTTCGCAAAGCTGAAAACGTTTGGTTTGCAGAATTTTTATTTTCTTTTCCATATTGAATGCGCCGCGGCAATTAATCTATTATTGATATTACTTCTCATTGTATGTAAAAATATTTTATTTTCAACTTCTGTTTCATCTTTATTATAAACTTTTATTTTTTCACCTAAATACGCGCCATGAAAAAATTTTCCGTTTATTCTCTTTAAAGAATAGTTTTCCAGTAATTCATCAGGTAATGACTCAATTAACCAATGAAAATACCTGATATTATTTACATGTTTATAACTATCTACGTCAGATTTATGAATATTATATTCCAATTTATGTTCTTCATCTTCCAGAACCTTTATTTTTTCCGTTTCAACTTCCTGAGATATTTCCGGATTTAGACCCCATCTGGTTTTTATTTCATCAAAAATGGGAACAGGTTTTTTCCTTTCAAAATCATAAAACACCCATATACCTTTTGCTTTGCCGATTTCAATCCCGTACTCATCATAAATAATATTTTCTCTATAACCTTTTACCAAACTATAATTAGAAATCCATGTTCTGATAAATATTTTTTCTTTATATTTGGGATATCTATCCATATCAATTATTCCGGAGATTAATACCCATCCAATATTTTGTTTCTCCAGGCTGTACACACAATAATCTATATCATGACAATGCTCTGCCGCCGCCTCTTCCAATAATGTTAATATTGCCGGAGGCGACGCTTCCCCGTATTTATTCATATCATAATATCTAAGTTCAAAATTCTTGTCAAAATAGTTTGCCATAATATGCCGACAGCTCCTTTTTTATTTAGACATGAATAAATAAAAATGGTTGCGCTCTTTTATGTTATTTTACGCCGGATATCTGCCCGCGGCATATTACACCTAACGTTCCATGCCGGTATTTGTTAATTTGTGTTTAAAAATTGCCAAGAAAATCTTCTATTTCTTCAATTATAGAATCGGGAGTGGAGGCTCCGGCGCAAAGACCAATTGTTTCGTATTTTAAAAATTCTTTGGGGATTTGCGATGAATCTTCGGCTAAGGCGCATGGTTTGCCGCTCTCTTTTGCGATAACCAGCAAATGCTGAGTATTCGCGGATTCTTTTCCTCCGGCGATAATTACAGCGTCTGCTTTTTCCAGCAATTCGCGCAGGGCGTTTTGGCGCTCCTTTGTGGCGGAGCAGATTGTCTGAATGATTTCCAGATTCGGAAAAAACAGCCTGACAGCTTCGCCGATTTCGTCGTATTCTTTTTCGGAAATTGTAGTCTGCCCAAGAAGAGCTGTTTTTGCGTTATTGTTTATGCTGTAAAGTTTTTTTGCGGCTTTTCCGGCTTCCTTTACATTGCCTATTACTTCACAAAAAAACGGACTATTGCGCTTCCCTTCTTCTGCCGCGACCGCATACCCCATAATGCCGATTATCTCCGCATGGGAGGTCTCTCCTGCGATAAAAAGACAGTATCCTGCACGGATAAACTCTTCGGCAGTTAACTGGCTTACTTTTACATTTGGACAGGTAGCGTCAACTATATGGCAGTCTTTTTCGCGAAGACTTTTTTCCGCGGCAGGGTCTATTCCATGAGCGCGGATAACTACCGAACAATAACCGCAATTTTCAGGCAATTCTTTAACAGCGCTAACGCCAAGAGCGCTTAGATCGCCTAATACCTTCGGATTATGAATCAATTCGCCCAGGGTATAAACAGGAGTATTTTTTTTTGCAGCTCTCTGGGCTTCGGCAATTGTAAGATCGACAGCCCGTCTGACTCCCATGCAAAAACCCAGGACTTGAGCTTTTATTACTTTCATAAATAACTTCTATACAGAGTCTGTCCATAATGCGGATACATTATAGACAGATTTCCTAAAGCTCGCGGTTAATATGTTTTTCTAATTAACCGCCAATTTTTTCTTCTCGCGTTTGATCTTCTGATTTTCCCAGAAATTTACAAAACCGGAAACTATAAAAAGAGTTGTAAAAACGCCGGAAGTCATGCCGACAAGGAGGGCAAGGGCAAAATCTTTCATTGAGCCTGATGTAAAGATAAATAACGCAAGTACTGCGAGCATTGTTGTGGCTGTTGTAATAATGGTGCGCGCCAAAATGCCTGTAAGCGAGATATTTAAAATATCAATAAATGAATTTTCGGAATAAATGCGCAGATTTTCCCTTACGCGGTCAAAGAAAATGATTGTGTTATTGGTCGAATAACCCAGAATGGTTAAAATGGCCGCGATGCTTAATGTTGTAAATTCCATCCGCGTCCAGACCATAAAAGCGACAATAATAAGCACGTCGTACATAATCGCCAAAATAGCGCCGACAGCATACTGCAGCTTAAATCGTATTGTTGAATAAATTAAAACCAAAAGCAGCGTAAGCGATATAAGCACGCCTGCCTGATCCGTCAAGTCCTTTGAAAAACGCGAGCCGACATAATCGGAACGAATTACCGCAATATTACCCTGACCGAAATATGATTCAAGAACCTGAACAAGTTCGTTAGACGAAATACGCTCTTCATCCTTGTCTTCGACACGAATCATGAAATGGCAATCCTGCGGGTTTCCCAGACTTTGCACGGCAACGCTGTAATTAAGACCTGCCATCGCGGTTCTGACTTCGGAGATATCAACAGGCTTGCTCTGAGGATTAAGGTAATGGGCAATATAAGCATTCGCGCTGCTCAGTAAAGGATTACTCTGTGTGCTGAAAAGCAGCCATTGGGAATTAATGTTTCCGGCGGAGGAAGGCACTGTTATATCAATATCTTCGAGCTGCTGTCTCATCGCATTGGCAAACGAATTGATTGTTGCGTGTTCGCTGAATGAGAATGAATGCGTTTTGCTTTCCACTCCCAAACCGGAAATAATTATATAGATATTGTTCCTGTCGTGCGTAAGATTTGCGTTTTCCGTTCCGTTCCAGCGGACACTGAAAGCTGTCGGCGCTACCCGTATCTCCTGAATAAGACCTGCCTGAAAATCAACGCCGAGAGCAAAGCCGTTATTAAAGATATAGCCGAAAACGCCAATGACAATGAGTAAAAAGGAAATAATTGCGGCAGGAACGAAAAATTTTGAAAATTGAATTGTCTTTTTCATAAACTTACCGCCTTTGCCGAATTATCTCTTGATGTACTGTCCTGTATGCGCGTTGTCCAGCTGACGGAAAGATTTTTGCTCTTCATTACATCAGTGCCGAAATCAAAAATTAAACGCGATACAAAGAGCGCTGTAAAGACTGATGAAAATACGCCGATTGAAAGACAAACTGCAAATCCCCTGATTGGACCGGAACCTAATTGGGAAAGGAATAATGCCGCGATAAATGTTGTGATATTAGAGTCCATAATTGCCCAGAATGCCTTGCCGAAACCGGCTTCTACTACAGCCTTTCTGGATTTGCCGAGCCGCATTTCTTCCTTCATGCGTTCAAAGATAATTACGTTGGCATCTGTCGCCATACCTATGGTTAAAATAAAACCTGCTATTGCCGGCAGCGTCAATGTAAATCCCAGTGCGCTTAAAAAACTGAACATTATATAAAAGTTTAAAAGCTGAGCGACTACCGCGTTAATTCCTGCAAATTTGTAATAAATAAGCATGAAAAACAAAACCGCCGCAATGCCGCCCAAAAGCGCGTAAAGCCCCTGATTGATTGTATCTTCACCTAACGAAGCGCCGATGCTTTGCTGGCTTGCCACGTCAAGTTCGACAGGCAAAGCCGCCGTTCTTAAAACAAGCGCGAGGTTTTCCGATCCTTTCTGATCAAATCCTGTAATTGTTCCGCTGTCGCGGATACCTGTTTGAATTTTCGGATTGGATCTTACTTTGCCGTCCATTACAATTGCGAGATTTTTGCCGACGTTATTTGAGGTAAGCCTGTAGAACTCTTCTCCGCCTTCCTGGCTTAATCTGAAAGCAACTAACGGACGTCCGCTTATATTGTCGCGGTCGACGCTCGCGTCTTCAATGTAATTTCCGTCAAGACCGACATTTTCATCAACAACAATATAACTGTATGTTCCGTCTGAATGTCTTACATGTTCATCAAGCCCGTATCTGTCCTTGGTATAAACGCCAAGAAGCATTCTGCCTATGGGAATAATTGAAGGATTTACCAAATTGCCTGTCGCGTCAAAAGTTGCGGCAGGATTGGAAAGGTAATATTGATAAAAGGATGCAGTCGCATCTTCATCTTCAAGATGGAAAGTTAAACTTCCTTTCCCCATTATTATGTCATTGATTCTTTCCGGGTCTGCGGTTCCCGGGATTTCAACATAAATTTGACTTGAACCCTGACGGCGGATAACAGGTTCTGTCAAGCCGAAACGGTCAATGCGGTTATTCAATACTTCCAGTGCGCGGTTCATCGCGTCCGAAGGATCGTCATCTGTTAATGTGCGTCCTACCTGCAGAATAATGCTTAATCCGCCCGAAAGATCCAATCCAAGTTTTACCGCCCTGTTTTGAAGGTCTTTTAGAGAAAAAATTTCATCCGCGTATTTTTGTTCAATTATGTCCTGCGCGGCTCTTCTTGTGGAAAGAGACTGAAAAACTTCAAGCAAATTTAACGCTGTCCATTGTTCCGGATCATGCTTTTTATATTCTCTGTTAAGTTTTTTAGCGGCTGTTACAAGATAATCCATGTTATCGGGAACAGGACCGCCTATGCGCGCAGCTTCGATAAGACGCTGCCAGTCCGCCTGAGATGTTTGAAATGAATAAGCTCTTATCTGCTCCCTCGATTCAAGCGCCAGCGCCTGCTGCTCCTTGGGAATGAAAAAATACCAGCGTATTGTAGGCCAGAGAAACAGGAAACATACCCCCAATACGACAAGTAAAATAAGAAATCTGTAGCGTTTGCTCATGTTGGTCTATTCTCCTGATCCAGAGGATTTTTCCTCTACCTTGCTATCTTCGCTTTTGTCTTCGATTTTTTCTTCTTTGGCGGTTGACGGAACATTGACAGAGGAAATTGCGCTGCGCAGGAATTCCAGCTTAACATTATCATCAACCTTTAAAATTACGGTTGTTTCCTTAACGCTCTGAATTGTTCCATAAAGTCCGCCGATAGTAACGATTTTATCGCCTTTTTTAAGCGCGGCAAGCATTTTTTCGGTTTCTTTGCGTTTTTTACTCTGCGGTCTGATCATCAGAAAATAAAAAATTAATATTATTCCGGCAAATGAAATAATTGTAAAAAGACCGCTGCCTGCAGGGGTACCAGGATTTGAAGCGGCTTCTTGAAGTAATGGTAAAATAAATGAATTCATAATTTACATCCTTAATTGAGTATTAATGATTAGGTTAACATATATAGAGATTTTTATTCAAGTAGGACGGATGAAATGACTAATAAAGGGAAAAAATTCCTCATTCAGCATTGGTAATTATCAATTCCTTCCAAGCAAGGAGGCATATTCCTGCTCATATCGCCTTAACCGCGGATGATTAGGGGAGATTGCAAGGGCTTGTCTTAGATAGTGGACAGCGCGGCGTTCTTCGCGGCGGTTGTGGTAAATCTCGAACATGGCGATAATCGCGTCTAAATTTCTGGGGTCTTCAAAAAGACTGGAACGCAGATCGCCCAAAGCGTCGTCTGTATTGGCTTGCAGCCGGCTGCGAAGAAAATAATACCCGCTTTTTACAGTTCCTGCCGCGGCTGAATTAATCCGGTTTTCCAGTAAACGGGAAGCCTCATCTCTCCTGTTATTGTCAATTAAGGCGGAAATATAGATATATATAAACGTATTGTTACTGGTATTTCTTTCGTATAATTCACGCGCATAGGTTAACGCTCTGGAAAAACTCCTTAAACCGCTTTCTATATAATATCCGTCAATTAAATCCTGATCTGTACGGCGAATAGCTAAAATCCGGTTTAAAAACCCCTGAGCTTCCTGCCAGCTTTCGCGGTTTATCGCGTCTCTAAGGCTGAGGCTTAACACATCAATAGATGAGCCGGATAACTGCCTCAGACGCTCTAAAAGTTCCCTGCCTTCGGTTAAATCCGCAGGGCGCTGGGACTCCATGAGAAGATTTACGGCATAAGTCATGGCTTCTTCGTCATTTGGATTGGAGCGCAGAATCGAACGAAGATAATTAAGCGCGGAATCGCGGTTGCGGTTTCCTTCGGATTGAACTCTCGCCCTCATAAAAAGATAAGATCGATTATTCGGATTTATCGAAACATAGCTGTCTAATGTTGTATTTGCCTGAGGATATAACTGCTGTTCTATTAAAATTGACGCTTTCATCAATAAAAAGTCGCCGTCTCTCGGATCTATGTGTAAAATTCCGTCTATAAATGTTAATGCGCGCTGCCAGTCACGAACGCCGAAATACGCAAGGGCAAGCTGCCGCTTTATTATCACACTGTCAGGAAAACGGGTAACCAAATCCGCAAGAATTGTAACAGCTTCTTCCGGATTTCCGGAAGCGATTCTAATGCGGGCAATTCCAATTTGAGCGGAATAACATTCATTTGAAATTTGGTAAGCCTGCCTGTAAGCGGCTACAGCTTCGTCATGCCTGTTTAAACGTTCTAAAACCAGTCCGCGGAAAAAGGGAGGCAGTACGGAATCCCGTTTTAATTCGCCTGCTTTTTGCAAATCTGCCGCGAAATACGCAGGAAATGTCGATGTATTATTTATTGCAAGCGCAGGCAGAATTAACTCAAAAAAATCAGTTGAATTTGCATCTGGACGGACTAAAATTCCTCTCTCCGCTTCCCTGATGATCCTCGTATAATTGAAGGTAAGCGGAAGATCAGCGGCAGGAAGTCTTGCAAGCGAATCAGGGTAAACATATCTAATTAATAATACATTAATACCAGTCATCATGCGGCCGAAATCAGAGTTACTTAATTCCCTGACCCGGATTAATTCAATTGCCTGAAGCATTGATGACAAAATTCCTGTTTCTGTCAAATTTCGTATTTCATCTGCGAGACCGCTTGAATAATGAGTCTCGGCAGGCTGCGTTGGAATACTGGTATCAATTCTTTCCTGCAACGGCTGCGGCGGCGTTTTACAGGAAAGAATAATCAGCATTGAAAAAAAAATAAATGCGCGGCGGCTGCCTTTAAAGATCACTTTGAATTATCCAAATAAAAAATTAAAAACTGCTGAGTTTTTTCCAAAACCAAGGTTAGTTTTTGAAAAGCCTCTATAAACATTACATATACAAAATCATAACATAATGATAGTATGATAAACAATGGATATAATAAAAAAAACGCCGCTCCTTATAATTATATTGTTAATTTTATTGTCATGTGATTTTCAAACGCCTGATGCTGATGTGTATTACATTACCGGCACCAAGGAAGAAAAAGAAAAATTTCTTGAATTGTTTAATTTACTAAAAATGGAAGAGCCGGGAAGCGAAGGTGAATTTGCTGTAACAAGAGAGATTGCGGCGAATTTTACGCGGCTTAAAGATTATGAAAGGCTGATTCATTTTTTAAGCGCAAGAACGATTAGCAATCCTGTCGATCCGTATAACAGTTATTATTATCTGATGATCGCGTACGCGTATATACAACAGGGTTCAGAGCGGATTGCCGCTTTATATTTTGATTTGATTGTAAAAAACTTTCCTGATTTAATCATTAACGAAGAATCGATCCATTTAACGTGTCTGCGTTATCTTATAAATTTAAATGATAATCCTGAACGCCTTGTATGGTATTACAATGAGCTGATTTCAAGATTCTCGGAAAAAATCGATTTAGGCACAACTTATTTTTTATTGGGTCAGGTATATGAACAGGTCGGCGACTGGAACGGCGCGATTGCCTCATATACAAGATACCTTACCTTTCCGGGGACTATAATCACAGGTTTCCCAAATGCCGATAGATATGCAAAGCAGCAGGTAGATTTCAGCAGGTCTTCCAAGGACTGGACTTTTGAAAGTCTGCCCGCGTTAAGAAGCGCGATAGAAGACGCTCTGGAAGAAAGCGACGCGCGAAGATTAAGCCAGTATCAGGCGAAGGTTAATTTTTTCTTTCGTTCCTGGGAACAGGTGGAATCTGATGATATCGGCATGACAAGGTATAACCTAAGCCAGTTCATGTACGGAAACCGCATCAGATACGCGCCTAATCTGGATGAATCGTCTAACGCTACAGAAGCCTATTTAAGAACAACAGGCTGGTCGCAGACGCTTCATGTCTGGTATTTTTATTTTAGAAAGATATATTTTCCGCAGTATCCTGAGATTCACGGAAGATGGGAATGGGCTGGAATTTATTACGGAGAAAAGTTCTGATATTGAGGAATTAGGAATGAAATGTTTGATTCACAATATTTTTATCTTCTTTTTGTTATTTGTGACTGGCATAAGTTTTACGAGTGCGTCTGAAGATGAGAGACCCATTCGCAGCGTTGCGCCTAATCCAGTTCAAATTTCCAATTCCCCTCTTCTCGATTCGTATACATTTAAGCCTGCCGTTAATTCGCTGTTAACCGAAAAAGCGCTTGAACAGCCGCTTACGCGGCAATACATTGCGCAATATTCTTCTCCGCACGGCATTGCGACTCTTAATGCGGTATTGAACCGCGCAAGCATTTACATGCCTTTTATCAAGGAAGAAATTGAAAAGCGCGGACTGCCGCCGGAACTGGCATATCTGCCGATTATCGAATCAGGTTTTCAGATAACAGCAAGAAGCCGTTCGGGAGCGATGGGATTGTGGCAGTTTATGATGAACAGCATTTCGCCGTACGGAATGAAAGTTTCCGACTTAATTGATGAACGGCGCGATTTTATCAAATCTACAAGAGGCGCGCTCCAAAAACTTGAAGATGAATACAAAAGGCTTGGCTGCTGGGAATTAACATTAGCGGCTTACAATTCGGGACTAAACGCTGTTACGCGCATTATTCAAAGAACCGGAAAAAATGATTATTGGGAACTAAGCAGCAAAAAGGAATTCAGGCCGGAAACTGTAAATTTTGTTCCAAGACTGATAGCGGTTTCGTATGTCGTATCACAGCCAAGGAGGTTCGGCATCAATGCCTGGCATGAAAAATTTGAATGGATCGATATTCCGCTGAACCGCCAGGTTTCTGTCGATATAATCGCAGGCGAAACCGGCATAGATAAAAATCTGCTGCGAAGCCTTAACGCGGAATTGATCCACGGCATCAGCCCTGCCGATTCAGCTTACAGATTGAAAATTCCTTCTTCGCAGTTTGATGTTATCACAGCGCTATTAGAGCGCGAGGATTTACCGTTAATCCGTTATTATTACCATATAGTCCGTACCGGCGATACATTGTGGTCAATGTCGAGAAATTACGGCACATCTGTCAGCATGATTGAACAGCACAACGCTGGCATCTCGAGTCGTTATTTAAAAATTGGCGAAACTGTCATAATCCCCGCATTTAACGACGTTACTCCTGTTAGACAGACTGCTGTGTCAGTTCAAGGGTATAACGGCACTCATAGAGTGCAAAGCGGCGACACTTTCTGGTCGCTAAGCAGGATATACGGCATTGACGTGCAGGCTCTGGCTGATGCCAATAATATGAAATTAACAGATATTCTCCATATAGGAAAAATCTTAAGATTGCCGATATTAGAATAGAGGCAAAAGTAATTTCATGAAAAAATATTTTTTTATATCTATTTTTCTCTTTACAGGATTAATCTTAAATGCTCAGGGTGAAATCGGCATTAGCGGTTCTTTGGGATGGGACAATGGAAGGATGGATACTGTAGTTTCGCTGGATTTGGCTTCGGCAGGATTGAAACTTCCTGCGGGAAGAACCCAGGCGGAAGCGCTGCTTGGATATGGTTTTCAAAGTCTGATAATGCCCGGATTGCTTGCCCTTCAGGTTGATTCTTCATCCACCATTGCAGATTTAATTGACAGGGGAGAGATAAGCCTTTCAGAAGCGGAAATAATCGCAATGAACGCAAATTCAATAGCTCCTTCATTATCGCCTGATATGCGCAGTATTACAGCTTCTTATTCGATATCAATAGCAAATATAAGAAACGCCCTTTTAAAACACAGCCGTTCTGCTTCTGTTATAAGAACTTTAAATCCTGTATCATCGGCTCAATACACAGGTATAATAATAATCGCTGTGGAAGAACTCCCTGCTCACGGCATGAGGGGCAAAGAAATGCCAGTTCCTTGCCTTTTTCCAAAAATATGGGACAGCGAAATGAACCTTATCTATGATCGCAGCATGATCGATCCTCCTTTTACAAATGCCGCAATTGTAAAGTATTCTGCGGCAGAAAATATTTTTCAGAATAATCCTTCCGGGCTTTCACAGGAGTTACGCGAAATCGCGGGAGACAGACCTCTTCGCATTTTTGCCCGCGGCGTATTTGGAATTAAGCCGACAGATTTAATCATAGACAGGCGTGATGCGCTGTTAATAATATCATCAGAAGAAAACCGCCGCCTGCTGTCGGAAGGCAAGGTGGTTTTTGTGCTGGACGACTCTGTATTGCGCAATAATTTTAGCGGAAAATAAGCCGCGTTCCGTTTTAAGAATGGAACTGCGCACTTAGATTAGAAAGAAAATAATAAATTTACAACTCCTCATTCTCCGCTTCGAATTAAAACCTTACCCATAACTGCCGCTATCATCTGCTGAAAGACAATGCTTAATATAGCCGGGAAAACCGCGGCTTCCGGAAAGAAGGTTACAGCTATTGTCATTACAGCGCTGTTGTTTCGCAGTCCTCCCGCAATAACAAGGGAAGCGCTTTTTTCCGCGCCCGATGCTTTAGCATCGCACGGAACTTTGGCACCGTCCGTAACTTTGGCTACGCCGCGCCTGCAGGCAATTCCGTTAAGTCTCGCAAGAAGAAAACCCGAGGACGTCAATACAATACATAAAAGCGCGATTCCCCAGACCAACGGATCGTTAAATTTTATGTTAGGCGCAACAACAGAAGAGTTAGCCGCGATAACAAGCATCAGACAGATTTTTGCCGCTGGATCCAGCGCCGGACAGATAACCTGCGGTATTTTTCCCCTGCTTGTTTCGTTTAACATTACGCCGATAATCGTAGGAACTACAACCATTAAAAGGAGCGAAAAAGCGATCCCGCTCATGTCCATTGCAATTTTTGCGCCCATTAAAACCGAAACAGTGGCGGGAACAACAAGCGGAGCAAGAAGAGTATCAAGGAGAATTAAGGAAAGAGCGAGCGCTTTGTCTCCCTTAAAAATTGTTACCCATATAAAGCCGGAAACAGCCGTTGGACCTGCAAACAAAAGGACAAAACCTGCAACAACATCGGTATCTGTAAAAATGAGCGAGGAGGAAAAAAGAGCGGCTAACGGCATTATAACATGGCTTGTAAAAAAGAATAGCAGGATTGGAACGGGACTTTTGACAGTTGACCCGATTTCCGAAGCCGTTAACTTCAGCGCGCCGGAAAAAGTCATGATGCCGAAAAGCAGAATAACTAACGGGCGCAAATTGATAAAAACATCCGGCAGAAACAAACCAAGAGCGACCGCGAGAGGAGTTGTGATTGGTATTAGTTTATCCAGACAGCGGTTGAGTTTTAAAGGATTCAAGAATTATTAATTCTCCAAAATAGTTATTTCTACCCTTCTGTTCCTGCGCATTCCCTCTTCAGTGCTGTTATCTGCAATCGGTCTTTCTGCGCCGTATCCGCGGGTTACAATGCGATCTGCTGTGCGTATGTTTTTGGAAAGGAGATAATCGGAAACAGCTTTTGCCCGCATCTGGGAGAGCCTTAAAAGATAATCCTTTGAACCTGCCAAAGCGGCATGACCGCTGACAAGAATATCCCTGTCTGGATAACGCATTAAAATATCTGCAATTCTTTCAAGTTTTTCCTGTTCGCCCGGAAGCATTCTGTCGGAATCAGCGTAAAACTGAATGTTTTCCAGGCTTATGGAAATACCTTCATCAACAACTTTTACAATAACATCGGGAATTTCCAGCCGTTTTAGTTCTTCAGAAATTTCCGCGATTATCTGTTCTCTGTCCATATATTCAGCTTCGACCAATTCAGCCTGCGCTGTTCCCCGGTATTCAATTTTTAAGCCGTTAGACATTGTAAAAGTTACGCTAAACTTTTCTTCATAAGCCGCTTCTTTGCCGTGTAAATAATCCCAGTATACTATTTGATTAAATGTCCCCGATATCCGCACAGGATAAAGTTTGCCCTGCACCGGCGGCGGTCTTGATTCAACATTGTAATTTACCGAAAAAGCCGGATAATTTTTTTCTTTCCATTTACGTTCTCCAAGGTATTCATAAAACGCGTTAAACGGAATTCGATACGGCTCCTGTATTCCGAATACGTCGCGGAAATCATGAACTTCATGCGCCTGCGCGTTCCACTTGTCGCCTACTTTTAAATTTCTGCCGGGAAAAACAGGAACATTACGCACAACCGGCATAAAATACTGCGGCTCTATGGTGAGGTAACCCAGTTTGTCGCGTTTAAATTCAGACTCATATTCCCTTGACCATTGAAAACCTGTTGAAACTGCCTTCTCTTTTTCCTGCGAGTCGTACAATATGCGTTCTGATGTTTGAAAAACCGCTTTATAATGCCCTTTCCCGTCAATAACATCTGTCACTTCCAGCGCAATACGATTTAATATTTCAGCACGGTGGCTCAAAAAACCATTAATAAAGACTGCTTCATCCACAATTGAAAGAATCCTGTATTTGGCGCCTTCTTCATGCTTGAACTCGAATACCTCACCCTGCGCACCGGCGGACATAATTGAAAAACATATAAAAAACAAAATTATTAAAACTTTTACTTTTTTTCTCATAATAGTATTATAACATAAAATATGTCTAATGTTAACCATGACTTAAATTTATCTCTGCGCGTTTTTTCCAAGTATTAATTTTTTTTCTTCTTCGCTGAAGCCGGCTATTTCCATATCGCAAAAATAACGGTCAGGCGGGAGAAGCGGGAAGTCGCTTCCAAAGAGAACTTTTTCGCAAAGACCGAGGGCTTTAACAGCGCGGAAAATTCCGGCATCGTAGAGAAACGGAGAAGCGGCAGTATCGTAATAAACATTCTTAAATTTTTCCTTTATTTCTTTCATTGTCTCGTAGAACAAAAGACCGCCGCCAAAGTGGGCAAGAATTATTTTTAAATCCGGATTATTCGCAGCAAATGTTTCCAATTGCCGCAGTGTTACATTTGATTTTCCTGGATAAGAATGCCCCACAGGTTCATTGGCATGAAGAAGGAGCGGAAGATCATATTCTTTACATGCGTCAGTTATATAACCGGCTCCCGTATCATCAAGTGTAATCTCCTGCCCTTCGGGAAAAAGTTCTCCTACTCCTTTTAAACCTGCTTTATAACAGCGTTCAATTTCTTTTTCCGCTTTTTTATCATTCGGCGCAACGGCGAAGCCTATCAATTTACCGGAAAACTCTTTTACTTTTTCGATAACATAATCATTCACAAAAGCGCAAAGCCCAATGTCGCGGAAAGCAAACCCAAAAACAACAGCCTTGTCAAATTTTTGTTTTTCCATTGCTGATATTACATCTTCTGCTGAGGCGAATTTATTATTCCTGCTGTTTGATAAAAGAGAAAAATACGGTTCTGTCTGCGCGTACTTTTCCCAATTGGAACTGATCTCAGGCGGCGTAATGTGGACATGCGCGTCAATTTTCATGCGTTATTTGTCTTTTCTTCTTCCTGAGGTCCGATATAGATTCCTGTCTTGTTTAAGCCCGCAAGAAGAGGCGCGCCGGCTATCATTGCAGCTAACGCGAAAATCGCGCGTTCCATGGGAGCGATATATGTTAAAATTGTCCAGATTTCTTTTGGCTGCTTAAAAAGCACAAGCGATAAAAAATTGCCTATTGTGGCTCCTCCTATAAGACCGCTGAAAGAACATATCCAGATTGCGGGTAATTTTAAAAATTTGTTTTTACTAAGAAAAAATCTTCTTACAAATAAAAATCCAATTATCATAACAGCGAAGCCAAGTCCGTAATAAACAGCCGGAAAACTGATAATACTCCTGCCGATTTCCTGGGTAAACCAAAGAATGGTTCCAATTAAATATATTATTATGCCGCCGTTAAAAATAAAATTGCCGTTTGTGCTGACATTAACAGGAGGCCATTTGCTCCATGCAATGCATCCTGAAGTAAAAGCGGTTGTCATACCGATAACAAAAGCCGCGGGTCCCAGCATCGGCTTAACAGGGGCGATTAAAAAACCGATAAAACCGCCGGCGGCAGAACAGACAGCGCCGCCCAATGGTCCGAAAAAAATGCCGGAAAGAGGATTAAGAACATTCGCCAAAGTAAAGTGAGCGCCTGTTCCCATAATTTGAAATGTCGGCAGCAAATACCCGGCTGCAACAACAGCAGCCCATACCGCCAGCATTGCCGGATGATTTTTAAATATTTTATTCATTATACCGCTCCTTCAGCTTCGCTGATTATTTCTTCAATGCCGTCTCTGTTCATTTTAATCAATCTGTGCGCATATTCGCAAGCCAAAAACATGTTATGCGTAACAAAAATAATTGTAAAGCCTTTTAAATGAAGATCGCGCGCAATATTCATAATTTTCAGGCAATCCTTGTAATCCAGTCCAACATCAATCTCATCCAAAATAATAATCCTGCATCCCATCGCGAGAACACAGGCAATCACGAGCTTGGTGCGGTCTGCTTTGGATAAAGCGTGAGGAAAAGCTTCCGGATCATTTAAACCAACTGTTTGCAGAGATTCTTCTGCGCGCTGTTTAATCTGCGTTTTCGGAAGATTAATGTTTTTCAGCGCAAAAGAAACTTCTTTGTAAACAGAATCGGTAAAAAGCTGAGTGTCAGGATTTTGCATAACAAAGCCCGCTTCTTTGGAAATGCCGCAGACATTTAGTTCCTTTATGTTTCTGCCGCGAATAAATATTTCCCCGGAAGACGGACGCAAAAGCCCCGTAATATTTTTAAGCAAAGTGGTCTTTCCGCAGCCATTGCCGCCGATAATGGCGGTAAAATCATTTTCTGCAATTGATAAATTAATATTTTTAATGCTGATTCCATTCGGGTAATCATAGTTAAAATCTTTTATATTAACCGCGGAGGACTGAGCTTCAGAGAGTTTAGGGTTACGCAAAGCATTAACCGGAAAGTTTTCCCTTTCTTTATAATACCCCGCGAACCCCTGATGTGAAAATTTCTTAATTAAATTCAGCGGCTGAATGCCGTTTTGCTCCAATAGTGAATCATCTGCAAAAATATTCCTTGCTGTATCAATTGCCGCGACGCGTCCGTTTTTTAAAAGACATACCCTGTCTGCGTACTTTGCCATTTCGACGGTGTTGTGAGCCGCCATGATTATTGTCAGATGATTTTCTGTTTTTAATTTTTCCAGAATAGTTAATACTTCCCGCGCTCCGTTTGGATCAAGGCGGCACAGAGGTTCGTCCAGAACTAAAATTTTACTTTTCATGGCAAGAGCCGCGGCAATTGATAATCTCTGCTTTTCGCCGCCGGAAAGCGTTGACGGAAGCCTGTCTTCAAAACCCGAAAGACCGGCGGCGCAAAGTGCGGATTGAACTCTTTTGTTAATTTCTTCGGGAGGCAGAAGAATGTTTTCCGGACCGAACGCCGCTTCATGACGGACAGTAGAAGTAAAAAGCTGCGCGTCAGGATCATCAAACACCATTCCGACTTTATATGCGAGATCCGGCACTGCGGTATCAATTGTTTTAATCCCGTCAACTGTTACATTTCCTGTTAAACGCCCTCCGGAAAGATGCGGTATAATCCCATTAACAAGTTTACAAAAAGTAGTCTTTCCAGCCCCGTTCTCTCCCATAATCGCCAGAAATTCACCCTCATTAACAGATAAATTTATCCCTTCCAGCGCAAATTCATCAGTCCTGGGATAAACAAAACAAACACCGGCAAATTCAACAATACTCATTCCAAATTTCCAATTCCTTACCTGTAATTTAAATAGGTAATAAAGGCAAAAACAACAACAAAACAGACGATAACTAAATAATCCTTTAACTTTAAACTTGATTTGTCTATCCATGTTCTCGTTTTGTAAATCCCGAAAGCGCGTGCATCCATCGCAGCCGATGAAACCTGCGCTTTTCTCATTGCGTTTAACATTAACGGGATTAAAAGACCTGTATAGGCTTTGATCCTTGAAAAAATCGAGCCTTTTTCGAATGATCGCATACCGCGTAATTTTTGCGCATCCATGATAACCAGAGCTTCGTCCCTGAAAACAGGTATCAGGTTAAACGCTGTTGTTATGATAAACGCGGTGCGGTAATTAAGTCCAAAAGCGCACAAACCAGCGGAAACTTTATACGCGGGAGTTGTCTCTGTGTATACCGGAAGAACAATCATCAGGGCGGCAAGGCGGCATGTCAGGATAACGCCAAGCATAAGTCCTTCCAGCTTAAACGATCCGGCGCCGCCCAGCAGCGGAAAAGAATGAGGAAACAGGGGCTTAACAAGAAACGTTTCACCGGGACCGAAGATCATCTGCATCAGAATAATTATTGCCGCTAACAATGTAAGATTTTTGAATAACGTGAATCCGCGAAAAGGAATTTTAGCTGAAAATCTAATAACAGCGGAAAAGAGCAGCAGACAAACTGTCAGGTGAAGCTTATCGATCAGGAATACCAGTAACGTAAAAAGTAAAATAAAAATCAATTTAGTTCTTGCGTCCAACGCAACATAAAACGAAGATTCCTTCGCATTAAAAAAAGACATGATCACCTTAATAATAAAATATTTTATTTAAACTATATACAAAATACTAATAATATGCTATACTAAAAGTAATTCATACAAAAAGGAGAAAGTGAATGACTGATGCAAAAACACGCCTGGCAAACAGGGAAAGGCAGAGAAAGTACCGTGAAGCGCACAGGGACGAAATTAACCAGCAGCGAAAAGACAGGTACAATGATCGCATAGCAGCAGGAAAATGTCCGCGGTGCGGCGGTAAGGTGAAGAAAGGTTATACGCTTTGCACAGAATGCTGCGATTATCAGGCAGACTTGAATCGTAAGTACGCCAATGACAAGAAAACCACTGTGAAGAAAACAACAAAAACTGCAGCAGCTAAAAAACCTGCGGAAAAAGCAAAAAAAGCGACAGTCAAAAAACCTGCCGCAAAGGCAAAAGGAAAAGCCAAAAAATAACAATTTCTGATTGATATTTTGACAAAAAACCGTGCTTTTAACGCACGGTTTTTTTTTGCAGACAAGTATTGCGGCTGTAACGCGCAAACATCATGTATTATTCGCCCTCATGATTAAACGGCAATTCGTTTTGAGCCTCCGTCGCCATTGTTTGGGATAACAGCTTATTGATTACATGGGCATTATCAAGCAGACTGGAAACAGACTGATTCTGATGAAGCCTGGAAACTACATGGGCAAAAAGGCGCGTTATGTTAACATTTACATACCATTCGCGGTTTAAAACTTCATCCTGATAAACGGCATTGGTCGCGATAATACGGTAAAAAAGACCCTCATTGTAAGCTTCATCAAAATGACTAATCGCGTTCCCGGAAAAAAGCGGCAGGCTGATAGCTGCAATAATTCTCCGCGCGCCGTTTTCCTTTAGATGCCTCATGCCTTTTATCAATGTGCCGCCCGTTCCAAGCATATCATCCGCCATGAAAACAGTTTTATCTTTAACGCTTCCAAGCAAACGTATCTGGGAAATGTTAGACGAAGAGGCATCCTTGGAAAATTTAGAGTAATCCCTTTCCTTATACAAAAGCGCAAGCGGTTTCTTTAAAGAAGAAGCGTAAAATTTATTTCTGTCAACCGCGCCGGTATCGGGAGAAACAACGACAAAATCATCATTTAAGATTCCGTCCATTTTTGTAAGGGTGTGAATTATCTGATAACTCGCGTGAAGGTTCTCCAGGCGGATTTTATCAAAAGCGTTTGTAATATCCCTGGAATGAATATCAAGGGTAATGATTTGGTTTACGCCCAGACTCTCAAAAATCTTGCCTATACGGCTCGCGGAAAGCCCTTCTCTGCCCTTCGCCTTGTGCTGGCGCGCGTACGGATAATCGGGAATTACAAGAGTGATCCGCTCCGCTCCCGCCTGCCTGACCGCGTCGATAGTAACAAATATTGTCATTAAATGATCATTCGTGGAAAGATTTGTAACCACTCCGCCCGAAAATTTTACAGGATACCGGTTTTCAACATCCTGAAAGATATAAACATCCTTGCCGCGGATTGATTCTTCGATTTCGGATTTTATCTCTCCGTTCGGAAACTGCGTAAATTTAGCGGCAACTTTAATGCTGTTGGTTTTATCAATGCCGCTTTGGGAAGCCGATCCCCGCGCGGCGACTTTATTTATAAGATCGATCTGAAGATCCGCCTGCTCGGCGCTGATTGAATAACGTCTGGCAATATCATCGACAACCTGTTTGCGGCTGTGGCGGTACTTTGAGCGCAAATGACCGATAACTTCATTCGCAAAAAATTCCCCGCCAGGGCAGGCAATGACAGCAAGATTAGCAGGGTTGAAGTATTTCATGGGTTAGTTATTTTTAACATAAAAACAGGGAGCAGATCAAGAGGGATAACGATGACTCCTGTTCATTTATCACAAGCCCAGTTACGGCTTCTTTCTACCGCTCTGTGCCAGTCTTTTATTAGTTTCTCCTGTTTTTCAACCGGCATTTGCGGGCTAAAAACTGTGTCTTTATGCCAGAGGCTCTTTATTTCATCAAGGTTTCCCCAGAAGCCGGCGGTGATTCCTGCGAGGCAGGCGGCGCCCAATGCTGTGGTTTCGCGTATAACAGGGCGGATTATTTCCGCGCGGCAGACATCAGCCTGAAATTGCATGAGGAACTTGTCTCTGCTGGCTCCTCCGTCTACTTTCAATTCATTTATCGATACATTTATGCCGCCGCCAGAAGAGTTTCCGGCACCAAGATCGTTCTGCATCGCTTTTAAAAGATCCATCACCTGATAGGCGATGGATTCCTGCGCGGCTCTTATGAGGTGCGCCCGTTTTGTGCCGCGGGTGATCCCGATAATGCAGCCGCGGGCGTACATGTCCCAATAAGGCGCGCCTAGCCCTGTGAACGCTGGGACAAGATAGACTCCTCCTGTATCATCAACCTTGCCCGCGAAAAATTCACTGTCCGCGCTGTCTGTGATAATTCGCAATTCATCGCGCAGCCATTGAATTACAGCTCCGCCCGTAAAAACCGAGCCTTCAAGAGCGTATTGAACATTTTTATCGAAGCCTGCGGCGATTGTAGTTAAAAGACCGTTTCCGCTTAGAATCGCCTGAGAGCCGCAGTTCATTAACAAAAAACATCCGGTGCCGTAGGTGCATTTCGCGTCTCCCTTCTCAAAACAGCACTGACCGAATAGCGCCGCCTGCTGATCTCCCGCGTTACCTGCAATTGGAATTTCGGCGCCGTCAATATACGCGGACGCGAATACAGAGCCTGAAGGTTTTACCTCAGGCAGCATTTCGCGCGGTATATCGAGCGCGTTTAGAAGTTTATCGTCCCAGTCAAGATTATGAATGTCGAAAATCATTGTGCGGCTTGCGTTTGTATAATCGGTAACATGAGCTTTTCCGCCGGATAAAATCCAGATGAGCCAGGAATCAACAGTGCCGAAAAGTATTTCGCCCTTTTTTGCGCGCTCTCTTGCTCCTTCAACCTTATCTAAAATCCATTTAATTTTTGTTCCTGAAAAATACGCGTCCGGGATGAGACCTGTCGTTTTTGTTATGTAATCGCCGTATTCTTCCTTTAAAGAATCGACAATACCTGAAGTCCTTCTGCATTGCCAGACAATCGCGTTGTATATGGGAAGTCCTGTGTTTTTATCCCAAAGAATTGTTGTTTCGCGCTGATTTGTAATGCCGATTGCCGCAATGTCGCCTGCTTTTATTTTTGTTTTGGCGATTAAATCCGTCATTACGGAATATTGCGTGGAATAGATTTCCATCGGATCATGTTCAACCCATCCTTCATGCGGATAAATCTGCTTAAACTCCCTTTGTTCCTCTCCGATTATTTTCTGCCCGCGATCAAAAAGAATCGCCCGCGAACTTGTCGTTCCCTGATCCAAAGATAAAATATATTTTTTCATAACTGCCGCCTTGCATAAATCAAATAAATATGGATTGATTATAACATGAATAATTATAAACCATGCAATAAAAACGCCTCTCAGGAAGCCCGCAATCTGCTTGACTACCTTTGGAATCTTCGCGGCAACGGCATCCTGCTCGGACAGCATACACAGACTCCGGCGCAGGAAGAACTTTGTTATATCAGCGAAGTGACAGGAAAAGCTCCCGCGCTCTGCGGTTTTGAGCTTTTGGCGTATTCGCCCAATATCAATTATAAAGAGAGCGATGAAGAATGTTTAAAGGAAGTTGAAGAAAATAAAAACACTTTGGAAAAAGCATTTAAATGGGCGGAGCGCAAAGGTATTATCACTTTTACATGGCATTGGTTTTCGCCGCTTTACGGAAAAGGCAAAGCGTTTTATCAGGAAAAAACCGAATGGGACGCGCGTCTTGCGCTGCAGGAAGGAACGCCTGAAAGAAAAGCGTTTTTAAGCGACATGGACGTGATGGCAAAACTGCTTGAACCATTTAAAGAAAAGCGCATACCCATCCTTTGGCGTCCGTTTCATGAAGCGGAAGGGCACTGGTTCTGGTGGGGCAACAAAGGTCCGCAGACAGCAAAAAATTTATATTTAGATATGTTTGAAAGGTTTGTAAACGTTCACCAATTAAATAATTTAATCTGGGTATGGAACTCCCCTGTGCCGGAAGGTTATGTCGGCGATGAATACTGCGATGTGATTTCGCGCGACATGTATCAGCCTAAAAATTTTCACGGCGATCTCGGCGAAGGATACGAAGAGTTAATGCGCATAACGAAAGCCGAAAAAATCGCCGCGCTCGGCGAGACAGGACCTGTACCGGGAATGTCGACGCTTTCTAAAACGCGCGTCCCCTGGACATGGTTTATGACATGGAGCAAAGGCGTCTGCGCTGAAGACGTAACCAGCCGCGAGGAATTAAAAGCGGCGTATAATTCAGGTTACGGCATCACGCTGGATAAACTGCCTGCGTTATACTAATCAATACTAATCAAAACAGGCGAATAGGGAGCCAGTTCTATATTGGCGGTATTTAATCTTTCGCCTGTGATGAGTTCTGCCGCGTTTCCTGCCTGCCTGCCGTTTAGAAGAACTCTTACAGATTTTGCGCCGTTCCAGTCATAATTACAGATATTTACAAGCTGCCTTCTGTTGTACTCCGCACTCAGCCATTCAACTCCGTAAACAGGATTTCCGGTTTTATTATCTATCAATGTGACCATGTTTAAACTTCTTTCCGTTAATATATTTCTTACTACCGCGTGAAGAGCCGCTTCTGTTAAAGTGTTAACATATCTTATAACCGTTGAGTTTTCCATTATGAAATTTCTGTCTGCGTTATTTATTGCCCTGTTATAATAATCCATCGAAAGCGAATTCTCTCCTAAAACAAGAACATTTCCTCCTCTATTAATAAAGTTTCTTATTGCGCTTAACGTTTCAGGCATTACATGAACCGCGGAGGGAATGATTATTACGCGAAAACCTGAATAATCTCCGGAGGCTAGCTGCTTTTCCGTTATAAAACCGGCTTTCTGTCCGTTAAAAATTAAACTTTTATACGCTTTGTCCGTTGTGTTTAAATAGGCTTCATCATAAATTCTTGCAGGATTTGAAAACAAAACGGCGGCTCTCGCAGGTTCGTTTTGGAGAGCTGTAACTTCGTTCGATAGGCGGTTAAGATCGAGATTTGTTCTTCCAATGGCAGAGACAACATCAGGACGGTGCAAAACGCTTCCCGCAAAATCGCTGTTTTTATCGTGCGTTCTTTCCCAAACCCAGATTACAGACGCGGCTCTGCCGTGAACCGCTCCCTGCCAAATATCGGCTCTCACATGTTTTGCCTGCTGAGGAATATAATTTCCTGACCTGTCTTCGATTATGTGATCTTCGGAATTAAATACCGGCATTTTTTTAAGTGACATTAAAAGATCATACCACTTCATCTTTGAAGTGATTCCCGCGTCGTTTCTAAACAGCAAATTGTAGGAATCATTTCCGTTTAATTGACTAAAATGCGAAAAATGTTCAGGATTAATTCCCCACTGTAAAGCTGTCCTGCCTCCTGCAGGCGACAAAACCGCGTCCATTAATTTCGCGTGAACAGGTACGTTAGGCGCTATTGCACGGATGATATCCGCCATCCACTGATGCCAGTCTGCGAAGATTTTATCGTTAAATGTCATCCAGTCGTAAAACAGGGGAGACGCTTCGATTTCCCTGGGCATGGGAACAGAGTCAAAACCTGTGTAGGCGGTTTTATAAATACTGTTTAAATTTTCTATTGTTCTGTGAGTATCAGTTAAAAATTGCCACCACATAACATTTATTACCGCATTTTTATTATTGACATTAAAATTTTTTGCCGCAGAAAAAACAGGCTCGTTTGACAGACAAACGCTGTTAAGCGATCTGTAATCTTTTATTCTTTCCATTACTCCTTTTATATGTGTTTCTATTACTTTTTTCGCTTCGGGATCGTGCATGTTAAATTTTAAAAAGTAATCACTTTTTTCGTTCAGGTGAGGATATTTTTGCAAAACCCACTGCGGAAAATAATGCGGAGCCAAAAGGACATCGACTCTGACATTTTGTCTTTCGGCTTCCCTAAGAATATTTGGTATTCTTTCAACGCCTGAGGCATTAAACGCATAACCGTTTCCCTGCTCAATTACAGTGTGCCATGGACCGACTTCGGTCTGCATAATGTCTGCGCCGTATCCTGTCATCTTATGCATATCGTTTACAATCTGATCAAAGTGTCCGTAACCTGTAAAAAATAACGGCCGCGTAACCGCGCCGCCTGAAACAGGATTAACAGCTCTTCCGATCATTGAGCCGCCGCGGATTTCAACAGAGCCTGTCACATACCGCGTAACTTCCTGCGGTTTTTTTGTTCCTGCAAGGTAAGCGTTAAGAGAAGTTAAAACATTACCGCTTAATTCCTCAAGGCAGGAGACTCCGTAAGCAGCCCTTGTTATATTCCTGTTCTGCAAATCATCTCTTACATATCCTGTAAAATCCTTAATAACGGAATAATCAACCATTTCATAATCAACAGCCAGTCGCCTTTCCCTGCACAAACCAAGCAGCCTTTCAATTTCCGGCAGTTTTACAGACTCTATTTCGCGTAACGTTCCTTCCGTGCCCTGTCTGTTTGCCGCGCCTCCCGGCGTCGAACACGCGGAAAACACACATATAAAAAAAACGCATAAGCTAATAAAAAACATTTTAGTAAAATTAATTTTAAACATATTATCTTTCCGGTTTATTAATGTACTTCATAAAATTCCGCCAGTCTTCCCGTCCAAGGTAATGACCTCCGCTCCTTACATGATACGCAACTTCTCCAGCATGATACAGCTTTCCTGTAACAGGTTTGTTATCATCAACAACCAGCCCTTGATATCCGAGTTTTGTCCAAATACCGCCTGCGTTTTTACAGCCAATAAATTCGGAGTTTGGGTCTGCCCATGTATCATCCTCCGCCGATGAAACATAAACATTTCTGGGAGCGGACGCCGCAATTAAAAAGTGCTGATCAAAAGGCAGTTTATCCTCGTTATCTGCAAATTTATTAAAACCTGATTTAAACCAGTATGGAAACGCGTCTGTAATGTTACGAATGGTCTCTCCTTTTTTACTGCGTGACAAAGCGGCGCCGCAGCAGCCTGAATTATTGGAAATAATATATTTAAAGCGCGTGTCCAAAGCGCCTGCAAGAAGCGCGGTCTTTCCAAGCCGTGAATGTCCCGCGACTGCCGCGCGGTTTTTATCAAGTTCGGCAAGCGAATACGCATAATCCATTACGCGCAAAGCAGCCCATGCCCAAACCGCGATCTTTCCGCAGCTTGAATTATCGTTAAGCCCAAGCGCCGCCGGCAAACCGCTGGAAAAATCGGCGTTATCAGATGCCGCGTCCTCATAAAAAAAAGATAAAATGCCAAAACCGCTGTCGATTATTTCTTCGCACGGTAAAAATTTATCGGGCACATTCGGACTGAAACTGATATAAACAAAAAACGGCGCATTTTTAACATTCGCAGGAATTACAGCGTTTACAGGAAGCGTAAACAAATTATTATTGGTCAGTGTAATGTTAAGCAAAACTTTTTTAAGAGGAGCTTTTCCGGCGCAGAATTCATTGTCGGTTTCACAAATAGTCCATTCGGTCTTTTTCGGAGCAGGCGGTAAAAAACCGTACGCTTCTTCGCAAAGAATATTAATAATCTGTTTGCGGCGCTCATTCCATCTGTCCTGTGAAAAATTTTTATCCTGCCAAATTTCAGGTAAATTACCAGGAGAATTCCGATTCCACTCGTTCATTTTCGCATCTCCATCTAGTGAATAACGGCTTTTATTATATCACAACTTCCTTGTAAAAAAAACGGATTCAGCGTAAAATAGCCAATGAATCAAAAACAGCGGATATCTATTAATAACAATCAATTCATGATTGACGGCAAAAGAATTTGGATCAACGGAGTGAATACGCCGTGGAATAACTGGAACGATTTCGGCGGCAATTATAATGATACATGGTGGGATAATCATTTTAAAAAACTGCAGGACGCGGGAGTCAACGCTGTACGCGTGTGGATTAACTGCAATAATGATAACGGCGCCATTAATATAGATAACAACGGAATAATAACAGGCGTCAGTCAAAAACACTGGTCTGATCTGGATCAATTTTTTTTAACGGCGGAACGTAATCAAAAATATATTAAAGCGACTCTCATTTCTTTCGATCATTTTAAAAATACCGGAAAACGTCCGGCGGCGGAAAAATGGCGCAGTATGCTTAAAAATAATCAGGCTGTAATGTCGTTTGCAGATAACTATACGATGCAATTTGTAAAGCGTTACGGCGGTAATCCGCGGCTGTGGAGCATCGATATCTGCAATGAGCCGGACTGGATTTTTGAAAATCCAGAATGCGGACAGATTGAATGGGAGAGAATTTCCTATTTTTTCGCCGTAAACGCCGCGGCTATTCACGAAAACTGCAGCGCTCTTGTTACAGTCGGAATGAGTTTCCCGAAATATAATTCGGATTTAGGCTCAAACAAGGGAAATAAATTGTCAGATAACTTTTTGCAGAGCCTGTATCAAAATAAAAACGCGTATCTTGATTTTTGGTCTCTTCATTATTACGACTGGCTGGGTCCTAACTTCGGCGTTCCGTTTTATATCAGCCCGTACGGAACTCTGCCAGAAGGTTTCGGTCTTGACGCTTCCAAACCTGCTGTGATAGGCGAATGCGCGGCATCCGGTTCAAAAGGAAAAACGGCAGGAACCGAAAACAACACGATCATTACCGATTACGAAAACGCGTATCTAAACGGCTGGCAGGGAGTTATGCCGTGGACATCCAACGGCGTAGACGGCTGCGGCGAATTTAACGATTTATCACCTGCCGTAAACCACATGGCGCAAAAATATAAAGATTTAATTTTTCCGTCCGGCAAAAACAATTAGACAATTTACCTTTAATCAAATACAATGATTTTATAAGGAAGAGAAACATGAAAAAGATTATCATAGCGCTTTTAGTATTATCAATGTGCGGTTTATTTATCGGTTACAGTATCAGCTCGAATAATAACGAGAACAGTGAAAAAGACAATATACGCATATATATCAAAAACAATCAATTTATGGCAGGCGACAAACGGATATGGATAAACGGAGTCAATACGCCCTGGAATAAATGGGATGAAATGGGCTCGCTTAACAACTGGAACGCGTACGACAACAGATGGTGGGACAATGAATTTGCAAGGTTAAAAAAAGCCGGAGTTAACGCAACACGAATCTGGATAAGTTGTAAAAACGACGAGAAGTATAATCCGCCGATTGCAATTACAGCTAACGGTCAGATTACCGGCATAAGGGAAAAATTCTGGACTGATTTGGATCAATTATTCGCGCTGGCTTTAAAACACAAAATTTACATCATGGCTACATTGACTTCGTTCGATCATTTTGTGGAGCAGGCTCCCTGGCAGAATATGATAAAAAGCCAGACTAACGTGCAGTCATTCGCGGAGCGTTATACGCTTCCTTTTGTAAACAGATATAAAGACAATCCGTATCTTTGGAGCATAGACTTATGCAACGAAATCGACTGGTTAGTTGAAAAAAATGACGTCGGCCGTCCAAATCCGACATGGGCGCAGATTCAGTATTTTATTGCGTATAACGCGGCTGTAATACACGAGAACAGCGATATTCTTGTTACCGTAGGTTTTTTTGCCTCAAAATATAACGGAGCCGACAGCCAGAGAGCGTCCGACGGCGTGCTTCGGCAGCAATACAATAATCCAAACGCAAAACTGGATTTCTGGTCGCCTCATTATTACGCATGGGTAGGAGAATGGTACGGAGTGCCTTTCTACCTTACGCCAAGCGGAAACTTAAGCGGCTCAAAACCGGGCGGTCCGTTCTCCGGCGGCTGGCAGTTGGACGCGTCGAAACCTGCTATTTTGGGTGAATGCTCGGCAGCCGGAACCGGCGGCAATGAACGAAATTATGTTGCATCTAACCTGCGTCCGCCTAACGCAAACTCAATCATTACAGATTATGAGTATGCGTATAACAACGGATGGCAGGGTGTTATGGCATGGACTTCAAACGGCGTAGACGGCAACGGAAACTTGAGCAATATTGAACCTGCGACAAAGTACATGATGAACAAATACGGAGAAATAATTTTCCCGAATGAATAAAAAAAACCGCGGACATGACATTCGTGCGGGTTTGCGGCAATTCTTTGTTATTTTTCGCTGACAACAATATCATCAAGATAAAACGCCGGATCTGCGTCATTTTTCCAGATAAAAAATAATTGTCCGAATAACTCTTTCGGAGTTGTAAAAGAAATTGATTTTTGTTCCCATTCGTTTTTATTAAAAGTAATAATGTTATGATGTTCGTTAGGATCATTTTCGATTAATCTGTATTTGATGCCTATGTCGCAGTTTCCTTTACCCCATGCGCTTAAATTATAGGCAGTATTCGGCTTTAACGCCATCGACTGCCCTGCGCCGCCTGAACCTCCAGCGCTTACAACAAGGGCCGCTGAACCGTTATGCGAAACTCCGTTTCCTACAGAGCTTCCTCCCCAGCTTTGCCAGCCGTTCATCTTGTCTTCGAAATCACCGTTAAATAAAAGCGGAAGTCCAAGATCGTAATCCGGCACGGGAACCGTCAGCAAACCGCGGTTATCCTGCCAGACAAGATCGCCTGCCCATGTAAGGTTAGAAGGTTTTGTTCCGTCTTTTTTATTAATCATATAACCGCGGCCGTTTTCGCCTTCTACAAGCGGCAGAGAGTTATCGTCCCATGCCCAGTAAATGCGTCCGATATTATTGGGGATCGCAGAATTAAACATGCTCCTGGAGGAATTATGCGTGCCGATGCCGTTCCGAATCGCGCCGTACTCGCCGACAATAACCGCAAGACCTGAATTTTTCGCGTCGCGGAAATAATTTTCAAAGCGGTTTTTACCGTCCGCCCAGGTCTCATATACATGAAGAGAATATAAAAGATTAGAATATTTTTTGTTAAGTTCCGGTCCCATTCTGATGCACGCGCTGTCGTAGGAATTGATCCCGCTTATATAACCGTTCGCCTGCCCCCAAGAATGATCGTCAAGAACAATAATATTCGGCGCGCCTTCGTTTCTTATCACCTTTATAACTTCTTCATGAACATAAAGCCAGTTATCGGCGGAATTTTTGGAACTGCCCGCGCCCGGCTCGTTCATGATATTAAACCAGACATATTGATTATTTTTAAAACGTTTCGCTTTATCAGTCCACCACGCGATTAAATCTTTAATCGGGCGGATGATGTCTCCCTGAGGAGTCTTATAACCGCCGTTATCATCTAACGGAGGATAGATTCCCGTGTAATCGTGAAGCTCAAGAATTACGACAATTCCTCTTTCTGTAAACGCTTTGACCAGCGCGTCAAGGTCTTTATTGTAACTTGCCGCCCATGAATCCCATTTTGTCGCGGCGCACAATCTGACTGTATTAAATTTCCAGATATCAATAATCAAATTGATATCCTGAAGAGTATCACGCGGAAAACACCATCCCGGTCCGTTTACATTAACGCCTTTAATCAGGAATTCATTTCCGTCAGTCCCGATAATTTTTGTTCCTTCAATTTTAAACACAGCCGCACTCGTATCAACATTTTTATTATCCGACGAAAAACAGGAAGTGAGAGCAAACAGAATAAAAAATAAAGATGATAAAATAAATTTATTGATCATCTTCTCCCCCACTCCCTATTTCCTACTTCAAGCCCACCACATCTCTCCGGGTTTTTCCTGAATAATTATCTGCCGCAAAAATGAAACAGCTTTTTCCAGACCTTCGCTTACGCTCATTAAACTGTCTTCGTGCTCTATGCTGATGGAACGATCGTAACCTGCGGCTGCGAGAGTAGAAATAATTTCTTTCCATTCGATGTAATCATGACCGTAACCTACAGTGCGGAATACCCAGCTTCTGTCCATGACATTGCTGTAGTGGCTTGTGTCAAGAACGCCGTTAACTGAAATATTAGCCATATCAAGTTTTGTGTCTTTTGCGTGAAAGTGATAGATCGCGCCTTTAAGAGCTTTGACTGCTTCGCTCGGTCTGATCTGCTGCCAGAAAAGATGGCTTGGATCAAAATTAGCGCCGATGCATTCGCCTACAGCGCTACGCAGTTTTAAAAGCGTATACGGATTGTAAACGCAAAACCCCGGGTGCATTTCGAACGCTATTCGCGTAACGCCGTAATTCGCCGCTTCCTTCGCCGCGGACTGCCAGTAGGGAATAAGCACTTCATTCCACTGGTATTCAAGGATATATTTAAAATCATCGGGCCATGAGCAGGTAACCCAGTTTGAGTACTTTGCTCCCGGATGATCGCCGGGGCAGCCTGAAAAAGTTACAACCGTATCAACGCCTAGTTTTTCCGCGGCTCTGCATGTGTTTATAAAGTCGTTATGCGCTTTTTCGGCTATTTCTTTCTGCGGATGAACATGATTCGCGTGAGTGCTTAAGGCGCTGATTTCAAGATTGTATTTTTTAAGCATTTCCTTATATGCGGCAGGCGCGCCGGAATCGGCAAGAAATTCCGCAGGATTTAAATGCGAATTTCCCGGAAAACCTCCGGCTCCTATTTCCACTGTCTGCACCTTTAAAGATGACAGATAACGAAAAGCCTCTTCAACAGGTCTTTGCCACAATAATGTTGTCATTACACCTAACTTCATCAGTTTACGCCTCCATTTTCATGATATAATCGATATCATTCTTTACGCTTACCATCGAAGAAACTGCAAACGCTTCCTGCTCTAGGATAAACTGCTCCACTCCGAGCGCTTTGGCTTTGATAATTACATCCCTGTAATCGATTATTCCCTGATCTAGATCAACGCATTTTTTATCCTTGTCGATCTGTTTTACATGAATAAGTTTTAATCTGTCTTTATGTTTTTCCATATAGCTGTAAATATCAACGCCTGCGAAAGAGACCCAGAAAAGATCAAGTTCCATTACAGCTTCCGCGGGAAGTGCGGAAAAAAGCGAATCCAAAAGATAATCGCCGCAGCATTTATTAAATTCATGCGAGTGATTATGATATGCGAATTTAAAACCCGCACCGCTGATTTTTTTTATGACAGGCGTTAATGTTTTCGCAAGTTCCAGAGTTTCGTCCTTTGTATTGATTTTTGAGTGAGGACAGACAAGGTACTCTGTTCCCAAAACTTTGTGATACGCTATTTCTTCATCGAGGTTTCCTGTGAGGCGGTCAAGACCGATATGAGCTCCCACGGATTTTAGTCCGTTAGCTGACAATATGTCTTTCATTTCCGGCGCGGATAAGCCGCCGTATCCTGCGAACTCAACTCCGGTGTAGCCCATTTCAGCCAGTTTTTTAAAGGTTCCTGCAAAGTCTTTTTCTGTAACATCGCGCACCGACCATAACTGTACGGAAAATTTATCGAGTAATTTCATTTTTATCTCCTAAAATTAAAAATTGATCTGCTTGCCCGCTTTTGCGGATTCGTAAATGCCTTCGAGTATCTGCGTAACAACCATTGCCTGTTCGGGTTTTACGCGGAGTTCCTTGCCGTATAAAACAGCGTCATACCAGTTTCTGCATTCGATATCCTTTGGTTCAACTCTGGTACCCTCATAAAACTGCACTCCGCCGACTTCCAGGTCTGGTTTTGTTACGGTTAATCTTCCAAGGTCGGCTGAGTTAATCCTAAGACCGTCTTTCATGTCGGCTCCGCCTTTTGTTCCGCATAATGTACACATTCCTTCGCCGTTATCAAGCGAGTTAAGAGCCCAGCTTGCTTCCAGAACAATAGTCGCGCCGTTTTCCATCGTTATAAATCCAAAAGCAGAGTCTTCTACCGTGAACTCTTTTGGATCCCACGGTCCCCAGATATTTCCGCTGTCCGGATTATCATTTAATTTTTTATAAACATTTCCGACAACAGATTTTGGTTTATAGTTATTCATCATCCATAAAGTCATGTCCAGCGCATGGGTTCCGATATCGATAAGCGGACCTCCGCCCTGCTCTTTTTCCTTCAGGAAAACGCCCCATGTGGGAACGCCCCTGCGACGTATAGCGTGCGCTTTCGCGTAATAAATCTCGCCCAAATCGCCGCGCTCGCAGATTTTTCTAAGGTGCAATGGAGCCGGCATACATCGATATTGATAACCGACTGTTAAAAGTTTTCCTGCCTTCTTCGCTGCATCGACCATTTTTTTTGCGTCTTCGAAACCAGTCGCCATCGGCTTTTCGCACATGACATGTTTGCCTGCTTCAAGCGCCGCGACAGTAATGGGCGAATGAGATCGATTGGGAGTGCAAACATGGATAACATCGAGAGAATCGTCTTTTAAAAGCTCCTTATACTCGGTATATTCCTTTGCGCCCGGAGCGCCGAATTTTTTGCATAAAAATTCAACTCTTTCCGCTCTTGTGTCGCAGAAAGCGGTAACTTCCGCTTCTCCGATTTTTCCAATTGCCGGCAAATGCTTCTGCTCCGCAATTCCGCCGCAGCCGATGATTCCTACTTTGAGTTTTTTACCCATGATGGTTCTCCCTATCAGTAATTTTAGTCATTATAACATGAGTTGGCATAAAACTCAAGGAAACATTAAAATGACCCTGTAATGATAAGTCAAATTTAAGAAAAATACCGCTAATATGCAGATTTAAAACCAGATTCAGTGTAAAAACTTAAAAATCCAAAATCTGGAATAAAACTGGAGTAAACCCAGAGTGTTTTCCCGTCTCTTTTTTATCTATATGAACCATTTTTTATTTTTATATATAATTATTCTATTCATGAGATAATAATGAAAAAATTCAGGTTATTTTTAATTGTATTATTAACACCATTGTTGTTTTTATCACAGCAAAGCAACAGTAATGTATTTAACGATTTTTTCACCGATACCGGTTCGTTTGAAATTTTGAGCCGCTATCAGGGTAAAGGAAACGTTATCAAAATTAACGGATCAAAACTTGCATATCCGATATTGCAATACTCGTTAATGGAGTACAGGGGAAAGGATATAGCCGTTCATTTTTCCGCTGATTTTATGATGGAAGGAAACGCGACAAACATGTTGTGCTGCGTAAATGTAAATAATTATGAGAGATTAGAATCAATATTTTTTCAGGGAAATATCACTCCAAGAACATGGTTTAACATAAAAGTGAAAAGGTTCTTTCCCGCTGATTTTTTAGCTACCGAAAAAAAAGTATGATTTTTATGTTAGACCCGGGCGGTATTTATCCTCAAAATACAACTTATTATATTTCCAATCCTGTAATAAGAATTGAAGAAGTTAAAAAGAACGATGAAAGCTGGGGACCGGACTTAAAATTAACTCCTTTAAAATCAATATACGCAAATGACTTTCTTGTAGGTATCAATTCAAATCATGAGGGATATAATATGTCCGGCAGGCACTTTGAATTATTAAAACATCATTACAATATAATAACGTGCAATGTTACTTATGCAGGTCAAATAGCGCCTCCGCAAAAGGGTGGAACTTATAAATTTTATACCGCGGATCGCGTTGTAAACACAGCTTTAAGAAATAACATACCTGTGCATGGTCATGTTCTTATTTGGCATGATGCTCCAAAATGGATGACCGAAGGCGCAAGGAGCGAAGTAGAAGAGAATTTAAAAAATCATATTACTGCCGTTTTAAATCATTATAAAGGCAAGATAACATCATGGGATGTAGTGAATGAAGCGATAAGACACACCGTTACTGCTTCCGAAGCGAGAGGAGACTGGAGAAGACTTGTCAGAAGTGATAATAAACAATGGGATTACGACCCATGGGCAGGAAAATTAGGAGCGGATTATATAGAAATTGCGTTTAAGGCTGCGCGCGCCGCCGACCTCAATATCACGCTGTATTATAACGATTATAATCTTGAAAATCCAAATAGAGCGGAAGTAGTACGAAAGATGATTCAGGATATAAACGACCGCTATAAAAGAGAAACCGGCGGTACGCGTAATTTAATTGAAGGCGTAGGATCGCAGGCTCATATTTACAGTTTAAATCCCAATATGAACGAAGCGCGCGCGTCTTTGGAAAAATTAATCAGCCTTGGAATTGAAGTAGCTATAACTGAGTTTGATATAGTCGGCGATACTAAAGGCGCTGAGCCTAGAGGCCACATTGATACAGTAATGCCGGAAAGAGACCAAATAGCTCAAGCTCTCGTTTACGCAAGATTTATGAATCTATATAAAGAATATTCCGCTCATATAAAGCGCGTAACATTTTGGGATATTGATGATAATAACAGCTGGTATTCCGCGTTGCATCCGGCTCTTTTTGACTGGAAATTAAACCCCAAGCAGTCATTTTACGCCGTAAGCGATCCTGATGGTTTCCTTGCAAGAAACGGCGGTAAAAAAAAGCCTTGCGTAATTAGTTTATCAAATTTTTTCTCAAAACTGATACTGGCTTAGCCCATACTCTTTTATTAAGGCGTTAAGAGTTTTTAATAAACTTTCGTTTAACGGTACGCCTTTGTCTTTTCTGTCCAAAAACGCAAGGTATTCTTTTTCTCCTGCCGTGTAAATTCGCGGCTGACCGGGAGCTTTCGCCGACGCGCGTAAATCGCGCAGAATGTCGCCTGCCGTTTTTTTAAATTTTTGCGGCTCCGTAAAAGCGTTTATGTCAACTGCCATAAAAAAATGCCCAAGATGATACGGAGACTTTTTTCCGTCCGCGTCAAGACCGTTAAGCGCTTTTAAAAACTGACCCTGCTGTAAAGCCGCGCTTAATATTTCCACTACCGCCGCGTAACCGTAGCCTTTGTAACCTGCGCCGTCTTCGCCAAGTCCTCCAAGGGGAGCGAGAGCGCAGGTGTCAGCGGTTAATCCTGCCAGTGCTTTGGAAGGATCTGTTTCGCTTGATCCGTCGCGGTTTATAACCCAGCCTTCGGGCATTTTTTTATTGATGCGATCATAATGCTCTATTTTACCGCGCTGCGAAACGGAAGTGGCGCAGTCCAATACGAAGGGAAAATCCTCGTCTGTGGGAATTCCGAAGGTGAGCGGATTTGTGCCCAGCATGTTATCGATTCCGAAAGTAGGAGCGATGGAAGGACGCGCGTTTGTTCCGGTTATGCCGATCATGTTTTCTTTGGCAGCCATTGTAGCGTAGTAACCGGCGATTCCGTAATGCGTTGAGTTACGCGCAACAACCATGCCAAGCCCGTGTTTTTTCGCCTTGTCGATTGCCATTTGCATACAGCGCTTTCCAATTACTTGCCCCATACCGTCATGCCCGTCAACAACCGCTGTCGCAAGATGATCTTTAACTATTTCAAAATTGGTAACAGAATTTTGAATACCGTCCTTTATTCTGTCGATATAAATCGGCTTAAATCTTCCCACTCCGTGAGAATCAATCCCCCGCTTGTCGGATTCAATCAAAACATCAGCGCAAACCGCGGCGTCCTCGGCAGGCACTCCAGCCTTAATAAATACATCCTTCATGAAGGATTCAAGTTTTTCAAAACTTGCGTATAACATTTGTTCCTCCTATTTATCTGTCATTGTTATTGTAGCGTCCCAGCCGTCCGGCGGCGGATCTTTTAAAAGTTCGTCTATGCGGGAAAGATACATCGAGGAAAGATAATCTTCCTTTCCTTCCTGTTCATTTATTAACAATGCCTGTTTAAAATACTGCTGCGCCGTTTTCCATTCTTTCATTCCGTAAAGTTTAATTCCCTTATTGTATTGATCCAGAGCTTCGCGGTTAATGACAAGTATTTTCGGCGTACCTTCTTCCTCTTCGCCGCTGAAGCTTTCGTAAACCGTATAAAGTCCGACAGGCTGATCCTTTCCTTTTACGCGTACGCTGTCGGCTTTGCGGAAAATAAAATAATCCTTTGCCTCGCTGTATGTAAATTCGGAAACAATAACCGACTGATGATAATATTTTGTAACTCCTTCCAGTCTGGAAGCGAGATTTACAGTGTCGCCTATAACCGTGTAATCAAGTTTATTCTGAAAACCAATATTTCCGACAACACATTCCCCTGTGTTTACGCCTATCCCCGCTCCAAAGCCGGTATCAGGCAGCGTTATTTCCGATGTATCAACATTTGTCAGCACTTTGATCATGCGCAAAGCGGCTCTTACCGCGCTTACAGAGGCGTTCTCCAGAGTCCGCGGCGCGCCGAAAATCGCCATAATGGCGTCTCCGATAAACTTGTCGATACTTCCGCCTTCGGCGATAATTTCATTTCCCATCGTGGAAAAATATTCGTTAAGGAAATTTACAAGTTCGCGCGCGGGAGTATTTTCGGATATTTTCGTAAAACTTCTGATGTCGGAAAATAAAATGGCTACCATCCTGTTTTCGCTCTGACTTGCCGGAGCCGATGACTTTTTGATAATTTCATCCATTACGTCAACAGGAACATAACGCGCGAAAGCGACTCTTGTTTTTTTCTGAAGATTGTCCATCTGCCGAAGACGCAGCGCGTTCGCGATAACGGGAGCCGCCGCTGATAAAAAAATTTCTATTGTCTCCGGTATACTGCCGGAAAAATATTCTTTTTTGGAAGTACCGATATGAACTGTAGCGAATTCCGCGCCGTTATTTACAAGCGGAAGCATGATATATGATTCAATTTTTTTATTGTTGCTTCCATCTTCATAAAAATCTTTTACTTCTTTTGTTACTACCTTATAATCGGTAAAATGTTTGTTAAAGTCCGCTATTGTTATCGCCTTAAAATCGCCGGCGATTTCTTTTGTGTAACCTGCGTTATTCGCATTATACACAAACAGACACTCATCCGTGTCCTTAATCATAATGGCGCAGATTTCGCTGCGGCAGGCTCTTTTTAAAAGCGAAAAAACTCCCTGTACGGTTTCCTCTAGCGAGTTTATTTTTTCGGACAGCTTTGCCGTCATTCCGATCAGAGTAGCATGGAAGAGCTTGTTGTCCAAAAGTTCGTTTGCAATTTCCAGCAGGGAGCTTTCTGTTATTATTTTACTTTCTGTTTTTATTGATTCATGATAAATTTCCCTGTTTTCCGCCAAAAGAATTTCAATTTTTTCTGACAATACTGATAAATTCTCAGGCAGCTTTTCTATATAAATATCGGCTCCTGCTTCCTCTATCCAGAATTTATCTTTTGTTTCATCCAGCGATGTAAACACAATTATTGGAATGTTTTTTGTCGTCTGCCGTGATTTTAAAAGCCTGACTGCCTGATAGCCGCCCAAAAGAGGCATCTCGATATCGGTAATTATAAGCGAAGGAAGAAAATTATAAACCTGTTTTATCCCTTCAATTCCGTCTTTCGCCCTTTGAACTTCGTAACCTTTTTCGCCGAGAAATTCCAGCAGCAAGCCTGCAAAGGTTTGTGAACTCTCAAAAACAAGTATTCTTTTTTTATCCATTCACATCTCCGCCGGAAACACCGCCGGAAGTTCCAATCAACTCCTTAACGGCGGTTACAAGATTGTGATCGCTGAACGAACTTTTAATTATATACCGGTTTACGCCGAGATCCGCAGCTTTGTTCTGATCCTTTTCACTGCTGTTAGACGAAATTATTATAATCGGGATGTGTTTAAGCTGATCGTTCTTCCGTATGTTTTCCGTAAGCTGAAAACCGTCCATGTTAGGCATATTGAGATCCGTACAAACAAGATCATAATGAAAATTCTTCACCGCAGCCAGCGCTTCAGATCCGTCTTTTACGGTATCAACATTATAACCTTCAGCTTCCAGAATATCCCGTTCAACATCGCGTGTTGGAGCGGAATCGTCGGCGACAAGGATAGATTTACGGGTGCGCTCATAATCAACATGGCGTTTTTTCATATCAATTGTTTTTATACGCCTTGCCATCATAATGACAGAAGGAATATGCAGAACCGGTATCATTTCGTAATCTTCGCTTAATACAACGCCGGAAAAAACATCCATTTTTTCCATAATGGGAGGCAGATTTTTTAAAATAACCTGTCTCATACTGCTGATTTTATCTACTACAATGCCGGCAATTTCTTCGTAAGACTGAACAATAACCACAAAAATTGAAGGATTCGCGTTTCTCTTTTCGCTGACAGGAATTTTAAGAATATGATGAAGATAAAAAAGTTTGATCATTTTTCCGTTATACCTGATGCCCGGACGGTCAACAACAGTGATTATTTCCTTTGAATCAATATTGATAACCGTATCAACAAAATTCGCGGGGATAATAAATTTCATTTCGCCTGATGTAATCGGAAAACCCATAAGGGCTGCAAGCGACAGCGGAACGGAAATTGTAAACGCGGTTCCTTCTCCCGCTTTTGTCTGAATGGAAATGCTTCCCTTCATTCGTTCGATATTGCTTTTTACGGCATCCATTCCGACGCCTCTTCCGGAAATATTTGTAAGCCCTGAGGAAGTGGAAAAACCGCTCTGAAAAATAAAATTTATAAGCTCGTCTTCCGTTAAAACCGCGGCGTTTTCCTTTGATACCATGCCTGTATCAACTATTTTTTTTCGTATAACGTCCGTGTTAATTCCTTTTCCGTCATCTGTAATTGTAACTTTCATGTTGCCGCTTTCGCGGACGCAGCGTATTACAAGAAGCCCAACTTCTTCTTTTCCTGCGGCGAGGCGTTCTTGCGGTTTTTCAATTCCGTGATCGATTGCGTTTCTAATCATGTGAAGAAATACTTCGGAAAGCGATTCTATCAGGTTTTTATCAATTTCGTTTTCCGAGCCGAAAATCTGTATCTCAACTTTTTTTCCCAGTTCCGAAGCGATGTTAAAAACAAATCTTGGATACGCGTCAAGCACTGTCGAAAGCGGAAGCATTCGCAGCGTTACAACGCTGTCATACGCGCCCCTGATATGGTTTCCTACATCAAGCGCGTAATTTTTAACAATCGAACCGAGTTTACTTACCAAAAGTTCCATCGCGCGGAATTCGCGCAGCAGGGGAGAGTTCCACGATAATTCAAGAAGGGCAAGCCGCGATAATTGTCTTGAAGCCGCGTCTATTGTTTCTGTATCTTTGGCGATATTTCTTGCTGTAATTTCCAGCGACTGAAGAGAAGCCAATTCACGTATTACTTCGTTTATTCTTTCGAGAGATATTCTTATGCTTCCCGATTTTGCTTCTTCCAGCTTGTTTATTTTTAATTCGCCTTCTTCATCTCCCGCAGGAATATTTTCCGCAGTGTTATCACCGGATGGAATCTCAAAATCCTCGTTCGCTGAAAGAGATACTAACTCATTTTGAAAAACATCCGCTCTTATTTCATCGTCAGAGCCGTCGGATTTAACTTTATTAATTCCCGTTCTTATTTCATCCAATCCGGCAAGAAGAAGGCGGATTCCCTTTTCATTAAAGGAGATTCTTTCCTCCTTAAACGCCAAAAAAACAGTTTCGAGCGCGTGGGAAATTATTTCGATGTTTTTAAAATCAAACATCCGCGACGAGCCTTTTATTGTGTGAAGCGCGCGCATCAGCGTGGCGATATCATCCCGTCCGGAAACGCCTTCCTTTAATTCAAAAACAAGAGTTTCCGCGATAGCGATATTATCAAGCCCTTCTTCCGCGAATTTATCAATATAATTATTTTTATTAAGCGCCATTGCTTTCCTGTTCCGCCGTATTTTCTCCTGTCAGAAACGCTTCTAGCTCTTCCGTACGCTCTGTTAACGCTTCGGCGGAAAGCGCCGCGTTCCGGGCTTCTCCTGTAAACTGCTTAACCCTTTCAGAAACGGAGACAACAGCGTCCTCTATGGATTCGCTTGATTTTAACTGCTGTTTCGTAAAAACCGTAATCGCGTGCGCCTGATTGGAAGTAATTTCCGCGCCCGCTCTTATCTCTTTAAAAACATCTTCCAAATCCTTGATAAGTTTATAACCTTCCGCGATTCTGTCCGATCCTTCTTCGCTGTAAACAATCAGCGACGACGATGAACTGCGGATTTCTTCTACCTGTTCCCTTATCTGACGGGTCAATACATCAATGTTATCTGCAAGACGGTTTACTTCTCCTGCGACAACGGCGAAACGTCTTCCTGTTTCGCCGGCGCTTGCCGCTTCCAGAGCGGCGTTAAACGCAATTACTTTGGTTTGATCTGTAATTGTGTTTATTGTGCGGACTATGTCGCGTATGTTGCTTACTTTGTTGCCGAGCGAAATTATTCCGTTTATAACGCCGGAATTTTTTTCTTTGATATCGCCCATCTTTAACACGTTTTTTCCCAGAACCGTAAAACCTTTAAGAACATCTTCTTCCATTTTTGAAGCGATTGCCGCTACGCTGTTTGTTTTTTCGAAAATCTCCGCCGCAATCCCCGCGTTCTCGTTTATGGCGCCTTCAATTTTAACCATGCTTGCGGTCTGTTCGTTTCCCGAAATTCTTTTATCCTGCCTGTTATACGAAATTTTTCCGGCGGTTTCCCTGATCGCGGACGCGAGTTTTGCGGATTTTTCGCGGAAAGCCGAAATGTTTTTCTGCGAATCGGCTATCTGCGTTTCGAGACTTTCAATCTTTTTTTTCCTGGAACGAAGAACCGGAGTTGTTAAAATTATTGTTAAAAAACTTCCGATAACAAAGCTTAAAACCAAACCTGCCATAACAACTCTCCTTAATTATCAGTTCTAAACTTTTCTACTTTTCCTTTTAAATCAACCGACATAACATTAAGGCTGTCGGCAATTTTGGAAGTTGAAGAAGTAGCTATTACAAATTGTTTTACGCCGGCGGATATTTCCTTTAACGCGCTGAAAATCTGGGACGAAGCCAGTTCCTGCTGCTTGCTTAAATTTGAAATCTGCTGCGATCTTGCTGCTACATTCTGCGAATTATCAACGATGTTTTCAAAAACAATTTTTTGCTCGCTCATTCTTTCATAGCCGATTTCAATCTGCTTTGTACCGGAGTTTGCCTCGGCGATAAGTATTTGAGAGCCACGCTGCACTTCTTCTATTTTCTGCTTTATCTCCCTTGTGGAATCGGCGACATTATCGGCAAAACGCCTTATCTCCGAAGCTACAACGGAGAAACGCGTTCCCGCTTCTCCCGAAGCGGACGCTTCCAGCGAAGCGTTAAACGCAATAAGTTTTGTCTGATCTGCAATGCCGTCTATTATTCTAATCGCTTCGCTGATCCTTATAATCATGTCCGTAAGGTTGCGGATTTCGCTGATAATCTTCTGATTCTGCTTCCTTATTTCCTCCATCATGTCCTGATTAGCTTCGCGGAGTTCCGCGCCCTTGCTGCTCAAATTCTGCGTCTCAATCGCAAGGTTAGCGACTTCCGATGTCTTAATGGCGATTTGTTCGGAAAGGTTTTTACTGCCTTCCATTGTGCTGACAATTTCCGAAACGCTCGCGGACTGCTCGTTCGCGGTTGTTGTAACTTCTTTTGACGACGATGAAATATCAAAAACAGAATCAGCGACAAGCTGCGAACTTTGTTTAAAGCTTCCGAAGGTTGAACGCAGCACATTCAGAAAACCGTTAAACGCAAGCGTAAGTTCGCCGAACTCATCCATCGAGTGTACTTTTAGGGAAAGAGTAAGATCTTTTTCATTAAGACTTTTAAAAAGCGATCTTAAATTTTTAACCGATTTATTTATATCGCGCGTTATCATGATAACAAAGCCGATCGCAAGCCCTATGGAAATAAAGACAATTAATAAATATATAAATAACTGCATTCTGGCATTCTCTGTATTCCCCTGAATCTGCGAACCAAGCTGCGTGAAAGATTCATCCCATAACTGGCATAAATCGTCATTTGCATTTGTTACGGCATTTAAAAATTCGGCAACGGTTTGAACAACATCAACGCCCTGAACCCTCTGCTGTCCGCCCAGAAACCTGTTAAGTTCCAGTGAGCTGTCAAGGTAACGATCCAGTTTTGCCGTCAGTCCGTCGAAATCACCGGTTCTTCTGACATTTCCTTCCATCGCGGACATTATACTTGCGGTAATTTTTTCTATATCCGATTCAATTAAAATCCTGTTGTTTCTTATCAGCTGCCGTTCGGCGGTATCCAGCATATTCACCGGAATATTTTTTGGATCCCCTTCATAAATCTGTCTTCTGCGCGTTTGACCGGTTGCCTGAGACGCTATTATTTCGGCATTCCATGTTTCAATAATTTCTTCGGCGGAAGAAAGTCCCTTGCGCAGGGAATTACCTGTTGTAAATAAACGCGTAGAAGCTTCCGGTATGGATGATAATGATAAGGCTATATAATTATAAGTATCCATATCTGAAACCAGAATAAGGGAGGAATATTCGCTTGCGCGGTTTATGCAGTCTTTTATGGTATTAATAAAATCAAGATAGTTTTCAAAAATTTCAGCACTATTTTTTTCGGAGCTTCTTAATATTTCCCACATTGGAAAAAGAGCGGGAATGTTTCTTTCTTTTGAATTATAATACTCCATCTGCCTGTCTAAAGTTCTAACGGCGCTTGTGATCCTGTCATTCAGATCACGGACATTGCCTTGTTCAAGTCCAAGATAAACATCAAAGTACAAAGGCAGACTCTGCATAATTGTTACAGCCGGTTTAATCGCGTTAATGCCGTCGTATTCATTAATGCTTTTCTGAATTTTGCCCGCAGTCATTGAGCAGATGAAAAAAAGCATAACTCCAATCGGGATTAGAAACACAGCGCTAGAAATGAGAAGTTTTTTAGAAATCTTTAATTTGTTAAAAATCATTCTTCCTCCTTATTTATATGTATTCTTCTGAAAGAAAAAAACATCTTCTTTTTGCGGCAAAGGCTTTTTTATTCTTTGTTTTAGATGATGATGAGTAACTGCGGCTGTTTCCGAAACTCCCATTATAAGAATTCCGTTTTCCTTTAGCGCGTTTGACAGATTCGTAAGCACTCTCTCCCTGTAATCCGGCAAAATATAAATAAAAGCGTTACGGAAAAAAATAATATCATAATAATTCACCCTAAGCTCATTTAAAAGATTATGCACAAAAAAATTAATGTTGTTTTTTAACTCCTGTTCCACATATACTTTGTAATTGTTTTTTTTCAGATATAAATCTGAAATATAACTGAAACGGCTTCCGTCTTCCCTTAAGGAATTTTGATTGTAAATTCCATCACATGCTGCTTTTATCGCATTTGGATTTATATCAAACGCGTCAATTTGATAAAAGACAGGTTTTTCCGCGGTTCTGTTGTACATATCCAAAAGCATGGCGATGCTGTAAGCTTCACATCCGGCGGAAGCGGCGGCGGAACAAATCCGTATCTCAGATTGATTGAACGAAGGAAGCATTTCCTGCAGCAGTGAAAAATGAACCGGCTCCCTAAAAAAATATGTTTCGTTTACCGTTAAAAATGAAGCGGCTTCGCCAGAAGAAAAAAAACGCTCCAACACATTATCACCATCTATGCTGTCATAATTCGATGCGCTTCCGCCGTCTGCAAGCAGATGGTTTTTAAGTTTTTCTATATCGTCAGGATCGGCTTTTATGCCGTATCGTGTTTCAGCCATGCGGAAAAGGGATTCATTCATTGCGCTTTTAACTCCGTTGTATGATGCGCCAGCCTTGCCAGTTCGTCAGGGATAAGTTCCAGAGGAAGCACTTTGTCGACACAGCCGGTTTCGAATGCGGCTTTCGGCATTCCGTAAATCAGGGAACTTTCTTCATCCTGGGCGATTGTTTTACCGCCTGCCATTTTTACTTTTTGTGTTCCGTCCGCTCCGTCCGCGCCCATGCCGGTAAGAACAACCGAAACAAGCGACTTTCCGCAAGCATCAGCGGCAGTCCTGAAGAGAACATCGGCGGCAGGTTTCTGGTTCTGTTCGGCTTTATTGTCATTATAACGGAATATATAACCCGAGCCATCCGAAGCGGCGCGAAGCTCCAGGTGTTTGTCGGTATGAGCAATATACACATAACCTGCCGCAGGTGTTTCGCCTTCTTCGGCAAGTTTTACATTAAGCTGCGTAAAAGTGTCCAGCCACTGGGCAAAACCTTCGTCAAAGCCTGAGGAATTATGCTGAACAACGGCAACCGGCAGCGGGAAGTCGCCTGGCATCATCGAAAAAAACTTTGACAGCGCTTTAGGTCCGCCTGTGGACGAAGCGATAACAACCATATCAATTTTTTGTGTATTAAACACAGTTGCGCACGCAGTCTCCGGCTTTTTCAGTTCATCATTACCAGAATCAAAATTATGCGGGAATGAACTATCAACGAAGTTTCCCGCGGTAAAATTGTTCCTCGCTTTAATGCCGCTGATACGTTTTAAGGTATCGTAAATATTTTGTTTTTTTTCCGTGCTGATGTCTTTCAGAAAAAAATCTTTGGAATAAAATTCCAAAGCGCCGCTCTTGGCTGCTTCGTATGCGGTCTTTGCCGTATCATGGCTTGTAATTACAACAATGGGAACCGGATGCCTGCTCATTACTTTTTCTATCATTTCCAGTCCGTTCATCATGGGCATTTCGATATCAGAAGTAACAAGATCTGGATTTAAAGAGAGAATTTTTTCAACGCCTTCTTCGCCGTCTGAAGCTTCGCCTATTATATTGAAACTTCCGTCTTCTTTAAGAAAATCCCGTATTATTTCACGCATCATTGCGCTGTCATCAACTATTACAGTATTAATCATCCCGGTACCCCGGAAGTTCATCTTCCAATCTTTTCAGCCAATGGGAAATTAATTTTTCTACATCAAGAAACAATATAATGTTTTGTTCGTTAAAATAAAGCCCGGAAAACAAATAATAAACTCCCGAGAAAGTTCCGGGAAAGCTTTGTATTTCTTTTTCTTCTATATAAAAGTCTCTTTCAACCGGAGGCGTAACTATCACCAATGTTTTATTGCCGCCGCACATGGCGTCTGTTTCCTGTTTGAGAATTATACCGTGACATGAGGCATTTTCGGCGCAATGCTGTTTCCCGAAAATCATATAAACAGGTATTTTAATCTGATCATTTCCGGATGGATCATTATCCCGTGAACTATTTAATATATCAGATGAAACAAAACATTTAATCTTGTCCGCGGCAACAGCAATGTAGATATTTTCCAGCGGAAAGATAAAGAATCTCATTTTATTACTTCCCGTTCAAAGCCTTTTTTTATACTGCCGATAAGTTCCTCTGTATCAAGGCACAGAACACTTTTTCCGTCACATTCAAAGCAGGCATTTATGGAAGGATTGAATCCTCCTGAGGGAGACTTTGTTGGATGATCTGTCTCTTTTTCGATTTTCACAAGCTTTGAAGACGGTACTTCCGTTATATCAATTACATCATCAATGAGAAAAGCTATTTTTTCAAAATCATCTTTGAGTATGATTGCTTTTTTGGTATCCGAAGCTTCTTTATTAAGGAATAAACTTATGTCGATCAGCGCATAAGGAATTGAATAACGATTAATCAGTCCGCGCACATATACAGGAACAAGCGGCATCGGAAAAACTTTTTCCAGAACTGTCACTTCTCCGATAATTCCGGAAGGAAGTGTGTATAACTCTCCCCTTAACGAAAATATCAGGAATTTTTCTGTAACGACTCCCGTTTCCTGCGGTAAAGTTTCCTGCGCGGAGCCTTCTTCGGGTTTAACCAACGGAGCTTCCCGCGGCGCTCTGTCCTCGCTTTTTTCAGCCACATTAAATAATACTATGATATAAACCCAAAGCGCAATATGTCAGCCGGAATTGCCTTCTATTTCCTTCCGACCGCAATGAGCTTAGCGGCGTGCTGATCATACAGGCTCTCGTCCCATTCGCCGTATATTTCTATATTTTGGAAACCTGCTTCCTGCATTATCGTTCTTAATTCCGAGGCTGAATACAGGCGCTGAACAAAAGTTTTTTCTGTTTTTATATCGTCTTTGAAAATTATCCATCTGTTTTTTAGAAATGTCCATGAATCAAGGGGCTCGTATTCTGTAAGCACGATGCCGCCAGCTTTTTCAAACCATTCGGCTTCTACAAAATCGCGGATGGCTATTTCCTTTCCAAGCGTTTCAATTATAAATGTTCCGCCTTTTTTTAACGAGCGGTGAACGTTACGCAAAACTTTTAAATCGTCTTTTAGATCGGAAAAATATCCGAATGAAATATATAGATTTACAGCCGCGTCAAAATAATCAGGGCGCACAAAATCTCTCGCGTCTGAATGCAGGAAATCAATTTTTAAATCTTCGTACAATGCGTCTTCCCTTGCGGTCTTTAAAAAACTTTCTGTTATGTCAACGCCTGTTACGTCAAAACCGGTGCGGGCAAGCTCACAGCTTATCCGGCCAATACCGCAGCAAAGATCAAGAACCTTTGGAGCACTGTCCAAAGGTTCCCGCCATGTTTCACTGGATGTTTCACCATAAAGATTGAACCGGCAAAGGCGCGTAACAGCGTCGGTTACTGCCGGAACTTCCGCCCAATGCGCGTCATCGAACATGATGGGAGCGAAACGCTCCCAGAATTCGACGTCCTCAAACCAGGGTTTCACGCGACAGAACTTTCTGTCATTGGGTTAAGATAACCGGTTTGCACGCAAATATTGAAAAGATGCCTTGTGATTGTTTCATCGGTCGTTTTTATGTTTCCATTGTTGTTGCGGGTAAAACGAACGAGATACTCATTGTCCAGCTCTTTCAGAATATCAATATACTCTGTGTTGCCCGGTATGCATTTAATACTATAACGTTTCATATTATAAATTTCGGGAAAAAAAGGATTCATCTTGAGATTTTTCTGGAATTTTTTTATACTGAAAAAATGAAGATTCGGTTAAAAATGTTTCTTGTAATACTGCCGTTAATTATTGTTCCGCTGGTTTTATCCCAGGTATCATCATATTTTCACGCGGTAAACGGCGTTACGCGACTTGCGCGCCAGCTTTTGGGCTTTAAGCTGGGAGAGCTGGAAAAATTCGCGGACAGCCAATGGTCGCTTCTTGTAGAAAATAATTACGCGTCTAATCCTGAAATGATCGAAGCCGCAAAAAAAGCGACAGAACAATTCGGACGCAGCATTTTATTGAGCGATTCAGAAATCATTTTCGCGATAGATAAAAATATTGATATACCGATGTCCACTTCCTCCCTTGCGCTTTTGCCTGAAGAAAAAACAGCGCTTGCGCGGATTCTTGCGGAAGAAAGAGGCGGACTTTTAACCGCGCTAATCGGCGGCGAAAAAAGAATTTTTCAGGTCTTTTATTTTACTCCGTTCGGCTGGCATATTATAATCAGCGAAGAAGAAGATGTTTTTTACGATGACGCGAACGCGATCACTTTGCAGACAATCATTACGTTATGCGCAGCGGTCGCCGCAGCGGTTCTTCTTCTTTTATTGATAACAAGCCGCCTTACAAATCCAATGAGAAAAATTGTGCAGGCGATGGAAACGATAATTGATACCGCCGATCTCTCATCGAGAGTTGACGTTGAGTATAATGATGAAACCGGCATCCTCGCCGGCTCTTTCAATAAAATGACAGGGGAACTTGACAGGGCGTATTCGCAGATCAAGCGTTATGCGTTTGACGCGGTTCTTGCCGGAAAAAAGGAAGAGCGCATCCGCCGCATTTTCCAGAAATACGTTCCCAATGACGTGATCGAGCGCTTCTTCGCCTCCCCTGAAAAAATGCTTGTCGGAGAAAACCGGAAACTTTCCATTTTATTCTCCGACATCCGCTCCTTTACAACAATTTCCGAAGGCATCGCCCCGGACGATTTAGTCGGCTCCCTCAACCGCTATTTTTCAGGGCAGGTTGACATAATTTACAACAGAAACGGCATTGTAGACAAATACATAGGAGACGCGATAATGGCATTCTGGGGCGCGCCGGAAAAACACGAAGATGACGCGCTTCAGTCCGTATTATCGGGATTGGAAATGATAGAAGCTGTCAAAAAATTTAATGAGAACCAGAAAAACTTGGGCAAGTGCGAATTTCAAATCGGCATTGGATTAAATTACGGAGAAGTTACGGTCGGCAACATTGGAAGCGAACGCAAGATGGACTACACAGTCATAGGAGACGCGGTGAATCTCGCATCGCGCATGGAAGGACTTACAAAAACATACCATTCGGAAATATTGATATCGGAAAGCCTCTTTGAAGAGCTGCGGAAAGTTTCACCTAACAGCGGTCTGCATTACAGACTTTTGGACACAGTCGCCGTTAAAGGAAAAACAAAGGGCGTGCGCATTTTCACCGTAAAAAAATCACTGACAGAAGCCGGACACAAAGGCTGGCAGCTTCATAATCAGGGCATGAAACTTTACTACAGCCGCGCGTTTTCCGAAGCGGCTGTTAAATTTAAAGAAGCGCTGAATATCCTCACGGGAGATTTTAACGCGGAAAATCTATACAAAAGATGCATGGACTATTCAGCTAACTCTCCGCCGGAAGGCTGGAACGGCGTTGAGGTGATGAAAAGCAAGTGATTGGATTTGTTCTTGACAGAGGAATCTATTCCTCGGAATCTATTCCTCAAAATCATCAAAATCATCAAATGTAAATATAATTCTGGCTTTGTCAGATACTGTAACATTCATTTTTGTATAGGTGTCTCCGTCCAAATCTTCCAGACAAATATCATAAGCGCTTGCTTCCCTTAAAGCAAAGGGAAGCTGATATTGAAAAGATTCGCCGTCTTCGAGAGTCTGGTTTTCTGGAAGAATGTCCTGTCCCCATGAATCATCTGTTGTGGGAGTCATAAAAATATAATAAACTTCATAACCGGTGTTATTCACAATATATACACTCGGTCTGCTCTGAGCATTAACATAAAAAACAGTCATGAACAAAAACAGTCCGAAAATAATAATCTTTTTCATACTAACTCCTAAAAATATACTATTATTTACAATATACACACTTTAAAAAATTATGTCAATATTTTTTAATAATGAATTCTTTAATCGAAATTAATCCTGTAAAAGCGCGCGGATTGCCGTTATTTGATTGTTTAAATCTGTGATACGCTGTTCCTGCGCCGCATTTACATTGCGAAGGTCTGTAACCTGCGATGACAGATTTGTGTTTTCAGTTTGAAGCGATGATATGCTTCTGTCTTTTTCGGTGATACTTTTTTCGAGCGTGCTGTTTGTACTGCGCAAAGCTGTTACTGATTGTTCAAGTTCACCAAGGCGGCGATCCTGAGTTGCGCTTCCTGCGCTGATATTTTCTTGCAGCTCATCAATTTTTTCCTGAAGATGAATGTTCTGCGCCTTTAAATCATTTAGTTCGCCGCTATCAGTCTGGCTCTCCTGTAATTGACCGCCCGTTACGGCAAGACTTCCTGCCAACAGCGCGTTAATTGCCGATAATTTTTCCTGCCCCGCTGTTAAATGTTCAAGCTCTTTTGCCGCAGAGTCCAGTTCGTTTAAGGATCGCGGAAGAGAGGCGAATTCTCTTGTTCTTTCATCCATCTGTGCGCGGATACGCGCTTCTCTTGAACGGGAATCTTCAAGTATTTCCGCGCGTTCGTCCTGTAATTTTAAAAGTTCCGCGCGGAATGTGTTTTGAGAGACAAGAAGAGATTCTTGCACCTCACGCTGCTCAAGCGTTAAATCCAGACTGTTCAAATAAATTCTTAAAAGCTCATTGTCAACTTCTTCAAGACGGGAGGCGATTTCCGCCATTTCCAGCTCTTTGACGGCGATTTTTTCCGCTGTGTCTTTGCGTATTTTCTCAATCAGCGCTCTTTCTGTTAAATTATAAACGGCGGCTCCCTCTCTTGCGTTAATGTCAATCCTGCCGTTAAACGAAATCAATAAAAACGCTCCTGCCGCAAGAATAACAGCCGCCGCGATATTGACAGCTAACGGAAACACTCCGCCTTTTTTTCTGGCGGCAACAGATATTTTGTCCAGCGCGGAATTATTCTGCGAAAGATGCTGTTTGTTTTTTTCGGCAATCCCGTTAATCTGAGTCAGTATTTCCTTCTGCTCTTCTATGGATATTCCTGACTTTTCATCAATTATTTCATAATCATTCATTTAAAATTTCACTTCTCATTATTCATTTTTCATTTAACCTCGGCTTTTTCCGCTTCTTTGCCGGATAGACGGATGCCGCCTGCTTTTAAACCCCGGACATTGTAATCCTGCGCTTTAAAATTTTCGGTTAAAACTTTTAATCTTGGTTTAGGTTTGTAATGGACGGTAAACGCAAACTTGGCGCGCGTGTCTATATGCAGAACTTCCGCGCCGTCCGGCACAAGGAAGTAATCTTTGCCGATTATCCAGCCTTCGATTATGCAGCGTTTGATGCACGGGTAGCCTGTTTCCTTTTCTTTGTAAATTATGGTAAAAACTGTTTTAGACAGTTCGTCTTTATCCGCCGCGCCTATCCACCACGCGTCTGCGCCTACGAAAGTTTTTTCGCACAGATCCATTACTGTGTACATTCCGTTTCTGCGGATCGCCAGAATTCTGTCGAAGGGCGATACTTCGGCGATTTTCGCGCCGGATACGTTTGTGCCGAGGTAGCCGGATTTGCTGTCGTATTTTAAATCAACATCGCGCTTGACTACTTCCTTGGCGATTACTTTGTCGAACGCGCCCACTATGGTTTTCCGCGCACCGCGTCCTATCTCTTCGTTGGCTTTTATTTTGGCGATAATTCCCTTTAAGTACGAAACCGAATACGCGATGATGTTTTTAAGATGCGCGTTTATTTCCTTTATGCGGGCGTTGATCTGTTCCATCTCGTCGCGGGCTTTGTTAATGTCGTATAACGATATTCTGCGGATTGGAATGCGCAGAAGATGATCGATATCGTCCTCTGTAATTTTCCGCGGACCGACTTCTTTTAAAAACGGCTTAAAACCGTCCGTAACAGCGTCCTGCACGCCCTTGGCTGTCTTCATCTTTTCGATGCCTTTGTAAATCCGCTCCTCTATAAAAATTCTTTCCAGAGTGCGCAGGTGAAGTTTATCGATTAATTCTTTTTTCTCAAGCTCCAGTTCCCTTGTAAGAATTTTTACAAGCTGCTTTGCGTGATATTTAATTATTTCGTTAGCTGTCATTACCGCGGGCAGTCCGTTTTTGATTACAAGAAGATTGACAGAAATTGACTGCTCGCACTCTGTGAAGGCGAAAAGCGCGTCAACTGTTTCCTGAGCGTAAACGCCGCGGGCGAGTTTAATCTCGATCTCGACTTTATCGGTGGTAAAATCGTTGATGCCCAAAATTTTAATTCTGCCGTTTCTTGCCGCAGAATCGATGCTGTTCATGATGCTTTCTGTAGTTGAACCGAAGGGAAGCTCTTTAATAATGATGCTTTTAGGATCGGAAGTATCGAGTTTCGCGCGCACCAGAACTTTGCCGTTGCCGCCTTCGTAGCCGGAAACATCAACATAACCTCCTGTTGGAAAATCCGGGTACAGATCGAATTTTTTTCCGGTAAGGCAGGCGATTTCCGCTTCGAGAACCTCGATTGCGTTATGCGGCAGAATTTTTGTGGACATGCCGACGGCGATTCCTTCAACGCCCATAATCAGAACGACAGGTATTTTCGCCGGAAAAAGAACAGGTTCCCTGTTTCTGCCGTCGTAGGAATCGGTCCATGTTGTAAGCTTGGGATTGTAAAAAATATCTTTGGCAAGCGGCGTAACGCGGCACTCGATATAACGCGGAGCCGAAGCGTCGTCGCCTGTAAAAAGGTTGCCGAAGTTTCCCTGTCTGTCGATAAAAAGTTCTTTGTTGGCGATATTGATAAGAGCCGGATTTATCGAAGCCTCCCCGTGAGGGTGATACTTCATGCACTGCCCGGAAACATTGGCGACCTTATGGAATTTTCCATCGTCCATTTCGAATAAAGTGTGCAAAATACGCCGCTGAACAGGCTTGAGCCCGTCTTCAAGATCGGGAATTGCGCGGTCTTTTATAACATAAGAAGCGTATTCCAGAAAATTCCTGTCAAAAAGATTTTTTACATAAGCCATTAGTTTATTTTATACAAGTGAAAGATTTGTTACAAGGGAAAACAGGGTGACAGTCACCTGTTTTCATTTCGGTCATGCAAAATGACATTTTGAACCCATATAAAGGTATGAAAAATTTAACTGTAAGGTCGTCCATGTACGACCCGCTGAACAACTTTCTCTTTTATAAAATTTTCGGGGAGAAAGGCGATGAGATTCAACTTCTGGGTTTTATCAATGCGGTTCTGGGAAAAACAGGCGATAATAAGCTCGCTTCTGTAGAAATCCTGGAAAATAAATCCTTTATGGCGGATATTATGGGCGGCAAGTCCTGTGTCCTTGATGTCAGGGCAAAGCTGAAAAACGGCGCGATGGTTAATATCGAAGTCCAGCTCCGTGACAATCACAACATGAACAGACGAAGCCTTTTCTACATGAGCAGGGAATACGATATCAGGTTGAAGGCAGGACAGGACTACATAGAGCTGCCTGATTTAATAGCGATTAACATTATTAATTTTGATTTTCCGTCAACAAAAAATTTTCATAGCTGTTTTCATTTACGCGAAGATACGGAACGGGAAATAATTTTAACAAATGCGCTGGAAATTCATTATATAAACATGGTAAAATACAGGAAACAATTAAAGAATAAACAGGAATTTGATGATCCTTTGTTCCGGTGGCTTACATGGTTTAATAAAGACAGTCCGCCCGAAATTCTGGAGGAGGTAGTAAAAATGGACAGCGCCATACAAACAGCAGACGAACGATTCAAACATATAACGGATATAAGCGAAGATGAATGGCTTTCCTACTATAACCATATAATTGCCAGATGGGACAGAGCCAGCGAAATTCGCTATGCCCGCGACGAAGGTCACTCAGAAGGACGCCTGGAAGGTCAAAATGAAATATTTGACTTACTATCCCAAGGACTTTCAATCGAAGAAATAAAATCCCGCCTGAAAAGGTGACTGTCACCTTTTTCCGCAGACGGCTGCTTTTACTTGAAATTACCATATATTGGGATTATATTTATAATAATGAGGAAAAAGCGTCAAAAATTTGCACTATTCGCAGTTTTTTGTGCTGTTATACTGATTACGAACGCATGTATTGAACCTGCAGACATATTGCATTTTTTTGAAGATGAAGAAGTCGCGGAAATAATTGAAAAAACCAGAGTTACTTTAATAGACTTGTCCGGTGATAATTTAGTCGTTGGCAATCAAATAATATCAGAGCTTAATCCAAATAAATATTATATGATGCTCATAAACGATGAAAACGGCGATCCTGTCGGTAATAATTCGGGATATCATTATATAAAATCAGACGGCTCTTTTAGCGAGAACCTGATAGACATAGAAAAAGCATCAAGCAAATATATACTAGGCTTGTACAATAATTATGAATATACAGTATGGGCTGCTTCGCCGATGACTGGGCAGATGATAGTATATAATGTGCCAAACCTGCCTTTGCCTCTGCAGGGGGGTAGTACAGTATCTGTCAGTAACGGCGTTATAACTGTTAATTATGACAGCTACCATATAAATTTCTCGTCTTTTATAAATTCTTTAGCTTCCGGCAGTTCATACGAGTTATTAAAAATAAAGCCCGCAGGTTCAAGTATTGTAACTTTAACCGCAGACAATACCATCAAACTGGAAGGACAAAATACAACTACCGAATACCTTTTTGCTGTAACAAACAGCTACGGAACTGTCAGCTTAAGGATATTAACTGTTGTTATTAAACCGTATACCGGAAGTGGATTTCCAATGTCAGTTTCATTTACTCTTACTATAGAAGATATAGGCGGAACCCTGGTAATTACTCAAAACGCTCCTATTACTGTAACTCAGACAGAATTCAAATCAACAGGTCTTATAATAACAGTAGATACATCAGGTATATCTTTTGATACAGGAAGCCTGAAATTATGGTATAATAACGAGGTAATTGATGATTACACAGATGATGAATTAAATATTAGTTCTACTACAATAACAGATCCTGAATTTACCGCTCCGGGAATAAAAGAATTTACCATAGAATTTACAGTAGACTCTATATTGTATTCCAAAACATTTAAAGTTGAGGTAACATTATAATGAAAATAAAAAATAAATATATTAAGTATAAGGAGAGAAAAATGGAAGCGAGAAAAATTAGTTTTTCTATTGTTATGGCGGCTGTAATGCTGATAGCAGCATTACTTGTAACAAATTGTTTAGAGCCGATGAGCATGGGTGAACTTTCTGGAAGAACAGTCTATGTCAAAATGGCAATTGGCGAAGAATCAATAGGACGTACAATTATACCAGGAGAGCCGACTCTCTCAGATATGACTTACGATATTACAATTACGTTAAGTGGAGAATCAACCCCTGATGTTGAAGATACAGGTAAAACTTATAATGAATTAATAGCACCTCGTTCATATTTGATAGATGAAAGTTATGAAATTGAAATAACTGCTTATCAAGACAACGTTATATTTGGTGAATGGAATGATACAATTTCAATTACATCATCTACCACTACTATTACAGTTGAATTGACATCTCCTACCAGCGGCAACGGCACTCTTAAAACAAATTTAACCATTCCGAGTATAGCCACTCTTACCACAGCTACATTAGGCGTATATGCATTAGCCGATTCCACTTTTACAACACCCATAGGAACCGGAGGAGTTTTAACATTAACTGCTGCTAATATAACTACCGGAACAATACCGGGTATTCCCGCAGGTCCATACAGAATACTTCTTACCCTTGCTGAAACCGGATATGAAACTAAAAAAATAACAGATATACTTCATATCCTTCCTGGTTTAATATCAACTTTTTCCGGCAGTTATTCGCTTAACTCTACAGTACATCAGATAACATTAGACTATAACGACGATGGAATCCCTTCTTACAAAATGCCTGCAAACATAGATAACCATGGCATTGCTACTGTAAATCATGGCGATCCAATAAACCCACAGCCAAGTACATCCTTTATTCCAACCGCAATTTCTACTTTCGCTACGGATAAGACAATTGCAAAATGGACATTAGATGCCGCCGGCGCGGTTGATTATACATTTGGAACAAGCGGTACTCCTATTGAAGGTCCAATTACTCTTTATGCTAAATGGGATGTATCCGGCAAGACCTTAAGTATATCCTTAAGTTTCACGCTTAATAATCCTGATTTAGGAGTAGAATTGGAAATTACCAATGGAACGCTTTCAATGTCTCAGGCAACGTTTAAAGCATCAGGTATGACAATCGCAATAGACAGTACTGAAATAGACAACTTTGATGCTGGAAGTGCAGTAATAAAATATGATACCATTACGCTTTCTGGTCTTACTATTAACTCCACTGAAATAACTCCAGCATTATATCCGAATTTTACAACTCCAGGTACTAAAAACTTCACTCTTGAATTTACAACAGGCAGCGGCGCAAAACCACATTCAAAGCCATTCCAGATAGAAATAACACAAAACTAACATTTAACATCTAAAGCAAAAAAAGCCTGACCGCAAGGTCAGGCTTTTTTTTTGTATGGTGACAAAGGTGACAGTCACCTGAGTTTTTCGATTTCTTTAACGGAGAGCCCTGTTATTTTTTGCACAAATTCGGGTGTCATACCTTCTGCGAGGAGGTTTCGGGCGATAACAAATTTTTCTTCAGCACGACCTTTTTCATGACCTTCGTTAAGACCTTCTTCCCGGGCAAAAGCGATTGCATCTTCTGTATTCCATTCAAGTGATATCATATTTAAAACCTCCGAGGCGTAAATTTCCAAGAACTCATTAAGTATATCATGTTTCCGGCAAAAGATAATGGTTTTCTTTACAGCTTCTTCCAAGCTGTTCATTTCATTCAAAAAAGCATAAATTTTGCCAATAAATTTACTATAATCAGAGAGCTTTTTACACCGCATAACTATCGCTTCGTTTCTGCCTTCGTTTATATTTATTACTTTTACTTCAAGTTCCAACAGCGGATGTATTTTTTCATGCAAACATAAGTCCTCAGTATTTTCGAAAAGATCAGATAACTTCATTATATTTTCATCAGGATACGGCTCGATACCATTGTACAGCACATAAAATTCAGGCCATGGAATTATCAGTTTCTTTTTTGAATATAATGTACTGCTCTTAATCTTTTTTTCAAGAACGCGAGATATGTAGAAAAGCAGCCTTAGAGCCATGTTTGGATTGATAGAACTCTGATGTTCAATCAACACAATCAATTTTCCGTCGATCTCGAAAGAGATATCATTATACAAATCCATGTACAACACATTTTCAAGCGTATTAATGGAAACCGGAATATCAGGCGGAAGAGAAATTCCTCTCAGTGCGCAGTAAAGCTCCCGAAGCAAATCCGGATTGCCGAACAGCCTTGTAAATACGCTGTCCTTAAAATTTCTGTTAACATTCATGTGAACCTCATATAAAAAAGATAAAACCTTCAAAAGAAAGTTATACCTGTATATGGGTTCAGCCATGTGTATCGCATGACCGAAAATGAAAAAAGATTGGCAGAATAAAACGGATTTGTTAAAATTAAAAAATAATTTTTAATTCCACTTAACTTCAAAAATCACCGGCGTTTCAAGGACAAGGAGATCGAGCAGCAGAATGTCGAAGGACGCTTTTCTGCCGGAGAAAGTTCCTCCTTTTATTTCTGTTATATTTCCGGGAAATTCTATAGAAGCGCGGATTCGGGAAGCGGTCATTTCATCGCTTATCGCTTTATTGTAAAAAACGGAGACAAGCTCCTGGTATTCGCCCTTGGTCATTTCTTCGCCGGAAGCAATGGGAGCCATGAGAGCGTTTAAATAATCAGATATTTCTGATGATAAAAGACTGAGTATCTCAGGACCGTTATCGCGGTTAATGCTGATCTCGCATCTTCCGCCTGAGCGGTTCTGCTCGAAGGTGATAAAGCCCCTGTTTGCCGCTGATAAAAAGTGATTTAAATTTGAGATTTGAATCTGCCCTTCAATTGCGGCAGAAGCGGTATTTTTAAATGATACCGACGCGATGCCGGGAGCGGCGGACATTGACTGCGCAACAGCCTGACTGTCTAAAACATTTCCGCCTGTTTGTCCGCCTATCTCGGAAATAGACCGGATTAAAGATGTAATTCTCGGCTCTAAAGACATATTTACAGATAAAACCGCCGAACCATCCGCGGCAAGGGAGCCGTCTATCCGCGCTGAACAGGAGGAAAGTATCAATATTAAACTAAAAACCAAAGAAACAAATAACCTCATATCTATAAAAATAAACAATTATTAAAAAAGTTTCAAAGGTGACTGTCACCTTTTCCACATCTTTTCCACAAGCATGAAGGCGATTGAAACTTTTTGCAACTTATACCAAAATGTTGTGTCGTAAACCACAAGGGTTATTGTATACTCTTAACAATATTGAATATTTTGGAGGAAATCATGTCAGTTCCGTACACTGAGAAGCCTTGGGAGTTTTTAAATGAATACCGGGGGAAGAACTTTACCGGGCAATGGCCTACCCTGCCGGAAATGTTTAGAATCACTGTATCGCGTTATCCGGGACGCGCCTGCTTCACGGTTTATGATCCGGACAGGATCAGCCTGAATTATACAGAATCTTTGAAGTTGATTGAAGCTGTTGCCCGATGGCTGCACAGCAAGGGTATCCGCCGAGGCGACAGAGTCGCGGTAACAGGTAAAAATGCGCCGGAATGGACGGTCGCTTATTTAGGCGTACTGTTCGCAGGAGGCGTTGTTGTTCCCATTGATTATCAGCTTAAAAATGAAGAAACCGATTCGCTGTTAAAAGCATCCGGCGCGCGAATGCTTTTTGTTGATGAAGAAAAATACGAACGTTATGCGCAAAAAATTATCAACCTGGAAGAAGTGATTTCTTTAAGAAAAGGAATTGGAACATATATTTACGATCTGGACGGACCTGCGGCGGTAATTGAACAGGCGGGAGAGACAGATATTGCGGCAATTCTTTTTACATCCGGCACAATGGGTATTCCAAAGGGCGTTATGCTGTCACACAGAAATCTTGTTTCCGATTCATATCTTGCGCAGGGAACTCCTCTTATCATCATGCATACCGATATTTTTTACGCTATCCTTCCCATTCATCATTCCTATACAATGCTTGCCGTTTTTATCGAAACAATTTCTGTAGGCGCGGAAGTTGTCTTCGGGAAGAGAATGGTAACAAGCCAGATTCTTAAAGATTTAAAAGAAGCGCAGATCACAATGCTTTTGGGCGTGCCGATGCTCTTTAATAAAGTGCTTGCGGGAATTATCAGGGGCTTAAAAGCAAAAGGTCCTTTGGTATACGGTCTTATTTCATTTATGATGGCGATCTCCGGAGGCATTAAAAAAGTTTTTAAGAAAAATCCCGGTAAAAAAATGTTCAAATTTATTCTTGATAAGGCTAGTCTTACATCAATACGCATCTGTATCTCAGGCGGCGGACCGCTTGCTCCGAGTGTTTTCAGAAAATATAATCAGCTCGGCATCGACTTTGTTCAGGGATACGGTCTTACAGAAACTTCGCCCATCATCGCGATTAATCCTGTCGAAGCTTATAAAGAAACCAGCGTCGGCCGCTCATGCCCTCAGGTTGACATGAAAATACTTAATCCTGATGAGAGAGGCGTAGGCGAAGTAATTGTTAAAGGTTCCATGGTGATGCTCGGTTACTACAACATGCCCGAAGAAACAGCGGCTTCCTTTACCCCGGACGGTTATCTGAAAACAGGCGACCTTGGCTATATGGACAATGAAAATTATCTTTACTTAACAGGCAGGGCAAAAAACATGATCGTTACAGAAGGCGGAAAAAACGTATACCCGGAAGAGATCGAGAATGAATTTCAGCTCTACGAAGAGATTGATCAAATATTAATCCGCGGATATATATTAGACGAAAAAATGAAAACCGAAGGCATCGAAGCTCTTGTGTATCCCAATCCGGAATTTAAAAACGAAAAGGGAGAGGCGCCGTCCAAAGATGATATGAAATCCAGAATAGAAAAAGCAATTTCTGAAGTTAATCAAAGACTCCAGCCGTATCAGAAGATCAATAAAATAGAAATTCTTGAAAACCCGCTGGAAATGACTACAACCAAGAAGATTAAAAGAGGAAATTTATAGAATAGCGGGGAGTGTAAATGATTTTCACACTCCCCGATGCAAAGCCTCCGGGCGCAGGCATTTTGTATTCAGCATGTAATATTTATCCGAGATTGACGCATCGTGAATGCCGTGCATTATTTCAAGGACATGGCGTGTAAGTTCCGCCGAGGCGCGGTGAGGGCGTTTTTCGTCAATCGCCTGCGCCATCTCCGTTATTCCAAGTCCGCGGGAATTTTCCCTGTAACTTTCAGCTAACGGTATTTCCGTCCAGTTCTCTTCCCTAAAACGCCTGACCTGCACAGGACCGCCGAACGTGTTTGGATCGGGAACACTTAACGTACCTTCTGTTCCGTAAATTTCAATGCGCGGCATTGAATGAGAGTAAACGTCAAAACTTGTGATTAATGAGGCAACGGTTCCCTGCGCAAAATCCAGTATGCCTGCAATATGCGTTGGAATTTCAACATTGATAGTCTCGCCGTTTTGAAACTGATTTGTGATTGTCCGTTTTGACGAACTGATTCTTGCGCTGCCGCAAACCCTTGTAACATGTCCAAGCAGGCTTACAAGAGCTGTTATGTAATACGGTCCCATGTCGAACATAGGTCCGCCTCCTTTTTGATAGAAAAAATGCGGAGACGGATGCCAGTGCTCAGGTCCGTGGCTCATTATGAATGCCGCCGCCGCGACAGGCTCTCCGATTAAACCTTCATCGATTGCCTTTCGGCACGTTTGTAAACCTGCTCCCATAAATGTATCCGGCGCTCCGCCGACTCTCAAATTCTTTTCACAGGCAATTTTAATAATTTCCGCGGCTTCTTCGCGCTGTGAACAAAGAGGTTTCTCGTTATACACATGTTTACCTGCTTTAATGGCTGCCAAAGCAACTTCGTAATGAAATTTGGGAGGCGTAATATTAAGAATGATGTCAACATCTTTGCAATTCAGCATTTCATCTAACGTTTTAAAAGCCGTTAACTGATAATCATCCGCGGCTTTTTGCGCCCTATCAAACGCAACATCCGTTACTCCTGCAAGTTTTACCTTATCCGCGAACATTCCGGTCAAATTATCAAGGTAAATCTTACTGATATTCCCAATGCCGACTATTCCAATTCTCTGCATAAACCACCTTCCCAATTATTCATTATACACCAGTCATTTTCTAATTTCGGCGCTCCGGGCGTGTCCTTCCAGTCCTTCCGCTCTTGCCATGATTTCCGCTGCGTTACGCGCTTTCTCAAATCCTTCACCGGGAACGCAGCGCAGTGTTGTTACTGTTTTAAGAAAGTTGCGCACCGAGAGACCTCCTGTAAAACGGGCGCTGGTTGACGTAGGCAGCGTGTGATTTATACCGGCGGAATAATCGCCGAGGACTTCCGCGGAAAGCGCGCCTATAAAAAGCGAACCGTAATTTTTAAGGAGAGGAATCCATGCGTCAGTATCTTCCGTTTGAAGTTCCAGATGCTCAGGGGCGATTATATTCGCAATGCGAACCGCTTCTTCCTTTTCCTTATAAACGACAATAAGACTGCCGTTATCAAGCGAAGCGCGCGCTGTTTTTTCTGTCGGCAGCTTTTCCAGCTGCCGTTTAATTATCTCTGTAATTTTTTCCGCAAGCTCCGCGTTTGGAACCAACGCCCTTGCTCTGGAGTCAGGATCATGTTCCGCCTGTCCAAGCATGTCCGCCGCAATCAGTTCTGCGGCTCCACCGCCGCCGTTATCTGCAATAATTAAAATATCAGTCGGTCCTGCGATAAAATCTATGCCGGTTTCGCCGAAAAGAATCCTTTTGGCGGCGGCGACATATTTATTTCCCGGTCCTGCGATAACATCAGCGCGCGGAACTGTTTGGGTGCCAAGAGCAAGAGCGGCTATTGCCTGAGCGCCTCCCATTGCAAATATCCGCAGTTTGTTATCTGAAATGCCGCTAACCCGCGCTTGTTGCGCCGCGATTGCCGCCGCGGCGAGTATTCTTTTGTCAGGAAGACCGTCTGCCGCAGGAGGAGAGGAAAGGATCACTTCTTCGACGCCGGCGCAAAAAGCAGGCAGCATGCACATAAGAACCGAAGAAAAGAGCGGAAAACGTCCGCCGGGAATGTAAACAGCGGCGCGCTGAACAGGTATAACTCTCTGACCTGCAATGATTCCCTTATCCGTTTCGCAGTCAAAGTTAACAAACTGTTCTTTTTGTTTTTGGGAAAAGCGCATAATATTCCGCGCGGAAAACTCCATAGCTTCTGCGAGAGAAGGATCTTTTGCGCGTAACTTTTCAAGAGCGTCTATTGCTTCGGAAAAAGGGACTTCAAGTTTTTCAGGAGAAGATTTATCAAATTTGGAAGCATAATGTTTAACGGCAGCGTCGCCGTCTTTGCGAACAGAAGCTATAATTTTTTTCACGATCTTTTCCGTTTTTGGATCATCATCCTGTTTAGATACAGTACTCCAATATTTATCAAAATCATCACTATTTATTATTTTCATTTAACTCTCCTTTTTTGCCTCCAACCACACCAAGTTTAGTGAAATTGCTGACAATACCTATATTAATGCCGCTGCTCCCTTGCACTAAATACTTGTTATACTAGGACTTAGCACTTCTAGTTCGGCACCTTGAAGTTTCGCTATATGTACTCTGAACTAACGGAAAATTGACGTCATCAAAGGTGTTAACAATTTTCCACAAATTGAAGTGTCGACTATGTACAACAATTTTACACTGTTTTCAAAGAAAGTTCCATTGGGAAAAACGGTAGTTTTTTACTGCGCTTACGATGAGGCTACAGAGCATGAGAACAAAATAACTGCAAGGAATTACTGTAATAATATGACCCGTAATATCGGAATAATTAAAATCCGCCGTCCGCCATCTGCGGCGGGCGGTATTTAAAAACCTGAATATATCATACGTTAAAAAAATTTTATTTACCAACCTTTTTATCATTTTACCTACTATATAAATATATAACTAATGTACTATGTTATTCGGATTATATTGACTAAATAGACTAACATCCATAAAATACATCTAAAGGAGTTAAAAAAATGGTTTCAGAAATTGTTAAGATTAAATCTTTCGACGGTTATACTATAAAAGGTAATTTAACTTTGCCTGACGGCAGTAATGAAGTATCAAAACTGGTTATTTATTTAGACGGAGCATGTCCAAAAACTTACCACATTAATTATTTCCCGGAATATTATGCAAATAACGGTATTGCATTTTTTTCTTTTAATAAACGCGGCGTTTACGAAGATGAAAATCCATCAGCCATAAAAGAGATTAAAATTGATGAATATAAAACATATTTACCTTCAAATTGTGTAGAAGATATTTTTTATATGATAAAAACTTTAAAAACCAATAAACGTTTAAGTAATTGCATTGTTTTGTTAAACGGCTGGAGTGAAGGAACTGTAATTGCTCCGTTATTTGTCTTAAAATACCCGAATATGGTTAATGCGCTGCTTTTATGCGGTTATTCAAATATAAACATGAAAGATTTACAGAAATGGCAATGCTCAAAAATGAAAGGCGGCAATGAAATGCTGGAAAAATGTTTTTCGGCAATTGAAAGGAAAGATAATGAATGGTTAATGAAAAATATGGGTATACCGTATGAATGGCTTTTAGCTCATTATAATTTAACAAGTAATAATGAAATTTTACCAAAGCTGGATTTACCCATTCATATATTAAACGGAATGGCTGACGGTTTTTGTGATATAAACGGCGTATATGAAATAAAAAACAAATTCAATAAATTAGGTAAAACCAATTTAACAACTTATGTTTTTGAAAATCACGGACATGGCTTGGATATCAATTGGAAAATATTTGACAACAATGAATTCACAATTGGAATAAAGAAATTATTTGATATTGTAAAAAATATAAAATAAATGTTATGAAGTATTGTAAAAAAATAAAACATTAATAGGAGAATTTTATTATGCACAACAAAAAAGCTTTTGAAATGAATATTAAAGAATTGGCGTCTTTTATTGATCAATCGGTTCTAAAGCCTGAATTTACTCAGAATGATATAAAAAAATATATTGCAGAAGGCATTGAATACGGCTGTAAGACTGTTTGTATAAACCCCGCATCTATAGATATCGCAAGAGAGCTTTGCAGAGGGACAAAAACCGGAATTTGTGTTGTATGTGATTTTCCCTTTGGATTATCTTCCACAAAATCAAAAGCAATACAGGCAGAAATGATATGTAAGGACAGGGATGTGGAAGACTTGGATATTGTTTCAAATTACGGCTGGATTAAAAGCGGCAAATGGAATGATTTTGAATCAGAGTTAAAAGTCATAACAGAAGTTGTTCATAATTTTGGAACGCTTCTTAAGGTCATCTTGGAAACAGACGCGCTTAATAAAGATGAAATTATTAAAGCAACTGAAATTTCCTGTAAAGCCGGTGTGGATTTTGTAAAAACCTCAACAGGTTTTTATACAGGAGGTACAAACAATGGCGCAATACCTGAAGTTATAAGTACAATGATTGATACTGCTAAAGGGCGTTGCAAAATCAAAGGCTCCGGCGGTATTCGGGATCAAGCTGCTTTTTTTAAACTAATTGATATGGGCATAGACCGGATGGGAATTGGTTATAAGTCTACACCGGTAGTTTTAGGAATTTCCAACAAAGTTTCTTAAGGTTTTTGAAATTCTTAGCGCAAGCTTGAAATGTTCGCGGTTAAGTTTTTTTTATCTCTGCGCAAGCTGTTATAAACTTATCCATTTCTTCGTCTGTGCCCACGCTTACCCGCAAATAATCTGCTATTCTTTCCTTGTTAAAATGACGTACCAGTATGCCGCGCTCGCGCAGAGCGGCAAAAAAATCTGCGCCTGCGATACCGGGCGCTTGCATGAAAATAAAATTTGCAGAGGACGGAAGAACTTTAAATCCAAATTCGCAAATCGTCTTCGTTACTCTCTCCCGTGTGGCAATAACGCGGCTGTTAATTTCTTCATAATACTGCGCGTCTTTTACCGCTGCCGCAGCTCCGGCTATCGCAAGACGGTCAAGCGTGTATGAATTGAATGAATCGCGGATACGGCGTAAACCTTCTATTAATTTTTCATTGCCAATTGCAAAACCGGCGCGCAGCCCTGCAAGGGAGGCGGATTTTGAAAGAGTGTGTACTGTAAGCAAGTTGGAGTATTTATTTATGTGCGGAATTGCGGACTTTGTTCCAAAAGCGGCATAAGCCTCATCTACAACAAACACTTTCCCCTGCTCTTCCAGAAAATCCGCAAGAGATAAAATGTCGTCTAACGGAAGCGCGATTCCTGTCGGCGCGTTGGGATTGGGAAGAACTGCTCCGCCGCAGGTTTCTTTATAATCTTTTATGTTAATCGAAAAATCATCACAAAGCGGTATTTTACAGTATCGAATATCCCAAAGATCGGCATAAACAGGATAAAAACTGTATGTGATGTCAGGAAAGAGAACCGGCACCGCGCTTTCAAAAAAAGCTCCGAAAGCAAAAGCCAGTATTTCATCTGAGCCGTTGCCTGCAAAAACCTGCTCAAGTTTTACACCGTAACGCTCTGCAACAGCTTCGCGCAATGCGGTACATTCAGGATCCGGATAAAGACGCAGGCTTTCATCAGAAGCGTTTTTAACAGCCTCAAGCACTTTCGGAGAAGGCGGATAAGGATTTTCATTTGTGTTAAGTTTAATAAACAACCTGTCTTTCGGCTGTTCGCCCGGCACATAGGGAGAAAGATTTTTAGTACGCTGATTCCAAAACTCACTCATTAAAAATTCCTGTTTCCTTATTTCTCATTTTAAAATTTACGCCGTTCACTTCTTGTGTCTGCGATCCAACTCATCAAAAACATCCTGCACGCTTACCCCTGCGCGCGTCATCAACACCGCTGCAAAATAAAGTAAATCCGCAGTTTCCCAGATAATTTCATCGCGGGTTACGGCATCGCAGAGTTCCTTCGCTTCTTCAAGGACTTTCTCCCGCACAAGTTCATCGTCTAAAGTCGCTGTGTAAGAGCCGGGCGCCGGATTTTTAAAACGCTCTTTAATAATTTCCTGTAAAAATTCAAGCGTATAGTTCCTGTTTGTGTCAAAACATGACCAAGTGCCTGTATGGCAGACAGGACCTGCAGGCTGCGCAATGGCAAGCAACGCGTCGCGGTCGCAGTCAGCTCTCAATTTTATTAACTTTAAAACATTGCCTGAGTTTTCTCCCTTCATCCATAGTTTATTCCGCGTACGGCTGTGGAAACAGACATTGCCGCGCTTGAATGTTTCGGCTAACGCTTCGGCGTCTGTAAAACCGGTCATCATTATTTGACCGCCGGGAGATTGAACCATTACAGGGAGCAGAGATTTGGAACCAGGGAGCGCGGACTGATGCGGTGCAGCTTCCGTGACTTGTCCCTTTTTCCAGTTTAGAGAGACAGCGAAAGCGTCTGCCAGGTTTATTTTACCGGTGTAGAGAGCCATACCCAATTGCACATCACAGTCCAGAGCGGCAATTTCTTTAATTTCGTCTAACGTTGATACGCCGCCTGCTGCAGTGATCCGGCACGTGACTGTTTCGCGTAACTTTCGCACAGGATCAAGATTTATGCCTGTCATTGTGCCTTCCCGTTCAACGCAGGTAAAAAGAAGCTCTCCTGCGAATGGTTCTGCAGCTTTCGCTGCCTGAAAAAGATCAAGTCCTGTAAAAGTTTTCCATCCGTCAGCGACAATTTCATAAACACCGGAAACATTTACGCGCGCGTCAACGGCGATTATCAATCTTTCCCGTCCGATTTTTTTTGACATTGCTTCCAGGAAAGATATGTTTACAGCAAACTCGCCGCCTGCAATGCCGGCTCCTTTTTTTTCAGGATTGCGAAAAGCGTTTGATCCGACTATTATTTTTCGCGCGCCGAGACTGATAAGTTCTTTCGCCTGCTCCGGCGTTCTGATTCCGCCGCCAACTCTGCATTCGGCTTTTCTAAGGAGAGGTTTGATCATTTCGATATTAGAGCCTTTCCCCATTGCGGCATCCAGATCAATTACCGCAACTTCACCGTAACGGTCGAATTCCGCTATAAGTTCCCGGGCGTTATCACGCTGTAAAACAAGTTCTTCTCCCTGTTTTAACTGGACGACTTTTCCGTTTTGTATGTCGATTGATGCTATTACCATGAGGGCATTATATATTAGAAACTAATGTTGATCAATTACAACCGCGTCTTTTCAAAATAAATAAATTTAATCCCCGCATTATCGGTTTCTTCGCGGAAGCGTTTGTATCCGGATGTTTCATATAAATATAAATTTCTGCTGCTTTTGCATGCTGTATAAAGTTCGCATCTTTTTTTTGGAAATTCATTTTCAATTGCGGCGAGCAGACGCCTTCCCACTCCGTTACCCTGATAATCAGGATGCACCATCAATTTGCCGATGTATACAGTATTTTCCTTTTCATGCGCTCTCACAGAACCAATAATTTTTTCATCGCGCGTGCGCCCGGGCGAACTTGTTTTTAAAACCGCTTTTAGGATTACACCCTTGCGGTATTCATCGATTACCTGATCCAATGTCTGCTTTAAAGGCTGAATTGTAAAATCATTGCAGAGGATCGCTTCGCTTTGGTATGCTGCGTATTGAAGCTGTAATATTGTTTCTAAATCTTCAAACTGCGCCTTAATAATATTTATCATAATTTATACTTATTATAATATAATCCTTTTGTGAAAAATTTGCATAAAGAATTTCATTAATATGCTTCCCTGTCCGCGAAAAAAGTAAAAAAATAACTTGTAATATCGTTACCATAACCAGATATTTTATGAGAATCGGTATGATAAAGAATACGGGATTCCATTGATTTTTTTCCAAGGCGATCTAGAATATAAATACCTGCGCGATTATCGCAGCGTACGATATTCCAGGACTCTTCCGCGGGGTTTTTCAAATACCGCTCTGATATTGAATCATTTACAAAAGTTTCATCCGGATTTCCGTTATGCGAAAAATCAGAAGATATTATCAAAAAATTTTCCTTTTTTCCTCCGGTATCAAACTCTTTTTCAAGGACTTCCGCAAGGAATCCTGCTATATATGTATTTACCCGCGAATCTCCGCTTACAACAACCGCGGCGATTTTGGCATCCGGAAAATATTTTTTTATATAAGGCATTAAAGCGGAGATGCCGTGTTCGATCTCAAAGACGCTCTCATCAAGGTCAACATTCAGCGATTCAGTAATTTCCATAACTTTATTAATATCGGATTCGGCAAGACCGAAACCGCTGTCCCACGCTCCCGTTGTCAGCGAATAGCGCTCTAAAGACAATCTGTAATGATCCGGGCTTATAAGATAAAACCTCTGCGGATTACGCATCCGAGAAAGACAGAAAAACCATGCGTCAATATATTCATGCGCCAGAATATGATGGCTTACTGTTCCAGCCCACGGATAAAAATCATCCGGAATAATCTCGTCTGATAACGGATGAACTGGTTCTCCGTAATTAAATTCTTTAAGAGAAAGCCATGTAGGAAAAACCCGCGCCTGCCGCGCCGCTTCTTCCGCCGGAGAATTTTGCACATTCCTGTTACACGAAAATAAAATTAAAAGAAAAACCGCCGGTACCAAGCATCGTCCGATGTATACTGCGGCGAAGTTTCCCGCGCAAAAAAAAGTTTTTTTCATAAAACTTTTTCTTTTATTTTATTTCGGCGGCAGCACTCTGCCCTGCATCCAGAAAGGAAGATATTTGCTCATGTCAGGATTGCTGCCGTATACTATCGCTTTCCATTCCTCATTATTTAACCTGTTTGACATGGGCTGATGAAACTCGTAATAGCTGAAGCCGTAACCAACCGCTATGCGTTTTCCTCCCTGCCCGTCATTCAGCGGAATATAAAGACGGTAAGGAATGCCGGTAGCTGTTTCAAGAACCAGTCCAACTTCGGCATTTGTATAAACATCCGCTACCAAAGCCATCCGCAATGAATCAGTATTTTCAACCTCATTGCCTCCCGCGTGAGTCATCACTCTGTAAGACAATTCATTTGCGATACGGCTGATCCATAATAAATCACTTTCTGATACTTCCTTATCATCAGCCTGCAGCTTAGAAATCTGCGCGGCTTTAACATAAAGAGAATGCATGCCTTTAATAAGATAATCTGTTGTTTCGTCCATATAATTATATTTTACAAATAATTCATGCAGTTTTTGATACGCAGCAATACATGTATTCCAAAACGGAATGTTCGGCTCAAGATAATGCACAGGCTCGGGAAGAGGCTTTGTTCTGAAAGTCGGCTCAGCGCGGCCGCCGCCCATTTCCGCGTAATTTTGTTTAACGTACAAAATTGTATCATGGCGAAGCTCCGCCCATGTTCCGTGAGCGCTGTTCATCGCCTTTAAATTCCAGCCCGGTTTTTCCGTGAAATAAAAACCTGTTCCGCTTTCAAACTGGCTTAAGGTTTTTATCTGATACAGATTGTTTGTATAATAAGTAGAGAACCAGTAATCGGAATTTAAATTTTCCATATTGCTCTGAAGCGAATTTAAAATATCTTCGAGTCCCTTATGTTTTGAATAATCGCTTTGTCTTAACAGCCAATCCGCTGTCGCGGAGCCGAATACTTTCATGATATCAAGACCACGAACCATGTGGCGCGGAGATTCTTCGTTAAAATATCTTGGCGGCGATACATGATAATGTATTTCGCTGTCCAGGGTATAACGCTGACCGAACAAACGCCATCCAATGGGAGGCTTGCGATCGGTCATGGCATCTCCGCCGTCATAAGCGCCGAAAATCAGGGAAGATCCCGATATTGAAGGAGGACGCAGCCGGCTGTATTCCGATGTAATGAATCTTTGCAGATTGGCGGAATCGCTGTACCACTGATTAAATCCGGCTCCTTTAACATTGTTCCAAAGCGGAATTAGCTCATGAAAACTTATGTCATCGGATACGCCGATTAACTCTGTTATAGGATCAAAAAGCGACTGCCAAATCCTTTTTATGTTAGGTGAATTTTCCGTTATGTCTGTGATAAAAAGAGCCGCCGGAGCCAGCTGAAGCGCGAAATCTCTAACATTTCCTTCTCCGCCGAGATTAAAATTAATTCTTCCGTACCAGATAAGCGCGCGAAAATAAGCGCCTAGAACTCCGTTCTTTGTATAATGACCTCTGACTTTATATTGAGAATAATCTTCATTCATAAATGAAAAAACCGAAGATATTCCGAACCCCTGCGCGGCGTCCATCTTTTCTATTTCCGCTTTTACCTGGGAAGGAAACGGGCGAAGAACCGCGGCGGCGTCAACATCCTTATATGTAACTGACTGATAATAACTTCCCTCGGTTTTATCAGGAGCTAAAGCCAGAAGCGCTTTTGCCGTCTGAAAATAAAGGATACAGATACTATAAACGTTATCTGAAATTTGATTTTTTCTTTGTTCGACCGCTTTTATATATTCATCTGTAAGACGAACCAATTGGGGATAAAAATATTCTTCCTCAATATATTGAAGCATACGGCTGAAAATAAGATGATTGGCGTGAGCTGCAAGATCGGTAGTGACGAATATAGGAACTCTTGAACTGCGCGGGTAACTATAATACAGGTCTTTATAGAGGCTTATCATGTCATCCGGCGATTCGGAGCTGAGACGGTATTCACTGTGTTTAACCGCCTGAAAAGCAATGCCGTTTGTTTCAAGATCGTTTAAAACAGCCGGCGTTATTCGATCATAACCTGCCACAGGAAAAAAATTTTCGAGGCTTCCGTTATATTTATACAGCAGCGAGTTTATTCTGTTCTCTTCGTTGGATGAATCGATGCCGAAAAGATCAGCGCCGAAAACAATGCCCCGCTTTCCGTTCCATATCGTCTTGTAAAAATGGTTATAATTGTCTTCAAACGGAAACCATTCATCATCTTTATTTCTGTTTGACAGCCTTTCTCCCAAGGGAATTATCGAGGAAAAAGGAATCAATTCTCCTTCTGGAAGTTTCGCAAGTTCAGCTTCTGTGGAAATGCTTTCTACAGGATAAAACTTGCAGAAATCGCTTCCTACAACGGCGGTATTGCCTTCCGGCACTCCGCCGTCGGGAAGATCAAAAAAATCAAGAGGATCGGCAAGATATTTTTTATGAGCGTCTGTTTTAAAAGTAAGCCGTAAATTTTTTATATCTTCAAGTTTTATGTTATACGCAATCTGCGGATTTTCGCCGTCATCAAACATTGAAATTTCTTCCTGATACGCCTCATGCGAAGATGTGTTTTCTTCAGTTTTTTTACAATTATAAAAAACCATATTAAATAATAAAACGATTAAAATTACCGGAAAAATACCCTTGTTTCTCATATTTACCTCACCATCTTACGCAAACGCCCTTGCTTTGCGCGTGTTTTTTTATCTCTTTAATTGTAGTTTTTCCAAAGTGAAGGAGCGATGCCACTAAAGCCGCGTCCGCGCCGGGCGCAGCCTGTTTATCGTTAGATGAAACTGTTTCGTCCATTTCAGGATTCGCCGTACTTAGAAGCACGGACGCTATCTGATCCAGAGTTCCGGCACCTCCCGAAGCTATTACAGGCACAGGAACAGCGTTAAGTATGCGGCGCGTCAATTCAAGGTCGTAACCGGCTCCTGTGCCGTCCGCGTCAATCGAGTTAAGTAAAATTTCTCCGGCTCCCAATTCAACCGCTTTAACCGCCCATTCAATCGCGTCAATCCCCGTATCTGTTCTGCCGCCGTGAGAGAACGCGTGCCAGCGCAAGTCCGCTCCGGAAACGCGTTTTGCGTCAATGGAAAGAACGACGCACTGGCTTCCGTATGCGGCTGCCATTTCGCGTAACAACTCGGGGCGTTTAAGGGCGGAAGTGCAAACCGATACTTTATCCGCGCCTGCGTTCATCGCGTCGCGCATGTCGTCAATGACGCGGATACCTCCGCCGACACAAAGAGGAATAAATACCTCGGCTGCGACTTTTTTTACCACATCAAGCAAAGTAGCGCGGCTTTTATAAGAAGCGCCGATATCAAGAAAAGTAAGCTCATCCGCTCCGTCAGCATTATAGCGCCGCGCAAGCTCCGCAGGATCGCCTACATCTTTTATGCCTTCAAACTTTACGCCTTTAACAACCTTACCGTCATCAACGTCAAGACATGGAATAATTCTTTTCGCCTGCATATTAACCTTCCAAAAAATTTTTTAAAAGAGCGATTCCTGTTTCGCCCGATTTTTCGGGATGAAACTGAACCGCGGCTAACGCGCCTTGTTCTACCGCGCTGCAATAGCGGATATAATACTCAGCTTCCGCCGCGCAGACGGATTTTTCCGCAGGATCGGCGTAATATGAATGTATATAATAGAAAAAACTGTCATTTTTTATACCGCGGAATAATTTAGATTTATCTTTTGAAGCGGAAACTTCGCCGCATACGCTGGTTTCGTTCCAGCCAATCTGCGGAACCTTGCGCCCGGGAAAACGCCTCACCGTTCCTTTAATAACAGAAAGCCCCGTAATTTTTTCGCCGTTAACAGGAGGAGCCTCTTCGGAAGTTTCGAATAACAGCTGTAATCCGATACAAATTCCCAGGAAAGGTTTGTCCGCGTTTATCCATTCTTTTATCGCCTGCGCGTAACCTGTCTTGTTAAGCGAAGCCATCGCAGAAGCGAAATGCCCATCGCCGGGAAAAATAATTTTTTCAAAAGGCGAAGACGAAGGGACAAGTTCATCAGGGCCTGCGGCAAAACGCGCCGGAACAGAAAGCCGCTTTAGGGCATTCACAACAGAGCCCAGATTCCCCGCGCCGTAATCTATAATTCCAATCAAACCATAACTCCGGGTGTGTCAAAACCATGTAACAATCCTTTTGTAGATGGAATAACATCTTTTATCCGCGCGTCAATCCCGCAGGCTTCGCGTAACGCTCTTGCCGCCGCCTTAAAAAGCGCTTCTATTTTGTGATGATCGCTTCTGCCGCGGATTATTTCCAGATGCAGATTACATCCTGCTGCTGATACAAAGGCTTGCCAGAAATCCTCGATAACATCATTTTGAAAATCGTACTGATCTCCGTTGTCCTGTATTGATTTTACCGGCACAGATGAAAGCTGTCCGTCAAAAAACAAAAAAGGCCTTCCGCTGATATCAACCGCGGCGCGTGCCAGACATTCATCCATCGGAAAAAGGCAGCTTCCGTTTCGCATAACGCCGCGCTTGCCGCCGAGCGCTTTTGAAAAACACTGCCCCAGCACAATCCCCGTATCCTCAACAAGATGATGCTGATCAACTTCAAGATCGCCTTTCGCGCGCAGCTCAATATCAAACAACCCGTGACGCGCAAACGTATTAATCATGTGCGACATAAATCCAAGCGGATACTGAAGTTTCGCCCCGCCCTTACCGTCAATATTGAGTTTTATATATATTTCAGTTTCTTTAGTCTTTCTCTCAATCTCCGCAATCCTATCCACATCTTCCTCCTCTCTTCTTACTCTATGTACTGTGCGCTAATTTCTTTTTCTCTATTGAACTACTACTTTCCGCAAATCATACTCAACAATATCAAGCGCTCCCAATTTTTTCAGTTTTGGAATAATATCGGGAACTTCATTTTTATTAACGGCGATTTTTACAGCATAACCGGCGTCTCCGTAGAGCGGCGCAATTGTGGGACTTCGCATCGCGGGGAGACTCGCCAAAGATTCAAACTGCTCCTTTGGAATGTTCATTTCGAGCATTACGCGATCACGTCCGTCCAGAACGGCGTGGAAAAGCATTACAAGTTCGTCGATGCGGCTCTTTTTTTCCGCGTTTGCAAGCGCCGAACGTGACACGACAAAACGAGTGGAAGATTCAAGCAGAACGCCTGTTATTTTTAGTCCGTTATCTTTTAATGTCTGACCTGTCGATGTATTATCGATTATCATATCGGCGTCATCCGGCGGAAAAACTTCGGTCGCCCCGTAAGTGCGCAGGATTTTATATTGATAACCTGAAGATTTTAACCAGCTTTCGGCTAGATTAACATATTCTGTCGCAACAACAAGTTTTTTGGATTTCAGTTTCGCCTCATCATAATCCTGAGGAACTGCAGCGACAATTTTTACCTTGTCAAAACCAAGGTCGAGAACTTCCTCAACATCGGCGCCGCTTTCTTTTATCCAGTCGATGCCTGTAAAACCCGCGTCGTGGCTGCCAAGTTCCAGAAGCTCGCCGACATTTTGCGGTTTCATAATTTTAGCGTCCAGCCAGGCTGCTCCAAGCGAAGGGCGGTATGTCCTTTCGGCAAGCGCGATGGGAAAACCAGCTTCAGCAAAGAGCCGGCTGATATTATCAAAGATTCTTCCCTTTGGTATTAGTATTCTAAGTTTTTCCATAATATTAGTTTAATTAAAATATGAGGAAATGTTAATATGCACACTTAGAAAGTTATTTCCGGAAACAATACGGGACCATGTTAACTTTACTTTATGCTTACACCATGGTTAAAAAAATCCGGAATTTGCAGGTCTATGGAGGGAGCAGCGTAGGTTACTGCTTAATTACCAAAAACCCTGCGGCGCCGATACTGTAATCCGCCTGCTCCTCCCATGAGGCAAACAAACTGCTGCCTATCGTTTCAATGCCTGTATAGAAAAAATCTTCGGGCAAAACAGGCAGCAAAGGATGGTTTATCTCTGTTCTGCGGGGCGCGGAATTATAAAAGACATCGATAGATATTTGCGTCCCCCGTGAAGTATTCGCAAGATTATCAGTGCGGTACATAAAAACAGATGGATTAGCATCTTTTTTAACGGCGCGGTAATAATAAAAGCCGTCGTCTGCAAGACGCAATGAATCTATGTCCCAATTTTGCTCTGACGGAAAAAGCTGAAAAAGGGGAATATTTAATGGAAAGACTGCGTTTGAATTCATATTAAAAGTCCATGTTCTTGGCTGCGGAAGATGCGCATCGGCATCCGTAAAACGATTGTCCTGGTATAAAATTACTGCCGGATTATTTTCATAAAAAACAAAACCGCCTGCGGTATACTGTCTGAAAAAATCGCCGCCAGAAAACCGGTACATTGCGATTCCCGATTTGTCAGCGCCGGAGACTTTTCCCGTGTTTAAACCAAGTTTTAAAAAACCGTCGCGGTTAATAACCAGAACAAGATTGCCGCCCGTTTTTTCCATAAAACGGATGTGCAAAGCATAAGGCCAGGGAACAAGCGGCATGGAAAAAACCGCGTCATCAATTGATTCAATATTAACAGGTCCGTCTTCTGTCAGTTGAAACCAAAGAGGATACTCTCCTGTCTCCAAAACCGCCATGGGCCAGGCGCCTGTCCATGTTATCAAACCAGGCGTTTTTTCAGAGTTAGCCGCGAAGCGGTTACAGGATAAGACGCTAAAAATAAAAAAGATTATTAAACCGGAACGAACCAGTACCTTTGACACGCACACGAACAAAGAAAAGATTGTAAAAACATGGCTCGTGCGGTTCGCGGTAAAATTCTTCAATTTTTATCCAGGTCCTCTTTAAATGTTATCTTGCGGTTTTCAGGCTCTCCGGGAATCGCTGAAACAAGTCCGCAGAATCTGCCCCAAATTTCAGCGTCATCTGTAAATTCTTCATCAACCTGCGCCGCTTTGCTGTGGGCGTTAAGTATTTCGGGAAATTTAAACGCCTGCGGCGTCTGCGCCGCGCCGATACTCGCCCTGTTAAGATGCCTAGTAATTTTCCATTCCTTGTTTTTAATTTTTAATTCTTTAGGAGTATCTGTCAGCTGAAGCACAGGAATAACAGCATCATATTTTTTTACATCCGTAATTAATCTTTCTACAAGGCTGAGGCTGAGCCACGGTCTCGCTCCGTCATGAATTAGCACATAACGCGGACTGAAAACTGTAAGAGCGGTAAGCGCGTTTAACACAGAAGCGCGCCGCGTATTTCCGCCTGTAACAAAAATTATTCTAAGATTTTGATTTTTTATATACTCCTGGGGCAGCGCGGCTTTTGCCTCCGCTTCGCTGTTTTCCGGAATTACAATTACAATATTTTGTATTAAAGGCGAAGACGCGAAAACGCGGACGCTGTTCCCCAGCACGGTAAGGCCGTTTTCCAGCTTCTGAAACTCTTTTTTAACTCCGCCCATCCGCGACGACGAACCGGCGGCTAAAATAATCGCTGCTACTAACTCTTTGCTCATCGTTTTCTACCCGCCATTGAGCTTTTTTCAAAACTCAGGTTTCTGATTCCTCACTCCCGCTCTTCATTTGTTATTACTCAAGTTCCAGCCGCGCAAAAATCATATTTTGAACCTCATCCTTGGATTTACGAAGAGATATTGTAACTTCATCTTCCAGCAGCTTCAAAGCTGAATCATAAAGTTTCCTTTCTAGAATCGGCAGTTCCTTTACTTTACTTCTGTGATACAGAGAGCGGACAATAACCGCGATATCCCTGATACTTCCTTTTTTTAAAAGTTCAAGATTCATCTGATAGCGCATCTTCCAGTCCGAAGGAATCGGCTCATAATCCTCGCCGATCAATTCCAGCGCTTTCATCGCTTCATCTCTTGAAACAGTCGAACGGATGCCAAGTTCAATTGCTTTATCAACAGGAACCATTATTGTCATATCAGTAACTTCAAGATAAATAACATAATACGGTATTTTAGAATCTTTGAATTTTTTTTGAATGATAGATTTAATTACCCCTACACCCTGGCTTGGATAAACAACTTTTTGATCAACCTGAAACGTTTTTGACTTGCTCATTGTTCTATAATAACATATTTTAAGGATAGAGTCAAAAGGTGACTGTCACCTTATGCACATCTTTTCCACAGTTTTTCAACATTTTATATGGAAATCTGCAAAATAAGGTATTTGAGACCTTAAAAAAACAATAAAAGGCATTTGACACTTACATCAAAAAGAGTGTATATTAAATGAGAAGAAAAATCATTTTTAGGAGGAAAAAAATGAAAAAATTTAATGTTGCGATGCTTTTTGTCGCAGCGCTTGTTATTGGTGCCGTAATATTTACCGGCTGCCCTGGAAAAGTTGCAAAGGACGCAAATTCAAAAAATCTGACTGTATTAAATTACGCAGACATGACCGCTCCAAATACTGCAGCTACACAGGGATGGACATGGGGTACATTCAGAGATAGTAATCCCGATATCTCTCTGATGATCGAAGACCTCTTTAATGAGCCTTTCCATAACAAGACAGAAGCATATTCAGCTTCTGGAAACATGCCAGACGTACTGTATGTATGGCCGTCGGGAAGATCAACATCGCTTCATCAAAATAAACAACTCAAAGACTTAACGCCTTTAATCGAAAAAGACGGTCTTAAGAGAATTTACAATCCGGTTGCGATGGATCCTTCTCAGCAGGCATCAGGCTACCTTGCGATGATTCCGCTTACAATCACAGCAACCCACATGTTCTTTGTAAACACGGAAGTTCTTAACGCAGCAGGTCTCCAGCCGGCAAAAACATACGCTGAACTGGTAGCGCAGGTTCCTGTTTTAAAAGCGCGCGGTTATCAAACTGTAGTTATGCCCAACGCTGATACATGGGTAATGCAGAGCTGTATGTTCTCAATGATCGCGGGACGTTTCGGCGGAGCTGACTGGCACGATAAAATTCTCAAAGGTCAGGCGAAATTTACAGATCCAGACTTTGTAAACGCTCTTGATTTTATCAGAAAACTTTATGCTGACGGCGTAATCGATCAGACTTCTATCGCTACATCATACGGCGACGGTCCGGCGTTATTTGCAAATAACCAGGGCGCGTACTATATCGACGGCGACTGGCGCGTTGGCGCGTTTATTACCGATTCCAGCACTGGTGTTGCTTTAATTCCTCCTGCAAGACAGGGAAACATCAAACTTTCAGTATTCCCTGACATTGACGGCGTAAAATTCAATAAATCCAACTCCGGCGTTCTTGGAACAGGCTGGGCGATGGATGCCTCTATTCCGGCAGGTTCTCCGCGTGAAGATGCCGCATGGAAACTTATTAAATGGCTTACAAGCCGTGAAGTTCAGACCCGCGGCGTTAACGAAGGCGCTTACAGAGCAGCCGCGCGCACAGACATCAATCCTGCGGATCTTAGGCTTGAGCCTATTCAGGTATCAGCAGGAAATTTCGACAGCGAATATTCCACAATGACAGTTGTTATCGACGCTGTATTCCACAGTGATGTATTCGGCGTAATCAACGACGGTCTGCAGGAAATCGGAATGGGAACAAAAACACCTCAGCAGGTTGCGGAAGCTACACAGAAAGCTTTTGATACATGGAAAGCAAGTAACAAATAACTCTAAAAAAGCAAGGCGGGACAGATGAGCAAAAAATTTAACAGTACATTAGTAGAAGGACGAATTTCCTATGCGATACTTGTTCTGCCCGCTTTGGCTTTGTATTTGATCGTAATGGCGTTCCCCACGGTTTTTTCGATAGTTTTAAGCTTGACAAATTACCGCGGGGGAGCTGTTTTCGGCAATGCAAATTTCGGATTTAACGGCATAGCCGCATATAAAACCGTTTTTGCCGACGAATATTTTTACATAGCATTAAAAAACAACATCTGGATCGTTTTAATTTCTGTTTTCGGACAAATACCTTTAGGTTTTGCGCTTGCTTACATTCTTTCACGCGGATTAATAAAAGGGACGGATTTCTGGCAGGCGGTAATTTATCTTCCCAATGTAATTTCCGGCGTTATTATCGGTATACTTTTTTCCAGATTTTTCTTAACTTCCAACAGCGTATGGGTGGAAATCCAGCGCATTTTTAATCCTTCAGCTGAATTCGTACTAAATAAAAATCCGATGCTTCCAGTTCTTATCGTAATACTATGGATGTATACAGGGTTTTATGTAATCATCTTCCTTGCAAATTTACAAAAAATTGACGTATCAATTATAGAAGCTTCGAAAATTGACGGCGCAAACGAATTGCAAACTTTGCGCTTTATTATACTGCCTGCGTTATCAGGCGTAATCGTTACCTGCGCAATTCTCGCGATTGCAGGTTCTCTAAGATCCTTCGATCTGATTTTTTCGATGACACAGGGAGGTCCGGCTCGAAGAACCAGCGTTCTCGCCTTGTATATGTACGACAAGGCTTTCCGCGGCGCACCGAATTATCCTGTCGCAAACGCTATCTCTACAATTATGATAATGATCAGTTTTATATTGATAGGAATCACAAAATTCATAGAAAAACGGTTTGCGTCGGAGGAATAAAACAAGATGACTGATATCCGAAAAACAAATAATGTCGCTTTATATATTATGTACTTTATCGTATTGATATTCGCAGTACTAGCGATATATCCTATTTTCTGGGTCATCATACAGTCATTTAAGACTACCCAGGAATATATGCTGGAAAGCAAACTTGCCCTTCCTAAAGTATGGTTTGTTAAAAATTATCCTTTAACATGGTCAGGATCACATAATTTAAAATTCGGCACATTAATATTAAACAGCATTTTTTATACATCAATTACTGTAGTTTCAATCATCATGTTAAGTTTTATGGCAGGTTTCGCGTTCGCGAAACTTCCTTCAAAATTAACGCCTGTTCTGCACGGCAGTTTTATCGTCGGTATTCTTATGACGCTTCAGTCAATCCTTGTTCCGCTTTTTTTAATGATCAACGCGTTCGGATTATATAATACGCGGCTGGGTGTGCTGATTCCGTATATCGGAATTGGTCTTCCAATGTCGGTTTATCTCAGCGCGGCTTTTATAAAAAGCATTCCCGATTCAATTATAGAATCGGCGCGAATTGACGGCGCGAAATATTTTCGGATTTTTTGGAGCATTATACTGCCCATCGCCTCTCCTGTCGCGGCGACGGTCGCGATTATTACAACCACAGGAACATGGAACGATTTTATCCTGGTTCAGATTTTGGTTTCGCAGAACGAACTTAAAACGCTTCCTGTAGGCGTTAACATGTTCTCGGGCGCTCTCGCGTCAGACTTCGGCAAACAATTCACGGCAATCGTAATTGGAATGATGCCGATGATCATTTTCTATATAATATTCAGAAAACAGATCACAAAAGGCGTTTCAGCCGGCGCGGTTAAAGGCTAGACACTAAACGCTCCATAACGCTTACTCTTCCCTCTTTTTTCAAGCCGTATACCACGCTGAACAAATCGGACTCGCTTACTCCGTCAAGTTCTGCTAATACGCTGTCGATTGTGGTTTTTCCGCTGTTAGCGTTCAGGTTTTTTATGATTGCCTGTTCGTACTTATATTCGATGCGGTTTTCGTTTTTCATTTCGGCAGCGTGCATTTTCTGCACTTTCACTCCGATTTCGCATAACACTTCTTCGTATTTTTTTTCGCCTTTTACATAAGTTGCGTTTTTGTCTTCCGTACCGGAGTTTCGCATAAAAAGAACGCCCAATATCTTTTCGCCGTCCAGAATATTGATATAAAGGACATTTAAATCTTCCTTGTCTTCGTATTTAATTACAGTTGTTTTTGGTAGTTTTAACCTGCCGATTGCTTCGTTTATTTCTTTTTCAACAAGCTCCTTATCCTTGTTCCAGACAGCGCTGCCGCGGTAATGGCGCGTTTTATCAACAAAAAAAACATAATAAGTTTTTGAAAAGCCCGGCTCAAACGGTTCGATAATTTTTTCTTCGCTTAAAGCTAAACCTTTAATTGCGCAGATTGATAATAAACCTGTTAAAAGACCTACGCCGGAAAGCAATGTTTTTTTACTGCCGTCCGGAGCGGAAACTTCAATCGGAAAAATCAAGTGACCTGAAATCTCTAGTCCGACAAGAACTTTGCCATCCTTAAAATTTCCAATCCATTTGTCGCCGACCGAAACTATCTTTGTGTTTAACCCAAGATTCCTGCCTGCCGCAGAAGAAGTCATTATGTCGGATTCTATTGTAGAAAGAAACCAGTAATCATCAGCTTTAATTTTTTTTACATTGACAAGATACTGCGCCAAAATATAGCCGCACTTGTCGCCGTCAAGAACATAAACGTCATCGTTTTTTTTGCTGTAATAAAGAAGGAAACCCCTGTCGCCGTCGCCGTCAACTGCAATTCCGAATATGCGCTCTCTGGACGATTTTCTTCCTTCGTCGAATATTTTTTTTACAGTTAGAATATGTTTATCGTAATCTCTGCCGCTGTAATACTCTGTCCCTTCAATTTCCGCGACTCCTACGCCGCGGTTAATATTATCGCCTGTGCATTTTTCGTTAACGCTGATAAAATCCGCCGCGAGACTTTCCAAAACTTTTCTGCCGATTGTATCAGTCGCGCCGTTAGCTGAATCAAAAATTAAAGTGATGCCTTTAAGAGCCTCTTTCGTTTCACCGCCGAGCACATCGAGCATCCATCTGATACTGTCATCTTCGGCATTGTATTCAATTATTTTTCCCGCCGCGCGGGAAACTTCGCCGCTTTCTGCGTCTTTCGCAAGATGCTCTACGCAGCCATAATTATACATATACGCGGACAGCGCATAATCGCCGAGCTCTCCTTCGGGAACCAGCTTTTTACCATCTATAAAATATTTAATACCGTTCTGGTTCGAAGGATTGTGAGAGGCGGTAAGACAGGCGCCTGCGCGGTGTCCAAGCTGCAAATTTTTCCAGGGAATTACAGCGGTAGGAACAACTCCCAAATCAAGTACATTCAATCCCGCTTTTATAAAACCGCTGCGGACGCTGTTATTCAAAATCCAATCATAAGCCAGATCACGTCCGTCATTTCCTATAACAGCAGTGCTTACAGCGGAGCTTCCGGTATCGCCAGAATTAACAATTTTTTTATCCAAAAGAAGTTTGGCGAACGCAAATGAAGTTGTCTCGACCAGGTCAGGTGTAAACGCGTTGTCATTTAAAAGAGCGGAAATAAAATTTTCATTTTTACCGCCGGAAACTTCGTTTGATGATCGCGTAACAACCTTGCCGCGCACTCCGTCTGTTCCCATAAAATTAATTCTTGCCATCGTAAAGGCTGTATCGATCCTTTCCTCTTCGCGCAAATTAAGCGATAGATATAAACCGGCAGCTTTAGGTAAATCAATGCACACAGCCGTTGGATATTTTTCAAGCCAACCGCACGAAAGAAGCGCTGCTACAGTTTTTTCATCTGTTACATTGTTTCCTATAACAAATTTCTTTTGTTTTGCAAGGTTTTCAAGTTTGCTTTGAAATTTTCCCGTAAAATCTTTGTAAATCTCAATATCCATATTAACATTTATTATACTCCATGTTTTTATTTCATCAAGTTAATTTTTTCCTGTTTTAAATTTATGGATTTTACTGATTTTATATGGTACAATTACAGATGTTTAAATATTGCCCTTCATGTTCATCCAGAAAAATAATTTTTGAAGAAGGTAAAATTTTCAGCTGCCCGGACTGCGGTTTTGTTTATTACCAAAATATTGCCGCCGCCAGCGGATGCCTTGTAATTGTGCCTGACGCGGACGGAAATACCGCGGATGACCGGATGTTATTTCTTGTGCGTAACAGAGAACCGGGTAAGGGCAAACTTGACCTTCCCGGCGGTTTTGTCGATACCGGCGAAGGAATCTTTGAAGGTCTTTACCGCGAAATGCAGGAAGAACTTGGCTGGACTCCGCCGGTTCCGCAAGGCGCAGCTTTAAGCGATGTTTTTACTTTGTTCGCTTCTTTTTCGAATGTTTACAAATATAAAAATATCGATTACAACACATGCGATATGTACTTTACAATCCGCGCGCCGCGCTTAAAACCTGAAGACCTTATCGTGGAAAAAGATGAAATCGCGGGCGCTCTTTTTTTAAAGAGGCAGGAGATCGATTTAGATAAACTTGCCTTTACATCGACGCGAAGGGCAGTCGAAGTTTACTTAAACAAAAAATCAATTAAATAGAAATTTTATAACACAGGAGAATTGTTATGAAGAATTTAAAGAACAACGGACAGTTTAATTTTAACCAGGATGACGAGGTTGTAATTAATGAAAAATACGGCGACATGACGCGCGAACCGTGGCTTATGCTTTTGGCAAGAAGAAACAAAAAGCCTGTAGACACTCTTTGCTGGGGAATAACGAATAACGGAACGTCATTCGCAAGAATCGGAACGCAGGAAGGCGATATTTTAAACGGATTTGTCCACGAAGATCCGTATAAAACCCGGATGCTGGGAACTTACGCGTACTTCCGCACAGAAGACGGAAAATATTTTTCCAATGCCTGGTATCCTGTGCTTAACAGGGAGCAGGAACTTGAAACGACTTTTGGTTTTGGTTATTTAAAATTTAAAACTTCTTATAATAATTTCGGCGTTGAGTCTCTGCATTTTATTCCGAATGGTTACGACGCCATGGTACAGATTATAAAAATTAAAAACAATGACAGCAAGGATCGCAAGGTAACCATGTTTAACATAAATCCTGTTAATATCGGAGACGCGCGTGATATTCAATTCAGCGGTTTTAATACGCTGATGATGGGCGGCTCTCTTGTTGACAAGGAGCTGAATGCTGTTGTCTGGAGAAACGGTTTTGGACGCGATTTTGACAGCGACAGCGAAAAAATCAAGTCGATGTTCGGGAAATTGCTGATTCACACAACATCACTTGCAGGCAGTCAATTCGCGACTCGCTATGATGAATTTACCGGGCACCATTCAAACACAATGGCTAATCCGGCTGCTGTTGTTGAAGACTGGGATTTACCAAGCAGGGACGCGCATGAAAACTGCTCTGCTCTCTCATCAATAAAAAATTCATTCATGCTGAAAGCCGGAGAAACAAAAGAACTTGTAATCGTAAGCGCCGCCGCCTCAACAGAAGATTATTATTGCGGCGGAAAAAAATCGATAAAAAAATTCCTCGGCGAAATTCTTAATGCGGAAAAGGCAAAAAAAATGCTCGAAGAAGTAAAAAAAGACTGGCGGGCGGAGCTTGGCAAACTGTCAATTAAAGTTGACGGTACAGATGAAATTTTAAATCCGTCGTACAAGTGGCTTCAATATCAGTGCGCGATGGTTGCGCTCCTTAACAGGATGAAATCGCGTTTTCATTCCGGCTTTGAGTACGGTTATGGTTTCCGCGACATCCTTCAGGATATTCTGGCGCTTCTTCCTTACGATCCTAAACCCGCAAAAGAATTAATTAAATTTACGGCGCAGCAAATGTTTTCCGATGGTTTTGTGTATCACAATTTTTATGTGTCCGCTCCGGGAAACAAGGATTTCGTCACCTGCGACGATCCGCTGTGGTTAATTTACGCGGCTGCAGAATACATAAAAGAAAGCGGCGACTTCGCGTTCCTGGACGAGGTTGTTCCTTATTGCGATGAAAAAGAAGAGCTGCCGGCAAAAGAAGGAACAATGCTTGAACATTTAAAAGTTGCCGTCGCGAAAGTATGGAAACAAAGCGACAATGGTCTGCCTTATATGCTGATGGCTGACTGGAATGACGACCTGTCCGGCAACTTTACAAGCGTATCGACAATGGCGGCGCAGCAGCTTTACAAAGCGTTAAACGACATGATTGAACTGCTTAACGCAAAAGGAATCGAAAAAGAACTTGTCGCCGATTACACCCTTAAAGCAAAAACTGTTAAAGACGAAGTAGAAAAAAAATGTATCGATATAAACGGAAGTTATATCCGCGCGGTTGCCGCAAAAGATTTTAAAAAGGTCTTTAAAAGTTTATCCTTCGGCAACACGGGCATTGAGGTAGATTATGTTTTGGATGAGCCCGCTCCAGTCGATTTAGGATGCAGTAAAACAGACGGTTTAACATTCTTTGAACCGATTGCGTGGTCAGGATTCAGCGGAATTGCAGACAAAGCCAGATTTGACGCTTGTAAAAAAATCTGCGAAAAAGAACTTGATGATAAATACGGTATCGCGATTTGTCAGGGCGATAAAACAATGATACAGGGAAAACTGCCTGTTGATTATCAGGGATGGAAACGCAACGCTCCGGGAAAAAAAGAAAACGGCGGCGAGTTCAGGCATTTGGAATCGTGGTACATCGCATCTCTTTGCATTTTTGGTTACGGAAATGAAGCGCACGATATTTATATAAAAACCCTTCCCGCCGTTACAGGCAAAGACGATCCTTACCTGTACGCGGCAGAGCGTTTTGTATATCCTGAATATGTATCGGGTCCTGTATCTAACGATCACGGAAAAGCCGGACATACATGGCTTACAGGAACCGCGCCTACAAGATTAAATGTGTTAATAGACTGGATTTTCGGCGTTAGAAGACGCTACGACGGTCTTTTAATAGACCCATGCGTATCAGGCGAATGGAAAAAATTCTCGGCTGTCAGAACATTCAGGAACACAACATTTAACATAAATTATACTAATCCGAAAGGCGTTCAAAAAGGCGTTAAATCAATAAAAGTTAACGGAAAAGAAACGAGCGGAAATGTAATTCCGCTTTCTTTCGCAAAAGGCGGTAATGTTGATGTCGAAGTTTTAATGGGGTGATTGGAATGGTTGAATACGGAAAGTTTAACGGGAATGACGAATTTGAAATTTTTAATCCTTACACGCCGGAGCCGTGGCTGCATTATTTAATCAGACCCGGACAAAGCGGAACAGAAACTTTTTGTTCCGGAGTAAGTTATACAGGCGGCGGATTTGATGTCCGCGGAACTCACGAAAACACTTTTGTTGACACTCAGCTTCATTTAAATGACGCGGATAACAAGGGGCGTTACTGCTACATTGTTGACGCAAAAAGCAGGGACTTTTTTACTACCACATGGCAGCCTGTAAAAAAAGAAGGACAGGAATTTAAAACAACCTTGGGGTTTGGTTATATCAAATTTAATTCCGCGTACAAAGGAATAAAAACCGAAGAAACCATGTTTGTTCCAAAAGAGTTTGACGGCTGGATTCAAAATATTGTAATCGAAAACACAACATCAGAAACAAAGGAACTTGAAATTTATCCGTTTGTGCCGGTTCACATGGGAGACGCTCTTGTCCGTCTTCTGGCGGGAGATAACGACGGATTTTTCGGCGGCGCAAACTGGGACAAGGATTTAAACGCGGTTGTATTCCGCAGAAACCACGGAACAAGCGTAAATGACGATAAAACAGAAATCAACGGAATGCTGGGAAATGTCGCCGCTTTTTTATCTACACTTAACGATCCTGCCACTGAATACGAAACAAGCGAAGAGCGTTTTACAGGGGACAGGTTTCATTCGCTTGCGAATCCATTGCGCATAACGGACGGAAAGCCGCTTTCCTGCACGGATCAGGCGTATCTGCGAAGAACCTGCGGCGTTTTCCGCAATAAGGTTACTTTAAAAGCTGGTGAAAAAACAGAGTTCGCCGCCGCATTAATCGCAAGTTCCACAAAAGATTACTATTTGAACAAAAAGACGCATCTAAAAGAGATGATAAAAATGATTCAATCCGCGGAAAAACGCGGCGCAATGTTAGGTGAAGTTAAAGTATGGTGGAACGGCATGATGTCTCAGTTTGAAATATCAACGCCCAGCGTAAAAATAAACCGCGCTTTTAAATGGCTGCAATATCAATGCCGCGTTGTATATATCCTTAACAGGATGAAATCGCGCTATCACACGGGATATGAATACGGCTGGGGTTTCCGCGATATTCTGCAGGATGTAAACTTTAATCTTCCGTATTCCGCCGAATCTGTAAAACACGCTCTTAAACATATCGCGACACAGATGTTTTCGACAGGCGTTTGTTATCACAATTTTTTTATAGACCAGCCGGGAAATAAAAACATAGAGGCAAGCGATGATCCGATTTGGCTGCCGATGGCTATAATAAAATATGTTAAAGAAACGGGCGACTTCGCGTTCCTTGACGAAAAAGCGGCTTACGCCGAAGTTTACGAAAAAACAGGTGAAATTTACGGCACTATTTTGGAACACATCCAAAGGGCTATTGACCGCGTATGGACAGACAGAAGCAGCCGTGATTTGCCGTATATGAAAGACTGCGACTGGAACGACGACCTTAACGAGCTTAGAACAGGCGGCGAGTGGAACAAAGATGTTGAAAGCGTCATGGCGGCGCAGCAGCTATACAAGGTTTTAATTGACACGGCGGATCTTCTTAATGCAGCTAACAGAGACAGCTCCACAGCTGATGATTATAAGGCGCGCGCGAAAAAAGTTTATGAGGCGATCGAAAAATACGCAATTGATAAAGAAGGCTATTATATCCGCGCGCTTTCGATTACTCAGGATAAAAAAGATTTGGGAAGAAGCGAAAACGCGGAAGCGAAAATTTTCCTTGAACCGCAGACTTTCGGCATAAACTGCGAAACCGCGGATACAAACCGCGCAAAAATTGTAATTAAAAAAGTTGAAGAATACCTGGACAGCGAATTCGGCGCGCAGATTTGTTACCCTGTTTACAACGGACTTGCCAGGCGCGAAGAGCTCCCAGACAGATCGTGGAATATCGAAAAAGAGCCGCCCGCGATGAAGGAAAACGGCTCGATTTTCATGCATCTTAACGCCTGGCTTGTGCAAAGTTACGCGATATTAAACCGCGGAACAGACGCGGTTAATTTTTACGAAAAGTGCCTCCCAGAAAATTTGGCAGGCGATCAAGACCGCTACAAGAGCGAGCCGTATGTATATCCTGAATATGTCCGCGGAAGAGGCGGTTATGGTTTTGGTCAGGGCGGACACACATGGCTTACAGGAACCGCGCCGACAATGCACCAGTCCCTTACAGAATGGGTTTTGGGCTTGCAGCCTGATTATGAGGGGCTTAGGATTGATCCGAAAATTCACAAAGACTGGAAAGAGTTTTCTGTTAAACGCAATTTCCGCGGCGCGTTATACGAAATTACCGTAAAAAATCCTAACGGCGCGGAGTATGGAGTAAAATCAATCAAAGTAGACGGCATCGAAATAAAAGGTAATTTAATCAAAGCGCAAAGCGGCGGAAAAGTTCATAAAGTTGAAGTTGTTTTGGAATAACTTCACGATGTTGGGCGATGCCTGTTTGGAATTTTACAGGTGACCTTCGTCAATAATAATAATGTCAACTCTGCGGTTATTGGCGCGCCCTTCAGCGGTATTGTTATCCGAAACAGGCATTGTTGCGGCAAAACCGGCTATCTGAAAATTATTTTCATCCAGACCGAGTCCTGTTAAGTATCTGAGGATTGCTCTTGATCGTTCCACGGAAAGCTGCCAGTTATCTTCCCACGGACCGCTGGGATCAACATCAAAGCTGTCGGTGTGTCCTTCTATTCTGAATTTTCTGCCGGCAAGAATTGGATCGGAAAGATAGGTTCCAAGCCGCATTATTATATCTCTTGTCTCTTCAAAATTTAAACGGGCGCTCGCGGAATCAAAAAAAGCGTCTCCTGCCAGAGTGATAACAAGACCTCGTTCATCCTGGGTAAGCTTGATTTTATTGGTATTCCTTTCCGGAGAAAAAACAGAAACCGCCTTACGCATTGCCTGTCCCATCACTTTGCCTCGATCCATTGATGGCAGTGAAGCGATGGTATTTCCCAAATCAGCGGCGCGTCCTACGGAAACTGTAGTGCCGCCAGGCGCGGAGCCGATACTGCCCTGCCTCATCGATTCCGAAATTGCATCTAACTGCGCTTGAGAAATTTCATCAGGATTAAACATAATTACGAAGAAGCAAAGGCACAGCGTGATCATATCGGAATATGTCGTCAACCAATCGGGCGGTTTTAATTCTTCTCCTTTTTTCTTGCGTGCCATGATTTCCTTCTTATCTTAGTCTTTGAGCAATTCCGCTTCCAGAGATCTGCGTAAACTGGGTTCCAGATACGCCATTAATTTCATAGCAAGGATACGGGTATTATCGCCGGCTTGAATGGAAAGAACTCCCTCAATAATCATTTCTTTTACTGTAGCTTCAGCGTTGGACTGCCCTTTTAATTTAGTAGCCCAGGGGGCGACCGTTACGTTGGCGATTAATGAACCGTAAAGAGTGGTGATAAGCGCCATCGCCATGTTAGGACCAATAGAAGATTTATCTTCAAGGTTACTTAACATATTTACAAGACCGACAACCGTTCCCATCATTCCGAAAGCAGGAGCAGCGCCCGCCCATGTCATTAACATACCTTGAAGAACGGTATGGCGAGCCTGCATTTGAGTTAATTCCAGCTCCAAAAGATCGCGAATAATAGCGGCATCAGTTCCGTCTACAACAAGACGAAGTCCTTTTTTCATAAATTCATCTTCAAGGTCTTCAAGTTCATCTTCAAGAGCAAGCAAACCTTCGCGGCGCGCTTTTTCGGAGAAAGCTACAAGTTTTTGAATAATTGCCTGTTCATTGAACGCAGGTACGCTGAAAGTACGTTTAATGGCGCCGAAAACACCAAGCGAAACAGACCATTTGTTGGCAACCATAACCGCAAAGTAAGATCCCAAAACTACAAGCGCAAAGGACGGTAAATTTAAAAGACGGGTTAGACCGACAATACTTCCTGCGGTTGAAATCGCAGTAAATATAACCATACCAAAAGCGCCGACCAAACCTACAATCGTTGCTAGATCCATACTTTTACTCCTGTGCTACGAACGCGCCTAATCTTCTGCGATATGCTTCGATACTGCCAATTACTTCGTCCGCTTCTTCCTTAACAATAAAATATTTGCCGGATAACATCATAAGCGTTGTATCGGGACGAATTTCTATACATTCAATCTGATGCGGATTGATGTAATATTCAGTCCCGTCAAGCTTAGTTACTTTTATCATAACATACCCATTAAATAATGGGGAATCGGGAGCCGGCATCATTGTTCGAAAACATAGCGTTTACAAACAACAATCCCTGCTCCCTACTCCCTTACTCTACTATCTCTTCAGCGTCAGTAATTCCTGCAGAAGCTGATCCGCTGTTTGTATTGTTCTTGAGTTTGCCTGGAAACCGCGCTGTGTTACAATCATGTCAACAAATTGATCTGCCATGTCAACGTTTGACATTTCTAAAACGCCCGAATTAATTTTTCCTTTTCCGGCAATCCCCGAAGGACCGATGTTCGCTGTACCTGAGTTGTTTGAAACGCGGAACATATTGTCTCCGGTTTTTTCAAGACCGCCCTGATTTGTAAAACTTGCCATCGCAACCTGTCCGATTGTCCTTGAAGTGCCGTTTGTATATACGCCTGTAATTATGCCCGATGAATCAATTTTAAAGTTATCAAGATAACCCATCGTTCGTCCGTCCTGCTCTACAGGTTTTGTCGAACTCTGCTGCGCGTACTGGGTGATGGAATTAGTAAAGCCGCCGACTGAGCCGAGGTTAAGAACAAATTGCTGCCTTAAAGGCGTGCCGTCTTCGTTCGGCGTTGCTGTCTGAACATCGAAAGCTACATTCATCTGCACTGTTCCGGAAGCGCCGGAAATATTGCCGGCTCCGTCTTCAGCGGAAAGCAAAGTTCCGTTATTCGAAAAGTTTACGATAAAGTTCGCAGGTCCTCCGGCTTCTGGAGCTACGTCTCCGAATCCGATTGACGTATTAGTCGGAACTTCGCTCTGCGGATTTACGGTAACAGCCGCGTTCCAGCTGTTTGCTGTGCCCGGCACTCTTGTAAACTGAACCCGCATGTCATGCGAATCGCCGAATGAATCATATATTTTAATTGAGGTTGACCACGTCGCTCTCTCTATTTCATCTCCTGTGGGATTTTCTGATAATTCCGGAGTGCGTTTATCAAGGTTACACGCAAAGTTTATCAATGTGGTTGCCCTTGCAGGATCTTTGCCGCCGACCGGAATTACAAGCTGCTCTACCGGGCTTGAAACATCAAGCATTGTGTTACCATTAATTTCTCTTGCCATCCATCCCATAACTTTCATTCCGTTTCCCGGATTTACCATGATGCCTTCGGAATCAACAGAAAAATTACCGGCTCTTGTAAAGAGCTGAGTGCCGTCGTTATCAAGAACAAAAAAGCCGTTGCCAGTAATGGCCAGGTCAGTCTGAACTCCGGTTGCCTGCAGTGCGCCCTGAATGTGAAGAGTGTCAATTGATGCAACTGACATACCAAGACCGATTTCTTTAGGGTTAACGCCGCCCAAAGTTTCGGTAGGACGCGCAGCGCCTTGCTGCTGCTGATAAAGCATGTCCTGAAAATTTACACGGTTGCGTTTAAAACCTGTTGTATTGATATTGGCAATATTATTACCAACAACATCCATTCTTGTTTGATGATTCTGAAGTCCGGAAACACCAGAAAACAATGATCGCATCATAAATGACTACTCCTTAACATTAGCCGCCTACGGCGGCGCCGTCTAATCGAAAGGGAAGCCGAAGGCTTACCATACTCCTTAACATTAGCCGCCTATGGCGGCGCCGTCTAATCGAAAGGGAAGCCGAAGGCTTACCTACTCTCCTTTTTCATTGGCAAAAACTTTTACTACGTTATGCCAACTGTATAAACTCCCGTTTACCAACACTTCCGGTGTTTCTCCCCTGGTAACCGCCTGAACTGTACCTTGAATTGTGCGTTCCCCTTCGCTTATTTCAACATTTTTACCTAACGCACTCGAAGCTTCATTTCCCATTAGCATTGCGGTTAGCAAAGAAAAATCTTTAGCCATTCCGGTCATTTGTTCCAGCGTGGAAAATTGCGCCATCTGCGCAATAAACTGCTTGTCATCCATCGGAGCAGTAGGATCCTGATACGAAAGCTGGGTAATCAGGATTTTCAGAAAATCATCCTTACCCAGACTCTGCTGAGGCTGCCTTGTTGGATTTATGCTGGCATTATAATCGTGGGCTAATTTTTCAACTTCGAATTTTTCCTGCGAACTCATCTCTGGTCTAAACATTTGCGCTGCCGAAATTTCCATAACATCTCCTAAAAAATGAAAATGCAATTTTGCCTGCTAAGCAAGCATATTTACTGCTCCCGTTCTCTGTCCAAAAAAGACATCGACAACGGAAATTGAATCCTGCTCATACGAGCCCTCGTAATTGTTAGCTGCAATCTGGCGCAGGAATGAATTATCTTCAAGTTCCTGATTGTCAGTCCCTGCTCCGTCCGCGGTCAGCGAAAGATCAAGGCTTGCGCCGGCAAAACCTGCCTCTCTGAAAGCCTGCTCCAAAGCCGCAATTTCCTTTCGGAACGCGTTCAGCGCTTCCTGGCTTTCAACAACAATTAGCCCATTAATCTTGTTGTCGGTCATTTCAAGATGTATCTTTACATTTCCAAGGGTCTCTGGATGAAGGGCGATCTTGATGGTTCCCGCTCCGCCGTCGCGCAGAGCAATAGAAGCATGACGGACAATATCGCCGTTGAAGTTCTGATGAAGCTCCCTTGCAAGCATATTCTCCAGCGCATTTCCGGCTTTTGCTTCCCATGTTGTCTGAGCCTGGGCAGATTGCCCGTTATCCGGCAGCCGCAGATCAAGAGTTATCTCCTGAACGGAAGCCTGTCCCGGCATCCTTCCTGCGGCAGTTTCAACTAACACATAACCTTTATCGGCATTATTGGGAATGTTTCCTGTCCTGAGATCGCGGATTTCAAAAGACACTCTTTCCTTGCGGATGTTTTTGCGCATTTCATCCAGTTTACTGACGCCTTCTTCGCGTTTTACAAGATGCGCCGCCTTTTCTTCGCCGGATTTGTTTTTGGAAATCGTCTGAGCGTCATTGTTATCTGCCTCTTCCGGTGAGGCGCTTTCGTTTCCACTTCGCGTTTTTTTACCCGCATCCGCCTCTTTTGCAAGATTAGCCGCATTAAGAAGCTGCGCGTCAGAAGTTTCTGCTGTTTTTTCCGCGGAAGATAAATCAGACGGAAGTTCGGAAGACTGATTAGTATTTTTATTGCTAATTAATTCGTGCGGCAATTTAGCAGTATCATCAGACAGAACATCATCCAGAGTACTGTTAAACAAATTCTCTGCGCTTAAAATGTTTTGAAACACATTATCAATATCAGCGTCTGTCAGATCGATATCCAGGTTAGTATTTAAATCACTAAACTGCAAACCGTCATCAAGCAGGCTGTTCGCAGGCAAATCATCAATTCCCTGAATACTGTCAAAATCTAAATTGCCTTCTGCCGCGTTGGCAAAAAGATTGAGTTTGCTTCCATCCCGTGATTTTTCCAAAGCCAGCGCGTCAAGAGCCTGTTCGATTGAAGAATCATTTTCGCTCTTGCCGTTCTGCATCAAACCGGCGAGAATCTCGGCAAAACTTGACTTTTCTTCGTTCTCGTCTTTTTCGTGAATTTGCGGCGGTTCGTTAGGTGAAATATCTACAGGGATAGGTTCACTATAGGCGGTAATGGCTATCACCAACCGGCCTCCTTAAAAGAAGCTGTCTTGCCGTAAAGGCAAGTCTTACCAAAGGTAAGAGCCGGAAGGCGGACGGTTAATTACAAGCTGGACGGACGACCTGCCATTTTTCTTTGCAGTTCGGCGGCTCGAGCCGGATCCATCAGCGAAAACCAGAAAGACACAATTGATGCTGTTCCTTCGGCTTTGGCAATTTCCTCAGTCTTCCGGATAACGTCGATAGCGTACTGATCATCCAACTGGGCAATGATGTTCACCGCATTCTGCGGAGGCATGCCAGTTAAATACCGGGCGTTTTGCTCGACATTACTATTCATATCTTCGGCATCTTTTATTCCGGCTATGATAGATATTTCTTGTTCTTCAAGGGCAATGCGCTGCTCTTCCAATTCCTGAGCCATCTGCATGATTTGACCGTACTGATTATCCAAATCTCTCTCTCGTGTATCCAGTTCCAACATTCGCAACTCAAGAGCCTCAAGGCGCATTGCAAGCCGCTCGGCATCAAGGTTGATAAGTTCATCATCCTCTATTTTAGGCTGAGTTCTGCCGTCTCCGGGAATAAAAGGAATATATTTAAATACAGGAGCGAGTAAATCCTTCGCGTCAATAACATTTAAAAAATCGAACCAGACAATGCCGCCCACGGTTAAAATAATAATGAGCAGCAAAAGAAGTATTGTTCTTCCAGCCATTTTTGATTTCTCCCAAATCCAGCGTTCTGTTATGTTTTAGAACACTACACAATTCTATCATAAATTTCGGTATTTTGGGAAGATTTATTTAGATATTATGGTTGATAGTTTAAATCGGAAGCAGGGTATATAATGAGGATAAGCCGGTTTTCCGTGATGGATTATATATACAAGAAAAACTTTATATTTCTCGAACCCTTTGGAATGATAAAGAATTATTATGAAATGAGGCTTTTCCAAAACTTCAGCTTTTGGAAAAGCTTCTTTAGATTTATTGGAAAAATTGGCTTTAAAGACGATTTTTCCAGAGCTTTTTTCAAAACTAACCGAGTTTTGGAAAAAGCTCAAATTACTGTAATAAATGATATGAATAGACTATTATCCGTGTTTATCATTATTTTACTCTTTTTAATAATTCCGGTTTCAGCGTCCGCCAATGATATTGTCATGGACATGTTTGAAGAAACTGCAGGAAAGGGACTTACAGTTCAGACCAATCCTGCGGGAGTCAGAGTTTTTATTGATGGAATAGAACGCGGTGTTACTCCTTTCACCACGGAAAATTTGATGCAGGGCGAATATCAAATAAAACTGCAGAAAGACGGATACGGTGAACGCGTTTTTAATGTAACTTTATCTGATACAAGCCGTCTTGTTGTTTCGATAAGAATGACAGAAACGCGCGGCTTTGTAGTTGTTTCAATCAGCGGAGATGATGATAAACAGCCTTTAAATGTGCAGCTTGCATACGCCAGCAGATTAAATGATGAATCTTTAAGAGTTTACACAATGACGGAAAATAAAACTTCGTTTACCTCTTCTGCCGAGCTGCATCTTCCAGCAGGTTACAGAACAATTACAGCGCGCGCTTTCGGCTGGGAAGACGAATCTATAACTGTGTTAGTTGACGAAAATATTACCGCCCATGCTGATATAAAAATGAAAAGGGCAGCTTTAAAAATGGTAAACACTTCGCAGAGCCGCAGAAGTTTTAATCCTGTAAACTCAGGAAATTTGGGGGCAGTTGAATTCCGTTTTGAGGTTTCTGCTCCCGGAGAAGGTACAATAAAAATATTTAATTCCGGCGGCTCTGTTATTTACATAAAACAGTTGGCGCAATTTGATACATGGGTTCAGAAGGAAACATGGAACGGCAGGGATCTAGCGGGAACAGCGGCACCAGACGGCGTTTACACAGTGTTGATAGAAGCCGCCGGTTTTTCAGGCGAAACTGCTTCATTGCAATTTGAAACTGAAATAAATAATTCTACTGTAATTTTTCCGCTTTCGGCGGACAGCGGATTATCGGGGCTTGTTTTAACGCCGATGCCGGATACGCTTCCTGCGGGAAATTATCAATTTAACGCAAATATTCTTCTTGGCAGTTTTCTTTATCAAAACAGCGCGCAGATAGTGTCTTCGTCATTTGGTTTTCCGTTTAAAATTGATATGAGAATTTCTGCGCTGAAAAAACTGGAACTAACAACTGTATTTAATTTTAATCCGTTTCCAAAAAACGGGACAGGATGGGGAATATCAGGCTCCGTTAAATATAATTTTATTGAAAGCGGAGAAATTCCGGTTGCTTTTTCGGCAGGTCTCTCTTACGCGTGGGCAGATAAAAACGGCGAGTATCCTGTAAGTCCCGGAAAAGGAGCCGGTCTTTTTGCGCCGCTTTCGCTTGAACTGCAGCAGTTTTATATTGTTTTCTGTCCGGCTGTTTTCTGGCGCGGTCTTATTCCTGAACTGATGCTTTGCGCAGGCGTTCTTTACACAGGCAGGCTGTTTAACGCAGGATTATCCTGCCGCTGTGAAATTAATTTTGAAAGCAAAAAAATAACGCAGACAATAAAAAATCTTGCAGGCGCAGAAGCCCGTATCAGACTTTCAAATTTTATAATCTCACTTCACGGCGGAATCTGGACGCAAGGCGGTTTTTTTGGAGGATTCGGCGGAATTGGAATAGGAATGATTTTTTAGTTCATAACCTCTTCACGATCCGCAAGCGTTATGCGCAGCGTAACCGGTCTGTCGCCGCGGATTATTTCTATTGATACAGTATCGCCGGGTCTGGAGGCTTCCAGCGACGCGTAAAGGTCCGCAAGGGTGTTTGTGGTTATTCCGTTTACGGATTTAATTATGTCTCCGCCAAGATAAATTACGCTTCGTCCGTATTGCACAGGTTCGCTGCCCTGACGAAGACCCGCGCGTTCCGCAAGACCGCCCCTGCGCGTGCGGGAAACAAGAAGTCCTGAATCGACAGGAAGTTTCGCATAACGTACAAGATTCGGGAAAATCTGCACAACGGTGGCATCAATCCAGCCGCGGCGGACTTTTCCGAATTGAATCAGCTCTGATACAACCCTCTTGGCGGTATTAACAGGAACCGCAAAACCAATGCCCACCGAGCCGCCGGAAGTCGAATAAATCATTGTATTGATACCTATCATCCTGCCCTGCGTATCCAAAAGAGGACCGCCTGAATTTCCGGGGTTAATCGATGCGTCAGTTTGAATCATGTCGCGGATAATTCTGTTCCTGGATGTTTGAATCGGCCGTCCAAGCCCTGAAACAATCCCGACAGTCAGCGTACGTTCAAGAGCGAAAGGATTGCCGATGGCTAAAACTTTTTGTCCTACCATAAGATTCGATGAATCGCCGAAAGGTATCGTTCTTAATTCCATCTCTTTTGGAGGATCAAATTTTAAAACCGCAAGATCATTTTCCGGATCTACGCCTACAACTGTTCCTTCAAACTGGGAGCCGTCGGCAAGATTTATAAAAACCCTGTGGGCATTTTGAATAACATGATTGTTGGTTAAAACATAACCTTTTAAATCGATAATGGAACCGGAGCCGGAACTGCCTTCCTGCGGAACAGGTTCCAGGAACCAGTTTATCGACATAATTTCTGTAGTGATATTTACAACAGCGGAATTGAGCCGCTCATATATGGATATATTTTCGCGTTCACTTTCGGAAAATCCGCTAAGATCGGAAGTGCTTAATCCAACATAATCAGACTGCAAAAGCTGATACTCTGGAATTTGATTTTCCTGCGTCTGTAAAGTCAGATTTTCCTGATTTGACTTGGGCAGCAAAGGTTTAATCAAACCAAACCCAAACGCAAAAAGAACAACAATAACAGCGCTTAAAAGCGAGAAAAAAAGAACCTGCCCGCGGCTATATAATTTCATTTTATCCCCCAAATAAATGAATATGCAATCATTTCTGCCTTCTATTATACAATTTTTATGCCGATAAATGAAGAGATATGCGAAAATTTATATTAATTTTGCCGTTTTTTTTCATTATATTGCCAGTTTATAGCTTTGATTTGCCGGTAAGCCGAATTGCAGATGATTCGCTTTTAAGAATCAACATGAATGATTCATGGATAATTGACACTCCGGGCAGAGTGCTAGCAAGAAGCCCTGTAATTGAAACTCTTGCAAACGGAGAAAGAGTTCAAATCAGCACAATGGAAGGCAGGGAAGAATTCAGGGTGATTTTTGCGCGCGAACTGATGCGCGGCTCCACAGCGGCGGATCGCAGAATGACAGGATCGTTTCCCGGCTGGGCTCAGGGTTCATGGATGCTGACACGGCGCAAGGACAGCGGTGAAGGCGTAGAAATCCGCATTTATTTAAGAAGCGATCAAAATACCCACATTCAATTCCGTCCTTATGACGCTGAAAAATGTCAGATGGATGTGATAGTTTACGGCGGACATATTGCGCGTTCCATACCTGTCGCCGTTCCTTTTCAACGGCTTTATACAATGCAGTTAAATGAAATCCTGCGGCTTGTAGAGCAAAAATTTCCGGTGCGTTATTTTGAGCCGGATATCACAAAATACAAATACCACTGGAATTTTATTTCCAGTGTCCGCAGCTCTCTCGGGAATCTGCGGTTTGCAGATGACGGCGCAATTGATGAAAACGGAAATTATGTTTTAATTGAAACGCTTCAAAACCAGAATCCGCGGGCGGCAGGTCTAAATTGTTCAGGTTTCGCAAAATGGCTTGTAGACGGAATTCTGCGTCCTGTAACCGGAGAGAGGCTGACTATTCCTCCGCTAAAGACACAGTTCGGAGAACGCGGTTCTTCATTCACGGAATTATGGGAAGAAAGATTCGACTTGTTTTTCGGATTGGACTGGATCAGAAATCTTGCATCAATCGCAAACGGAACTCTTCGCTCACCTGCTTACAGCGCTCTGGAAGAATTTGAAATTCGAAGAGATCATTTTTCATTGATATCTGTAAATCAGAATAATACTTTCGTAACTCAAACTTATCCTGGTTTCATGAGCGAGGCGGGATACGGCATTGAAGGACTGCATCCGCTGCTTTACACTCTTGCAATCGACGAGCCGTATCAATTCTATCTCGCCGCCGTCAGCCGGGAAAGGGCAAATCCTTCTTCGCCGCGCGGAACTCCCCGGCTTCGCGAATATTTTCATGTTGCCGCGCTTGTCCCGTACTTTGACGAAAACGGCGTTTTCAGAATAGTTGTTTTTGAAAGCGCCGAAGAAACATCATTCAGCGCGTTCCGCAGCCGCTACCGCACAATCGGGCATTTTGTAAATCTGGTAAGCATACCGGTTACAGCAAGATTTGATCCGTAGGGAATGATAATAGACCTCCAGCCTCACTCCATGTTACAATAAGTCATGCGAAACGGCATAAAAGGCATAGCGTTTGATCTTGACGGAACTTTGTATCCTAACTATCGTTTGAATATCAGACTTCTGCCGTTTATATTTAAGGAATCACGCCTGTTATCTGCTTTCGGCAAAACCAGGGGAATCATCCGCAGAGAGCAGGAAGAATCCATAAAAAATTCCCATCAGTTTTCCGTTATCGGATCTTCAATTCCCCAGGAAGGTCTTTATGAATATCAAGCTGATATAACGGCTAAAATTCTGGGAATTTCCGCGGAGCAGTGTAAAGAAAAAATTGAAAAGCTGATATACAAGGGATGGGAGCCGTTATTCAAGAAAATCAAATTATATAAAAATGTGATAAAAACACTTGACGCGTTTAAAAACGCAGGTCTGAAACTGGGGCTTTTATCGGATTTTCCGCCGGAAACCAAGCTTGAGTATTTAAAATTAAACGGTATCTGGGATGTTGTTCATTGTTCGGAAAGCTCCGGCGTGATTAAGCCTCATCCTCTGCCGTTTATTAAACTTGCCGCCGAAATGGGTCTGCCGTGCGAAAATATCCTCTATGCAGGAAACAGTCATTCTTACGATGTCGCTGGAGCGCACAGGGCAGGAATGAAAACCGCATGGATAAGAAGCCCGCTTGGCGTAGCGCACAAAGCTCCTAGACCGGATTTTTCTTTCAGTAACTATCGCCAATTATATAAATTTATGCTAGATAATACAGCTGGGTATTAATCAGGAGGGGGTTTAATACTGATGATTTTTACAATCGGAAATTTAATAACGCTGGGCATTGTTGCATGCGCTCTTATTCTTTACAGGCTTGCCGATAGAAATAACCGGCCGCTTGAAAAGGTAAAAAAATACGCGGAAAAATGCAAGGAAGAAATCGCCGCCTACGCCGAAGAAAAAAGCATGGCGGTCAAAAATTTCGGCATTGATCTGGATGTGGAAAAAAAAGCCGCTTCCCAGCTAATGAAAAACATTCAAAAGATCAACGAAGAAGAACTTGCGAAAAAATCCGAAGCCATCGCGAGCATAGAAGAACATATTAACTCCTTTCAATCTTCCCTTGATGAACTTTCCTCCATGACAGGCAGGGTGCAGGAAAATTTAAACCGCATAAGGGATGAATCCGCATTTGTGGAAAATACAGGCAAACGGGTAAACGAAGCGAAGGAAAAATTTGAGCTGGTTGAAAAAGCGATCGAAGCGGCGCAAAAAAATCTTCAGCTAACCGAAGAACGCCTCGAGAAAAAAAACATTGAAGCGATGGAACACGCCATGCATGAGGTGATAGATTCCGCGAAGTCAACAGTATCGGACTTTGAAGCTTCGGCGCAGGTAATTGAGCGAAAAGTCGAAGATCACCGCGAAGCTGTAATAAAAGTTGAGCGCGAACGCGAGGCGAATCTTAATCATGATATGGAACAGGTAAAAAAACTTTTAAAAGATGTTCTTGAAACTGCGGGCAAACGCGCGGACAAAATGGAAGATGCCTCTTTTGTTAAACTGCGCGAACAGGCTCAGGAAAGAATCAATCAGGTAAAAATAATTATTGATGAAAAAATAAAAACCGTACAGGATGGCTTTAAGAGCGAACATTTATCAATAAGCGAAAAATTAAAAACTGTCCACGATAAATGTAATACTGACATAAACGAAATAACATCAAAGCATAAAACTGTGTATCAGGAATGGGTAAAAAGTTCCGCTGAAATTGACAGCATGGCGAAGAAACAGAGAGAAGAGATAACGTCTTCTCTTGCACGTCAGCAGGAAGAAGTCACAACCGCTATCACAAAAGATCTCGATACAATTAATACCTCATTGCTTCAGCATCAGAATGACTGGAAACAAAATTTCCTTGAGTTAAAAAAATCCGCAGAAAAGCAGCGCAAGGAAATTGATACAAATTTAATTACAGCAAAAACCGAACTTAATCAGGCAATTGTTGATTTAAGAACAAAGTCACAGACCGCGATAAAACAGCAGCATGAAGAAATTGATTCTGCTGTTAAGCTTCATCAGAAAGAAATCTCTTCTGTTATAACCGAACTTAAGGAAAAATCCGGCGCCGCTGTCAGGCAGCAGCAGAATGAGACAAGCGAAACATTATCAAGACTTAACGCCTCTCTTTCTGATCTGCAGGTTCAGTCAAAAACTCTGGAAAAACAACAGCAGGATGAACTGACCTCCATTGTTAAAGAGCTTAAAGAAAGTTCGAATAACGCCTTCATCCGGCAGCAAAGCGAGATCGATTCTCTTATCAGCGGTTTAAAGGAAAAATCGGATTCTGCCGTTGAGAAGCAGAATGCGGAACTTGCTTTCGTACTCAAAGAACTAAAAGAAAAATCAGAAACAGCTGTCGGCGCGCAGCTTGAGGAAATCGGCGCCGTTCTGAATGAATTTAAGGAAAAATCGAATAACGCCGTTAGCCGGCAGAAAGATGAGCTTATATCCGTCCTAAGGGATTTAAAAGAAGAATCAACTGCCGCGGTTAAAACACAGCATGACGAACTTACATCTTCGCTCAGGGTACTTAATGAAGAAATAACTACCGCCGTAAGCTCCCAGCAGAACGAGCTTACATCTTCAATTAATGAATTAAAGGAAGATTTATCTATTTTCGTTAACTCTCAGCAGAGCGAGATTACATATTCAATTAAGGAATTAAAAGAAGGTTTGTCTGTTTCCGTCAACTCACAGCAGGAAGAACTTGCTTCGGTTCTCAGGGAAACCAGAGAAAAATCAGATAACGCCGTAAACCTGCAGCATAGCGAACTTTCATCTTCGCTCAGGAAACTCAATCAAGAAATAACTACCGCCGTTAACTCCCAGCAAAACGAGCTTACTTCCTCAATTAAGGAATTAAAAGAAGAATTAACTGTTTCCGTCAACTCCCAGCAGGAAGAACTTGCTTCGGTACTCAGGGAAACCAGGGAAAAATCAGATAACGCCGTAAACCAGCAGCATAACGAACTTTCATCTTCGCTCAGGAAACTCAATCTGGAAATAACTACCGCCGTCAACTCTCAGCAGAACGAGCTCACATCTTCGATTAATGAATTAAAGGAAGATTTATCTATTTTCGTCAACTCACAGCAGAGCGAGATTACATCTTCAATTAAGGAATTAAAAGAAGGTTTAGCTGTTTCCGTCAACTCTCAGCAGGAAGAACTTGCTTCGGTACTCAGGGAAACCAGGGAAAAATCAGATAACGCCGTAAACCAGCAGCATAACGAACTTTCATCTTCGCTCAGGAAACTCAATCTGGAAATAACTACCGCCGTCAACTCTCAGCAGAACGAGCTCACATCTTCGATTAATGAATTAAAGGAAGATTTATCTATTTTCGTCAACTCACAGCAGGAAGAACTTGCTTCGGTTCTCAGCGAAATAAGGGAAAAATCAGATAACGCGGTAAAACAGCATCAGAACGAACTTACATCTTCGCTTAGAGAGCTAAATCAGGAATCATCCGCCGCGGTTAAAACGCAGCATGACGAACTTACATCTTCGCTCAGGGAATTAAGCGAAGAATTAACAACCTCTGTTAAATCGCAGCAGGATGAACTTGCTTCAGCTTTATCGGAAATCAGGGAAAAATCCGACAGTGCCGTTAAACTGCAGCACAACGAACTTACATCCGCCCTTAGAGATCTTAATGAAGAAGCGACTGCCGCCGTTAAATCTCAGCATGATGAACTTGTATCTACTCTAAGAGAAATAAGGGAGAAATCAGAAACCGCTGTCGCTAACCAAAATCTTGACCTTGCAGCCGCACTTGAGAAGCAAATGGAATCATGGAAACTGCTTACATCCGAAAAAGAGCACACCATAATTGCATCTAACGAAAAACGCCTTGATGAATACGCCAAAGTTCAGGCTGAAACAATAAAACAGCTCAACAATCTTCCAGAAGAAGCGTCAAGGCTTGATAACGAACTGCGAAGATCGATGCAAGACGCGGTTGACAAGGTTAAAAACGATTTTGCCGCTTTCGAAAAAGAAGCGAATGTTAATATGGGAAGCGCCGCTTCCGCGTTTGATTCACAGGCTCTTGCCTTTCGCAAAGACCTCGAAGATATGGATAAAGAACTTGAAGGGCTCAGGAAGCAGGCATACGACAATGTATCCGATAAACTCGCGTCATTTGAAAACGGCATTACAACAGACCTTGGAAAACGCTCCGCCGATCTCGCGCGGCAAATCGCGGAATGGCAGGCAGGTCTTGAAGAAAAACTGGAGTTATCAGACGACAAGATTGCGACAGAGTGGCAGTTAGCTGAAGAACGCTTCATTTCCGATCAGCGCAAAAATATCACAGTGTTAGGCGAAAGAATCAACGCCGACCTTGATTCGTTAAAACATGATGCGTCCGTATTTGAAGAAGGCATCCGTGAAGATATGAACAACATTGACGAGACCCGCGCGGCTTACGCGGAGCAGATAAAACAGGAGCTTGGAGAAATTCGCATCTCTTCGGAAAATGAATTTAAAATTCAAATCGGACATTATCAGCTTTCTTTGCAGGAAACATTGCGCCAGAAACAAAGAGAACTGGAAAAAGAACTCGATGAAATGTCCGCAAATTCGCAGAGTGCGCATGACACGCTTGATGCGGCTCTTGTTAATTCACGTCAGAGCTTTGACGAGTGGCAGAATCAATACAACATCAGGATGCGCGAAACGGACGCTTCATTTGAAGATTTGCGGAAGCACTCAAGGGATATTGCGAACGAAAACGAAGAGCGCTTCTCGCAATTCCGCATGAATATCGAAGATATACGCAAGGAACTCGGCATCCAGAAAAAAATATTTGATCAGACAGGATTACTCAAAAAAGATTTGGAAAATAAAATTGAGGAAATAAACGAAGACCTTAACAGGCTGGAACAGAGAAAGAAAGAAATCACCCAGCTTGAATCTGATCTTGCGCGCATAAAGCGGCTTGAAGATGAGGTGAACAATAAAATGACGCGTTTCCTCAACGAAAAAACGCGCATTGAACAGATGGAAAGTAATTTTAACAACCTGATTAAAACATCGCAGTCTGTAAAAGAAAAACTTGATCAGATTTCAACATCGGATGACATTTTACAGACAGTACAGGTGCAGATACGAAAACTTGACGACTCCATAAAAGACACTGAGGAAAAAATCCAGCGCATCGAACGCAAGAATGAAGTGCTTGAACAGACCAACGAAGGAATCGACCGCAACTTTAAAGCGCTGCAAAAAACAGAATCTTCCGTAAAAAATGCAGATAACATAATCACATCTTTGTCAGATCAGTTTGAAAATCTGCGAACATCAATCGAAACCCTTGCCTCTCAAAGCGAAAAGGCGCTGTACGCCGAGGAGAAAATTTCCGTTCTTGACGATACGCTTGCAAAAATTGAAAAGCGCATCGCCGACATGAATGTCGCCCGCGAATGGCTTGCCCGCACCGAAACAGAATTTAAAGCGCTTGATAAAGACGTAAAAGCGCATCTTAAAATAATCAAGTCTTCTGTTGATAAAGATTCCGGCAGACAGACTCCGGTAAAAAAAGGTGCGCCTACTCCGCAGGATCGCGACAATATTTTAAGGCTGAAAAATCAAGGCTGGACAGTCCAGGAAATCGCAGACGCAATGAACATGTCCAGAGGCGAGGTAGAGCTGACCCTGGAAATCGCAACGAGAAGCTAGGCAGAGAGCCGTTAAACTTTGAATAAAGATACATGGGATAAATTTTTAAAGGCAAGGAAAAAGTTTCGGCTAACAGTTAAAGATTTGTCTGACTCGCTGCCGGAGCTTCAAGGCATTCAGCAAAAATTTGCGGACAGCCGCCGCGAAACTTCCTATGCTGTCGAAACGCCGGTTGTATATAACACTGCGTTAGACGACATAACGGCTGATGATGACATCAAATTGATTTTAATCGCGGATAATCCGGGGCGGCGCGAACAGGCTGCGGAAAACAGGCGTTATCTTGTCGGACATTCGGGGAAAATTGCAAAGAAATTTTTTATTGATAATCCCGCGCTTGGAATTGATTTTTTAAAAAATGTGATTATATTAAATAAAACACCCATTCATACCGCGCGAACTGCAGAGCTGCGGGAATTATGCAAAATGGAAGATAACAGCAGTAAAATTTCATCAGCATTGAAAGAATCACAAAAAATTATGGCGTCTTTACTGCTGGAATTTCAGGAGGCGCTTGATTGTCCTGTCTGGATTACAGGTTATTCAGAAATGCGCAAGAAAGGTCTTTTTGAAATTTACACTGAAGAATTAAAAACATTGTATGCAGACAGAGATGAATTGTACAAACATATTTTTATCTACCGTCACTTTTCCATGAATCAGTTTACCATTGATTTAAAACAACAGGCTGCCGCCGGAGAAACTTTGACAAAGACATTAAAACGCATTGGAGCCGCGTACAGGAAACGGATTTTAGGAAAGTGATAATTTACACATGTTTAAATATGCTGGACAAATTTTAAATTCTTGATTAAACTGTCTCCTACATGAATTCCGTTGAATCCATCCTTATAAATAATATCGACAGTCCCGGCTCCCTTTTTGTTTTTCCTACAGACATAGCCGTTTCCCGCTGGATAGATCATCTTCTTCGCATTAAGGGCGGCGCTGTTGCGACGAACCAATTTACGGCATGGGATGTTTTCAAACAGAATTCAATAAAATCAAAAGTACAAAATAAAAAAAGCATTCCTTCCGCTTTAAGAAAAATTTTTGTAAGCCGCCTTGTAAATGAAAACGCTGAAAATATTTTACATGGAAGAGAGCCTCTGTTTACATCTTTAATAAGAACAAAGTGGGCTGGCGAAGCTTCACAATTTTCTCCGTGGCTGACAGCGGTTCTGCCTCAGCTTGGCTCATGGTTTAACAAAGCAACAGGTCTTTCCATTCATGATATCCTTAGTGAGGATGTTCTGTTAAATGAGCGTGCGCAGAAAGCCGCCGGAAATTTTGAAGGCGACTACAAAGACATGTTTGTTCTCGCAAAACGTTACGCGCAATTCCTTAAAGAACATTCCCTTTTTGAACCGGCATGGGAAACGCCGCCTTTTAACGATGATGGAAAAGATGTTTTTATTTTTTTTCCCGAATCGCTTTCCGATTACAGCGAATACAAACAGCTTCTTGCCGAAAGCGATCATGTAAAAATAATCAGCGCATCTGATACAGAAAATCTTTCATGCGATTCATTTTTTTACGCCAATTCGCGCGGCGAAATAACCGAAGCCGCCCTTTACATACGCGCTCTTCACGAAAAGCAGGGGATTGAGTGGGACTCTATCGCGGTTTGCATCTGCGATCCTGACAGTTATGAGCCGTATGTGCTGCGCGAGTTTACAAACAGAAACATTCCTTTCGTAAAACGCACAAGCAAACCGCTTTCCGACTATCCTGCGGGAAGATTTTTCCGCTCTGTATTCGACTGCACTTCCGCGGATTTTTCTTTTTCTTCGCTTGTATCGCTTGTCATGAATAAAAAGCTTCCGTGGAAAGAAAATGACATTATAGATGAACTTATACAATTCGGAATCAACAATAACTGCCTCTTTTCATGGAGTGAAGAAAGAGACGGAATTAAAGAGCGAATAAATGTATGGGAAGAGGCTTTTAAAAATCCATACGGATATTTTAACGCTGATATCCGAAAATTTTTTGGCAGTCTGAAAAACCGCATTTCTTCTTTTCGTCATGCCGTCTCTTTCGCCGAGCTGCGCAGGCAGTACTTTATTTTCCGCGAACAATTTTTTAATATGGAAAGCTGCCCTGACGAAACAGATTTAATTCTTTCCCGCTGTATTTCAGAATTAATAAATCTTACGGAACTTGAAAAAAGTTTTCCCGATGTTCCTGCTGTAGATCCGTTTTTATTTTTTACGGATTATTTAAAAGAAGTTTACTATCTGCCTCAGTCAAAATCATCGGGAGTTGCGATTCTTCCGTATAAAACGGCAGCTGCGGCTCCTTTTGACAGCCATATAATCCTTAACTCAAGCCAGGAAAGCCTGTCTGTAATTTATTCGCATCTTGATTTCCTGCCGAAAAAAAAACGGGAAGAACTGGGACTTGCCGATGAAGATGCGTCAGCCTCTTTTTTAAATATGCATAAATATAATTCTGTAAAAATTTCAGCGTTTTTCTGCAGCGAGCAGACCTTTTCCGGCTTTACAATACCTCATTCAAAAACAGGAGCTCCTTCAGAATACAGGGATCGTTATGCGTCAGATGAAACATTCAGGGAAAAGTTTTCGCAGGATCATTACAAAGAAGAAAGTATTTTTTTATCTTCACCTTACTGTTCAGAAAAAAATGAGCTGCAAAATCTTCATGAAAATCAAATTGACGGATTTAATGAATGGAAAGACAGACGTTTATCAAATTTAAATATAAGAAATAATTGGAAGGGAAGAGGTGAAATTCAAAACATTATAATCGAAAAATTCGCCAAAACAGGCAAATACAGCGTCTCGGCTACATCACTGCAAAAATATTTTCAATGTTCTCTGAAATGGCTTTTTGAGCGCGTTTTCTCGCTTGAGAACACGCAAATAGAAACAAGTCTCATGTCAGAAAACATATCGGGACTTGTTTATCACGCGGTTTTAAATAATTTTTTCGGCGAATTAAAAGAAAAACTTTTACTTGAACCTATAAATGACGGCTTTGTTCTTTCTCTTCCTGATGAATACCGCGGTCTTCTTGAACAAAGTATTAATAAAACTTTTGATAATTTTCCCTCATTAAACAATGAAAATAAATCTGAAATGAGTTCTTTTACATCACGCCTTTTAAGCGCGGGAAAGAAAGATTATCAAAACAATCTTGAAAAAGCGCTTGCGCGGTTTTTATCTTTCTTTGCAGGATGCAGGGTTTACGGAACAGAAAATTATTATCGTCTTGAACGCGATTCATATATAATGAACGGATTTGTTGATTTAATTTTAAAAGAAAATGAAGAAAAATATATTATAATTGATTTTAAACTAAAACATACTCCAAACCGCGCAGACTGCACCGCGGAAGGAGAAAACGCGCAGGCAAAGCAGCGTGCGTTAGGCGATTTTCAGCTTCCTATGTACATAACTCTCACGGAAGAAAATGAAAACGTTAAAATATACACAGCTCTTTTCTACAGCATTATTGATTTGCGTCCGGAAGTGATCATCGGAACAATAAGCGATACAAACACAGAAAAAATTATTCCGGTCCGTGAGGATGATCGGATTATCCGCGGAAACGAACGTTATAATAAAATTTTTGAAGAATTCAGCAGTAAAAAAAATCAGTTTGTAAAAGAAATTTCATGCGGGGATTATTCAGTTTTTCCGCAAAAAAATATCGATTGTCTGGATTGTGATTATCATCGTATATGCCGGACAGTTTACATTATCGATCGTGAAAATATTACCTTGGGGAATTTTTAATGGAAAAAAATATAAATCGTCCGCAGCCTGCTCCTGCGCTGCAAAAACAGCGTCCGCAGTTAAATGAAGAACAAAAAAAAGCTGTCTATTGCGATGAAAACGCCGTTGTCGCAGCCGGCGCAGGCTCCGGAAAAACAATGGTTCTCGCAAATCGTTTTGCGTGGCTGCTCACAAAGAAAGGTTTTTTAGTAGAAGAAATACTAACTCTTACATTTACAAAAAAAGCTGCAGCTCAAATGTTCAAGCGAATTTATTCTCTCGTCTCGGAAATTTCAGAAAATGAAAAAGGAATTGACGCCGAAAGGGCAAAAAAAGCTCTTGATGATTTTATCAAAGCAAGAATACAAACGCTTGATTCCTACTGCGCTTCAATTGTAAAACAATGCGCTCCCCGTTACGGGATAAGCCCCGATTTCAAAATCGATCAGGAACGCTGCTATAACCTTGCCCTGGAAATTTCATATCCTTTTTTTATCGCCCATCGCCATCATCCGGCAGTAGAAAGGTTATATTCTGATAACAGACCTAACGACATTGCGCGGGACATCTTCGCAAACGTGCTTTTTAATTACTGTCATATTGATAAACCAAGAGATTTTAACGCCGATATTCATATTCAATTTAATTCCATCTGCGCCGAATGGAAAAAATATTATGACGAAACAAAAACCCTGTTAAGCGAAATTGAACGTGATATCCTTGAAAATGAGGGACTTCTTCCTGTTCTTGTTCCTGTTATGCAAAATATAAAAAAAGAAAAAGTAAAATTACCAGAAGAAAGAGAAATTAAAAAGTATTTGGAACTTTTATTGAAAACTCCTGTTGATTCAGTAATTGAAAAATCGGAATCATCTCCTTTGCAGGAATCATTAACAAATTTTTTATTTATGCTAAACTCAATAACCAGTTTAAGTTTAAAGGGAGGAAAACGTTCTGATAATCCTGTAAAAGACAATATAAAAAAATTACGCGAGTTTTTTAATTCAATTGTATCTCTCTGTATTTCCTGCATGCAGGCAGGATTTATAATTTCCATAAACTCGCTTCTGACAGAACTTCAGGATATTTACCTTGCCGGAAAACGCGCGGAAGGCGTGTTAACATTTACGGATGTCGCAAATCTTTCAAGAACAATTCTCATAGAGCAGCAGGATATAAGACAGGGCGAAAAAGAATCTTTTAAAGCGATAATGATCGATGAGTTTCAGGACAACAACGAATTGCAAAAAGACATCTTATTTTTATTGGCGGAAAAATTAGATACATCAAGCGCCGGCATTCCAAAGGCGGAAAATCTTTGTCCGGGAAAACTTTTTTTTGTAGGCGATGAAAAGCAGTCGATTTACATGTTCCGCGGCGCAGATGTGTCGGTTTTCAGAAAATTAAAACAAGAAATAAACAGCTCTGATCTTCCGTTAAAATTAAATTACCGCTCCGTCCCGCGGCTGATAGGAGCGTTTAACGCAATTTTCGGCGGCAGTAATTTCGATTCCATGGGAAAATCCGAACTATCGGTTTTTCCGTCTGTTTTCGCGCCGCCGGAGTCTCTGCCTCTTTATGAAGCTGGTTACTCTACCCTAGAAGCCGGTAAAATCAACGAAGAAAAAAAATCCGGCGGAAATTTAACAATTTGTATTTTAAACAAAAAAAATGATTCTGACGATGAAAAAGACGATTTTCTTCCGGCGGATGAAAGCGAAGCGCGTTTTACAGCGGAGAAAATAAAATCATTGTTAGCTGATAATTATAAGCCCGGCGATATTGCGGTTTTATTCCGCACGCGATCTTCTCAATACTTATACGAAAAACATTTAAGAGCAATAAACATTCCATATTCATGCGAAGATATAAACGATCTTTTTTACGGCGGACCTGTAAATGACATCATGTCCGTTCTGCGGCTTGCAGCTAACCCAATGGATAAAATGGCTTATGCCGAAATGCTGCGCTCTCCGTTTGCGGGATTGTCTCTTTCCGGCACGGCAGTCTGCCTTTCAATATACTGCAATGTAAAAGAAAAAAACGAACCTTTTGACGATAAGCCTCTGCCTCACCTTGAAGAATCCGATAAAACACAATACATCTGCGGACAAAAAATTTATTCGAAAATCCGCGCAAAAGCCGAAAGCAGGAGCATCAGCTCTCTTGTAAGCGAACTTTGGTACAATGAAGGCTACCGGTATGAAACAGAATGGAATCCTCAGACAAACGCATACAGCGAACTGTTCGATTATCTTTTTCATCTTGCAGCTAACGCAGACGCGGATAATAAAAGCCTTGCCTCTTTTACCGATTCGATGATTTCTTTCAGAAATGAAGGAGGTCAGCTTTCGGACATTGAAATCCCTCTTGAACGTCCTGGCGCCGTGCATCTTATGACAATTCACAAAAGCAAGGGGCTTGAATTCCCTGTTGTATTTTTAAGCGGCTGCGGAAAAAAAAGCCAGAGTGACAGATGCGATGCCGTTTATCTTTCGGATACTGCGGGAATTGTATTCAGTCCTCCTGCGCCGCAGAAGTGCCGTTCAATTACAGGAAAACGCAATAATTTTTTCTGGGAGCAGGCAAATGAAGAAACAAAACGAAAAAGAACAGCAGAGCTGCGCCGCCTCCTCTACGTCGGAATGACAAGAGCCGAAAAAGAACTCTATTTAACAGGTTCTCTTGAAATAAAAGAAGAAGATAATCAAGACGACTTCCCGTCTCTTATTAAAAATTACACAGAAGAAAAATGCGGAAAAAACGAAAACAAAATTGACGGTGATTCAATTTTGAATAACGATACATTATTCGGTTTATTATTGCCGGCAATTGCGGCTCACATTCCTTCTGACGGTTTAAAATCAACATCATCGTTTTTTAACATTGAAGAAATCAAGAGTCTTTCTCAGGATGAAATAAAAAACGAAGAATCAAAAAATACCGGTTATAAAAATAATAAAAAAAGCTTGAATGAATTTATAAAAAAGAAAATAAATTTTTATGAAAAAGCAAAAAAAATTAAAACGCCTGTTGTATATGATAATCATATAACGCCTGTTTCTCTGCGAAGAAACGAGGGAGACTCAGGCGACAAAGAAACTCTTGGCAGAGGTATATGGATCAACAAAGAATTTTCCGGAGTTAAATCGGATGATGTTTTTGAGAATGTAGATTCCATGCTCTCTCGTTTTTCCCAAAACGGCGATGAAACTTCAGAAAAATTTAATTCAGGCAGTTTCGGAACCATTGCGCATATATGCGTTGAAGCGCATTTAAACAAGGAAGAGCCTGCGCTGCCTTCAAACATTTCATGTCTGTTAAATCCATCGGAAAGTGTAAGTCTTATAGAAGCCGGCAGTGAACTCGCAAGGCGGTTTGTACTGTCGCCTCTGGGAAAAATCGCGGAAAATGCGAACTTTCGGGAGAGCGAATTTCCTTTCAGGAGCATCATGAAAAACAGAAAAGGAAAAGAAATATTTATCAACGGAACAGTCGATCTGTTTTTTGAAGATAATGATTCGATACATATTGTGGATTTTAAAACCGACAGTAATGAAAAGCCTGCTGAACATACCGCGCAGATGTCCTGTTATTACCGCGCAATTCATACGCTTTTCGGTCTTCCGTTAAAAAAACAATGCCGTATATGGCTTTATTATCTTAGAACAGGTCATGCGGTTGAAATGACGGAAAAAGCAAACCAATATGACCTTGAGAAAAGGGCTTTTGACAACGACAAATACTGAATAAATCATGCCGGATAATTTTAATTGTTTTTTATGCCCACCTATGATAAAATTAATCAGGAGAAAATAATGAGCAAATTTAATGCGGATGAATTATCGGATTTTGCAAGATATTACGGTTTTCATTATGACGGAATTAATCCCTGCGCGCTTGTAAAAGAAATACTAATAGAAATGGAAAGAGGGCTTGAAAATAAATCATCGAGCCTCGCGATGATTCCTTCCTATATCACTCCTGTTACGCGCATTCCTGCGGGAAAAACAGTTCTTGCGCTTGATGCCGGCGGAACCAATTTACGCTCAAGCCTTGTATATTTTAATGATAACGGAGAAGCTGTCGCGCATGGAACAAATAAAACTCCGATGCCCGGAACTGCAGGTCAATTAAACTCAGCCGAATTTTTTAACGCGATTGCTGACGCGGCAATTCCGCTTCTTAAAGACGCAAAAATTGAAGGAATTGGTTTTACCTTTTCTTATCCAATGGAAATAACTTCCGATGCGGACGGAATTCTTTTAGCTTTCAGCAAGGAAGTAGACGCTCCTGATGTAATAGGAAAAGCAATCGGCAAAGGACTGCGCGACGCTCTTGCTTCAAAAGGCTTCAAATACTCAGGTCCTATCGTGATGTTAAACGACACGGTTGCGACTCTTTTATCCGGGCATGCGACAATTTCACCTGACGGAGAAGCTGTCCGCACCCGCAACGATTTCGGCGCGGACGGCGGACCTGTAATAGGTTTTATTTTAGGAACAGGTTTTAATACGGCATATCCTGAAACAAACATTCCTAAAATTAAATTTCACTCAAGCGGCTCTCCGCAGATAATTGTATGCGAAACTGGAAACTTCAATGTTCGCTGCCGCGGCAGACTGGATACGGAATATGACAGCACCACAAAAAATCCCGGATGCTACCATCTTGAAAAAGCGGCGGCAGGCGCGTATCTTGGACCTTTAACGCATCACATTTTAAAACAGGCGATAAAAGATAAAGTTTTACAATTCAAAAAGTCCGATGAACTTCTTGCCATGCCTAATCTGGAAACAAGGTTTTTAAACGAATTTAACCACGCGCCGCTTTCCGCGCACGGACCGCTAGGCTCTCTGTTTGCACCTAACGAAGGCGATGCCCTTGCCGCTGTTCAATATCTTTCTTCCATTGTTACAGAACGCGGTGCGCTTTTTTCAGCGGCGGTTGTAGCCGCAACTATCGAACGGATAAACGCAAATTTTGAGCCATACTCGCCTGTCCGTATCGCGGTTGAAGGCACAACATACATGGTTTATAAAGGCATGCGCCGCGCGCTGGAATCGCACCTTCATCAAATGATATACAAAAACAAACCGCGCCCTTATATCATTTCACCGGTTGAACAGGCAAGCCTTTACGGCGCGGCAGTCGCGGCGTTAAGTAAAAAAAACTAAGGAAATCGCATGCCGGAAAAAGCGTCTAAAGAAAAGATGATTATCGAGAAAATCGATCCTGTTTTTTATCTTGATCAAAATGTAACATACGCGCAGACAGACGCGTGGTATGGTCACGTAACGCGCGATTTAAAAATGGACATCATCTATCCGCAGACTGATGAAAAAAAATATCCGTGCATTATATGGGTATGCGGCGGCGCGTGGATGCAGATGGACAAGGGAGCGCATCTTCCGTATTTGACGGAACTTGCCCGCAGCGGTTTTACCGTTGCAAGCGCCGAGTACCGCCTTGGTCATGAAGCGCCGTTTCCTTCGGCGTTAGTTGACATTAAAGCCGCCGTTCGTTATCTTCGCGCAAACGCAAAACGCTATTCAATAGACATAAAAAAGTTCGGCATCTGCGGCGAATCGGCAGGAGGTTATCTTGCTTCGATGGCTGCCCTCACAAACGGCAAGGATTTTGAACAAGGTGGACATCTTGATCAATCAAGCGCATTACAGGCTGCGTGTCCGTGGTACACTCCGTGCGATTTGCCAAAACTCGCAAAAGAAAAATCTTTCAGGCCTCCGTTCTTTGCAGGCGATATAAACGATGATCAATACTGCCGTTTTATAAATCCTTTAAGCTATATCACATCAAAAGCGCCTCCTTTCCTTCTAATACACGGCGATTTAGACGAAACAGTTCCGCTCGATCAAAGCGAAACATTTTACGAAGCTCTCATTGCAAAAAAAATTGACGCCCGGCTTATAATTCTAGAAGGCGCAGGGCACGCAGACGCGCAGTTTTTCCAGAGTCCGTTATGGGAAATAATAATAAAATTTTTTAAGGAGAAATTAAAATGATTAAAGCCGTTCACCTGCGCATTAAAGACGCAAAAACCGCTGACAAACTGGTTCAATACATTAATGAGGGACTGGCTCCGTTAGGTGTCAATCTATTATGCATTGAGTTTAACCCCGGGTACAATTACAGCTGTTATCCTGAACTTGCAGACGGCAGTTTCGGAAAGGAAGAAGCGCGAAAAGTCGGAGCCGCGGCGAAAAAAGCCGGAATCCGCATCGTGCCTCTTTTTATGTGCCTTGGGCATCAGGGCTGGCGTTTCGGCAAAAACAATCTTTTAAAACTTCATCCCGAATTTGACGAAACACCTAACGTACCGGAAGACGGAGACGCGGAAAACACTCCGGATTTGGAATTTTACTGCCACAGCTGGTGCGCTTCAAACGACGATGTTTATAAATATGTCCTGCCTATGATAGACGAAATTACGGAAGACCTCGGCGCTGACTGCGTGCATGTCGGCATGGACGAAGTCTTCTCGTTAGCTGACGAGAACTGTCCGAGATGCAAAGGCAAAGACCGCGCGGAACTTTTCGCGAGGAGCGTAAACATCCTTTATAATCACATAGTAAAAGAAAAAGGCTGGCAGATGATGATGTGGGCAGACCGCCTGAATGACGGTGAAAAGTTCGGTTACGGAGCGTGGGAAGGAGACATCTGGGGAACATGGAAAGCAATTGACATGATTCCAAAAGATATCATTCTAGCTGACTGGCACTACGAAATTAACGAAAAAGGTTTTCCCGGCATAGAAACGTTACTCGAAAAAGGTTTTAAAGTTATTCCCGCCGCCTGGCGAAGTTTAAAACAAACACGTTTCCTTTTGGAAGAAGCGTTAAAATATCAGAAATCCGCAAAAGAAAAAGGTTATTCCGGCGAATTATTTGGAATGATGGTTACATGCTGGAGCGAAGCGAACTGCGAATTGCTGGACAAACTGCTTGCGTCGCTTAAAGCAAGGGAACAGGACGAAGAAGCAAAGGACTTTAAGGGGGTCGCTTCCTCTGTTGTATATATTTCGGCTAACGTTCCGTCCTGAGAATATCAATTACGGTGCTTCTCATAATATGTAATGGCGCGGTGTTTTATAAAAGTATCCAGTACGCGTGATTCGCTTAAATTTTCTTTTGTAATAAACCCGCCTGCCATATTATCGTGTCCTCCGCCTACTCCAAAACCTTCTACCAGATATTTGACAAGATCATTTGCTTTAACCTGCTTACAAGCACTTCTAACCGAAAGTTTCACTCCCCTGTCGCGGATGGAATAGGCGACAACTATATCAACTCCTGATACGCTTACGACAATGTCACCTGCAGCTCCAAGCAGCGAATCGTTTACATTTTTTAAACGCAGAAACGCAACCTCATCATAAATTTCTATTGTTTTAAATGCTTCCGCGTATAAATCCAAATCACTTACAGAAATTTCATTTCCTTTTAATTCTGCAATAAGGCTGATGTCCGAAATGTTGTAAAGTTTATAAAACATATTAATATCAAGATTAGAAACGCCGCGCGTCAAATTATCGGTATCCATAAAAATTCCGTAAAGAAGCGCGGTTGCTACATTACGCGGCGGTTCAATATTATTTTCATAAAACCATTCAGCGACAATCGCGCTGCAGCTTCCCACATCCGGTCTTATATCCATAAAACGGTAACCCTTGTCTCCGCAGAATTCATGATGATCGATCGCTGCTATTTCATCAGTCGGAAGGTCGGTAATGTTTGCGCTGCCTTTTTGAGCGTCAATCAAAACCGCCCAGTCTTCAGCGCCCAAAGTTACAGCATCGGCAGATCTAAGTACCGGTACATTAAACAACTCCAGCATTTTTAAAGAGTTTGCTTTTTCAATCTCCTGATCATAAACGATTGCAAGTTTTTTAATGCCGCGCTGCGAAAGCAGATAATACATTCCGAGACTTGCGGCAATGGCATCCGGATCCGGCACATTATGGGGCTGGATAAATATTTCATCAGGGGCGTCTTTCAGAATATCAACTAAGGTATCAAGTTTTGTCCGTGCCATAAAACTCTCCTTTTAATTTCTTTTGGCTTTTGTATAGATTTAATATTTTTCCATTCTTTCATCATCTGAAAGAGCTGAAAGGCAAAATAAAACATCGAAACAATATATGACAAGATAATATTTATGATAAGCTCACGCTGAACTTCAGGCATTTTAAGAATTATTAGCAAGAGATCAAAATCAACTGTTTTTAACTCCCTAAAAATTAAAATGGAGTATGCCGCAAATACTCCTATACCTACCATTATTAATCCGGCAACTATTATTAAAACTGCTCCGACAGGAGTAATTTTTCCATTAAATTTTTTATACCCGAAAATGCCCAGTAAAATATAAACAACCGCCGAAACGGCTGCTAACCTGTTTAAAAAAACAAAAAATATAACTGTAACAATTATACCGGGAATTGCAAATAACAGCGCTCCGAGAAATCCCTGCAAATAATTATTCGGCGCATTTAAGTAATCGTTATTATCATTACTAATATTTCGTTCATATTGCCTGTAACAGTTATCACAGATTAAAAAAGCGGCGTTATTTACGGAATAAATTTCTGTCTCATTATTTACGCCGCAGTGCTGACACGCGGGTTTTTGCCCCGGATATTTACTGCTGAAATATTTAACAAGTTCATCAAGGATACCCCTGATTTTTTTGGTTGAATACGGAAGCAAATACTCCTGAAAAATAATTTTAACTCCGCCGGAAAGCCATTCGTATTTTTTAATTTTTCCGGATTCCAGTTTTTTGATAATATCATTCTTGTCATCACTGTCCATTTGCGGAACAAATAATTCCAGTACCTTAATCTGATTCCCGTCATACATCCTGACAAAACAATTTTTTAACATTCCTGTTACTTCAGAATCGGTTCTTTTAAAATTTAATTCCTTTCCAAGCTTTTTAATACCAGGCCAGAGCAAAACAACCTCCAAACACAATTTTAAATTCAGGTTAATTATACAGCTAATATTAAAAAAAAGTAAATTATTTTTACACAAGAAAATCAGGACAGCTGCAATAGGGGCATTTTAAATGATCCAGCCTGACTCTCCTCAGGCAGTTTCGGCATTTTTTTCTTTCATCAGTGTCATTATCTGAAGAAACTTTAGCAGGAGAAAACCGGAACAATTCAAGTAACACAGTAAAGATTTTAAGCATAATAATCCTTCCTTATTAATTTGTTTAATAAAAATGTACAGGATTTATTATTTTAAAAATAAACATTTTTAATCATTTTGAAAAAATTTCGAAAATATTTTTTAATAATAATGAGCAAAAATGTTAATTAATTTAAATAAACATTCGTTTCAAATATAAATGGTAAAAGTCAAAAATTTTGTTATTATAAAAAATTCATGAAGATTAGTTTTTGGACAAGCCGGAGTCGAACCGGCGGCCTCATGGTATCGCCGCTTGAAGATTCTTTTTGCTCCGGAGAGATGAGGTTATTCCCGACAATCTCAATTAACTTTGAAGCTGTATAGGGTTTGATAATTTAATCAACCGCTCCAAGGCTTAAACCTTTGACCTCGTTATCCCTGTCGCTTTTCCCTGTCAGGAAAACTACCGGAATGGCAGAATAACGCTCATCAGCTTTCAGGTTTTTAATGGCTTCATATCCGTCAACATCAGGCATGTTGACATCCATGAGAATTTAATCGGGAATAAAATTTTCAAGCATTTCAAACATTTTTTCAAATTTGCTCTGCACCGACATCATTACTTGTCCCTTTATTCCATGAACCTTTGTCAGTATATTAAAACGCATTGGACAGAAGATTATTCAAAATCTGTTTAAAGCGAAGCGAATCGCCTATAAGCTCAAACTCAATCGGCTTTGATTCAAGACGCATCATGTTTAATTGAACGGAATCATTTATCATACTCGCGACTTTATACTAAGTGGGCATTATATCAAGCTTGCCCGCTTCAATTTTTGAAAAATCCAGTATGTCGTTAATGATACCCATATGTTCGACACAGACAACTCCCGCCAGATGATCGTCGGCGCGGATTGGCGCGTCAAAAGCCGCGCATAAGTAATCGTATCCATTCGTACAGCGCAGCAGGTTTGAAGGTGATGCTGAAAATCTCTGTCATCCATTCGCAGAACAGGGCGGTAAATCACCTGATATCGCCGTTTTTATCTTTAAACGCTTCTGTACTAAGCGGCATCCCGTAAATAATCACATCACTATTTTCACGGATTTTATCGATGAACTTTTTTTATCGCAAATACCGCCCTGTTTTGTTATTCTTTTAATATTTTATCAAGAAAAATGTTAAACTGTCAGAAAAGTATAAAATCGACTATTTAGTTGGAAAGCCTCTAAAATATGTTAAAAAAACAGAACTTTACCTGGCTGTTTTCAGCTTTTCATTAACACTAATAAAAACTTTTACAATTTCCGGATCAAAATGAGTACCGGAACCTTTTGATATAATGCTGACAGCTTCTTCGTGCGTAAAAGCTTTTTTATATGACCGTTCGGAAACCAGAGCGTCATAAACGTCAATAATCGCCATCAGCCGGCTCTGAAGCGGTATCTCTTTTTTTACTTTACCGTAAGGATATCCGGTTCCGTCCCAGCGTTCATGATGTAAAGCTGCAATTACTTTCGCGTTATCTAAAAATTCCGCGTCTCCTGTCCTCTCTATTGCTTTATCAATAATGCGTTCGCCTTCTATTGTGTGCATTTTCATTATTTGAAATTCTTCTTCTGTAAGAGGATCCGGCTTATTTAAGATGGTGTCGGAAATAACGATTTTACCCAGATCATGAAGCCGCGCAGATGAAATTACCGACGGCATATTCCAGCTTTGCATTTCATCGGAATAAACGCCCTGTTCGAGCATTGCGTCTATTAATATTTTAAAATATCCCGCTGTGCGGTCTATATGCCCGCCTGTATTTTTATCGCGGTTTTCCACAAGGTCTGCGAAAGTATATACGATGCCGTTTTGAAGCAGGATAAGCTGTTCTGTACGGTGTGCGAGCTGCTGCGTGCGTTTGCGGATCAATTCATCTATCTGCAAATGATTTTTTATGCGGTTTAACAGCACCGGTTCGGAAAACGGTTTTAAAATAAAATCCACAGCTCCAAGTTCAATACCGTATGCTTCGCTTGACGGGTCTGTCATACTGGTCAGAAATATAACCGGTATTTGTGAATAACTGCCTGATTTCAATATTTTCATTGCTTCAAACCCGGACATTTCCGGCATTTCGACATCAAGCAATATTAAATCAGGTTTAAATTTTTCAAGGGCTCTAAACATTTTTGCGGCGGAGGATAAAGCTATAACCCTGTATTGCTTTGAAAGAACGTCTTCGGCTACGGTCAAGTTTGTCGCGTTATCATCAACCAAAAAAATGGTTTTTTGCATAGTTATATCCTGTCAAAAACTAACGTTCAAATCGTCCGCTTCTATAATTAGTGTGCAATCGGGCAAGCCGGAGTTGAACCGGCGACCTCTTGGTCCCGAACCAAGCGCGCTACCAACTGCGCTACTGCCCGTTTGTTTTTAAATTTTACCTTTTTTAACATGGAGTGTCCAGTCTTTCATGAGTCCAGCGGCATTAATCAAGACTCTCGCCCTAAAGGGACGAGGTATATTGTTCTGTAAGGTATGGATTGTATACAGAACCAAAATATCAAATACGTTATTTTATTCAATCCGCCATGAAGGGCGAGGTATTAAACCCGCATACGAATAAAAAACCCTTGACAAATATTATTTTTAAGTTCGGGAGCGACGGGGCTTGAACCCGCGATTTCCGGCTTGACAGGCCAGCGTGATAAACCAGCTTCACTACGCCCCCAGTGTTTTATCAACCTATCAAAAAAAAAGAACTTAGTCAAGTATTTAACGGACATTTTCCGGTATTTTCAAAAGATTCATTAATTGATAAACTTCACATTATGAATTATTCGCGCCTTTTTATACCTACGCTCAGGGAAGTGCCTGCTGACGCGGTTATCGCAAGCCACAGGCTGATGTTCCGCGCGGGGCTTCTTCGCAAACTTGCCAACGGGCTTTTTGCCTATCTTCCGCTTGGGCTTCGCTCTTTTCGTAAAATTGAACAAATTGTCCGCGACGAAATGAACGCAATCGGTGCGCTCGAATTAAAACCCTCAGTGGTTGTCCCTGCTGAATTATGGAAAGAATCAGGCCGATGGGATTCGATGGGCGAATCGATGCTGCGCGTTAAAAACCGTTTGAATAATGATTTTGTCGTTTCTCCTACAGCCGAGGAAGTTTTTACAACGATTGTGCGTGATGAGCTTTCAAGCTACCGTCAATTGCCCGCTGCGCTTTATCAAATCAACACAAAATTCCGTGATGAAATCCGTCCCCGTTACGGCGTAATGCGCGGACGCGAATTTACAATGAAGGACGCTTATTCATGGCACACAGACGACGAAAGCCTGGATGACACTTACCAGGCGATGGGACGCGCATACCGAAAGATTTTTAAACGCTGCGGGCTCTCTGTAATTCCTGTAAAAGCCGACTCCGGCGCTATGGGCGGAAGCGGCTCCGAAGAGTTTATGGTAGAAAGCGATGTCGGCGATAATACCCTGATACTTTGCAAATCCTGCGAATATGCAGCTAATGTAGAAAAAGCGTCGTGCGCCCCTGACTTTACCGCTTTTACATCGATAGAAGCTGCGAAAGCCGCAGCCGCGAATACTCCGGCATTTGAAAAAACAGATACGCCGAATGTTAAAACGATTGATGAACTTTGCTCTTTTCTAAACATGAAGCCGCAAAAATTTATCAAGACATTGATTTATCGCGCCATTAATGTTGAACTCGATCTTTCTTCCGCGCCCGGCTGCGCAAAACTAGAGCGAAGAAAACAATCACAGGATGCGTCACAGGTTAAAGGAGGGCAGGCAGTTTATCCTGAAGCTTTCTTCGCGGTGGCAATCCGCGGCGACCTTGATGTAAACGAAGTAAAACTTGCGGCGGTTCTTAAAGCAAGCGAAGTATCACTTGCTTCAGATGCCGATGTTACGCGATTAACAAACGCGCCTGTCGGTTTTGCTGGTCCTATCGGCTTAACAGGACTGCCTTTAATAATCGAGCAGACTGTCACGGGAATGAACGGCGCTGTTACAGGAGCGCTGGAAAAAGACACTCACTTTAAAAATGCGGCATACGGACGTGATTTTGAAGCGTGGATGATCGAAGATGTTCGCACAGTAACAGCAGGCGATAAATGCCCGTTATGCGGAGGCGAACTGTACACAAAAATGGGAAATGAACTTGGACATATTTTTAAACTTGGATACAAGTATACGCGTTCCATGAATGTCACCTATCTTGATGAAAACGGTAAAAGTCAAATGCCGATCATGGGCTGTTACGGAATCGGTCTTGATCGAACACTCGCGTCGGTTATCGAAGAACACCACGATGATGCGGGCATCATCTGGCCGGTCTCTGTCGCGCCTTTTCATGTCATCATTGTTCCGATCAAATATGACGGCGCGGTTAAGGAAGCCGCGGAAAAACTCGCTGCCGGTTTAAATGCAGCCGGTATTGAAGTTCTGCTTGACGATCGAAACGAACGCCCGGGAGTAAAATTCAACGACGCGGATTTAACAGGCATTCCATACCGCGTTGTTATCGGCGATAAAGGATTATCAGCTTCGACTCCTCAAATTGAAGTAAAAAGACGCGGCGGGAAAGAGAGCTATATGATAGATTTGGACAAAGCCGCTTCGGAACTTACTGAAAAAATTAAAGAGGAATTAAAACAATTTATATAAACTTAAATATCACTTGTTTTCCCTTAGTTATTAAGATATAATTATAGTTATACATATTGCATAATCATACTTATACTTTTTGTATAACTATAACAGGGGAAAATTGTGGATTATATTAAAAGAATATTGGCTAAAAAACTGGAAACTACTACAAACACTTTTGCGGCAACTTATTTATGCGGAGCCAGGCAATGCGGAAAATCGACATTGGTTCGTAATCTTCTTTCCATGGATAAGGCAAATTACATGACCTTTGATACATTATCAATAAAAACAGCGGCAAAAAAAGACCCTGACGCTTTTATTGACAGCCTTCCCAAAAACAGGATCAATATTATTGATGAGGTACAGAGGGTTCCGGCTGTTCATTTATTGATAAAAAAAGCGGTTGACGAAAAACGTTTTGAAGGCAAAGGGAAGGCTCTGTTTTTGTTAACAGGTTCCGCAAATATATTCGGTCTGCCAAAACTGGCAAAAGCGATGGTAGGACGAATGGCTCTTTTAACATTATTTCCGTTCTCGACAGCCGAAGTTTATAACACAGATAAAAATTTTATTGAGAGTTTGTGGAATGACAAGTTATCCTATAAAAAATATAAACGCGCTGATCTTATTAAAACAATAACAGACGCTACTTTTCCGGAAATTGCTTTAAATAAAAAAATAGATAAAAGCGTATGGATGGATAGTTATATCGATACTATTCTTGAACGTGATGCGGCAGAGTTCGCAAAAATAAGAAAACCAGACCTTATCTATCAATTGCTTGCTTCACTTGGCAGCCGAGTCGGAAGTTTATTAAACAACGAAAGCGTAATGAGCGAGACAGGTCTTAATCAAATTACTTATGAAAAATATAAATCATTCTGCAATGCCGTATATTTAACTTTTGAAATACAGCCGTGGGCAAAACCCAACAAAGTAAACAAACGGTTTGTAAAAAGTAAAAAAATATATTTTACCGATACCAATTTTTTAAATTTTATAATGAGGCGTGACATCAGAGAAATAAATAAAAACGATCCGTCGCTTATGGGACATTTGTTTGAAAATTTTGCCGCAGCAGAGATTATGAAAGCGGCAAGCGCATTACCTGGAAAATACTATATATCGCATTTTAATCCTGTCCGCGGAGACGGCAAAGAAACAGATTTCATTATAGAAAAAGATAACGGCGAAACAATTGCAGTCGAAGTAAAACTTGATTCTTCTCTAAATGACAATGTTTTTAAAAACATAGAAGCGTGTAAAAATGTTATCGGTTCCAAATTTAAAAAAGGCATTGTTCTTTATACAGGAGAAGAACTTGTTCCGTTTGGAGAAAAATTATGGGCTGTCCCCGTTAATTATCTTTGGGAATAATTAATTTATTCCCAGAGCCTTTTTAAAGTTTACAACAATTTCTTCGATCTTCGGTCTTGCGTCAATGTCAAGTAACAGACCTTTTTGGCGGTAATAATCAATAAGGGGAGCCGTCTGCGCGCGGTAAACTTCGAGGCGTTTTTGAACCGCTTCCGGTTTATCATCGTCGCGGGTATAAACTTCGCCGCCGCAATGATCGCAGATACCTTCTTTTGTTGTCTTTGTAAAAATCTTATGGAAATTATAACCGCACTTGCGGCAGACTTCGCGTCCTCCAAGGCGTTCGAGCACGCCGGAATCGGGAATATCAAAGTTAATGACTTTTTCTACAGCGGAAAAAGTCGCAAGCGCTTCGGCCTGCGGAATTGTCCTTGGGAAACCGTCAAGTATATATCCGTTTTTAACATCATCCTGAGAGAGGCGCTCTTTCACAAGCGCAATAGTCGTTTCGTCATCTACGAGTTTTCCCGCGTCAATAATTTCTTTTACCTTGACGCCTAAAGGACTCTTTGCGGCAATAGCCGCGCGAAAAATAGAACCTGTACTAATCTGCTGTACCTTGAGAATATCAACAGCCCTGACAGCTAAAGTGCCTTTACCCGCTCCCGGAGGACCTAAAAAAATTAACTTCATTGTTTGCTCCTTCTTTTCATCATACAACTCAATTAAATGATTATCAAGCGTCGAATTTAGAAGAACGCGCAAAGTCATTTTCGATTAATGAATTTATATATTACGGCTTTCCTGCCGGATAATAAAACCGGTATTCTGGTTTGCAGCTCAAAGTTATTTGAAACTGTTTTTAGAAAATTATCGTCATTCATATATAACACTACCGCTTTCCCGCCGTCTTTTAGCAGTCTGCCGAAAACTTCAAACATTTGTTCCAGAAATGATCTGCCGGCGTTTTCTTTAAACTGTCCCCACGGCGGATCTGTTACAATCGCGTTTACTTTTTCAGCAACAAAAGAAGGCAGTTTGTAAAAATCTGTTTGATAAAATGTAAACTCGCCGCTTTTTCTTTTTTTGAATCTTAACGCTGCGTATTTTGCCGCTTCCTTATCATTATCGCAGGCAATGAAGCTTGTTATGTGAAAATGTTTGAACGCTTCTTCCGGAATTGAGCCGTAGCCGCAGAAAGGGTCTAGAACTGTATCGCTGTGTTTAAGCTCCGCCGCGCGGCACAATGTCCAGGCAAGAGGCGGAGGCAGCTCTCCTTTGTGCAGGGTTTTTTCCCATGAAGCGCGCAGTGTTAAACGCTTCATAAAGATCGAAAAACCTTCGCTGCGGTATAAAAACCAAAATTCAGTATCAGGCAGCGCGCGGTTAACTTTAAGACCGGAAAGACGCGATATATAATTCTCTGCCTGCGTTCTTAACTTCTCATCAATTGACGCGGGAATGTTTTCATCGGAAACAACTATCCTGAAAGTACTGAATTTTTTGCTGTTATTCTTAATCGGATCATAATTAATACCGTGGGATTTAATATGGTTTTCTACCGCGATTTCTCCGTCACCATGAGTATCATCCAATATATTAATTACCACGAAAATATTATTAAAACAAAAGAAGTTAAGTTTATCGTAAGTTACCGCGGTCTCAAAAATGACAGCGCCGTCAAGCAGCCTGTGAATTTTTACGTCAGAAAGCCGCTCTTTAATTACCTGTTCAATGAAATTCTGCAAACCAGGAATAAACGCCGCGTAAAATAAATTTTTATCACTGCTATTCACAAATATTTCACTATTCTCTGAAACCGTTCACGTTAGCTGCATCCTGTTGTGCCGCCGCAGGTGTCGCATTTCATGCAGGTTCCGTTTCTGACAAGCGTGAATGATCCGCAGGAAGAACAGGGATCTCCTTCATAACCTTTTATGCGGGCCTGTACAATCTTGATTATCTCATTTTCCTGCGGATAGGATTCTTCCATTACAGCAACATGTGGCTGCGCTTGCGGCAGCGATTTTTCCTGCGCGATTGCGGTAACAGGCGGAAAGGAAATTCCAGAAGGAGAAACTGACGCCGAACCTTTGAGCGCATTGCCTGAAAACGGCTGCTGTTTTGCAGTTTTTCCCGCGGGAACTGTAACGGTGTTCTGTCCGAAACTTGCGCTTCCTTTTTCGCCGCCGCGCGGTTTTGGATCTGCCGCGTCCGCTTCGTTTTTTGTTGTAGTGGCGACAAGGTCTTCAGGTTTAACCTGACCTAAATCGCTTCGTTTCAGATAACTGATCGCAAGATCACGGAAAACATAATCGATAACGCTTGTCGCCATTTTAACATAATCATGTCCCTGAACAAGACCGTTAGGTTCAAATTTGCTGAATGTAAAGGCATCAACATATTCGTCGAGAGGAACGCCGTATTGCAGACCGAGAGAAACAGTAATCGCAAAACTGTTTAAGAGGCTGCGGAAAGCAGCGCCTTCCTTGTGCATATCAAGAAAAATTTCTCCCAAGCTTCCGTCTTCGTATTCGCCGGTTCTGATAAAAATTGAATGATTGCCGATTTTCGCTTTTTGAGTGTATCCCATTCTGCGGTTCGGAAGCGGCTTGCGAAGCCCGCGTACGGTCGCCGCCTTTTTTATATCCGGCGCAGAAGGAAGATCAAGTCCTTTCTCAACCTTGAGAATAGTGTCAGCTAACGGATCTGTTCCGGGAGCGAATGTGTTTAACGGCTGCGAAAGTTTTGAACCGTCGCGGTAGAGAGCGACAGCTTTAAGACCGTTCTTCCACGAAACCATGTATGCGCCTTTTACATCATCATAGTTTGCGCTGTTTGGCATATTTATAGTTTTGGAAATTGCGCCGGAAATAAAAGGCTGCGTTGCCGCCATCATGCCGATATGGGCAATCCACGGGATCGATCTTTTGCCTTTTTTGCCTGACGGCGCCGCCGTGTCAAAGACCGGATAATGTTCCTTCTTAAGTCCTGGCGCACCTTCAAGACCCATTGTGCCGCAGGCGAATAGTTCAGCGTCATCAATATCCTGACTGCTGAAACCTAGATGTTTTAAAATACTGAATCCCTGGAGCGACCACGTTGATTCGGGGATTTGCAGTTCTTCTTCGACAAATGTTTTTCCCAAAATATACGGATTAAAAACGCCTTCAAGATTAAGCGCAGTTTTTACGGCGTCTTCCGCCGCGGTAAGGGCTTCGATAGAAAAACCTTTTGCTTTAAGCGTTTCATGACTAACCGCCGGAGCGCCTTTTAAAGTTTTTCTGCCTGTCGCATAAGCGATAATTTCATCGACTGCCTCAGAAGAATAGCCAAGGCTTTCAAGAGCAGGCGGCACAGACTGATTGATTATTTTAAAGTATCCGCCGCCTGCAAGTTTTTTAAATTTTACAAGAGCGAAATCAGGTTCGATGCCTGTCGTGTCGCAGTCCATTAAAAGACCGATAGTGCCTGTCGGAGCAATCGCGGTAACCTGAGCGTTTCGGTAACCGTATTTTTTGCCCAAATCCAGCGCCCTGTCCCAGGCGGCTTTCGCCGCGTCAAGAAGATAGACAGGACAGCTGACAGGATCGATTCCCTTGGGTATTGTGTGAAGCCCCTCATATTCATTGTCGGCGGCATTGTTCACCGCCCGCCTGTGATTGCGCATAACGCGCAGCATGTTTTCGGAATTTTCACCGTAACGCGCAAACGCTCCGTGCTCTGCCGCCATACGGGCAGACTGCGCGTACGCTTCGCCTGAAAGCAGCGCGGAAAGCGCGCCGGCTACCGCTCTGCCCTGATCTGAATCATAAGCCAGACCCATCACCATAAGGAGAGTTCCCAAATTGGCATACCCCAGACCAAGAGTGCGGTATTGATAGGAAAGGTCCGCGATGCGTACAGACGGAAACTGCGCCATCACTACAGAGATTTCCAGAATTGTTGTCCAGATATCAACCGCGTGAAGATAACCGTCAACCTTAAAATTTTTATTTTGCTTATCGTAAAAATGGGCAAGGTTTATCGATGCAAGATTACACGCTGTATCGTCAAGGAACATATATTCCGAACAGGGATTGGAAGCGCGAATCTCGCCGCCTGCGGGACATGTATGCCAGTCGTTAATCGTTGTGTGATACTGAAGACCGGGATCGGCGCATTGCCAGCTTGTCCTTGCAATATCATTCCAGATTTTCCGCGCTTTTACAGTTCTGACAGTTTCGCCTTCCGTGCGGCTTTTAAGCTCCCATTCGCCGTCGTTTAATACCGCACGCATAAAATCGTCGCTCAGGCGAAGGCTGTTGTTTGAACTCTGCCCAGAAACAGTATTGTACGCTTCATCATCCCATGCTGTGGAAAATTGATTAACTTCTATTTCTTCATCGCCCTGTTCAAAACGGCGGAGCTGCTGATAAAGATAAGACGGCGGAATTTTATCACCTAACGCCGCGCGGAGAACCATCGCAAGCTCGTGATTTTTTTCGGCGTTGAACTTATCGTCTTCAGGACCGCGGAAACCCGATAGAGCGCGTTTTAGAGCGTCAATATGTTTCTTTAAAATAAGAGAGCCTGTAACCATCGAGGCGACTTTATGCTCCTCGCCTGCTTTCCATCCGATATATTTTTCGACATCAGGATGATCGACATCAAGGGTTACCATCTTCGCCGCACGTCTCGTTGTGCCGCCGGATTTTATCGCCGACGCTGATCGATCTCCGACTTTTAAAAATGATAAAAGCCCGGATGATACGCCGCCGCCCGAAAGATTTTCGTCCATTCCGCGGATACTGGAAAAATTGGAACCTGTGCCGGAACCGTATTTAAAGAGGCGCGCTTCACGGGTCATGAGATCCATGATGCCGCCTTCGTTTACAAGATCGTCATCAACAGAAAGAATAAAACACGCATGAGGCTGAGGTCTCTTGTAGGCGCTTTCGGATTTTACAACCTTGTTTGTACCGGTGTCATAATAATAATGCCCCTGCGCAGGACCGTCGATTCCGTACACCGAATAAAGACCGGTGTTGAACCACTGCGGACTGTTTGGAGCTGCAAACTGATGCGCGAGCATATAGCATGTTTCATCGTAGAAAGCGCTTTCATCTTCTTCGGTATCAAAATATTTACTTTTCTTGCCCCAGTCTAGCCATGTGTAAGCAAGGCGGTGAAAAACCTGACGGCAATCGTGCTCCGCGCCGTCTTCAGGCAGACTGCTGCCCGGGTCTTCGGACTTCAAGTTTGCCTTTGCCCATTTCTTCCACTCGTAGATTTTATTTTGGGGAACTCCGGCTTTGCGGAAATATTTTTGCGCAATTATATCCGCGGCAATCTGACTCCAAAACGAAGGCACAATGACTGTGTCCTCAGAAAAAATCGCTTTACCGTTAGGGTTCCGGATCTCGCTTTTGCGCCGTTCCCAAACAATATCAAAATACGGACCCTTTTCGCGGTCGGTGAAAAAACGTTGTACTTTCATCCTGAAATCCTTTTTTTTAGTATAAAGCCTGTCTGACAGCCAATACGCACATGACCACACAGATAGCGTTGTTTAATTCAGTGTACACCATATACAGCGTTATAGCAAGAAAAAAAAGTAAAAATTAACAATATTTTAATAAAAAAAGTATTAAAGTAAATTTAACAAAAACCTGCGGAAAACTCGAATAAAACAACTGCCTGATATATCCGTGAAAATCTGCATTTCCTGTTAAAATTTCCTTTATATTTATATATAGTAAAAATATGAAATTTTCAGCGGTTTGCGAGAAATCCCTGGGTGAAGGGGCGAAAATCCTCCTGAATGGCGGGCTTGTGGCGTTTCCTACAGAGACTGTCTACGGACTGGGGGCGGACGCTTTTAATTCACAGGCTCTTGCCAGGGTTTTTGAGGTGAAAAAACGTCCTCATTTTGATCCTCTTATTATCCACATCGCCGCGATTGAAACTTTGGAGAAAACGGCGAATCTATCCATTTTAAGCGATGAAACACGGAAAAAGCTCTTTTTACTTGCCGAAAATTTCTGGCCGGGACCGCTTTCCATAATTTTGCCCAAAAGTGAAAAAATCCCCGGTATTGCTACCGCCGGTTTGCCGACCGCGGCAATACGGTTCCCTGATAATGAGACCGCGCGAAAATTGATTTCTCTTTCAAGCGGAGCGGTGGCTGCTCCCAGCGCTAATCCATTCGGCGCACTTAGTCCGACAAGGGCGGAGCATGTCCGGGACACTCTTGGAGAGAAGGTCGATTTGATTCTTGACGGCGGAGCTACGCGGATTGGCGTTGAATCTACCGTGCTTGACATTACAGGCGAACGAATAAAAATACTTCGTCCGGGAGGAACCGCAAGGGACGCGATTGAGAATGTGATTAAATGCAAAATTTGGAATGATGAACCGGAAATCAGGAATGAAGTTATTGCTTCGCCGGGACAGCTAAAAAGTCATTATGCTCCCAGAACTCCGCTTTTTATATTGGGACGCGATGAGATTATACAACAAGATTATAAGACCGATGATCCTGCGAGCCGGACTGGTTTTTTATTTTTTGACGGTTCAACAAGGGATGCGCAGAGGGAGGCGCAAAAGCTTCATGACGGAACTGTTATAAAAGTGCTTTCAGAATCAGGAGTGATGACGGAGGCGGCTTCGCGGCTTTTCGAAATTTTGCATGAACTTGATAATTGTAACTTGTCCAGGATTTATGCGCAGAAAGCGCCGGATGAAGGACTTGGAGAGGCGATAAATGACAGGTTAAGGCGCGGAGCAAACGCATAATTTATTTACACGAACCATCACTAACTTTTAATTCGATATCAAATCAACGGCAGGTTCGCGGTTAATTATTTCCATTTTTTTCCATGCCTTTAATTCCCTGTAAACAAATATCGCCGATATGATTGAGGCGCAAAAGTCTGATACAGGAAATGCCCAATAAACTCCGTAAATTGCGCGCAGACCAAATGATTCAAAGAGAACGGGCATTAATAAAAGCGCCGGTATTAAAAATAAAATCTGGCGCGAAAGACTCAAGACGGAAGCCTGAACAGGTTTGCCGATTGCCTGAAAAAACTGTCCGCCCATTATCTGAATTGCGATAAAAGGAAAAACGCAGGTACAGATTTTCATTGTTAATATTCCAAGTTCGCGCAAGGTTCCCTTATCACTGCTGAAAAGAGAAAAACAAAAACCGGCGGCAAAATGAATAACAAGAAAACCAAACGTAAGAAAACAGGTACATGCGATAAACGCCAGCTTAAAACATTTTTTTACGCGATCGTATTGTTTGGCTCCGTAATTATAGCCGATTATCGGCTGCGCTCCCTGCCCTATTCCCATAAGAGGCATCATGAAAACGATCATTACAGTAAAGAAAATTGTCATCGCTGTAAGAGCTTCTTCGCCGCCGTATTTTAAAATTGTCGTGTTCTGTAAAATGCCGACAAAGCTCATAGCGATCTGCATAATGAACGGAGCAAATCCAATCGCGATAATTTTTCCCGTCAGTTTTGTTTCCAGCTTCATGTGTTTTAGGCGGAAGCGAAGGCGCGTCCATTTGGAATTGAAATATCCAAGCACAAGAATAAGCGATATAAACTGAGAGATGACTGTTACCCACGCGGCTCCCGCGATACCCAAATTAAGCGCGAATATAAAAATCGGGTCCAGTATTATGTTTAAAACAGCTCCCGTAAGCTGAACAATCATCGAAGTTTTAGGATGTCCGTCAGAACGGATAAAATGAGTAAGACCCGGGCTCATTGCGCCGAAAACAGCGCCGTAGAGCGTTATGCGCAAGTAAGTATCGGCGTATTCATAAATTTTACCGCTTGCTTTTAATAAATCTTTCAGTATGGGTTCCATAAAAATCAGAATGACAATGATAAAAAAAACAGGTATAAGAAAAAGCAGCAAAAACGCGTGCCCCATAATTTTTTCAACTTCGTCATGCCGTCTTTCGCCCATGCGAATTGAAAAGAGCGAATTGGCGCCGATGCCGATAAGCATGGAGAAAGCCATTATAATCATCGTAACCGGCATTACAAGTCCGATGCCCGCAATAGCGAGAGGATCAACGCCCTGTCCCAGATAAATACGGTCAACGATATTATAAAGCGCCTGCACCAGCATTCCGATAATCGCGGGAATGGAAAAACTTAAAAGAAGTTTGCCGACGGGTTCTTTCCCTATGCGATCAGTGGCAAGAGGCGGCGGATTTTGTCCATGTTCAGTCAATTCAGTTTCATTCAAAGAAATGCTCCAAAAAGGCAAGTTAAAACCAGTATATAAAATAATTTTAATATTATCAACAGAATGTTCCAATTATTAACATTGTTTCGCGGGAAATACTTTTCCAAAACCAGCCGGTTTTGGAATATGCTTTATTTATGTTATAATAAAATATGAGGAGCAGCATTTGAACACAGTTTGCCGTATTTATAAACTGTACATGAAATGGCGGAAAAACTGGGACGAGCTTTGCAGCCGCTGCGGATTGTGCTGCTACGCTCGTTCAATTTCCAAAACAGGCAAACTTATAATCGATTATAACGCTCCTTGTGAACATTTTGATAAAAAAACCTGCTTGTGCCGCGTATTCGAAAATCGTTTTAAAAAATGCAATCATTGCGGAAAAGTGAATCTGTATTGCGTTTTATTTAATCCAACTCTGCCGACGAACTGCGCTTACGCCAAAACTTTCCGCGTTTGGCTTGCAGATGATAAAGCTGATAATTGATATTGTTCCAAAATCCGGCTGGTTTTGGAACAGACTCAACAAATTTTTTATAAAAGATATTTTTGCATCATGGCAAAAAATTCATCAACATCAACCGGTTTGCCGATGTGATCGTTCATTCCGGCTTCCGCGCACTTTTCAATATCTTCCTTAAAGACATTAGCTGTCATCGCGATTATGGGAATACCCTTCGGGTTTTGAGTTTGCCGCGCAGACACTCCGCTTTCTTCTTTACGGTTTAATTCAATCTTCCTGATTTTACGGGCTGCTTCAAGACCGTCCATTTCGGGCATTTGCACATCCATAAGAATTAAATCGTATTTTCCGTTTGATTCCCCGAACATTGTTACGGCTTCCCTGCCGTTACGCGCACATTCTATTTCAAGAAGAGTCGGTTCGGTTAATGCTTCCATGATTTCCCTGTTGATTTCCACATCTTCAGCTAACAAAACTCTTTTGCCTTTAAAAATTCCGCTGTAGTCGATTTTCTTTTCTTCCTGAAGCTGCTGTACTCCTATTGCTTCGGCTATCACATCCGCAATTGACGAAGGAAACAGCGGCTTTGAAAGGATTTTGTCGATACCCGCTTTTTTTGCTTCCTCCGCGATACTGCTCCATTCCGAGGCGGAAATCATTATTATAACCGCGTCATCCGGAAATTCGGATCTTTCCTTTATTTCTTTCGCGAGGGTTAACCAGTCCATGTCAGGTATTTTACAGTCGATAAAATAAATGTGATGCATTCCGTTCTTTTCTATATGCGAAATCGCTTCTTTACCGCTTTGCGCTGTATCACATTTTGTTCCGAAGCCGCGCATTACATCACTAAAATAATCGAGTATTTCTCTGTCGCTGTCTACCGCCATTACAGTTATATTATCCCAATTAATTCCTGCTTCAGATAAATTTACGGCTCTTCTCGCGCCTCTTCTTGCCTTGAAACTGAATGAGAATGCCGAACCTATTCCGGGTTCGGATTCAAGTTCCATTTTTCCGCCCATCAACTCTACAATGTTTTTGGATATCGCGAGCCCCAGTCCTGTGCCGCCGAATTTGCGCGTAATTCTTGTATCAGCCTGCTGAAACGCGCGGAAAATCGTTTTCTGCTGATCCGGACTTATTCCGATACCGTTATCTTTAACCGTGATTCTGATTGTGTAAACGCCGTCTTCTTCGCTTTCAAGACAGGTATCAAGTTTGATTGAGCCTTCTTCGGGCGTAAACTTGACAGCATTGCCCAAAAGATTGGCGACAACCTGCGCAAGCCGCTGATCGTCACCTAACAGCGTGCGCGGTATGGATTTATCAATATTTACCGATAAATTCTGCTTTTTTTCATCAGCCCGGAAACTTACAATATTGATGACGCGCTGAAGCATTTTTTCAAAATTAAATTCTTCGCTTGTAAGCTCAAACATATTCGCTTCTATTTTTGACATATCAAGAATATCGTTGATTACACCTAACAAATGCCGCGAGGCGTTTCCGATTTTTTCAAAACAATAATCCTTGCGCGGCATATCAACAGAAGTTTTACCGAGATATGTCATGCCGATAATGGCATTCATCGGAGTGCGGATTTCGTGGCTCATGTTTGCCAGAAACGCGCTTTTTTGCTTGCTTTCCTCGTCGGCTTTTTCTTTTGCCCTGTCTATTTTTAAAAGAACAATTATCAGCGCCAAAGCCATAATTGCGCCTAACACACACAGAACTATCAGCATTTGAGTGGTGCCGGTATAATAATGATTTTTGGGAGATAATAATATTAAATGCCAGCCGTTTGACAGGATGCGGCTGAAAACAATAACATATTCACCTTTCCAGTTATTCATCGGACGCTCATAAAGTTCATTGCCCTGATGGAAATCCCGCGAAAATTGAGCAATCGGCAGTCCTTCTTCATCAAGGCGCGTTCCTATGTATGCCTGGTTCGCGTGAGCAAACACTGTTAAATCCGCGGCGGCAAGCACGCCGTATCCGCCTTCGCTGAGAGCGGCGTTAGCGACTATCTCTCCGATTTTTTTTAACGGCACGTCAATACAGACAACTCCAATGTGTTTATCGTTATAACGATGAATACACCGCGAATATGTTATGATATATTCGCCTGTCATATAATCAATATACGGCTGAGTTTCAGCCATGGCGCCGCAGTCTGCCATGGCTCCCTTATACCATTCATGCTCGGCAGGAGCGAAATTTTCCGGCAGAACCCAGTTGATTTTATTGCTGTATAAAAAAACTCCGCCGCTGTCAAATTCAAAATAACCGTAAAGACCGTTAATGTTTATTAACTCCGGTTCGCCCGAGACAATATAATCACTTATAACATTCACATAATGCTGTAAATTTTCTGTCTTACCATCCAAAACAATCTGCCGTATTGTCTGTGAAAAAGTGTTAAGTATCATTTTGTAAGCGACAAACTCAGATTCAATTCTCTGCTGAGTAAATGATAATACATTTTCAGCGTTCTTCGACAGATTTTTTTTTACTGTTCTGGAATCAAACATATAACTTAATACTACCATTAACGCAAAAGCGAGAAATGTAAAAATAATCTGTCTGTACAATGGTTTAAATTTTTCTTTTTTCATACCTTCTCCGATCCTGTTATTTTCGCATAACGGGATGATAAATATAATATAATGATAAAAAACGGTTTTAACTAAGCGAAAATACGGATTTTTGGTAAATATTTAAAAAAAAGTTTTTTTGTGATAATAATTTTCTGTAAATTTGTACTATATTTACAGCTGAACAGGCTTTACTGATAAATCAGAAAGCATTTCCATTGTTCTCATCGATCTTTTTCTGGAAGGATCGTAAGTTTCCCAATAAACAGCGTCTTCGGCATACCGCGTTCCTGACGGTTTTATTTCATCAGGATAGCCAAAATAAACCATGTTCATAACTTTTATATTTTTTGGAACATTAAATGATTTTCGTATAAAATTTTCATCGTGAGATCCTACCCACACAGAGCCTAATCCCATCGCTGTTGCCGCAATCATCATATTTTCCACAGCCGCGCTGCAGTCAATCATCCAGCCCTGAGTATCCCACGGAATGTTTTTTGTATTGGCGCAGACAATCACAGCAAGCGGAGCGGAAATTTTTCCTGCCTGCGTTGAATTAATTAACCGCTCCAGGTTTTCTTTTTCGGATACGACTATAAATTCCCACGGCTGAAGATTACAAGCTGAAGGAGCCGCCATACCGGCTTCGAGCAGTTTGATTATCTTTTCTTTTTCAACATATTTGTCTTCGATAAAACGGCGGATGCTCCTTCTTGCGAAAATAACTTCAAAAATTCTTTTTGCGTTCTCTGTCATAATCATCTCCTTTTTTGGCTTATAATATCAATTTTATTTTAGCTTTCATAACATGTAAAGCCATATCTAAAAAAAATCCACAATATTCTGATAATTTACTATATTATATATATGATATAATATAAAATTAAGAGGATTTATAACATGCCTGAAATAGACAGCAGCTTTATGGAAGAATTTAAAGCTCTGGAACGCAGTAAAAAAATGACAGATACACTCAACAGAGTGGCGACAATTTTCCTTTCCAACAGCACAGAAACCTATGAAAACATGATGTCGATTGGAGTAGGCTTAATAGCAGACATGGCAGACCTTGACAGAATAAATATTTGGCGCAACTTTCCCCAGGAAGACGGACTTCACACTTCTCAAATTTACCGTTGGAACAGAGAATCGGGAGGCACTGCAGAAACAATTCCCGAACTAAAAGATATCGTTTACTCAAAAATAATACCGCATTGGGAGAAGCTGTTTCTTGACGGCGAAACCATAAGCGGACCTGTAAAACTGCTGCCGGATCATAAGTTATTAATTGAATACGGACTTGTCTCCGTATTCATCACGCCCATTTTTATTAAAGGAGATTTTTGGGGATTCGTGCTTTTCAGCGATCACCGCAACGAAAGATATTTTGACAAGGATTACGCTGATATGCTCCGCTCCGCGGCGTTTTTAACCACCAACGCGGTTATACGCGCCGAAGCGGATCGAGAAATAAGCAAAGCCAATAAATTTTATCAGGCGATATTAAAATCCGCTCCTGTCGGTCTTACTGTCTTTGATGAAAATATCAATATTAAAGACTGCAATGAAGAAATGGCAAAAATATGCAACACAACTAAGCAGTGTCTTATCGATCATTTCTTTGAGTTTTCTCCCGAGTACCAGCCGGACGGGCAAAAATCCGCGGAAAAAGCCGCCAAAATTTTAAGGCGCGCTGTTATAGGCGAAACGGTTACGCTAGAATGGCATCACTTAAATTTGGAAGGCGAAATTGTTCCATGTCAGCTAACATTTACTCGTATGGAGAAGGAAGGTGAATTTACAGGTCTTGGTTTTATATATGATCTTCGCAATACAAAAAAAATGGAAACAGAAATTTTAAGAGCTGCGCGGTTAAACCAGGCAATACTTGAATCGCTGCCTATCGGCATGGCGATCTTTGACGGCACTCCAAGAGTTACAGACTGCAACGAAGCTCTTGTTAAAATGTTTAACGCGCCGAAAGAACAAATTATCAGCCGTTACTACGAAGATTTTTCTCCTGAATTTTTACCAGACGGAACCAATGCCCTTGAAGAGGCTTACAGGGTTACAAACCGCGCAATTGCCGGCGAAGTTGTAAGACGAGAGTGGCCTCATCAAACAGCGGCAGGAGAGCCTGTGCCTTGCGATCTTACGCTTTTGCGCGTCCGGGATCAGGATGAATTTACAGGGATAGGATTTTTATACGACCTTCGCGGAATAAAAAAATTGACAGGTGAACTTGAAATCGCGCTTAAACGCGCGACCGCGGCTTCGGAGGCAAAAGGCGTATTCCTTTCCAATATGTCCCATGAAATGCGCACTCCGCTTAATACAATCATGGGCATGGCGTCAATCGGCAAAAACGCACCGGCTGTGGAAAGAAAAAATTACGCGCTCGGAAAAATCGAAGAAGCTTCGTCGCATCTTCTTGGCGTAATAAACGACGTTCTTGATATGTCCAAAATAGAAGCCGGCAAACTTGAACTTGTGTTAACTGATTTTACATTTGAAAAAGTATTAAAAAAGGCGATTAACGCAATCAGCCTTCGCATGGAACAGAAGAAGCTAAAATTTCACGTAACAGTAGACGGAAACATACCGCAGATTCTGGTAAGCGATGATCAGCGGCTGACGCAGGTTATCATCAATCTTTTAAGCAATGCCGTGAAGTACACTCCCGAAGGCGGAACAATTCGTCTGGACGCTTTCCTCGCGAATGAAAAAAACAATGTCTGCACCATCGTAATTAATGTCAGCGATACAGGCATCGGGATCACTGAGGAACTCAGCTCCAGGATATTCGGCGCCTTTGAACAGGCAGACGGAGGAACATCGCGCAAATTCGGAGGCACCGGTCTCGGGCTTGCGATTTCTAAACGCATTGTAGAAATGATGGGCGGAACGATTAGCGTGATTTCTGAAGTTGGAAAAGGATCGGAATTTAAATTCAGTTTTAAGGCGGAGCGCAGCAAGAATGACTGCTCGCAGATACTGGATCCTTCTGTAAACTGGGATAACATAAAAATTCTCGCAGTTGACGATTCCAAGGAAGTGCTTTTATACTTTACCGACATTTTAAAAAGATACGGAGTGTCCTGCGATATCGCCGAGAGCGGAACCGAAACTCTTGAAAAGATAGAACATGCACGCGGCTATGACATGTATTTTGTTGACTGGAAAATGCCTGACATTAACGGTATTGATCTGACAAAAAAAATAAAAAATTGTTTTCCGGAGAAAAAAAGCGTTGTCATCATGATTTCATCAACAGACTGGACTGTTATACAGGAAAAGGCGGAAGAAGCCGGCGTTGATAAATTCCTGATGAAACCTCTGTTCGCATCGGACATAATGGACTGCATGAATATCTGCATGGGCATAAACGGATCAAATACGCCCAGGCAGCAAAAGAACATTAAAGCAGGGGAATTTAGAGGCTGCCGTATTTTACTTGCGGAAGACATAGAGATAAACCGCGAAATTCTGATGGCAAGCATGGAAGAAACAGGCGTTGAAATCGACTGCGCGGAAAACGGCCTTGAAGTTACGCGGATGTTAGCTGAAAACCCCGGTAAATATGAAATGGTGCTTATGGACGTTCAGATGCCGGAAATGGACGGTCTTGAAGCGACGCGCTGCATACGAAAAACCGGCAATACAATCCCGATTATAGCAATGACAGCTAACGTATTCAAGGAAGATATTGAACAGTGCATTTCTGCGGGCATGAACGATCACATTGGTAAACCTCTGGATTTAAGCAATGTTCTGGAAAAAATACGCAAATACCGGAAGTATCCGGGCAGACACAATTAAAACATGCGAAAATATCCGCTTCGTACGGGTAAGACGGCTTTTTTGAAGCGCTTATCGGCTTAGTTCCATAGGTTTTAAAATAATTACAACCAGTTCAGGCGGATTAAAAATTCTGGGAAGTTTTGGATTAATGGACAAACCTCTGCTTATAATATGTATTGATTTTTCATGTTTATAAAGTCCGCCTGAATATTTAGGAAACAACCCCTGGTTAGGCGCATATAAACCGTTTAACAGAAGAGGTATCCTTACCTGTCCGCCGTGGGTATGTCCCGATAAAATTAAATTAAATGAAAACTTTTTATAATTTTCTATATTTTCAGGTCTGTGCGCAATTAATATTTTATATAATTTTATGTCATCCAATTCCCTGAAAGCGTTTTCCATTGAAGCAATTTGATTATATCCGGGAGTCTCATATTTTTTCTTATCTGGATCTTCTATACCTGCCAGTATAATATCATTATTATTTATATTAATAGTCGCATAACTATCCGACAATATGATTACATTATACGAGCCAAGCAATTCCCTGATTCTCTGCATATCATAACTCTTATATTCATGATTGCCCGTAACATAATACACCGGAGCCAGGTCTTTAATGCCCGACAATAAAAGTTCTGTTCCAAGATGCGGAACTATATCGTCAAAAATATCTCCCGATAATATAATTAAATCGGGATTCTGTTCTTTTACTTTTTCGATTAATTTATTTTGATTTATTCCGAAAACAGTGCTGTGTAAATCCGAAATTAAAACAATTTTAATAATGCTGTCTTTTTCCAGCGGCGCGTTAATTGAATAGTTTTTAACTGAAATAGTTTTACAGGAAGAAACTGAAAAAAAAATTACAAGCAGCGATAAAAGCGCTAAAAATATTATTCTCTTTGATACCATTACTTAATGACCTGCTCCAAATCAACCTTGCCGTCTTTGGAAACTTTTACTCCTTCTTTTTTTAAAAGTTTTATTTGCAGCGCCCTTCCCTCTCCTTCAAGACCAATACTGCCGTCGGAGCGGATTATTCTGTACCACGGAAGATTGTACTTTTCGGACATTGAATGAAGCGTTCTTACTGTCTGCCTCGCTCCGTTTGGAATTCCTGCCCTTTGGGCAATATCGCGGTAGCTGGAAACTTTTCCTTTTGGAACTGCGAGAATCTGCTCGATTATTCTGCGTGTATTGTCGGTCATAATTAACATCATCTCTTTATACTCAATGGATGTCAAGTTTTATTTACAAAAACACTAATGTAGAATATTATTTAACAGGCGCAAATTAAGCTGTGAATAATACGGAGGAAAAATAATTATCATGAAAACAATTATCTTATACGCGACAAAATACGGAGCAGCCGGAGAAATCGCGTGGCGTATCGCAGAAAAAACAGGCGGAGCGGTAACCTACAATTTAAAACAGAACCCCGTCCCCTCGCTTGTGGAATATGACTGCATTATTTTCGGCAGTTCGGTTTATGCCGGAATGATCCGAGGCGAAGCAAAAACATTTCTTTCCAAAAACGCAGATGTTATGCAGGAAAAAAAACTGGGGCTGTTTTTATGCGGAATAGGGGAAAGCGGAGAAAAGACATACTTTGAATCCAACTTCTCACAGGAAATTTTGCAAAAAGCAAAAGTTAAAAGTTTTTTAGGCGGAATTTTTGATCCTAAAAAAGCCGGTTTAATCGAGCGGCTCATAATTAAACTTGTTACCAAAAAATCAAGCTATATCAATATAATTGATGATGAAAAAATTGAGAAATTCGCGGAGGAATTAAAATCATGAGGACAAAATCTTTAACCAAAAAATATTTTTTTACCGCGATTCTTTTCTGTTTCATTTTAATAATAACCTGCTGTTCAACGGCATATAAAAACCTGCAGGCAAAATTACCTGACCTTAATGAAAAACAGGACGGCGCATATCAAGGCGAATACGATCTTTCCGGTACGCCTGTCAGAGTATCATTGGAAGTTGTCTTAAAAGGAAAAATTATAGACTCAATTAATATAAAGGAACATATATGTTCTCCCATCGGTAAAAAAGCAGAAGCCATAATTGATAAAATAATTACTCAACAGAGTCTTGATATTGACGCGGTAAGCGGCGCTACAGGAAGCAGCAAGGCAATTTTAAAAGCAGTTGAAAACGCGCTGCAATAACGGCAATATAAAGATACATTCACGCAAAACGGTATAAAAAAAACGATGCTTTTATTGTTAATATATTTATCATTTATCAGTTTGGGACTGCAGGATTTGCTGCTCGGCGCGGCATGGCCTTCGATGTATATTACGTTAAACGTTCCACTGCATTACGCCGGATTTATATCCATGACAATCTCCGCAGGAACCGTAATAGCAAGCATTTCAAGCGCGTATGTTATTAAACGCTTCGGCACAGGCAGGGTTATGATATTCTGCGTTCTTGCGACAGCCGCTTCCCTTCTTGGCATTTCATTTACAAATTCATTCATCAGCCTGTGTCTCCTTGCAGTTCCGCTTGGACTTGGAGCCGGCTCTGTTGACGCAGCTTTAAATAATTATGTCGCGCTGCATTACAAGGCAAGGCACATGAACTGGCTTCATTGTTTCTGGGGAATCGGCGCTTTCATTGGACCTGCGATAATGGCGTCATTTTTAATTAATAACAACTCATGGAATTTTGGATACAGAACTATCGGCATATTTCAGATTTGCCTTGTTGCTCTTTTAATTGCCGCCTATCCGTTATGGATAAGAAAAAAATCGTCGGATAACGGCGGACAGCAGCCTGCTGTAAACTTTAAAAAAATACTTTCCATCGCCGGAGTTAAACAGGCGCTTATTTCCTTTTTTTGTTATTGCGGCATAGAAATAACAATGGGAATATGGGGAACAAGTTATCTGGTTACGGTAAAAGAAACAGCCCCGGAAATTGCGGCTATATGGTTATCATTTTTTTATTTAGGTATTACTTTAGGGCGTTTCATCTCCGGCTTTTTAACAATTAAAATACGCAACAGGCAGATGATACGGATTGGGCAGGTCATTGTGATCTGCGCGGTAATAATTATGGCTCTACCGTATCAATACAGCGCGCTCGCCGGCTTTTTTATTATTGGTCTTGGGTGCGCGCCGATTTTTCCGTGTATGTTACACGAAACTCCCGCAAATTTCGGCATCGAATATTCGCAGGCGATGATTGGAATACAAATGGGATGCGCCTACATCGGAACATCTTTAATGCCTCCGCTGTTTGGATGGCTTTCATCTTTTGCAGGTTTTAAAATATTCCCGTTATTTATAGGAATAATGCTGATAATAAAAATAATAATGACGGAAATTTTAAATAAAAAAGTTGATAAAAGAAAAATGCGGTTTATGGAATCAGCATGATTTTATTCCATGCTCCAATTGCCTTCGCTTAGAATGTATCTTCCCGCCCTTTTTCCGTTACTCGCATAAAAATTATCAAAATTATTGGCGGTAGTATAAAGAATGTTTCCGCTTATATCGGTATAAACAATATTGCCCCTTATGCGTCCGTCCGCTGAACGGGTATCAAAAGCGCGGCTCCCCAAAGTTTGAAGCGAAGAAGGAACCGTAACGCTTGTAATAAAATTATTATAAAACGCGCCGTCCTTGATTACTGTAACACCGGAGCCGATCACTACCGACATAAATTTGTTGCCTGAAAACGCGCCTTCTCCTATCGTTGTAACGCTTGCCGGAATATCAATATTTTTTAATTTATTGCTGTAAAACGCATAATCGTCTATCAGTGTCAGAGTCTCAGGAAGAGTGATTGATTCAAGCATGTTATCTGAGAACGCGCCTTTGCCGATTGTAAGGAGACTTGAACCCAATGTTACGCTGTTTAACCTGTTTGCTTTAAAAGCTCCCCTGCCAATCCTTGTTACATTATTTCCGATTGTAACGCTCTCCAGCCTGTTATACGAAAAAGCGCTGTCTCCGATTACCGTAACGGAATCCGGAATGGTTACTTCCATTAATCCTTTGGCGATAAACGCGCCGTCGCCGATTCTGGTGACTTGTTTGCCGTCAATTACTTCGGGAATGGAAAGGGTAACAGCATTGCCGGTTGAACCTGTAATTGTAAGACCAGTGCTGTTATCTTCGACCGTTATGCGCAGTCCTGTACTTTGCGCAGCTAAAACAGAGGCAGAGAGAAAAATCAAAAGTACTACTAATACTTTTTTCATTAATATAATTATAGTGCGGAGGCTGGAAGTAATTCAAGGGGAAAAGCGTTTGCGTATTACATTCTAATTTTATCTTTGTAAAAAACTGAAAATATCTGGAAAAAAATACTGCACTACTACTGTCATTTACGGCAAATGGCATTATAGTTTCTCCTTGCTCAGTTCAAATCATGCTAAAAAAATAAGGCAAAAATGATAACGCATAAATCTGTTCAATATTATTTTCGGTATAAGTATAAAATGTAAGGCTTTGGAAACTTTTTTTGATTTATCAAAATGGATTTGGACAGCACATCTCGCAAAAAAAAAGGAGTAAATTGCTTCAATAAATTGAAGCCCGTTTTACTCCAAAAAAATGGGCAGTACAAGACTCGAACTTGTGACCCCCAGCGTGTCGAGCTGGTGCTCTAACCAACTGAGCTAACTGCCCTGTAAACATTTTCAATTCTATCAAATATTTTATATTAAATCAATGGATTACTTGTTTTTTGTAGTGGTAATTATTAAAGTTATCTTGGGTGAAAAATATTTTATGCACAATTCCATGCACAATCATACGTTGCGGAAAAACGAATATGACGAGAGAGTATATAAAAGCGCAGATTACCGCCGGTGAAAAAGTTTACATTGGTGCGGACTATGTAAACATCGCAGATGAAGCAATTTATCACGATGAAGCCGGGAAGCGGATTTTATTCTTGACATTGAAAGAAAAGGCAACTCAGTAATTTCGGCTAGTTTCTATTTTGTCTTAATCCTCGGAATGCGTTAATTATAATAGGGGAGAAGCTGCCAGCTATTGCTACAATAGCCGCTCCTGTAAAACCTAATTTTGCAAGGTATATACAAGCAACAATCCCGCCAGCGCCCAGAACAAATGTAAACAGTTGACCTATAATCGGAATAATCAGATTGGCTAATGATATTCTGTTCTTTGTTGTAATATCTGCTTTGCAATGGTTTTCCGCCATCCTCATTATGCGTTCGGGAAAGTCGGGGCCAGCATCTCTGTACTTAACTAACATGACCGGATCAGGCAGAGGCCCCGAATATGCTTCCATAATCCCTGCCTTTGCAGACCCTTGAGCCATTGCTACCTGTTGATTTTTCGCGTTCTCTTGTATCTGATTTGCCATAAATTTTCTAAGACGTTTGTTTGTTTTCCCGCTTGGCATTTTTACTATCTTCCAAAGCTTTCCGAATATTATAACCAGTTTGCTTAAACGATTCCGCCACGCTGTTCCATGTAGTATACAAGGTCGGATATTCGGTATACTGACAAGGATTGGGGCAGAGCTGCCCGATAGTATTCATACCTTTAACAAAGTTTCCCATAATATATAGTATCGTTGTTTTCTTATATTTATTCAAGCAAAAAAATATTAAATGCCGGGGTACAAGCAAAAACATTCTATGCACAATTACCATTTTTTACATATGTAATTCCTTATCTAGCATAGAGTTACGCTAAATAAGGAATTACTGCTCTAACCGGACTGAGCTAACCGCCCTCTAAACATTTTCAATTTTATCAAATATTTCATATTAAATCAACGGATTACTTGTTTTTTGTAATGGTAATTATTAAAGTTATCTTGGGTAAAAAATATTTTATGCACAATTCATGCACAATTACCGAAAACCCTATATGTAATTCCTTATCTAGCATAGAGTTACGCTAAATAAGGAATTACTGCTCTAACCAACTGAGCTAACTGCCCATAGGAAACCTATGCGCTTTTCGTTGAGCGGTGTAATTCTAAAAATAAATCAAACAGGACAGAATGTTTATTTTATCCGTTCGCGAATAACTACGTTTACTTCGATTCTGCCGAGCGGACCAAGATCCATTGGAACAACAAGCGCCTCCACATTACCAAGGTTTGTAGAAACTACCATATTGTCTCCGCTGAATATTGCCGGCGGAGTAAGATCGAATTTAAAACCCAATTCATGAAGTTTGGTTATCGCTTGCGCTGTAATCTGATTCGCAAGTTCCATTATGATGGAATTTGATTCTTCATTTAATTCGGTATATTCATCGGTCATACCAATAGCTTTTGCCATTGTATTGGCTACATTCAGGGCTGTACTTTTTGTCATGTCGAAAAGAACGCGTCCTTCAACATCACCGGCAAGACCTACCATTGCGGCAACGCCTAAAATGGACATAGATGTGGCTTTCAGAGAAAGCTCTTTTCTTTTTACTGCATCTGCAAAATACTCTTTTAAGATACTGTAAGCTGACTCCACAAAGGGGTTGATATATTCAACTCTCATTTTTTTCTCCTTACTATTTTCTATACACGATTTTAGGTATTATGTAAATAAGCAGAAACAGGATCGTCAGCCATTGACTGCCAATTTAAGCCGACAAGCTCCTCGTTTCTTCCCATGATAACAAATCCACGGCTTCTCAGTTTTTCCGGGAAACTCTCAACAACCTTTGATTGATCCTGGGCAGGCAGGAATGAAATTACATCCCTTGCCATAATAATGTCCAGTTCCGGCAGGGAATTATCATTCGAAACATCATGGTATTCAAATATAATTGAATCCTTGATAGCCTGATTAAACGAATAACCGCTTGATCCGCGAACCATGTAAGATCTGCAGAATTCCGGCAATTCTTCCAAGTCAAAAACCATGTTGGGTGCCTGGGAAACAGCCATGATATCATTATCATTCGCCCATATTTTTACACGAGCGCTTGGATACCTGGTCTTAAGTATACACGCTAATGAATAAGTTTCATAGCCCTTTCCGCAGCCAATATTCCAAACATTGATACTCGGAGATGATATTTCAGGCAGCATTTTTTTCACAGAATTCGCGTATGTGTCGCTCCAGAACTCGCCTGAATGCGGCGAATGGAAATCTGACAGGAATTCATCGGCATCCGATGCTGTTCTTAACTGCAAATCTCCGCCTGAGCGGCCGACACTCCATTCGGAGACCCGTTTATGCAGCCACCTGTCGTTTATGGCTGTAACAGAGAACCCCCGCAGCGCCGCAAGACTTTCCTGAATAAAACCAACAGTTGTATCCGCGGCAATCTTTTGCTCTGCGATATCTCCCCCCGACGGAGGCGGCGGAACAAAATATTCGTTGTCGCCGACAGAAGCTCGCGATTGTTTTTTCTCTTCTTCTGTAATTGTAAATATTCGGATTACATCAAGGATAATATAAAGATCACCCTGTTTTTCGACAACGCCGCTGATAAATTTAATATTTATATCGCCGAAAATCGGATGCGGCGGCTGAATGTTTTCCTTGTTAATTCCGACAACCTTATCAATCTTATCAACAATAGTTCCGTAGACCTGATCATTAATATGAAGGATAAGCATGTTTTCAATGCTTTCCTTTTTATTTTCCATTGGAAGGTGGAAAAATTGCCTTAAATCAATTATCGGAATGATATCGCCGCGCAGATTATAAACGCCGCGTACAAATGAAGCGGCATTCGGCACGTAGGTAAATTTGTCAGCCTTTGCAATTTCCTTAACATTCATTATATCCACGCCGTAGTCTTTTCCCGAAAGAGAGAAAGTGACCATTTTGAAATCTACATTCTCCGCGCGTTCTTTTTGTTCCTGTAACTCGGCGTTTACCTGTTCTAAATCTTTTATTACTGCCGCCATATATACCTACCGTGATGAAGCTTCGCGGATTCGGCGCTGCTCCATTTCCTTTTTTAATCCCAGTTCTAAAAGCTGGCTTACATCAATGATAAGAGAGACCGATCCATCTCCCAATATAGAAGCACCGGCGATTCCGGGAGAATTGGTAAATTGATCCCGAAGCGGTTTTATAACGACATCTTCTTCTCCGATTAGGCTGTCTACCATGAAGCCCATCTTTTTCTCTGTTGTTCCTACAATAACGATAAAGTGATAATCCGACTCTTCTTCTGTTTTAATTCCAAACAAGCGGTTAAGCCGCAATAATGATACCACATCGTTACGAATATTGAAGACTTCGTAGTTATCGATTTTTTTGATTTCTTCAGGTTTAATGCGCAAACTTTCGATAACTGAAGTAATCGGTATTGAATAAATCTCCGGTCCAACGCGTACAAGCAAGCCCTGAATAATCGCAAGAGTAAGAGGCAGTTTGATAATAAACTTGGTTCCCTTTCCGCGTTCGGAATTGACCGTTACTGTTCCGTTAAGATCATTAATCTGTCTGCGTACAACATCAAGACCTACGCCGCGCCCTGAAATGGCTGTGATGGCTTTCGCGGTCGAAAAACCGGGTTCAAAAATTAAATTGAAAGCTTCAACATCGGTAAGGATTTTATTCGGACTGATAAGACCGCGTTCAATAGCTTTAGCTTTAACCGCTTCAACATCAATACCCTTACCGTCGTCGCCGATTTCAATAACAATCATGTTACCTTCGTTGGCTGCTTTGAGAAGAACAGTGCCTTCTTCGGGTTTGCCGGATGCGCGGCGGACTTCCGCGGATTCAATACCGTGATCGATTGAGTTTCGCACCGAGTGCATGATTGGATCGAGAAGATCATCAACAACAGTTTTGTCAAGTTCTGTGTCTTCACCTTCGATGACCAGATTGATTTTTTTATTGAGCGATTTTGAAAGGTCGCGGACAAGGCGCGGGAAACGGCTGAATATCTGGCTGATCGGAACCATGCGGATGCGCATTACGCCTTCCTGAAGCTCGCCTGTGATTCTGCCGAGGTTTTGCGAGGTTGAGCGGAATTTCGCTATACTTCCCTTAAAAGAAGCCTCGAAACCGTCAAACAGCGTAAAAACATCGCCGTAATTTTCGTTAATTTCCTTGCGTATATCCTTAACCGATTTGCCTTCTTGAATGTTATCAAGATAATTGGGCAGACTGTCAAAGAGGTCTTTGATCTTATCGCGGAATTGATTTTCAATTTCGCGAAGATTAGCTGTTAACTGCCCAAATTGCGTATTGATCTGATTGAACGTCGCTTTGGTGATAACTGTTTCGGAAACAAGGTTTAATAGATCGTCAATGCGTTTGGAATCTACGCGCAGAATGGAACCGGCTTCTTTTCCGGCTTTTTTCGCATCCTCGGATGATTTTTCCGCATTGGTTTTTTTCTGATCTGCGCCAGGGGCTGCAGGAGCCGCCGCCTGAACCGGCGCTGCCTTTACCTGTGCTGCCTGTACCGGAGCGGCTGCTTGAACAGGCGCCGCGCGTACCGGAGCTGCCGCAGCCGGTTTTGGAGAAGGAGCATCTTTTGCCCCAGGAATAAGTTTAGAAACATCTTTAACATCAGCATCAAGGCTTACATCAGGGAGAATAACATTTCTTTTTAAATTCTCAGGATCTTTTTGGGAGGCGATATAATAATCAACAACAGGAAAAAAGTTATCGCCGTAAAGCTGATCGAAATCAGGCGTTGTTCTAAGAACAGTTCCCTGACTTTTAAGAACAGCATAAACCTGAATACCGCCGACTGTATTCATAAGGCTGCTTTCATCAAATTTTACAGAAACCTTATATATCGGCATTCCGCCGTCAACAGATTCTTTTAATTCCATCAGCTCGCTTTCGGTAAGTTCCTGACCGCCAGATGAGGCGGCAGGAGCAACCTCCGGCGCAGGAGCCGCTTTTGCGACAGGAGGCGCCGCGGTCTTCTTGGCAGGAGCCGCTTTTTTCTGCTCGCCCAAAAGGCTTTTTAACTTTCCTTCTATTTGAGATGTATCATCCTGATACTTTGAACCTTCCATCCGCTGATCAAGCATTGCCTTGATAACATCAATCGCCTGAAGCAATGCATCTACTACATCTCCATTTACCGAAATTTGATCAGAACGAATCGCGTCGAAAACATCTTCTACAAGATGCGTAAAATGAGAAAGTTCCATCATCTCCACAGTAGCGGAACCGCCCTTTAGGGTGTGAGCCGCCCGGAAAATCTCGTCGACAGCGTCTTTATTAGCGCCTTCGTTTTCGAGGACCAGAACATTTTGTTCCATCGTATCCACCTGCATCTGTGCTTCGCTGAAAAAGTCCTTTAGAAGCTCTTCATTGTTGGGATCAAGATAATCACTCATAATATAAATATCATCTATAAATGCCATAAAGTCAAGTCAGAAAATTTATAAAACACAAGGACTTCAACCTTAAAATAGTAAAATTAACCAGAAATGTATGCCATCTGCCGATGCTAAATAAAGAAGATAGGGTGCATGACATAAATTATAAATCAAAAAACCGTTTCATGGCAACTTCAATAGAAAGCATATCATTATTGGACAATACATCAATTTTATCTTTTAACCTGCTTTTATCGGCGCTCATTATCTGGTCTGTCATGGCTTTATTGTTTTGATTATTTACTGTTACTACCGCTTCTCCAGGATATAAGCGGGAAACATTACTGGTAAGCGGAACAACTACAACTCTGGCAAGATGCTGGTTAGCTGTATCATTACTGACTATTACTGCAGGTCTGGTTTTATTAATTTCTGATCCCACGGCTGGGTCGAATTCTACCCACCAAACACTGCCTCTTTTCATTAATTATTAACAGGACCAAAATAGGCATTACACCATTCCTGGGCTTCCCGCTCCCTCTCAGTGTCAGCAGCCATAGCTTTATATCCTTCGATATCATTTTCATATTCTTTTTGTGTCTTTTGCCGTAAATATTCAACAAAATTTACTATTTCTCCTATGTATTTAGGAGGAAGTTTTTCAATTTCTTTTAGCAATACAGCGCACTCTGTCATATATTTCTCCATCAGATTGCCTTTCATTCAAAATATAATAAAAAAAAGAAAAAATTTCAATAATAGACCTTATTATAGCCATACACCACTTTTAAAGCTCCGATAAACAGTTTTACAAAATAGCCTCTATAGTGTAAAGAGAGGAGCCGTAATCGCCCAAAAGACGGGTTTTATCATTATAATGACTGCCCATAAATTGATTATTCAGGAGAATTCCGGCTGAAAGAGCGCTTCCGGTGCATTTGTAGTCTTCTACGCAGTCTGTCAATGTGTAAAAACGGTTGGCAGTGCGCAGAATGAAGCCGTTAGGGTTCAGAGTGACGGGGAGAAGATGTTTGACAAGTCCTCCAAAACGCTTGATATACAGTTTTTGTGGGCGTGTTTTTACCCGATACAGGGCGTCTTTCTTTAAATTTGAGATTCGCAGCGTATCAGGCTGTTCGCCGGCTCCTGCCTGAAGCTGGAAAAAACCTGCCAAAATTTTATCTTCGCTTCGACACAGCCATACTGTCTTGTTTTTAAATGGAGCCGGAATTCGCTCAAAAGAGCCGAATTGTAAGGTTTTACGGTGCTGTTTATAGAAGGAAACCTGATCTTTAATCTCCCGTTTTTCAGCCGGAGAGAGGAAACGTAAATCAAGCTCATAACCGAGACTGCCGAAACATGCCGTATTGTAACGTGTTGAAAGCGGCGTATCGCGCAGAGTCTGCTGATGCGGCGCATCGGAGACATGAGCTCCCATTACAGACTGCGGATACAGGTATGAAAGACCGCCCTGTATGCCAAGACGAACAACAGGATCGGTGCAGTCGGAGCTCCAGATTTGAGGAGAAAAACATAACATTCCAAGGTCGAAACGGTTGCCGCCCGAGGCACAGGATTCAAGCAAGATGTGCGGTCTGGGTTTAAAAATACGGCGCAGACAATCGTAAAGCCCGAGTATGTAACGGTGAAAGAACTCTCCCTGCGAAACGATATGCTCCGAATGAAATTCGCTTATGTGGCGGTTCATGTCCCATTTCACATAACTTGCGCCGGTTTCGTCTAACACCCTGCCGACAGAGGAGACAATATAATCGCGCACCGCAGGATTGCAAAGATCGAGGACAAGCTGATTGCGCCCAAGAGACGATTCTCTGCCGCTCTGGCGGACAGCGTACTCAGGATGCGCGCGAAAGAGGTTTGAGTCTTCGTTAACCATTTCAGGCTCAAACCAGATTCCGAACTCCATTCCCATTCTCCGCAGTTTCCGCGCGAAACGGGCAAGCCCGAACGGAAACTTCTTTTTATTGATCGCGTAATCGCCGAGTCCTGCCTTGTCGTTATCGCGTCCTTCAAACCAGCCGTCGTCAAGCACAAAAAGCTCCATACCGAGTTTTTTTGACATTCGCGCAAGTTTCATCAGTTTACCCTGATTAAAATTGAAGAAGCACGGCTCCCATGCATTGTAAAGAACCGGTCTCTCCTTTCCCTGCCATTGCCCGTAAACAACATGATTATTCACAAACGAATGAAAATTCCGGCTTAACCCGTTAAAGCCGTTTTCGCTGAAAGTAAAAACAGCTTCGGGAGTTTCAAAAGATTCTCCTTTTTTCAGCGTCCACTCAAAACAATGCGGACTTATTCCGATTCCGGCGCGGACAAGCTCGTGGCTGTTAAGTTCGGCAAAACCAAAATGGTTACCCGAATAAACAAGATTAAAACCGTAAACCCTGCCGCCGCTCTCCGATGTTCCGTTTTCGCATAACAGAAAACCTGGATTGTGTTTATTGCCGCTTGCTCCGCTTCGGCTCTCGTTAATAAAAATGCCGGGCATCAAAGGACGGTCGTGTCTGTGCGCTTCCCTCGCCCAGTCGCCGTCAAAAGTAATTAAGCTGAAATTCATGTTAGGCATGTCGAGCGACATGCTTAAAAGCCGCCGTATAACAAGACTCTGTTCATCGTTATTCGCAAGAACCGCGCGGCGCGTTATCACATTTTCTTTTTTAAAAACAGTGTATATCAATGTTAGAGAAACATCGCAGGTTTTATCGCGCAAATTTATTTCCAGAGATGCGCATTCATTTTGTCCGCCGTAAGCTGAAGGCAACTCCTTCATTGGAATAGCTCCGTCTTTTACGCTGTGGTTTTCGTAAACAAAGTCGGCGACAAATCCTTCGTCAGGCATTTTTATTTCAGCAGGAGAAAAACGATAATCGCCCTTGCCGATACCTGACCATTCAAGACACATTGTATCGAGGCAATATAAATTATCATCCCTGTCGTAAGCTACAGTTGTCGCGCCTGCCTGCGCCGTGCGTTTTGGAGCAAGCGCTTCAATATCTGATTCGACGGAAGCCAGTTTCGCGCCGTAATAAATATGTTCAAGATGTCCGTGTTTTGTCCTGCGAAAAATATATTCGGTATCATCAGTCTGCAGGCGGAAAATATTATCGTTAATGGTAATCATGGATGAATTATAGCATGAATTTCCAAAATGCGTTATAATGCCTGAATGACTCCATTAACGGAAATTGATATGGTTATCCGTCTTGCTCTTTCGTTCGCGGCTGGCAGCATTATCGGCATAGAAAGATCAAGCCGGCGGCAGGTTGCCGGACTTCGCACTCATATTTTAATTTCGCTGGGAGCGTCGTGCCTAATGATGCTTTCAATCTGGCTGCCTCAGCAGATTGGCGGCGGCGATCCCGGAAGAATCGCGGCGCAGGTTGTAGCGGGCATGGGCTTTCTTGGAGCAGGCGCCATCATCAAACTTGGAAATAATATCCGCGGACTTACAACCGCGGCTTCGCTGTGGGTAACTGCTGCAATCGGTTTGGCAATCGGGGCAGGAATGTTTATAGCGGCTTTAACAGTTGTCGTGCTCGCTTTAATTACACTGATATTTTTACACTTTGTAGAAAGAAAATTATTTCCCGAAGATAACTGGAAAAAAGAAAATCCTGATAAGGAAAATTGATGAGCGAAAAACATCTGACGGTAAGCGAACTTACAGAACAAATTCGCCTAAACCTTGAAGGATCATTTTCTGTCGTCTGCGTGGAAGGAGAAATTTCCAACTGCAGACCGGCAAGTTCGGGACATTTATATTTTAGTTTAAAAGATTCAGGCGCAAAGATCGACGCTGTTATGTTTAAAAACAAACTGCGCTCATTAACTTTCGAGCCGAAGGACGGAATGCTGCTGCGCGTCCGCGGAAGTCTTTCCGTGTACGCTCCGCGCGGAACATACTCCATCGTCTGCGAAGAAATGGAAATCGCCGGAGCAGGCGAAATACTCGCCATACTTGAAAAAAGAAAACAAAAACTCGCCGCGGAAGGTCTCTTTGACGCTGAACGGAAAAAAGCGCTGCCCCGCTTCCCGTCTGTTGTCGGCGTCGTAAGCTCTCCTACAGGAGCTGCGTTACGCGACATTTTAAACGTCCTGACAAGGCGGGCTTCCGGCATCAAAGTGATAATACTTCCCGCTCCCGTTCAGGGCGATGAAGCGGCATCGATAATCGCATCCCGCATAAGGCAGGCAAACAAATGGCAGCTTGCCGACGTTTTAATCGCAGGAAGGGGCGGCGGCTCTCTGGAAGATCTTTTGCCGTTCTCCGATGAGGAAGTTGTCCGCGCTGTCGCGGATTCGGAAATTCCTGTTGTAAGCGCGGTCGGACATGAAATTGACTGGGCTTTATGCGACTTTGCAGCCGATTTAAGAGCTCCGACTCCTTCGGCGGCGGCGGAACTTGTAAGCGAGAATTACAGCGCAATCCTCGATTCAATAAACAGAACAGCGAATGATTTTTCTGTTGTTATGCGCACAAAACTGGAGAGGACAAGGCTCCTTTTAAAACCTTTCGATATACAAGACCTGGAATACCGGTTCAGGGCGATTCTGCAGCCGCGCCTAATCCGCCTTGATGACGCAAAAGACGCATTAATCAAGTCAATTTCCGAAAAGTGCGCAAGCATGAGGAGCCGCATAAAACTTGCGTCGGCGGTTATGGAAGCGGGCAGCCCGTTAGCTGCAATGCAGAGAGGATTCTCGGTAGTAACGGATTCCAAAGGAAAAGTAATAAAAAACGCGGCTGGCGTAAAAGAAGGAGAACGCCTTTTCATAAGACCAATGAAAGGCGAAATCACCGCGATAATAGAGAAAATAAAAACACAAAAGACAGATTAAGGAGATTATATGGCGAAAAAATCAACGCCGACCGTGGCAGCGGTTAAAAGCGGGAATATGAAAAATTTTGAGGAGAGGCTTTCCAGGCTAGAAACGTTAGGTGAACAGATACGCAAGACTGACATTCCTCTTGATGAGGCGCTTAAGGCTTTTGAAGAGGGCATTCGTCTCGCGCGGACTCTGGAAACCGATCTTGAAAAAATTGAAAACCGCATCGAGGTTTTAATGAATTCCGCTGATGCGCCTGCAAGCGAGGCTCCTGATTTGGAGCTTTTTGATCCTAACGAATGATCCGAATAACAAAAAATCCGGAATAACCAATGAGAAATGAGATTAGGATTTTACCTCCCGAGGAAGCAAGGCGTATCGCGGCAGGAGAAGTTGTCGACAGACCTGCCGCGCTGGTGCGTGAATTTCTTGATAATGCAATCGACTCCGGCGCTTTGAATATCGAAGTCTCTATAGAAGAAGGCGGCCGTAAAAAGGCTGAAGTTTCCGACGACGGCAGCGGAATGAGCCGCGATGATTTGGCTGTCTGCTGCCTTACTCACGCAACAAGCAAGATACGATGTCTTGATGATCTTGACACTTCCCTGACGCTTGGTTTCAGGGGAGAGGCTCTTGCCGCGGCTTCGGCTGTTTCGCGCCTTGAAATCATCACAAGCATAAACGGAAGAGACGCGTTTTTTCTTGCAAACGGTAATTCCGCGGCGGTTGAACAGACACGCAGAACCAAGGGAACGACAGTAAGGGCGTTAAATCTTTTTGACAACATTCCGGCGCGAAAACGTTTTCTGAAACGAGAGGGAAGCGAAGGCGCTCTTTGCAGGCAGGCTTTTTTGGATAAAGCGCTTGCGTTTAACAATATTAATTTCCGTTATGTGCAAGACGGAAAATTAAAAGATTTTCTGCCTGCGGTTAAAACAAAAAAAGAGCGTTTTGCCGCCGCTTTATTAAAAACAGGAGAGGAAAATTTTCTGCACGAAATAAATGTTATAGGAGACGGATTTTCCGCGGCGGTTGTTATAGGCAGCCCGGAACTTTACAGGAGCGACAGACGGCAGTTATTTGTTTTTGCCAACGGCAGAAGAATAAATGATTACTCGCTGATTCAGGCGCTTGAGTACGGCTCTCAAGGCTGGTTTCCAAACGGCGTTCATCCGGTTGGAGCCGTTTTTGTCGATATCGATCCTTCTCTTGCGGATTTTAACATTCATCCCGCAAAACGCGAAGTGCGCTTCCGCGATCCCGGCGCGATTCATCATGTTGTTTCTGGAGGAGTAAAAGAATTTTTTCATAAGTTGTATTTGAGAGAATCCAAAAAAGACGCGGGCGAATTTGATAAAGAGCTTGTCTTTGAATCCAGGGAATGGAAAGCGGGAAATCGAGAAGCTGGAGCAAATTTTGAAAACAAAGCCGGACATCAATATGATCGCGTAACAAACAGCGGTCTTACAACTCGATCATCATTCCCTGCTCCACGCTCTCCGCTCCCAACTCCCTTATCCTCAATACGCGAAAAATTCAGCAGCATAAATTCCTCGCGCGAAAAACAATTTTCGGTAAACGAAGAAATTAAATACGTTGGAAGAATTTTTAATCTCTTCATTTTGATGGAATGCAACGAAAGACTCTACATAATAGATCAGCACGCGGCGCATGAGCGGATTCTTTTTAATAAATTTCTGGAAGAGGGAATTCCCAAACAGGAACTGCTTACTCCAATTCCGTTTTGTACAGAAAGCGATGAAGAAGACGCGTTTTTATCGGAAAAACGCGAAGAACTGTCCCGCCTTGGAATTGATATCGAAAAAGATGAAGGCTGCAGCTGGCGCATTGACGCGCTGCCTGCGGATTGGCGGATGGGCGATACTGCAACAGTAAAAGAAATTCTGGAACTGCGGACAGCAGGCGAAAATATTGCGCAGAGGTGGGCTGCGACTCTCTGCTGCCGCGCGGCTATCAAGGACGGCGATTACCCTGATGACGAAACAGCTTTAACGCTTGGAAAACAGGCTCTAAATCTTCCCGACCCGCGCTGCCCTCACGGCAGACCAATCTGGACAGAGATAAGCCGCGAAGCATTATACAAAGCGGTAAGAAGAACGGAATAAAATATTTTAAAACAACAGCGCTGTCCAAAATCTTCTTTTAACAACTTTTATTTTAAATGTCACATAACTTACAGCATCACAATATGCTGCGCCATGAGTTTCGCCAGCGTAAAACGCGATTCCAATTCATCCGGGCTGGTATTAAAAAAAGTCTGAAGCATTGCGGAAAACGATTCGGGCAGAACCGGCAGTTCGCAAACTTGTTTGAAATACGCGCGGTGAGACGGCTCAAAACGTTTGTTGATGCAAAAAAGCGTAAGGCACGCTGTTTTAAGAAAACCGGCTGACGCGATAAGATAATGAAATTTATCTCCCTGAAAACATGCGGCTCCAAGATCGGAAAGAAAATGTTCCATCTTTGACTGCACTGCATTGCGCATTTCTGTCCAGAATCGATCTCCTGTATTTTCAAGTTTTTTACGGACATCGTGTATCCAGCTGGAGCGCGAATAAACTACTTCGCAGTTTGCAAGCCGGTAAAAGCCGTAAGTTCCGGAATCTTTTATAAACCACAAAGACTCATGATTGGAGCAGGCGATATGAACAAGCTCGTTTATTTTTTGGGTTTTTTTAAATTCCAGGCGCACCGGAATATCACCTATAAGGAAGCGGTCTTTTTCGCCTTGACCTGAACTTTCAAAAGCGGCGACATCATCGCCGAGAAGACGGCAGCGTTCATCAGGACCGGGAATGGAAGAAGAACAAAAAACATCAAGAATGAGAGCAAAATAAGGATCCAGCGTATCCTGCAAAGCCGCTTCATTCAAGGTTATACATTCAACGCCTGTCCATGACGAAAGAATTTCTGTAAATCGCTCTACCAATATTTTCGTTTTATATTTCATTACAATTCCCTCTAATATTAGTGTATCATGATATAGAAAATATGAGAACCAAGAAAAATGAGACCCAGACCTTTCTTGTCCTTGTGCCGCATAGAGACGCAAGAATTGAATTGCAAAAACAAAGCGAATCGCTTTTTAAAAACGGTCTTGTAAATGTATATCCTTTTCCGCATGCCGCTCCGTTAGCGTCTTTATCAAAGCCTTTTAACGCTGATGAGCTAAAACATTTTGCCCGTGTCCTGAGAGAAACTGCAGGAAAAGAAAAATTCCGCGCTGTTGAAACATCGTTTATATCAATCTCTTTAAATAATGAAAACATGACTCTTTTCGGTCATAATATTAACATTGATATATCTCTTAACCTCTTTGCCGGCAGCTCTGAAAAAATCAATAACCTCTTTACCTCTGCCGTAATCGGTTCTTTCATGTTTCCGGATACCGTACGGCAAATTCAAGATGATCCGCGGCAAAAAAAATATCCTTCCATGTTAGTTCCCGTTAAATTCCGCGCAGCGGCAGCAGCCAACATGTTCTGGAAAGCTGTCAGGATAAATGATGAAATCTGCTACAAATGGAAGATTGGAAAACTTTTTTGGCTGCCTCGGACAATTAACACTTTACATAAATAAAAAATATGCAATAATTATATTATGAAGGGCAAAAAGCGCCATGAGTTTTTCTATATAATGGGATGGCATCTTTTACATCGTTTATTGGCGCGGAAGTTTAATTTTGATTACGACAACATTAAAGTTGAATATTCGCCGTACATAGTAGTTGCAAATCATTTAACAAATTGGGATCCGCTTCTTGCCGGATTAAGTTTTAGAAAGCCAATGTATTATGTCGCTTCCGATCATATCCTGCGAAAAGGGTTTATAAGCAAACTGCTTAAATTCGCCGTCTCTCCCATTGCCCGCGTAAAAACTGCGCAGGAGACTCAAACTGTTATATCAATATTCAGGCGGTTAAAAGAAAACTGCAATATCTGCATCTTTGCGGAAGGAGCGACATCGTTCGACGGCGAAACAGGAGAAATGCAGCCTTCCATCGGAAAATTAATAAAAAGATCGGGCGTAGCGCTTGTTACATACAGGTTTAAAGGATCTTATCTTACCTTTCCAAGATGGGCGCGCTTTCCCCACAGGGGAAAAATGCAGGGGCGTCTTGTGCAAATTTACAGCCCTGAAAAAATCGCATCCATGTCGGAAGAAGAAATATACATCGCGGTAAAAAATGACATTTATATAAATGCCTACGACGAACAGGAAAAAAATCCAATTGCGTTTAAAGGAAAAAAAACGGCTGAATGTCTGGAAACGGTTCTTTACTGCTGTCCAAAATGCAGGTTATTCGGAACATTAAAAAGCCGCGGTGATATTCTTTCATGCACATGCGGTTTTAAAGTACGTTATAATGAATACTGTTATTTTGAAATACCGGAAAGCGGCGAAAGACCTCCTTTTAAAACAATTTTTGACTGGGTAAAATGGGAAAGAAACGAAATTAAAAACCTTGCGCAAAGAGAAACAGAAAGCGATATTCCCGTAACAGAAGATGATGATCAGGAGTTATACGAAATTATTAGAGCAAGCAAAAGCGCGTTAGTTGCAAAAGGAAAACTTTGCATGTACAGGGACAGATTATCTGTTATCGCGGAATCCGGAGAAAAATACGAGTTTGCGCTTGACAAAATAATTGACATGTCTGTTATTACCATGAAGACAATTGTATTCGCCGTAGAACACAAAATTTTCGAGATTCACAGCAAACGGCCAAGAAGCGCGTTAAAATATACTGATATGCATAAAATTTTCAGCACAAAAAAATAAAGGAGTAATCGCCGCGCTTCGCTGCGGCGTTCGATTAATATCGCCGCTCTCGCGGCTTAATAAGGAGTTATCGCCGCGCTTCGCTGCGGCGTTCGATTAATATCGCCGCTCTCGCGGCTTATAAGGAGTAATCGCCGCGCTTCGCTGCGGCGTTCGATTAATATCGCCGCTCTCGCGGCTTATAAGGAGTTATTGATGGATTTTACTATGGACAACATTAGTTTATGGAATTTTATGCTTCAAATGGGAATTATAGCCTCCATTTTGATTTTGGCAAACATTATCAGGCGGAGAATTCCATTTATCAGAAAAATGCTGATGCCGACCGCTGTTATCGCGGGTTTTCTGGCTCTTGGTTTGCGCCTAACAGGCGTTATAAGGCTTGATACTTCCCTTATGGAGATGGTAACATATCACACAATCGCCATAGGATTTATCGCGCTGTCCCTGATAATTCCAAAGAAAGAAAAAAATTATTCTAAACTTGTAACAGGCTCAAAAAGCGGCGCGCTTATTGTCGGCGGATATATGCTGCAGGGCACGCTTGGGCTTTTAGTTTCGCTCGGTCTTGCGTACACTATACGCCCTGATATGTTTAAAGCGGCTGGAATTCTTCTTGCTCTGGGTTTCGGACAAGGTCCCGGGCAGGCGAACAATGTCGGATTAACTTACGAAGCGCTTGGGTTTACAGGCGGTCAGTCATTCGGACTTAGCATAGCGGCGATGGGTTTTTTAGTAGCCTGCACCGTCGGCGTTATTTATCTTAACTTCCTAAGACGCAAAGGCGTGTTTAAAAAATCGAAAGACGGAGAAATTACCCATGAAAATTTTACCGTTGAGGATTTCCAGAACGAAAATGAAATCCCTGTTTCCGAATCCATTGATAAATTTTCACTGCAGATCGCGTTTGTATTAATGGTTTACCTGGCGACATGGCTTCTTGCATCAGGACTTACCGTAATGTTACGCGCAACAGAAAGCGAATTTGCGATGAGTTTAATTCCAATAATCTGGGGCTTTAATTTTATCTTTGGAGCTCTTCTTGCCGTTGCGCTGCGCGGTATCATCAGGATGGGACGAAATTTAGGCTGGGTAAACCGGCAGTATCAGAACAATTATCTGCTCTCGCGGATTTCTGGTTTCGCCTTCGATTTAATGATTGTCTGCGGCATCTGCACAATCAACTTTGAAAAACTTGCAGGACTCTGGCTTCCTTTCATCCTCATGTGTGTACTCGGCACATTCGGCACATTGTTTTATCACAAGATTATGTGCAAGATTCTGTATCCCGATTATTATTACGAAGCGTTTATGTCGATGTTCGGAATGCAGACAGGCGTAATAAGCTCGGGTATTCTGCTCCTTCGCGAAATAGATCCAAAATTTGAAACACCGGCTGCGACCAACCTTGTTTTGGGAAGCTCTTTTGCGATTGGATTCGGAGTTCCTGTTTTAATACTGATAGGAATGGCGCCGAGATCGGACATATTTGTTTTTATAACTCTAGGATGCTGTATCGTGTATTTCTTTATGCTGCTGGCTTACATGCTGCTGCTAAAACAGAGAAAACCAAAGTTAAAAGAATAAAATTAACACAAATTCTTTTAAGTAAATAGTTTAACAAGCCCTGTTGACAGCCAGGGCAGATATGTTACCAACAGCACCACAACAATCCTTACCAAAAGGAACGGCGCGACATATCTGCATATCTCCACAAAAGGTTTTCCAAACCGGTAGCTTGCCAAAAACAAATTGATACCGACAGGAGGCGTAAGGAAACCGGCTTCCAGATTGATGATAAAAATAATGCCGAGATGCAATGGATCAATTCCGTAAGCAACACCAAGAGGAACAACAAGCGGGAGTAAAACCAAAATAGCCGAAAAAATATCCAGTACGCATCCGAGCAGCAAGAGGACAAGATTTAAAAGTAAAAGGAAAATAACTTTCGAGCTTATCGCGCTCTGCATCCATAAGGCAAAATTCTCAGGAACATTTGTATCAAGAAGAGCGTACGAAAGCCCTTTTGCCATGGCGATTATCGCGATTATTCCTCCGATAATCGGAGCTGCCTTGAAAAAAACCTGCGGAATGTTTTTAAAAGGAATATCTTTTTTAACGAAAACTTCCACGATTATTACATAAATAACCGATACAGCACTTACTTCGATAAGAGTAAGAAAACCGGAGAAATATCCGATTATCAGTATAAAAGGCAGAAGAATTTCAAACACAGAATCTTTTAAAGACCGCACTGCTTCTTTAGACTCGAATTTTTCAGGAACAAATTTTACCTTTCTGGATAAAACAAAACTTGTAAATATCATTGCAAGTACAAGCAGGATTCCAGGTATTAACGCGCCAATAAAATAGTGAATAATATTATAGTTACTGGGTATTTCCATGTAATAAAGAATCGTAACGCTCGAAGAAGCGACAAGTATTACAGGAAGGCTCGGCGGAAAGAGCAGACCGATACCTCCTACTGATGTCAGCATACCGACGGAAAAACGCTCGGAATATTTATTCTGACTGAGGATTGTATAAAGTATTCCTCCAAGCGCGAGAATGGTAACGCCGGAAGCTCCGGTAAACGAAGAGAAAAACGCGCAGATAACAACAGCGGCGATAATTATTCCGCCGGGCATCCAGCCGAAAAATATTTTAAAAGCGCGGACAAGCCTCTCGCCTGCCTTGCTTTCCGAAAGAAAAAATCCCGTCAATGTAAACAATGGAATCGCGATAATATCCGTTTCGTTTAACGCTTTATAGATCAAATCGGAAATTACCTCGGGCTCATGTCCTTCCGGAACTGCCGCCATAAGCATGATCATGACAATGCCGCCGATAACCGAGAAGATAGGCGTACCGGCAAGCCCTGCGGTGATTAGGAAAATAATAACGGGAATTTTTATAACTCTCGCAAAAATGTATAAATTATCCATCCATGTAAAAAACGGCTCCGGCGTATTCATTACATCAACACCCCAGATAATTTTACACAAGGCAGGAAGAGCCGCAAAACAGCCTAAAACAACAACAATTACCGCCGATATTTTTTCGCGCAAACCCGGAAGTTTTATTATTAAACGGACAGCTATCACGCCATAACCGAGCGGCATTGCCGCAATAAAAACCTTATTGGGGATAAAACCGATTAATCTGCCGGATAAATGAGTTACAAAACAAACACAATTCCAGAAAAGAACAGTCAGTATAAATACGGAAATTAATGTGCAGATAACAAAAAGCGTTTTCTTTACCTTCTCGCTTTTTATAAACTGCACGGCAGAAATGGAAATGTGTTCGCCCGATTTTGAAGTGTACATTGCCGCGAAAAAACAAGTAACAAGAAATATATGCGTAACAATCAAGGTAAAATCCGGAATTGTCAGATTAAATTGGCGTAACAGTAATTCAATCATCGGCAGCATTGCAAGCAAGGCAAGCGCGCTGAAACAAATAATATTTTCTATTCTGACAAGATTCCGGTTAACTGCGTTATTGGCGGAAAAAAGAAATGTCTTTATGCCCATCAATTTTTGTTACCTTCTGGTTCTTTCCAAAATATCGCTGATGCGGTTATATAAATCGCGATCAAAGAGCGGTCCGATAAGAGAAGGCAGCGCTTTCTGTATATCCGACTGCCACAAATCCTTTTGTTCCTGACTAGGCTTGTTGGCATTTAGACCGTCTTTTCCCATGGCAGACAGGGCATTTGCCTCAGTTCTCGCCATTGATACATCAAAGTCTCTTGCCATCGCCTTGGTTGTTGTTAAGATATCCTGCTGCTGGGCATGGTTTAATTTATTCCATGTTACACGATTCATAACAAGAGCGCCCATTATCGGAGCAATGGGAAGATCAAGCATATGATTTGTATTTCTGTGAACCTGCATAGGAGCGATAGCCGCTGGAACCATATAAATGGCGTTAATCATATTGCTGGCAAGCCTTGTTCCGATATTGACAATATCAGTTTCTACAACGGAATACCCCATGGTTCTGAACACTGTATTCATATCGCGCAGCTCAGGACTTGTTCCAAGTTTCTGCTTGCGAAGATCTTCCGGCACCAAAATTCTTTCTTTCGAAAAAACATACACCCAGCCGCCTTTTGACCATGCAAGAACAATATAATCATTTTTAACCCTGCTTTCCAGAACAGGCTGTACATTTTGAATAACTAAATCAAGCTCTTTATTATCCCTTATCATGAAGGGAACGCTTAAAGTCATGACCGCAGGGCAGATTTCAGATATTCCGGCAGATGTCAAAAGAATTACCTGAACCGTATTGCTGTTAAGTTTGCGGAGCATATCAGCTTCAGTGCCTTCCCTTCCGTCGTGATTAACAACCGCGCGCACCTGATTATCGGTTAGACGCCCCCAGTCCGCAACAAGACGATCCAGCGCTCTTCCCCAATCAGAATTACGGGGCAAGGATGAGGCAAGCCTGATATTAACAGCTTCCTCACGGGCGCCGCCGCGCTGAGCATAAACTGAATTAAAGGTAAAAAAAAGCAAAAAAATCACAAAAGCTGAAACAAACCAATTTCTTTTCATAAAATACTCCTAAATTTCTGTAGTTTTAATTATATCAATAATCGTCCGGGATTGGAAGAAATGAAAAATGTATCCAGGCATTGTCAAGAAGCCAGCGCGCCTTTCTCTGGGCGATAATATTCACAAGCCGCGTTGACACATCGTCATCTGGATTAACCGCAAGAGCCTTGTTAAGATAATCAACATAACCGTCATAATCCTGAGCGGGAACAAAAACCGACTGGGCATAAGAAACATACGCGCCTGCCGACTGTCCTTTTGTTTTTTCCATCGTCTTATTAAAATGGTATTCCGCGCGTTTAATATCGCCGCCCATCACTTCCGGAAGCGCAGCGTAAAAAATAATGAAAAACTCATCTAAAGCGGCGCCGTTATAATTGGGATCAAGCTCATACGCTCTCTGAATCATTGCTTTCCATTGAGGTATGCACCTGCTCAAATTAAAATCGAGCAGATCGATGGAATATGCCGACATGCCGCCGGCTACAGCCCAATATATCGTGCCGACATCGGCTTTTTTAAACCTGGATAAATATTTTTTTAGCGTTTCTTCATTTCCCGCCGCTTTCCTGAAACCGGAATACTTTTTATCCAGAGCGTCATAGAGAATTTCATACCCCCGCAAGTATAACGCCTTGGCGCGCAATAAGCCGTTTTCCCGCGCCTGCCAGTCGGAGTACGGAAGCATTTCCGCCGGTCCCTGGACAAACGCGTTTGCATACATAATAAACAGGGAGCCTGTCATTAACATCAGCCCCTGATGATTGGGATTTTGAGAAAGCAGGGTTTCGTAAATTTTTATCGCAAAAGGAATGGCGTCTCCAACCAATTCGGGGTCAGAATCTCCTGTAAAGACATCAGAACTGGCTTCCCCTGTCAGAGCGTCAGAAATCATATTCGTCGCTAATTTATTAATAAAGCATGACGGGAAGCAAAAACAGAAAACAATCAAAACAAATGCCGAAAAATTACGAGTTCTCATAACAATTAATTATAACACAAAAATATGAAAAAAAAAGTCAGGGAAGTTTAAAAAATGGGGAATTAGTGATATTTTAATAGATATAACGAACATTTAACAGGAGAAAAAGATGAAAAATTTGATGATTTTAGGAGCGCTTTTCGGCGCTATTACGGCAGCCGGATACAGTGATAACAGCGGGATTTTCTCTTTTAAAGCCGGGCAGTTTGAAATATTCATACTGGTTGAATCAGAAAGAGACGGAAACGCTGGAATCCTGACCGGAGCCGACAGCGCTGTATTAAGTAAATATATTCCGGCGCAGGGCTTTAAACATTCCGCCAACGCGATCCTTGTTAAAACGTCCGGACAGAATATTTTAATAGATTCAGGAACCGGAGCCGGCGGAATTATTATCGAAAAAATCAAAAGACTTGGCGTAGAACCCGAAAAAATAAATACAATACTAATAACACATTTACACGGAGATCATTTTGGAAGCCTTCAGAGAGACGGAAAAGCCGTTTTCCCGAACGCGAAAGTTTATATTTCCAAAAAAGAACTGGATTATTTTACGGTTACAAATCCGAATCAAGGAGCCGTTAACGCGCTTGCGCCCTACAAGTCTCAGATTGTTACCTTTGAAGGCGGCGATTTGTTAAATGACAGTAAACCTGAAATACTTCCCGGAATAAAACCGATAGCTGCATACGGACATACGCCGGGACACACAATTTATTTATTGGAAAGCGGCAGAGCGAAAGTGCTTGTCATCGGCGACTTGCTGCATGTAGGTCTTGTTCAATTTCACCTTCCGCAGATAAGCGTTACATACGATATGGACGGCGCAGAAGCGGCGAAAATCCGCCAGCAGGTTTTGTATTATGCCGCGGTAAATAATATCCCGATAGCGGGAATGCATATTGTGTATCCCGGAATGGGAATGTTACAAGCGTACAACAACGGACAAAGCTTTAATTATACCCCGATGGAATGATACTAATCGCCTATTACAGCGCGGATATCTTTCTTGATCGCGTCTAACTTTCTGGCGGCTTCGGCTTTGGCTGGCGCGAGTCCTTCACCAGCATCCGCGCGGCAGGTGGCGTAGAACTTTATTTTTGGTTCAGTGCCGCTTGGACGCGCGCTTACTATGGTGCCGTCTTTAAGGAAGAACTGCAGAACATCGCTTGGAGGAAGTCCGTCAAGAGGGGAACCTTCGCCTGTTGGGCTCGGTTGAGGTTCCGCGCCGTTTTTAAGGTCGCGCACTCTTGTTACTTCAATGCCGCCCAAAGTCTTCGGCGGATTTTTGCGGTATTCTTCCATGATGCCGTTCATGATCGCAGGTCCTTCCGGTCCTTTAAAATACTTGGAAATTGCCAATTCCTGCCAGTAACCGCAGATTGCGTACAGTTCATCGAGACGATCAAGAAGACTTTTTCCCTTGCTTCGCCAGTAAAGCGTCATTTCTGAAGTGAGAGCCGCCGCGGAAACTCCGTCCTTGTCACGGACTTCGGTTTCCACAAGATAGCCGTAACTTTCTTCTGTGCCAAAGACATAATCTTTCGCTGTGCCGCCTTTCGTTTGTTCCCAGTTGCGCATAACGTCCGCTATCCATTTAAAACCTGTAAGGCACTCAATGCAGTCAACGCCGTAATGCGCGGCAACTTCTTTCTGCATTCCTGTTGTAACGATTGTGTTTACCATCGCGGGATTTTTCGGCATCTTTCCAAATTCTTTAAGCGAGAGGAAAATATAATCGCCCAGCAGAACTCCCATCTGGTTTCCTGTTACAAGTACGAAATTGCCGGATTTATCCGGTACAGCTACGCCGAAACGGTCGGCGTCAGGATCTGTCGCCATTACTACATCGGCTTTTTCTTTAATACCCAGTTTTATCGCCATATCAAGAGCGGCGGCTTCTTCTGGATTGGGAAAGGCAACCGTTGGAAAATTTCCGTCGCCTTCGCGCTGCTCCGGCACAGTGATCACTTTTAAACCTAAATCGCCTAAAACTTTTTCTACATGCAGCGCGCCTGTTCCGTGAAGAGGCGTATAAACAATTTTTACTTCGCCCGCTTTTTCCTTGATTAACTGCGGTCTGAAAAGGCGCGATTTT
>Ga0209755_10000053_pt1 | contig 196119 bp, 201 predicted proteins | sample TergutCo191P1_FD_187301 | JGI IMG/M metagenome (GOLD analysis project Ga0209755, IMG submission 187301) | Cornitermes sp. P1 segment gut microbial communities from Petit-Saut dam, French Guiana - Co191P1 (SPAdes) (version 2) | ecosystem: Host-associated > Arthropoda: Insects > Digestive... | reverse complement strand
GGCTACGTTTCTCTCATCGCTCCGCTTTCAAATCTGCTCACTATTTTTGCTGTATCATTAGCTTTTCCATTAGGACTTATTTCTGCTTTGCTTGCGTTTTTGTTTTATCCTTTGGGCGAAGTCGCGGCATTTCCCGTTGCACTTGCCTCCCGATATATTATCACTATCGCACGCACACTCTCCAATATACCCTATGCCATAATTTATTCCAGCAACTCCCTGTTGATGTTTTGGCTGGCGTATATTTATATTCTCTTTATATCTATGCCACTTCTAAAGGCGCGTCTGCGTCAATATATTTATCCGGTATGTCTTGCCGCAGCAATGCTTTTTATTGTGATATTGCTATCACCGCTCATTTCCGAAAGCGAAAGCAAAACCATGACCGTACTCGACGTCGGACAGGGGTTGGGAATTGTTTTTACATCAGGTGAGCATACCGCTGTTGTTGACTGCGGCAGCATAAGCGGACAGAACGCCGGAGCAATTACACACGAATATCTCGTAAGCAAAGGTCGCACCGTAGTTGACTTGCTTATTTTAACACATTTTCATGCCGACCACATCAATGGCGTGGAGTTTTTACTGAGCAGGATAAATGTAAAAGCGCTTGCAATTCCCGATCCGGAGGGGTCATTTGTTGCTGAGGATATAATCGAACTTGCAAGAAGACGAGGAGCTGATATAATATATGTCACACAAACCCTTTTTGTCTCTCTGGGTGAAATGAGCTTTGTTCTCTATCCTCCGGTTGGGTTTGGCGATGAAAATGAGCGCGGCGTCACAATTCTGTCTCAGGGTGACTTTCTTTCACTGACGACCGGAGATATGAATTCCAGTAGCGAGAGGGCTCTTCTGCGGTTTGCGGAAATTCCGGATATTGATGTTCTCATCGTCGGTCATCACGGCTCAAGACATTCTACTTCCGAAGAACTGCTAGAAGCCGTATCTCCGGAAATCGCGATTATATCTGTCGGGCGTAATAGCTTCGGTCACCCGTCAAAAGAGACGATTGAGAGACTTGAGCAATACGGTGTAACAGTATACCGTACAGATTTGATGGGACATGTCAGAATTGGTTAGACTGGTTTAAGTGGAGGTTTTATGGCTCTCAAGAATGCAAATGATGGTTTCAGGAGTTTTTCTGATTCAATTAAAGCCAATAAGATAGATTGTCTATATATTTTTCACGGCGATGAGCGCTATCTCCTTGAGCGCAGTATCGATGATTTGCGGCGCAAACTGTGCCCCAATGGGCTCAGCAGCTTCAATTACAAGAGATATGAAGGTAAAAGCCTAAGTCTCAATACCCTGGAAGAGGCAATAGATACTTTACCCTCCTCTGCTGAGAGGACATTTATTGAAATACATGATTTTGATATCTTTAAATCAGACGACAAGTCAAGACTCATTGAGATTTTCTCTGATTTGCCTGATTATGTCTGCATTTTGTTTGTTTACAATGTCACTTTGTTTAAACCTGATCGCAGAGTAAAGATTAATACGGAGCTGTTAAAGCACGCACAGGTGGTTGAATTCTCCGTGCAAGACGCTGCCAGGCTGGTCAAATGGATCAAACGCCATTTTGAAGATGCGGACAGGAAGATTTCCGACACTGATGCAGAGTACTTGGCTTTTATCACAGGAGGCTATATGTCAGCGCTCTATAGCGAAATTAGTAAAATCGCTGCATTTGCAAGTAATGAACTTGTCACGCGCAATGATATTGACGCCGTCGTTATACCAGCTCTAGATGCTGTTGCATATAAACTCACAGACGCTCTGGTGCGTTGTGACTACGCAAACGCGATGTGCTTATTGGACGAACTGTTTCAGATGAAAGAAGCTCCACATAAACTTCTTTTTAGTATATCGCTAAAGATGCGTCAATTGCTGACAGCAAGAGTTTGCATTGAAAGCAACGCAGGAAAGAAGGCACTTGTTGATATTTGCGGTATAAGGCATGATTTTCAGGCGAGGGCGCTTCTTGACTCCGCCGCAAAAATCTCTTTATCAGGCTGTGCTCACGCTGTAACCCGATGTGCCATAACCGCATATGAGTTAAATAGCTCTTCGGATCCACAGTCATCTCTGACTGAGCTGATCACCTATTTATCAAGAGGAGTTTAAGCGATGATGCGGGTTAAAGAAGTAATTATTGTGGAAGGAAAATATGATAAAAACACCGTCTCACAGGCGGTCGACGCCGCAGTAATCGAGATATCCGGCTTTCAAATTTTCTCAAACAAAGAAAAACTGTCGCTTTTACGCTCACTAGCCGAAAAACGCGGGCTTATCATACTCACTGACAGCGATAAATCAGGATTTTTTATTCGAGGGAGACTGCGGGGTATACTGAGTGGTAAAAATGTCAAGCATGCATATATTCCTGATGTCTTTGGACGTGAGCGGCGTAAGTCCGCCCCATCTAAAGAAGGCAAGCTCGGCGTCGAGGGTATGAGTTGCGATGTAATTATCTCTGCGCTGCAACGTGCGGGCGCGTGTTTTGAAGACAATCAGTATGCTACGCGCAATGCAGAGGATAAAATAAGTAAGACCGACCTTTATCAGCTTGGTTTGTCTGGTGGAGTCGGCAGCGCCGAAAAACGCAGAGCGCTGCTAAAAAAGCTTAGCCTCCCGGAAAGGCTTTCTTCTAATGGGTTGCTTGACGTTCTCAATATTCTATACACGCGCGATGAATTCATTCGCCTGTTATAGAAAAAATCATACTACAGATTTTCATGTACAAAATATAGTATTTTATGATACAATCTACAAAAGTGTAGACCAGATGCGCTGCACCAAAAATCGGGGGGTTTTAAAATGAAATGTCCATTTTGTGGTTATGGCGAAAGTAAGGTAGTCGATTCACGCCCGGCAGAAGAGGGCGCTACAATAAGGCGGCGGCGTGAATGTCTTAAATGCCAAAAACGATTTACAACCTATGAAATAATGGAACAACTGCCTCTTATTGTTGTAAAAAAAGATGGTAGCAGACAGTCATTTGATAAGCAAAAGCTAATAAACGGCATGCTTCGTGCCTGTGAAAAGCGACCGGTGGCACTTTCAAGTATTAATGACGTTGCGGACGAGATCGAACAGGAACTGCAAAACTCATTAGAGCGGGAAATTATGTCTTCCGAGGTCGGCGAAGTTGTCATGCGCGGACTAAAATCACTGGATGAAGTTGCCTATGTGCGATTTGCTTCTGTCTATCGTCAGTTTCGTGATATCAATACTTTTATGGACGAGCTCAACAAGCTCCTCCAAGAAGAGCGGAGCTAAACTACCGCCTATCGCAGTCATAGATATTATAAATTTATAGTTTTTCAAGGGAGTTTTTATTATTATGGGCTTACAAGAGGAATGCGGAGTCTTTGCGATTTACGACTCTGCCGGAGATTGTGCCAGAAGCACGTACTATGGACTTTATGCGCTCCAGCACCGCGGACAGGAGGATTGCGGAATCGCTACAATCAATGAACTGGAGCTTTCATGTCATAAGGGACCGGGGCTTGTTGGAGACAGATTTTCCGAAAAAATCCTTAATGAGTTAAATGGAATAATGGCAATAGGTCATGTACGATACGGCGGAAACGGCAGCGGTCTGTATTTAGAAAATGCGCAGCCACTGACCCTCACATATATTAAGGGTTCGCTTGCCGTTGCGCATAACGGAAAACTCGTAAACAGCGCTCAACTCAAGCGCGAGTATGAGTATAGAGGCGCGGTTTTTCATTCCACCACCGATTCTGAAGTCATCGCTTACATAATTGCGCAAGCTCGTCTTCACAGCGGCAGTGTGCAAGCTGCGGTAAGTCAGGCAGTAACGCGTTTAAAAGGAGCCTTTTCCTTAGTGGTTATGTCCTCACAAAAGCTCATAGCCGCCCGCGACCCACGGGGATTTCGTCCTATGTGCATAGGAAAAAAGGGCTCCGCCATTATTTTTGCATCCGAATCTTGTGCGCTCGATGCTATCGAAGCGACATTTGTCCGCGATGTGCTGCCCGGCGAAGTTGTTTGGGTCGAAAACGGCGAGCTGTTCAGTAACCGCGAAAACTGTACCGGCTCATCTAATCTTTGCATATTCGAGCACCTCTACTTTGCCCGCCCGGATAGTGTTGTTGATGGTCAGTCTGTTTATAATGCACGGATTAACGCCGGCAGATGTCTCGCACGAGAGCATCCTATCGACGCCGATGTAGTAATCGGGGTTCCGGACTCCGGAATGGCAGCCGCAAAAGGTTACTCGCTCGAATCCGGAATTCCCATTGACGATGGTTTTGTAAAAAACCGCTATATAGGACGTACATTTATCAAGCCGACACAGGCAACCAGAGAGGAAGAGGTAAAAATAAAACTAAACCCCCTGCGAGCCACTGTTGAGGGCAAGCGTGTTGTAATGGTTGATGACACAATAGTTCGGGGTACTACTGTAGTGCAAATCCCCAGACTACTGCGCGACGTAGGCGCAAAGGAGGTTCACGTCCTTATTTCCGCACCAAAATACATCAGCCCATGTACATACGGAACTGACATAACAATAAAGAAAGACCTATTTGCCCATAACTATTCCGTGGAAGAAATGCGAGTAAAAATAGGCGCCGACAGTCTTGGCTTTTTAAGTATCGACAGCCTATCCTATATTGCACCTGATTCGACATGCGGGTTTTGCAATGCCTGTTTTACCGAAAACTATCCGGTATTGTAATAAGCGTCTCAAACAAGCAAGTCCAACCGCCCCGGCAGGTCTTTTTCCTACGGTCTAGTCGACGTCGTCAACTATACTCTCAGGCGGGATATCCAGTACATTAGGATTGCGCAAAATGCTCTTATACAGCTTAAATGCCTGAGAAAACATAAATCCATCGCTGCAACGCTCGTCCATCACAAGCTTATAGTCAATATATTTTCTCTCTGCAACTGTTCCGTCCAATCGAAGCTCCCTTGCCTTTCTCTTTGCCCCGAATGCGATAAATGCAGTCATATTCCCGAAATTATATAAATGATGATACAGCGATGGCAAACCGATAGAACCTAGATCGGTAATGACCAGTGTTCCGTGGAACGGGCTTGCGCGCATAATCATCTTTGGCATAATTCCAAAATAATCCATAACCTCAAGAGCGAAAACAAAGAACTTTAAAATACCTCTTGGAAGCTTTATAAGAGTTCTGGCGAGCTTGTCGGCTTCTGTGTTCTCATTCTCGCTTTTCACTTTACTTATTTCTTCATTTAGCTTGCGATAGACGTCGAAAATAGTATCACTGAGCTCAAATGTGACCTTTATTGAGGTTTCAGACGCTGCCGCGCGCATCTCTTTTTTTATAGTCATTACAAACTCTACATGCTCACGAGAATAGATTCTTTGTCCTGAAACAAATCTTTTTAACGCCGGGTATTGCGATGCTGTCCTGATATATGTCGCAACGAAAACATGCAGCATCCCCATTCCGGGATATCCATGTATTCTCTTGTCTCGCAAGTATCTCTCTGTTTCCGTGATTTCGACAGAGTCTGAAAAATAGTTGCTTGCGTCATTTCTTTTCTTCATTATAAACGGAATCATTGCGCAATAGGGGTCTAATGTGCGCAGCCGCCTCCCATCGCTTCTGTCTCCAAATCTTCTTTTTCTTTTTACTCCCATAGTCTCCACCTTTCCGTTCAAGTGCCATTGTACAACAACAAAGCACGGTTTTCAAGAATTTTCATCATTGACATTTCTTGCATATTTTATTATTATAATTTTTGATATAAAGGGGTTGGTATTGTGTCGGTTGACATGTTAAGAATTGTTTGTGCTGTCGAAGAAGAGGCGCGGCAGTCCATTGAAAATGAAAAAGAAATAGCTAAAGAAACTATAAAACTGGCACATATTGCCGGAGAAAAACAAATCGAGTCGACAGTTGAGATGGCAAAGTCAGAAGTAGATCATCTCTTGCGCGCATCACACCAGAAAGCAACGGCTGATGCAAAGGAGCTTGCATCATCTAATGCAAACAAACTGGCTACAAAAAGAGCACGGGCAGAAAAACGCCTGGATTCTGCTGCCGAGTTTATTCTTGAAAGGATTGTGATGAGCAGGTGAAGCGATCAAAAATGAAAAAGCTCAGTTTAATTGTCATTTACGAGCAAGCGGATAGTTTGCTGCGCAGATTAATTTCTTTCGGTTATGCGGAAATATGCGAGCCTGATGATTTTTCCTCAGACCCTGAGCTCTCGAAGCTTGTGTCGCGCGAGACCTTTAATCTTGATGACTATAATGCCAACAAGGACAGTATTAATGTTCTTAAAACACAGCATACTATGATGCTTACAGGTTGGCTGCCTATTTTCTGTGAGGAAGAGTTTGCTTCACTCGCTAAGGACCATCTCTGTGCGTGGACTCTTGAGGAGCTTTCTGAGGATGAGCGGGAGGTCGCCCCGGTTTTGTTAAGGCACCCTTGGTTCTTTGGCAAATATCGATTAGCAGGACGCAGAGAGTTTTCACCTCTTAAAGCCGGCAATCACAGCACCAAAGAAAATAATGATGAAAGCGAGGCGGATCTATGAACGGATTGGAAACGCTCGTTGAATTTATAAGAGCCGACACTAAAAAAGTCTGTCAGGAAATCTTCAATAACACTTCAGAAGAGCTGAGCAAGTTAAAATCAGATTATTCTCAGGATGAGCAGACACAGTATTGGAAATGCATAAACGAAGGCACACAAGTCGTACAGCAGCGCCTTGCCAGTCTTGCTGATTTAGCGTCCATAGAGGCAAAAAAGCAGTTCATAGTTATGCAAGAAGAACTTGTAAACGATGCCTTTAACCTCGCTGTTAAAAAAATCCTCCAGCTAACCGATGAAGAGTTTTCCATTTTACTCAGAAAACTCGATCTTCCGCCGGGTACAACCGCAGAAGACATAGTTTCGCATTATCGGGCAAAACTGACCAATGCTATAAATACTATGCTTTTTGACTAGTGAGGCACTGACTTATTTCCTCCATTGAAGGCAAACATTATATTTGCATATTTTTTTGGGGCGCACAAAGTGCGCCCCTTTAGCTATAATGCAATACTATTTCAACAAAAAAATTGAAAAAAACCGAGTAATTATTCAGCCTCTACGTCACTCGAATGCCGATTGTCCCCACTGTTGCTGTCATCGTAGTCATCATCTTCGCCAAGATCATCGTCATCTTGATCATCATAATCTTCGTCATCGTCATAGTCTTCGTCATCTTCATAATCTTCATCGTCATTGTCATAGCTTTGCTCATCTGATTCCACAGAATCCACATCTTCTTTTTCGGATTTGCGGATTTGCATATATTGTTTTACCGATATCACAGTAAACACTAAAGCAAAGGCAAGAAAAATAACTGCCATACCTATCCTGATTATCGGACTCATTGTAGCTTCTTCCGGAGGCGGCGGTCTAAGCAAGCTAATAGCAACATACCCCAATGCAACACAACCGACAAATCTAAAATTCAGCCTTGTTTTGAGCTTTTGCGCCTCTGTTTTATTATCATCATTAAAAAATCCCAAATTCCTCGCGCCCCTGTCAAAAATTATCGCAGTGAAAGTTTTCTGCTTAGAATTGCCCTTGATAATCTGCCTCTCTCATCAGGCAGATTGTCAAATATAAACTGAAATCCGTAGTCATATCTCCCGATTTTTGTTCTTGGATAGTTCGAGCGCCTAACAAGCTTGCTAGGCAGAACAAAAGCGTCCTTATCATTGGCGGTCAACGTAAAATCAATAAGATAATAAGGGTCATATTTGCAAGTGAGTAAAGTGTTTGAAATCACACAAACACCTCCGACACTGATATCATAAGTCATATCAACTAACTCAGGCACGGCGTCCGGCAAATCAAAATAGGTTGATTCTAGCTTCTTTTCCGACAAACCATACGCACGAACTCTGACCCTCATTTCATCCCTGGTATACTTTCTGCGGTTAATTGTGACAATTTCAGCTAACTGCTCTACCAGAATCATTCCGCTTGTTCTCTGCTTCTCGACAGCCCTGCCTGTAAAAATGTAGATATTAAAATCCGTCATGAAACTGATGTTTAAAATAGCGTCAGCATTGAGTTTATCATAGTTTTCATAGATTTCCGGACTAAAGATGATAAATAGTGTTTCAGTCTCAAAATATTTGAAAACTGCATCATACTCTTCGCTGACCGCGCGCATATCATACTCCTCAAAAATCTTGAGTTTCGTACCTCGTTCCAGGTATTTCAAATTCATTTTACTAACACCTCTTTCGGGGAAAAGTAATAATTCCCCAACTCCTGTTTCGGTATTCTAGCACAAAAAGAAACAGCTTACAAGATTTTAACAAAAATGTATCAAATATTGCGACAAAGCGGCGAGAGGATTTATCCTTGAAAGCAGAATACAATGCGTTGCAGCGTTGCAGCTCGCTTTAAACATGTTAAACTAAGGTGCGCAATTTGCGCACCCGTAAAATGTTTTATTGATGTGTCAGAAAAAATGCCCAACTCCGTGAAGCTTCAACTTCCGGCAGACCCTCTCTCCATGACTGATGGTGTTCCACACGCATTCTGTCAGACGCCATGAAATTGCTGAACAACTCACCAAAGCCTGTGAAATACATCAAATGAAAACCAAATGCCTCGGTACGGATAAGTTGATAATCGCCAACCTGTCTCGCACTGTCAAACAGCCAGTTTTCCAACTCATGAACAACTCTCATGGTTCTCGCACTCTCGCTTTGATACGGAAATCTTGATATGTTCTCATAAAATCCATCTGTGTTGTCGTCAGAAAAGTCCGGCATCAGATCAATAAGCGCTTGCTCTGTGGCGCCGCCTGCAATAAAAGCCTCAAGCGCCATTTCAGCGCGAGCTCTGGCAAAAGCCTCCGCTCCCTCTATAGCATCTTGATACTCAGGGTCAAACTCGCCTAACTCAGGAAAGTTGTCCAGACTTGGAGCTTCACGAAGTATAAGTATTTGGCGCATTGATGCCATTTGATAGTTATTATCGTCTCTTTCGACAAAGAAAAGTATGTATGTTCCATAATCAGCTTCAAATGTTTCTATATCACCGTGTGCACGCTCATCATCAATAAGCCACGGACTAACTCTTTCGTCCAGCAACTGCCCTTGAAGCTCCCTTAGTGTTGAGTCCTGTTCAAAAAACCTCAAAAAGTCATAGTCACGCGCCGCAGCAATAAAGTCCTCTTCTGTGGCAACGTTCTGAGTTATATGCGCCACTATTTCCGCGGCTTCTTCATTTGCTCTTTCATTAGCGTCAGCAAGCTCGTCTCCCGTTTGGAAGCGATCCGGATCGGCGTCGGGATTTGTATCCGCAGGTCTAATAAGGAGCTCTCTATACACAAAAACATCCAGCTCATCTCTGTTCTCTTGATAATATGCCTCAAGTTCAGCCTCACTGTGAACAACCGACTCGAACACATGTCTGTTATACGCCCTTGCTGTGAACTCAAGGTTTAAAACACTTCTCAATGTGTTCTCATCCAGGCTGCTCCCAAACAACTGCTGCAAATAACTCATTGGAGTCGGGTACATTGCCGGACTCATGGCAACAGCCATTTCGCCCTGCGTCATAAAAAATCCAAGCTCTTCCTCTAGCTCAGCAATATCCGCTTCGCCCATTTCAAAACCCGAAGCAATTGCCGCGTTGTAGATTCGCATTATCGCGGAAACTCTTTCGATGGCTTGCTCAACGAAAAAATCTGCCCAAGTCGTACCGGTCTCGCTGTCCTGAAATTGGCTGGCAAGCGGACGATCGCGCGCCGGAAGCAGAGCGGAGGCAAAACCAGCCATATTCGCATTAATATACTCCGTGTACTCATGAATTGAGGTGTTGTAGAAATAATCAAACTCAGCAGCGGTAAAACCCCTTCCGCCAATAGTTATTGCGGTTACGGACCGGCGAATAAAAGTAGAGTTAATAATAAGCGCCGCAATAAATGCAACCAGAACAACAGAAACTACCGCTATTGTAATGGTTTTTGTCTTTTTTTTCGCATTGTGCTCTCTCATACTTCTTTCGTCTCTGCGGCTTGCGCCCTCGGATCTTTTGTCAAATAAATCACTCATAAGCTGTCAGTCCTTTTGATGTTCATTTCATTTTTGCATAGCGCCCAGTATTATACTTTAATAGAACGATTTTTGCAAGGAAAAAATCAAATATATTTCCCCGCCGTGCCGTGTAGACCCATTTATAACCTGCACCGATTAGCAGGTGGGTCGCCTCCTTTCTGCTTCGCGCTTCCTTCTTCCAGACCGTGTCAGGCACGATACGGGAGGCTTGCAATTCACAGAAAGAGACCAGCGTCCCTTATTATAAATGTGGGTTTAAAAAGATCCATCACGAACATAGCAGGGAAAAAGATCTACTGAGAGTCTTCGTCAGAAAGACGTTTTACAAATTGCTCAAAAACAATGGCAATCTCTTCATCGTCATCAAGTGTGGAAAGGATTTCCTCGCCGTCACTTATTGTTTTTTTAAGTATAATCAGACCGTAGTTCTCATCATCCTCATCAACATCAGATGGCAAAAAAGCCATATAGTAGCAGCCGTCTATTTCAACTGTATCAATATGTTCCAGCTCAAACTCATTGCCATCATCATCTGAGATTGTTATATAATCGTTTCCGTAATCAGTGTTCATATATTCAGCCTCCAACTATGCACTTATAATATCCTAAAGAATAAAAAAAATCAATAGCTGTGTAAAAATCCATATGCATCTGATAAAGTAACTTACAGGACACCGGTGGTGCCAAGTGTCCTGTAAAAAACGAAGTTACTTTTTGCTTATAGGCGATGAAATGTATGAAAACAAATTACGAAACAGATATGATGCATTTTTCTGTTAAAATTTGACAATAATGCAGAAAATGGGTAAAATAATAAAATATATGCTATTTGAGGTACAGTTAATGACAAAAAAAACAAAGAGAATTGTAAAAAAAGTCGCCAAGAATGGCGCATGGGCTATTTCTGATATATTTTTTACCGCGCTCAAAGCTCTTGGCACTGCATTTTTAATCTTACTTACCACCGGAGCTGTTTTTGCGTGTATTTTTATCGTCTACCTCAGAACAAACATCTCAACCGGATTAGATATTAATCCCGCGGATATTGATATGGCTGAATCAAGTGTAATCTTCACCCTTGACCCCGAAACAGGAGAAGAAATTGAGCTCGTTACTCTTCAATGGGTAGAGTTTCGTCACACCGTCTCTTTTGATCAAATCCCCGAACACCTTATCCAAGCTCTGGTTGCAATCGAAGATCACAGGTATTTTAGACATAACGGCGTTGATTGGTATCGTACTGTCGGCGCTTTTATGAACATGTTTCTCAGTATGCGCAACACATTCGGCGGCTCAACAATTACACAGCAACTTATAAAAAACTTGACCCATGACGATGACACAACAGTTCAGCGTAAATTACAGGAGATATTTAGAGCAATTGACTTCGAGCGCCAGTATTCAAAAGAAGAAATCCTCGAAATGTATTTGAACGTAGTTTACTTCGGGCACGGCAGACTTGGAATAGGCGCAGCCGCACAATTTTATTTCGGCAAAGAAGTCTCGGAATTAACCCTTGCGGAAAGTGCGGCGATAATCGGCATCACCAATAATCCATCGCGCTTTAGCCCCTATGCCAATAGAACAGCCAACAAAGAAAGACAAGAAATCATCTTGCGCAGAATGCATGAGCTCGGCTATATTGACGATATTGAACTCATACGCGCAATAAACGAGCCGCTAAACTTTCAACGCGGCGAAGACGAAGCCTTCGAGTTTATAGTATATACGTGGTTTGAAGAAACCATTATCCGCGATGTAATAAGAGATCTTCAATTAAGAAAAGGCTACAATGAGACATGGGCAAGAAGACGCCTATATACAGGAGGCTTACGGATTCATGCTACTATTGACTTGGAAATGCAGGCAATAGTCGACGAAATATACCAAAATCCTGAAAACTTGCCGAGAGTTACAGGCTCAAGTCAGCCGCTGCAATCGAGCATAATTGTCGCCGACCCTCATACCGGAGCTATCAGAGCACTCTCGGGCGGCACGGGAGTAAAGACGCGCAACATGCTTCTTAATAGGGCAACAATGACACGCAGACCGCCAGGCTCCGCATTAAAACCGCTTTCGGTCTTTGCCCCGGCTATGGAGTTCGGGTTTATATCTCCCAATACACGATATAATGACAGTGCCGACGTTACGCTTACAGGTACGACGTGGATGCCCAGAAATGCTAATAGATCATATAGCGGCATTGTTGATGTTAGGACAGCTCTTCGGCGCTCACTAAATACAGTTCCGGCAATAATTCTTGATGAAATGGGTCCGCCGATGGCATATAGCTTCTTGAGAGACGCGCTCGGTTTTAACCTCAATTCCGCAGACGAAGACTACGCACCCCTTGCAGCCGGACAACTTACAAATGGCGCAACAGTCCGTGAAATGACCTCAGGTTTCACAACATTTGCAAATGGCGGGCAGCGCGTTGAGCTGCGTTCATATTACAGAATATATTTGCCGAACGGAGATATATATCTCGATAACGTAACACAGTCTATTAGCGTAATGAGTGCGAATAATGCAAACCTTATGACCTCCATGCTTATAGACGCCGTTTCTAACGGAACCGGCGGCGCTGCAAACATAGGCGGCGGAATGCCAACGGCAGGTAAAACCGGCACATCAACAGACAGTCAGGATAGATGGTTTATCGGATATACACCGCATTTGATTGCGGGAGTCTGGACGGGATATGACAGACCCACCCGCATGACGTCTCAATCCAATCCTGCGGCGCAGATATTTAGAATGGTGATGGCTCCAATTCACGCCAATCTGGAAAACACGCGTTTCCCTGAAGGCGTAATAACTAATCGCCCGGTCTCAGGCGGGGTTGAGCCTGCTTCATACACAGTCAGGCTATTGGATATAATGGGTCAAACTATTCTTGAGGAAACCCGGCAGGGTATACTGGGCAGAACTTTAACTATCAGCGCCCCGCCGCTTCAGTATTATGACTTTGTCGGCGAAACAAGTGTGACGCTAACCTTGACAAACGACCCAAGCCGGAATCTTGCCGTGTTTGTATACAGATGGACAGGTCCGCCTTCCGACACTACTCCGGCTGACCCGGATATACCAGAACATCCCGATGATCCTGACGACCCGGGAACTCATGAGATTCCTCCGGAACCTATTTGGCCCGGAGACCCAAGAATACCGGAAGATCCGCCGCAGAATCCTTCGCCCGACACAAATATTGACCCGCCGCCATATGACCCGCAACCGGACGCAACAGACTAATACTCATTAATTTATTTATACGCGCCTGACTTTACGAGCGCAGCCACTATGATTGTTACATATTTTGGGTTTAACATTCTCAATAGATTGTACAAGATTTATATTGCGTTATCTTCAATAGTAGCGTATAATCATGTGGCATTTTATTGAGGAGGACTAAATATGAAAAAAATACTGGTAATAATTCTTGCTATGGTGGCGGCAATCTCAATTTCTGCGTGCGGTTCTAATGAAGAGCCTGTAAGCATTGCAGTTCCGTCGGATTTAGCGACGCCCGGCATCAGGATAGGCGTGCAATTGGGAACAACCGGACATATACATGCTGACGAGCATTTCACAGAAGCTGAAGTTATCCCCTATGACACAAACTCCGATGCGATTTTGGCTGTGATTACTGGAGATGTTGATGCGGTTATTATGGACTCTGAGCCTGCACGCAGCTTTGTGGAACGAAATTCCGACAGCATCAAACTACTTGACGAACTGCTTTCGCAGGAAGCATACGGTATTGCTCTGCCGCTCGGCAGCCCGTACACAGTATTGTTTGACGATGCAATAAACACATTACGCGATAACGGAACACTTTATAACCTTATCGACTATTGGGTAAATCAGGTCCCTGAAGCGACAAGGTATGTAAGCCCTCCGGGCATCCAGCACCCCAACGGCACGTTGCTCATGGGTACAAACGCTGATTTTCCGCCTTTCGAGTTTTTAGAATATAACGAAGTAGTTGGACTAGACCCCGACATAGCACGGGCAATCGGCGACTTACTGGGATACGAGATAGAAATTGTAGATATGGACTTTGCCGGTATCATTCTGGCTGTCCAAACAGGTACCATAGACTTCGGTATGGCGGGCATGACAATAACAGAAGAGCGTCTCGAGTTTGTTGATTTCACACAGGGATACTTCCTATCTGGGCAGAGCGTTATAGTACCAATTAATTAAGCATATCGAATGTACCGGAACCGGGGGATAATTGTCCCTCGGTTCCTTGAGGTGGAGGACTTATGATAGATAATATTTCGGATGTGCTCATTCGTAATTTTGTAGTAAGCGACCGTTACTATCTTTGGGTTTCGGGCTTATTGAATACATTGATAATAACTTTTTTTGCTCTCTTACTGGGTCTTGCTATCGGTTTTTTTATAGCGCTTATACGAGTAACGCATGATTCTCTTGAGAAACCACATATTCTTCTCCGAATTCCCAATTTCATTGTCAAGATGTACGTAACGGCAATCCGGGGGATTCCAATGATGGTTCAACTGGTAATAATGAATTTTATTGTCTTTGCTGCTTCTCGGAATTTGCTGTTTATTGCTATTATTTCATTCGGCGTCAATTCAGGCGCTTATGTTTCGGAGGTTTTTCGCGGCGGGATATTAAGTGTGGAAAAAGGTCAAACAGAAGCCGGCCGCAGCTTGGGACTGAGTTTTCCGCAGACAATGCTAAAAATCATAATGCCGCAAGCAATCAAAAACAGCTTGCCAGCTATAGGAAATGAATTTATCACATTGCTAAAGGAGACCTCAATCGCCGGTGTTATAGGAGTTCGTGATGTGACTCGCGCGGGAACCATTATCCGCGGCATCACTCACGACCCTGCTCCTCTGATATTTGTAGCCGCAATATATTTATTGTTGGTTATATTGCTTGAATTTCTTGTCGGAAAGATGGAAAAGAAACTTCGCAAAAGCGATCAGCGTGACAGAAAAATAGTCAGAAATATAAAAAGAAAAAGATTATTCAGAAAGGAGCACGACAGTGATGATTAAAGTCACAGGTCTGATTAAGAATTTTGGTAATCTTAAAGTTTTGCGCGGAATAGATGAGGAAATAACACGCGGAGAAAAAGTCGTCATAGTCGGACCATCGGGCAGCGGCAAAAGCACGTTCCTTCGCTGCCTAAACCTCTTGGAGTTTCCTACCGGAGGCGAAATATGGTTTGAAGGTGAGGAAATCGCAAAACGGAATAAAGGCAAGTCCCTTAATGAGCATCGGCAGAAGATGGGCATGGTATTCCAGCATTTTAATCTCTTTCCGCATTTGACAGTTTTGGATAACATAACACTTGCTCCCATAACTCTGAAAAAGTCTGAAAAAAAAGAAGCGCAAGACGCCGCCTACCGTCTGCTCGCTCGCATAGGGCTTTCTGACAAGGCGAAGAATTACCCGGCAACACTATCAGGCGGTCAGAAGCAACGAGTAGCAATAATACGAGCTCTGGCTATGGAGCCGAGCGTGATGCTCTTTGACGAACCAACGAGCTCGCTAGACCCGGAAATGGTCGGAGAGGTGCTTGATCTTATGAAAGATTTGGCAAACGATGGTATGACAATGGTCGTGGTAACACATGAAATGGGATTTGCACGCGAGGTTGGCAACAGGGTTCTCTTTATGGATGAGGGGCTAATAGTCGAGCAAAACACTCCTGAAGCCTTTTTTAACAGTCCGCAAAGCCCGCGTTTACAAGACTTCTTAGCAAAAGTTGTTTAATTACTATAATAGAGGGTGAAGTAAGATAATATGGTATTGGTTTCACCTAATGTCGTGTTTGGCGGCAACGCAGAAATTATATTTAGAGAAAAAGGTGATGCCTTATGTCTCAGGATTTTTCTTATGAGCATATGATTACAGATGGGAAAGTGCAGATTATAAGAAAATTTACAGTAGATTTTGATAAAGTAAATATACTGTTTGAAAATAGCGCTACAGGGCAACAAAAGCAGTTGAATTTTAGTAGAGTCATAAGCCTTTCAATGTTAGCTGACTTTTTTGATGATTATGATGACGGTATGGATTTTATGGCATATCGAACTCTAATAGGCTTTAGCTTTGAAAAGGTCGGGGAGATATATGACTATGTTATAAAAGTAGACGACTATGAAGTTATAATAAAAAGCCTTGCCTTTGTTGAGTTAACAACATTCACCTGATGAGCATAACGTCATGCAGGGATAAAAAAGTTACAGGTCACTGGAGGCATATAAACCGTCTCAATTACCTGTCATTCTGCACGCTTAAATGACGGAAGCATTCAAGCACCCAGTGACCTGTAACATAAAAAACGAACTTTTTGTGAAGTTCACAAAGTTTGAATTGACATGTCAAAAAAGCTGTGTTATAATCCGGACTATACAGGAAGTAAATTTTTACACAATTTAATCCACCAACCGAAAAAGGCAAACCTGCCGAAAGGCAGCGACGCAAAACTAGGGGTCTACGGCAATTAGCTATGACAGCCCGGTCACCGAAATTGTATTCATTTCCCCCTTTTTCGGTAGTTCCAAAAAAGGGGTTATTTGCGTCCAAACAAGCAAACAACATTATACAATCCACCTGTAGGAACACCAGTTCACACCACATCTTGCTAACTGCCTGCGTCTTTGCGCACACAGCCGTAAATCCCCCACTGCCTCACTGTGGGGGATTTCGGGATAAAACCGCAAAGACGTAGTTGTTTTAATACAAAGAAAAGGGAAAAACACTTTGGTGCATCAGTAAGTCGTAATGAGATATCTCAAACTTCGTTTTGATATGTCCCTACTTTTATCATTATAGCGCATTCCAAGCGTTTTTTGAACAACTCACAGCCTATTTTATAAACACTGCCTAAAGAGCCAGTATCATAATATGCGTTTGCAGCGCAACCTCCGCTGCAATACAGTCTAGCCCAGCATCCGCGGCATTCCGGTCTGGAATAGATATTCCATTTGCCAAAATCCTCGCGCAGCTTATTATTTTTTATTCCGCTCCATATATCGCCAAGAACAAATTCCTCGTCTCCGACAAACTGATGACAGGGATAGAGCTTTCCGCCGGGAGTAACAGCCATATACTCCGTGCCTACGCCGCAACCCGCAATGCGCTTGTGTACGCACGGACCGCCGGTCAAGTCAAGAGTGAAATGATAAAAAGCAAAACCCCTACCCTCTTTTATTTCCTCTAGCATCTTAACAGCAAGCAGTTGATACTGGTTAAGAAGTTCCGGCAAATCCCCGTCTGAAAACGCAAGAAGCTCACCGGGCTTTGATACAACAGGCTCTAAAGATATTTCCTTAAACCCCAGATCTGCGATATGGAGTATATCATTTACAAAATCACAGTTTTGTTTTGTAAACGTCCCTCTGATGTAGTAACCTTTACCCTCTCTTGCACTGACGAGTTTTTTTAGCTTTGGCACAATTACATTGTAGCTGCCGGACCCGTCGGCAAGAAGACGATGCAAATCATTTGTCTTGGCTCGCCCGTCAAGGCTCAGGACTACGTTGTGCATTTGCTCACAAGTAAACTCAATAACATCATCGTCAATAAGCAGCCCGTTTGTCGTAAGGGTAAATCGAAATTTCTTTCCATGCTCTCTCTCGACTCCTCTTGCATATTTGACGACTTCTTTGACGACGCCCCAGTTTAACAAAGGCTCTCCGCCAAAGAAGTCAATATCAAGAGTATTTTTGCTTCCTGAATTTTCTACAAGGAAGTCAATCGCCCGCATGGCTGTTTCAATGCTCATAAGCCCCTCGCCGCCACCGTAATCACCACTGCCGGCGAAGCAATAAGCGCAATTCATGTTACACAAATGCGAGATATTTAAGCACAGCGCTTTAAGCTCGGTGCTTTTTTCTTTCTCTATCTCTCCGTAGTTATCCGTTGAAAACAGCGCTCCCCTACGCTTTAACTGCGCGATTTCTTCAAATAACGCACTGATATCTTCATCAGAGATATCCCTATACCTGGTCTTTATCTGCTCGACGGCAACGCTTTCGCTTTCATACATAAGCGCGGAAATGGCGTCATACGCAACATCGTCCACGCTATGTATGCATCCGCTTGCAATGTCTAAAACAATATTGAACCCGCCAAGCTTATAAGCATGTATCACAGCTCTTATTGCTCTGTCACTTTCATGTTTTCGCATTGCTGATTAGCAATTCCGCATGAAGTTTTACAGGCGGACTGGCAAGATGTCTGGCAATTCCCGCAGCCTCCCTCAAGCAGGCTAACCGCAAGGTCACGTGTGTCTAATGTGATGATTCTTTTCATTGTCGCTACCTCAATTTTTTAAAATTCTAAAACATAACTAATACTTTCGGGCATTTTTAATAAACTCTATATCCTACAGTATGGCGATTAGTGAGCACTACCAGACGCCCACCCTGTATCCCGCCATACAAAAGCGTTCAAACGCATTACCTGAGATTGAAAAAAGTATCTCTCCCCAGATATATGGCAGCCTCTCCCAATTCTTCTTCAATTCGCAGCAACTGGTTATATTTTGCGACCCTGTCACTTCTCGATGGCGCGCCTGTTTTTATCTGCCCTGCATTTACAGCAACAGAAATATCAGCAATTGTAGTATCCTCTGTTTCACCGGAGCGATGAGAAATGACGGCGGTATATCCTGCCCTGTTTGCTGTATGAATTGCATCTAGAGTCTCTGTTAGGGTACCTATTTGATTTACTTTAATTAAAATCGAATTTGTAACAGCAAGCTCAATACCTTTTTTCAGTCTTTGAGTATTTGTGACAAAAAGATCATCCCCTACCAACTGGATTCTACTGCCCAGTTTCTCTGTCATTAACTTCCATCCGTCCCAATCATCTTCAGCCATGCCGTCTTCAATGGAAATAATCGGATATTTATCCACCAGACCTACCCACATATCTACCATTTCCTCGGGAGTCATAACAGTACCTCTTTTAGGAAGGTGATATTTGCCGTCTTCCTTAAACCATTCGGAAACAGCGGGATCCATTGCAATCATAAAGTCAACTCCCGGAACATACCCTGCTTTTTCAATTGCCTCCATAAGTGCCTTTAGAGCATCTTCATCCGCAGCGAGATCAGGTGCGTATCCGCCTTCATCTCCAACGCCCGATGGCGGAACAACTTTCTTTAATATATGAAAGACCTCAGCACTCATGCGAACCGCTTCGCGGAAACTGGACGCCGAAACCGGCATAACCATAAACTCTTGGAAATCAACACTATTCGCCGCATGCGCTCCGCCATTTAGCACATTCATCATCGGAACCGGAAGTACGTGAGCTGCCGCGCCGCCAATATAACGATAAAGCGGCATTCCAAGCGACTGCGCCGCGGCTCTCGCTGTGGCAATAGATGCTCCCAAAATTGCGTTTGCCCCAAGCCTTGACTTGTTTGGCGTGCCGTCCAGTTCGATCAACAGCTTATCCAGTGCAACTTGATCCAACGCATTTTGACCAATAAGCGCATCAGCAATTTCTCCGTTTACATTTTCTACTGCTTTTAGTACACCTTTGCCTAAGTAGCGATTTTTGTCGCCATCGCGCAGTTCACATGCTTCAAACATGCCTGTTGATGCACCGGATGGAACCATAGCCCTCCCAACAGAACCATCAAACAGCGTAACATCGCATTCAACCGTGGGGTTTCCCCTTGAGTCAAGTATCTCGCGTCCTTTTACATCAATAATTTCCAAGTAATCTTTCATAGCAAACTCCTTTATATTTTTTGTGTGCGTCTAAAAACTCAGCGTTTGACAGATTGGTATGCAGCAGGTTTTTAGAGGTGCACTATTGTAGAAGCAAAATGAGCATAACCAGCTTTGCTACACTTTACATTCAATCAAGCTCTCTCCTGTCATCAGGTCGCTTTTTTCAAGCTTCATCAGATGGAGGATAGTGGGCACGATGTCCGCCAATCTTCCGGGTCTTAGAGAAATATCCGCACCACAGATAATAAACGGAACCGGATTAGTACTGTGCGCCGTTTGTTTATGTACTCCATCGTCTTGAAACATAACCTCGGCATTACCATGATCCGACGTCACTATCAAGTATCCCCCTACCTGCTCAACAGCGGACTTTACCTTTCCCACGCACTCATCAACTGTTTTTACTGCTTTTACAGCGGCGTCATAATCACCGGTATGTCCGACCATATCACAATTTGCAAAGTTAACAATCACAATATCATACTTCTTACTGATTATTTCTTTGCAGACGGAATCCGCGACTTTATATGCCGACATTTCGGGGATAAGGTCATATGTTTGAAACTCTTTGGGCGATTGAATCAAAATTCGCTCTTCACCGGGAAAAGTCTGCTCCACTCCACCATTAAAGAAAAAAGTCACATGCGCATATTTCTCCGTCTCTGCAATTCGCAACTGACGCTTTCCAAGCTGACTAATAAGCTCCCCGAATGTGTGCTTTGGATAATCCGGAGGGTATGCAACTTTGACATTTTTAATGGTCTCATCATATTGCGTCATGCAAATAAAAGTCAGCGGAAAATATCCGTTTTTGCGCTCAAACTCTTTAAACTCCGGCTCGACAAAAGTCCGGGTGATTTCCCTTGCCCTGTCCGGGCGGAAGTTGAAAAACACAACCGAATCATTTTCCTTTATCAGACCATCCTTGTTACAAATAATCGGCTTTATAAACTCATCGTACTCCTGTGCATCATATGAGCTTTGCATTGCAAGTATAGGGTCTGACTCATGCTTGCCCTCTCCCAAGACCATAGCGTTATACGCTTTTTCAACTCGATCCCAGCGATTGTCACGATCCATCGCGTAAAAACGCCCCATAATAGTCGCGATTTTTCCAACACCAAGTTCATCGCATTTTTTCACAAGCTCTTCTATTGAAGTCTTTCCAGAATCCGGAGGTACATCACGCCCGTCCATAAAGCAATGAATATACACATTTGTCAGTCCATTGCGCTTAGCAAGCTCCAATAGTCCAAAAAGATGCTCAATATGGCTGTGTACACCTCCGGGTGAAACAAGCCCCATCAAGTGAAGCGCTCCCTCAGCGGACAGGGCATTGTCAATCGCGGAAATAAGAGCCATATTCTCATAGATTGTACCAAGTTCTATCTCGCGTGTTATGCGCGGCAAATCCTGATATACAACGCGACCTGCACCTATATTTGTATGTCCTACCTCACTGTTACCCATTTGACCTTTTGGCAGACCGACGTCTTCGCCCGAAGCAGATAAAACAGTGTGCGGACATGTTCTAAAAAGCTCGTCAAGCACCGGAGTATCCGCGTTTGCGACAGCATTGCCCGGTGACTGCGGAGCAAGTCCGTAACCGTCCATAATAATCATTACTAATTGCTTATTCATACTCACCTCATCATACAACACTCACCATGACGCCGGATATCGCAGTTATTGTCGTTAATTGTTCATGCACGTACAGCTCACACAGCGCCGGCTTGCATTCTTTTCGTATCAATTATTGATTTGCGGCATTTACAATAGCAGCAAAAGTATCAGGCTTGAGAGATGCTCCGCCAATAAGCCCGCCGTCAATATCAGGCTGCGCGAGCAAAGCAGAAGCATTATTCTCGTTCATAGAGCCGCCGTATTGGATTGTAATTGCCTGTGCCGTTTTATCACTGTACAAAGATGAAAGAACCGAACGAATCATTGCACACACATTCTGCGCGTCTTCCGGCGTTGCGGTAAGCCCGGTTCCAATAGCCCAAATCGGCTCATAGGCGACAATAACACGAGACAAATTTTGCTCGCCAACGCCATGCAAAGCAGCTTTGACCTGCATCGATACCAAATCATTCGTCACACCGATTTCACGCTGAATCAGACTCTCCCCCACACACAGTATCGGACAAAGATTTCTGTCCAAGGCGGCGATAACTTTTTTGTTGACCGAGGCATCTGTCTCTCCGTAAAGCTCTCTTCTCTCACTATGACCTATAATGACATGCTTTACACCAAGATCTACTAACTGAGCGGCAGACACTTCTCCGGTAAACGCACCGGACTCATGCCAGCTCATGTTCTGCGCGCCAATATAAACCCCGCTGTTTACAAAAGCTTCGACCGCCGAATGTAAAAGCGCATAAGGCGCGCATATAACCGTACTACACCAATTGCTAAAACTCGGAATTCTCGGAAGCAATCTATCGGAAAACTCTTTCACCTGCGATGCAAGCATATTCATTTTCCAGTTTCCCGCGATAACCGTCTTTCTATAATCTCTATTCATATTGAGTATTAAGCGTCTTGCAAACAAGCTATGCCCGGCAAAACTTTTCCTTCCATAAATTCAAGCGAAGCACCGCCGCCTGTGGAAATATGCGTTATTTTGTCTTCTAGACCAAATTTCCTTATTGCCGCCGCGGAATCGCCGCCTCCGATTATTGATATTGCCCCGGAAGCCGCAACAGCTTCGGAAACCGCCTTTGTACCGTTTTCAAAATTAGAAAACTCAAAAACCCCCATAGGACCATTCCAAACAATAGTCCCCGCTCCGGAAATTACAGGGACAAACTCCTTGATGGCAAGAGGACCAATGTCAAGCGCCATCATATTGTCCGGAATATCGTCACTGCTTACTATCTTTATATCCGCATCATTAGAAAACTCACTGCCGGCAACCGAATCAACAGGCAAAAGTATACTAACCCCTCGACTCTTTGCCTCATCAAGCATCTTCAAAACATTTTCAATCTCATTATCTTCACAAAGCGATTTGCCGATACATCCACCCTTTGCCTTAAAAAAAGTATAAGCCATACCACCGCCGATGATAATACTATCAGCAATCTTAAGAAGATTATTAATTACGCCTAATTTATCAGAGACTTTTGCCCCGCCTAAAATTGCAACAAGAGGTCTTTTCGGTTCGGAAATCGCTCCGCCTATAATATCCAGTTCTTTCTTTAACAAAAAGCCGGAAACAGCAGGTAAATACTTCGAGACCCCTTCGGTTGATGCATGAGCTCTATGTACGCTGCCAAAAGCATCGGAAACAAAAATATCAGCCATACTCGCCAGGCGCTTTGAAAACTCGGGGTCATTTTTTTCTTCTTCCTTATGAAAGCGAGTATTCTCAATGAGCATGATTTCACCGGGCATAAGACTCTTTGCCAAAGTCTCTGCATCAGGACCGATAACATCCTTTGCCATTTTCACAGGTCTTCCCAATAGTTTTGACAATCGCTCAGCAACAGGAGCAAGCGAAAACGCAGTGTTAAATTCACCCTTAGGTCTGCCTAGATGAGAACATGCGATAACGCAAGCGCCATGCTCAAGTAAATAATTAATAGTCGGCAATGCTGCGATAATACGACCTTCATCAGTTATCTCCCCTGTTGCCTTATCAATGGGAACATTAAAATCGCAGCGAAGTAAAACCTTTTTTCCATCGAGAGAAAGATCTGTCACAGATTTTTTATTATAGCTGATTGCATTTTCGCTATTCATAAGCACCTCCAAAATTTTAGTGTCTTGTGTTGCGGTAGGGACAACGCCGAAAGCAGCACGAAGTTATTTTATCCATTATACGATGATTGCGCGTCAGTCATCATATAAGAACACACCATAGATTATTGTATTACAAATACGCCAACTTTTCAATGTTTTTTTGAGAACAAACTTTGCTTCTTTTTCAGACCAAAAGCCCAAATAGATCGCCAAGACTACTGATTGGCGGATATCCCAAAACTCGCAATGGTTACTGCCGGCACACAATATCCCACCATAACAGCAAGTTTTCTCGACAGTGCTCGTGCCTTGGCTGTAACCAACCTGTGTTTTGGGATGCCGCTGATCAGTAGCTAATAGCGCTTCAAGAACACTGAATGGCGGATATCCCAGAGCTCGCTTTGGCGTCAATCACAGCAGCCCTGCGTTATACTTAACGGTGAAAATTCTAAAAAGAGACTCATCAATGCGCTCAACTGAGATTACACCATCATCAATTGCCCGCAGCAGCCCATCCCTTGCCTGAACAAAATCATCCGGCATTAAAATCATATCAACACCCGCAAGAACCGCAAGAACAGCGGCATCACCCGGCGAGAACTCCAAAGAAATCGCACCCATGTTCATAGCATCAGTGACGATGACTCCCTCAAAACCCATAAAATCACGCAATACATCAGAAACAAAAAAGCGTGACAAAGTCGCCGGAAACCCTCCCGGCTCTACCTCAGGCAGAAGCAAATGCCCCATCATTACAAACTCCGCACCCTCAAAAATCAGCCTCTGAAAAGGCAAAAAATCAACCGTGAGCAAAAAAGTAATATCACCCGAAACCACAGCAGAACCAAAATGCGAATCATCCGCGGTATTCCCATGCCCCGGAAAATGCTTTGGAGAAGACAGAATGCCAGCCCCGCGCAACCCCGCCTGAAAAGCGGCAACCATATCACTGACAAGCACAGGATTACTGCCGAAACTGCGGCTGCCAATGACAGTGTTACGCGGATTTGACAAAACATCGGCAACCGGCGCAAAATTCAGATTAACGCCGATCTCCGCAAGCATCATACCAATCGCCGCCCCCGCCTCATAAGCTCTATCCAAATCCCCCGACGCACCGATATCACGAGCAGCCGGAATCGGAGAAAACTCAGGAAGCCCCGCAGAACGCAACCTCGAAACTACACCGCCCTCTTCATCAATGCAAATAAAAGGACTCAAAACTGAAAAATCAGAAATAGCATCTGTCAACTCTCTGGTACCCACTACTGTGGTTATGTTATTGGCAAATAAAATATATCCACCCGCCTGAGTCTCAGAAATAAAGGCGTCAAGCCCCGCCGATGAGCCGGAAGAATGAGAATCAATAGACAAAATGAATAATTGCGATACCTTCTCCTCAATACTCATACTGCTAATCAGCTCAGCCACTCTGTTTTCCTCACTGACTTGCGAAGACTCATCCACATGAAGCACTACCGCCTCATCTGATTGGACAAATTGATCTAAAACATCTTCCTCTTCATCTGACCGAACAAATTGATCCAAAGCCTCTTCCGCTTCCGAATTTTCATACAGCACCGCGTCATCGGAAGCTGGACCGCCAAAAATCGGATTTTCTCCCATTGATCTCTTGTGGCTGCGCAAGCGGAAGTTTTCGTCCGTGATATCAGAGCCGGGATGCTCACTCGCCGATTCAATCTGTATTTTTACAGTTCTTTGTGCCATGCAAGCGCACCCAAATAAAATAATAAAAACCACAAGAGCAAATAAAAGAAAGTTTCGCATTTACAACTCCTCCCTACTCATAGTCCGGCATTTGTCATTGATGTAAAAGCGAAGCCCGGGAGTCTCCCCGGTACATAGATACGGGGTAATCCGTTATTGGACTACCCCTTTCGCTTTAATCATGTGAACTTTTCTATACTTTTCGCAACCCTCTGCATCTAGAACAGCGGAGCCACTTCTTGGTTGTCATCTTCATTTGAGGATGGCTGCTGAGGAGGCAACTGCTCTGCCGGCATTTCAACCGGCGGGTCTTCTGTAGGCAACCAGTCAGAAGGCGGCGTTTCCGGATGCTGCTCCTGTACAGGAGGCTCTTGCGTTGGCGGGTCTTGCGTTTGAGGCGGGAGTTGCTCACCCGGAGTCTGAGTATCTCCGTGCGCTTGCTGCTCGCCTGAGGCAGCGTCCGGGTCTTCTTGCTCCGGTTCCGGCGGAACAAGAATCACTCTGTTTTGAACATTGTAACGACTCCTGCCGATAGACCAGCTGTCTACAACATTTCCCTCACCATCAACTCTGTGTAAAAACACTTCAACCAAATAACCCGTGGAGCCGGGCAAATCAACTCTTGTTTGACCCGGAGGAATACTTGGATCTTCCTGCCTTATGACCGGGAAAGGAGTACTGGAAATAACCCTAAACTCGCTTGTGTATGTATACTCATCAACCCTGGTACCGACAATCCTTGCGGTGATTCTGTGATCTTCATAATCTATCTCAATTCTTATAGGAAAGTCCCTGTTATTTCTGAATCGAAAATCTATATCTCCCCAACTTATAGTCGCATCATGTCCCAGCGGTAAGTAAGATACAGTCAGCCCATGTTCGCGTCTTTCAACAATCTCTAGATTCAGTTGCAATGTTGCATAGTACAAGGTCGAAGAGGTCTGACAAATTCCGCCCCCTAATACGTCAACTAATCTGCCCCCGGAAAAAGCTCCAGCCATTTGAAACCCGCCTTCAGCCGTTCTTCTTCCCACAACTTGATTAAAAGAGAAAACTTCTCCGGGATTAAGGACAGTACCGTCTATTTTCAAGCCTGCAAGCTCAACATTATTTCGTCTTGCCGCCGTCCCCCCGACATTTGTTGTTCTCTCGCCCAGGACGTCTCTAAAAAGCATACTTTCAAGCGCTTCTTGTGTCATTTCAGGTTCGGTAAAAATAAGCGGAATGACAATTGAACCACCTTGCCCTGCACTATCAAGCATAGCCTGAGCTTGCTCTAAATCAAATGTAATACCGGAAGAACTGGGGGTAGCGCTGAATGTTTCCGGGTCATAAACAGAAGATACCGGCTCAACGCTGATTGTATCAAACAATAACTGAATATCCACTTCGTTGCTATCAGCCGCTTCCGGCGTATAAAAAACTGTCAAATGAGCATGTTCATCCAATGCCCTGAATAATGATTCGGTAGTCAGATTAAAAACACTTTCCTCGTCCGCAGACATTATTCCTGTGCCTGTCTCGACAGTTATGCTCTCGCTGCCGATTGAGTATGCTCCACCCATCAATGAGAGATTAAACATCTTCGTATATTCGGCAACAACCCCGCGTACATACTCTTCATCAAAGCTGGCTCTGCTTAATTCTCGAAGGTCTGTTCTTGTAATATGTGAACGGATGAAAGTAAACTCACTTTCTAAAACAGCACCATTTCTGCCAACCTGCAGCGCCGCCTCCGCCGCCTCCGCCGCACTTAGCGCGAAACCAACATCATTGCCTGTTAAAGTAAAACTTATGTCATTAGGTAAATTTACAGTAACTGAAACCTCATCGGCGTTATTCTCATACCCTGCGGCAATAAGTGCATCAACGGCTTCTTCAAAAGTAAGTCCCGACAAATTTACACCGTCTGCCCAAACATTCGGAAATACCGTATCAAGCCCTCTTACATGGAATCCAAGAGCAATCACTGCCGATGCAACGCCAATGATGATAATAAGAAGTATAACCAAAAAAGTTTTAAAGGCAGATCTCTTCTTTTTATTACTAGTGCGTTGAGGCTTCTCCGCGTTACCGGCTCTTTTAGAGCTGAGATTTTTCTGCTCTCTGCCCTTACTGCCTCTTGAGCTGACAAGTCTAATATTTCCCACATCTATCTCCTATAACTGATTAAAAATATACACACTATAATAATACACTATATCTAATGATAATCATATTACAGCTATATTACTTTTTTGTATAAAACTTGTATCATTGTAGCTGTTTTTTACTTAAAATCATATCAACTCCTGGCTGCCGACAAGTCTGCGTCCGCCAAAAAGCCCGGATTGCAGCGGTCTTTTGTTAAACAGAGTCATCTGCAACTCTTCCCCAGTGCCCTCTGTTTCCCAGGGCTTACTGATCAAAGTCCGCTGCTTTGTCTGCGCATCCAGTAGTTCACCAATCAAAGTGGTAGAAATCACGAATCCCTTTGGCGTAAATCTCCATCTCCCATCCTTAAAAAACGCCCAGCCATCTTCCTCATATTTTCTGAGGAGATCCAAAACATAATCCATCTTCAATCTGTAAATACTGTAATACTCATCTTCCGAAATTCCATGAACGGTTCTGAGTCTCAGCATGAGATATTCTCCTGCATTTTCAAAATCAGACATTTTTTCGCTATACTCAACAACGGCTTGACCGAGAGACACGCGCTCAATATACTTTTCGATATCTTCGATAAAACTATATCTGCACAGACCAACGTAAGAATGTGCGGCAGGACCGAAGCCAATATACTCTTCACCAAGCCAATATTTTAGATTATGTTTCGATTCAAAGCCTCTTCTGGCAAAGTTTGAGATTTCGTATTGTCTGTATCCAAACCGGGAAAGCATCTCAACGCAATAAAGATACATGTCAGCCTGTGCATCGTCATCAGGCAAAAACGGCGAATCCTTGAACATGTAGAGTTGAGTGCCTTCTTCAATTTTCAATCCATAGCATGAAACATGCTCAGCTTTTAGCGCAGCTACTTTTGCTATTGTCTCAGCCCAACTATCCTTGTTCTGAGAGGGCAGCCCGTAAATAATATCCACACTGATGTTATCAAAGCCTGCTTGCCTTGCAAAACTGACTGTTTCCTCGGCGTCGGCAAAGGTATGCGTTCTGCCGAGATTTCCGAGCATATTGTTATCGGCGCACTGCACCCCAATTGACAATCTGTTAAAACCAGCCCGCTTTAGCTTTACCAAATCATCTTTTGAAATCCCGCCTGGATTAATTTCAACTGTTACTTCAGAATTGCGCAGAACATGACCGTTTTTTTTAAGCGCCGCAAAAATACTGATAAGACGCTGCGCACCGAAATGACTGGGCGTCCCGCCACCAAAATAAACTGTATCAATAATAAATCCGTCCAGTTGAGATGAGTATTCCTCTATATGCTTAATTACAGCCTTATTATATCTTGTCATAAGTTTGTTGTTGCCGAGGAGCGAATAAAAATTACAATATGCACATTTACTCGCACAAAATGGAATATGAATATATATACCTAAACGCTTGTCCATAAAACTGTCCTATACATAAAAAGTCATTACACTGTAACGGAAATAAGGCGTGCTAGAGATAATATAATACTATCAGTTATAGCTAATCGCTTCAATATCTACTTTTTAAACTTTTCATAAACTCTTGGCTTTTTCGTAATGAACATCTTTATTTAATTTGATTTTTCTAATTGAAAGGATTATAATGGAAAGGTACGAGTAATTTTCGCAATCAGGCTCGTGCACAAAAATGAAAAAAGACTTTAGCGAAGCGGCAATCACTTTGTTAGTGAAAAATTATTTTTTAGGAGGAATATCATGAGCTTAAAAATCGGAATCACAGGATTTGGAAGGATAGGAAGACTTGTATTCAGGGCGGCGATTGAGCGTGGAATCGAAGTCGCGGCAATAAATGACCTAATGGAGCCGGACTACATTGCATATATGCTAAAGTACGACTCAATACACGGCAGGTTTAACCGCGATGTTTCACACTCGGACAAAAGCCTTATCATAGATGGCAAGCAGATTGCTGTGTTCTCAGAAATGGATCCGGCAGCAATAGCGTGGCAGGATTATGGCATAGATTACCTTGTAGATGCTACAGGTGTTTTCACCACAATGGATAAAGCCGCGGCTCATCTGAAAACAGGCGTAAAGAAGGTTGTGCTTACCTCTCCTTCATCCGACGTGCCGATGTTTGTTATGGGAGTTAACCAAGACAAGTACGACAGTTCGCTCAACATAGTGTCAAACGCTTCATGTACAACAAACTGCCTGGCTCCGCTTGCTAAAGTAATCAATGATAAATGGGGCATAGAAACCGGACTTATGACAACAGTGCACGCAACAACGGCAACTCAGAAGACTGTTGACGGCATCTCAAAAAAAGACTGGAGAGGCGGACGCGCTGCTTCCGCAAATATTATTCCTTCCTCGACAGGCGCGGCAGCCGCAGTAGGAAAAGTAATCCCGGAACTAAACGGCAAGCTAACCGGAATGTCAATGCGCGTACCCACAATAAACGTCTCTGTTGTTGACTTGACCGTAAACCTCAAAAACGCCGCAAAATATGACGAAATCTGCGCTGAGATGAAGCGGGCTTCAGAAAATGAACTAAAAGGCATAATGGCATATACAGACGAAGCCGTAGTTTCAACTGATTTTAACGGTGACTCTCATACTTGCATCTTCGATGCAAAAGCGGGAATTCAGCTCACCGACAAATTTGTAAAACTTGTTGCATGGTATGACAATGAATGGGCATATTCACAAAAAGTCCTGGATTTGACAGAGCATCTCTACAAAGTGGATAACAAGTAAAATAAGAATCAAATGCACGGCTACCTTCACTTGCGCCGCAAATATTTTTCGAGATTATTTTGGTCTTCTATTTCCAAATCTCGTTCTCCCGCAAGTGACTCTATATGGTGTGTCAACTCATGAGTAAGCAAATCCCTCAGATGCTTTTGCATTTGCTCCCTTGTAGCTCTGCCGTGCACTGCGCAAATTGAGCCATAATATATTACTATATATCTACCCATCTGGTCGCGGCGGTATTCCCCAAGGGTGTACAGACCTCCGTTCGGATCCGCGCTGCTGCGGCGCGTATCCGGCAAAAGACTCACTCCCCCGTTGAGTTCTGAAAACACCTCTTCGGGCAGTTCCGCCGCTATTTCATCGAGCATTTCATTAATTTCATCAATCGAAAACAATACGTCACATCCTTGTCCATTATTGGAGAATAAAATATGAGAAAAACTAAAATTGTAGCAACTCTGGGCCCGGCAACCGATGATTTAGCTGTACTGCGCGGCATGGTTGAAGAAGGTCTTGACGTTGCTCGTTTCAACTTTTCGCACAGCGAACATGAAGAGCACAAAAATCGCGTGGATAACATAAGAATGCTGTGCGAGCAAACAGGCAGGACTGTTGCCTTAATGGCAGACACCAAGGGTCCGGAAATCAGACTCGGCAAATTTCAAGAAGGAAAAGTCCAGCTTACAGAGGGAAGCGCTTTTACACTGACTTCTGTGGAAATATTGGGCGACGCCTCAAAAGCATCAATTACCTATGCAAAGCTACCTTACGAAGTCTCCGACGGCACGCGCATACTGCTGGATGATGGGCTGATTGAGCTGGTCGTTGAGTCTGTAACAGGAATAGATATTTTCACACGTGTCGTAACGGGCGGCGAAATATCTGACAGAAAGGGCGTCAATGTTCCGGGCGTCAAACTCAAACTACCATATATCAGTGCAAAGGATCGCATGGATTTACGCTTTGCGGCAGAAAATGAGTTTGACATTATTGCGGCGTCATTTGTACGCTCTGCTGCAGACATCAGCGAAATCCGGGAAGAGCTCCACAGGTTGGGGCAAGGAAGCAAAATCAAGATAATAGCAAAAATAGAAAACGCGGAAGGCGTTAAAAATGCCGACTCAATTCTTGCGGTTTGTGATGGGCTGATGGTTGCTCGCGGAGATTTGGGTGTTGAAGTGGCTTACGAAGAACTACCGATAATCCAAAAGGATTTGATAAAAAGAGCCGTCAGTCAAGGCAAGCCATGCATTACCGCAACTCAGATGCTTGAGTCCATGATTTCAAATCCAACACCAACACGTGCAGAAACCTCCGATGTAGCAAATGCAATTTATGACGGAACAAGCGCTATAATGCTTTCCGGAGAAACGGCGATGGGCAAATACCCGCTTGGCGCGCTCAAAACAATGGCAAAGATTGCCGAAAGAATCGAAAGGGCAATTGATTATAAACAGCGCTTCTTCAGAGGTGAATACAAATCTGAAACATCCATAACAAATGCAATATCACATGCAACAGTCACGACTTCACATGATTTGGGCACCGCGGCAATACTGACTGTTTCAATGTCCGGCATAACGGCGCAAAATGTGGCAAAATTTCGTCCTACATGCCCGATAATAGCCTGTACCCCCGATCCAATGGTTCAGCGGCAGCTAAAGCTGATATGGGGTGTTGTCCCGCTGCTCACAGGAAAGGAAACTGACCCTGCCGCGCTGTTTAACCAGGCGGTTGAATCCGCACTGGCGGGAGGATATGTAGAAAAAGGCGATCTTGTCGTTATAACCGCAGGCGTTCCTGTCGGTCATTCCGGAACAACCAACATGTCGCTGGTACATGTAGTCGGCTCAAACTTAGTTTTTTAACAAATCAGTAAGTCCCCCGTCTCTATAGGCGGCAGGTTGCGCTATGTCGTTTTTTCTTCGTATAAGTCAAGTCTGACTTGCAATCTGACGCCTCCGCCCACACGGTTTGCCGCAGTTACTTTCCCGCCAAACTCATGCACAGTGTCTCTAACTATCGCCAGTCCCAGTCCGCTGCCTCCGGCGTCGCGGGAACGCGCTTTATCAACCCGATAGAATCTATTGAATACATGCGGCAAATCTTCCTCCGGAATCCCAACGCCCCTGTCATCAACGGTGAGCACCACATATTTGTTTTCAACTCTCAGCCTGACGGCAACGCTGCCATCAGGCAAGTTGTATTTGATTGCATTTTCTACCAGATTGTAAACAACTTGGTGCATAGCGTCATCAGTCGCCAACACATAACATCCGTCGCAAAGATCCACAGTTAATGTGAGCCCGCGGCTTTCGGCAAGCGGCTTTAACATTCTCAGTGTAGCCTCAACAGCTTCACGCATATCTACTTTTACAGACTCCTCTTGTATATGACTGTCAATCCTTGTTAGCGACATCAGTTTTCCGGTTGTGCGGTTGAGTCTTTCTGCCTCCATGCCGATATCGCTCACAAATTCCTTAACCGTCTCACGCTCTATGTACTCATTTTGGAGTATGCTGTCACTGAGAAGCCTTATAGATGCAAGCGGCGTCTTGAGCTCGTGTGAAGCATCCGCAACAAAGCGCCTGCGCACCTCTTCGGTTTCGCGTAGCCTATCGGTCAAGCTGTTAAACTCATCTCCGAGTTGCGCCAGTTCATCGCTTCCTGCAACCTCGATGCGATGGCTGTATTGCCCTTCCCTTACTGATTTAATCGCCTCAATTATTAGCTTAACGCGTCGCATCAAAGACCAAACAATAAATGCAACCGCAACAACTGAAAAAATTGCAACAATAACGGAAATATTCCTTAGTGTGTTTTGCATTTCAATCAAAACAGCGCCTTGTTCCCTATCCTCATCGTGGACATAGACTGCCCCGATAGTCGCGCCTTTGCTAACTATTGGTGTAAACGCACTGACAAAAAAAGTACTGTCATAAAAACGGCTATGAATAACATTATACCCATCAATAGCTCTTTTTATATGCCCAATAGGAAAGCCCGGCATTTCCACCATGCCATAAGAGTCATATAATACCAAACCTTGCGAATCTGTTATAACAACATATGTAACGCCGGCAACATCCAATTGCGACATAGCAACCGAAACCCTATCGACTTCATAAATAGTCAGAGTTTCAAATGTATCTTCTAGATGAGAGGCAATAAACTGGGCTTGACCCTGAACAAATATTTGTTTTGATGAAAAAATCATATCACGCGACGCCATAAGAAAATATGTATTCATCAGCACAAGTACAATTGCCACAACAAGAAAGTATGTAAGAGCAAACTTAGTTCTTATTCTGCTGAAAAAACGAAGCTTTCTAACATCAGCCTTTGATATAGTAGCCTACCCCCCATTTTGTCATAATATACTCAGGCTCAGCAGGGTTCTCTTCCAGCTTTTCGCGCAACCGTCTGATGTGAACGTCAACAGTCCTGATATCACCATGATATTCATATCCCCAAACAATGTTCAGAAGTGTCTCTCTGCTGTATACCCTTCCCGGGTTTTTTGCCAGTAGCTCAAAAACGTCAAACTCCTTAACGGTTAGCTCAACAAGCTCTTCCCTTTTCTTTGCAATTCTTTTTTCGGTATCTATCATAATATGTCCGACAGTCATCACCGCACCTGCGACATTGTTGACAAGTGCCGACCGCCGCAGCAGAGCGCGGACTCTTGCCTTTAGCTCAAGTATATTAAAAGGCTTTGTTAAATAGTCGTCTGCGCCATATTCAAATCCAATAACCTTGTCCATATCTTCACTGCGTGCTGTCAGCATTATTATAGGCACAGTGGAAAACTCCCGGATACGCATACATGCGCCTAACCCGTCCAGTTCGGGCATCATCACATCAAGGATTATCAAATCATAGTTGCCGCTTCTTGCGCATTCCACCGCTTCAATGCCATCAAATGCGGCGTCAACCTGATATCCTTCGTTTTCAAGATTAAACTTTATCCCCTTGACGAGCAGCTTCTCATCATCAACAACCAGTATTTTCATCAAGTCCCCTATCTTATAATTAGTGTATTAAGAGTGATATCAATAAGCATTCTGTCGGTCTCAAACCGTAATCAGATGCATAATTGCCTCGAACCGCTTCTCTCCTATCCCGGAGACATTTCTTATATCTTCTATAGTCCTAAATGGTCCGTTTGCGTTTCTGTAATCAACAATACGCTGGGAAATCGAACTACCTATCCCGGGCAAGTCCATGAGTTCATTTCTAGAAGCAGTATTGATATTGATTCTTCTGTCACGCTCTCCGCTCTGCGGCAAATCTGAAATAACTATCTGATGCTCAGACTGCTGCTCAGAAACCGCCGTTTCATCAGTCTGACGATACATAGGCGCTCCCGAATCGTATGAATTTGCAGAATCCGCAGCACCGGAGGTCACAACTATTGCTTCCTGCTGCAGCGCAATCGCGTTGATCTCGCTTTGACTTACAACTGCCGGTGAAATACTCACTGTGCCGCTACTGCGTCCGGTCAAGTACCCGCCAATAAAAATTGCAAACGCAAGAGTAACTCCTATGATTACCAGTTCTATTCGCCTTAGTCTCATAATATCCCCCTTTATAACTTCACATATGCTTTGAAATCAGCTCTCATTTGGCAAAAAACGCTAAACGAACGCATGTTTACAAAGATTGTGAAAAATGTAATAAATGGGGTGAAAAATACGCCTTCTTTCTACATTTAGTGATGAAATAGTTTTTTTCCCTTTCGATTGTACCACATCTGTAAAAAAAATGCTATAAAAAAAGTGTTGGTTGGATTACATTTTTTGTGATATAATGACATCGCGTTGCTCCTGGCGGCGACAGAACCGCAGAGATAATAGCCGCAGTGAGTAACAATCTTTCTCAGCAGCCCGCATGCGCTGTTTTCCTCAGCGCCAATTTCAGATATCTTGTATTACGTTTCGGAGATTTATTATGATAAAGAGATTCGCAATACTTCTCACATTGATACCGGCGATGCTGCTATCGCTCTATTTTCCCGTCAGCGCAGCTACTCAGTTTAATGATATTGTTGCTCAAGCAGCAGTACTGGGCGAGTTGGATTCGGGTGAGATTTTGTTTGGTCATAACATTAACCTGAGACATCCTGCCGACGCTCTTTCTCGAGTCATGACCTTGTCCCTGGCTGTATTGGCTATAGAGAACTTTGAAGCTTCCGAAGACGATATTGTTATAATGACAGAATCCGCATGGGAAGGTATAACTTCGCGGCACACGACCCTTGGCATCAGCCCCGGCGAAGCGATGCCGCTTATAGACCTGATGCATGCCGCCTTTGTCGGTGGAGCTGCGGAAGCGTGTAATATGGTTGCGGAACACATATCAGGGAGCGTTGAGCATTTCATTAGTCTTATGAACCATCGAGCAGTTGAGCTCGGCGCTGCAAACACGCGATTTACAAATACATACGGACTTTTTGACGAGGGACAATACACAACAGCAAATGATCAGTTTTTGATTTTCCGTCAAGCCGCGGGAAGCGAACTCTTCATTTCGGTTGCCGGTGCGTTTAGATATACGCTTGGAGAGACAAATATGTCCGATTCCAGAAGACTAATCAGCTCTAACGCTCTTCAAAACAATAATGGCAGACATTTTTTCAGAAATAACAAAGCGGGCATGGCAAGCGTGACTTTTGAAGGCGGTCACTCATATATTGGAGTTTCTGAGTCAGACGGACTTTCGCTGATCGCCGTAGTACTTGGCTCTGATGAGTTCATGTTGCCAGACGAGTCTTTCGACCAAAGAAATTATTCCGAAGCAAGACGATTATTTGAGTGGGGATATTCTCAGTTTAGTTGGCGTACAATCCTGTCTTTAGGTGATTTGATTGCCTCGGCGCCTATTGAACATGGCGCAGGCTCCGACTCTGTCATCCTCCGTCCCGAATCAGAAATCAGACTTCTGCTAGATAACGATATCCCTTTGGATGAGTTTGTCCGTAATATAGTGATTTTTTCCGTTGAAAGCGATACGCCATTAATCGCCCCGGTCGAGGCAGGTGAAGTACTGGGAGAGATTACTATAGTCCGCGGAGATATGAGCTTCGGACCTATTCCCTTATTGGCTAACACCGGAGTAGAGCTTCATGCTTTAGAATACATCAGACGTCAGGTTGTAGATGTTTTGTCAGGAACAGTTGCGCGGTACATTATTTGGAGCTTGGCAGTACTTATATTGATTTACATTTTTTTGGTCGTTCGTTACAATATCATCAGACGCAAACGCCAAAACACAATAGCGCAAGCAAAGCGCAAACTTACACAAGAGCATAGGCTGGCACTGGAAGCAGAGCACGAGGAACGCGCCGCATACTATGGCATACACCAGGAGACGAGACGTAGCGGCAGAGAGGACTCAGGAAGTAATTACAGCTCTTATTCTGTTAACGGTGTTCGCAAGCCTTCTTCCACAAATCCTTTACATCAAGATACCAGTACTTCGTTTTTTAAATAACCTCGTCAGCTTTTTTAATTCGATACGTTCGATACGTCTATATATGGAGATTGCCGCCATTCGCTGCCGCCGAGGCGAGCGCTTTCTTCTCGATAGGCAAGGGTGTAAAAGTCCGTTGACTTAACTTCCTTATTAAATAACTCTACCGCGCGTCCTGACAGCTTCTGTGTGGACGCGGGTTTTGTTATTATGGGTAATTTTGCTGTCATGCGGGCTTTTCTCAGCAATTTTTTCCCTATACTATTGAGCGCAAGCACCCTAATGTAAGGTGGCGGCGCTTCTGTATCTTTTGCGGTAATTCCAAGACACGCGCACATGAGCATTCTTCTTAAACGAGACATTGCATATCTCTTCGTTTTAATACTGTTAAGTATGTTTTCAATCGATGCCTCTCTTGCGGCATATTTTGCAAATCTTCTGTCCAGCCCTTCCGTTGCATCAGGAACCCAGCAAAAATCGTCTATTGTCCGCAAGCGTGATATCATAGCAATCTCATATTTATCTATCGAGATTGGTCCGCGTCCTGCTGCAATCTCATTTTTGATGATTTTTACGGCACTCTGCGGCATTAACTCCCACGGGTTTGCAGCACCGCTTAACAATTTTCGCAGACGCGCCGCCGACAATCCGATTTCACTATCATGTGCTCCGCCTGTTCTGGTTACTGTTATCGGCGTTAGTCTAGAATTACAGGTCTTCAGCGCCTTTAAGTACTCTATTGCTAACAAGTTATTCGGCGACTTGAATACATCTGATTTTGCTCCCATGATTTCATCCGCCGCTTTTTGCTGTGCCAAAGCATAGGGAAGACCTGCTCCAAGCCATTGTTGAATTAGCCGATCGGCTTGCTCTGTAACGATATTTTCTGCTGCATAGGTAAGCATGTCTAAATCTCCGCATTCGCTTCCAAATGAAATAGCATCGCAAATCTCAAATGCCTCAAGAAGAAATACCCCCGCCTGAGCAAATCTTTCTGCGGACGATAGCGCATACGGAGTAGGCAGTTCAATAACCAAGTCTGCGCCGCAGCTAACAGCCGCCGCTGCCCTTGCATGTTTATTGAACACAGCAGGCTCTCCCCGCTGCACATAGTTTCCGCTCATCACACATACGGTAGCACAGTTTTCACCTAAGAGCTTTCTGGTTTTTTCAATCTGTCCCAAATGTCCTAAATGAAACGGATTATATTCGCAAATTATACCGGCAACTAACATATAAAACTCTATCCTACGCTTCTGCGCTTCATGATTTAGGTCTAAAATACCTATTGATATATTTTAGTTTTTCAATTACAATAATGCTGATTGTATTCCAAAACAAATATTTTTTCAAGAGGTATAACAAATGAACATACTAGTCATCAACGCCGGCAGTTCCTCTCTAAAGTACCAACTCTTCGACATGAACACAGAAACCATCCTGGCAAAAGGCATGTGTGACAGAATCGGAATTGACGGGCATCTCAAACATAAACCCGAAGCAAATAATAAACCTGTTTTTAACGAAAGCCTCCCACTGCCTACACACGCGGAAGCAATAAATATAGTAATTGAGAAATTAACCAGCGAAAACTACGGCGTCATAAGCGATTTGTCTGAAATTGGCGCAGTCGGACACCGCGTAGTTAACGGCGGACGCAAGTTTAGCGGAAGCGTACTGATTAACAGCGAGGTTATTGATGCTATCGAAGCTTGCGCCAGACTGGCGCCGCTGCATAACCCGGCAAATCTTATGGGTATAAGCGCTTGTCAAAAGCTTATGCCTAATATTCCCCAAGTTGCGGTATTTGACACAGCTTTTCATCACACTATTCCGGATTATGCACATATCTATGCCATCCCATATAAATACTTTGAGGAGCATGATATTCGCCGCTATGGTTTTCATGGCACATCGCACCGCTATGTTTCAGCTCTTGCCATTGATTATCTAGGCGGCGCTGCAGAGGGAACAAAAATAGTTTCTTGTCATCTCGGTAACGGCGCCTCGCTAGCTGCGATAAAAGATGGAAAGAGCATCGATACCACTATGGGCGTAACTCCTCTGGAAGGCGTGCCGATGGGCACCAGAAGCGGAAATATCGACCCGGCTCTTGTAGATATCATTTCATCATTGGAAGGTAATATCAGCCTCAAGGAGACTATGGAGATTCTCAACAAAAAATCCGGCATTCTTGGTGTTTCCTGCCTTTCATCTGACTTCCGCGATGTAGAGGCTGCCGCCGGATACGACATTGAAACCGGACTGAAAATACCGTCCGCTCCTGTCAATGAGCGCTGCAAGCTTGCTCTCGATATTTTCTGTTATCAGGTTGCAAAATTCATCGGCTCATACATTGTTTCAATGGGCGGAGTCGACGCCATTATTTTCACCGCCGGAGTAGGTGAAAACTCTCCTTACGCAAGAAAGGGAATAATCGAAAATCTGGCAGGTATCGGAATTAGTATGAACGAGCCTAAAAACCGCTTTAGAGGTCTCGGCGAGTTCGTTGATATCACCGGAGAGGATTCCATAGCCAAAGTACTGGTCATTCCCACGGATGAAGAGCTTGTAATCGCCCGCGACACTATTGAAATAATAAAATAAGCAAGTAAATTTTTCTTGACTTTTGTTATTGGCGGTGTTAGAGTATTAAGGCCGCTTTGAATGGGTTTATTAAGTGATTGCAATTAAATCCGCCTATGATAGCGAGACTTATCTAAACTTGAGGTGAGAATATTGACGCATGCCATTATCGAAACAGGCGGGAAACAGTACAGAGTTAAAGAAGGCGATGAGCTTTTTATCGAAAAACTCGACGTCGAAGCGCAGGACAAAGTAACCTTTGACAAAGTATTGGCTATTCTGGACACTGATGATGCAGCAAGAATCGGCGCCCCATATCTAAAAGGCGCAAAAGTTACAGCTAATGTTGTTAAAAACGGCAAAGCAAAGAAGATTATCGTCTTCAAAATGCGCCCTAAGAAGGGATATCGCAGAAAGCAAGGGCACAGACAGCCATATACAAAAGTTATGATCGAAAAGATCGTTGTTTAACAAAGAGAGGTAATATCATGGCACATAAAAAAGGAGTAGGTTCAACGAAGAACGGTCGCGACAGCAAGTCTAAGCGCCTTGGTCCAAAGCGTGCAGACGGTCAATTTGTTCTCGCCGGCAATATACTTGTGCGCCAACGCGGAACAAAAATCCACCCTGGAACCAATGTCGGCTGCGGCAATGATTATACTTTATTCGCCCTAAAAGACGGCAGAGTGAAGTACGAACCAATGGGACGTGACCGCAAATGTGTTTCCGTATATGAGGAAACAGCTCAATAGAGCTTGAAAATTTTTATCAAAAAAGGCCGCGAATGCGGCTTTTTTTGATAAAATATATTGCCTGCTTGCTATTTTTGTAATATACTGTTGCGAGAAAAATTGAGACTTTCGCCATTGGCGGCATTCTACTGTCTCGGTTTTTCTATATTGACTATATTGGTATATTTATTTGAAAGGATAAAAGTTATGCGAGTAAAAATTACTGCTGACAGCACATGCGATCTACCGGAAGATATCATTGAAAGGTACAATATCGGGCTGACCCCGCTGTATATAATAAAAGATGATGAGCAATACAAAGATAGGCTTGAAATCACAGTAAATGATATTTTTCAGTATGTTGAGAGCGGCAAAGGAATAACGCGCTCAAATGCTATAAATGTCGCAGAGTATACCGAGTATTTTTCGCAATGGCTTAAGGAGTATGATGCGATAATACACATTAGCATTAGTACACATCTGTCTGCCTGCAATCAAAGTGCGCGTATAGCCGCGGATGAGCTTAAAAACGTGTATGTCATTGATTCACTAAATCTTTCAACAGGCAGCGGACATCTGGTATTGGATGCAGCCATAATGGCGCAAAGCGGTCTTGAGCCGGAAGAAATCATCAAAGAGCTTGAAAGATTAGTCCCACTTGTCGATGCAAGCTTTGTTATCGGCACTCTTAAATATCTGCACCTGGGAGGACGCTGTTCAAGCTTGCAGGCTCTTGGTGCAAATCTTCTCAAACTCAATCCCTGCATTGAAGTCAAAGACGGAAAAATGGAAGTGGGCAAGAAATACAGGGGCAAATTTGAAAAAGTAATACTTGATTATGTTTCTGACAGGCTGACCAATCGCGATGACATTGACAGCAAACGAATCTTCGTCACCTTCCCGCCAACAACCGATCCAAAACTAGTAGAAGAAATAGTCAAAAAAATCAAATCAATCCGTGAATTTGACGAGATTATCTGCTGTGAGGCAGGCTGTGTCATATCGAACCACTGCGGACCTACCTGCGCAGGAATACTGTACTACAAGACCTAAGTTCTATTGCTTATTTCTACGTTCTGACTTGTCCATCGCCGTAAATAATATATTTTGACGAAGTTAACTGCTCAAGACCCATTGGTCCTCGCGCGTGCATTTTCTGGGTTGATATGCCTATCTCCGCACCCAGACCAAACTCTCCTCCATCAGTAAATGCAGTTGATGCATTTACATACACAGCAGCGGAATCAACTTCGTCAAGAAATCTACATGAAGCGCCGTATTCATTGGTCACGATAGCATCAGAGTGCTGCGAGCCGTATTTACGAATGTGCTCAATTGCTTCACCAATGCCGGAAACAACTCTTACCGCAAGAATATAGTCCAGAAACTCTGTATAATAGTCATCTTCAGTCGCCGCAATGACGCTGTCTCCAAGTATTTTCATCGTCTCTGAGCAGCCGCGCAGCTCAACACTCTTTGTATCCAGCAGTTTTTTTGCCATAGGGAGAAAAACTTTCGCAACATCACTGTCCACAAGCAAAGTCTCCGCAGCGTTACAAACTGAAACGCGGCGGCATTTTGCGTTAAAAATTATTTCCGCCGCCTTACTTAAATCCGCCGAAGCTTCGACGTAAACATGACAGTTTCCAACACCTGTTTCAATAACCGGAATTCTAGAGTTCTCCACAACTCTACTAATAAGTCCGGCGCCGCCGCGCGGTATCAGAACGTCAACATACTCAGTTAGGTCTAGCAGAGCATCCACACTCTCGCGCGATGTATCCAAAACAAGCGATACGGAATCCTCCGGCAGTCCGCCTTTGCTGATTGCATCACGCATAATCTCAACAAGCGCTTTATTTGTGTTAAATGCTTCCTTGCCACCCCTTAAAATGACAGAGTTCCCGGCTTTTAGACATAATATCGCAGCATCTACAGTCACATTTGGTCTCGACTCGTAAATAATAGCAATAACGCCAAGCGGCACTGTTTTTCTTCCAATTACAAGCCCATTTGGTCTTTTTTTAAGGCTCTCAACTTGACCAATAGGATCATTTTGAGCCGCTACTTCACGAACGCTTTTTGCTATCAGATTTATTCTTTCTCTGTCTAGCGCGAGCCTGTCTGTAAATGACTCCGCCATTTTGTTTTCTCGTGCATTTTGCATATCCAGCTTGTTCGCGTTCAAAATGAACTGCATTTTTTCCTCAAGCGCATCCGCTATATTAAGCAGAGCTCTATTCTTAACATTCGTCGGACAAGTCATTAGAATAGCCGCAGCTTTCTTCGCCGCTTTTCCTAGTATTTGAATATCCGTCATTATACGCAACCCATCCTTTCATTATCCAGTGTGAATCTAGTTCCAATTGAAGCATCGTGAACCAGTATATATAAATTCTTTGGCTTTGAGCCATTTGTTATCACCGTATCAATACCTGCCTCACCGGCTATTTTGGCGGCAGAGAGCTTTGTTACCATCCCTCCGGTTCCGAGGCTATTCTTTGTTCCTCCGGCAAGCGCGCTTATTTTGTCATCAATCTCTGTTACAAGCGGGATTAATTTCGCATCGGGGTTCTTATGCGGGTCGCTATCATATAGTCCATCAATATCTGACATTATAACCAGCAAGTCTGCACCAACCAGCACCGCTACAACAGCGGATAGGGTATCGTTGTCTCCGAATATTTTGTGCTCAGACTCTATTTCTTCAATACATACCGAGTCGTTTTCATTGACAATTGGTATTACTCCCAGATTGAGTAAGGCGTCAAATGTTCCGACCAGATTCTGCTTTACTGTCGGTCTGTCAACATCTTCCCTGGTGACAAGCACCTGTCCGACTGTCGCTCCGTATTCGCCGAACATTTTATCATAAATATGCATCAGTTCAAGCTGCCCAACGGCTGCGACAGCCTGCTTTTCTCTTATTTCGCTGGGTCTGTCCGCAAGTCCGAGTTTTGCCACCCCGGCGCCAATAGCTCCGGAGGAAACAAGAATCACCTCATGCCCTTCGTTTTTTATGTCCGTGAGCACTCGTGATATACCGTCGATATTCCTGAAGTTAAGACCCTTTCCGCCGTGACATAGCGTTGATGTGCCTACTTTAAAGACAATACGTTTTTTATCCACCTGACTCTCCTTAATATCCGCATAGGACGACCGTGCGGCCGTCCTATGCTATGTGAATTTTTTTAATTAGATGCTAGACTATAAGTGTTAGTGCCTAAGGTTAATACCTATTCCTCGAAATCCGAATTGATTAAATCGCAAAGAGTATCAACTGCCAATACCTCGTCTTGCCCTTCCGCAATGATATTAATAGTCGCGCCTTGCGCAACTCCCAGCGACAAGACTCCTAACAAACTTTTGGCATTTACCCTTCGTTCATCCTTTTCAATCCAAATACTGCTTCTAAACTCATTTGCTTTTTGAATTAGAAATGTTGCCGGTCTGGCATGGAGGCCGACCTGTTTCATAATAGTCGCCTTCTTTTCGTACATTCAATTACCTCCTAATCCTTATAAGTTGAATAAGCTCAGTCACTTTTCAATTAACTTTACCAAATACATAGCGCAACGTCAACAGAAATAATTGTCACAGACAGAGTTATGAAAAAAAGTTATTGCATTTGCACTAAGCTCTACTCTTAACTCACAAATTAATTGTGAGTTTTTGTTATACTATTTTAGCTCAACAATTGTTACACCATCTTCACCTTCACCATATCGTCCAAGTCGAAACGATTTGATACCTCTTTGTTCGCGCTTTAGGCACTGATGCACCGCCTTTCGCAACGCACCGGTTCCTTTGCCGTGTATCACGGTAACTACATTGAGCTTAGCAAGGCGGGCATTGTCCAAGAATCGCTCCATTACAGTGATTGCCTCATCTGCCATCATTCCGCGCAAGTCTACTTCTGACTTTGCCGTGTGTTCACGCAGACTCGTTTCTGATTTTGCAGGCTGCTTTTTTACATCTGACTTTTGATCATCGTTAGCAAAGCTCACCTCGTTCTTATTCGCGGTAATCTTCATAATTCCTGCTTGCAAAGATAACTGACCGTCGTGGTTTATTGATATCACTTCAGCAAGCGTTCCGATACCGCGCAGCCTAACCATGTCTCCCGCGACGGGGTCTCTTGGCAGAGGAACATAGTCGTAGGTTATCTCGTCACGTCCTAAAGAGTGTTCAGCATCATTAAGCCTTTTGAAAATATCGGATTTTGCATCATTTAGTTTTTGCATGTCTTCATTTTGCTCTGCCTTGCGTTTAAGCGCCTGTATCTCTTCGATAACAATCTCTGCCTGTGCCCGCGCACCTTCGAGTATCTGCGCCGCTTCCCTCTTTGCAATCTCGGAAGCTCTTTCGCGCTCACTATCCAGTCTGCTCTTATATTGCTGTGCCTGTTTGCGATCTTCTTCTGCGTCACGCCTAAGTCTGCGCGCTTTCTCCCGGTCGGCTTCCAAAGTCGTTCTTGTTATTTCCAGAGCTTCCAATGCATCTTCAAATGCGGCATTTTCCGTATTTATGCGCACTCTTGCGTCCTCAATCACTTCCTCAGGCAAGCCAAGTCGTCTTGATATAGCAAACGCATTTGATTTTCCTGGGATTCCGATAATGAGCCGATATGTCGGCATCAAAGTCTCTACATCAAACTCGCATGACGCATTAGCCACACCATCTGTGTTTACCGCAAAAGTCTTTAGCTCAGCATAATGAGTTGTCGCACCTACAAGCGCACCCTTATTTCTGGCATGTTCAATAATGGATATAGCAAGCGCCGCACCCTCTATGGGATCTGTACCTGCGCCTAACTCATCAAATAGCAACAGCGAGTCATATTTAGCCTCGCTCAAAATACTAACAATATTCTTCATGTGGGATGAAAATGTTGAAAGGGACTGCTCAATTGACTGCTCATCACCAATATCGGCAAGAATGCTGCCAAAAATCGGCACGCAGCTTCCATCGCGTGCCGGAATATGTAGTCCGCATTGAGCCATCAGGCATAATAGCCCCAATGTTTTGAGTGAAACTGTTTTCCCTCCTGTATTCGGTCCGGTTATAATAATAGTATCAAATTCGTCACCCACTCGAATATCAATTGGCACAACAGCTTTCTTGGGGAGTAACGGGTGTCTTGCATGGTTTAGTTTTACTTTCATTTCCTCAGACAGCTCGGGTTCTACCGCATCCAGTTTGTAAGAAAGCTTAGCCTTCGCAAAAATCAGATCCAGCGCTATCAGCGCTTCAAAATTATCTGTTATACTATCTCCGAATGCCGCCACATCAGCCGAAAGCTCTGCAAGAATGCGATCTATCTCTTGCTTTTCTTTCGCTTGTAGTTCGCGAAGCTCATTATTTATCTGTACAACTGCCATAGGCTCAACAAACTGAGTTGCGCCTGAGGACGAAATATCATGCACAAGTCCGGGTACTACATTTTTTTGTTCGGATTTTACTGGAACTACATACCTGCCATTTTTCATTGTAATTATCGGTTCTTGAAGTGCCTTTGAATATGTCGGAGAAGTAATAATCTTGTTAAGTGTCTGCCGTATCTTTTCTCCGGCAATCCTTATATGGCGGCGAATATCAGACAGCTCCCGACTTGCGTTGTCAGCTATTTCATCCTCGGAAACTATAGATGATGATATTTTGTTTTCAAGAGACTTATTGGGATTTATTGCAAAAAAAAGATAGTCTATCGCTGATTTATCACTGTTTTTTTCACCGGAAAAATACTGTATTGCCGCCTGCGAAGCACGGAGAAGTGCAGCAATATCAAGTAACTCTCTGGTGTTTAGCATGCCTCCTAAAAAAGCTCTTTTAATTAATCCACGAACATCCTTTACTCCGGAAAATGGGGGTGTACTCCTGAGTGTCATCATGTTCTTAGCCGCTGTTGTTTCAGAAAGTAGCGTCATTACCATACTATAGTCAGAAATCGGCACAATATTTCCCGCCGCTTCTTTAGCGGAAATGCTTACAGCCTCTCCTGCAAGCATTTCTAATATTGCAGGCATTTCAAGAACTCTAAATGATTTTTCTTTTAAAGTCATAAAATACACTTAACTCCTTGATAATAGTCTAAAGTGCGAAAACTTCTGTCCAATTGGGCGAGCAAGTACCCCTCCGCCGCTGTTATGAGCTCGTTTTGAGCCTCTTGTCCAAGTGAAAAAGAAAAAAGCTTCTTTCTGTCGCAGCTAATGATGTACCGTATTGCATTAAGTGCTCCTTTGCTGAGCACAAGCCCGGAACTTCCGCATTTGGAACATCTAATACTTCCGCCGTAAACATCCAGAAAGCAACGCTCCGGTTGGGCGTCTCCGCATGAGATACAGCAATTTGTATTTGGCATGAAGCCGGAAATCGCCATCAGGCGAAGCTCAAAAACAGATTTAATGAGTGCCGGCGGTTTAATTTGCTCACTAAGAGCATAAAGTGCGTTAAGACAGAGTGGAAGCAGCTCCACGCTATGGCTGTCCTCATCGGAAAGTGCTTCAATGAGTTCGGCAAAATATGCGCCGAGAGCCAGTAAAACAATATCCGAACGCAACCCGATAAACTGCTCCACACTCCGCGCCTCAATGAGCGTCCATCTGTCGCGCTTTAACTGCAATGTCATTTCTGAAAACACCAGCAGTTGAGTTACCGCTGCGATTTTGTTGTTTTTTCTGTTGTATCCGTGTGCGCTAACTGTCAGTCTGCCTTCGCTCGCAGTCATAACAGTCAATATTTTGCTTGAATCTTTATATGGGATCTCGCGCAAAATAAGCCCGGTCGTATTCACATACATAAATATTATAGTTCCCAGCACTGCCCGGCTTCCTAAGTGCCGCTCGCAATCAGCGGATAGCGAGCGGCACTTTCAAGTCTATTTGGTGTTTTTACTCAACCGGGACCAGATTAAATACTCTTAGCATAGTTAGAATGCTCTGAGTCCTGGTATAGCTCTCCTGTGGTCTGAAAGAACCATCAAGCATACCCATCATGATTTCTGCCGATTGCACCGCGCCAACTGCATCGAATGCCCAGGATGCAATTTCAGCATTGTCAGAAAACTCCGGCGCATCCTCCGGCAAAGGCATATCCAGCGCATTGGCAAGTCTTAACAACATCGTTGCAGCTTGTTGCCGCGTCAATTCTTCACCGGGTCTGAATGTGCCATCGGTAAAGCCTTCAACTACGCCTATCGCCACAGCCTTTTCAACGTATATGCTGTCTGTATCTTCAAACGATGCATCTTCTCCGACTTCGATTTCCTCATCCATGACAAGCTCATAAAGAGCTACAGCAAGTTGAGCAAACTCTATACGAGTTGTCGGCAGATTGTATCTCGCTTGCATATTCTGCGGTATAATGCCTGCTTCAATTGCTTCGGAAACTTCCTCCAGCGCCCAAGCTACCGGAAGTTCGAGAAGTCTTCCATCAATTCTTGCATTTTCGGCGGTTATCTTACCATCGAGGTTGTCGGTGATGTATTCAATAAGAACATCATCAAGTGAACCCAGTTCAGAAACTCTTGACAGGTCCGGAAGCATAGTATATCCATCTCCTCCGGCGGCAATGAAGTTATTTGTAACTAGTGTAAACTTGGTTGTATTGTCATTGCGGTTTAATACATTGCCGTCAATCGTTATTGAAGTAATTCTGTCAAGCGGTTCTCTCGACATAACAAACTGTACATCCATGCCGGAGATCTGCGGGAATCCGCCGCTCATCTCAGGCAGCCTTGAAATACCAAGCTCCATTATAGCAAAAATGTCAGCGGGAGTTACTTCTAATACTACCAACACATTGCCGAAAGGCAAAACTGCATTCATGTCTAGCTTTGTCAAGTCTCCCGGACGCAGATCCGCTCTAAGCCCTCCGCCATTTGTCAGAGCAATGTCCGCACCGCTTATTGTCCTCATAGCGTCTGCGACTAAATTACCCAACGGCTGTTCGGAGTTGCGAACGCCAAGCAGTCCGTCTTCGCTTCCTCTCGCACTTGACAGTAGGATCTCAGTCGTTGCAACAACAGCGCTAAACTCTTCTAGTACTTGTTCTTTTATCTCTTCGGCGAGTGCCTCCACATCTGGATCGCCATCTATTTCGTCAGCTTCTTCTTTGCTTATTACGCTTGCTGACCTATCAGTGATTTCTCCTGCTTGGTTTAGGGTAATGGAAACAACGCCAAGATAGCGTTGGTGGTCGCCTGCACCCGCAATCAAAACACCATCAACAACAAGATCGCCTAGAAGGTGATCATGTCCTTCAAGTATTACGTCAGGCTTGTCGGTAAGTTCTCTTGCAAGCGCCTCAATATGCTCACGGCTAATGTGAGCCATTGCAACTATGACTTGTGCGCCGCCCTCTCTAAGTTCAGCAATAGCATTTTCTGCAGACGCCTTATACTCTCTAAACTCCAGTTTTGCCACATTCTCCGGGCTTGTTTGTATAGGCGTAGTTCTGGTAGTCAATCCAAAGAAACCTACCATTACTCCGTCAATTTCAATTATTGTTGTTGACGGGAGAAACATTTGTCTCGTAGGTGTGTAGAACACATTTGACGATATTATCTGAAGATCTCCCTCAGCGGCGACAGCAGCCAGCTCAAGTAGCCGATCACTGCCATAGTTAAAATCATGATTGCCCGGAACCATAACTCTGTAACCGGCGGCAACCATAAGCTCAATGGCATTGAGTCCGCGATTGATGTTGACTATCGGCAATCCGTGTATTGTGTCGCCCACGTCAACCAGAATAGAGTTCGGCGTTTCATTTCTGATTGCGGCGATTCTATCAATACCAATCATGGCAGAATTATTGCTGTCCACCATGTAAAAACGACCGTGGACGTCGTTCGTGTGCAGGATATTGATAGTGGTTTCTCCCGTATCGGCAACTGCTGTGACCTGTATGCCAATCAGCATACTCAGTACCATTGCCAGCGACAGGATAAAAGTAATAGTGCGCTTTGCTTTTGCTTTTTTCATATTTGCCTCCTAAAAGTAAATAAAGTTTTGCTCAACTGGTTTTCTCGCTCGATTCTATCACAATAACTTTTTATATTCAATTGGTCTTAACAAAAAATTGACAGCTTTTTTACAAATAATAAAAAGCATATTATTTCACATATCCAAAATTCTTCATCATCATTTGGCTGTCGCGCCAGTTTTCTTTGACCTTGACCCATGTTTGTAAAAACACCTTAACGCCCATAAAACGCTCGATATCTTCGCGTGCGTATTGCCCGATTTTTTTGAGCATTGCCCCATTTTTACCTATTATCATACCTTTGTGACTGGTTTTTTCACAGTATATCGTAGCGTCAACATCAATAATATCGTCTTGTTCCCTCTCCGTAAACTTTGTTATCTCCACCGCAGTGCCATGAGGAATTTCTTTGTCCAAACAGATGAGCAGCTTTTCTCTGATTATTTCCGCAATGACTTGCTTTTCAGGCTGGTCGGTCGTCATGCCGTCCGGAAATAACTGAGGACCCTCTTTTGCATATTTTTCAAAGACCTCGATTAAATCCGAAACCCCTTCACCTTTTTTTGCAGAAACCGGAATAATCGCATCGAATTTATACCTTTCGTAATATCTTTCAATTATCGGCAGGGTCATATCGACAGAAATAGTATCTATTTTGTTTATTATAAGCAGCGCGGGTACATTTGATTTTTCTATATGCTCAATCAGCATTTGCTCCTGTGTCCCGATATTGTCGATTGGCTCAACCATTATCGCAGCCGCATCCACATCCGCAACACTTTCTTTGACCACGCCCACCATGTAATCCCCAAGTCTGGTTTTGGCTTTGTGAAATCCGGGCGTATCTAAGAGAATAATTTGGGTTTCATCATGAGAAAAAACGCCGTAAATCCTATTTCTGGTTGTTTGAGGCTTTGGCGTAACTATTGCCACCTTGTCTCCTGTAAGCTTATTAGTAAGGGTGGACTTGCCTACATTTGGTCTGCCGACTATGGCAATCATTGCCGTCTTATTTATCATATTCTATACCCCATCTCGCTCATAATATGTTTTTCTTTTTCTCTCATCAATCTTTTTCCGTCCGCTTCGTCAACATGGTCATATCCTAGCAGATGCAATACCGAGTGAACAATCAAATACGCTGTTTCCTGCTCAACACAATGACCATATTCTTTCGCTTGCAGTCTCACTATCGACGCTGACAAGACGATCTCCCCCAGCGGCGTAAGTCCGGTTTCAGGATCAACTGCATTTGAGCCCGGCTCAATCCATCCAGGCGGAGAAAACTCCAGCATTGGAAATGACAGAACATCAGTAGTTTTGTCAATCCCTCTATAGCTTAAGTTAATATTGCGCACAGTTACATCATCCGCAATAAGCACGCTTACCTCACATGGCATATTGACTTTTTCTAAGCTTAGCACTTTGCGGACACATTCCTTTATTTTATGTATTTGCAGTCTGTACTCCGGCATAACTTTGCTATGCCTTGTATATATCTTGTGCTTTTGCATGCAGTGCAATCCTTTCGCATTTCAGGGTATTATCAATAATCATTTTCGTGTATCACGCGCTTTTTTCTCTCTTTTATCATAGGCGTCGATGATTTTAGAAACAAGCTCATGTCGAACGACGTCCTTTGCCGACAAGAAACAGGTCGCAATATCCTGCACTCCCTCCAAAACACGAATCGCGTCACGTAATCCGCTTGTCTTATCTGGCGGAAGGTCGATTTGTGTAATATCGCCAGTTATTACAATCTTAGAGCCAAACCCAAGCCGAGTCAAAAACATCTTCATTTGTTCGCGCGATGTGTTTTGTGCCTCATCCAGTATAATAAAAGCGTCATCCAATGTTCTGCCTCTCATATAGGCCAAAGGAGCGACTTCAATATTCCCGCGCTCAAAATACTTATTATACGTGTCCGCCCCTAATAGCTCAAAAAGAGCATCGTAAAGCGGTCTTAAATAAGGGTCTACCTTGCTCTGCAAGTCTCCCGGTAAAAAGCCCAGACGCTCCCCCGCCTCAACAGCCGGTCTGGTCAGAATTATCCTGTTTATGGATTTGCTGCGAAATGCGGCAACAGCAGCCGCAACCGCTAAATATGTCTTTCCGGTTCCCGCAGGTCCGATACCCAATGTTACTGTATTATTGATTATGGCGTCAACATATTTCTTTTGCCCCAGAGTCTTTGCCTTGATCGGCTTTCCCTTGGCTGAAATGCAGATAATGTCCTTGGTAATCTCCCCTATTTTATTGTCCTGACCATCCATAACCAGACCTATGATATACCTAACACTTCTCGAATCAATAGGCTCGCCTTTGGCCGCCAGCACAAGTAAACCGTTGATAGTTCGCTCAGCGTAAAAAACACTTTCTTCGCTGCCGGAAATATGAAGCTCTGAGTTTCTGTCGGTAATCTTAACGCTCAGTTGTTCTTCAATAAGTTTGATATTCTCATCAAATGAGCCAAACACACTAATTATATTTTCCAGCCTGTCAACGCTCATAGTCTTTTCACTCATTAATACTACTCCTCATATTTTGATATCTCTATATCCGCAAACTGTTTACCAGCCCCTCATCGGGAGCCGCAATAATCGTTTTATACCCTGTGTACGTGACCATTCCCGGGCGTCCGCCCGGAGGCTTTTTTACATTCTTTACTAACGTAAAATCAACAGGAACTTTTCCGTCATTTCTTGCTGATGAGTAAAACGCTGCTATCACTGCCGCCTCGTATAATGTTTTCTCGTCCGGTTCTCCGGTCCTGCACGATATTATCACGTGAGAGCCGTGTATTTTCTGAGCATGAAGCCAAAAATCCGATTTAAAGGCGGTTTTCATTGTCAGAATATCATTTTGTAAATTATTTCTTCCTGCAAAAATCGGTATTGCAGTCGATGACATAAACCTCATTGGCGTAATTGCAGACGGTTTGTTTTTTGTCCCTCTCGGACTCTTGTCTTTAATATATCCGGTCTGTACAAGCTCACGTCGGACTTCTTCTATGTCTTTCTCGCTCTCGGCAAGTGCAATGGCTTCGAGTACGCTTTCCAGATAGAGAATTTCTCTTTCTGCGTTATCCAGTTGCACAGTCAAAAAGATTTCGGCATTTTTTGCCTTGTTGTATGCCTTATAAAATTTTGCAGCATTGCGGGAAGGTGTGAGACGAGGATCAAGCGATATCTCCCTCATTAACCCATCTGAAAAAAAATCTTCTGCAATCAGTATTTTTTGACCGACCTTCATTAAATGTATATTTGCGGTTATTATATCTCCATTTTCACGCAAAGTCTCGCGCTTTGATGATTCTAACAGCTCTGATCGCTGCGCGATTGTCTTGCGAATAATTCTATCTCTCGCCGTTTTGACAGTCTTTACTGTTGCTGATGATAGCTGCCGCATTCTGGCGAGCTGTGAGTTTTTAGTATAATGCTTATCCAGCATAGAGGAAAAGCTATCATTTTTAATTAATTTCAACGAGTTTTCATATTGATTTATGCATGTATATGAGAAATCTCTGGAGACATTGTCAGCATTTTCTATGCTCCAGGGTTGAAATAATTCTTTATTCACGAAGTCCATAAGTAATAGAAACTCTCGCTGCAGTGCAGCGCCGTTATCATTTATATCAGTAACTCTAATATCACAATCGCCGTATGCTCTATAGGCAATTTCGCGGCAGATAAGAGGCGAAAACGCAGAAAAAGCAGTGCCCAGCCACTTCTCAGCAGTATCTTGTCTGCACTCATCATACAACTTCCGCCATACCGCAGGTGTAACTGCCATTGGGACTATTTTGCCCTCTTGCGGAGACGGATAATGGTACTTAAGACCAGGAAGAACGGCGCGCTTTTTAGATATATCACCGCCAATACGCCTTAAGCAGTCAATTATGATTTCTTCATTGTCAACTAAGATTATATTTGAAGAATTTCCAATAAGCTCAATAATCAATCTTTTTTCAGTCACAGTGCCCAGCGCATCAGGAGCCCTAAACAAAAACTCCAATACCCTTTCAGCGGGAGGCTGATTTATTGAAATTATTCCGGCGCCTATTAAGTGCTTTCTAAGGAGCATACAGAACATAGGCGGCGAAGTGGGGTTCTGATACCTATGCTCCGTAAAATGCACTCTCATATCACTGCTTGAGCACGAAATAAGCAGACGCCAAGTTTCAGAACGTCCCCGCAACGAAACTATCAATAAGTCTTTTTCAGGTTGCGAAATTTTATCGATTCTTGCTCCGATAATTTTTTTACTAAGCTCTGTCTTTACAGCAGACAAACAAATCGCATCAAGCGGCATAAATATAAGCCTTTCTCATAAACACTATCTATTTATAATGATTTCAAACAGTTCATCCAAACGGTCAATGTCTCCGCGAAGATAGAGATAGCCGAACAAGGTTTCCAGTCCCGTTGCTCTGTGGTATTCGCTGTGCGTTGAGCCTCGCGGCACAGAACTGGCATAGGCATTGCGTCCGCGCTTATAAACAGCAGTCTCATCCTCGTTTAAATGGTGCTTAATGCGTTCAAAAGCTACTGATTGAGATTTTGCGCAGACATATGAAACCGTGCCGCTATGCAGTCCCTTTGCAGTATTTACTCCGTTCATGCAAAGCCAAGTACGCACCATCAGGTCATAAACCGCATCCCCGACATGTGCAAGCCCTAAGACAGAGACTCTGCGGACGTCGTCACTTAAACCTGGACGTAAGTACTCACTCAAATTATCAACTCCACATACAGACATATTAATTATTATAATAGCAATACTAATGTGTTTATCAGCAGAGAAAAATCTCTTCTTTCATCTTAAAGGCGGCGGGGGTAGTATAGGTGCCCTCGCCGCCTTTGTTATATAATTATTTATTATTTTGAGTTAAATATCTTAAAGATAGTGTCAAATGGATCTTCTTCAACAGGAGGCGGCGGCGGTGGAGGCGGTGGTGGTGGTGGTGGCGGCTCATGTGCGACATGAACCGGTGACGTTGATTCAGCCGGAGGTATATTTCCAACTCCGAATGCATCGGGTTTTCTTTCTCTGCCAAGAATGGGAGCCTTCGCCTTATCTTCAAAACGTGTGGCGATTACCACAACTCTGATTTCATCTTCCATGTCTTCATCAAATGAAGCGCCAAAAATTATATTGGCGTCGGGGTGCGCGGCTTCCTGTACTAAGCTCGCAGCAGTCTCAACATCTTCAAGGCCCATATCTAAAGAGCCGGTAATATTTATTAAAACGCCCCTTGCTCCGTCAATGGATGTCTCCATAAGCGGGCTTGCAACCGCAGCGCGAGCAGCTTCCTCTGCTTTACCTTTTCCTGCTGCATGTCCAACGCCCATATGAGCATAGCCGGCGTCCTTCATGATCGAAGTGACGTCAGCAAAGTCAAGATTGATAAAACCGGTATTCTTGATTAGTTCAGAGATGCTGACAACAGCCTGGTGCAAAACACCATCTGCGATTTCAAACGCATTTGCAAAAGTCAGCTTCTGTTCGGAAACATTTCTTAAGCGGTCATTTGGAATCACGAGCAATGAGTCGACTTTGCCCAGCAGATTCTTAATGCCCTCTTCAGCCTGCTCCATTCTGCGTTTACCCTCAAAGCTAAAAGGCTTTGTTACAACGCCGACGGTAAGTGCGCCGCCCTCGCGGGCTATATCGGCAACAACCGGCGAAGCACCCGTACCTGTGCCGCCGCCCATACCTCCGGCAATAAAAACCATATCGGTGCCCTCAATGCATTTTGCAATGTTGTTGCGACTCTCCTCAGCGGCTTTTTTGCCGATTTCCGGATTTGATCCGGCGCCCTGTCCCAAAGTTAGTTTCTCGCCGATTTGGACTTTTACATCGGCAGTTGAAATTGACAGTGCCGGTTTATCCGTGTTCACCGCAATAAACTCAACTCCCTGTGTTCCTGCAGAGACCATCCTATTGACAACGTTATTACCTGCGCCCCCTACTCCGGCAACCTTGATTACTACAACATTGTCAGGACCGCTTTCCATTGAAAACGACATGTATCAATCCCTCCGTAACAAATGAAATTCAGCTATAACTCCGCATATCACTAGATATTGTATCTTTTTTTTTCGCATTGGTCAATAGGATATGCAACTTTTTTTCCATTTCATGCCAATTAACGTATGGATTTACTAAGGTTTATAGCTGTATTTGATGATTTTGCACCATATCACTGTGCTCGCGCGTTAATAACGACCCCGCTTGAAGGTGATGAAATATTGATTCTTGCCACACCGGTAATACCAAAATCATTGTTCACCTTTTCCACAGCGCCGTCTAACAAAGAGAGCTTGTGGTTAAGATCTCCCGGTACGCCCTCAATGACAGACGGCTCGCCCAAAATGACATTAAATCTTCCCATATATCGGAAATATGTTTGCGTAATGTGTGAAACATCAAGATAAGAGACTTCGCTGTATATGTCTTCTCTTTCAAAAGCTGCAAGAATGTCTCTTACGTATCTGAGCTCAGTTTCCTCACCTTGCTGCGCTCTGAGCATATCTCCATCAGACACTTCCAGTGGATTCAAGCCTCTTATTTCGATAAGACTCGAATCAGCTCTTGCACGTCTTTCAAGTAATCTTCCGTTTGAATCAATAATAAAAAACTCATCATACGATTCTACATAAGCTATTGGTGAACTCTCCGTAATTTCAATTACAATTCCATCAGGCATATTGCGCGTAATGCTAGCATTTCTGACAAATGGCATAGCCGCTATTATACGGTTCTCCGCAGCTTCTGTATCTAGGAAAAGCAGTCCATCGCCGGGCGATATCCCGGATACCATGATTATCTCATTTACGGAATATCGAGAGACCCCGATCACTTCAATATCAACAACCCTTAAAAAGCTGCTTAATCCCATGATAGTTAAAAATACTATGGCAAGAGCGCTTATAGGAATATACACCGCCGCACTTTTACTCGCTTTCCTCTGCCTCCAGGTTTCCATTACAACGCTCCCCCCTTAACCAAAATATTTATAATGATTTCAATACAAATGCTCATTTCTATCTCCCGGAGCATAACTCACTTTCTAACTGAGCCCAGCCATTTCAAAAACTATATCTACGATTCTTTGAGTCGCTTTTGGTGTGGCAAGTGATTTTTGTGCGTATGACATTCTAAGTAGTTTTTCTTTATCGGTAATTAATGCAGATACTTCATTATATAGCCGTTCCCCTGAGGAGTCTTTTTCTGAAATAACTTCTGCACCGCCGCTTTTTTGAAGTTGCTTCGCGTTTGCTTCTTGGTGATTGTTTGTAACATATGGCGACGGAACCAGTATTGCAGGCTTTCCCAAAACGGTTAATTCAGCAATTGTTGACGCGCCTGCTCTGCAAAGAACTAAATCTGCATCAGCCATGACAGATGGCATATCATCAATATACTCTCTTACTTGTATTCCCTGCGGCAATTTATCTGTAATCCCAAGCCGCTCTAATCGAGTCTTCATTACACTAGATTCACTTTTTCCGGTAGCATGTAGATGGTCAAATCGAATGTTCTTAATATTACATGCTATCATCTCGGAAATCGACTCATTCATTCTCTCAGCCCCCTGTGATCCCCAGAATGACAGTAGTTTCGGCAGCTTATTTTGATCGGCGTCTTTTCCGCTTTTTTCCGATAGCATCGCCGCCGCTTCAAACCCTTCTCTAACCGGCGTTCCGGTAAAAACCACTCGCTCAGGTCTCCTATACAGATGTTCGAGCCCCGGAAATGAGACTAAAACTTTGTCAACAGCCGTACTAAGAAGCTTCGTTGTGAGTCCCGGAACAGCATCCGAACCGTGAATAATAGTCGGAATCCCAATCTGAGCAGCTTTTTTTAAGATTGGGTAGCAAATATATCCACCCGTTCCGATTACAACCGCAGGACTAAATCGGACAAGCAACTTTTCTGCCTTTACTCCTGCCGTGACAAGATTTCTGACTGTGCCTGCATTGTATAATAAGTCTTCTAAGGAGACAGACCGCCTAAGACCACTCATCCGAATATTTACCAAATGAAATCCCGCAGCCGGAATAAGTCTGTTTTCCAATGGCTTGCCGGCGCCTACGAATAATATCTTTGACTTAGGCAGTCTGGCGCGAATCTCCTCTGCAATTGCGATTGCAGGATTTATATGACCCGCTGTGCCTCCGCACGCAATCAGAAAATTCAAGTTAAACACTCCTGTTTTGTATTTCTGTCCGCTTCTTTATAGGCAGGTATTTCTCTGGAAACAGCCAAAACAATGCCCATCTGAACCAATTGTATCATGAGGGCAGTACCCCCAGAACTAAATAACGGCAAAGCAACTCCTGTAGCGGGAATCAAGCTTGTAACAACTGCAACGTTAATAAACACTTGTACCGCCAAAAGACTGGAAATACCGATCACTATAAGCGAGCTATACCTATCTTTTGCGTTAAGCGCCAACCAAAAACCGCGAACGACAAGGAGTGCAAACAAACATAATATCATGATCGCACCGACAAAACCGAGTTCTTCCGCAACTATGGCGAATATAAAGTCATTGTGCTCCTCCGGCAGGTATTGATGCTTCTGTCTGCTTAGACCTAGCCCTTGTCCAAGCATTCCGCCTGAACCGATGGCATTTAGTGATTGACGCACTTGAAATCCACCGCCGAGCGGGTCTGCTTCCGGATTAAGCCAAATATCTATTCTTCTGCCCCAGTGTCCCAATCCGGTAAGCTCAAACATATCCGATACGAGAAAAATCCAAGCAACCAAAGCAATTACAATTGCAGAGAGAATAAAATATCTTAACCTTGTTCCTCCGGTAAACATCATTATTACTGCCGTAACTCCAACAATGATAACAGCCGAGACATGAGGTTGTCTCCAAAGTAAAATCATGATAACAGCTGTTATTGCTGCAAAAGGCAAAAAGCCGTAACGTATTGTGCGCATTCGAGTTTCACCGAATTTTGCAGACATTTGTGCAAAAGCAAGAATTATTGCAAGTTTTGCTACCTCTGAGGGTTGAAAACTAAAAGTATGCTCAACGCCGCCTACCCCAAGCCATCTCGTCGCACCATTAACTCTGATACCGATTACCAGAACCAGTATAAGCAATGCAATCGAAGCTAGAAGCAAATGTGTTGACCAACGGCTAATGAGCTTCGAACTAAATCTTGACACGACGAGCATAAGAACAATGCCGATTACAGCGAACACCACCTGGCTGCGAAACATGGCACTGGAAAAACTAGCTGATAGAAGCATTATAAGACCAATTAGCAGCAGCAATAATGTAAGAACCAAATATGGCTTATCAATACCCGCACGAGTTTTACGCTCATCGGCAAATTTTGACTTTAGCTCACGCTCCGACCAACTGGGCATTCCATCAGCCAGAACATCAGCGTGAACTTTTTCAAACTCATCTACATTATCTTTTGACTTTCTATCTCTATCCATAAGCCCCTCTTCTATATATTTGTTATCTCTTCATTACTCTTTATTAATAATCCCAAAATACGAAATCACAGCAAAAATTGTCGATGCGGCAGTAAATACTGAAAACACCTTATATTCACTCCATCCGCACATTTCAAAGTGATGATGTATCGGCGCCATTTTAAAAACACGTTTACCTTTAGTGATCTTAAAATACACAATCTGAATAATATCTGACATTGCTTCAACAATATAAACCATACCCAAAGGGACTAAAATCAGCGGAATATCCATAGCGAAAGCCATTGCACACACCATGCCGCCCAAGAACAGGGATCCTGTATCACCCATAAACACTTTAGCAGGATGAAAATTAAAGAAGAGAAAGCCCAAAAGTCCGCCAGCAAGTGCCGCCGCTATAATTCCAACAGAACTAATACCCCAAAAAAAAGCTATTACAGCAAACCATAATGCAACAGGTATCGTTACACCCGCCGCAAGCCCGTCAACACCATCCGTTATATTCACAGCGTTTACCGTACCAACAATGACAAATATGGCGAACAGATAATATACGGGAACAGGAACAGATAAAATAATATTAAAAAACGGAACGTACAAACTTGTATGTAGATAACCCGTTAGATGCAACAAAAGAACAAAGGCAACTGCGGCTACTGCTTGCAAAGCCAATTTATGAGAAGCCCTCAATCCGAGGTTACGTTTTTTTCTCAGCTTTTCATAGTCATCTAAAAAACCAATTGCAGCGAACACTAATCCGAACAACAAGATAAAAATATGTGTCAGCTCTCCGCGTCTTACTGCCGTATATCCGATGGTTAAGCATGTTACTATTATCCCTCCGATAAACATCAGCCCTCCTAAAACAGGAGTCCCCTGCTTACCGCTGTGCCAAACAGGTCCGTCCTCACGAATAGACTGCCCTGCGCTAGCACGTCTCAGATAAGGTATTAAGACGAATCCAGCAGCCACAGTTACCAAAAGCGATATTAAAAACACAAGTAACATCCGCAATTCCATATGACTTCCCTCTCTATTTTCCGATAAAATCCGCAACAATCACTCTCTCATCAAAATCATACTTGTCCTTACCAATTATTTGATAGGTCTCATGTCCTTTTCCAGCCAGAATAATTATATCTCCTGCCTGCGCGTTATCCAGCGCCCATTTAATAGCCTCGCGTCTGTTTTCAATAACAATATATGAGCTTTTCTTATCCGGCATTCCTTCGAGGATATCTGCAATTATTTTTCCCGCATCTTCCGTTCTTGGATTATCAGAAGTCACTATTACAAAATCTGAATGTTCCGCCGCAGTTGCGCCCATCAAAGGTCTCTTTGTCTTGTCGCGGTCTCCACCACAGCCGAACAAAGTCACAACTCGCCCTTGTGCGGTATTTTTTACGGCAAGTATTATCTTTTCCAAAGCATCCGGGGTGTGGGCATAGTCAATAATTACTGTATAATCCTTGTTTGTGGGCACTACCTCAGCTCTGCCTTTTACTCCTTTGCACATCGGCAGTGCAGTAGTTATGCAGTCAATATCAAATCCAAGCAAAAGTGAAGCGGAAACAACAGCCAAAGCATTGTAAACAGAAAACACGCCGGGAATTGATAACTCAACCCTGATAAGGTTCCCGATTGTCAATGCACAAAAAGTAATTTTTTCTGCGTAGAGCCTCACCTCTTTGGCAACAAGATCAGCCTTGTCATCTTCGATTGCATATGTAAATACATTTCCCGCCGCATTGTCTATCATCACTTGAGCATATTTATCGTCTAAGTTTATTGCCGAGTTTTTACTGTTTGCAAAGAGTATAGACTTAGACGCCGCATAGGCATTCATTGTGCCGTGAAAATCCATATGATCCTGTGTCAGATTTGTAAAAACCCCAACGTCAAATTGGATTCCATAAACTCTATCCAGAAACAGTGCATGTGATGATACCTCCATCACAACCATTTCACAGCCCTCTTTTACCATCAGAGCAAGCAGTTCGTGAAGCTCATAAGCGTCAGGTGTAGTATATTTTGCCGGTAAATGCCTGTCGCCGATCATGTTTCCGCTTGTCCCAATGAGCCCTACTTTCGATCCGGTACATATTTCGATAACACATTTGAGCAAACTGGTAACAGTAGTTTTACCATTTGTCCCCGTAACGCCAATTAGCTTTACAGAGTCAGCCGGACGACCAAACCATGTGGCACAAATAAGCGCAAGAGCACGACGAGTGTTTCCAACCAAAACATAAGGCACATTTTCGTCCGGAATGTCTTCACATATCACACATGCAGCACCCATCTTGATTGCCGCCCCGATATATTTATGACCGTCTTGTTCATATCCACGCACAGCAACAAACAAATCCCCATGCTTAAGCTTCCTGGTGTCAAAACAAATTCCACCTATCGGAACATGCGACATAGCAGACATTTCGATAACTTCAACATTTTCAAGCAAATCTTTCAGTATCATCGCTTGGGTTCCCCTCTACATACAATCTCACTTCACTTATACCCGCCAAAAACAGCTATCCTAGTGCGTGAGTTCGACGACATCTTTATCAATGAGTGTTACTATGATTACAGTACCATATGCAACCTCTTCTAATCTCGGAATTGACTGAACCGACACCCTGGCTCGTGTATCAGATTTCGGAACTCCTATAGCCCTGATAAACAATCCGTGATTTTCCAACGTCCGCCTAGCCCCTTCAAATGTCATACCGAATAAATCCGGCACAACTACAGTTCCGTCCGGCGGCGGGGTATCGAGAAACAATCTTATTACAGTTCCGGGCGCGACCTCTGAATTGGGCGCGGGTAATTGCGCCGTGACCACAGTTCCGTCACCAACCGCTGTATATTCCAGTCCAAGACCCATCAAAGTTCCAATCGCACTATTTAAATATATTTCGGTAACATTGGGTACCGCAACGCTGATATCTTGCAACTGCTCCTCGGAGTAATGAGGCATAATACCCAATGCAAGCGGTAAAATATCCGCAAGCATATTTCCTACAACCGGCGCTGCCATAGAGCCTCCGAAAATTGGTACGCCTGTACTTGTACAAGGAGTATCAAGCAGGAGTAAAATAACGATTTGCGGGTCGTCTGCCGGAGCAAAACCAACAAATGATACAGTCAAATCCTTCTGCGCCCCTTCTTCTGCCAGTGCAATTTGTACTACATTTTCTGAAGTTCCCGTCTTGCCTCCGACCCTATACCCGCTGACTTGAGCGTTCCTGCCGGTTCCGTTTTCCACGACATTTTCAAGCATTACTCTCATAACTTCCGAAGTACCCGCACTAATAACCTGCCTAATTACTGTTGGTTCATTCGCCCTGATTACATTGCCATTACTGTCTGATATATGTGAAACCAAATAAGGCTGCATCAGATTCCCGCCGTTAATCGCGGCGGAGACAGCAGAAATCATCTGTATCGGAGTTATTGTAAAGGTTTGCCCTATAGAAGCAGCGGCAAGCCGCGCATGATTATTCCTGTTAACAAACACACTCTCATCCCACCAAAAAGAGAGAGATTCCGATGCATTATCCAGCCCCGATCTTTCAAATAGACCGAACGCCTCAATATAATCATAAAAAGTTCTTGAACCAAGGCTTACAGCAAGATTCACACAAACAATATTGCATGAAGACGACATTGCTTCATTAAGCGTAATTGTACCATGACCCCACCGATTCGCGCAACGCATAGGCATAGGGTCGCGTGTACGAGGATTAATACGACCAAGGACGTCAATAGAGCCACTGCAATTAAACTGACTGTCAAAACCGGCAATATTCTCCTCTATTGCCATAGCGTGAGTCACTATCTTAAACACAGACCCCGGTTCATATGTATCTGTAAGTGCTCTGTTTCTCCACTGCCGAGACTGCGCCTCACTTAATTCGTTTCTAAACTCTGTTTCGTCTTCAATCTCACTTAACCTTTCCATCTCACTTTCGCTGATTGCAAGAAAGTCGTTCGGGTCAAAGTTGGGATAACTAGCCATTGCAAGAATTGCGCCTGTCCTTGGGTCCATTGCAATGCATACTGCGCCATTTAGAACTCTGTATTGCTCAATTGCGGCAACCAGATGACTTTCTACGTAGTACTGAATGGTGGTGTCAATAGTCAAGGTAATATCATATCCGTCTTCCGCTTCATATCTATCTTCAAAATCAGGAAAACCTATCGATCTACCACTATTGCTGGCTAGTCTAATTTGTCTGCCATCAACGCCTGACAAATAACTATTATACCTATGCTCCAGCCCCTCAAGTCCATCATCATCAGTGCCTACAAAACCCAATACTTGCCCCGCCAGACTATTGTTCGGATAATATCTTTGCGTGTTTGGCGCAAGATGAACGCCTCTAAGACTGTGCTCACTGATAAACTCGCGCACAAGCGCTGCCTCCTCGGCACTGACCTGTAGTTTTATTCTTTGGTATTGAGTGCTTGTTCTCGACGCTCTTTCAATAATCATGTCGCGATCTACTCCAAGAATTCCACTCAGTCCGGTGGCAATAAGCTGCACATCTTGGTTTTCGCGTTCCATAACCAGAGGGCTTATAAAGACCTTTTCCACAGCAGCACTCATTGCGAGAATGTTTCCATTTATATCAAATATCGTTCCTCTTGTTGCAGATAAGGTAGTAGGTCTTTGCTGAGCGCTGAGTGCCCTGGCTTGATAATAACTGTGATTTGAAATCTGTATATCATACAGTCTCGCAACGAGAATACCAAATGCCGCCACTCCGCATATTGAAATTAACATAATAGTGCGTATAAACAGAGCCCTTTTTGATTTATTCCTCGATTTTTTACTAATTTTTCTCATCTTATCTCTGTCCTTCACATTAGTTGCAAGTTTACTAAAGCTGATAAGTTGCCGTCATTTGATAATCTCAAATCCGGCATTCTTATCAAAACTGATTTACTAATGACGAAATAAATTCACCAAATTCCCGTATAGGGTTTCTTTGCGCCGGAGCTAACACCTCTGCCCTATCACTGGTGCTGCTCATAATTATATCTGTCTGCCTCGAACTCGGTCTTGACATGCCCAGCACATCTCTGGCAAAGCTTTCGACTTCATTCATGCAAATAACAGTTTCAAAATCTATTACCAACCTGCGATGTTGCTCATTAAGCTGAGTAAGTCGTGTGTCAAGTCTATTAGCTTCTGCAGATGCTTGGCTATAGGTAATCTGTGCCAATATCAATAACAAAAGCAGTGCAGCGATAAAAACCGTTCCGACAATTGCAAAAAGTGAGACCCCTTGCCGGTTCGTTGCCGGCGCGGCGGCAACTCTTGCCCTTTGCCTATGATTGATCCGCTCATGGGCGTCCGGTATTTCCAATGGTTCCGGCGCCTCGTTTGGAAACTCCCTTACAGGTGCTGCCGTTCCATTATAGTATTCGTAGTCTAAGACTCTTGCTGCTTCCGCTGCCATCTCTGCGCTCCTTTCTTTACTCCGCTGTTTATATCTTCTGTGCGATTCTCAGCTTTGCGCTCCTTGCTCTGGGATTATCCATTAGCTCCTCCGCACCCGATGTAATTGGCTTCTTAGTAACAATCTTCAATGTTGGTATAAACCCGCATGCACAAACCGGAAAATCTCTGGGACAACTGCAACCATTTGCTCCGGCAATAAAAGCATTTTTCACCAACCTGTCTTCCAGTGAATGAAAGCTTATAATGCAAATTCTACCGCCTTTTTTAAGTCTCTCAGGAGCGAGTTTAAGCATTTTTTCAATTGCTCCCAACTCATCATTCACTGCTATTCTCAAAGCTTGAAAGCATCTTTTTGACGGATGCTGCGCTTCACGTCTCGCCGCTGCCGGAATTGCCGAGAATATGATAGCGTTTAAGTCAAATGTTGTTTCTATTGTCTTTTCCTGCCGCTTTTTTATAATCGCTCTGGCAATCAACGCAGCATATCTCTCCTCGCCATACTCGTAGAAAATCTTTTTAAGCGCACTTTCTGTCCAGTTGTTTACAATTTCTTTCGCTGTCAGGTTCGACGACCTATCCATCCTCATGTCCAAAACCGCGTCCTGCATATATGAAAAACCACGGTGCGCACTATCCAGTTGGGGTGACGAAACGCCTAAGTCAAACAACATACCGTCAACTTCTCTATAGCCTGACTCTAATAGTAAGTTTGAAATATCACAAAAATTTCCATGCACAAGCTCAACGTTTTTTCGATATTCCAAAAGCAGCCCGTCTGCTCCTGCAAAAGCGTCCTCATCCTGATCAATGGCAATTACTTTTCCTGTTGTAAGCCTTTTGGCTATTTCCAGGCAATGCCCGCCCCTGCCATAAGTACCGTCAACATAGATTCCATCCGCTCTGATTTGCAACCCCTCAATACACTCTTTCAGTAATACTGGTAAATGGCTCATTAGAATTTAAGCTTTCTAATAACTGACTGCATATTTTCCTTTGTGCTTTCTTTCTCGTCTTTCAATTTGCGAATCTCAGAGTCCCATATTTGTATATACAACCCTATGCCAACGAGCGTAACATTCTTTTTGAGCTGTGCAAAATCGCGCAGCTCCTGAGTCAGCGCGATTCGCCCTTGTTCATCCGGGATACATCTACTAGCTTTTGCAAAAAGCGGGCGAAGCTCCGTTTGCTCTTCCTGCGACATTTCACTAAGACGCATCAACGCTTTATCCCACATACTTTTTGAATAAATCATGAGACAATCCTCACCTGAGATTGTCACATAGAACTCAACTTTACCGTCTCCGTCTTTGCTTTCTTCGAGCTGCTTTCGCAAGGCGGCGGGAACAAACATGCGACCTTTTGCGTCAATAGTATTCTTATGCGTACCATGAAAATGACTACCTTGATACATGATTTCCCACCCCCTTCATCATTTTTAAACACTTTTACTCTTTTTTCATCACCTAATGCACTTGATTATAACGGAGATAGAAACTCGCTGTCAACACTTTTTCAAATAAAAAGCTATAATTTTTTACCGGAAAAAGCGAGTTGTGGATTAACAAAAAAATCCACACAACATGTGGTATATCTGCGCAAAAAACTACGGCTCCGAAAAACCAGAACCGTAGTTGTGTTGAAGTATTTACATAATATCCAGCCGAAACGAAATTCATCGGCTTGAAGAAGACAATTATCTCCCAAAACTCAATCGTCTGACAGCGCGGCGGGGATTTTTCATCTGACGCCCACTTTTCAAATGAAAGATTGCATTAATCTGCGGAAAATCGCAAACGAGGGAAAAAACCTACCAAGACTCCGGGCAGCGGGTTTTATCGGTATCCGAATCTAATCTTCAATGTCCAGCTCCGGAGGGAGCGCTCTTGGCGCAGGCGGCGCCTCATCTGCCGCGCGAGCTGCCTGACGAAACTTTACTCTTGACTGTTTTATCTCATCTAGTGCTGAAGAAAGAGCCTCTTCTGTCCTTTTCATAGCATCATCGACATATTCATTTGCAACTCTGCGCAGCTCCGTTGTTGTTGTCTCCGCATATGCAAGCATCTCGTTACTCTTCATTCTTGAGACCTTTACAATTTCCTGCTCATCAATCAGTTGTCTTGCGCGTTCCTCCGCAGTCTTGCGGACAGCCTCAGCTTCGCGTTTTGCGTTGGCAATAAAGTCGGCGCGCGCATCAAGTAATCTTTTTGCTTCAGCAAGCTCGGTTGGAAACTGCGCCCTTATCTCGTCAAGCAAATCAAGCGCCTTATCTCGCTCGATAACGCATTTTTCCGCCCCAAGCGGTAAGCCCCAAGCTTCAGTAATCATTGCATGAAGCATTTCCAATAATTCAGGAATCCTGCTGCTCATATGCTTATCTCCACCCTTCTACTTTAAGCTCTAGCCTTTACTTTCTTCAATAAGTCGTCGATGATCTCCATCGGAACGAATGTGCTCAAATCCGCGCCATACTTTGCCATCTCTTTTACCGCCGATGAGCTGGTATAAGTGTATTTTTCACTTGAAGGCATAAAGAGCGTTTCGATATTATGGTCTAGTTTGCCGTTTAACAAAGCAATTTGAAATTCTTTGTCAAAATCAGAAACCGCTCGCAGCCCCTTTATCACAACTTTTGACTCCTTTGACCTCATGTACTCAACGAGAAGCGTCTCGGAGGATTCAACGCTGACATTGGGAAACCGATCAATAGTCCTGGAAATAAGCTCAACCCTTTCTTCAATTGTAAAGAGCGGGTTCTTGCTTGAGTTTACCATCACGCAGACTAAAACTTCATTGAAAATCGCTGCTGCACGCCTGATTATATTCAGGTGTCCTAGAGTGATCGGATCAAAACTGCCGGGGTATACAGCTATGCTCATATCATTACCACTTCACTATATAATCTGCTCCCGGAGTGCAGTACCCAGATACTGTTGGGAGCTCCTGCGCTCGTAGCGCAGTATTTTGGTCTTTCCGTACTTATACTCCTTATGGAGAAAATACGGCGGCGAAACTTCCGGCAAAACAGCTTTTGCCTCTATTTCAAAAATTATTATACCATTCGTATTTAATTTGTCAACTTCTGTAATTTTGGTTAAAACTTTCCCGGCAAGACCCGTACTGTACGGAGGATCAACAAAGACAAGATCAAACTTCTCCTCTCCATCCAAGAACTTTAAGGCGTCCCGAAATACAACCCGCGCCGACTGCTCAAAACCGCAATGTTTAAGATTTCTCCAAATCAACTTTACCGCATCTTGCTTTGATTCGACAAAAACCACATTTTTTGCACCTCTCGACAGCGCCTCAATACCCAATTGACCTGTTCCTGCAAATAAGTCAAGTACATTTCGCCCTTCTATATCGAACTGAATGATGTTAAAAATCGACTCCTTAACCATCCCACTCGTTGGTCTGATATCATTTCCGTCCGGCTCTTTTAATTTCCTGCCCTTTGCCGAACCGCTAATCACTCTCATGTCTATCCCTCCTTATGCCTCGGATTAAAATGCTCATAAACCATTTTTGCGGCATTCTTTGGAACGACCTTTGCCAAATCATCTATTGACGCCGCTTTGATTGCCTTTATGCTCCCAAAGCTCTTGAGCAAGTCGTTTCGACGTTTTATGCCGATGCCTGCAACTTCATCCAGTTTTGATTTATAACTGCTCTTTGACCGAAGCTTCCTGTGATATTCAACGGCAAATCTATGCGTTTCCTCCTGTATAGTACCAATCAGTGCAAAAACCGCCGGATTTCCCGCCAGACCAATTTCCTCCCCATCGGGTGAAACCAGAGCTCGAGTCTTATGTTTATCGTCCTTTACCATTCCGAACACCGGCAATGTCACCCCGGAAGCTTCAAGCGCCTTTTGTGCCGCCCCTGCGTGAACAGCGCCGCCGTCAATCAGAACAATGTCCGGAAGCTGCGAGAACTTATCGTCATCATCAATAAATCGCCTTACTCTCCTTAAGACAACTTCATTCATCGCTGCTAAGTCATTTTGCCCGCTAAGTGTCTTAATCTTAAAACGCCGATAATCTTTCTTACAAGGTCTTCCTCTTTCAAAAACAGTCATCGAGGCAACAATATCAGACTTTCCGGTGTTCGAGATATCATAGGCTTCAATTCTGGACGGAGTCTTATCTAGATTAAGCGCATTCGCGAGCCATTCGTGTGTTTTCAGTGCTTTTTCTTCATATGTAGACGCTCGTTCGGATTCTTCTCTTGCATTGATATTTGCGGTCTCAACGAGTTTTGCCTTGTCCCCGCGCTGCGGGAATACTACATAGACCTTGTGCCCTGCTTTTTCCGAAAAAAACTGTTCAAGCAAGTGCATATCTGATGTTTCAACCGGCAAGCATATAGTTTTTGGCAAAAAACCGCGTTTTTCATAATACTGCCGAACAATTCCGGATACAGCGTCTGATGCGTCTTCTATTGGCGTTTCAAATATTTCATAATCCTTTGAAATCAGTTTGCCGTCTATAATATGCAAGACTGTAAAGCAACTTTTGGCAGGTCCGCGAAAAAAACCAACGACATCTGTGTCCGCCATTGAGCCCGCAATTACAAGCTGTTTCTTTTGCAAGCTCTGAACAGCTCGCATACGGTCGCGCTTTTCAGCGGCAAGCTCAAATGAAAGATTTTCTGCGGCTTCGTTCATCTCGTTAGTGAGCCGCTCCAAAATGTCTTCCGTCTTTCCCTGAAAGATATCGATTGCGGTCATAACCGCTTCACGATAATCCTCAATAAGCTTTTCACTGCTGCAATAAGCTCTACAAGCTCCGATATGAAAATTGAGACATGGACGCTCTTTTCCGATTATTTTTTTAAAATTCTTTCCGCAGGTTGGAAATTTTAACGCCTTGCTCACAGCTCCAATGGCTTCACGAGTAATGCTTCGCCCGCCATATGGACCCAAATATAGCGCTCCGTCGTTTTCAGGCTTTGAAACCACCTTAAACTGAGGGTACTCGCTTTTCAAATCGACCTTGATATATGGATAACCCTTGTCGTCTCGTAGCAGAATATTATACTTAGGCATGTGATGCTTTATAAGCGAGTTTTCGAGCACTAAAGCTTCAAATTCGGTTTTTACAATTATAACATCAAAGTCGTTTATTCTGGACACCAGCATTTGTGTTTTTATGTCATGCGTTCCGGAAAAATAGCTGCTCACACGGTTTTTTAACCGAGAGGACTTGCCAACATAAATAACACTTCCCCGTTTATCTTTCATCAAATAGCAGCCCGGAAGCAATGGAAGACCATGTGCTTTTTCTTGCAGCTTATCAATTTGCATAACATTAACCCCACATTTTCCACGCGCCGCTGTAAGAGTCCATAGCTTCGCGCCAAAACTTGCATAATGCTTTATCCCATTATATAATGAAATAACAACTCACACAAGGGGCGTCAATGTATGATAAAATCCATGATTACAAAAAAAGCACCTGTGCTCATTGCGCATTTAACAATTATCCTGGCTGTTCTATTAAGCTCAGAGCCATTTAACCGAACTGACATTTCTCTTCCGATAATGCTGTTGTGCCTTGGTTTTTTACTGATCTTTTATAATATCTTTTGTACATTGAAATTGGAATACGTACCTATCTTTCATATTCTGGTTGCCTTAATAAGCTTTGTATTATGGGTTGTGCTTATGTATACGGCTAATTTATGGTCTAACTTAAGATCTTGGAATAGACTTATCTACATAGTTTATCCGTTTTATTCCGGCATATTCTTATTGTGCCTGCCGGTCATGAATTTTATAGTTTTTCTTATAAGAAAGAGTAAAAAGAGTGTAAGCACAGATAATGTGAAGGATATTTACCCGGAGTGAAGAAGAGAGTTCTTGCAGTTCAGGGTGGAAAAAAATCTCATGGAACACAATACATAATCGCACAATTTTCAGAATGCCGTCATCATAAAGCCGGCATTCTGAAACATCGTTTGATTTGACGCCCTTGTTGTATACGCGACAGGGGAAATTTTGGTTTCATCCGGAATATTCTTGCTTTGTACGAAGCATAAGTTGTAAGCCTTTTCTTTTCCAAAAAACCAGAGCGAAGCAAGCCGTAGCAGCCATTATATCAAATAATACATTTACGAAATGATTTGTGTATATAGCGTCCAGAAAAAAATAGACCTCAACAAGATGCCACGGAAAAATTCTAAATGTGCCAAGACCTAGAAGCCGAAAAACACCAAGGTCAATAAGATCCGGAAAAATACTTCCCAGATAACAAGTAAGCACTAATATCAAATATTTTCTCTTAATAAATGGGATTAGGAGCGCAGGGATCAGCAGTGCTATTAGCATATCCGGTATAGAAGGTATCAAGTGGCTGTGCGGGATAATATCCATGACGCCATGCAATACAACATTAGAAAAAAATGGAAAAACATACGATTTGACTTTGTAAGGGGCAGCGTTAACTTTCTTATAAAAGAGAAGCGACGTGCTTATGCCGACTGCCGCATGAATTGATACCATCATAATCTCAATTTTCCTTCTGAGCTATTACTGTTCGAAATCGAAGATAGTGAAAACCCATTGATATGACCAAAAGTAAAGTAATAATTATGCTTACAGTTGTAACGGTATTAAAAAATAACATACTCACAGCAGACGAAAACACACTTATCAAGACGGAAATTAAAACAGGTTTTCCTTTTTTGTGATTAAAGGCATTATATAATATGAAAAAGACTCCTAATATGGCACAGATAGCTGAAATAATAAGAAACCAGTTGGCATACGCTATATGGATAAAATCAAAGTATGAATGGTATGAATTTATCCGTACTCCTCCGTCAATCGTCCATGTCGCCTTTGCGCTGCTTGGTAACATCATCAAAAAAACAGCAACGGTAACAAAAGGAAAAGGAATCCAATTTAGAGTTTTCTTCATGAAATATGCCTCCATACCGAAGTTCAAATCACATACGTTACGCCCTGCCACGCAAAACAGACAGGCGCATACAAAACTACAAAACTATCATAGCACAAAAAAAGGAACGGTTCCAAATAAAATTACAAGCCGCGAAGCGGTAATGCAACTGAGGCTACGCCTTGATAACGATATCAATGGTGATCGCCTTTTGCCGGAGGCACTCTTGGCACAAAATCCCTTACAGTTTTGCAACCGTAAGGGTTTTCGTTGGCACGCTTGGAGGGACTCGAACCCCCGACCCTCTGCTTAGAAGGCTGTTCCCCGAAAGCTCAGGACATATCATCCAAACTGCCTACACCCCAGTAATTCCAAGCTCTACATAAGGATAAATATTTCGCAGAGTCCTGCAAATTCCAACAAAAACCCTTAATTCCCGCATAAAATGCAAGTCAAAATGCAAGTCAAAATTTTAGCGATTGGGATTTGTGATTACGGGCATTCGTTTCTGTGCGTCCCAATCTACCGTCAGTCCCAATTTTCGTAAGTCTTGCATCTGGATAAAATTGAAGTCGTCCTTATTGATTCTTTTTATATCAACTTCTTTTCCATTGTACAGCACTTTCATATTATCTATCACGTATTCTTCCTCACTTTCTTTAATTTCATCAGCATAAAGGGGGGTGAAATAACCTAAAATCCTTGTATTTGTCTTTGCGTACTGCTTGCGGAAAACGCCACCGCCATTAGCATCAACAACATTGTTCCCGGCGCTTGTGTTACCCTCTATCGTGAATACCGTTGTTGCGTTTGTACTATGCACCAGACCGATATGCACAGGAGTACCGGACGCATTCCCAAAAATTACACAATCGCCCCTTTGCGGCGATGCTTGCGCTAGATTTGTCCACAGATTGCGTTGGTTAGCCCAATTGCGGAGCTGCGTACATGAGAAAATACTTGGGATAATACCCGCATCTACACCAACCTCTCGTGCGCACCATACGATAAATGCAACGCACCAAGGTTGCCCTTGTAGTGCTGTATGCACACGCCAGAATAAAACAAAATTATTTCGCCCTGCATTTTTTGTAAAATGGTCAAGGTCTCGATTGCTCGCTTTTTCTAAATATCCCTCATAGCTCAGCGCCAACCTCACCAATTTTTCACTTGATTTCATTGTCGTTTCCTCCATCTTCTTTTTTTGCCCCAAACACAAAAGGCATTACAATTTTTGCTATATTTTCGCCAAACGCCTTGATAAAGTACCCAAGCCCTACCACGAGCGCAAGCCGCATGATGTAATCTAGCGTAGTACTGACGGGCTCGCCAAGCAGCACCGTAGCATATATACCAAGTGCTACGCCGACAAAGTACATCAGCATTATCCCCGCCATAAAAATATGCGATGCGGTTTTTAGTATTGTGTGCTTTTCTCTTTTCTCTTTCATTTTTTGACCTCCATCAAGACAAAATCCGAGTGATGAAATATGTCGCAATGGAAGTAGCCGCTAGTGATATCGCTATCCATGAGACATTTTTCCATTTGTGCGCAGGCTCCTGACGAAGCTCGTCAACCCGGCTGTATATGGTGTCTACCCTTGCGCCGATATTAGCAATCGCATTATTGTGAGTGATGATAGCTGACTCCGATTCACCGATTCTTTTTCCTTGGTCTTTTAGTCCGCTTTTCAGCTCTTCGGCTAAGCTTTTCACCTGCATTGTGAGATTTTTGACATTAGCCGCAAGCTCAATGATGCTCTTTACCATTTCGTCATTATTGGATATCCTCTTATGAGCACTGTTAAGGCTTTCACCTATTTTCGCTATGTGTTTTGAGTGCTCAAGTAGCATTTCGGTGACTCTATCTTGCTCAAGCATAATTTTTCCCATCCTAAATCAATTTGTATTTTGGGCGTACATCGCCGTAGATTTTCCACCGCAAAAAATCATCTAAAAACACGGCGAAAGCTGCTAAAGGAATCCAGTAAAGCGAAAAGAGCAAGCTTATTTGTCCCCATAGGTTAAGGGGCAATCTGCTGTAATCCCATATGCCAAGCCCTAGCCAGACATTGAGTATTAGTCCTGCAAGCAGCTCAAGCGCGGTAATGATAACCGCGCCTATCAAAGCTTGCCAGACAATACCTAATGTCCACGGCAAATAATTATTAATCGCGCCGATAGCCAAAAAGCAGACCCCGCCTAAAAGATACATTGTCCAGTGCGAGTGTCCCCGGTACACTATCTCTACTAGCCAGTAGATTGCCCCGCCCCACAACAAAAGGGTGATATATTTGACAAAGCGGCACGGAGTAGACGGATTTATCATCATTCTTTACTCCTTACTTGCGGATAAAGCCACATATCTTCGTCCACTTGTATCGTCTGCCCAACTTCGTACCGTAATCCAGCTCCGTCTTCTTGCGTGTTCCATGCATCTAGCTCAAGGAAATCAGCAAAATCGGCAGCAATTTCAATCCCCACTTCTTCGTCTGTCTTTATTGTGTAATTTGCCCCTTGGGATACATACCATGTACCCCCGGAGCCCATTACAAGCCTATTCCCTCCTTTATCATACGTCACAGCAACCATTGGGGTAAAAACAGGAGGCGTGTTTTTTCCGTCATCCTCATCTTGCTCTGGCAGCGCCATGCCATAATATACGGACTCTATTTCACTAATATCTTGTAGTCCGCGCACATGGGTTTTAAGCGCGTCCAAATACGTCAGGTTTTTTACTTTGTGCCCAAAAGCTACACTGACAATCAAAGCAAAGTCATCAATGCTCCAATACTGGTGATGCTCGCCGGGGTCATCTGCCTTGTACCAGACCCCAGCGCTAGTATCAATGTCTGATGGGAGTCCGGAGAGCGCTGCTATTATCGCAGATTTGTAACCAAGCATGTTGATTTGGTCTTGGTCGCTCATCCGGAAATATTTGACTCCCAACGAAGTCTCTACATGTATTCCCGCATGGATTACTGATTCACATGCCCTGTCAAGCTCAAGAAGCTTTGCATCAAGTGTGTTGTTGAGTGGTGATGGTCTGTCGGCTATAAGCTCGTCTTCTGTGCGCTCCCGCATAAATGAGCCTGTCCACTCGTAAAGTGATACGCCGAAATCGTCAAATACCGAAGCGCCGCCTATCTCCTTGCGGACACCATCAGCGAGTAGTACCCACGGCAAGCGGATGTCGCTTTCGTCTGCTAAGATATCAGACGTGTCCGGTACTCGTGATGGTCTTGTCCATGCCGTCCAAATCTCTGTGACTAGCTTCCCGGCGACTCGTATGTATAATTTATTTTTTGTAAATTCCATAGATTTTCTCCAATCAATGTAAAATGCCGCGAAGAACGGCTTTTTTATAGCCTAGCATCGCATATAATGCTACCTTGGTATGATGTATTTGTCATCGCATTAGTCGGCGTATAGCTAACCCGAATTGCAGATGGTGTACCGCCAACAGGTGCAGTTGCTATGATATTGAGATTATCTGCATTTATGTTGAAGAGGAATGGCTGGATTAGCCATGACAACATCGGGACGGTGCGCATCGGCGGTATCTCGTGTAAATAAAGCTGTGGTGACGCATTGCTAACCGAGACTACTTGTAGCTCGCACCGCTGGACAAGATAATGCCGTTGACACCGCGCCATCTTTGCTTGTGGCGCTTCCGGCGGTCTATAAGCCAGCGTGGACATATTACTGGGGATTAGCTCCATCCCATCTATGACTATGCTTTGACCGTCATTAATATGCACGTATACCTCTGCGGCGTTGCTGTCCGATGCAAATGACAGGGTTCCAAAAGGCGTTGTGACTATTGGAGCACCTGCGCCTTTTAGGTCTATCGGCAGACTGTAAATATCTCCAACCGCAGTTCTGATAGAAAAAATCCATTTTCCGCGGTGAAACTGCTCAGGATTTTCGATACGTTGACGTAGCCACGCAGATGACCCCCCGCTCCTAGTCAATCGCAGACCATTAGGTAAGACCTCAGCGTTAAGATTCCATACTTGCCAACGGTCTGCGATATTTACGGTGAACCCTGCGGGATAAACTGATTGCCCGACTTGGTTAATAAATGGCGCTTCAGCATTATCCAGAGCATTCGGCGGGAAGTGACCGGATACTACTTCAGCAAAAACGTCTTTTTGTACAAAGAGGTCAAGTGCTTCGGCTTTTTGCCCACTCACCAGCGCTTCAAGGTGATTGTCATTCTCCTTTAATCTTGAGATTGACTCTGCGGTGCTATCCTTAAACTCATCAAAAGAAGCTTCTCTTACTGCACCGATTTGTTCAGGCGTCACTTTATGTGGATTTTCAGCTTCATAATGGGCTTTGAGCGCATCATCGTTCGCCTTAAAGTACGCGTCAATGATGTCAGCATTTTCGTTCAAATCAGTAATATCCCCGAAATCGTCAAAAGTTGGTTTTTTTAATTTATAAATGGGAGTCTTATTCATCTACATTACCTCTCTTTTTATCTCGTCCCACGTTTTTTTAGACAATTGCCCCCAAGTAAACCCCCTGATACTTCCCCATGTGTTATACATCAACATCACATTTATAATCAGGTTTGCCGGACATAGTTGACCAGCCATTACATTTACCTCATGGGCTTTGTTTTTTGCTGCCAAGGCGATTTTTATTGTCAACAAATACTCATTTGCAGTCAAAACTACTTCATATCCGTTTTGTCCACATAGTACCGTCAGCATCTGTTCTAAGGCTCTTAATGTATACGGCAGTGATTTAGATACTGCTGCAAGAATTGCAAACCGCCTTTCATCAAGCGTATAGGTCATTTTAGGGGTTATGCTGAGTATTTTTTCCCATCGCTCTATGCCGTACTCGGTGAGAGTCGTGATAAATTGGTTGTCTATTGCGGTTTCGATTTGTTCAAAATAATTATAAATTTCCGGCTGCTCTGTATGCATTATTGCCTGAAAAGACCGCACGTCTTTTAGTACAGTTGGCAGATACTCAATCAAGAGTCGGTCATTAAAATTACTATATTCACCCATACGTAACACTCCCCGGAATCGGAATAGAAGTTGCCGAAAGCATCAGATTTTGAGCAACACCATTCAGCCGCGTCCCTGACACATCAAGCACCCCCGGCAATGCCAAAAAGCGGCTTTCTAGTTGGCTGATTCGCACAATGAGGGTTGCCGCTTTGTCTTCACGCCAGTTAACCTTACTCCACTGCATAGCCAATTCGTGAAAATATTGCTCGATGGTATTAATCAAATGTGTTTCAATGGCTTCCCAAGACCATCCGGCATAAAAAGTAAAATTAGAAGACACATTCACTGCGGTTTCGGTCACTCCCTCAATCGTTACGATGTGTCCGACCGGAGCAAGACCTAACCCCTCACCTTGGTTAAAGACAGGGTCAAATGTGGTTTGTACTCCATCAAGTAAACTTAGCGTTGGTCTTCGATATTGACTACTAATGATGACAAGCTTGACTGTGCCCCCTCCATTCCATACCGGATAAACCTTTACACCTCCTACCCCTTGCAACGCCATCGCTTTTTCAACATAGTCTTGGATATTGCCGCCAAAGGCTTGTGACCGCAAGCTTTCATAATACCGTTGGCGAAAGTGTTCAGTGTTTTCTTCATCTTCTCCGGGAATAAGTACATCTGTCAGCTCTGCTGTTTTTAGTCCCGGTATATAGTCTACAGGGACTAAAATTCCGCTCTCAAGATTACCGAGATTCCCCGGTGTGTCACACTGCATCCTGAAAACGCCGGGTTGTACTTGCTCTAATGCTGTATAATTTAGCTGCCTTAAAGTAAATCTTGACCCTATGGGGATATCAATATTGAAATTCCCTTGCCGTATCGCAGCAGTTGCGCCGTATGGACGCAATCCGCGCTCAGCAGCACGTCTAATCAAAAACGCTCTGCTTTGAGTGTCTGCAAAGCTTTCATTTAGCACAAAATCAAGCATCATATACGCTTGGGTTTGCTCAACGGAGTTACCGGCTAATGCAAACGCTATTAAAGACGGGGGACGAGTGTCAATTGTAACTCCTTGTTTTCGCGCGAACTCTTGAACACGAGATAACTTCATCCTCATCAGTTCTTCAAATGTTTTATCTTCAAACATCAAAAATTCACACTCCAATCAAGGTCTACATCTCCAAATATAGTGTTCGCTGTAAAGTGTATGGCTAACTTACCTTTTTCAACGACTTCAAAATCAAAATCTTTAACCGCAAACACCCTCACGTCATGTAATATTGCTTCTTGTATGCGCCGCTTGGATTCTGGAATGACCCAAGAGATAGGCATTCCATAAAGGTCTTCAAATTCCACGCCGTAGCTCCAAGGTAAAGTCACATATCTATATCTCTCAATTGAAAGTATTAGGTATATCGCTTGTACCATCGCCTTGCGACCGTCAGCATAGCCAATGACATCATTTTTCTCAAGATCAAGGTGAAATGTATAGCTCGGCTGGTCTGTGATTTCTATTTCATTAGTTAGCAGCGTATTTACAGTTGGTAACATATCAACCCACCTTATCAATAATTATGAATCTCTGCCCTCCCTGCTCACGAAGCAAGATGACTCTGTCACCGACTTTAAGACTGTTATGTACACGGAAAGTTTTAGTTCCTTTATACCCATGTTTATGAGTTGTCGGCTGCATTGTGTGAGTATGAATCGTAGGAGAAGACGTACCCCCGCCACTGGCTGTATCCTGAATCGCATGAGTATGCTGCGTCTCATTATTAATAATATGGACATGATGAATTTCGTCTTCCGTCCAATGGTCAATTGTTAATTCTGTCGTATAGTCGGTTACATTCCGAGTGAGAACTAGTTGATTCTCTTCTAGTGTCATTTTCTGCTCCACATTCACTGATAGCGGATTCACCACAACAACAGTGCCGTACAAAATAAACACGGGGCATTCCGCGTCTACAGCGTCTAAAGCAGCTTTCTTAATTGTTTCTACTAACCCGCCAAAATCACCCATTTAGCATCCCTCCGCGCAATGTTAAATCCATAACCCGCTCAGACTTGTTTGCGTTAAATTTATGAGTCACCCTTTCGACCAGCATGTAATGGTTTACATTAATGTCTCCCAAAGCCAACGTCACAATAACCAAAGACCCGCCGCGCACTCGCGGGTCACAAATGGCATTGAGGATTTTCAACTTTCTGCTTTTTGCGTTGTACAAGTCGAGCAGCGCCGTTGCTTTTTTCTCTCCGTTTTCGCCTTTTTTGATTGTGTCGTAATATTGCAGTATGCCCCAATTGTTAATATTATGTCCGTCTTGAACAACAAAAACATCACGCTCGCCGGTCTCGTCATTTTCATACGAAAGTTTGACGCGGTTATATGTGTCGTCATCGATTGATGACGAGTAATCAAAGTCTTCGGCTACTTCATCATCAACAACTATATTCAACTTCATTTCTTCGAGTGATTTAAGCGTAACTCTTCCATTATCATCATATAGCACATAGAGCTTATTATTATTAGTAAGCTCAAGGTCAAGTGCGTTATGAATCATGTCAAAAAGCATTTCATTGTCTTCAACACGATTAACAATATTAAAAGAAGTGTTTTCCAGTTCGCCAACTTGCAAGTTGTAATCACCTGCTATACGCCGGATTAATCCGTCAGCAGTAAGATTACTGTAAGTAATAGTGTCCTTGTTCATCAAGTAGCGCAATTGGTCATAGCAAGTACACTGAATGTGTTGCTTCTTACTGCGCTTTTTTTTGAAAACAAATCCATAAAACATTCTATGACCATCGACTGTCAATCTGACTGCATTACCCTCATGGAAATCTGCCGCTGCGTCCTTAACTACCGTGAATGTTAGTTTTCCCGGAGCTTTCCGGTCAGTTGTCAACGTTACACCACTAGTAACTAGCGGGAGCTGAATCCCTCCACGCGCTTCAACGATTAATTCAAAATTGGGCATAAATCCTTTCATAGAGAACTATCCTCTCACGGTATCACGAAAACTTGACCCGGATATATTAGATTTGGATTGCGAATTAAATCATTGTTTGCTTCATAGATTTCACGCCATCTGTTGCCATCTCCAAGGTGCTTTTTCGCTATAGCCCAAAGCGTATCACCTCTAACAACAGTATGGGTAGCCTGCGCTGGGGCTCTCTCGGCTGCCCTTTCTGGCTCAACTACAGCTTGAGCGGCTGACTGCTCAATTGTCGGAGGATCGACTCGGATAATTTTTGTTCCATAGTCTCTATATTGCTTCAAATTCACTTCAACCAACACATCAAATCCATTATCTGCATCGTCACGGATTCTGTAATCTTCAAGAGATACCTTAATGTTGGTATCATAAAGTATTTTCCCATTCGGCATTACCCTAGACACGATGAATTGAAACGGTAAAAATGCACCGTTTTTATCGGTACGAGTCTTTAAGTTCTCAATTACGTCCAAATAGTATGAAGCGCTTTTAAATCCATCCTCGTAGCGTGAAAAAGGATAGCTTATATTTGGCAACTGAAGCGCAAATGAGACATCAGTTAATCCGGCTTTCTTCAAAATATTGATTTCTCCATCATTAATGAGTGAAACCGTTTTGTTTTGTCCGTTTATTCGTGTCTGTAGCCGTCCGGGGGGAATCGGGAAAAGAACTCTATCAAAATAAAAATCATATCCCATTACGCATGAACCCCCCTTGCAACAGAATGTAATGTTTCTTCTAGGCTTTCGGCGATGTAATCAACAATGCCGTCCAAATCCATGTTATCTGAGACATTATTATTGACATCACCAAAGTTAACGTTTACTTCTGCCGTAGTAAATCTGTTCACAACATCGCGTTCGGCGATATCGCGCCATAATTTCAAGTTTTCCTCAGTAAAATCTGTCATATTTCGTGTGTTTCCTGCAATAGCAGCGGTATTATCGGCAATTTCTCCTACACCGCTAGTAACGCCATCCAAGTTAGAAATCACAAAATCAGATGCGCTTACCGGCGCTGAGTCATCTGCTACATTCTCTGCTCTTGCGGCTTCAATTTCAGCGTTTCTTGCTGCGAAGTCACTCAGTAAATCTCTGCGCATAGTATTTAGCGCATCGGCACGTCCGGCTATAGCCGCGTCAACTTCTGCCCGTGCATTTGCTAACCCTGATTCACGGGCTTGCCGTTCGGCTTCATTTGCTAATTGCGCTTCCGTACCAAATGTAACTTGATTAATCAATCCGATATTCACGCCGGGTATTGCATTCAGAGTGCTAATGAACCCGTTGATAATATTGATTGCACCGTTGACCATGTTTTGAAGTATCATTAGCACGTTGGCTTTCATGTCACCCATGAAATTAGCGATTGCAACACCTGCCGTTTGAAATCCAAGTGTCAACCTATCCCACATATCAAGAACAAAGTAAACGCCTGTGAAGAAAGCAAGTTTGAGTAAATCCCAATAAGTCATAACCACATTTACAACAACCATCCATGCGATTCTAAGACCGCCCATTTTTTGAACCCACATGACAATTTTCCCGATAATGGCGGCAATTGCAGCTATTATAATACCTAACGGATTTGCCATCATTACAGCGTTTAATGCAGACTGGGCGATTGTTACAGCGATGGTTGCAATCTTCCAAGCAACAAAGGCAGCAGCAATCCCATATATAATAGGTGAAATCATTGACCAGTTATCAGCAAAGAATTGATAGACCGCAAACGCAACCCCTATAATGTTTCCAATTAGTTCAATTATCCATTGAATGACCGGAATCAGCCCCGCTAGCATCTGTTGGATTTGCGGCAAATGCCCCTGAATTGTTTGGAACAACATCATCACTACCGGAAGCAATTGTGTTCCAAACCCCTCTCGTATCTCATTTATACTGTTCATCATAGACACACGCATACCCTCTGGAGTCTGTGCCATCTGCTCTGCTAACCCCTCCCATGATTGCGCAATAACATCTTGTAGAACTAGCGCGCGCTCCATTTCTGTTCCATTTTGTATAATATCCCTCTGCACGTCAGTCAATACAAATCCTTTTTTTGCTAATCCATCATATTGACCCTCTAAGGCTTTACCTAGCTGCGTAGCATAATCAATCATCTGAGTATACCCGACCTCCGAACCCCCAGCCATGCCGGAAGCATAATCAGCAAGAGTACCCATCATTACTTGTAGTGCTTCAACGTCTGAAATATATGTTGACAGCTCTGCCGCGCCGCCTATCATAGCTTGGTCTGTGAACATAGTCGCGTTTGAAATATTTGCAGCTTCTTGTTTTAATGCATTAAACTCCTCTTGACTTGCACCTTGATTTGATAGGACATTCGCAAGAAGCTGTTCGGCTCTAATTTGTTCGTTAGCGAACCCGATGCTTTCTTGTATAAACGAGTTCGCAGCCCGGATGGTGAGCAGTCCACCCGCCGCCGCAACTAGCCCCCGAACTCTGCCGCCTAGATTGTCAGCTAACCCACCGCCGGTTCTCAGATGGTTATTAAAGTTCTGCTGGCTATTAGCGGCTTGATTTATACCGTCATTTACAACCTGAAACGTCTGATTCAACTGTTCGGCAGCAAACCCCGTCATCTCCACTTGACGCTTCATTTCGTCAAAAGTTGATGTGTCAATATCAGCCGCATTCTCAACACTGTTAAACCCATTGATTAAGTTATTTATAGCATTATCTATTGACATTATCGGCGCGGTCATTTGGTCAACAATCCGCAATGTCGTTGATACCGGGTTACTCATCGTCATACTTCCAATCTCGATATTGGCAGAACCGACATCTTGAACGCTCTAATTCAAAAATGTCGGCTCTATTTTTATTTGCGCCTGATTCTTTCTGATTCTTCTTGTTCTTGCTTTCTTCTCATGTCAGTCGAAGCATAATAAAATGCTTTCATTTCTTTGTCTGAATCAAGCCAGTCTAATATTTCTGACGGTGACCAATGAAGCTTCTGAATTGAAAAATGAATAAAATTCGCTTCAAGGTCTCCGTCAGCTATGAGTTTTTTGAGGTATCTATATCCTCTTGTAAAGTAATGTTGAATCCGTTGAACTTTTGAATAAACGCCATTAGCGCCATGTATTCGCCGGAATCGTTAACCATTTCTTGAATGAGGTCTTCCGGGGTTTTTACCCCATACGTGTCTTGCAGCTCCGCATTGTATAAATCAGGGAATACAATTGAAGAGGCAATGACTTTTGCTGTGTACTCACTCGTGCGGAGTCTATGCCGAAACATTCCGGGTTTACCGGGTATAGGAACTTCATCCGTGCATAAATCACGAAGTTTTTCATCTTCTTTAGTAGTCAAGCCCTTGATTTCCCATAAAAGAGGTGCTCCGTTTTCATCACATAGACTCTTGGTTGCGGAGAAAAAGGCATTTTCTTTTTGCTTTTTATTTTTTTTGAAAAATTGTTGTAGTGTTGACACTCTTTATACCTACCCTTTCTTACATGCCCGGCAACTCATTAAATTTTTCATTCATTCTGAAATCTTCAAAAGTGCCGTCAACATCCTCGTCTAAATACTCGCCGTCAGCGTCAAATTTCGCCAATATGCCGCCATCAATGTTACAGTCAACAAAAATCATTGTTTGTCGCCCTGCTGCACTCGTTGGGTCTTCATTTGTAACTTGTATTTCAAAGTACACATCATCCCCGGTATCTTTGTAATCCACCATCATTTGACGCAATATGGATTGATTGTAATGCATCGCAGCAGAAAAAGTACCGTTCCAGCCGGTAGACTTGTTAGCCTGCCCGGTACGCCCCAAAATCGGAATAGTTGTCTTGCTTTTGTTAAATTTCGCTTCAAACTTGACCATTTGCATAAAATTGTAGCGTCTTCCCCCAACGGTAAGGAAACACTCAGCAAGCTTTGCTGATATTGCGTCTTTACCTCTCATAATGACATTATCAAGCATTTTGTTATCACTCCTTTCTTACGCCACTGCCACAATCATGTACAATTGTGCCATAGCATTTACAACTGTCACACAATCTGTCACCATGACCGCGCGTTTAGTCGCTCCTTGAGAAACAGTAACATCACTGTCAGAAAAGTCTTCAATTGCACGTATCTCTTGCAATTGCTCGTGATGAGAAACGATATCAGACCAAAGTGAGATTCTCCCACCTTGGTCATTGGGAACAATCCCTAGATATCTCGTGTTAAACAAAAGCGCTATGTCATTGGCTATTTGGTCAATGACTCTTATCGTTTGATTTTCTTGGAAAAGATAGTTCTTTTCGACTGTCAACGTTGTAAGACTATTAATATCGCTCAGTACCCTTACGTTATCGCCGACACGATGAAACGCAAACTTCCCGCCCAAAATAGCTCGTTCAAGTTGGGCTTGCGTATAGTCCACGTCAACGGTGTATTCCCCGTCATATATCTTGTTAAGTGCAGAGCGGTTTACAGCAGTACCCGCTGCAACGCCAGTTGTCCAGTATACTAACCCGTATTCCGGTTCACCAATGTCAAGAACCTTGTTCATCACGTCAATAACGCCCTCAAAGTCCGTGTTACTGTTAGGGTTATAATTGACGCATTGGAACTTTACCCCTTGTTCATCACGCATACGTTTTGTAAATTCTGCATATAACAGTTTCACGCCGCTATCGTTTGACGGACAACCAATTGCATTGAACGCGAACCCCTCAATTTTATCAAGAAAGGTTTGATGATTTCCGTTCGTAATCGTTGGATTTGTACCGCCGGTCATCGGTGTACCCGCGGTGTTGATAAGTGTACCTGTTTTGGCATAATCTACAAAATCATCGTCAATCAGATTTGCAGAGTTTTTGACAGTTTGAAAAGCTACAATATTCCCCTCCAGCAGAACAGTCACCTCTTTTGTTGCCGGGTCATCCACATTATCCGCCACCCGAATGCTGATTCTGTTTCCACGTTCGCCGACATATTTTGCTGTACCGTAGGAGTTTGATGCTTTTGCGCCGCCAGTACCTAACCGGAACAAAAACGCCGTTCTGATATTTTTAAAAAGCTCTCTAAAGGGTCTGAGCGAGTTTGCTGTAAAGTCATAACCGAATAGTCTCATTGAATTTCTCTGCAAATCTCCGGTTGTCACTTCCATTACCTCACCTAACGCGCCCCAATCACTGACAAAGGGCATTGCCGCAATTCCTCGGTCTGATAGATTCGCATTCGCTCTAGCCGCCGAAACAAAATTCATGAATGCGCCGGGTAAAATCTTGTTTTGTACTAAAAAAGTACCGCCGCCAAGTGCCATTACTTTTTCACCGTTCCTTTCATAAAGCCGTCAATAAGAGTTTCAATCTCAGCGTGCGAATATTGCTTGTCATTTTTCAACAACACGCTCAGACAATCACGCTGGTCTTGATACTTCACTGACTTCAAAATTTGTTCTTTCGTGAACTTTGAAACGGGTGTTTTCTTATCCGTTTCATTAGCCATAGTTTTATACCCCCTGTTTCACATTAGTTTTGTGTTCAAGATTTTCCATCGGGTCAAGTTCATCTTTGAAATAAATGAACATATTGAAATTGATTAAAAACGTCAAAACGCCGTCAATCACTTCACCCCTCATATTTGTACCGCGCTGTAAATCGTCATCAACCTTGATATACTCCAATGCTCTAAATAGAACATCTTGAACCCTGTAACACTCTGAGTTTGCGTTTTTTTCGTCAGGACTATACTGAATTGAAAACAAGTTTTGCCGATAGTAACGATTTCCCAACACTTGTTCACTCAGGGGGTTAATACACCGGATAATAAAACAAGGGGTTTTAAACCCTTGCTTCACCTTTTCATCATATATGTTTGCACCGGGGAACACTTCAAGTATCGCAGCAATGATGCTGTCAACAATTGCTTGAATCATTCAAAAACACCCCTAATTAGCGCGTCTAATCTATTTTTCAAGATACGCGGCGCGTCTTTCTGTATTTCCTGTTCTGATATCGTCAGCATGAAACGCCCATCAACCCAACCAGCATGATTAGCCGTTCGGTGTCCAAACTCGACATACGGCGCGTATTCAACCGGGTTTATAACCTCGATTGTAACCACTCCGCCGCTTCTCTTGACTTCTCCAACCGTCCAACCCCGGCGCAATGTACCTCCCTTTTTACCTGTGCTTTTCGGGTACACACCGACTGGCGTTCTTTTTATAACCTTTGCCAGTAACCGCGCTGCCAGTTCCTTTATAGCGGCTTCACTGAATTTTCGGCGTTCTGCGTCACTCAGGCGTTCAAGATTCTCTTTGAACTTTTGCAAGTCTTTCAGATTCACTTTACCCCGCGTGTTTGCCATTACGCCCACCCCCTAAACGGAACTAATATGATTTCTTGGTGATTTGTGAATGTTCCCGGTTCTCCACTTTGGGAATATTCAAGCGTTCGCCCCGTGCTTTTCTGCTTGACCACGATTTTTGACCCGGCTTTAATGACAAGAGCATTGTCACAAAAAATCTTTGTAACTTGTGTAATTGCTGCTTTTGCTCCGTCTTGATTGGCTTCTTTCAAGGTGGAAAATGACAGCTTGCACTTCTGTTCTGACAAAACTACAACCTCTTCGTACCCTTTCGCACCATTTGGTTTTGTTATCGGTCTATGCTCGATAACTGACAGTTCATCGTTCCAAAGCTTCATTAGCGCTTTTTTTGCGTTTACCATGCCAACCTCCTATATTTCACAAGCTGCTGCTGCAAGCTCATATTCATGCTCTGGTGCAAACTTTCGAGTGAGTCCATGCTGTCGGCTATAGCATAAGTGATGCTCGTGTCACCTGCCTTTATTTGCTTCACAGCGGCTTCGACATCGAATCCCTCCAATTGTCCAATTGCCTTTTTGCCGCGCAAGAACTCGGTGCAGATGAAATCAGCCGTGAAGAAAAACAAGTTATCTGGAATCGTTGAGATATTGCAAGAATTTTCTATATGGTCACTCGTTTTCTCAATAATGAAACTTAACGCCCAATTATCATGGTCAACAACCTCATATCCCAACGATTCCAAACGCTTTTTAACAACCTCTATCATCGTACTCATTCACATCACCTTTTTTGTTTTTACTTCGATAGCATATCTTCTATTTGGGCATATGTGTAAAGCTCACCTTTTTTCAGTCGGTCTGTAAGTATCTCGCGTTGGTGACTATACCAGTGTGTCAGAAGAATCTGCTCTTTCGTGAATTTTGGCGTATTTGCTGCGATTTCATCAGGTTTTACGTTCAGCAGCGCGACATGTTCCTCAGATACCGGGATTTCTGCGTTTAAAATCAGTTTGACTATATCCGCAGTCCTAGTGCCAGAGGGAATTGCGATGCCGCTTTCAGTCGCTAATCTTGTCAAATCGGCTTTACTTGTAACCTTGACCTTTTTCAAGATTTCCTCGGTGTATTTCATATCTTTATCCTCTTGAAATAATCCGAGCAATCGGGATAGCTTTATGCGGAATAGCCTTGCTTGCTCCGTCATTGACAAGAGACCAGTTCGCGCCATGACGAAGCTCCGCATTTGTAGGGGAGTTGCTTGTCATTTGCGTTTTTGTAAAGTTTATGCCGTATGGAGCAAATACTTTCCGCTGTCTACTCCAAAGGTACGTTTGCCCGCCATTTTTTGACTCATCGCGAGTCATGGCAAATGGGACTTCTGCGCCGATATTTTCATAGTCGAATGCACCAACGCCTAGGACGTAGCTGATATAATTTGTATTACCTCCAACTTGGAGAGTCGGCATACCGTCATCAATCAACACTACTCGTCCGTTCCATGTAGCAAGCGGGAGTTCCCTCTCAATGCCGTTTGCATCGGTATGAACCATGTATTTTAGAAGCTTGATATTTTCAAGATTCGTTGCAATCACGCTATGTACAACTGCAATGCTGAAAATATTCTTTTTATCTCCACTAGCTTTCTGAATCGCCGTATTAAGCGTTTCCGGGGCAACCAGAGGGTTCGCCGTGCCGGATATATCGTGAGTATGCATAGTCACAAACTCTTGGTTAGCAGTGCCTGTCATCGCAAATATACCACTCAGAATTGATATCAACGTATCCTGGTCAACGCTTTCCCAGTATTCCGAAACTTGACGCGCCACATTAGACATAAATCCGGCACCGCCTGTGATATCTTCTGCAAAATCGCGTTCTACCCATCCTTGCGCTCGACCTGTGACAACTACACCTCGTTCATAAGTCGTGGTTGTTTTTGGCGTTATGTCCGTTTCTCCATCGTAATTGAGCGGTTCGCCGTCAAGTCTTCCAAACATCGGGAGAGTCGCATATACTACTCCTGTTTGATTTGCAAAAGCTTGCTTGATTTGGCTATTAGGCTGTAACGCCTTTGACTTTACAAGTTCATTCATCCGGACTTTAGGTATAATATCCACATATTTCCCGAACGCTTGAGGGTTAAAAGTTTTTTCGTCAAATTTTGGCATTTTCGGTATTTCCTTTCAGTAATAAAATTAGATTTGTGCGTCAGGATTTTGCTCCATATATGCAGCAAGCTCCTCATAGGACATTTTTGAAACATCGACCTTGCCATCAAAAGATTCATTGCCGGTTTCGGCGGGTTTAGCGCCTTTTATTACAGGGGACTTTTTCGTTTCCAAATCAAACATAAATTTAGAATCTTCCGCATCCTGTAACTTCTTGATTTGGTCATTCAAACCCTTAATTTTTCCGTCACTATCAAGTTCGGGTTTGGACAAATCAAGCAACGCCCGAACCGCTACAAGGTTTTTAGCCTTTGAACCGGTCAACTCAGCGTCAACGGCGGCTTGTACTTTCAGATTCAGGATTTCGGCGGCGTGTTCTTCATCTTTTTTCTTGTTTGCCGCCTGTAATGCCGTGATATCCTTTTTCAGCTTCTCAACATCGCCGGTTGAGTTCTTCAAGGTTTCAAGCTGAGTATCACGTTCTTTGATTGTCGCTTCTAACGCTTTCTTTTCGTTGTTCACTTCATCAAAACGCGCTTTGGGAATGAAATTTTTCATTTCCTCTTTGGAAGTGTAATCTTTCAGTTCCTTTTCTGATTCCGCTGCAACCTTTTTCGCTGTTTCTTCGTCAAGTCCTAACTTTAATAAATCCTCTTTCTTCATGGTCAATACTTCCTTTCAAATCATTTGTTCCCCGGTTCAGTCCGGTTCTTTTGTCTTTCTATTTTTCGCCGGAAATACCAAAGCGGCGATTTTTATGAAAAAACACACCCGATAAGGTGTGCGTAATCAGCGAAATAGTTGATGAAGAGTGTGCCAAAATAACCCCTCTAGCACAAAAAGCAAAAAACCGCCTGTTTAAGCGGTTTCTTGTTATTGAATATAATATAAGATATTACCCCATTATGTAACCTTGTTGCACTAAACTAAGTTCACGCTTAATTATTTCTGACCCAATAGGAGCATACGCGGCGTGTATAGTTCTGCGCTCTTCTTTAGTTTTTCCCTCATAAGCCGCAAACAGCGCCGCTCTATATTCATGAGAAGACATGTTTACATTGGCTTTTACTTCCACTCTATTCATCGTAACGAGCCTCCTTCTAGTGTCCACTTGAACTGACGCGCTATGCGAAACGCCTGCTCCCTTATCGCAACATAAGTTCTTTCTTGTATCGTCCAATCGTCAAACCCCGGAAAGTCCATGACATCAAAATTTACGTTCCGAGATATCATACTAACAGCTTCGTTGAACTCCTTTTCCATCGGTCTCCAGCCATCGCCAACATATACCGAAAACACATCTTTATTATGTGCCACAACACTAATTTTGTCAATGCTTTTCTCTAACAACCACCTAAAATCAATCGCAGAAGGAGGCGTTACATTAGTGTGACTATGTAATAAATGAACCGAATTTTCACCAGACGAGTCTATTAATGTCATTATTTCTTTTGGAACACGCACCCTAGCTTCTTCACCACTGGAAAACTCATAAACGCTTCCATCCGACATGACTGTTGCCCCATGCTCAAATCCATCATTCTGAGTGGCTATATGCAATGTTTCTAAAGTCTCCCTGGCTTGTTCGGATAGCGAAAGACTTTGAAAATCCGAATAATCATCAATGTACTCTTTTGGAACACTAATGTCTTCACTCTCCTGTTCAAAATTGCCTCCATTCTCTTTTCCAGAGTTTTCAACATACTCTTTTTGCCACTCTTCAAAATTCATATCAGCCGGAACATAGTCGGCTGTACCGTCAGGATGACGCATGAAGCGTTCACCAGCGTTGTTATCTTCAAAATATGGAGAGGTGAAGCATCTACACCAAGGATGAAAAGGTGGCGTAGTCACCCCAGCATCATATTGTGCCATTGGTAAAACTTTCCCGCTCATCGCACCGCAAACGCCACAAGTAGCTTCATCAAAGGTTACAACAATCTCAAATTGCTTAACGCCAAGTTCAACATAAGCGTCTTTTTGTGCTTCGTTTGCAAAATACGCGCTTTCCGTCATTATAAGTCGCCCGGCGTTGTGCTTGGATGTATTGAATTTATTCGCTATTGCGCGAATCGCATCGTCCGGAGCTTTCCCAAGCAACATGTTGCGGGTTAGCTGGGTGTGGACTTCATTTAGCAAGCTTTCTTTCTGAGACCATATCCTATCTCCAAAAGTCGAGTTATCAAGCGTCCAAGGTCTTGAAAGTACTCTTTCTAGTCGCCGGGGGTCAAGTGCTGCTACATCATATCCGATATTAAAGCCCCTTTGCAGCTCAAAAAGCTCATGATAGTAATTATTTTGGTAGATTTGGCTGAATAGAGAAGTAGTTTTTCGCTCAAACCGCCCATAAAGTCTTTCCATCGTATTTTGTGTTTTAAGCTGCAACGCTTCAAGTTTCGAGACATGTACCCTAGCGCTTGCGTTTTCTAATTGTCGTATATACGCCGGGTTTAGCGCCACTTCATTGCCATGCCGGATATATTCGTTTATATCCCACCTAAATTCAGCAAAATCACGCCCTAATAACCGCTGACGCGCTTCATTCAAGGGAATATTATTGTTCCGAGAAAACCTACCATACCACTGCTCAATCTGCTCAGTTATTTCTTTTTGAGCTAGGTTGAATTCGCGCTCTATCTCAAGGGTCAGTTCTCCGGCATTTCTGTTTACTGCATCCTCAAGAACTGCGGAGCGCTGCCGCCAGTATTCCCTACTCTGCATCATTCGTCACCGCTGCCTAACCCCTTGTCTTGATGCATCGGAAACGATTTTGCATACTCATCAATTCTCGCGTGTTTCTCCTGATTCATGCGGTCAAGCTCCGCTTTCGGGTCATCAACCCACGGGTGTTGGGAAATCAAGGTTTCTTCTGATAAAACCCCTATTGATTCTTTAATATTGCTGATAATATCAGACTCTGAAATCAGCATGTCACGATTAAAGATAACTTCAATTTCTTCATCCTCAAAATCCCCCGCGCCGATATTCACCAAATGCAAATTGATAAAGTATAACAGTTCTTCAAAGGACGCTTGAAACTCCGTTTCCATATCGTTAGCGTCAAGGTCAATGTCACTGTACATTGACATAATATTTAGCTGATTTGCATTTCCCCCTAACCTATCGTCTTTTGCGTCATATCCCATCGCATTTTCAATGATTGCCTTTTTGAATATCTCGATAATAGCCCGGTAATTTTCGGCGTTCACTTCAATTTGAAGCGTTTTCACATCACCCGCCGCATTGTCCACCGTGCGAACCTTGACTGCGCCGTAAGCCGCTAAGTTTTTCCGAAACTCAGCCAGATTTTGACCGTCATAATTGACCAAGACAAGAATTGCATTCCGGGGGTCTTCTTCCATATTGTTCTGAAAGTTAGACACAATCAGGTTCAACCCATCTTGCAATGACTTCACGTTGTTAATCAAGGGTATTTCATCGGTGTTAAACTTGAATGCTATCATTGGAATTTTTAACCAATTGTAAGATTCTTTAATGTCACCATTTTCAACGGTAAAATACGGCTCATTTGGCTTTTCGTCAGGAATAAGGCTTTTTCCGTCCATAATGAAGCGGTTTATTCCGGTTTCATGGTAAACCTCAACTTTTTGAACAACTTTTTCCGTTTTCCCCTCGAAAACGATGACTTCATAAATCCGTATCACATAGTCAAGCATGGTGTGTTCTTCATCAGCCCAACCGGGTATGATTTCAAACGGTTTCATTCTCTTAAACGTCAGCTCGCCTTGTTCATTGTAATAAAGGAAAAGCCAACCTATACCGCAATTGAGAGAATCACGCCCGATATTCTTAATCAGCCGCATGAACTTCTTTTTGAAAAACGGCTTCAAAACTGTCACATATTCGTCATTATCAGACTGAAACGCAATCGGTTGACCAAGTAAGTAGTTGGCTTTCTGATTGACCATTTTTTTATACTGATTATCAACAACTCGGTTATTTGGCAGATTATCAACTTTTTCAAGCTTGCCGCCCTCGCCAATGACCGTTCTTTCTCGATGTAAAATATCATGCTGACCCTCGAAATATTTAATGCCAGCAATCATATCTTTCCGGCGTTTTGACTGCAAAAATCTTTGTATTTCTGTTTCGATAAACTGTAAATCCGTCAGCCGGTCTTTCGCACCTTGAGTGATGACCACATTCAGTTCATTTATTGCAAAATTAAATCTAAACACCCAGTAGCTCCCCTTAATCGAAATTGAAGTTGTTCCCTTTAGAAAAGCTCTCCATTGCGTACCTCATGGCATCCATGAGGTGATTGAACGTTTCAATTGGCTTATTCTGCTTCTTGCCTTGCTTATCTTCATCCCACGTATAATTAGCTATTTCAGTAAGAAAGTTTACACATTTTGGATGGATGATAATTTCAAAGTCATGTAAATACTGAATACCATGTAAAACACTGTCTTTGCCTTTTCGTGCTTTCCGTATATTGAACATCCCTAAATTATCAAGCTCATCAATGCTCTTGGGTTCTGCATTATCTGCAATTATTCGCTCTTTCGTGTAACCCATTTCATTCACTCGGTCAAATATCTTGCTGTTGCTCAACCCATACTCATACATTTCATCGAACACCCATAGCCTCTTTTTTTTAATGTCCACCAGCCCACAAAACAATGCGCTTGGGTCATTCGTATACCCAAAATCGAGTCCAAAAACAGATTGAACGCTTTGACCTCGCTTTACATCATCAAGATTAAATTTTTCTTCGCGCCAATTCTCAAATATAACTCCCTCAACAATCCCCCAATTCCCGCGCCCTGCAACATCATACCGTCTAGGGTTCCGCACTTTCAGTTGATTGAAGTTAGCAAGTGTCTGCTTATCGATAAATTCATTCATGAAATAATTTGTTGTCATTGCAAGGGTCTGTATTGCAACATAAGTTTCTTCATCAAAAAACTCTTTGACTGCTCCATTTTCCCATTGTGATAGTACAACTTCGCCGGACTCTTTGTTACAGTCAAAAAATCGCTTTTTCAGCCAATGATATTGATTCCAAGGGTTGAAGGTGATAGTCCATTGATAAAACAACCCATCAGGCAACATGCCGCGCAACGATTCATCAAGCATATCAAAATCAGCTTCGCGACTGATTTCATATGCTTCTTCGACCCATCCCCAGCACAAATGCCCAACGTCAACCGTAATTGACGTGATTTTCATAGGATCATCGAGACCATAAAAATATATCTTTTGACCAGTCGGCATATAAGTCATTTCAAGAGGATTTTCAAGTATTTTCCAGTGCTGCGATACCCCAAGCCTGTTGATTGCCCATCTTAGTTCTTTGAAGCACGAGTTTTTCAAAGTTGCCGCAATCTTCCGCACTACAATCAAGTTTGCACTAGGATGTTTTATCAAATGCGAAATGAACCACAACGCAGCTGTTTTTGACTTCTTGCTCGCTCGGCTGCCTTTACATACTTTGTATCGTCCTTTGAAATGCCAAAAACGGTTATAATGCCGCCCAATTACCTCCTGCAAAGATAGTTCAATCATTGCTATTAATCTTCTTTCGGTATATCTTCGCGAATAACTACTGGTATAGCCGCTTCAAGTTCAACCTTGTCTTTGAACATACCCAAGTGTTTACCAAGTAATTCTAATGCCCGTACTTTGTCATAGCTTTCAACGGCTATACCGTGCCGGGTTTCCTTGATTGCCGATATCGCCGCCCGTTTCTCAGCCGGTAAAGTGTCCGTGTCAACAAACTGTACAAATTGTTCATCAATGTCAATTTCGTCATATTCTTCAGTATCGTCATTCCAAACCTTTTTCTTTCGTGTGCCGGTCATAAGCCGTGCGAAATCCGAACCGTCAACAAAAGCGATTTTAGCAAGTTCATTCAAAACTTTATCAGCCGTAATTTCGGTTCGTTTCTCACGATTGTTCATTGCGTTTTGAATTGCACTTTGAACCTTAACATTGCTTAACAGCCTTGAACCAGTAACCTCAGCCGTTTTTTTTGAGTAACCGGCTCTTATCGCGGCTTGTGTTGCGTTCAAATCAATCAGGTATTCAGCAACAAATACTTTCTGTTTCACTGTCAGCTTTGACAAAACACAACACTCCATTCACAAAAATAAAAAAATGCCCCAACCAAAGAGACATTTTTTACTTCTATATTATATCACGGATTACTATAGAAATAATAGGAAATGTTTTTTACTTACTTTTTCAGCAACCGCAAGGGCTTGACCGTGTAAGTTCGTGACCTGCCTTGTCGTGTAATTCGTTTCAACTGCTATTTCATGCCATGTTTTCAATTCAACATATCGTTTTTGAAGTATTGCCTTCAATTTTAAGTCATCAATATCATTGATTATCAGGCGTATCTGCTTTTTCAACCGGACACATCTATTGATATCATTCAAAACCTCATTTTCAAGGGCTACTATCAAAGAAACAGTGTCTTCAAGATATGTTTTTTGCGACTGAGATTTCACAAGCGGCTTTGTCAGGTCTAACGCCGGGGTAAACGATATAAGCGAACGCAACCGTTCAACTTCAAGCCTGTTTGACTTGATTAAACCATCTATTGAAAAAGCCTGATAGAAATATTCTTTAATGGTCATCATGATTCCTCCGACATTTCATCACAGCTACTGCACTCCAAGTCACAATACTGCTCAGGCTCGTCAATAACATCATGCACATCATCACACCAACACATAAATCTTTCACCTTTCTATCCACGGATATTCTTGAATGAGGTCGTCACCCATAATGCCGCGCAGGGATTCTTTCATAAAGACGGGTATGCCCCACTCTTTGCACGATTGAGCTATATCAGCTATCCACGCTTTTTCCGGAGTGACCTTGCTGCGACGCTTGCCACTTTCCGCTCCGATGATAGCCCATTTCACGGTCAACGGGTCGTCGTGCTTGCGGTCGAACGCTTCCATAATCGGCTCTATGCTTACGAACGTGTTGTGCTTATCGCTGTACCAATATGGCGTGTCGTCGGTTGTCGCGGTCGATCCGTACCACCAATTGTCATTTTTCGGGAGCTTGCCACATTTAGCTAACTCTACGTACCGCGCTGGGTTTTTCGTAAGGAAAAGACTCCGTATCGCTCTTTTAGCTCCCTTATGATTTCACCTTGGTATGCGTTTTCTGTCAGCTTTATAAAGTCTGCTACAGTCATGCATCCTGAAAGGTCAATACCTCTGTCTTTTACAAATTGATTTCGTCCGATTAGGCAACTTATGGTTAATCTTCCGTGCCAATCAAAAAAGTCAGCGGTTTTGTATGGCTTGCTGAAATCACTAAACTCATCTACAAAGGCATCTATGCGCTCATCTACTGACATGTCTTCAAAGAGCTTTCTCATTAACTCTTCGTGCGCTTCGCGCAGTGTTGCACCATGAGCAAAGGTGTTATCTTGCTTCACCACATAGCATGGCGTAGTTGTCAGGTCTGCATTAACAATTGCCCCTTTAGCTATATTCTCTTTTACTCGCGCAACAATGGTTTGCACACCATCAATGATGTAAATACTCAAACCGTTTAATGCCTTGAGTCCATAGCCATAGCCAGCGCCATAGCCAGAGCCATAGCCACCGCCAGAGCCATCGTCATCGCCAGAGCCAGCGCCATAGCCAGAGCCATAGCCATCGCCATTGCCAGAGCCATCGCCAGAGCCATCGCCAGAGCCATAGCCATAGCCATCGCCATTGCCAGAGCCATCGTCATAGCCATAGCCATAGCCATTGCCAGAGCCATCGTCATAGCCAGAGCCATCGCCAGAGCCATAGCCAGAGTCAACAGAAATAAATTGATTTATTTTCTCTATATCTTCCATATGTGCACCGCCTTAAGATTGGCTGTTGCTGCGGGTGTGCATTTTTGAATTTCAACTGCATCAATCAATATGACCTCATCAACAACCATTGTAAATTTACAATCACTTGGGCGCTTTACGCCCTCTGCCGCGAGCTGGCATAGCTCAGATGCGCCATTCCAATAATAGATGCGCCTTGCATTGGTCATTATGACCTCTCCGCCAGTTCTTTCCTTGATTTGACCAAAAAACACTCCGGCGCCTCTTGCTCTTACGATGTAAAAATCTTCCATTTTCTTTGCTCCTTTTTCTTTAATTTTTTATTTAGGGGCGCTAGATGCAATCTAGTATTCTCGCATCACATATATTCCCCTCCCAGTTTTTTCTTCCTACTGGCGCTGTAGTATACTTTTTGCAGTCCTTGACCGGCGTTCCTCGCCCCTCTCCTACAATCAGCCTGTAATCACATGTCTTTGTAGACTTGCAGTAGTATGAGCAACTTTTTTTATTACACTCAATCATTTCATGCTCCCTCTCCTGTGAACTCAAAATCAAATAGCGTGGGAGTCGCTTGATGCGCTTCTTCATTCTGCAAATAGCCTACCGAGTCGCGGAAGTAATCTGCGTTTAGCTCTATACTGTATCCTCTGCGCCCGGCTTTAAGGGCTTGCAATGCAGTTGAGCCAATACCTCCAAACATATCAAGAATTAAATCATTTTTATTTGAGTACCGCCGAATTAAGCGGTCAACTATTTCAAGTGGAAATGGGCAAACATGAAGAGCATTTCGGCGTTGGCTCTGTGTCGTATTAAGAGTTTTTACCCTTAAAATATCATCCCATACGTCTTCGCTCCATGATCCGGGAGCGCATACCATAAACACGGCCGGGAGTCTTCCCTTTTCATCTAACGATTTCGCCAACGCTACATGGTCGTCATAGCTGTAGATGTTTTCTCGACTATATTTTGTGTAAACGCGTTGGAGCTGAGCCACGTCATATTTCATCATCTCTTCTTTGCTTAAAAGCCTATCGCCTGAAGACCTCCAAAACCCATGTGCATCTATCTGCCATTGTGCGCGTGTGTACTCGTCCTTAAACTTCTTCACTGGATTATCCGCATATGCTTTGCTCGTGTCTGTGGGAAGTTTGCGAAACAACAGTACATACTCAGGACACCCCACGCCCATCTTTGTACCGTCTTTGCACTGTTCAGTCCATCCTAGCCTATATGTCTGATTATTTTCTCTCACAACGTCAGTAACAACTGTTATCATCCCAAAATATTGAAAGCCATGCCCCATATAATGCCTAATACACTCAGCGTGAAAAGGCTCAATTGTCGGCATTCCTGTGCCAGTAGCGTTGCCGAATAGAACACGGTCTTTAACATGGATTGCAGCAACGCGCCCGGGCTTGAGTATTCTCAAAAGATTCGGCGTAAGATAGTCCATCTGCTTAAAAAACGTTGCTGTGTCTTCGTTTTTTCCAAAATCGGAGTAGTTATTTGCATATTCATAATGATTCCCGAAAGGAATAGAAGACAGAATCATATCCACACTATCAGAATCCATAATCGCACATTCTTCAACGCAATCATTGTTCACCGCTGTGAAGTTTTCTCCGTTAACAATCACTCTGTCTACCCCCATATTCCTGAACATTGATTCAAAATAAACTTGCCCTGACAATCCATATCTCTTTACAATTTTTCTCATTTTTTCTTGCTGCTCATCATATCTCGCCCATTTTTCCATTAGTGCTTGATATATAGGCTCCTCTGCTGCTGTGTAGATTATGTCTATGATTACTTGATCCGTTTGCAAAAAACGGTAAACCCTGTGAACAGACTGTATGAAGTCGTGAAATTTGTGGTCTATACCTACAAATATTGCTCTGTGGCAATACCGCTGGAAATTGCATCCACATCCGGAGAGTATCTTCTTTGTCGCAAAAAGCCTTACCTTTCCATAGGAAAAATCAAGCACCCGCTGCTCTCGTATATCAAGCTTCATTGAGCCGTGAATGTCCACTGCATCTGGAAGCATCTTTTTTATTGTTTTGCGCTCATCTTCCCTGTCATGCCACAAAATAAAGTGGGCATCAGGGTCTTGCTCAACTATTTCCTTTGCTTTTGCCACCCTGATATCAATGCTTCGGCTTTTTTCATTGGCAGCTTCCGTAAGCGATGTTGCAGCGTCATTCAAAAATTTCATTTGTCCATCTCTGTCCGACACAGCTTCATAATCGACATTTATGATATGCGTCCTAACTTCCATTGGCGGCAATTCGTAACCATCATCACTATATTCAGGGTTGATATCAGACGGCTTTGAGATAAATAATGCCCAGCTTGATACCCATAGCCAAAATTCATCTTCCCGGTGAGGATATAGTGTTAAATTATTTGCTTTTGTGCTATCGCGTTGGAAAAATCGGGTCAGGCTGCTTCCGGTATCGAGAACCTCCAAATACCCGGCATAGTGTATTAGCTCCTTGTGTCGGTTTGGAGCAGGTGTAGCCGTAGCAACCATTTTGAATCTTACGCCTTTAAATTTCGGCAAAAACGTCTGATATGTGTCACTTCCAAAACTTCGCAACACCGCCGCTTCATCCAAGCTTGTTGCAGTGAAATATTTCGGGTCAATGTCGCCGTCCCTAACTCGCTCGTAGTTGGTCAACATAATATCGGATGATGACGCTCTTATTTCATCCATAGAGCGCACATATGGCGGAGGCTCTAGCCCAAGAATATTCACAGCATCATGTGTAAACTCCTGAAATACGCCTATCGGCAAAACGATTAACGCCTTTCCACCGAAGCGCTTTATGACTTGCCTGCAAAATTCAAGGGAGATAATAGTCTTGCCCAACCCGAATTTTGCAAAAACAGCACGTCTACCTCCTGCTAACGCCCACTTTACAGCATCCTTCTGATGGGGCTTTAGCGCTGAATTAAGTTCAGATGGATCTATTTCAAATCCGCTCACCGGCGCAATTTCAATTTTTGTTTTAATAAACTCTTTGTAAGTCATCCTGCTATTTCCTCCATCAATCCTGCCATAGTCTCAATGCGTTTGCCGCACATCTCCGGCAAATTCGCCCTTACAATTGCCTCGGCAAATGGCGGCGGCACTGCATTTCCGCACCGCGCTACCTGGTCTGACTTGCTGATGGGCTTTCCCAATACCCCGGTGTCAATGATGTAGTCCGGCGGAAACCCTTGCGCATTGAATAGCTCCCTTGGTGTCAGCATACGAAGCCCAATATCAGCTATGGCGTAAGTTTCCCCTTTGATGGTCACTAACCCTATGCGGTCTTTTGCTGTAACCGTGTGCAATGGGTCTTTGATGTCTTGCCCGTCTCCCGTTCCATAGTATTTGATTAGCAGTGCGCGGACTTCGCCGAAGTGTCCAGGGCTTGCGGTTATTGTTTTGATAGGATTTCTTAAATCTTGACCGTCGCTATTTTTTCTGAGTATTGTCAAATGCGATGTCACAATGCCATAGCGGTTTTCCGTGTCTACGGTAAGCAAGGGCTTTTCTACCGATTGTCCGCGTACTTCACTTTCTGATTTTTCATTGTGATACTGTGCAAGCGTCGGCGCTACAAGCATCCATTCCGGACGTGTCAGCAGGGTTTTCATAGGCGTATTGATATCGGCAAATTCGTCTTTCCCATGCTTGACATGCCCCTGTGCAATGCAGGGGGAAACCACAGCGAACCCATTAACCCCTGTTATTGTCCGCATAGGTTCTCCCACGCTTTGTGACGCATTGTCATGTTTAAAATCAACTATATATGGATTTGGATTATCAATCACAAACTTTTTGATGCCCCGCGCTATTCGGCGTAAAGTGTTGTCTGCCAGTGGGCGTATTGCTTTTAATCCGTACTTTTCTTTGATTTCCTCAGAAGTTTCAAATATGCTCGGACATGGTAATGACCAGTCAATGATTTCTGCGGCGCTCCTGTACGGCTTTAGTCTGCCGACTTTAACTGCCTCACTATCAGGCGCTCCGTGTGTCGGCTCTGGATATACGATTTTCCTCCCGTCACATCGAGCTATCAAAAATAAGCGTTTTCGTATCGTGGGCGCGCCGTAGTCACAGGCTCGCAACTCTCGCCAGTCCACCGCATATCCTAGATTGCGCAGCGCATTTACAAAACTATTAAAAGTATTTCCTGACTTGGCTTTTATGGGCTGCCCTGCTTTGTCAAGCGGGCCCCACGTAGCAAACTCCTCTACATTTTCAAGTACAATCACTCGCGGTCTGACTGTCGCCGCCCATCGCACCGCTACCCACGCAAGACCCCTGATTTCCTTTTTCCGTGGTTTACCGCCTCGCGCCTTGCTGTGGTGAGTGCAGTCCGGCGATAGCCACAACAACCCTACATGCTTTCCGTTCACTACTTCGCGCGGAGGTGCTTCCCATACATTTTCGCAGTAGTGCCTGGTATATGGGTGATTTGCCATGTGCATTTCAACCGCCGCTGGGTCATGATTTATAGCTATATCTACTGGTCGTCCTATAGCAAGCTCAATCCCTGTGCTTGCACCTCCACCACCTGCAAAGCAATCTACTATAAGCTCGTCATATACTGATGTTTGTCTAGGCATAAACGCCCCTCCTGTTGCAATCTTGATTTTTTAACTAAAGATAGAGAGCAATTAAAAAGCCAAATAGAATCCCTAATGTCGGAGCTGCAATCATTAAAATGTGCGGAAGAATTGCTTGAAACGCACACCTCCTCAGATGTGGAATAACCTTTATTATGTCTGATTCATTCCACCCCGCACTTGTGAGGTATTTTATTGCATTTTCTTCGGCTTTAACTTTCATCTTACTTCCTCCAAGCAGTTAACTCGTCAAATATTTTTGCTTTAGCTCTTCTAAGTCGTCAGCCACCAAGTGATATGCCTCGTCAAATGCCATCATGACTCATCCCCCTTATATTGTCGGTGAAGCTCTTCTACACAAGCAGCAAACATTTCCACTGCGAGCACATCCACCTCATTCAACTTGCCTTTCCAGTAATAATAAACCTCTGCGCTTGTCCATGCTGTGTCCGGCACTCCGTCTATGTATTTCGCTAAAAGCTCATAGCAGACTTTGAAAATCTTCTTTAGCCGGGATTCTCGGTCTTCTTGTCTTATCAAGAAGTTTACAGGCTCTTTTAAGTCTTTTTCACAGGCTTTGAATATTGCGACTGACAATTTGTCGTCCGGATCTGGCACTATGCGGATATTTCCCTTGGCGTAATCAAAAGCGTCTTTGAATATTGCTTTGTATCGCTTGGTTCTCTCTTCAGCAAGCTTTTTCGAGTCACCCAGCGTCATAAATGCCATTTCCTCAAATTCTGTCATATGTCGCTCCTAAAAATTCATGTCCGGGTCGTGACCGCCGTATGCCGTAAAGTCCCGCTTTCGCCGGGTCTTTTTCGGCACGTAATCTTCATCTGTTTCGTAGAATGAAATATATTTACCCTCAAACCGCATCATTGCAGTTTTATGCTTATCTCCACTTCTGTTTTTCTGGACTTTTGCGCATATCAGCGGCAAAATGCCCTCAGGGTTAGGCTCGTACTGCCACAAAAATATGATAGAGTCTGCATCTTGCTCAATAGACCCGCTTTCTCTCAAGTCGCGCTCTATTGGTTCATCATAAATTGTCTTATCTCGGTTAAGCTGTGATATTGCTATAATCACGACATTAAACTCTTTCGCTATCTGCTTTAACCCCTTTGTAATAGCTGTAATCTCTTGTGTCCGATTCTCTGGCTTCCCGACACTGGTCATAAGCTGAATATAATCAACTACTACAAGTCCAACGCCCCTAACCGTTTGCAAATTACGCCGGATAGTGTTTACTGTGATATTAGCCTCGTCATATATAAACAAAGGCTTATCAATCATCTTGCTGCGTGCATTCATATATCGACTTAATAGGGTCTTGTCTTCCTTGAACTTGCCGCGCTTAACAACACAGTGGTCAAGTCTCGCCCTATTTGCGATTAGCCTTTGTACCAACTCTTTTTCGGACATCTCACAACTGAAATACACTGATGGGATGCCACGCTCTGCCACCCTTAACGCGATTTCTGCCCCCATAGCCGATTTTCCAACGCCCGGTCTTGCAGCTAGTACCACAAGATTCCCCGGCTCAACCCCTCCTAGAATCTTGTCTAATCGCGACCATCCTGTGTATAGCCGCTCATCTGTGCCTCCCTCCATAACACTTGCCTCATAACTGTGTAAACCTTGAGCGATTGACCTTGCTTTTCCCTTGGAACTTGACCTATCCAATCCGTACAAGCCATCCATAACTGCCTCTGTGAGGGTGTCCGGGTCTTTGTGCTCATCCGCAGCGCTTATGAGTAAACGCTTTACCTTTCTCATGTGTGACGATTTGCGCACACCCTCTGCATACATCACTGCGTTACTTGATGTAGGCGTTTCAAGCATTACTTCTCGCAAATATCCCGGAGCTTCATAATTGCCTTGCTCTTGCATCTTCGCTGAGATTGCTATCACATCAACTTTGCCGCCGCTAGTGTACAAGTCGTGCGCTACCGCGAAAATGTCAGCACAGATTTGAGTGTAGAAATCATCTGTAGTCACAATGTCAATAATTTCGGCAAAGCATTTTTCGCTTATGAGAATTGAGCCTATAAGAGCTCTTTCATGGGTTAAGATTTCTTCATTTGCATGCATTTCTTCCCATGACATGGTTTCTTCGCCAGTCATTCGTTACCTCCCATTTTTACAAGCAATTGCGGATATTGTTCACGCAACTTTCGCCCCGACAAAATGTTTTGTTGCCAAAAAGGGTCTTGCTGGCTAAACTGCAACACTTGCTTAAATTCGTCAGGGTCTACACCGTCTATTCTAAGAAGCTTTTCAATGTCTTTTGCCCATCTTTCAACAGTTTCAGCCCTTTTACCCTCTTTGAGTTGAGGAAAGTTTGGGGTATGCTTTAATATCTTTTTTGCCATGTACTCAGCGGATAATTGTGCTTTTTTTTCAAATTCCGTTTCTTCGTCGGATTCGCTGTCAGGCGAATCTCCGACAAAAGATATTGGATTCGGATTGGATTGGATTGGATTGGATTGGATTGGATTACGGGGACTATTGCAATCATCTGATATCAATTGATTTCCATTGCTGTCAGGTGCAGGGAACTTGCTCTTCTTTGCACGTATCTGTTGATGGATTCCCCATGATGGGAGGTGCAGGTAGGGCTTCCCGTCTACTTCGTAGAGTTCAACGCAGCCTACACGCGCCATACTTGAGAGCGCATCTTGGACAGTCCTATTCGTTAAGCGTTCCCTCAGCGGATAGCATCTGGCTTTCAATACTGCTGGTCTTGCATCAAATCTTCCGTAATCATCGCAATTTGCGATGATCCTGTAAAAAAAGTTTTCCTCAAAATCTGTGAGTTCTTCCAGTGAGTCGCTAGTACATATTGATTCTTTAATTATTCTGTTTGGCATTAATATGTACCTCTTTTTTTATTTAATAATGCCGCCCCCGCCATAGGCGGCAGGTTAATTGGGAGATATTTATATATACGACCCCGCCGTGACGGTTAGGCTGCGGGAGGAGAGGTCGTTAGCCCCGATTATTTTGACGATGACTCGTATTGTCTGCATCGTTCACTCATCATGAGGAAATCAAATCCGTTATTTTTTGCATAACCATAAAGTTCACACTCTTCGTCTGAGCACACAGCGCAATTTGACTTAAATCCCCCTAAACACGTTTCGGACATGTTATCACAGGGTGCTAAATCATCGAGTATACATCCGCACTCTCCCTCAGGGTTGCGCAATCCATCAAACTGATAGTTGACCAATGATTCTCTCACAAACTCTTTTACGTTCACAATTACTCCTATTCTCGCTTATAGCGTAGTTCTGTCTCGCTCCATGATTCCCCATAGCGATGTTTCAAGTATTCTTCAATTTGTCTCTTCATGCCTTGACGCGCTTCTAATCTTCCAAAGTCAAATATCGAGTGGCAGTTAACGCACAGTGTGACAAGATTTTCCGGTATGCCTAATCCCGACTGCGCACGGCTTATATAATGACTTAGCTGCAAACATCGTACATATCCGCATATAACACAGCATGGCGCTCCATCGTGGCTATCTCGCTCGTATACGGCGTTTCTCACTGCTGGGCTTATGTCTAAGGCTTTAGTTCTGTTACTGGACATAGCTCGTAAATGTACTTGCTTTTGGCACACTATTGACATACCTGATGCTTATCTCCTTGACAATCGAAGTGTATATTTCTTTAAGTTTATTGTCCGCTTCGATAACATCTAGCCTGTTTGTTTTGCCTATCTGTGTTTTGGTTGCCCCTGAATCAATTAGCCGCTTAACCAGATTCCGCAGACGCGCACCAAGGTCGCATCCCGCGCGGTCTTCTAGCAGCTTGTACGATTCATCACGCAGCGCCCTATAATCTTGACCAGATGAGTTATGCACCGCTGCATTGAACATCTTATTTAACCCTTTACGCCAGTCTTCATCACGAGCCGCCATTGTGTCTTTTATCGCTGTTAAAGCGCTTGCTGCTACTTCCGCTTGCACTGTAACGGCATTTAGTTGTTTCTGCATTTCGGCTTGCTTAATCTCCATATTGATGAGTGCTTGTAATTGCGGTGATAGCGCACTAAATGCAAGGCTCATTTCTTTATGTGCTTCTTCAACCTTTACGAAATAATCTCTTGCCTGCTCGCCACGGTCACCACCGGACTTCATGCAAAGCTTCTTTGCAAAGTAGATGGAGAGACGGTAATCGGTGACAATATTACCCTCGACATTGATGTCGAGCCCTTCAAAATCTTCACCCTTTACAGCAAATTCGTTCTCCAAGATGTTCGTTTTTGCCCATCTTGAAAACTGCCCCTCAGCTAATTCCAAGAATTTGTAAACATTTCTTGCTGATACCGTGCCATCATCGCTAACTCTTAACAGCACTTCGATTGGTGTTTTTCTCGTTACTTCGCATTGCGCATTTTCAAACAGTGTTAATTCATTCATGGTCTTGCGTCCTTTCCTCGTTAATTACATCTGCCGCGCCCAGCCCTGCGCCCATCCCATATAGAAATCCCACCCGAAATGACTCAAATCCAAATATCCATAGTGACTCTACCTCGCTGCGCAACTTCTCTGGCAATCTTGCTTTCATTAATGATACTGCGTGTATATATGCGTCCTTTAGATTCTGCTCCATTAGATAGTCTGTCATGTTCCGCTTGCCTCCTTTACATATAGACTACAACATGTACTCTATATGTAGTTTAACACAACACAAGCCGCAAAGCAAGTACAATATGTACTCTATATGTGTTCTTTTCGTATTGCATACATTTTGATAACATTATATAATCAATATTTAGGAGGTTTCCATCTATGAAGGTGCAATACACTTTGAGGATTGAAGCGGAATTGTTGGAGCAAGCAAGAGGGGCGGCAGAGCGTGAAATGCGTTCGTTAAACAATTTTATAGAGGTTGCTGTTTTTAATTTTGTTCAGCGTCAGGATTCCCTTTTTGCTCTTGATGCTGCGTTAGAGGGCAAGCAGAAAAAAATTCAGGCTGCGATAGATGAGCTTGACCGTAAGATTGAAACCCTAAATCAAGCAACACATTGATAAATGAGTTATACGAGCATCCAATTTCCAATGCTCTTGCTTTTATGCGAGCGTTTGCATCCTCATTAATGCGTATAGTTTGCTGTATCGTTTTAGGCACGGTATTCACCGCCTTTCATAATTGTTGGTTGACTGCCCTTTGCTTTCCATCCCAATACCTCAGCATTTCGTCAATTTCGTCTTGGCGCTTAGTCTCAATGCCCTGAATCTTGCAGTCCTGTACAATAAGCTCAATGAGATTCGACATTTGCTGTGTGTCATAGGTTGATGACCCATAAAACGCCTGTATGTCTCTGTTTCCGTATATCTGAGACTCGCCAAGGTCGCTACATACCCAGCCTTTTTTTGTACTTGGTACAGTTTCCCATCGCCTTATGAATCCCGCTACTGCATCTTCTCTAATACTTAGAATGTCAAAGTTGTCGCCTATGTCTACAATGTAATTTCTGTATATCTCCAAAGTGGGAAGATTTAAGACTGATGCAAGCTTGCCCATCATGAGCCATGCGTAAGAATTTGCTGCTTTGCTGCGACTTTCTCTATACTGCTTCATTTCCGCCACATGAGGCTTTTCAGGCATCTCGGCGGCGAATTTCCGGGCTTTTTGTTTCTGCTCGTACCCATCAAGACCGAGCATTAAGTATTCGGCGTTGTTTATGGTCGCTACTGATGCGGATGCAAACTTTATTTCAACACTCATGACTAAATCCTCATTGGGTTAAGTTAATGGATGGCTGCTATTTTAACCTCATCGTGATATCAAGACCTTTGAGCTAACACATTTAACTAACCAAGCTACCAGTTAGCACCATTCATCTTTTTCATAGTTGCATCAATCTTGGTGTTGATGGAGTAACACGTATTGGCTATGCGCTCCCATATTTTCATAAAGCCAATTTTCTGCTTTTTCTTTGGACAAATGGTTTTGCAGAACATCCCATTCGTAGCAGTGTTCTCCGGCTTCTTGCTTTTGTCTTATTCGCTCCAAGATGTCAGCTTCGGTGTAATTTGCCTCAATTAGATATAAGTCAAAACCATTGGCAGTTATATGGCTCAAATCGCTACAATCCGTGGCGTACATGAAGCTTTCGCCTTCTCCAAAAATCAGCCATGCTGCATTAGGTACATTGTGCGGAATTGGCTTCATCACTACCGCCAAGCTCTCGTGATACCTCATGTATTCATTAGGGATATAGATATCAATTTGACGTGCCGGAACTCCGCATTCGACCAAGTGGGGAACAAGCCATCTTCCGCATCCCCATCTGAGAGAGGGGCTCTCTTGCGCTAACCTTTTAACGGTACTGTGTTTGATATGATCTTTGTGCTCGTGAGTTAAAAGAACTAACTGCAATTCTTTATAAAAGTCTTTAAGCGCTTTGAATGGAACGCCTATATCTACAGCTATGATTTTATTCAAAACAACGCAATTCCCGCTGCTCCCTGTGCTTATGATTTCAAAATCCATATCATTCAAGGTCTGCCAGAGACTTAATCCGCTGAGCATCATCATCATCGGCGCCATCGTCTGATACCGTTTCGTCTGATTTTTCTTGTGGCGTTTCGTCCGTGACGAATGGTATATCCTCATTTGTTATATGCTCCGGAGTTCCATCTTCAGTTATCGCGGTGTTGTCGCAGGCAATGCCCGTCTGCATTTCGACAGACATTACGCCCCATTTGCTAATTAGCTGCCGCAACATCGTTTTCAGTGCCATCGTGTCAAAGTCTTTGTGCCAGAAACTAGAGTACACCCATTCGTTTTTCTCATCCCAGTTGCCGGCAAGGTATTCTCGCAAAGACACGCGACCGGGGAAGCTACCTTTTGCTGGAGCTGCTGCAACCGCCTTGCTGTATCGCATAGCGTGTTGAATCATTTTCTCTTTGCTCCAATAAATCTCTTTCCTAAACCCATTCAAATACTCAAAAAATGCGTAATATCCCTCCGTCTCTGCTACTTCCCTTTCTAGAGGGTCTGTGATAGGGTTCAGCACAACCGTTTCTCTAAATGGGTCATAGCTTACAAACTCGCCTTTTTTGACAGCGCAAACATTGATGTTTTTATATTGTCCTGAACGCATTGCGAGCTGAGCATACCCTTTCCATCCAAGAATAAATGTTGCAAGCGTTTTCGCAGGGCTTATCACATTGCCGGACTTGTCCTTTTTCTCTTTTTGTTCAAAGGGAACTATGTAATACATGCCTAGCTGCGGTGATGGTGAGAGCTTCAAGCTTTCGCCCAAAAGGGCACAAGATAGCAACGAATGGTAGTCACAATTTTGTAATGCGGGATTAGCCGTAACTGCTGAAACTATGCCAGTGGTAAAGCTCTGTATCCTTAATGGGTCTTTTAAGGAGTTTTCAAGCGACTGCTTGATTTTTATAGTGTTCAAGAATGCACTAAATGCCGGTCTTTGCGCAATTTCGCGGTTACTCATACTGATACCCTCCATCAATCAAATATTTTTTTAGAGTTAAGAGCTTTGATTTTTGAGCAGTTACAGTAAAGCTCACTTTTATAATCGGATCTGATTCTTCGATTGGTACAGCAACCGGCGGCGCTAATGGTTGGGGTATAGCCTCTTCCACTTTTGCTACTGTTTCAGCTTCGGCGGCTTGCCTTGCTTCGCGCTCTGCCTGAGCTTTCTTTTGCGCTTCAATAGCCTTATGTCGATTCGAGACGATTGTGATAGCTTCTGATGCACTCAAGCACTTCTTAAACTCTGCAAGTATCTCTGCTCTGCTTTCTTCCGGCTGTGTGTCAATGGCTTGCAGTCCACTTATAAGCGGGTCAATGCGTTCCCGACAAATGCGTTGAAAAGCCTTGATTGTTTGTGACATCGCTTGGTCTGACATCTGACGGTCAAAGTCTGCATACTCCGACACACCATTTGCAGCGGCATATTCATCGAAATAAACCTTGATTTCCGCTTTCTTCTTTGCTTTTAACTCGTTTTCGACTTCTGTAATTTTAGTTTTTAGCTTAGACTCTGCAGCTTTATACTTGTCACCAACATACTCTTTATACACTTTTTCAAATGCTTCGTAGGGGGTGAGTACCGCCATTTTAACGGTTTTGCGTATCTCTTCTATTTCTGCGAAGTCACGATTAAATCCCGCTCTGATTTTCTTGATATCCTTTACAGAATCCTCGGTACATATGAGTCCATCAACTATTGAGAGCTTTTCGTCAATCTCCGTGCTCAGCTTTCTTAAATGCTCTTCGATAACTGGAATTTGCTTTACAATCACTAGGTCTTTTATTGCTATGCTATTCATGCTTTTCTCTCCTTTTTTATAATATTGTTTTCATGCAATTAAAATACTCTCTCCCGGACTTCCAACTCTGCTGCCAACTGGATTACATGCCAAGAATATGAACTTGTGCTATACCCTGCTCGCCATGACCGCGCAGCAGACGCTCCCCCCTGATGGTATGACATTAAGCTCCTGTGCCAGTCTCCATCTTGAGCGTCTAATATCATCCCTAGCCAATATATGCCGGCACTGATATTGTCGTATGGACACAGGTAATCAAGGCTTCGCCCAAAAGCAGCATTGATGTTTCTATGGTTGCTGCTGTTGATTTGCATCAAGCCGTGCGATGATGTACCATTTCCCTCCTGAGCTATCGCCTGTGGTCTGAAATGGCTCTCAGTCCATATAATAGCCCATGCCAAGCGTACCGGAACGCCCCTAATCCGGCATTGCTCTACTAGATGCTCCTGCACGCTATTTGTTATCCATGCCGAATTATGCGGGATTGTGAAGTACACCATGTACTCAGGCACATATCGGCTATTCGGTCTACTTGTCAAATGCGGAGGGATGATTTCTGCTGTCGCAATGACTTCCGGAGCGCTTTCGCTCCATTCTGGATTCATTTCCCATAGCTCCTGCATCCGAGCATCATGCCTCAATGCACTAGCTGAGGTATATTCGTCTGTGATTGTAAATGATACGCCATCCCGCAGCGGGTCTATCTGCCGTATTAGCTTCGCGGTTTCTGATGATGCTAATGTTTCAGGCGCATGGGGTTCATCATTCGTGGTTATAGTCATAAAGACTGCTACGAGTACGACTATAACTACTACTGAAAACAATATTGCATTTGATGTGCTTTTTTTCCCTTTGTACGGTCTGTATTTCACTATTTCTGTTCTCCTTTTTCATTCGTGCGCTCCAGGCTTATCAAGCGCACGTTTATGTCATGCCATGATCCCGTTGACATCATATGGTTAAATATCTTTTCTGCTTTTTCTCCTGTGAGCTCTGAAAGTTTCTTAAGTCTCGCCACTTGGTCATCATTTAAGTAGTATTCTACGGATATTTTGTGTAGACTCATGACTATGCTCCTTATTCACACTTGCATGCCTTGTTTTTCAAGTGCTCTTTCCTTTCTTTTGTGTATAGAAATAAGCTTCGCTAACTCTTTGCCAGCAGTTAGTAATGCCTTGCACGTTTCATGCGGCATTCCTGTTTTTTTATCAACGCTTCTTCCCACCGCCGAATACGCATGTTTTTCGCCACCTATCCAAAGTATCGGCGCTACGCAGATACGCTATTTTTTTCGATATGCTTTAACAACGCATCCTTGGTCACACGCCACAGCTTGCCCTCTTTGTATGCGGGGAACGTGCCACGTTGGCATCTTTTTAGAAGAGCTTCTGGTGATACGCCGATTATTCTGGCGGCAAACGGCAAGTCCATGACTATCGGGACTTCGCTCCACGCGGTTATTCTGTTTTTGTATAGCATCGCGTTCAGCCTCCTTATATAAGCTTAATCTTTGTAACACCGTGATTGCAAAGTCCGTATTCGGCTAAAACTTTTTTTGCGCTTCAAGTTTTCACGGCGCTTGCCGGACTGCAATATTTTTTGAACGCTTTTACAGGACAATCAAAAGTTAGGCTTTTCAATTAGCTCCTGTTTTCTTAGAAATTCTTCAACTACGTCAGGAATGCTCTCGCTTTCATCATAATCGGCGACTCTACCAAGCATGAACATGTTCAATCCCCCGCTGCGGTACGTCTGCAATAGTATCCACTTTCCCCCCTCTATGAGGTTGTTTGCCGCACCGATGCTATCAGTCGTTATTATCTGTTTTACTTTATGCATGCGAGCATTTTTCTTGACCATCATTTTGCTTCATCCCTCCTGTCTTGGTGTGGGGCGGACTTGCCGCCCCCGCTAGTTATCTTGCTTCTATCGCTTCTCTTATACCTGAAATGTCGTACCCTTTCGGAAAGCGGCAATCTATATGTTTCATAAGTCCGTTTAGTGCGCCTTTGAAGGTCTTGTAAACTTTTAGCGTATCCCAGTATGTTTTGTATTCGCCTTTGGGGTTACATGAGTCTGTGAAGTATGAAGCTGTTACCTGTGCCTCGTATCCGTCTTCCGTTTTTACGATCCTGCTGTTTGCTGAGTAGTAAGCTTCTCTTTTTAATAGTTCATTTCTTGTCATTGTGTCGCCCTCCGTTTTTGTTTTTCTTTATGTTCTTATTGTACACTGATAATCCGTGCTTGTCTATTGACAATATGCACTAATTTTCCGTGCTTACGTTTGTGCAAATTGTACACTTGTATTCCGTGACTGTTTGTAGTATAATTAGTGTATAAATAAAGGGGGGCTTGCGAATATGCCTGTAAGGTTAAAATCAGACGTTATGGAGCGGCTTAGGGCGGCGGGGTATACTTCATACCGAATACGCCAAGAAAAAATTATGGGACAGGACGTGTTGACAAAAATTCGCAATCGCGAAATGGTATCTGCGGCTAACTTGTCGTTACTTTGTGAACTTCTTAACTGTCAACCGGGGGATATTATGGAACACGTCAAGGATGAATGATTATGAGTATTAGGGATTAAAGCAGAGCGCCGGGCAATCCGTACACTGAATTTCGGGATTATCTTTAGCAATGGATACTTCCCCGAAAGGTGGTGATAGCAATGGCTAAACGTTGCAGACCGTCTGCTAAAGTTAGAAAAGCGGGTAAAACGCTTTCTCAAAGTAGCTCGAGAAGAGCCAGGTCTGAAGCAGGCAAGAAGTTAGCTCAGCATAGATGGGCTAATCATTAGTGCGTGAGGCTGTCCGGTGCTCTGGTTGGGGCTCTTGCGTGGGGGTTGGCGATAGTCAACCCTAAAATATTTGTAGCAAGCTTCGCTCAGGACGCTAATCAGATTGGAGGTGATAGACTTGCCAAAAACAGGAGAAAAGCCCGGAAAAGGAACCTATGAGTGCATCAAGTGCGGACAACAAAAGGCTCGATGACCATGATGATAGATTGCCACCTTGCACTACTTGTCATGGTGTTGACTGGAAAAAGGTGCGCTAACCCTTTACAGTCTTAATGCTAAAACAGAAAATTTTGCCGAAAATGTTAATTTGAAGCCATGATGTCACATATCTTGCGCCATCTTTAAAATACTTTGTGATGTAATGTTTCATGTATACCGTCCTTGCAATAATATGTTAGCGTCCTGAGCGAAGTTTGCCGTGCATTGCGCCCTGCCCCCCCCGCCCCGGTTCACCGGGGCTTTATTATGCTGGTTCGTGCTTTTCGACATTTAGCAGGTCGTCTATCGTGCATTTATATAGCGTAGCAATTTTAGGAAGCAAATCTGCTCTCGGCATATATCCGCCACATTCCCAACTAGACACTGCGCCCTGAGTAACACCAAGCGCTTCGGCAGCTTCAGCCTGTAAAAGTCCGACTTTTTCTCTATATGCCTTTAATGAATTCACAATGCTTCACCTCTCATATTAGGTTTTCTGATACCACTATATATTAGTATTTCTAATTTGTCAACCTTATGTTTAAAAATATATTTGAATTTCTAATATTAGCTTGCATAATATTAGACATAAGCTATACTAATATTCAAGTGAGGTGTCGGCATGAACCAAATTAAAGAAATTCGCTCGCAACGGGGGTTTAAGCAGGCAGATTTAGCAAAAATCCTCAACGTTTCGCAAGGAACATTATCCAATTGGGAGCGCGGAGAGCATGACCCGGATAGCGACTCTCTCATAAAGCTATCAGACTTGCTGGGTGTTACTACGGATGCACTTCTCGGCAAAGGGGGATTTGTAAACGCAAATATCACCCATAACGACTTAACGCTGGGTGACTTTGAATATGCGCTGTTCGGCGAAGTGCGAGAGCTTGACGAAGAGGACAAAGCAGAGCTGCTGCGAAATGCTCAACGGTTTAACGAATTGCGGAAGCTGCGAAATAAGCAAAACGAGGGCAGAGGATAAGCCTATGGGTGAAGTGATTAAATTTGAGGATATAGAGTCAAAATTACTTATGTTAAACAATCAGCGTGTCCTTATTGACAGAGACGTCGCGGATTTGTATGGAGTTGAGACAAGGGAAGTTAATCAGGCAGTTAAAAATAACCCTGAAAAGTTCCCCATCGGATATATTTTCCAAATAAGCGGGAAAGATAGAAACGAGCTTGTCAAAAATTTTGATAACCGCTTTAGTTCACTAAAGAGCGTGCCGGTTATGCCAACCGCATTTGCCGAAAAAGGGCTATATATGCTTGCCACTATATTGAAAAGCCCCCGCGCCACTGAAACTACGATTGCGATAGTTGAGACTTTTGCAAAAATCCGCGAGTTTAGCAAGGTTATAAGCCAGTTGCCTAATACCCATGACGAGCCGCAACAGAAGCGGCTTATCGCAAGGAGCGGAGAGATATTAGCAGATATCCTTGATGAAAACACATTAGAAGTCACAGGCGATGAAACAACAATTGAGCTAAATTTGGCGGTGATGAAGATAAAACACACAGTCAAAAGAGGCAAGCGGAAAGATTAAATGACCAAATATGAAGAGCTAGTTGACGCTGTCCACGAAAGCGAAATATTATATATAACAACAGCCTCAAGCCGTATTCCCGCGCAATCCATACGCGTTGGCAAAGAATACGGCATTTTCTTTAATGACTCTGCATTTGATACCAGCGCTGAACGGTATGTGGCATTAGCTCACGAAAAGGCTCATTGTGATACTGGAGCGCTATATACAATTGAATCCCCGATATTCGAGCGCGAAAGATATGAAAATCAAGCGTGGAAAAGAACTATTAACGTCCTTATGCCCTTTGATGAAATGAAAAGAGTTTTTGATACCTGCATCTATGTCGATGGGCTTGATTTATACGAATTTGCCGAGAAACTTGAGGTTACACCGGAGTTTGCGCAGAGGGCGATTGAGCATTATCACAAGCAGGGATATAGTTGGTAAACGCAAAAAAACCGCCCCGATTGGGGCGGGGCGCTTGAATAGGTTGTATACAAACCGAAATAAATCAAAATAAAAAGGAAGACAAACATGAAAAAACTAAATCCAACAGATTATTTGAAGTCGATAGGTTTTACTATTCACAAACAATTAAAAATTTACAAGCACACAATCTTCGTAGACGATTTCAACAAATGGTTCTGCATTTCTACGAAGAAGTCAACCAAAGTATACAGCTTTCGGGATTTGCTTGATTTTGAACTCAATGAAGATGGCGCGAGCATCATGCAAGGGAAAACAGGCGCATCACTTCTGGGGGGGCTTACTTTTGGGGTTGCTGGTGCTGTGATTGGTTCAGCCGGAAAAAGAAAAAGTGTCGAGACATGTAATTCCATGGTTGTCAGAATTATGGTGAATTCACTGCAAGAACCTCAAATTGTAATACCTCTTTTAAGTGTAGAAATCAAAAAAAACACGATGACATATCAATCAATTAAAAATAAAGCAAAAGAGTTAGCAGCAATGCTCATGTACATTCAAAATCAAGCCGTTTGAATAATGAGGTGCAAGCATGCCTAAAAAGAAAAACACCGTCCGAGCGGACGGCAGAATATCTGTACAAATATATCTAGGGCGTGACGAAAACGGCAAGCGCAAATATAAAACCGTATATGGTGCTACACAAAAGGAAGCTGACTATAAATCCGAGCTTGTAAAACTTTCAATGCGAAAAGGTCTTGATGCTATGGCTGCACACGATACTTTTGATGAGTGGGCAGAACGTTGGTTTAAGATTAAAGATACAGAAGTTTCAACAAGTCAATCCAAGGTGTACAAGAGCCGAATAAATTTTTTAAATCTTTATATTGGCAAAGCTCAAATAAAAAAAGTAAAACCTATCGACTTGCAGGAGATTATAAATAGTCTTGCAATTAAAAACCCGAATACCGGTAAGCCTGCATCGAAACGAATGATTGAGATAACTAAAAATACTTTGACTCAAATTTTTAGACTAGTAATTGAAAACCGAGTCATTGATTATAACCCCGCAATATCATTAAAAATCCCGAAAGATGCTCCGGCATACAAGCGGCGGGCGCTGACCGAAATAGAGCGCGAATGGGTGCATGACACGGAACACAGGGCACGGCGGGCAGCAATGATAATGATGTATGCCGGGTTACGCCGCGGCGAGCTAATCCCGCTCATGTGGAACGATATTGATTTGAGCGCACGAACTATCAAAGTTAACAAATCTGTTGAAAATGTCGGAGGCATCTTTGAGATTAAGCACAGCACCAAAACTGAGTCAGGAATGCGCACTGTAGATATACCTCAAAAGCTTGTTGACTTTCTTGAGGGCGAGCCTCGCGAAAACATCTACGTCTGCGTGAGTGCAAAAAACGAATTCTTAACTGTTAGCGCATGGCGTAGACTGTGGGACAGCTACTTGTCGGAACTAAACCTTAAATACGGCGATTTTAGCCATTTTGGGAAAGTGCCAAAAAGTAAATATGACCCGAACGTAGCGCCTTTTGTAATTCCGAAAATAACTCCCCATTGGCTACGGCATACTTTCGCGACCCTGCTATATCTGGCAGGTGTAGATGTGCTTACAGCAAAAGAGCAGTTGGGGCATTTAGATGTGACAACCACCCTCGGAATCTATACCCATTTGGACAAACAATATAAACGAAAGGCTATGGACAAACTTGACGATTTTTTAAGTGATGCAAGTCAAATGCAAGTCAAACATGCTTAATGATTCACATTCCAGCAAATACGGAAACCCCTGCAACCGTTGCCGTTGCAGGGATTCTTCTTGGCACGCTTGGAGGGACTCGAACCCCCGACCCTCTGCTTAGAAGGCAGATGCTCTATCCTGCTGAGCTACAAGCGCATATTATTAGTTGCTTGAAAAACAAGCCGACAGCAATTATACAACGCGCATAATTAAATATCAAGCATTATTTTCCAAAATCCGGACCCGCATTGACCGGCGTGTTGTCTCAATGCTCTCAATGACCCCAACCTCTGCCTAAAAAAATATGTCTGCTCCACCTCCGGATAGTGCGAATATACCCGCTCCGAGGTAGAATAACATTGCTTCTATATGCGAGATACCCGCAGCAAGCATTCTCAGACTACAACAAACCCAGCTTCTTTAGCCTTCTCTTTTTAGGTGCGCCATGCAAATCCCATCCACGGATTCGATAGTATTTTTTTAGCATCTTATTGAGATAAACTACTTTTTGCTCAGGCATTTTCTTTAGCGGAGATTTCAGCCTGTCCGGCAACGTGTCCCCATCTTTGAGCCCCTGTCTGACATTGACCAGGCGCTCAATATTATAAACCCGCTGCCCCGCACGAAGAAATCTGCCGATGTTCATACGCATGCCCGTAATGAGTTTTAATGCATAGGGATAAGGCAGCGTGCCCGGCAAATTAAATCCCAAGAGTCCGGTATGGTTGTAAGCAAATCCCACAAGCCCGCCTAAACTTGGCAGCATCGCGTTGACAATGCGGGTAAGGTAGTTATTTGGATGCTTTATAAACCAAGCCGGCAGCATCGCATATGTTGTAAAAAGACAACTGCCCGAAGCAGATACCGCCTCCAGTAAATCTTGGAATAACACAGTAAACGCCGCTTTTCCGCGGGTTGTGTTGCCATTTACATGCAATCCCAACCCCTCAATAGCAACCATATATCCGCCATTTAAATGGCAGCCCCCTCTGTTCGCGGTCGCATAGCCAAGCCCCATCCCTTGAGCTCTGCGCGGGTCATAAGCCGCGAGTTCCATGCCTTTAACATGCATAGCAAACTCACGCCCACCATATTTTTCCGACAACCACCTAACGCCATTGGCAAGGTCATCACCGATACCCTCCCTCATAGCCACTTTACCCAAAACATCGACAAGCATAGACGATTTGCCAAAACTCAACCCGTTATCCCAAAGACCTTTTTCACTGAGTTCCATAGCAAAACCAATACTGCCGCCAAAAGAAATGGTATCTATACCGTATTCATCACAGAGATGATTAAGCGTGATAATGTTTTCAATATCACTATTGCACAAATTCGACCCCAAAAGACATAGCGTCTCAAGCTCAGGACCCCTAACTTCACGACCGTTATAATATACCACACGACTGCATTGTATAGGACAGACCGCACATCCCTTATTTTTTACCAGGTATTTCTCTTGTAGAGTCTCGCCGCTTATATCATTATACCCCTCAAATTGACTGCGTGAATAGTTTCTTGTCGCAAGCAACTCATTATACTGCATCATACGAACCAGCGCAGCAGTCCCCAATTGCGGCAGTTGCTGTCCTGTCATCGGGTGATTTCTCAGATGTGAAACCCACTTTTTGTTGAAGTCGCCGTCATCTTCCGCAATTCTCATTTTGCCTAGGCGGCTCTTCCCGCTTGCAACTATTCCCTTGAGTTGTTTGAAGCCAAAAACAGCTCCTATACCTCCGCGTCCTGCCATGCGATCTTGACTTGCCACGGATGCATAACGCACCAAATTCTCTCCCGCAACACCTATGGCGACAGTGCCGCCGGAGCCCATCATTGCCTGCGCTTGGCTGGTGCTCTTGCCCCATATATGTTCTGCATTCAAAAGACTTATACCATCATCGTCGATTCTAATATATGTTTTCTCCGGAGCAATTCCCGTAATAACTAAAGCATCGTATCCGGCGCTTCTTAAATACAGTCCAAAATTGCCGCCGCAGCTTGATGAAACAAGCAATCCGGTAAGCGGAGAAATTGTAGAAATATTAAATCGTGATGAGCTGGGTGCTTTTGTCGAGTTAAGAGGAGATGTTGTAATAACAATGATGTTCTCTTCTGATAGGGCGTCAATCCTGTCTGTTAGCTCAGAGTGTATTATCTTGGCGGCGATACCTTTTCCTCCTATATAGTCGGCAAGTTCATCTTTTTGCATCATAAACTGTGTGATTTTGCCGGTAGAAAGGTTAACTTTTGCCATATTACCCACATATCCGGGAAAACCGGATTTACCTGTCAAACGCTCACATACACTTGAAAAATCAGATTGTGAAAATAGTCTGGGTACAGGATATCCAGGATTTGCCTCACGATATGCATAGTCTGCAAGAGTCGATATATCTGCCTCTGCGACTTCCTCAATAGTACCTGGTATACCAAGGTATTTGTTTAGTTCACGTAATGCCAAAATAAAACTCTTTGCTTTATGCTCTATTGTACTGCCATGTATGCCCATAACATCGGCAAGCTCCGCCAAAGCTTTATACACTGACCTACCATAATCGTCAAGAACATACGGAAGTATCGTAGCGCTCGCAAGTCCTTGAGCTGTGCCGTAATTACAAGCTATAGCATGAGAAAGGGCACATACATTTCCTGCATATACGCGCGAATATGCCGTACCGCAATAATATGACGCCTTTTGCAAATTCTTACGAGCCGCGACGTCATCGCCGTCTTCGTAAGCGTTATATATGTTATCAAAAACCAGTTTTATCGCTTCTTTTGCATATTTTTTCGTCTCTTTATTATTACTGCGGCTAATATACGCCTCAATTGCGCAGCTAAGGATGCATATTCCGCTGATCGCGGTTGTTTTTGGCGATAGTCCAATGGTCACAAGCGGGTCTAAAAATACTTCGTGCGGAATCAACGCCGGATCTACCATTACATACGTCGTCCTTGTTTGAATATCGACGGCAGCGACTGATGCGGAAGACTCACTTCCGGTTCCGGCTGTTGTCGGCACAGCAAACAAAGGAGGAAGGCGAAAACTGACTTTCATAAACCCACCCATTTGCCGGATGCTCTTTTTAGGTCTGGCTATACGCGCCCCCACGCACTTTGCGCAATCAATAGAAGTCCCGTCTCCAAATGCAATAATGCCTTCGCAATTATTATCATAATAAACCGCAACTGCCTGTTCAATGCTTTCGATTGTCACGTTAGCTCCGGTTTCGTCATAGATAACCGGATTTATCCCCAGGGCTTTAAGTTCCGACAACAATTGGTCGGCGAGTCCGCGTGACATTACTCCCTTATCAGTCACCAGCAATACATTCTGAATCCCAGTGAGCCTAATGCGCTCAGGCAACTCCCTTATACTCCCTTCTCCTACTGCGAGTAGTGGTCTTCTCCTAATAAAAATGCAAGCCACATATTTTTTGATTAACTGGTAGACTCTGGAGTAAATCCAAAAAAACATTGTTTGTTCCCCTCAAAGTTTAATAAACCGAACCAAAGTTAGACCGATGCTATAGATAACAAGCAAAACGCGGCAACATGTTTGCTTGGCTTTCGCCGCAACTAATGAAGGCTCTCCTCTTTGCCTTCCTCTCGCAGAGAGACAAAAGTGGGAAATTGCAGGCTGAAATGACCTGTTTTTTTATCTCTGCTCTCTTCCTTATATTTAACTTCTATGACTCTCCCGATAAGCTCCGACCTTGCCTCCCAATACTCTTCGCGCTGCTGATCCGTCATGCCTGAACCTACATTTACCTGATAGCCTTTATACTCGACAACAAAAGCGCCGAGCATTCCCGACAGCCGCCCCGAACCGATCTCGGTTGCAATCACTCTCAGATCGACTGTGTAAAACCTTTTTACCTTTAGTATTCCGTTATGTCTCTTGCGATAATACTTCTTGTCGCGGTTGAGCATCAGCCCTTCCTTGTCCTCTGAAACCATTTGGTCAAGATATATATCTATCATTTTATGATCGTTACCGGTATATAGGATTTCGACTATTTTAATTGATTTTAAGCCCAGGTTTTTTGCTTTCTCGCCCAACTCCTTTAATTCATGCAGACGTTCCTTATAGGTTAGAACACTCTCCCCGCTTAAAAACTCACTCTTTGGCAACAAGTCAAAAACAACAAACTGCATGCTGCTTTTGTCCGCATCATCCTGACTTAAAAGTCCGGTACCAACGCGAAAGTTCTCATTATCCTTAAGCCCTTCAATGTTGTTGCGCACCAGTTCTCCGTCTAAAACCCAACCAACTGCATCAGGAAATAAACGACTTATATCGCTTAATATATGTTCTAATCCCTCGAATGCCTTTCCTTGCCTGCTTATGATTTTTTCATCAAAAAAAGTGCCTCTGACGCCGTTTAGCTTTTGAGATAAAGAAAACCATTCTCCATCTTTTAGCGGTGATTTTTCGATATTATACGACTGCTGCACTTCCCATTGCGGAATAAACTCCTTGCCCAGCGCCTTGTTAACCGACTTGGTATCGCAGCCAAGTTTCGCGCTTTTTGTTATTATTGATATATAAAACTCTCGCAGCTCAGAATCCGCCGTCGACAGAAACTGCCTTATGTTTGCGATAACCTCATCGCTGCCTGTGTTGTTATCAAAAATGTATTCCATCAACTCCCGAAAATTTTCAAAACTTCTTGTGGGCGTTTTTTCCGTCTCTTTAGAAATTTTCTTTGCAGAAATACCCGTTACGAGAAAAGGATTCAGTAAATAATTTAGAATACGCAAAAAATTCTCATTTTCGGCATTTTTAATAATAATCTCTTTTTTTTCATTACTTGAGCCAGTCATAGCAATCTGTTCAAAAAGCTCTCTTACCTCATGGTCATTTGATACGTCTATATTTACACTCTCCATACCATACTCCTATCCCCCAATAAAAAGCATCGCTATCAGCGCGTCCTCAAAAACATCGCCGAACTTTCAGACAACAAGCTTTGTTCTTTGATTTCACTTAATGCATTTATCATCATATACAAACTTTGTAATCAGTATTTTGCCACAAAAAGCACATCGCGTCAAATGCAATTTTTATTGACAAACTCAGCATTGTATTTTAACATTAGATTGTTCGACAAATAACGGAGTTGAAACATGTAATTGGAGAGGGATAATATTATTATGAACAAAAAAAGTATTAAAATCATTTGCTCGGTTCTTGTATTGGTGATTGTTTTTTCTACAGGAATGCTAACAGCTCTCAGCACAGGCTTGACTCAGGAGATAAGGGCAACATTAAACAGAGGAATTACTATTGAGCGCAATGGACAAGCCCAGACATTGCGTGACGGCGCGGGAAACGTTATTTATCCAATTTCTTACCAAGGCACGACATATGTTCCGCTCAGAGCCGTGTCGAACATTTTTGGCGTACCGGTTGATTGGGACAGCGCAAGAAATACGGTTGTCCTCGGTGGAGAGTCAGGCGGGACTTCTACAGAGCCAAGAAATCTGTTCCTAAACGTCCAATTTGAGACAAACGGCTCCGATAGTGACCTTATGAGAACAAGAGCGATTACGCAGTCGAGTGAATTGACTGTAACCGGACATGATGCGAATCAGGCTTTTACCGCAGGCATAATCATTAACTCAAATAATTACCTCACTCCGGGCAGAAGCGATAGCGTCAGATATATTAATCTTAATGGCGCAAGGCAGCTCAATTTCAGTGCCATCACCGAGGGCGAGAGGGCGCACGGTCTTAGGGTTTGGGTTGACGGCGAAGTATTCCTGACCATTGATATGACGCAAGCTCAAGGGCTGATAAACCGCACTATCGACATTCCGGCAGGCGCGTCCAGAATTGGGTTTAGTCCCGTCGTTACCGCTACAACACCGCGCACCAATACTGTTACAAGAGTATTTGACTTGACTGTGCTATCTTAGTCAGCTATTAGCCCGGCACTATGTTTGAAAAAGCAGGACGCGAGCGATTTTTCACTTTCGTCCTGTTTTGCCGAATGAATATTCATACTATATCGGAGAGTTAATGAAAACCATTATATTGGATGCATCTAAAGAAGAGAATATCGATCTTTGCGCAATAGCTATAAAGACAGGTCAATTGGTCGCCGTTCCAACTGAGACGGTTTATGGTCTTGCAGCTAATGCACTTGACTTAAAAGCCGTCTCAAAAATCTTTGAGGTAAAAGAACGTCAGCCTGATAATCCTCTGATAGTTCATGTTGCATCTATATCCGAAGTCTATCCGCTTGTCAGCGAAATACCCGAGACTTTTGAAGTCCTTGCAAAAAATTTCTGGCCGGGTGCGTTGACGCTTATAATGAAGAAGCATGACTGTATACCCGGCAACGTATCGGCGGGGCTAGACACGGTCGCAATACGAATACCTAATCATCCGGCAACGATTTCTCTTATACGCAAAAGCGGATGTCCCCTTGCAGCTCCTTCCGCCAACCTCTCCGGATCTCCCAGCCCAACAAAGGCTATTCACGTAAAAGATGATATTGACAGCAAAATCCCGTACATCTTGGATGGCGGCGACTGCAAAGTGGGCGTAGAATCAACTGTTCTGGACATATCCGGAGCTCTCCCGAAAATATTGCGCCCCGGCGGCGTGACTTTTGACGAGCTTTGCAAAATTCTTGGCACAGTGAGACTGGGCAGCGGAGCCGCGCCCGACTCTCCGAAGTCACCCGGAATGAAATATCGTCACTATGCACCAAAAGTGCCGCTTACCGCCATCATCGGACCTCCGGATAAAACCGCCGCCTACATTAAGAAAAAAATATGCGATAATACTGCCGCTCTAATGTTTGACGACTTTGCATTTGAGCACCAAAATATCATATTATACGGCAGGAGCGAAGACTATGCAGCTCAAGCGGCAAATCTATTCGATGCTCTGAGGGCATTTGATAATATGGACGTCTCTTCAATTTACGCCCAAGTTCCACTTGAAAACGGCTTAGGACTCGCCATCAGCAACCGCATAAAAAAAGCCTCGTCAAATAGTATCATCGACTTGAGCAAATGATTTTGGCGTCAATAATAAAGCAAGCATGTCAGCAGCAAAAGAGACCCGTTTTCAAGCTCCGCAAAGCTGATGAGTGCGGTTTAATCAGCGGTTATCAAGGGTCTCTACCCTCCTAGATATGCCTTTCTAACTGCTTCATCGTCAAGTAGATTTTCTGACGAGTCTGCGGCGACTATACGCCCAGTCTCAAGTACATATCCTCTGGTTGCAACAGAAAGCGCCATTCTGGCATTCTGCTCAACGAGGAGCATGGTAACACCCGTTTCGCTTAACTCTTTAATAATATCGAAAATTTGCTCAACTAGCAGCGGCGCAAGACCCATAGAGGGCTCATCTAACATAAGAAGCTTTGGCGCTGCCATAAGTGCGCGCCCAATTGCAAGCATTTGCTGCTCTCCTCCGGACAAAGTGCCCCCTAGCTGCTTTCTGCGCTCTTTCAGTCTTGGAAATCTAAAAAAAACGTTTTCCATTCTCTCATGCATGGTGCTCTTTTCATGGATATAGTTTCCCATTTCCAGATTTTGCTGAACACTCATTTTTAAAAAAATCCTGCGTCCTTCCGGCACTTGTACAAGACCTCGCTTGACTATACTATGAGGCGCGGCAGCTTTTATTTCTGAATTCATAAAGGTTATACTACCGCCCTTGCTCCTGAGAAGACCGGAAATAGTTTTAAGAATAGTGCTTTTTCCTGCGCCATTTGCTCCGATTAGCGTCACTATTTCACCCTGCAGCACCTTAAATGAGACGTCCTTAATTGCGTGTATGCTGCCATAATAGACATTCATATTATTTACTGCCAGCATTTTCCCGCTCCTTTCCAAGATAAGCCTCAATAACCTGCGGGTCATTTTGTATTTCTTTTGGAGTTCCTTTTGCAATCAGCCGACCGTAATTTATTACAGCAATACCCTCGCAGATTCCCATTACCAAGTTCATATCGTGCTCAATCAGCAAAATTGCGATTTGAAATAAATCACGAATCTTTTTTATGTTTTCCATCAGTTCCTCTGTTTCAGACGGATTCATACCAGCCGCCGGCTCGTCAAGCAGCAGAATACTCGGATTTGTGGCGAGCGCTCTGACAATTTCCAGCCGCCTCTGACTGCCGTAAGGAAGCGAGCCTGCCTTCATTGACCCATCGTCTTGCATGTTAAAAATTGAAAGCAGCTCATAGGCGCGGCGCTCTGCTATTTTTTCCGCTCTCCAATAGTTCGGCAGACGAAAAACCGCACTTTGAAGACGATAATCCATCTCGTTATGCAGTCCAACAAGCACATTTTCCAGCACAGTCATTTCCTTAAACAGTCTAATATTTTGAAAAGTTCTGGCTATACCCGCTTTATTAGCCTTAATTGTGTTCATACGTTTTGTATTTTTTCCATTTAAAAACATCGCTCCGCGAGTGGGTTTATAAACCTTTGTCAGAAGATTAAAAATAGTCGTCTTTCCGGCGCCGTTAGGTCCGATAAGCCCGGCAATCTCTGTGGGCGCAACGGTGATATTAAAATCATTAACGGCAGTCAGCCCGCCAAAATCGATACTCAAGGATCTGCATTCCATGACAGGAGTTTTGTGGATATCACGTTCAGGAATAAATGCCTTTCTGGGATCACGCTGCGTCATTTGGCGCCCTCCTCTCATTTTTTCTGCGTATAATGGCGCCGCCTAGCTTTTCTAAAACACGACTCATCGAAAAATCATACGTTCCCATGAGTCCGGATGGTTTGAATATCATTACAATGATAAGCAACAAAGCGTAGATAATGAGTCTGTATTGGCTCAGCCCCTGCATCAGCAGCGGAAGACTGGTTAGAACAATAGCCCCTATGATTGATCCAATCATAGATCCCAAACCTCCCAAGACGACAATCATCAGAATATTTATACTCATAATAAAGCTAAAATCGCCCGGAACCAAAATCCCAAGATTACCCGCATAGAGTGCACCGGCAACTCCGGCAAAAAAAGCGGAGACTGCAAATGCCATAACTTTATAATAAGTTGTGTTGATTCCCATACACTCTGTTGCAATCTCATTGTCGCGTATCGCAAGAATGGCTCTGCCATGACGGCTCTTCATAATCGCATGAATTACATAGCAGCAAACAGCCACAGAGATATATACAACAAGAAAGTTTGAATGCTGAGGTATCTGCTGTAAACCCTGCGCCCCTCCGGTTACGGAAGGAATATTCATTATCAGTACGCGGATCATTTCACCGAATCCCAGCGTTATGATAGCTAGATAGTCACCTCTTAACCTTAGCGCAGGAATTCCGATAATAATCCCAAAAATCGCGGCAGCAATGCCGGCAAGCAGTAATCCACCCACAGCAGAAACATAGCCGTCAAAAAAACCTGAGCGCCAGAACAACGCTCCGACATATGCGCCGACAGCCATAAATCCGGCATGACCTAATGGAAGCTGCCCTAAATATCCGGCAGAGAGATTAAGCGACACAGCAAGGATTATGTAAAAGCCAACCTGAATGATTATACTGTTTTGCGCGCGCGTGAGCAACCCGCCTTGTGTGATGAAGTACCCGCAAATTAAGAACAAAATCACCAAACCCGTGTTGATTGCATATCGGATGGGCGTTTTAATTACAAATTGATTCATAATACCCCTTTTTATAATCGAGCAAATCGAGTGCCGCGCGAGCTCTCTCGCATGACCGAGATTGCGAAGATTTCAAGAAGCGGGAGATATGCTCACCGCCTGTTTTGACATGTTTTCCCCCATCTACGCTATGCATTGAGGCGAGGGACATAATCGTGAAGTTACACTTTCTCAACTATCGGCTTTCCTACCAGTCCGCTAGGTTTGAAAAGCAAGATGACAATTAGAACAAGAAATACCGCGCCATCCGTCCATCTGGACAGCCCCACCGAGTTAACGACAACCTCAAGTATCCCAATGGCAAACCCACCGAGCATCGCCCCCGGAATTGAACCTATTCCTCCAAGAACGGCTGCAATAAATGCCTTTAGCCCCAGCATTGCTCCGACTGTCGGATGCACAACCGGAAAACGCACAAAGAATAAAGTTGCACCTATGCCGGCTAACGCAGCGCCCAGTGCAAACGTAAATGTTATGACGCTGCCTATATTTATGCCCATTAGCTGCGCAGCTTCTGTATCTTCGCTTACCGCGCGCATTGCCTTACCCAGCTTTGTGCCGTGAACAATGTAGTATAGCATGAGCATCGCAGCAACTGCCGCCGCAATAGTAATAATCATCGGATATGCTATTGTTATCTCACCAAGCGAAACACTCCCGCTTGGAAAAGCAATAAGTAACGGCTGAGGACGAGCTCCGAAGAAAAGTTGGGCAAGATTCTGCAATAAGAGCGATATTCCGATTGCGGTAATGAGCACCGATATCCTTGGAGCATTGCGTAGCGGCGTATATGCAAGCTTTTCCATAATAATCGATAGTGCCGCACACCCTAGTACAACAAGTATTATTGCAACAACAGGATGTGCTCCGGCAGCGAGTGTAAAAATCGCGATATATCCGCCGACCATTATCACATCTCCGTGCGCAAAATTCAATAGCTTTATAATCCCGTAAACCATGCTATAGCCAAGCGCGATGAGGGCATAAATTGAACCGAGTTGGAGTGCATTAATAAGTTGTGCCGCAAATAACATAAAACAAACTTCCCTTCCTATGTCATCTTCTAAAAGTAATGCAAACCCGAACTTAGACACAAACCTTGAGGGATATTATTACCCCTCAAGGCTGTTTTTCTGGAAACAAATTTGCAAAATCCATAGTCCCTCAGTCTAATGCGCCTTACCTAGAATGTACCCCAGAACCTGGCTTGACCGTCAACGACTTGAATAATAAAAGCGGTTTTCAGTGGATTGTTGTATTGGTCAAAAGTAATGTGCCCCGTAACGCCGGTCATGTTGGTTGCAGCCATATTTGCAATTGTTGCCTGCTTAAACTCGTCAGTTCCGGGCGTATATCCGGCTTCAACTGCCATTTCAATAGCGGCAATCAGAATTGCGGCAGCATCATAAGCTTGAGCCGCGAACATGTTCGGAACCACATCATATGCCTCTTCAAATCTCTGAATAAAATCAACAATATGCTCATCTTCTGACTCATCAGTAAAGCCTGTCAGATAGAATGCGCCCTCAACAGTAGACGGATCCGCTATAGCATTTAAGGTTCCCGCCCATCCGTCAGCGCCAAGCATAGTCGCGGTGAGTCCAGCCGCTACACTTTGCGGACCAATTAGCGCGGTATGTCTGTTATAGACCGGAATAAACACCACATCCGCGTTTGCAGCGGCAATATTGGTAAGTTGAGCCATGAAATCAGGAGCTTCGTCTGCAAAAGTCTCTTCATGAACGATTTGCAGTCCGATTTCACCTGCACGCGCTACGAACGCATCCCTAAGACCGATTGAGTAGTCAATGTCATGAGCGTAAAGTACAGCCGCCGTCTGCGCGCCCAATACTTGATGCGCGAAATCAGCCATTCTCAAGCCTTGGAACGGGTCGATAAAACAAACGCGGAACATATTTGTAAATACTTCGCCGGTATCCTGATTAACAGTAACTCCGGCATGAGTCGCCGTTCCCGAAATCATAGGCATTCCTTGGGCAAATGCCGCCGGTACCACTGCCATTGTCGGACCTGATGTAACCGAGCCGATGACAGCCGTAACTCCTGCGTCTACCAGATCATCAAACATAGTCACCGCGCGAGCCGGGTTGCCCTCGTCATCACGATCGGAAACTCTTATTTGAAGACCTCCTCGAGCGTTAAAGCTATCAATATAAAGCATCGCTCCATTATACACAGACGTGCCGAAATACGCTGCGCCTCCGGTCCACGGACCGAGCAATCCAATATGCACTTCGTCTGCAGTTCCCGCATTTTGCGCGCCGCAAGCGGCGAGCAATGTCATACATATTACCACAACCAATAATAATGCGATTATAGTCCTCTTTTTCATTTTTTAATTCCTCCTGTTTACAAATGCCGCTATCAAAACGGTGATATCAGTGAAACAACCCGCGACACGTCAATATGCATCCCCATCCCCGAAGTCGTCCACCCTATATCTAAAACATTATAAGTACTTGTATATACCTTGTCAATCAAAATGCCCATCAAAGTTAGTAACGCAGCGGCAATTCGTAAAAATTAAACAAATACCGCAATTTATTAACAAGCGCTATGTAAAAATTAACCACTTGTAAAAGCACACGCACAATGTTGACAGCAACGCCTTTAGAGATATAGAATGTCTCGTGCAAAGATAGTGAGCAGTTGGTTTTAATCGGTGCTCTTATACGCTGCACAAGGGAGGTCGTTGTATGAAGCCGAATAAGTTTTGGATAGTATTGCTTTGCAGTATTATTGTCGTATCCGCTGCGATAGCAATTTTGACGGTGCAAGCCCCCGCAAGTACGGCGCATGTATATCAAAACGGCACGCTCATAAAAGAAATCGACCTATCCGCGATTTCCGGAGTCAATGATTATACAATAGAGGAAAATAACCGGCTGAACATAATCCGCGCTGAGCAAGGACGAATCAGAATGTATCAGGCAAATTGCCCCGATGGCACATGTGTTCGTCAAGGTTGGATCAGTGATGGAGCGATCCCAATTGTATGCCTGCCGCACAGATTAGTGATAAAGTTGGACACGGAAAGCGCATTGAGTATTGACGCGATTATCGGCTAGCACTAAGATCGTTAATTGTCTCAATTTGCAGCTATTATGAGATTATGAAAAGAACAAATACAAAAAAACTGACAATAATGGCGGCGCTCACCGCCGCGGCGCTGGTTATATTCATAATTGAAGCGCAAATCCCACTGCCTATACCGATACCGGGTGCAAAACTGGGTCTTGCAAATGTCATAACGCTTTTTGCACTGTTTTACTCACGCAGCGAAACGCAAAGCAAAGTTACTATAAAAAAGACCGACGCATTTGCAATCTTGGTCTGCCGCATCCTTCTCGGCGCACTGGTCACAAGTAGAATAATCGCGCTGCTGCTCAGTTTTGCCGGCGGGATACTTGGCTTTGCAGCGCAGGTTTTGTTAATGCGGTTCGTTACAAACAAGCAAATATGGGTATGCGGAGCAATCGGCGCTATTTTTCACAACTTAGGTCAAATAATCGCGGCAATCATAGTTACGGGAGCCCCGGAAATCATTTTCTACCTCCCCGTACTCACAATCATCGGTATAATCACCGGAACAACAACAGGTCTGATTGCGCAAATTGTGCTGACCCGTATAAATCGGCATGTTTAAAAACTTGAAATGCATTTCTTAACGCATATATCAACGCATTTTAGGCAGCCAACACATTTGGTGTAATCAATTCTTGCCAAAAAATCCGTGACTGTTATCGCACTATTCGGACACTCTTTTTCACATTTCATACAGGCAATACAACCGACTTTGCATTTTCCCTTTAGCTGCGCGCCTTTCTCCGTGTTCTTACACATAACCGCTACTTTGACCGGAGTATTTTGCACGAAAATCAATCCATACGGACAGGTCTTGACACATAGCCCGCAGCCGATACAATTGCGAGAGTCTATATGCGCAAGACTTTTTTCAATACAAATTGCTTCACTCGGACAGACTCGCTGACAATCACCCAAGCCTGCACAACCAAATGCGCAAGCGTTTTGACCGCCATAATGAAGACTTGCCGCACGGCACGATAAGATTCCGCTATACTCCATTTTCAAGCTTTTTTTATCTGCACTGCCTATGCAATGCACCACAGCAGTTTTCTTTACAACAATCCCTTCCGAGCTTAATCCCATAATTTCATTTATTCTTCCGACTAAATCATTTCCTCCGGGTAAGCATAGATTTGAAGCCGCTTTGCCGCTGATTACCGCAGCGGCATACGCATCGCAACCGCTGTAACCGCACGCCCCGCAATTTGCTCCCGGCAGGCAAGCTCGCAACTCCGACTGTCTCTCATCAACCTGCACCGCCATCACCTTAGACGCCACAGCCAGCAGAACCGCACAAATAAACCCAACCGCAGCGACCAAAACAATTGCATTAAAAACAATAATCATAAAAACCTCGTCTACAATTCTTAGTTATGCGTTACGCCTATCCAAGCAAGTTTTCTATAACACCCTCAAATCCAAAAAAAGCCAGCGACAAAATCGCCGCGGAAATAAGCGTAAGTGGAATTCCCTCAAATGCTTTCGGCGGCTCGGCTGAGTCTGTCTGACTCCTGACTCCTGTAAAAAGCACCATAGCAAGCAAAAAACCCATTCCGGAACCCAAGGCGTTTACAATGGATTCCGCATAAGAAAGCTCACCGCTGATGTTTGAAATCGTCACGGCAAATACTGCGCAATTTGTTGTCATCAAAGGCAAATAAACACCCAGCGAATCATATAGCGTCGGAATAAATTTCTTCAAAACAATCTCTACCAACTGCACAAGCGTTGCAATTACAATGATAAACACAACAGTCTGCAAATATCCAAGCCCATTTGTCTGCAACAAAAAAGTATAAATCGGCCAGGTGACAGCCGCGGCAATCAGCATTACAAACATAACCGCTACGCCCATACCAACGGAACTTTTTAAATCCTTTGAAACACCCAGGAACGGACATACCCCCAGAAATTTTCTCAAAACATAGTTATTTACCAAAACTGCGCTCATCATGATAATGATCATAGCTCTAAAATCCATCAGCTTTCACTCTCCTTTGCCGGGATTTTTCCGCAGGCAACCGCTGATGGACAGCCATTGCAGCCAAAATGAGTTCTCTTTAATGCCCTGCCTTTAGATATTTTATTTACAATAGCAATCAGGCAGGCAAAAACAATAAATCCACCCGGAGCAAGCGTAAAAATACCGGTATTATTCTCGGCAAGCCACGGAAGCTCAATTCCAAACCAAGTGCCTCTTCCAAATATCTCGCGCACAGTAGCGATAGCCAGCAGCGCAAAAGTAAATCCCGCACCGGAGCCCAAGGCGTCCAGTATCGAATCAAATGTCTTATGTCTGCTTGCAAACATTTCAGCTCGTGCAAAAATAATGCAGTTTACAGCTATCAGCGGTAAGAATATACCCAAAGACTGATATAGCGAATATGCATATGCCTCCACAGCCATCTCGGCAAGCGCAGTAAAGCTTGCTATCAAAACTATATAGCATGGAATCCGCACTTTATCCGGGATTACATTCCTCAAAAGAGAAATTACTATATTCGAGCCCAACAGAACAAAGGTAGTTGCAACACCCATTCCTATAGCGTTTTCCGCTTGAGTTGAAACAGCCAATGCCGGACAAGTACCAAGTACCATAACTAAAACCGGGTTTTCTTTAATTATTCCTCTTGTCAATGTTCTTAGCTTATTCACGCCTACCCTCCTACTACAAATTCAGCCGCTGTCAGCGCATACTTTATTGCGTTTATATACGCCTGCGTTGAAATCGTCGCTCCCGTAACCGCAGAAACCCCCTCAAGACGCATATCCTCGCCGTCAAACTGAGCAGTGAACAAAAGCTCGTCCAAAATAGTTCCAATACCTTGAGTTTCTGTATGAGAGAGCGCAGTGCTGCTTATAATCCTTCCATCGTTATCGACGCCGCACATAACCCGAATCTCTCCGCTAAACCCGTTTACCGAAACAATGAAAATAAAACCCACATTGTTTTCAGTTTTATAAGCCGCCTCAATATTTCTTGGAAACTCGTCATTTTCAATCGGTACAAATCCTGTAGCATGAGGAATCATCTCAGCCATAACCGCATAAGCACGCACCGCCGCCGCCGCTTCGATAATAGGAGAAGTAATATTGTTCATAATAGCCAGCGCACCCGCGCCTACAATACAAATTACCGTCAAGACCACAATCGGGAGAATAAAATCCTTTTTCATGTCTTTACACCTCCCAGCGGCTTAGTCATTGTAAACTTATTGATATAAGGAGTAAGTATATTCATCAATAAGATGGCAAATGACACGCCTTCCGGATAACTGCTGTAGAAACGAAATAGCACTGTAAACAGTCCGCATCCAATCCCGAAAATCAAGCGACCCATATTTGTCTGAGGCGTTGTCACATAGTCAGTCGCCATAAAAATCGCGCCTAAGAAGAGACCGCCTCCAAAGAGCTGATAAATCGGCTCTTGTCCTAATAGTGCAGCAAAACCAACGACAACCGCGAGGAATGTGACAGGAGTATGCCATGATATTATGCGTCGTATCATCAGATAAATCCCGCCAATCGCAAGTGCCAGATTGCTCGTTTCACCTAGAGAGCCGCCCCTTATGCCAATAAACATATCCCAAATACCAGGCAAGGCATTTATTTCTCCGCGTTTAATCAGTGCCAGAGGAGTCGCATAGGTCATCGCGTCAAGCGAAGTTGCTCCCGTCATTGCATCAACACTGCCCGCAGAGTTTATAACTAAGATAGGGTTTTCCCATGTTGTCATAGAAACAGAAAAAGCAAGAAACATCACTATTCGCGCTGTTATGGCAGGATTTGCAAAGTTTTTTCCAAGCCCTCCAAAGAGCTGTTTTACAAGAATTATTGCCACAGCACAACCGAAAACAGCCTGCCAAATCGGAATAGTAACCGGCAAATTAAATGCCAGAAGCACTCCTGTAATACATGCTGAAAAATCATTGACAGTGTTTTTTTTCTTTACGACTCGGTTAAAAACCCATTCAAAAAAAACGCAGGAACCAATACATACCGCCGTTACCAATGCGGCTCGCGCACCGAATATCCAAATCGAGGCAACACAAGCGGGAACTAGAGCAATAAGCACATCAAGCATTATGCGCCTGGTAGTCGATCTATCAAAAATATGAGGCGAAGGCGAAACCCTGAGACTATTCATTCTAGCGCGCCCCTTTCCGTGTATTATCCCCAGCCACAGCTTTAGTCGCAGCATTGTATTCTCTGAGCATTCCCTTTGAAAGCTGCATTATCTGTACCAGCGGACGCTTTGCCGGGCAACTGTATGAGCAACAGCCGCACTCTACACAGAGCCCCACCTTTAACTGTGACAATGTCTCCGGTCTATTCAAGTTATACGCCGTCTCGGTGTTTACCGGCATCAGGCTCATAGGACAATGCCTCACACATCTGCCGCATTTAATACATGCTGTAGCATCAGGAACAGAAATATCTTTTTCCAAAAAAGCAAGAACTGCATTTGTGGTCTTAACCACAGGCATATCAAGGCTGGGCTGCGCAACCCCCATCATTGGACCTCCAAAAATTATCTTCTTTGGCTCGCCGACAAACCCATCGCAGAACTCAAACAGTTCCTTGATAGGAGCGCCAATCGGTGCAAGGATATTCCTTGGGGTCTTTACGGCTGTTCCGTCAACTGTGACAACTTTTTGCACAAGAGGAACGCCCAGCTTTATAAATCTCGCAAATACAGTGACCGTAGTGCAGTTCATGACAAGGCAGCCTACGTCGTGCAGCCGCGCCCCCTCCGGAACAATTCGCCCTGTCACCTTATACACCAGCACTTTCCTCTCTCCCTGCGGATACATTGATGGCAGTACAATTACATCCACATCAGGATCATCGGCAAAGACGTTTTTCATTGAAGAAATAGCCTCTGCCTTATTATCTTCGATGCAAATAAGAACCTTCTTTGGTTTCATAAACTCTTTTAGAAGCTGCACGCCGACATGAACATACTCCGCTCCGCCAACCATTGTACGTGTGTCTGATGTTACATAAGGCTCGCATTCGGCGCCGTTTATTAAAATATAATCAAGTTTATCAATATCCTTTATTGTCAGTTTTGCCGCAGTGGGAAATCCGGCGCCGCCAAGTCCGGCAGCTCCCGAATCCTTTACAGCATCCAGAAACTCCTGCATATTGGTAACTGTTGGCACAGTAAGCCTTTCATACAGCTCTTGCTTTCCATCAGCTGCAATTGTAATGGAGTCTGCCTTCTTCCCGGTTAAAAAATCGAAAGCATTAACGCTCTTAACAACACCCGAAACACTTGCGTGAATAGGCGCGGAAACAAAGCCAGCAGCCTCCCCGATAAGTTGCCCGACCTTTACAAAATCCCCTACTTTTACCACCGGCTTTGCGGGAACTCCGGAATGCATAGACATCGGAATATTCACTTCTGCCGGAACAGGTAGAATCCTCACCTTGCTAAAAGCTGTGTTTTTATTATGCGGCGGAAAAACCCCTCTGATAACTCTTCTGAGCAATAAACTACCTCCGACGCCCATGGCGCTTAAAATCAAAAACATACTGCCGGGTTACTGTTACAATTATATTTTTTGTCTATTTGGCTGTTTTATTGGGCTATTTGCAGTATAGAAGCATACAAAAAAACTCAAATATTAGCTATACTATACATAAAATGCACCAGTCCGTCAAATATTTATCGAAATTTATAACAAATAAAAATTTAGTATTGACCTTAACGAGCAAACTGTGTATACTACTGTGGTGAAAATCACTAAGCGTTTAGATGACACTATAATAAAGAAATGGAGTGCAAATTAAAATGAAGAAAAAGGTAATATCGTGTATCCTTGCATTGTGCATGATGCTAGCGCTTGCAGCATGCGTAACTGAACCTCCTCCCGCCGCAGATAGCGGAGCACAGCAGCCTGCTACAACACCAGGCACTGAGACAACAACTCAACCGGCAGCACCAGATAATAATGCCGACGCCAATGAGCCTGACGCTGAGGCGCCGACAGAAGAATTTGTAGGGGCGTTTCCGGGCAGAATCGCAATCATAACAAACGAAGTAAGCCAAAATGAAGAAGAGTTCCGCAGTGCGGAAGCCCTGCAGTTATTGCATGGCGAAGACAAAGTAATCCACAGAGTATGGCCTGCGCAGTTTGCACAAGAAGGCGAAATGATGATTTCCATCCTTCAGGAAATAGCTGCGGATCCGGAAGTACGCGCAGTTGTAATAAACCAAGCGGTTATTAACACAAACGCTGCGGTTGACGCGCTTCTGGCTATGCGCGATGACATTTTCATTGTTTATGCATCACCTGCGGAAGACCCCGCTGACGTGGCAAGACGCGCAGATCTGTTGCTGGATGTTAACAATCCCGCAATCGGAGCCGCCTTTGTTGAGCAAGCTCTGTCAATGGGTGTTGAGACAATTGCCCACTATTCTTTCCCAAGACATATGGGCGTTCCGCTCCTTGCAATGCGCCGTGATATTATGAGAGAGAATGCTGAAAGAGTTGGCATTAACTTTGTAGAACTTAACGCTCCGGACCCACAAGGCGACGGCGGTGTTGCTGCTACTCAACTGCATATCACGCAGGATATCCCTCGCCAAGTTGAGGCTCTTGGTTTAAACACAGCTTTCTTCGGCACTAACTGTGGCATGCAGCCGCCGATGATTGCTCAGGTTCTGGCAACAGGCGCAATGTTTGTCCAGCCTTGCTGCCCGTCACCTTATCATGGCTATCCGGGTGCGCTTGGACTGGAAGCTTTCCTACCCTCAGGCGAGTTCGATGAAGATGGCGTAGAAGTTCTTGTGCTAATGCCTCTTCCCGATTTGCTTCAAGCTACATCTGACGCGATTGCTGCTCAAGGCATGTCAGGCAGAGTTTCCGGATGGGCAATCCCCGCAAGTATGATGTGGACAACAATCGGCTTTAACTATGCTGTTGAGTGGATTAACGGTAATGTACCTCAAGAACATGGTGTGATTGACGTAGCAGTGCTTTCTCGCCTTGCAAGAGAATATGCCGCCGGTCTTGGACTGGACGCAGGCGCGACACTTGAGCCGCTGGTTCTGGATGGTCGTACTTTCAACCACTTCATTCTCGGAATCATTGACTACATAGTTTACTAGTCTGTTTCGATATCAGGCAAGTAACGCCACAAGTTAAGTAAATACCTGACGGTCAATTGCCGCAAAACGGACACGCCGTTTTGCGGCAATTAGTTAAGGCCGATTACAAAGGGGAGATAATATTATGGGTGAACACCTTCTCGAATTTAGAGGGGTCTCCAAAAGATATGCTGGCAACCAAGTGCTAAACAATATTAACATCGAGATAAAACCCGGCGAGATTCACGCGCTGGTCGGCGAAAACGGCGCCGGCAAGTCCACACTTATGAATATCTTATTCGGTATGCCGCTAATCCATTCGAGCGGCGGCTTTTCCGGAGAGGTATGTATTGACGGGGAGCCTGTATCGATCATGTCTCCTTTTGACGCAATGGCAATGGGAATTGGCATGGTACACCAGGAGTTCATGCTTATTCCGGGATTTACAATTACGGAGAACATTAAAATAAACAGAGAAATACCAAAAAATCACGCACTTAACAAAGCAATGAGCGCGATTTTTGGAAGTAGGATGAAAACTCTGGATTATAAGACTATGAACCGCGACGCCAGAGCAGCACTTGACAGGCTTGATATGAGTATCGATGAGTTTGCGTTGGTGCAGGGTTTGCCGATAGGATATATGCAATTTGTCGAAATTGCACGTGAAATTGACAAGACAAATACAAGATTGTTGGTATTAGATGAGCCAACCGCAGTGCTTGCAGAATCAGAAGCGGAAAGTCTGCTTGCGGCAATGCGCAGACTCGCTTCGGAAGGCATAGCAATAATATTCATCAGCCATCGTCTTGACGAAATAATAAATGTATGCGACAGGGTCACAGTGTTAAGAGACGGTGAGCTTGTCGTTACTAGAGATGTTTGCGATACAAGCGTTGTAGAAATCGCGGAACTGATGATTGGTAAAAGAGTCAGTCTCGGCAATAGAAGCGATAGCGACAACTCAGACCTGGGCGACGTCATACTTGAGATCAAGGATTTGGAAGTTGCAATGCCCTCAGAAAAGGTAAAGGGCGTAAGCCTTGAAGTACGAAAAGGCGAGATACTTGGAATTGGCGGATTAGCAGGTCAGGGTAAGCTTGGAATAGCTAATGGCATTTTAGGACTTTACCCCGCCAGAGGCAAAGTGTTTTTTAGAGGAAAACGACTGCAGCTTGGTGTAACGAAGCGTGTGCTCAAAACAGGCATCGCTTTTGTAAGTGAAGACAGAAAAGGCGTGGGGCTGCTGTTGGATGAGCCGATTGATGATAATATTGCCTTTACGGATATGAGTATACATGGCAATTTTATTAAATATGGACTGCGTAACGGCAGAGCCATACGCAAAAATGCAAAAAAGATGATAAAAGACCTGGACATACGTTGTACCTCAGAAAAACAACACACAGGCAGACTTAGCGGAGGAAATCAGCAAAAAGTCTGCGTTGCGCGGGCGCTGACACAGAAGCCCAAGCTCCTGTTTGTTTCGGAGCCGACAAGAGGCGTTGACATCGGAGCTAAGAAGCTGATTCTGGATCTCTTACAAAACCTCGCCAGAGAGGAAAAAATGACCATCGTTATGACCTCGTCGGAGCTTGCGGAGCTATGCAGCATCTGTGACCGCGTTGCTATCATATGCGAGGGACGGCTTGTCGGAGTACTCCCGCCTGATGCGCCCTCTGAGGAGTTTGGTTTGCTTATGTCGGGGCTTAACCCGGCGTCGGACTATAGTGAACTGCGCAAGGAAGGATGTGAGCTTAGTTAATGGATGATTCTGTAAAGAGGAGTTTCGACTTTAAAGGCGTTATTAAGCGACTGCCCCCCGCCCCCTTTATAATCGGTGCATTTTGGGCTATTGTCCTGATTACAGCTGCTTTTAGAGAAATGGATTGGTTGTGGTTGGTTTCTGACTCACTTCAACGCTTTGCAATTTGGGGAATGCTTGTTTTGGCAATGGTGCCATCCATACAGTCCGGCACCGGTCCGAATTTCGCACTTCCTATCGGGCTTTGCGGGGGACTTCTTGCGATGGTCTCAGCCATTCAATTTGGATTTACAGGCATAAGCCTTATCCTTATTGCCTCTGTGATGGCAATAGTTTTAGGCTGTGTAATGGGATTTATCTACGGAAAGCTCATGAATGCTGTCAAAGGCTCTGAAATGGCAATAGCAACATATACCGGTCTTGCAGTTACGCTGGTATTCTACATAGTCTGGCTGAGAGTTCCTTTCTCCAATCCTCGGCTTGTAATGTTTCTTGGAGACGGTCTTCGCCAACAGATTCTCCTTGAACCAATGGGTGCTCACCGTATTCTGGATAATTTCTTGCAGTTTGAGCTTTTTGGACTTACAATACGCACAGGGACAACACTTGTGTTCCTTGGGGCGTGCTTGTTGATTTGGCTGTTCTTCCGCTCAAAAACCGGCATTGCAATTTCTGCGGTCGGAGCCAATCCAATGTTTGCCAGAGCCGCCGGACTCAATGTCGACAGAAGCAGGGTCATTGCGAATATGATCTCTACAAGCCTGGCTGCTGTCGGGGTAGTTATCTATGCCCAGAGTTTCGGATTTGTCCAATTATATGACTTTCCCCTATGGATGGCTTTTCCTGCGGTTGCCGCAGTACTCGTTGGAGGAGCAAGCGCTCAGAGAGCAAAAGTCATCCATGTTATTGTCGGCGTCTTTTTATTCCAAGGACTCCTGACAACTGTGCCTCCCGTATTTAATGATTTACTTCGTGGTGAAGATATGACAGACGCGGTAAGAATGGTAATCCAAAATGCCATCATTCTTTATGCGCTGACAAGAATGAGGGGAGGCGTAAAGTAATGAGTAACGGAAGACTTGATTTAAGCCGCGAGAATATCACTAACGTCCTCACAAATAACATTGTTACAATAGTTTTTGTCGTGTTTGTCGTTGCGGGATACTTTGCAGCGCCGGGCATCTCCGTAAGCGGATTACTAAGCGAAGTAATCTCACGATTTTTCCGAAACGGACTTCTGGTGGTTGCGCTTATCATCCCGGTAATGGCTGGACTGGGGCTTAACTTCGGCATCGTTGTCGGCGCACTTGCAGCCGTGCTTGCGATAATCCCCATACGATATCACGGCATAGGCGGCATGGGCGGACTTATGCTCTGCTTCCTTATTGCGCTTCCGATAGCGCTTTTGTTCGGCTACTTAACCGGCAAGCTTTACAATAAGACACGCGGACAGGAAATGATTGCGGGGATAATCGTCAGCTTCTTTGCCGAGGGCTTGTTCTTGATTTTTGTACTTTTCGTAATTGGCGGGATTATACCCGTCGAAGCCGGGCATCCTATGGTTATCCCAAGAACTGAGGAAGGCATAGCTGTTCCGGGCGTTGGAATCCGCTCAGCATTTGACATGGGGGCGCATCCCACACATCCGGTAGCGTTGCGAGACCCGGATCATGTCGCCGGTCTATCAAACTCTATGGATTTTTTGTTTCAGATAGACTTCTTTGTGGGCTTGCTCCTGCTATCAGTTGGAGTATTAATCTTTATGACACTTCGCCGCATGCTTGCAAGCAAAAATAAATCAATACATAAATCATCAAAACCTGTGTTTGCATTAAAATGTGGCTTTTGGGTGTTATTTGCCCTTGTGGCGATACATGGGATTCTTATGCCGAATGGGATGGTTTTCTGGTTTCCTGCCATCGGATTTGGTTTCCAGCTTCCTGCGTCGCCATTGCAGGGTACAACCACTCTTCCTGTGGTTACCGGTCTTGTCATCTTAGCGTTTTGTCTGTTCACGACTTATTTTACAAAGACAAAGCTTGGGCAAGACTGCCGAAGTGTAGGGCAAAGTCAGCATATTGCAAATGCTTCAGGCATAAATGTTGACCGCACCAGAATAATAGCCACTATGATATCAACTGTTCTTGGCGCGTGGGGTATGATTATTTTCCTGCAAAACATGGGTACGGTCAGTACCTATACCGCCCACAGGCAAATTGGAATGTTCTCGGTGGCGGCACTGCTCGTAGGCGGGGCAACCGCTGCTAAAGCTGGTGTAAAGAATGCAATGTTGGGGATTCTGCTCTTTCATGCAATGTTTGTTGTTTCTCCCGGCGTGGGACGACTGCTTTTCGGCGATGAGCTCTTGGCTGAGGCAACCAGAAACTTCATGACTTACGGCGTCATCGGTCTTTCACTGGGCTTACACGTTTGGAAGACTCGTAAAGCAGCCGAAAGAGAACTCCTGAAGGACGCCTTTGATTCTGAACCACCGAAAGACGGCGGCAATGACGGGACAAAGCATGACCCACCCGCTCCGGATGACAGCAGTGAAACCTACAAGGATGATGTACTCGGAGATTTGGCGTCAGAAATGATTGGCGACACAAAAGACATAGTCTGAGCACTTACGAGCTAAATGTGATAAGCTCGCCTCTAATAGATTGGCAAAAAATATAGGCAGTGGGTTTAGAGGCGCCCAAGAATTAGCATTATGGGACGATTAAGTACTATTGCAGTACACTAATCGTCCCATTATTGTTTGATAAACGGCTCAAATTGCGACTTAATGAGAAAATGAACTTGCTGATTTGTGAAATCTTCGACCGAGTCTTAGCAGTACCGGTCATGCACGCGAGCTAGCGAAAAGCTCGATTTGCAGGATTATAATAACACTCTATTTCACAACAACTCTGCAAAAATTCTTTTTTCCGCGCCGAACAACCAACCCGTCTCCCCTGCACTGATCAATTGAAAAAGCCGTTGTAATTGAATTAATCTTCTCGCCATCAACCTCTACCCCGCCTTGATCAACCGAACGCCTTGCTTCTGACTTTGAGGGACAAAGAGAGGATTTTTGAAGTACGGATAGAATATCAATCATCTCGTTTTCAAAATCAGACTCATCTAACTCTACCATCGGCATGTCAGCCGCGCCGCCGGATTTGAATAATTCCCTTGCTGTATCGCGCGACTGCCCTGCGATATTCTCGCCATGAATAAGTGCGGTCAGCTCAAAAGCCAAGACTTCTTTTGCCTCATTGAGTTCTTTCCCTTCCAGCTTTTCAAGCTCATAAATCTCTTCGATAGGAAGAAAAGTCAGAAGCTTTAGGCATTTGATAACATCGGCGTCATCAACATTACGCCAGTATTGATAAAACTCAAATGGACTGGTCTTTTCAGCATCAAGCCAAACAGTGCCTCTGGCGGTCTTTCCCATCTTGCTCCCCTCGGAATTGAGCAGTAGTGTAATCGTCAGTGCATGTGAATCCTTTTGCAGCTTTCGGCGTATAAGCTCTGTTCCCGCAAGCATATTCGACCATTGATCATCTCCGCCAAACTGCATATTGCAACCGTATCTTTGAAACAATTCATAAAAGTCATATGCCTGCATAACCATGTAATTAAACTCTATGAATGTCAGTCCTTTTTCCATGCGATTCTTGTAACATTCAGCCGAGAGCATACGATTAACGGAAAAATGCGGTCCCACATCACGTAAGAATTCAAGATAGTTTAAATCGAGCAGCCAATCGGCGTTATTAACCATGATTGCCTTGCCTTCAGAAAAGTCAATGAATTTTGACATCTGCTCTTTAAAACAATTACAGTTATGCTCAATGGTTTGTACTGTCATAAGATTGCGCAAATCGGTTCTGCCCGATGGGTCGCCAACCATTCCTGTTCCGCCGCCAACTAGAGCGATAGGCTTGTTTCCCGCCATTTGTAATCGTTTCATAAATGACAGTGCCATAAAATGCCCAACATGCAACGAGTCAGCGGTCGGGTCAAATCCAATATAAAAAGTCGCCTTTCCTGCGTTTATCATCTCGCTAATCTGCGCCTCATCAGTCACCTGCGCAATCAAGCCCCTAGCCATTAATTCTTCAAACAATGTCATCTTAAATCTCCTCAACTGCTGAAATATACTGTGATATATTTGCTTTGCCGCCTATCTCATACCGCCGCAGCCACGCTATTGTAACACAACCGCCGCATAAACACAACGAAAGGCAGTAATTTAGGGATATTTACTGCACAGTCGCAGACGCAACTATGCTTAAAAGCCTCGCAGTCGGTGAAACCGCAAGGCTAAGTGTGTGGTGGGGGAGGACGGATTCGAACCATCGAAGTCACTGACAACAGATTTACAGTCTGCCCCCTTTGGCCACTCGGGAACTCCCCCATATTGTGGTTATGGCATTGCGTTGAGACTCGCGCCTATGATGGAGCTGGTGGACGGACTCGAACCCCCGACCTGCTGATTACAAATCAGCTGCTCTACCAACTGAGCTACACCAGCAAAATAAATTGACCATCACATAAGGCGCGAAAGTTATGATAGCAAAACAATTGTAATTTGTCAACCATAACCATGAAATTTTTACCTTTTAGTTTTTTTTTTTATTATTCTATGATATAATCCCAAGTCGGACAAACGATTTTCAAAGATTAAACAGATGAAAGGTTAATCTAATGATAAACAAAGTGTTTTCAAAGATTTTTGGCACAGCAAATGAACGCGAGTTAAAATCACTGATGCCTATTATAGATAAAGTCGAGAGTTTGGAAGAAGAATACCGCTCTCTTTCTGAAGAAGAGCTAAAGGGAAAGACCGAGCATTTTATAAAACGTCTCGAAGAGGGCGAAACCCTTGATGATATTTTGCCGGAAGCTTTTGCCGCAACTCGCGAGGCTTGTGACAGGGTGCTGGGAATGCGTCCGTTCCGTGTTCAGCTCATAGGAGGGCTGGTACTGCATCAAGGCAGAATCGCCGAAATGAAGACCGGTGAGGGTAAAACGCTTGTTGCAGTCATGCCGTCATATCTAAATGCGCTCGCCGGAAGAGGCGTACACGTTGTCACAGTAAATGACTATCTTGCAAGGCGCGACAGTGAATGGATGGGCAAAGTCCATCGCTATATGGGGCTCAAAGTCGGGCTGATAGTCCACGGACTAAGCAGTGAAGAGCGCAGGGCGGCATATAGCTCAGATATAACCTACGGCACAAATAACGAACTGGGCTTTGACTATCTGCGCGACAATATGGCTTTATATAAACAAGACAGGGTGCAAAGAGGACATGTCTTTGCTATCGTTGACGAGGTCGACTCGATTCTTATTGACGAAGCGAGAACTCCCCTCATCATTTCCGGGCAAGGCGACGAGTCGACAGAGCTTTATACCAAAGTAAATGATTTTGTCTCAAGGCTAAAAAAATACGTGTTTGCCTCGGTGGATGAAAAATCACAAGAGGATGAAACCCTCGCCGCTGATTATATCGTTGACGAAAAAGCTAAAACCGCAACTTTGACCGCGCGCGGTATTGCAAAGGCAGAGCAGCATTTTAATCTTGAAAACCTTGCAGACCTTGATAACAGCACGCTTTCTCACCATATAAATCAAGCGCTAAAGGCTCATGGTACAATGCGTCGCGACGTTGATTACGTTGTTAAAGATGGCGAAGTCGTAATAGTTGATGAGTTTACAGGTAGACTCATGGAGGGGCGAAGGTATTCCGAAGGGCTTCACCAGGCGATTGAAGCAAAGGAAAAAGTCGAAGTCGCCCGTGAAAGCAAGACTCTCGCCACAATAACTTTCCAAAATTATTTCCGCCTTTACGAAAAACTATCCGGTATGACTGGTACTGCACTTACCGAGGCGGAAGAGTTCGGCGCAATATACAAGTTGGATATCGTTGAAATACCGACAAACCGTCCGCTCGTTCGTATCGACAACCCGGATGTGGTCTACAAGAATGAGCCTGGAAAATTCCGCGCGATTATCAAGCAAATCGAAGTATGCCATAAACGCGGTCAGCCTGTACTGGTCGGTACCGTTTCTATTGAAAAAAGTGAGCTTTTAGCGTCTCTATTGAAAAAAAGCGGCATACCCCATAATGTGCTCAACGCCAAGCATCATGAAAAAGAGGCTGAAATAGTTGCCCAAGCCGGAAAAGTCGGCGCTGTTACAATTGCGACAAACATGGCGGGGCGCGGAACAGATATAGTTCTCGGCGGTAATGCCGAATATCTTGCCAAAAACGACATGAAAAAAGCCGGAATGACCGAAGAGCAAATAACCGAGGCAACCGGATTTGCCGAAACAGATGATGAGCAAATCATCGCAGCCAGAAAGATGTTTGCGGAACGGATGGAGGCACACCGTATAGTCACCTCCGCCGAGGGCGAAAAAGTGCGTCAAGCGGGAGGGCTTTATATAATTGGTACAGAACGCCATGACGCCCGCAGAATTGACAATCAGCTTCGCGGACGCGCGGGCAGGCAGGGCGATCCCGGTGAGACAAGGTTTTACATCGCCTTGACCGATGATATCATGCGCCTGTTCGGCTCTGAACGTATAATGGGTATGATGGAGTCGCTCGGGCTTGAGGAGGACATGCCCATTGATAAAAAGATGCTTTCAAATGCCATTGAGTCTGCTCAGCGCAGAGTTGAAAGCCGAAACTTCCAGTCAAGAAAAGCAGTCCTTGAATATGATGATGTAATGAATATGCAGCGCACACTTATTTACAACCAACGGCGCAAGGTTCTCGATGGCGATGATATCACTCAAAACATACAAACAATGATTTCCGAGACTATTGAATCATCGATAGATCATGTGTTTGCCGGTCAAGAAATCATCGGCGACCCTTTGCAGCTAACTGAGATTGTGACGCCGCTTGAATCACTCTTCCTGAAAAAAAATGAAATAAAAATGCCTGACTCCGGCTTTGAAAAAGCAGAGCTTTTGGAAATTGTCGAAGAGAAAGCTCGTGCTGCGTATGCAAAGAAAGAAGAGGAGCTTGGCTACGCTCCCGGAACAACCACACCGATTATGCGCGAGCTTGAAAGAGTTATCATGCTCAGAGTTGTTGATGAGTTTTGGATGCAGCACATAGATGCTATGGAAAGCCTGCGCGACAGTGTCCGCCTGCGCGCCTACGCTCAGACAAATCCGGTTGACGAGTATAAGCGCGATGGTTTTGACATGTTCGAGCAAATGGTAGGCGGGATTAAAGAAGAAGTTGTACGCCGCATGTTCATAGTCAGAATACGGAGTAACGAGTCTTTGCAGCGCCGTGGAGTTGCCAGGAACTTCAATGCCTCGCAGAATGTAGGCGGCGACGGAAGCTCCCGCAAACAGCCCGTAAAGAAAGGGCAAAAAATAGGTCGCAACGAGCCCTGTCCCTGCGGGAAAAAGCGCCCTAACGGGCTTCCTATGAAGTACAAGGACTGTTGCGGACGTAACGCTTAGTGAGCACAGCCGCATCATACTCCAAAACCATAAGCAATTCTATTTCATAATTATCGTTAAACATTGAGGTAAAGCTTTGCTGAATGAAAACAACATAGACGGTGTGCTCTATATGACTTCACCCGATATAGATACTCCTCATGCATTCACTACAAGAATAGGCGGCGTAAGCGAGGGGATATACAAATCGCTCAACCTTGGACAAAACCTCGGAGATAAGCGTGAAAACGTACAAACAAATTACGACTGCCTTTGTAATGCTATTGGGATAACAAATGATGATCTCGTATTTTCGCGTCAAGTTCATGAGGCAAATATACGTGTTGTAAGAGGTGCTGACCGCGGCAGCTTGAAATGCGCCGCACTACCGTGCGCAGACGGTCTGATTACAAATGAGCCCAATGTCGCGCTTACAGTCTTTACTGCGGACTGCGTGCCCATATTGCTGTATGATCCTGTTAACAGGGTAATAGGAGCTGTACATTCGGGATGGCGCGGAACAGCGGCTAATATTGCCGGGATCGCGATAAAAAAGATGGAAAGTGAGTTCGGCTGCGAGGGCGCAAATATCATTGCCGCAATAGGACCCTGTATATCAAAATGCTGCTTTGAGACTGATAACGACGTCGTAGATAGCATGAAAAACTGTCTTGGAGATATAGCCTCGCAGTGCTATGACGCCGGAGATACTAAGTTTTTTGTTGATTTAAAAAAAGCCAATCAGCTACTTCTTATAAACGCCGGAGTTAAAAGCATTGCCATCTCCAATGAATGCACTTACTGCAGCGGCGATACATACTGGTCACATCGCCGTTTGGGTACAAACCGCGGCAGTCAGGCAGCGGTAATAACGATGCAGCTTTCTGAGCTATAGCATTTATCAATACAAAGGACAAAGCTATGAGAAATAGGATTTTTATAACAATACTATTATTATTTTTCATGATTCCCGCTTTACTTGTTCAGGGATGCATGCTCACAGCTCTTCAGGAGCCCGAGACTGTTGCAGTTGAAGAGGATGATGTAAATGAGGAAAACTTACCTGCTCATCCGCCGGACGTCCAGCCTCAACTTCCAGGACGTTTCACGCTGCGATATGACCCAAACAGTTCTCTTAATCCTCTTACAACACTTAATCGCGACAATATCGTGCTATCATCCTTGCTTTACGAAAGTCTTTTTGTACTCGACAGAAACCTCATGCCGGAGCCGCTATTGGTCGAAAGCTGGTCATCTGAGGACAATGTTCTGTTCGAGTTTGAGCTGCTGCCCGATATTACAATGAGCGATGGTACAATTCTAAGTGCCGCTGATGTTGTTTATTCGATCAGGCAGGCAATGAGAGACGGACGTTTTTCAAATCGCTTTAGCTCTGTCTCGCGTGTTAACGCAACAGGAGATCTAACGTTTACAATACAGCTTTCAGCGCCGAACAGCAGATTTATTCATTTGCTCGACATTCCCATTATAAAAAACGGCACTGTTGAACAAAGGCGTCCTCCCGGAACAGGTCCGTATATCTTCCCGCATGATACAGCCATGTACCTTATATCTTTTCGTGAACACAGGGATTATTCGTACCTTCCTATATCAGTCATACATCTGAAAGAGTGCTCTGATACTCAACTTACCGAGCTTTTTGATTTGGGTGAACTTAGCATATTATGGGATGACCCGCACGATGCTTTTGAAATAAGGCTCAACCGTCTGCGTGAAACGCATTATTTTGAGACGACCGCAATGCAATTCATTGGTTTTAATACCAATCATATTGCGCTTGCAAATCCTGACGTCAGACGGGCTATCAGTGTTGCAATAGACCGTCAACACATTGTCGAAAGCATAATGCGTCCGGGACTTACTATCGCATCCCCCCTGGCACTCTCTCCCGCGTTTCATCTATATGAGGAAAGCTGGGAACAAACCTACTTCCCCCCTCTTGAAACTATGGCATTGCTCCTCGAACGTGCCGGACTATATGACTTTAATGAAGACCCATTTCTTGAACTCTCATCCGGAAACGGCGGGTACATCGTGTTCACTCTGGATTTCATTGTAAACATTGAAAACACACATAAAGTTGCCGCCGCACACAGTATTGCGGCTACGTTACGACAGAATGGTCTTAATGTTGTAGTCCGCGAGCTTCCGTGGGATCGATTCAGAAGCGCACTGCAGTCCGGCAACTTTGACATGTACTATGGCGAAACCCAGCTAGGCGCGGACTTTGACCTCTCTCCACTGCTTCTTCCCGGTGCGCTCAACTATGGTAGAACCGCCAGGAATGATCTGTACAGACCGCTAATATCAGATTTTTTGACAGCTCGCACCGATGAGCAAATCCAATGGGCAGCGTCAAGATTGGTTGAAGAAATCAACGTAAACGCTCCGTTTGCTCCAATTCTATACAAAAGACATGCCATATACTCCCCGATAGGGGCAATAACCGGCGCAGACCCAAGTCAATCCAGTGTATTCCGGAATATTACCGATTGGTCAATTGATCTATATATGCTCAACTAATAAAATAGGAGGACAAACAATGGCGGTATTCAGATGTTACACAGAAAAGAAGGAAGGATTTACAATTGAGGCAAACACTGTTTTTAGTGAACTGCGCGATTATCTCGGAATCAAATCTATTGAGTCTGTAAGGATTTTAAACAGATATGACGTCGAAGGAATCAAGCAAGAAATATACGAAAAGGCGCGTTATACTGTCTTTGCACAAGAGCAAATCGATATTCTTTATGACGAGTTTCCACCCGATTTTGGTGAAAACTCCCGCGTATTATTCATCGAAGCTCTGCCCGGTCAATACGACCAAAGAGCGGAATCCTGCAGGCAATGCTTGGAGCTGCTTTCGGTTACTATGGGGAAAAAAGCCCCCACAGACCTTGCCTCGCCCTTGGTGTATACCGCGAAAGGATATATAATTTACGGTCATCTGACTGATGACGAAATGAAAAAAATACGCGGATACCTTATAAATTCCGTCGAGTCTCGCTCTGCCGGGATGAAGAAGCCGGAAACCTTACAGATTGATTATCCGCCGCCCAAGCCAGCATATTTCATTGACGGCTTTATAAACAACGATAATGCTTCTCTTATGAACATATTAGGTGACTATTCCTTAGCAATGGACATGTCTGACCTCTTGATGCTGCAAGAATACTTTCGCGACACTGAAAAACGCGATCCCACTGTAACCGAGCTGCGCGTTTTGGACACCTATTGGTCCGATCACTGCCGGCATACGACATTTTTCACACATCTTAACGACATTGTCATCGAAGACCCTTATGTAATGGCAGCATATAATTCTTACCTCAAGGCAAGAGATGAGCTATACGGAGCAGACGCAGAAGAGCGCCCGCAAACGCTTATGGACATTGCTACAATCGCGGCAAAAACTCTGCGCTCTCGCGGTCTTCTTTCAAATATCGAGCTTTCTGATGAAGTTAATGCCTGTTCAATACATATTGATGCACAGATTGACGGAAAAAGCGAAGACTGGCTGCTGATGTTTAAAAATGAAACTCATAACCACCCAACGGAAGTTGAACCGTTTGGCGGAGCGGCAACCTGTGTAGGCGGAGCCATACGCGACCCGCTTTCCGGAAGAGCCTATGTCTACCAAGCAATGCGTGTCACCGGAGCCGGCGATCCGCTTGCGGATATCCAAAAAACAATTCCAAATAAGATGCCGCAGCGCAAACTGACCATTACCGCCGCTCAAGGCAATTCCTCCTACGGCAACCATGTCGGACTTTCAGCGGGACTTGTTCATGAGATATATCATCCGGGATATGCCGCCAAGCGCATGGAGTTGGGCGCAGTTGTCGGCGCGGTCAAAGCGGAAAACGTCATCCGGGAAAAACCCTTGCCGGGGGACAAAATAATTTTACTCGGAGGCAGAACCGGAAGAGACGGTATAGGAGGCGCTACAGGCTCGTCAAGGTCACAAACAGTCGAAACTCTGGTAACAATTGCCGCGGAGGTTCAAAAAGGAGACGCTGTAGAGGAACGCAAAATACAAAGACTCTTCCTTGACCCGGAAGTAACAAAGATGATTAAGAAATGCAATGACTTCGGCGCAGGCGGCGTGTCCGTAGCCGTCGGGGAACTTGCCGACGGCTTGGATATTAACCTTTCGCTTGTTCGCACAAAGTATGAGGGGCTTGACGGTACCGAAATCGCAATTTCAGAATCACAAGAGCGAATGGCCGTCGTCATTGCATCGGAAAATGTTGATGCTTTTATTGAAAAGGCTCGCGGTGAAAACCTCGATGCATATGTAATCGCCGAGGTAACCAATACAAACAGAATGGTCATGCATTTTAACGGTCAAGTTATTGTAGATATTTCCCGTGATTTTCTGGCGACCAACGGAGCAACCAAGTATGCAAAAATTCATGTACCTGTATTAGACGGTGCTGACGCAGCAAAGGAAAAAGACTCAACAGCATCATATCCCGCTCCCCCGCTCACAACTGATACCAAACCTGCCCAGGCACTAAAAGACCTTGTGCACGACCTTCGCTTTTGCTCACAGCGCGGTCTTATTGAAATGTTTGACGGCACAATAGGCTCAAACAATGTGCTAATGAAGCTCGGCGGAAAAACTCAGTCGACGCCGGCACAAGTAATGGCGGCAACGCTCCCTGTTGCCTATGATTCGGAAACATCGACATGCTCTGTGATGGCATATGGCTTTGATCCAATTCTCTCGTCAGAAAACCCCTACAAAGGAGCCAAGACTGCGGTTATTACATCAGTCGCAAAGCTTGTCGCTGCCGGATGCGATCACGGGAAAGCGTACCTTAGCTTCCAAGAATACTTCGAGCGTCTGCGAGACGAGCCAATTAGATGGGGCAAGCCGTTTTCCGCGCTGCTCGGTGCTTTTGAGGCGCAAATGGGACTTGGCTTGGGTGCTATCGGCGGAAAAGATAGTATGTCCGGTTCCTTTGGCGAGATAGATGTGCCTCCCACCTTGGTTTCTTTTGCAATAGCCCCCAATGAAGCCGAATACATGATAACTCCTGAGTTTAAGCAGCCGGATAGCAAGGTAGTTGTGTTTGAAATTGAAGATGACCTTGCAAAAGTCAGCAAAACATGGAAAACAATCCGCAAACATATCGCAGACAAAAAAATTGTATCTGCGTGGGCAATTTCAGATGGCTGCGTTGTTGAAGGAATATTTAAAATGTCGCTCGGCAATGAAATCGGATTTGAGTTTGATTCAAAATTCGATGCACAAAAAGCTTTCATGCTTTCACCCGGCTCAATCATCGCCGAGGTGACAGGCAGTATTCCCGATGCCGTTACCATTGGCTCCACCATTAAGACGCCGGAAATAAAGCTATTTGGCGAATCGGTTAGTATAGCGCAACTAAAAAGACAGTGGGAGAAAACACTACAAAGCGTGTTCCCGACAGATTCCTCCGCAAAGAATGTGCCCGTCGAGCTCCCAAAAATCACATATGAAAAAAGCACGCCACTTCTCGCACACACAGGCTTTGCAAAACCCAGGGCTGTGGTAATTGGCTTTCCCGGAACAACAGGCGAAATCGATGCTGCGCGCGCACTTGCAAGCGCCGGAGCCGCTGTAAGCACAGTTATTGTAAAAAACATGACCGCATCAATGCTGGAGCAGTCCATGGCCCAGACCGCCAAAGCAATCGCCGACAGTCAAATATTAGTTCTTCCGGGCGGGTCTACTCTGGCGGACGAGCCTGATGGCAGCGCAAAATTTATCAATCTTCTGTTACGCGAAAAGAGAATAGAAAACGCGATTTTCGAGCATATAAACTCACAAGACGGCTTGATTCTCGGCATTTGCAACGGATTTCAAGCACTGATAAAGCTCGGCTTGCTTCCTTACGGAGAGATTAAAGAGCTTCCTGCCGACAGCCCTACTCTTTCTAAAAACCTTATCGGCAGACATCAGGCAAAATATGTTTTCACTCGTGTATCATCCACTAACTCTCCCTGGATGAACATGTGCAAAGTTGGAGATGTACACACCATAGCGGTATCGCATGGCGAAGGCAGATTCAATGCCTCCGATGAAATGATCGCAAAACTAATAAACAATGGACAAATCGCGACGCAGTACACAAGCATAGATGGTCTTCCATCCATGGAAATTTCAGTCAACCCAAATGGCTCCCGCATGGCAATCGAGGGTCTTTTCAGCCCCGATGGCAGAGTTTTTGGAAAGATGGGACATACCGAAAGGCATGCAAGGCATACTGCAAAAAATATATACGGCAATAAGCATCAGCCAATATTTGAAAGCGGAGTAAATTACTATAAGTAAATGAGGAGGATAAAGCGATGACCGACAGAGGACTTATAAGCATAGCGGCAGAAACCCTGCCCAAGGCGTATTCACCATATTCCAGAATAAAGGTTGGCGCCGCAATTGAATGCACAGACGGCTCGATTTTCAGAGGTTGTAACATTGAAAACGCTGCGTTTGGCGCGTCAATATGTGCAGAAGCAGCAGCGCTTTCCGCAGCTATAACTGCCGGACAGCGCAGCTTCAAGCGACTTGCCATTATCTCTGACAGCAATTCTTATTGCTTTCCTTGCGGCGCTTGCAGACAGCTTCTGGTTGAGTTTGCTCCGGAGCTTGAGGTTCTCAGTGCCAAAGCAGACGGACGCTACGTGAGCTATACAATGTCCTATTTACTTCCAATGGCTTTTGGAAAAGACCAGATGAGCAATTTATAGTCAAACCGTTTCCGGTCACCAGGTATCCGAAAACTCGCAATGGTTACAGTCTCAAGCACACAACTTAGCAGTTTTTTCAAGTATCTGCCGCAAATGACGTACACCTACTGTAACCAACCTGTGTTTTTGGGTACACAGTGATCGGCAACATCAAATCAAATTGTCATTTATTTGTAATATTAAATCGCTTTACTCTTCACTGCTTTTTGCTATAATAAGTAATGTAGATTTGTTATTTTTATCTGCAAAACAGATTTCAAAAAGATAGGAGGGGCGAAATGGATGAATATACCAGAAAGTTTAACGTAGTCAGCGGAGGGGTTGATACTCGCGAGGTTCTTTCTACTGTTTACAATGCACTGAGAATCAAAGGCTATAATCCCGTCAACCAAATCGTTGGATACATTCTATCGGAAGACCCCACCTACATCACTAACTACAATGGTGCGCGCAGCCTGATTTGCAGGCTTGATCGTGATGAACTCCTTCAGGAGCTTGTCACCGCATATTTAGGCGATCACCTAAACTAACAGGGGGCCGGAAAAACCGGCCCCTTTAACTTTGTCATTTTATGTTGACACCAAGGAAACAATGTGTTACAATTTCGTTACTTATTTCGTAGAGGAGCGTGGCTATGGCGCCGGCAACAAAAAACAAGAGCAAAACCCTTGAATACAAAGGACATCCACTTAGGAGAAAGGATAACCTTATTTACTACGGAAGCATGTCTGATAAGTACATAATCATGTTGCAGATTACCGAAACAAAACCACATGATGACCTTAACATTGCGACACGAATAGTGGTGCAGTTGCAGTATACAGATCCCGACCTGAAATCTCGTGACAGAGTAGTAAAAAAGAGTGAAAAAACCAGTTTTTATGAAGCTATCGACGTTGCGGCAGTCTGGCTGGACAGAGCACTTGCGGCAGGCTAAAGCATTATGAGCAAAAGGATAATACCTATGAAGTCAGTAAAAAGGATTGTCACAATTTCCTTAATAATTTCTATAATCGCGTCAATGCTCACGGGGGTTGCTTCGGCAAGCAACGACCTTGCCTTTGGTGCTGCAACCGTTAACACGAGCGCATTGCGATTGCGTTCCGGTCCGGGGCTTAACCATGACGTTATTTCACTTCTTAGCGAAGGTGATATTGTTGTCATCCTTGAACGTGAGAATAGTGAATGGTACCGCGTGAACTTTCATGGCAATATCGGCTATGTAAGCGTTCCGCTGCTTCGTGATATCCTTACCGCAGAGAACTTTAACGCCCTCGGTCGTATTATCGGAACATCGGGCAGTAATGTTAATTTACGCGCAAGACCAAATACAACAAGTAATGTTTTGACAAGAGCGCAGGTAGGCACTGTTATGACAGTTATTGGTATCAACAACGGTTGGTATAAAGTCCAGCATAACGGACACACAGCATATGTCCGCTCTGACTTGATGGACATTATTCCCGGACAAAGACCTGCTTCGGTACCCTCGCCTACCCCGCCGGCGCCTATACCTGTCTCATCGGCAGTTGCAGTAACCTCGCCCGCACCGACGCCAAATCTTGAACTCGGCAATCAGCTCGTTGAATACGCACTGTCATATATCGGACATCCCTACGTATTTGGCGGCGCATCCCCATCTACCGGATTTGACTGTTCGGGCTTTGTAAGCTATATATTTAGAACGCATAACATGTCGCTAACAAGAAATGCATCCGGTCAGTTCAGGGATAACGGAGTCCACATTTCCAGAAATGACCTTATGCCGGGCGACCTCGTCTTCTTTTCCAGTAATGGAAGAGGTACTGTGACGCATGTTGGCATCTATATCGGCGGAGAAGAGTTTGTTCATGCCTCCGGAAGTGCCGTAGGCGTTGTAATCAGTCGTCTTGACAGTACATATTATCGCTCGGTATGGCACGGTGCAAAAAGAGTGCTGCTGTAATCCAATCAATATCAAAAGACGCTGCAAACTATACGTTCGCAGCGTCTTTTTACATTAGCGTCTAAAAACTGTTGACCTTTGTAATAAGGAAGTCTTTTAGCCACTGCCCAACCTGAGGGTCCTTTAGCGCAAAATCAATTGTAGCTTCAAGAAATCCGCTCAAAATTCCTGTGTCATATCTCACAGCATCAAAATCAACCGCCACCATTGATGACGACTTACAAAGAGCTTTCAAGCCATCAGTCAATTGTATCTCTCCGCCATATCCCGGCGCTGTGTTCTCCAATACGGAAAAAATATCCGAGGTCAGCACATATCTGCCCAAAATAGCAAACTCTGAAAGGGCTTGGTTAGGCTGGGGCTTTTCATTCATATCCTCTACTTTGTAAATTCTATTCTCTAGCGCCGATATCAGTACAGAAGAATACTTAGAAATCGCCTCCTGCGAAACCCTTTGAATGCCGACAGCCGCTGCGTCATACTTTACCGCAGCGTCAATAAGCTGTCTTGTTACAGGTATATCGCCCATCATAATATCGTCGCCCAGCAGAACGGCAAATGGTTCATCGCCAACAAATTTTTTAGCGCGCCATACCGCATGTCCAAGTCCCAAAGTCTCTTTTTGCCGCACATAAAAGATATTTGCCATATCGGCAGAGTGCCGCACAGCATTCTGCTCCTCTTTCTTCCCTGCCTTGGCAAGAGACTCCTCCAACTCCGGAGCATAGTCAAAGTAATCGTCCATAGCGCTCTTTGCCCTGTTGGTAACAATAAGAATGTCCTCTATACCCGAAGCAACAGCTTCTTCGATAATGTATTGAATTGCAGGCTTGTCCACTATCGGAAGCATTTCTTTTGGAACAGTCTTTGTTGCCGGCAGCATACGAGTACCCAATCCTGCTGCGGGAATCACAGCTTTTTTAACTTTCATATTCTCACCTCAGTTTCCACCTAAATACTCTGTCATCTCAACATAAGCTCTCGATTTGGGAAGATAAATAAGCAGCGGTAAGCCAATTACATATAATACCACCAGTTGCCCAAATCCAACTTGTATACCGCTGACAAACGCAGTAGCAAAAAACGTGGGAAGGTCACTAAAACCCACCATATAAAACGCAATCAATAATCCAATAAAAATTGCATTTATTATAACGGGCGGAAAACAAGCAAGCGCCTTGACAGACACGCTGTTTTTGCCCATCTTTCCGATTTGCATTGTACAAAACCCTGCAATCAGCGAAGCCAAAGACCCCACTACAATGTCAAGCGGATACGGGCTGATTATGTTAGCGAGAATACAACCAATAAAAAGTCCCCAAACCGAAAACGGAAAGAAAAACGGCAAGACCATCAGAGCCTCCGCAGCGCGAAACTGGAAATTCCCATAGCTTATAGGGCTGAGCGAGACAGTAAGCGCGGCATACAATGCTGCAAGCACCCCCGCAAATACAATCTTGCGAATATTCGCTCTACTCATCATAATCGTTACTGCCTTCCTTTCAGATATTTGCTTTTCCGCTCTGCACCGCATTCATACTGTCGATGCATCCGCAATATTTCTGTCTGTACAGACCATGCTCCTTAGATAATTGTACCGACTGCTGCCAGCCGCCGTTTTTTTTGAAATCAGAAATAAGATAATTCACATCATATTGCTTCGCTATTTTGCTTCCCAACGAGTTAATATCATCCGCATTTTTGTGTGTACTTACAGTCAATGTAGTTGCAAAGCAGTCCGCCGAGCTTGATTTTGCAAGCGCGGCAGTTTGCCTTAGTCTATATGAATAACACTGAGTACAGCGCTTTCCCCCCTCATAATCGAAAGGAGATGAAACAAATCTCTCATAACTGTCAAGCTCATCAAATCCCTGAAAATGAGTTTTTTTTACAAAAGCATAATCGTCAGTCGCAATAAGTCTGCGCAGCCCGTCGGCACGTTTTTCAAACTCGTCTTGCGGACGGATATTTACATCACAAAAAAAAGCTTCAATTACAAAAAATTCAGAGAGAAACCTAAGTACATAGCTCGCGCAAGGAGCACAACAGCAATGCAATAATAATTTTGGTCTTTCTCCGTGAAGCTCAACATCTAAGATAACATCATCCAAAACTATACCATCAGACACAGCAATCTTTCCTATACGAAAACTTAGTTATACAAAGGGCAGACGCAAGGTCTGCCCTTTGCTAATACAAGATAACTAAAAATATTTCTTTATCGCGTCGGACGCTAAATCAATGTCTGCGCTTACAGTGATTGTAAGTTTAACACCCTCGCGCTCACTGAATTTCTCACACCAAATTATAAATTCTTCCATATCCTCACCAACTGTGCCGCCAATGATTTTGAGCATACTGTCTATGAAAATATGTGTAATATCGTAATTGGCAGAATGAAGACCGCTTATAAACCCTTTGAAAAAATTGTATCCATCAAATTCGTATTGTGAAGCTTCTATAAGCCGGACTTTATGTGGAATATCATAAGTAAGCTTAGATCCCTTTTCAATAACTACCACATCTCCGTGTTCTTCTTCAATTGCCTTATGGATGAGTTCTATTAGTTGTTTGGTTTTTCCCGAGCCCTTTAGACCCATGATTATCTTAACCATACTAACCACACCCTTTCAGTGTTAATTTAAGTCAAAAATGACTCGCTTTTATTTTACCAGTTTGCAGTTGTTGTTTCAACAGAAATTTTACAAGCCCAGTATTGCAAAGAGATTTTTCTTGTATGCTTCAACTCCCGGCTGACCAAAGGGATTTACGCCCGAAATAAGTGAAGAAATTGCGCATGAGCGCTTAAAGAAGTAAGCAAGTGCACCAAAAGATTCTGCAGACATCCGCGGCACACGAAGCTCGATAACCGGAACGCCTCCATCAATATGTGCTTTCTTAACAGCTTCTAATGCAGAGTGGTTTATCGTATTTAGCGCAAGCCCTGCAATATGCGAAATCTTGTCGCTATGCAGGTTCCCGCCGGGAATCACAGGGTCTTTGCGTGCATCGGCAAAAGAAACAAAAGTCTCCATCAGAGTCCGCTCGCCCTCTTGAACATACTGACCGAGAGAATGCAAATCAGCGGTATAATCAGCATACGCAGGAAAAATACCAATCCCATCTTTCCCCTCACTCTCACCGAAAAGCTGTTTCCACCACTCTCCGGTAAAACGAAACGCAGGTTCAAAACATGCAAGCATCTCTATTTTTTTGCCCTTGCTGTACAAAATCTGCCGCGCCTTTGCGTACATGCAAGCCTCATCCAAGCCGGAATCATACTCCTCTTTTGCCCCTGCCATCATTTTATCAATATCAATCCCCGCAACAGCACAAGGCAGTAACCCGACCACAGTAAGCACACTGTACCTGCCGCCAACCTCCGGCGGCATTACAAGATACTCAAAGCCCTCTCTTTCTGCCATTAGATTAAGCGGAGAACCCTTGTCAGTTGTAACAAAAAGCCGCTCCCGCAAACCCTGTGCCCCATAACGTTTTTCAAGCATCTCTTTAAAAAACCGCAGTGCAATAGCTGTTTCGATAGTTGACCCGGATTTTGATACGACATTGACAGAAAAATCTCTCTCCCCAATCATTTCTATGATTTCCGCCAGATACTCACCGGAAGCGTTATTTCCGGCAAAATAGATATCCGGCGTGTTCTTTGGCAGTGCATTGTAATTTTGTGAAATCACATATTCAAGTGCCGCGCGCGCGCCAAGATACGAACCGCCAATTCCCAAGATTACCAAGACTTCGGATTGCTTTTTAATTCTGTCTGCAACTGACTTAATTTTATTTGACAACTTTTCATCAAAGCTTGCCGGCAAATCCACCCACCCATTTTCATAAAGAGACCCTAACTCCTGTAGCGGTTTTTGCGTATCGATTTCGCTAAGCTCACCTAAACTCAAAAAATCCAGAGCTCCATCTAAATTAACTCTTATCACAAATACCAAACCTCCATATTAATAATGCCGCCTAGTCTCTACATAATATCACTATAGCGGGAATAGTTCAACATTGTATTATCAACTCTGTGTGTGTATAATATGAGTTGGTTACAGGTCACTGTGTATCCAGAAGCACAGGTTGGTTATACTAATGATGTCGCGGGAGTTATGAAATGTATGATTTTTTGATAGTTGGCGCCGGATTATTCGGCTCGGTTTTTGCACATGAGGCCACGAAAAGAGGAAAGCGCTGCCTGGTGATTGACAAAAGACCTCATATTGGCGGTAATCTTTTTTGTGAGGCAGTTGAAGGTGTAGTAGTACACACATATGGCGCGCACATTTTCCATACAAGTGACAAGCGCATTTGGGATTATATGAACCGGTTTGCTGTTTTTAACAGATATACACATTCCCCCATAGCAGATTACCGCGGTGAGATATTCAATCTTCCGCCTAATATGAATACATTTTATAAGCTATGGGGCTCGGCGGCGCCCGACGAAGCCCGTGCAATAATCGCTGACCAGTCGGCGTGCATCGCAGACCCAAAAAATCTTGAGGAATATGCAATTTCACTCTTTGGTACTGATATTTACATAAAGCTGATTAAAGACTATACCGAAAAAAAATGGGGGCGAAGCTGCTCCGAACTGCCCGCAGACTTATTAAATCATTTGCCGCTTCGCTTTACATACGACAACAACTATTTTCAGACCGGATATCAAGGCATTCCTATTGGTGGCTACAACCAGATATTTGAAAAAATGCTGACTAACTGTGACGTTAAGCTGGGATATGATTTCTTTGCGGACAAGTCAAGATATCGGCATATTTCAAAGAAAATCGTATATACGGGAAATATTGACGAATACTTTGAATACTGCTTTGGTGCGCTTGAATATCGAAGTTTGGCATTTGAAACCGAGATACTTTCTACAACGAACTTCCAAGGAAATTCCATAGTCAATTACACCTCTTCCGATGTTCCTTATACCCGTATCATCGAACATAAGCATTTTGAGTTTTGCAGTCAAGAAAAAACCGTGATATCCTATGAATATCCGGTTGAAATGACTTCGGATCACGAGCCTTATTATCCAGTACGAGACGCGAAAAATATGATTATTTACAAAAAATATCTCGAGCTTGCGCAAAGAGAAAAAAATATAATCTTCGGCGGAAGACTGGGAACATATCGAAAGGTAGACATGTGGCAAACAGTTTATGAGGCGCTCTCAAGCGCGGTCGCAGTTATGGACAACTGAAAGTAACTGACTCCAAGCGCCCGCTATCCGCCCTCCCGGCAGTTTTTTTCCGCAAAGCCGTGGAGTGAGGTTTAATCAGCGGTTACTTAGAGCTAAGCTCCGTATATCATTCTTCTGAGTGAATCCCACCAGCTTTGGCGGTTGCAGGAACTGCAGTTGCCGCATTTCCCTTTTAACTTTTCGCCAAAATATCTTAGTATATACGATCTGAGACAGCCATCGATTTCACAATATCTAATCATCTTGTCGAGACGCGATGCATCTGCATAGCGCAGCTTTCTCCGCTGATGCTCTGATAGCTCGGCATTCTTTCCCGCACCCGCAATGAAATACTCAGCAGTAGTTATGTCCTCATTTGAAAATAACAGCACGCATTCGGATGGCTTTAAATCCCTGCCCGCCCTTCCGGCTTCTTGATAGTAGCTTTCAAGATTTTTTGGCATATTGTAATGAATAACATAACGAACATCAGGCTTATCAATGCCCATGCCAAATGCATTCGTTGCAACCATAACTGTTATTTTGTTTGATATAAAATCATCCTGATTCAGCCGCCGCTCTGTATCATCCAGTCCAGCATGATATCGAGCCGCCGAAACGCCCCTGCGGCGCAGCTCGGATGTTACTGAGTCCACTGTCTTGCGGGTTGCGCAATACACAATTCCGCACATTCCCTCTTTTTGCACAACCGTCTCGTGAAAAAATTTAGACTTGTTCTTAGGTTTTTCTACACCAAAGTAAAGATTCGGTCTATCAAATCCGGTTGTGATACTCATTGGGTTATCTAAGTCTAACAGACTGATGATATCCCTCTTCACATCCGCGGTTGCAGTCGCTGTAAACGCGCCGATAACAGGGCGTTTTTTCAGTTTTTTTACAAACGCGTTAATTCCCAGGTACCCCGGACGAAAGTCTCTTCCCCACTGTGAAACGCAATGAGCTTCATCAACCGCAAGCAGAGAAATATCCGTCTGTAGAGCAAAACGTAAAAAATCAATTGTTTCAAGCCGTTCCGGTGCGAGATATAGGATTTTATACTGCCCCTGCCCCGCTCTGCTCAGTACTTCACGATATTGCTGAGCTGTCAGCGATGAGTTAATAAATGCTGCGGGCACTCTGCCATATCTAAGCTGTGCAACCTGATCTTTCATCAATGAAATAAGCGGGGAAACGACGATGGTCACCCCGCTGAGCATTAGCGCAGGAATCTGAAAGCATATCGACTTACCCGCGCCTGTCGGCATAACGCCAAGGACGTCGCGCCCGGACAATTGGGCGTCAATGAGCGTCTCTTGTGCAGGGCGAAAATCCGTATATCCGTAGTATTTAAATAGCGTTTCATGTTTTGTCGTTTTCAAAATTGCACCGCCGCGCGACAGTTCGCTGCCTGATTATATCAAACTTAAATGAGCTTGTCATTGCACATTTGATTTACCTTTTTACACAGTTATTTCACCACGTTTCAGGAAAACCCTGTTGCCGCAGCACTTCAAAAACCCCAATGGCAACAGCGTTTGACAGATTTAAGCTGCGCACATCGCTGCGCATGGGGAAACGAACCCACTGCTCCGGATTGCGTTGTAAAAGCAACTTATCAAGACCCTTGGTTTCACTGCCAAAGAAAATATATGCGTTATCCTCATAACTCGGCTCGGTGTAAAGACGCGGAGCGCCGGTATCGAAATAATAAAACGGATAATCTGATGTGTCCGGCGCAGTTTCTTTTTCGCAAAGCACGCCGCCGGAAACCCTGTTATAGAACTCACCAATATTGTGATAATGAGTAATATCAAGTAAGTGCCAATAGTCAAGCCCTGCTCGCTTTAACTTCTTATCATCGACCACAAATCCCATCGGTCCAACCAAATGAAGCCTTGCTCCGGTCACTGAACATGTGCGCGCAACATTTCCGGTATTCTGTGGAATTTGTGGTTCTACCAATACAATATTAAGCATTATTTCCATATTCCTTGTATAATAGTGTTAACTTGTGTGATTGAGACTGTAACCATTTCGAGTTTTAGATATCCGGCGTCCTGTAACTCAGAGTATCATGAGTTGACCAGGCTTGTCAAAAAAATGCTTGCTTTTTTTCGTTTCGTTTGCTATTATATTACGGCTATGTCGCACGGTTTCTGATTGATTGTTTTGTGCCATGCAATGCTAGGTTAGCAATCAAGACGATGAAACCGGAGGAAGACTCTCCAATCATGAGTCTTAAATAACAAAAATGGAGGAAAAAAATGTCAGTAGTCTCAATGAAACAGCTCTTGGAGGCAGGCGTGCACTTCGGTCACCAAACAAGACGCTGGAACCCAAAAATGGCTCCATATATCTATATGGAGCGCAACGGCATCTACATTATCGACTTGCAAAAAACCGTAAGAAAGCTTGAAGATGCATACAATTTCGTTCGCTCAGTCAGCGAATCAGGCGGGTCGGTTTTGTTTGTCGGAACAAAGAAGCAAGCCCAGGACGCCATCAAAGAAGAAGCTGAACGCGTCGGAATGTTCTTCGTCAACGCCCGCTGGCTTGGCGGAATGCTCACCAACTTCAAGACCATGCGCATGAGAATCGAAAGACTCGCCCAACTGCGCAAAATGCAAGATGATGGCACGTTCGATATATTGCCAAAAAAAGAAGTTATAAAGCTAACCAACGAGATTAACAAGCTCGAAAAATATCTCGGCGGCGTTAAAGAGATGAAAAAACTCCCATCAGCGCTATTCATTATCGACCCGCGCAAAGAACGTAACGCCATCGCAGAAGCACATAAACTCGGCATACCAATCGTTGCAATCGTAGATACAAACTGCGACCCTGATGAAATCGACTATTTCATACCCGGTAACGATGACGCAATCCGCGCTATCAGACTCATAGCATCAGCTATGGCTAACGCCGTTCTTGAAGGACGCCAGGGCGCCGATGCGGAAGCCGAGGAACAAGAGGAAGTTGCGGTCGAGAGCACTGCCCCTGTGGCAGCAGAAACTCCGGAAGCGGCGCCGGCTTCATAAGAAAGTATAAGGAAGGATTGAAAATATATGGCATTTACTGCAAATGATGTAAAAACACTGCGCGAACAAACCGGCGTAGGAATGATGGATTGTAAAAAGGCACTGTCCGAAACAGGCGGCGACATGGAAAAAGCAATCGCTTATCTGCGTGAACACGGACTTGCCGCCGCACAGAAAAAAGCAGGAAGAATCACTGCTGAAGGCGTTGCGTATGCGGTAGTATATGATGGCGTTGGCGTTGTGTTAGAAGTAAACTCAGAAACAGACTTCGTAGCAAAAAACGAAATGTTCATCGGATTTGTTGAAGGGCTTGCAAAAGTAATTGCAACAGACTCCCCCGCAGACGTTGCAGCATTATTAAACTGCAATTATCCGGGCACTGAGAGAACAGTTGCCGAGCAGCTACAAGAAATGATACTTGTCATAGGCGAAAATATCTCAGTCCGCAGATTCATGCGCTACAGCGATGGCATAAGCATCCCATATGTACATGCCGGCGGAAAGATTGGCGTTGTAGTAAATATGGAAGTAGCCGGTATATCCGATATGGACGCGATCACAGAGTTGGGCAAAGACATTGCAATGCAGATCGCGGCAATGCGACCACTCTATCTCAATGCCGAAGCAGTCGATGCGGGTGAGCTCGAAAAGGAAAAAGAAATCCAGTTAAATAAAGCCATTGAAGAAAACAAAGCCAAAAATCTCCCCGATGACAAAGCCCGAAAAATCGCAGAAAGCATGGTAAAAGGCAGAATCAACAAGTTTTACGAAGAAATATGTCTCCTACACCAGCCCTATGTAAAGGAAAACAAGCTGACCGTTGAAAAGCATGCGGAACAAATTGCCAAATCCTTGGGCGGGGAAATCATCATAAAGGCATTCACCCGCTTTGAAAAAGGCGAAGGCATAGAAAAAAAAGAAGACGACTTCGCCTCAGAAGTAGCAAAAATGGCTGGCAACTAATAATTTTATGGTAGCGTAAGCAGTACTATGGTTCCGTGATTCTGGCAATCGACTCACGGAGCCATAAAATTTTTCTTGACAACAGCAAATGTTATGGAGTATAGTACCAAGCATGTGAAATGGGGTGCTACCGACAGGTGGCTGAGAGAGTACGAAATGCCGTACTCAACCCTTATGACCGGATGCGGATAATGCCGCCGTCGGGAATATAAGGAAATCACCTCATTTAATAATAATGGAGGTGTATTTTTTATGAGAAGCACAAAAAGACGCGAGAACTTAAGAGCACTGGTAGAAACAGCAATACTCATTGCAATAGGATATGTACTGAGCTTTATAACAATGTTCAGACTGCCGCAAGGCGGTTCTGTAACACCGCTGTCAATGCTGCCGCTGCTGCTTATAGGACTGCGGCACGGGCTTAAATGGGGACTTGCCGGCTGCTTTGTCTATTCGGGATTACAAATGCTGCAAGGCTTCTATCCTCCGCCGTCAGGAACTTTCCAAGCATTCATTGCGGTAATAATGCTTGACTATGTACTTGCCTTTACGGTCTTAGGGCTATCCGGACTGTTTCGCGGCAACAAAAACGGAATGATTTTTGCAGTCCCGCTATGTCTTATCTCACGATTTATTCTGCACTTTATCTCCGGAGTCGTCATTTGGGGCTATTATATAACAGAGCAACATTCTGTAATATATAATATAACAAACCCCGAAGTTTTGAGTTATTCACTGATTTACAACGGCACATACATGGGACCTGAGCTTGTCATCACAATGATTGTGGGTGCGCTTTTATGCAAAACCGCGCCAATGCTTTTTTCAAGTCCTAAAATGCAGGAGGCATAGAGCTTTTACTCCAGCACCCATATCTCACCGGTGGCGTCATCAATCATGAAGACACCGTTATCAGTTCTCACGCGCCACGCAGGGTCAATCACGCCCTCGCCTGCCGCCCCTACTCCCCTGTATCTGAAACCCGCTTGTACTTCAAAAATTTCGGTACAAGAGACATCATGCCGATCCTCATCCTTTACAGCCGAAAGAAACGCAAGCAAAGCAGCCCCGACGTGCGAAATCTCAGCACCATTTTCTATTGGCTCAATACCGGAAACAAACCTGCCATCCACAGAACTCAGGTTCTCGCCGACAAAAACGAACTCAATCGGACAGTTAAAAATACTGACGCCCCTATAAGCAGAAAGAACGGTAATAACTTCGGTATTGCTATCACGGTTATAAACGGTCACAAGAGCGTCAGTCTCAAGTCCCATCTGCTCCAGCAAACGTATTACAGTCCTCTTTGAGTCTGATTCACTGGTAATAACTCCTTCGTTGAGTCTCACGCCAAAATGCCCTGCGCTGTAAAACAACGCGCTGCCCTTTTCCGGATTTTCATGCGAAAAGATAACGCCCTGATCCGTCACTACAGTATCACCCAGAAAAACACGCGCAATAGTCTGCTCCATCTCGACCGCACGAGCAGTTCTCATCGCTCTTATGGTGCTATCCGTTCTGATGTTATCAGGGCTTATCATGATGCCGCGATTGATTAAAATGGTGCTGATATTCTCCAATGACTCCCTTTGTGCGCGAGCATCTTCAGTCGCATCAGAAATAATCAGCCCTAAGAACAATCCATTTATTAAAATCAACACAACAATAGCAATACTTCTGATTTTTGAACCGCTCATCTATCGGTACGCCCCTATCCTAAAACCATGTTCGGACCCAAGAAGGAAGCAAAACCTCCGGTCCTGTATCAAAGTAACTAAGAATAAACTCGCCGCCCGCAGCAGCAAAAACCTGTCTCTCCGGCAGCAATCTTGAATACTCTCCGGTCAATGTAAAGTTTCTGAAATTCAGTTCGGCAAAAGTAATCTCACCGGACGAAAATGTTATTGTGGAAGCAAAACTGTCATTGTTCAGATAAACCCTGCCTCCCGCAATATAATATCCGAAGAACACCGAAAACTCGCCATTGTCATACTCAAAAGCCTCGAATTGAACGGAGGCGTCCCCGCTTGTCAGCCCAACAGAATCCGCTGTAATTGCACGTGCGCGTTCGATCAACTCAATTGTGCTAAGAGAATTTGCCGCATCATCCGCGAAATCATCACTTGTTCTCCTATAGACAACCCGCCCGTCGGGAAAAACGCTTATGTTAAACTCAGTACCGACACAAATTAACACATCGCCGCTCAATATTCTCGGCGCTGCTTCTGCATAGTGCCCAAAAATAATCAATGCCTCGTCAAGAAGGCTATCTTGACTGCCGACAGATAAGCTTCTTATATTGGGATGATAAACTCCGGGCATTATAAGCATATATGGCGCCTCGGAGTCCACAAAACCGGTTTCATATGCAAACATAGCGCCATTTGGACTATACATATTCAGTTCCTGAGGTTTTCCCGTCGCCGAAGCTGTTTCCGCACTGAAATACAAACCGCTCGAGTGCACCTGAAAATATATCCGGTTAACTTTATCTTCAAATGAAATAATAAGTCGGCGAATCTCGTAATCCTCAAAGATATCAGGTACTCTTGTGCCCAGCCACGCGCCTAAAACAGAAAGCCTGACTGGCACTATATATTCAAAATAGACTCCGGGATTTGAAAGCGCCGCACGCCACTCATCTTCAGTAATCTGAGACGCTGCAAACGCCGAGCCCAAACCCTCGCTTAAAACAGTTATTGTCCTGTCATAGACAGAGTTTAGCGTATCGATGTCATTTCTGACCCCAAAACGCTCGCCATTACTGTCAGTTATGACAATCACTGCAGGTCTTGCGGCTTCCTTGATTATCGTACCGTCCGGTTCGGGTAAAGACGTGGTGCCTCTGAAAACCTGTACAAGATTTCCAACCATCGGAAAAGCGGCGTAGTAATCGCTGAAAAGTCCCGTCTGCCAAGCTAGAAAAAGACCGTTTATCGTGAGCAGCAGAATAAGAACTGTCTTTATTGTTTCTATCGTTTTTCGATACTTACTCATCTTTTTCGGCACTCCCCTCAATAGGAAGTTTCACAGTCACGGATGTTCCGATTCCCGGCTTACTTTCAATAGTAATTTCTCCGCCATGTCTTAAAATGATTTCCTTTGCTATGGACAGCCCCAGCCCGGTGCCTCCCGATTCTCGTGAGCGAGCCTTGTCCACACGAAAGAACCTGTCAAACACCCGCGCTAAATCCTCGGCAGGTATACCAACTCCCGTATCTTCAATCTTGACCCAGACATCGTTCCCTGTGGTTCCGCTATAGATTGCGATAGTTCCGCCGTCAGGTGTGTATTTCAAAGCATTTGCAATGATATTCATCATCACCTGCTCAATTTTTGCACGATCACCCTTAATGCTCGGCAACTTCCACTCAAGTTCAAGATTTAGAACATGTCTGCGTTTTCTCGCCTCAAGAGCAATCGCCGCATAAACATCCCTCACAGCCTGCTCAATGGAAAACTCCTCGATATTAAGAACGCTCGCACCTGAATCATAGCGCGATAATTCAAGCAAATCCTGAACAATCTTAGTCATTCTGTCGCTCTGATTAATAATTATGCGCAAAAACTCCTCTTCCGTTTCCTTGGGCATGTCCTTATCTTCGGAGATAGTTTCCGCGTATGATCTAATGTTTGTAAGCGGCGTGCGCAGCTCATGAGAAACGTTTGCAACAAACTCACGGCGTAGTGATTCGACTCGCTTTAACTCCTCAAGCATCGTCTCAATTTGAGCCGCCATATCGTTAAAAGTCTTTGCCAAAATGCCTATTTCATCAGCGGACTCAACAGGTATTTTTCTGGAAAAGTCACCGTCTGCCATCGCCTCCGCAGCTTTTGTCATACCATGTATGGGCGAAATTAGCGTTTTAGAAATAATAAGACTTATCACAACCGCAATAGCAAACCCAATTAGCACAGCTCTCAGTATAATTAAAAAAATCGCTGCATTGAGGCTCTGTACCGTTTGCTTGTTATCTATTATATATACAATAAAGCTTGCGCTATTGTCATGGGCGGCAATCGGAACCGCAACATCCATATAGTCAGCTCTGGAGCTGCCCCTAAAGGAGTCTTCACCCAACAAAGCCATCAGTATGTTTGCGGTTACTCTCGGACTAACACTATCGTCAGGATTAGACGTGCTGAGCACCTCACCTGAAATCCCATCAAGAATATAGAAGTTTCTTGAAGTCCTGTCTATGCCAAGCTCGCCCAGAAAAGCATTGAGCAAATCGTCCATTTCATTTACGGCATTATTGCTTCCGGCGGCATTTCTTAGCGCACTGACAAATTCCGGCTTTGAAAACACCGTTCTCATCTGAGAGTTAAACTGATCCGTGTAAAAATCCTGAACACCGCGAATTAGAAGAACAAGCACCACAGTCATAAGAAGTGCCATAACAAGAAGCATTATAATGACAAGCTTTATGCGAAGGCTGTTAGACAAAGCAGTATGCTCCCCTCAATCTCCTATGATTCAAAATAATATCCCACCCCGCGCTTAGTCATCACATGGCGCGGTTGACCCGGATCATCTTCGACTTTCTCGCGAAGACGCCTCACGGCAACATCAACTTGACGCAAATCTCCAAAATATTCATACTGCCATACATCGTGCAATAATTCTTCACGCGAGAATACCTTACCGGGACTTGCCGCCATAAAGCAAATAAGCTCAAACTCGCGATGAGTCAGTTCGGCATTTTTGCCATTTACAATCACATCGTAGCGCTCTCTGTCAATAATAAAGCCTTCCGCCTGCGCACCGGAAGAATCTTCTGACTGAGCATCAATCCTCCGAACATTTGCGTTCACACGCGCCTTTAATTCACGGATGGAAAAGGGCTTTGTTATATAGTCGTCGGCGCCAAGGTCTAGACCCAGAACTTTGTCCGTTTCCTCTTCACGGGCTGTTAGCATGATTATTGGTGTTTTGCGGTCATTTTTTCTAATCCTGCGGCACACCTCAAAGCCGTCAAGCTTTGGCAGCATTACATCAAGCAATATAAGATCGGGACGCTTATTAGAATATTGCAACAATGCCGTCTCTCCGTCATATGCCGTAACTATATCAAAGCCTTCCCTTTTTAGGTTAAAGCATAAAATATCAACAATATTTGTCTCATCATCAACAATTAAAACAGTCTTTCCCATCTCTCGCTCCCTCTTAGTTTCCTACAAATCCCAGCCGCCCGGTCCTTCAAGGTATCTCTTTGCTTTCATAATTCCAATGACAGATTTTGCGTCAGGCAGTTCATTTGCCATTATCATGTCCATTAATATATCAATTTCGACAGCCTCAACACTCAGCAGCTCGTTATAATCGAGATGCATTTCTCCGCATGTTAAATCCAATGCTAAAAATATATGCAGCTCCTCTTTGCAAAAGCCTGGCGATGGATAAATTGTGCCAAGTTCAACATAGGTCCCTGCTGTGCATCCGGTTTCCTCCGAAAGCTCTCTCACGGCACATTCAAATGGGTCTTCTCCCTCATCCAGCTTACCGGCCGGAATCTCAAGAAGCTCCAATTGCATTGGATATCTATACTGTCTAACCATCAGCACCTTATTATCTCTTGTCATAGGCACTATACAAACGCCGCCCGGATGAATAACAACCTCACGTTGGACTCTGTTTCCGTTTTGCAGCTCTGCAATATCTCTTTTAACATCGACTATTATGCCATTATACGCCGTTGTTGACTCTATTTTCTTTTCAAAAAACCCCATGACTTCCCGCCTTCTTTTGTAAAAAATCAAAAAAACGCCATGCATAAAATACGTTGACTGCCGAAACGGATAATCCTTAATGTATACACACTTATCTGTAAGCATCGGGCGCCGCATATCCGGTCAGTTATTTACTGCGCAAACGCTCATAATCTCGTCATTTCATCACGCAAATATTACCACGGGATAAGATGTTTTGTCAAGTTTGCACCGCTTGTGTAATTGTAAAAGAACCATCAAAATGTTGTAGGTCACAGGGGTATCATAAAACTTATTGAAAATAGAATAAATCAGTCAGTTTTTTCGCAATTTGACATATATGATGCAATGGTGTATTATATCTGATACCGTAATTGCGGAAGGAGATAGGCATAGATGGCTGTTGACGAAATACATTGCAATGCGTTTATTGACAAAAGAGCTCATGAGCTGCTCGGACAGATTACCATTGATAAAACCGAGTTTGATAGCTACGACGTCAAGCGTGGATTACGCAACGCCGACGGCACCGGTGTTATGGCAGGAGTAACACGGATAGGCAGCACACAGGGCTATTATATGCGCGACGGTGAAAAGAAGCCAATGGAAGGCAAACTATACTATCGCGGTATCGACGTAGCTGACATTGTTAAGGGTTTTTTAAGTGATGGCAGGCATGGTTTTGAAGAGACTGCGTATTTACTCATATTTGGCAAACTGCCCAATAAAGAAGAGCTTGACACTTTTTGCGGGATATTAGAGGAATATCGTGAGTTGCCGGACCATTTCGCAGAGGACATGATTTTAGCGGCTCCGAGTGTCAATATCATGAACAAAATGGCTCGCGCAATTCTCGCACTCTACTCTTATGATTCCGCACCTGAGGTAGATGAGCGCAATCTTCAATCGGAGCTCTGCCGCGCATTGCATATATTAGCGCGCACCCCTATCATAGTCGCCCATGCGTATGCGGCAAAGCGCCATTATTTTGATATGGAGAGCCTGCATTTACACCGCTCCCAGAAAGGCTATTCTCTGGCTGAAAACTTCTTGCATTCCGTTCGTGACGACAATAGTTTCACCACGGAAGAAGCCAGACTCTTAGATCTGTGCATGGTTCTTCATGCCGATCACGGAGGCGGAAATAACTCTGCATTTTCATGCAGAGTACTCACCTCTTCCGGCACTGATATTTATTCAGCGATATCTGCTGCGATTGGCTCTCTTAAAGGTCCGCGTCATGGTGGCGCCAATGCCAGAGTCATGGATATGTTCACTCATATCAAAAAGGATGTAAAAGACTGGAGAGATGAAGACGAGGTATCAGCATACCTTTACAAAATCGCATGTGGAGAAGCCGCCGCTCGTGACGGGCTGATATATGGCATGGGTCATGCGGTTTATACTATTTCCGATCCCAGAGCACTCATGCTCAAAGACCTTGCTCGCACTCTCGCGAGAAAGAAAGGCTTCTTAAATGAACTCGAACTCATGGAGCTCGTAGAGCAGCTTGCACCGGAAGCACTCGGCAAGGCAAGAGGCGTGCCGACTCAGGTATGCGCAAATGTTGATATGTATTCCGGGCTTGTTTACAAAATGCTTGGTATTCCTGAGGATCTCTACACCCCGCTCTTCGCCATTGCCAGGATGGCGGGATGGTGTGCACACAGACTTGAAGAAGTTTGGGGCGGAGGAAAAATCATCAGACCAGCATATAAAGCAATCGGACTTGACGCCGAGTATCTGTCTTTAATGGAAAGAGCGTAGTTCTTTTTTAGATTCTTTATATAGTTAAAATGCATGTATAATAAACCAGAAGATTCGATTATTTTTTGAAGGGAAGTTTTCTATGTCTAATAGGATTTTTACTTCGGAGTCTGTGACGGAGGGACATCCTGATAAGGTTTGTGACCAGATTTCCGATGCGGTTCTTGACTCTATTTTATCCGGAGATAAAACGGCTCGCGTTGCATGTGAGACAATTGTAACCACGGGTATGGTTCTTGTGATGGGTGAGATTACAACAAATTGCTATGTTGATATCCCCCATGTTGTCCGTGAAACTGTGAAGGATATAGGATATGTTAATCCCGAACTTGGATTTGACCACAAGGGCTCTGCCGTTCTGACTACGATAGACGAGCAGAGTCCTGATATCGCAATGGGTGTAAACAATGCCCATGATGATTCTGATGACGAAGGCGCCGGAGATCAGGGGATGATGTTCGGGTTTGCTTGTGACGAGACTCCGGAACTGATGCCCGCGCCTATTTCATTTGCACACGCACTTACACGCAGACTCGCCTATGTCAGAAAAAGCGGCGAGCTTGATTTTGTCAGACCGGACGGAAAAAGTCAGGTAACAGTTGAGTACGACAGCCATAGGAATCCTACAAGCATTCCCGCAATTGTTGTATCCACACAGCATAGCCCTGCTATCAGCATTGAAGATCTGCGCGAATCCGTAATGGAATGTGTAATAAAACCGATTATCCCGTCAAATCTGATAACTAAGAATACAAAGGTTTTTATAAATCCCACGGGTAGATTTGTTATCGGCGGACCGGTTGGCGACTCCGGTCTTACAGGCAGAAAAATCATTGTTGACACCTATGGCGGCTATGCAAGCCACGGCGGCGGCGCTTTTTCCGGAAAGGATCCGTCAAAAGTTGACCGCAGTGCGGCATATATGGCTCGATATGTGACAAAAAATCTGGTAGCAGCAGGCTTCGCTCGCGCATGTCAAATTGAAATAGCTTATGCTATAGGTGTAGCTCATCCGGTTTCTGTCCATATTGACACAAGGGGCACTGGCGTCATTTCAGACGAAAAAATCGCCGACATAGTCAAAGAAGTTTTTGATTTTCGTCCTTCAAGAATCATTACAAAGCTGGACTTGCTCAGACCAATATATCGTGCAACTGCCTCATACGGTCATTTCGGCAGAGTTGAAGAGGGTTTTTCATGGGAGATGACCGACATGGTTGAAACTCTCAAAAACTATCTGTAAAATGCGAAGCGGTAATAAGGGTTCCGAGCGCGGAAATATCAATAAGAAACCGCCTGCAAGGCATTTCGATCCATACCGAAAGCGTACAGAGTCAAGTGTGGAAAAAAATGAGCCGGGCGACGGAATTATAGAAGGTCGTAATGCAATAGTTGAAGCTCTGCGTGCCGGTGTTGTGATTGATAAGCTTTTCATTGCAAAGGGTGAGGCAGATTCTGCGCTCAAACACATTGCGGCAATGGCAAGGCAGGCAGGCGCTGTGGTGGTCGACGCCGACAGACGAAAGCTCGACGCAATGAGTGTTACACATGCTCATCAGGGCGTTATAGCAATGTCTGCATTTGCGGAATACTCAGAGCTTTCTGATATCATAGAATTAGCACGAGAAAAAGGTGAGCAATTACTAATCGTTTTATGCGATGAGATTTCCGACCCTCATAATCTTGGAGCTATTATCAGAACCTGCGAAGCCTCAGGCGCACATGGCGTCGTGATTCCCAAGCGCAGAAGCGCAGGTCTGAGCGCAACTGTTGCAAAAGCATCGAGCGGTGCGGTATACCATCTGCCTATAGCTCGTGTTACAAATATGACTGCGGCGATTAAAGAGCTAAAAGAGAACGGAGTCTGGGTGTTCGCTGCATCGATCGACGGTCCTGCCACTTTATGGCAATCAGACTTTACTGGTCCTGTTGCAATCGTTATCGGCTCGGAGGGCACAGGTATAAGCCGCCTTGTTAGAGATAATTGTGATTTTAACGTGCGCATACCAATGAGTGGCAAGATATCTTCACTTAATGCTTCCGTATCTGCTGCCGTGCTCTTGTATGAGGCTTTCAGACAGCGAGCAAGGGTGTGACGCTGATAGTTGAAAAGACGTTTAATTTATTTTTGCCGGGGGTGAAAAAATGGGGCATGATGAAGATTATATGGATGAAGAAATGATATCCGGTGAGTTTTCGCTTGAGTCTATCTTGGCTGAGTACAAGGGTTCCGCCTTTATTAACGGCGAAAAAAAGACGCCAAAAGATAAGCTTAACGAACAGGCGGATAAAATTCTAAAAGAAGCTGCAATCGATCCCCAGCCGCTCAAGGAACAACTTGATGGAAATACCATCAGGTTGCATCCCATTGTCGAAAAGCAAAAAGCGACTCACGAAGCTGATTCAACGGAAACTTCAGATGACAATGTACAGCGCCAATCCGGATTGCCAGAGTCTTTTCTCCAAAATGTGCAAGCAGAAGACATCGAAGAACTTGATGCTACAAAAGTCCTGCAGGATCCAAAAAAATCACAGCGGGAGCCTGGTAAAGTACAATCTGAACCAAAAAGGATGCAGCCAAAGCACAGACGGGAACAAGCGCGTCCAAAAAAGATACGTCCTGAATCTCCAAAAAGACCGCTTGCTGCAACACAAACGAAAATAGGCGATGAAAAAGACAGCGCCGTGACGTTTTTTGACAACTATCGTTCCGAAGAAACAGACCAAGACACCATAATCCGCGACGTCCAAAAGGCAATTGAAAAGGAACTTGGCACAACCGAATCCATTGATGTTTTTGATGAAAGTGATTACACTCCGCAGCAATATGGCTTTGGCGATGAGGTGACTGACGAGGATAGTGAGTTTGAAGAGCCCAATTTGAAAGAAGCTGCCGGGAAGTTTGCAATTGCATGTAATTCCATTTCACTAAGGTGCGTTCCTGCGTCAATTATTACTATTATTATGATTATAATCACATTCTCTTATGAGGCAGGGCTTATTATCCCATTTGGTATCGGGCACAGCCGCGCGGGAACAACAGGTATGCTGCTTATAGGGCTGCTGCTTGTTATGATACTGTGCGCAGACATTGTATTCAGAGGAATAATGAGTATAATCAAGCTCGCCCCGAATGCAGAAACACTAATACTGCTTTCCTGTGTTTTTTCATTCATTTCGGCTGTCTTTACCATGCTTAGCGACGCCCCTTACATTTTGCCATACTGCGCGGTTTCTGCACTTACACTATCTTTTGCCGCCTACGGCGAGAAATTTAATTTACGCGCTATTACTGATACACTAAAGACTGCTGCGGGGTCGTCAAATCCATACGGTGTTCAGGCAGAGTACAATGAAGATATTGATAAATCAGTGCTCAAGAAAGCAAATAACAGGACTGATGGTTTTTATAACAATTTGATGCACCCCGATATATCCGAACTTGTTTATAGATATGCTACGCCTGTGATTGTCGGCGCTGCTTTGCTACTTTCACTTCTTACGCTTATTTTCCGAGGAGGCAACGGGCATTTTTTACACTCGCTTTCCGCTGTGTTTGCGGCTGCGGCGCCTTTCTCGCTTTTACTCACATTTTCAATACCATTTGGCACTGTAGCAAAATCAATCCGGCGTTCAGGCGCGGCTATTGCCGGATGGGGCGGAGCTGATGATATATGCTTCACTGACGGTGCAAGTGTGACAGACGAGGATATATTCCCGCCAGGTACTATGTCCCTTAGCGGAATGAAACTGTTTGACGGCGCTTCTCCTGAAAAAGCAATACGCTATACCTCAAGTCTCATTGCGGCTTCCGGCTCCGGTTTGAGCGGACTTTTTGAAGAAGTACTAAAGAGCCAGGCTATGAACCTGATAAGGGTCGAAGATTTTGCCTGTTATGAAGGTGGTATCAGTGCGTTGGTTAGAGGGGAGCGCGTTGCCACAGGTTCTGCTGCTTTCATGAATCTTTTGGGGATTAGGGTTCCCGATGATACGAATATAAAGAGCGCCGTTTACACGTCGGTCAACAATATGTTGATTGCCATGTTCACCGTTGACTACACTCCTACTAACTCTGTTCAGTCAGCGCTTATCTCAATGATGAAGTGGCGCATAAAGCTGTTTTTTGCTGTGCGTGATTTTAATATCACTCCGCTCATGCTTGAGCAGAAGTTCAGGGTTTCTCTTGATGGAGTTGAATATATTCAAGCGAAAGATTCCTACACCCTTTCCGATTTTGATTCCGGCAAACAGGGGCGTATGGCTGCGATTTTAACACGAGAAGGACTGGGACCTTTTGCCGAAGCTATAACAGGCGGCAGACTCCTTAAATCCGCGGCTTTTGTAGCAACTGCTGTTTCGGTTGCTTCGGCAGCTTTGGGCGTACTCATTATGTTTTATATGTATTGGGTAGGATCAGTAGTGTCGGCAAAACCCGGAAATCTATTATTATTTATGCTCTCGATGCTGGCTGCGGTACTCGTCGTTTGCGGCTATGTCAAGTGTAAGAAGTAGGCTAGTGCTCTGTAGCGCCTAAAAATTGCACAAAACTTGTCTTTTAGGCGCTACAGAGCACTAGGGGACTCTTCCCAAAATGTACAGAATATACTTCCATGAGCACTTTGAAAGTTATTATTGTAAAGTCTGACATGTTAGTATATAATTTCAAAAAGAATTAATAATATTTTGAGGGGGCAAGAATATGCCATATACCACTGAAAGCATCCGCAATATCGCAATTCTCGGTCATGGCGGCTGCGGAAAAACAAGCTTAGTTGAGAGTGTTCTTTTTTTAACCGGGGTCACTGACAGACTTGGCAAGGTCTCGGATGGGAACACCGTTGGTGATACCGATTCTGAGGAGATCAGGCGTCAGATTACAATTTATTTGGCTACCACTTTTGTGGATTACAAGAATTGCAGAATCAACATTTTAGATACTCCCGGTTACTTTGACTTTGCAGGTGAAACTGCCGAGGCACTTCGCGTTGCGGACGCAGGGATACTTGTCTGTAGTGCCAAGGACGGAATAAGCGTCGGTTTTGAAAAAGGATGGTCTGCTCTTTCAAAAGCCAAGCTTCCTAAAGCGATTTACATTTCAAAACTAGATGAAGAAAACGGCGATTATGATGCTGTTCTTGCTTCTTTGCGCGCAAAATACGGTACCGCTATTTGTCCTGTCATTGCACCGATAAAAAATGCGTCAGGCAAGGTTGAGGGCGTTGTTGACATAGTCAGCCGAAAAGCGTATGCCATTGAGGGCGGCAAGCAAAAAGAAATTCCGATTCCCGGTAGTATGAGCGATGATTTGGACGAACTTTATAATGCCGTCAATGAAAGTGTAGCGGAGACCAGCGAGGAACTTATGGACAAGTTCTTTGACGGACAGGATTTTACCGACGAAGAAAAAATTACCGGGCTGAAAACCGGAATTAAAGAGCTTACTTTAGTCCCTGTGTTTTGTGGCTGCGCTCTGACCGGGCTTGGTACGCTTCCAATGCTCGATACGATTGTTAATCTGTTCCCCTGCCCGTCCGAGCGTGTTGACGCTACTGAGGATGACGGCGAGCTTGCCATCGACCCAAGCGGCCCGACTTGTGCGATAGTCTATAAGACTTTGTCGGATCAATATGGAAAGTTCAGTCTGTTCAAAGTTCTCTCAGGTAAAATCACATCTGATATGCAACTGACTAACACCAGAACGGGCACTGTTGAGAAGATGGGTCATATTTTCAAAATGCATGGAAAGAAAAACATAGAAGTCAAAGAAATAGTGTGCGGTGATTTGGGCTCTGTTTCAAAGTTATCTGACACCAAGACCAGCGATTCTCTCAGTGACTCGAAGAAGCAAGTTACCGCTAAGCGGATTGAGTTTGCTCCGCCATGCTACTCTATGGCAATCGCACCGAAAGTCAAGGGTCAGGAAGAGAAGATTGCCACAGGTCTAGGTCGTCTTGGCGAAGAGGACGTCACATTTACTTTCGTCAATAATCCAGAGACTAAGCAACTAGTCCTTTCAGGTTCCGGCGACATACAATTGGATGTTTTGACATCCAAGCTAAAGGATAAGTTTGGCGTTGAGGTGGAGTTATCACCGGCTCGTGTGCCCTATCGTGAGAAGATTCGCAAAAAGGTTTCCGTTCGCGGCAGACATAAGAAACAGTCAGGCGGCGCAGGTCAGTTTGGTGATGTTGTCATTGAGTTTGAGCCGGGTGAAACAGAGGATTTGACATTCCAGGAAAAGATTTTTGGCGGCAGCGTTCCCAAGAACTTCTTCCCCGCCGTTGAAAAAGGTCTTCGAGAGAGTATCTCCAAGGGTGTTCTTGCCGGTTATCCGCTTGTGTTTCTCAAGGCAACTCTTGTGGATGGATCTTACCATTCGGTTGACTCCAATGAACTTGCGTTTAAGCTCGCGGCTCAGTTGGCGTTTAAGGAAGGTGTTCCTCAAGCAAATCCCGTGTTACTTGAGCCTATAGGATATTTAACCGTCACTATACCCGATACATATATGGGCGATATAATGAGTGATTTGTCAAAGCGCCGCGGCAGCCCGATGGGCATGAATCTCAATGCCGAGGGTATGCAAGTCGTTGAGGCTGAGGTTCCAATGGGCGAGATGTCGAGTTATGCGATTGACTTACGTTCAATGACACAGGGTAGAGGTTCATTTACCATTCGCTTCGAGCGCTATGAGGAAGCCCCTGCGCCTGTTCAGGCAAAAGTAATCGAGGAAGCTAAGTTCTTGGCTGAGTCTGATTAATCGCCGCTTTAGCAGCTAATTGCAGTGCTGAAATGATAGCATCTTAACAAAAAATTTGAGGTTGGCATTGGGCATAACCCCTGTCAACCTCGTTTTATAAGTATTTCTGCCGGCTATCTTATTTGCGCAGACTATTTCGTCCCAAATATTCTATCTCCGGCGTCTCCAAGCCCCGGCACAATATATCCGTGGTCATTGAGGTGCGAGTCAACAGCGCATGTGATTATTTCAATATCAGGATGCTCTGTTTCCATCACTTTAACACCGGGCGGTGCTGATAATATAGTCAGTAGTTTTATATTACGTGCGCCGACGTCTTTTAAGTATTTTGCGGCGGCGGCGGCAGTTCCGCCGGTTGCGAGCATAGGGTCAAGTATGAAGCACTCCCGCTCCGAGATATCGTGGGGCATCTTGCAGTAATACTCAACAGGCTGGAGTGTTTCAGGATCGCGGTACAATCCAATATGCGCAACTTTAGCAGACGGCACCAAGCTTAACATACCGTCAACCATGCCCAGTCCCGCTCTCAAAATAGGTACAAGGGCAAGCTTTTTGCCTGAGAGCGCATTGCTTGTCGCAACAGCCACGGGCGTGGTAACTTTGACTTCTTCCAGTGGTAAGCTTCGCATAGCCTCATAGCACATAAGCATCGCGATTTCGCCAACAACTTCGCGGAATATCTTAACCCCGGTGTCAATATCACGCAATATTGTGAGTTTATGCTGTATTAGCGGATGGGTGAGAATGGTTGGCGGCATAGAAATCTTGCCTCCTCAATTATGTAATTTGTACAACTATATCACCATTAGAATGCGCTAGTCAATTGTCATTAGCTACAAAAGCAATTTTCGTGAAATTTGCTATTGCATTTTGCCGGCATTTCTGCTAACATACCGTTTAGGCGTTGTGCCTCAATGGCGGCGCATATAGTGCGGGTGTAGTTCAATGGTAGAATTCCAGCCTTCCAAGCTGGTCGCGTGGGTTCGATTCCCATCACCCGCTCCATCGTTATTAAGCCTGCTGTCAATAGACTGCGGGTTTAATTATATTGTTAGCTGTCAGCATTCTTGTTTTTGAGCGCGTCCCACTCGGTTAGCATCACTCCATATGTCTCACATTTTGGTGATGAGCAAAATTGTCCGTCACAACCTCGGCGCTCAACAATGCTGTTGCACACCGGACATTCGGGATACCTTGACACGTCCAGCTCATCTATTCCGGTTCCAAATACATTATTAGACATACTACTACCCCTTTCGCTTTTGTTTGAAAAAGACATTACCACAACCGAAGACAAAACGCAAGTACGACGGCAGAATTCACTTTAATCGACTACTGTATTGATAGAGTTTACCGGTATATTGTGCGCGCCTGCATTCGGAGCATTATTTGTCATTTTCATCGCTCAAACAAAGGCATTAGCGCGCAAACACGCTTATGAAAATCAAACATACGTACTCCTCATCGCACATTTCTTCCCTGAGCGCTGTAACTTTCTAAAGGATACACATGCAAATTTAATAATATTTTAATTTCCATTGGCAGCAAATGGTGATATACTGTTTCAGCGGTTGTCGAATGCTTGCGATTTTTATCATAAACGAACAAACGAATAAATCAATTTCGGAGGAAAAGAACATAGATAATCAGCAAAACAACTCACAATCTGTATTCACCCGGGAAATCCTTCCGGGGGTTAACCTTACAAGCATTAATACAAATAAATTCAAATCGGGTTGCCTGACCATAAATTTCATAGCCAAACTTAGCCCCGACACCGCTGCGACATACGCACTCCTGCCGCGTGTCCTGCGCCGCGGGTCAAAGAACTTCCCCGGACTAAAGCAAATATAGGCGGCGCTTGACGAGCTGTATGGAGCGCGCATCGAGCCGCTGGTCAGAAAAAAGGGCGAGGTTCATTGTGTCGGGCTATACGCCGATTACCCGGATGACCGCTTTATACCGGGAGAACAAGAATTGCTTGAGCAAACGCTTTCTTTGGTTGGGCAGTTGCTTCTGTCGCCTAATATGCAAGACGGGCTGCTGCTTGAGGAGTATATAAGCAGCGAAAAGGCAAACCTTATCGATGATATCCGCGCGGCAATTAATGATAAGCGCAGCTATGCCGTTGACCGATTACTTGAAGAAATGTGCCCTAATGAATCCTATAGCATCGGAAGACTGGGAACCGAAAAGCAAGCCGACACCATAACTCCCGAATCACTTACACAAGCATACCACCATCTGCTTAACCAATGCAGAGTCGAAATTTTCTACTGCGGCAGTGCGGAACACGAACGTGTCAGCGTTGCGGTACAATCTGCACTAAGCGGGCTTAGCGGCAGAACTTCACTCATTCCAAAAACAGAAATCATACTATCCCCCGCTAAAAGCACACCCGGAAGATTTACCGAGTCACTTGACGTATCTCAGGGTAAGCTAGCCATTGGGTTTCGGCTTGGAGCTGCAATGGAAAACCCGGATTATCCCGCCCTTATTGTTTTTAACTCAATTTACGGCGGCAGTATCACATCAAAGCTCTTTCTAAATGTAAGAGAAAGACTATCCCTCTGCTACTATGCCAGTTCAACTCTTGATAAACACAAAGGCATTATGCTTGTTTCATCCGGAGTGGATTTTTCAAATTTTGAAATAGCCATAGACGAAATCATTGCACAGCTCGAACTTATAAAATCGGGTCAAATAAGCGATTGGGAGCTAATCTCGGCAAAAAAATATGTTATAACCTCAATAAAATCAGCACTTGACAGGCTTGGAGGTCTTGAAGAATTCTACTTTGATAGCTCCATATCAGCCGTTTCATATAATCCAATGGAAGTCTGTGAGAAAATTGAGCACATAACTCATGAGCAAATAACTAAAATTGCCTCAGAGGCTCTCCCCGATATGATATACATTCTCAATAACGATAAAACCCCGGCGGCTAACTAATAACCCTATCAACAAAAGGACTACAAAAAGAGTATGAATCAAAAAAACTATCCACATGTAGGAGAACAAGTATATATAAAAAAACTCCCCAACGGGTTGACTGTTTTTATTGTACCAAAGTCAGGATTTCAAAAGCGCTTTGCTTTTTTTGCGACAGATTACGGCGGAGCTGACAGAAGATTTAAGCTTGCGGACAAATGGATTGACACACCGGAGGGCGTCGCTCATTTTCTTGAGCATAAGATGTTTGATACCAAAGATGGCAATGCACTTACAACGCTTTCGGCTAACGGAGCTTCTCCAAATGCCTATACATCAAACGATATAACCGCATATCACTTTGAGTGTGTAGAAAAATTTGACGAAAACCTCAAAACTCTTTTAGAATTTGTCTCTGAGCCTTATTTTACTCCGGACAGTGTGGAAAAGGAACAAGGAATAATTTCTCAGGAAATATGCATGGTTGAAGATGACCCCGACTATTGTCTCTACTATGGCTTAATGAAATCATTATTCAGTCATAACCCTATACGCGACTCAGTTGCGGGAACAGTCGAGAGCATATCGCAAATCAGCGACGCCACATTATATGATTGCCACAGAGTTTTTTATAACCCTTCAAATATGGCGCTATGTGTTGTAGGTGACGTTGAGCCTGAAACTATTGCGCAGATTGCCGGGAAAGTTTTACCCGCACATGCCGGCGAAATTCCTGAAAGAGATTACGGCACGCCTGAAAAACTACAACCTCTGACAGCCGATTTTTACAAAGAAATGGATGTTAGCCTTCCGATATTTCTTGCCGGATGTAAAGTAACTCCTCCTTCAAAAGGCAAAGAAACACTTCAACTTGAGCTTGTCAGTGCTTTGGCGCTGGATATTCTAGCCGGACATTCCTCCCCTCTGTACATCAGATTATATGGCGAAGGACTTATAAACAGCGATTTTTCCGCATCATTTGACTGTGCATCAGGCGCTGCATATGCAATGTTCGGCGGCGAAACTCGTGAGCCGCTACTTGTTTTCGAAGAAGTAAAAAACGAAATAAAGAGGCTAATTGAAAGCGGGGTCGATAAAAAGCTTTTCGGACAAATAAAAAAAGCGGCGCTTGGCTCCTGTATCAGAGCATTCGACTCTTTTGAAACAGTGGCAAGCAATATTGTCGGCGGTTATTTCCGCGGATACGACCCGTTTGATGCGCCGGATATTTTGGCAAAAATCACTGAAAATGACATAAGAGAGTTTTATCAAAAACATCTCATTCCAGATAATATGGCTATCTCAATTATTTCACCGCAAGATTAGGAGGATCACAATTGAACAGTGCAAGTATATCATTTCCGTTATTCGGAGAGGGATTCGTACTCAATCCCCCGGCATATTTCACTATCCTTGGATTTAATATCTATTACTACGGACTTTTTATTACCGCAGGTTTTGCATTAGCTGCTATATACCTTATAAAACGCAACGAAGTCTTTGGGCTGACCAGAGACAATATACTCGACTTAATAATAATTGCTGTTCCCGCCGGCATTGTCGGCGCACGGCTATACTATATCGCCTTTAATCCAGAAAACTATTTTGGCGCAGGAAATTGGCAACACATCCTTTCCATCAGAGATGGCGGGCTTGCTGTATACGGCGGCATTATCCTCAGCGGTGCTGCTTTTCTGGTATACTCCCGCATAAAGAAAATCCAAATAGGCAAGCTCCTTGATGCTGCTGGATTCGGGCTGTTTATCGGGCAAGCAGTGGGTCGTCTGGGCAACTTCTTTAATAGAGAAGCATTTGGTGTGCAGACCGAAGTGCCCTGGAGAATGGGCTTTACGTTTGACCGTACCACGATTGCATCAACACCTGATATGACTTTTAACTCCGGCGTTACATATTATTTCCATCCCGCCTTTCTGTATGAAATGCTCTGGAATATTGCCGGTCTGCTGCTCATGCACATCTTTTCAAAGAAATACAAGCCAAAATATCACGGAATGTTTTTCCTTTTATACGTTGCATGGTACGGACTGGGTCGTTTTATGATTGAGGGGCTTAGAGTTGATAGCTTATTCATTCCGGGAACGCAAATCCGTGCATCGCAACTGTTAGCAGCGCTCTCCTGCGTTGCGGCGATTGCACTGCTCATCTTCATGCACTTCCGTGAAAAGGTATCTTCCATAGGTGCGTCCAAAGAAACAACTGAGACTGATTCTGACGATGACGAAGAAAAAGACGAGACAGACTTGGATGAGAGCGAAGAAAAAGTCGAGACAGACCCGGATGAGAGCGAAGATAAAACCGGGACTGATTCGGACGAGAGCGAAGAAAAAACCGGGACTGATTCGGACGAGAACAAAGAAAAAACCGGGACTGATTCGGACGAGAGCGAAGAAAAAACCGGGACTGATTCGGACGAGAGCGAGGAAAAAACCGGGACTGATTCGGACGAGAACAAAGAAAAAACCGAGGCTGACCCTGATTAAGACGATGAGAGAACTTGTGACCTACAGTAAAGGATGCTGAAAAAATATTAATGACAATAAATGAATTGGAGGAATGAAAATGGCAAATTATGATGATTTCAAGAAGAAGGCAAAAGATGCGTTTGATACAATAGCCGATGTATCAGTAGAAGCATATAAGCTTGCCGAAGAAAAAGCGCGCGTATTAGCAAAAAAAGCCAAGTTAAACGCGGGGATAGCAAATGAAAGGGCGACAATACGTCGGCTCAATGTAGAAATCGGCGCTACCTATTACAAGTTATTTAAGGAAAATCCTGTGGAAGAACTAAAACAGCAATGTGAAGATGTAACAGCAGCTTATGAGAACATTGATGCAAAGAAAAGAGAACTCGAAGAACTAAAAAACAACCCCACCGGCGATGACGACGTCTCATACTCATGTTCCGCTGATGGCGCAACTGACAATGATGAGAATTGCGGCTGCGGTTGCGATGAGCACAGCGGCAAAGACTAGTATAAACAAGTGCATTTTGGGCGGCTCTCACGAGCTGCCCAAAAATATACAACAATAATATAAAAGTACTTTGCCAGTAAATCGAAAATGGCACTGAAAAGCAAGCTCGTAAGGTCGATAGCACCAACTACTACTGCCTTACGAGCTTTTTCGTTGCGCTGCGCAACCCGGACGCTTCCGGTGTTAAGCCTATCTTACATTTCCACTTCCATATAGCTGTCCAAATCGCTGGGGAAGTCTATCTCAGTAAGGGTGTTGAAGGCGAGGTCGCCTATCGTAATATTATATCTTGCAGAGCTAACCTCTCCGTTAAGTTCGATTTCAACGCTGAAAACCATGATGATTTCAATCGGCAACTCGTCCGGGTCTATAAGGGCGCTCACGGTGACGTCTCCATAGCTTACTGAAGCGCCAAAGCTGTCTAACGTATCACCCAGCAGGTTCCCTGCCATCCTATTAAGCGTTTCGGAAAGTGCCTCGCCGCGCAGGGAGAACTCAAGGCGCGTATTCCTGCCTTCTCTCGCAACGTTCGTGTCTATAATGGCATCTTTGGCAAACTCTATCATTGCAAACATATCTGTGTTTGCGTAGTCATCTAAATCTTCAATAGGCACCGCTGTTTTGATTTGCATACCCATAAGATCCATGTAGAGCCAGCCATCCCTATAGAATATCGCCATGTCGGTTTGTCCTTGCTCGCCCATATCCACGTTCATGTCCATCGCCATATCAATATCAGTTTCGGAGCGTATAATCTGCTGCATCCCCATGCTCATGCTAACAGTCATGGTTTCTCCCTGAGTCTCCATCTCCATTTGCATGTTTAATACAGCTTGCATTGATGTAGTGTCTTCAAAGGCGCTGTTCATGGATGTGTATAGTGCAAAAGCGTCTATTGGCTCCGCTGCTGTAGGGACAGGCTCATTTTCGATGTTTTGCTGCGGCTGCGCCGAGTTATCCCTATAAGAGTCGCCGCCGGCGCCCACTCCGCAGCCTGCCGTGAAAGAGAGTAAAAGAATTGCGCTTACAAGTAATAGTATAAGTTTTTTCATTTATTTTCTCCTATCTTTCATTTTGTTCCGGCTCATAGATTACTATAATTGCGCCAATGTGTCAACATTACTTTTTCATACGTGTGATTAACCTGTGATAATGTCAGGATGTAGAGTAATCAGGGAAAATGTCAACCCGAAAACTCGCAATGGTTACAGTCTCAACCACACAATTTGCGCTACTTTACAAGTAACTACATGCAGCTACTGTAACCAACCTGTGCTTTTGGATAACCAGTGACCGTCAACTCGTTTTTATAATATAATAGATATTAACCATATCTCTCATTTACTAATAAGCAAAAAAGTGTTAGAATTATGGTATCTTAGGATTTCCAATATGAAGGAGAAAAAGCTTATGCTTGACCCCACCACCCACAAAGATTGGGAAATCGCCGAGGACGCGATGAAAACGCTGCCCGATGTTGAACATTTTCGCAAAAAAATGGGACTATTGCCTGATGAAATCATTCCCTACGGAAAAACTCCCAAGCTCGACTTCCTCAAGATAATGAACCGACTAAGGGATAAGCCTGACGGCAAATTCATTGAAGTCACCGCTATAAGCCCGACGCCCCTCGGCGAAGGCAAATCCACAACCTCACTCGGACTAATACAAGGGCTCGGATATCTGGGCAAGAATGTTGGCGGCTGTCTGCGCCAGCCATCAGGCGGTCCGACATTTAATGTAAAAGGTACAGCAGCGGGCGGAGGAAATGCCCTTTTAATCCCGATGACCGAGTTCTCACTGGGTCTAACGGGCGACATCAATGACATTATGAATGCACATAACCTCGCTATGGTTGCGCTCAATGCCAGAATGCAGCATGAACGCAACTACAATGACGCAAAACTTGCGGAAATCGGTATAAAGCGACTGGATATAGACCCTGAGCGTATCCAGCTAGGCTGGGTAATTGACTTTTGTGCTCAAGGCCTACGCAACATACGCATAGGTCTTGGAGAAGGCGACAAAAACGGCTTTGAAATGGACTCAAAGTTTGGAATCGCAGTAGGCAGCGAACTAATGGCTATTCTTTCTGTTGCAACCGACCTCAAGGATCTGCGCGAGAGAATCGGCAAAATAATTGTCGCATACAATAAAAACGGCGAACCGGTAACCACAGCCGACCTTGAAGTTGACGGTGCAATGGCAGCTTGGATGCGCAACACAATAAACCCCACGCTCTGCTATACAGTTGAGCATCAGCCCTGCCTTATTCACGCCGGTCCGTTTGCAAACATTGCCATAGGGCAATCCTCTATTATTGGCGACCGCCTCGCGCTCAAGCTTTTTGATTACCATGTCACTGAGTCCGGATTTGCCGCGGATATAGGATTCGAAAAATTCTGGAATGTCAAATGTCGTCTATCCGGACTAAAACCACATGTTTCAGTGCTGGTTGCAACCGTGCGCGCACTCAAAATGCATGGCGGAGGTCCAGCTGTTGTACCGGGACGCCCGCTGCCGAAAGAATATACCGAACGAAATCTTGAGCTGCTTGAAAGAGGCGCGGCAAATTTATTCCATCATGTTGATAATGTAAAAAAATCCGGCATAAATCCAGTGGTATGCATTAACAAGTTTTACACAGACACAGATGAGGAAATAGCTCTTATCAAAAAGCTATGTGCCGAACAAGGCGTGCGCTGCGCACTGAGCGAGCACTGGCAGTATGGCGGTAAAGGCGCGGAAGAGCTTGCCAAAGTTGTCGCGCAGGCATGTGAGGAAGAAAATGAGCTAAAATACCTGTACGAGCTCTCAACGCCGCTTCGCGAGCGTGTCGAACTGATCGCAAAGGAAATCTACGGCGCTGACGGCGTCGACTGGGAACCTCTGGCACTTGAAAAGGCAAAACGCTTTGAAAGTGACCCTCATTATGCGGACTTTTGCACTATGATGGTAAAGACACATCTGTCTCTTTCCCATGACCCGGCGCTGAAAGGCGTGCCAAAAGGCTGGAGACTGCCCATCAGAGATATACTTGTGTACGGCGGAGCAAAATTCCTTTGTCCGATGGCAGGCGCAATCAGCATGATGCCCGGAACCAGCTCAAACCCAGCATACCGCCGGATTGATATTGATACAACTACCGGCGCTGTATCCGGACTGTTTTAGAGGTCTGCCTATGTCATTATTGATTGAAAAAACATGTAACGATTATATTGAAGTCCTTGCTTCAAAGGCGGCGGTTCCCGGAGGAGGGAGTGCTGCCGCTCTTGCCGGCGCCATTGGGATGGCACTTGGAATAATGGTGGGGAATTTGACAATCGGCAAAAAGAAATATGCCGATTCGGAGTCGGAAATCATCGGCGTCACCGTGCAAGCCGATTCAATTCAAAAGAGACTGTTGCAGCTCGTGGATTTAGACGCCGTTAATTTCGAGCCGCTTGCAAGAGCGTACAGCATCCCAAAAGATGACCCTAATAGACCTCAAATAATGCAAGATGCACTGGAAACCGCCTGTACTGTTCCAATTGAAATAATGCGTATATGCGCAAAGGCAATCGAGCTTCAAAGCATCTACGCCGACAAGGGCAGCGCAATAGCAGTCAGCGACGCCGGCGTTGGAGCGGTCCTGTGTAAAGCGGCACTGCAGGGAGCTGCGCTTAATGTTTTTATTAACACGCAGGCAATGAGTGATAAAAAATGCGCGAACTCCCTTACAGAGGAGGCGGATCAGCTCCTTTCAAAATTCTGCCCGATGGCGGACGAAGTTTTTAATTGCGTTGCAAAACGGCTGAGATAGGAGAATGTAAATGGCAGAAATTCTAAAAGGCGCAGATATAGTAAAGTTTCTAAACGACAAAATGAGAGAGGATTTAATTTTTCTAAATAGTAAAAGCATTGTTCCCACTCTTGCAATCCTCCGTGTCGGCGAAAGACCCGATGATATATCATATGAAAAAACCGCAGAAAAGCGCTGCGAGACGATTGGAGTTATTGTAAAAAAAGTTCTGCTTCCATCTGACGTCACACAGGAAACTCTCATGAAAAAAATCCAAGCGCTCAATAACGATATTAGCGTGCATGGTATTTTAATGTTCCGCCCGCTTCCTCCCCATCTCGATGAAAGTGCAGTTGTCGCCGCACTTAGTCCGGAAAAGGACGTTGACGGCATTACTAATGATACATGGGCAAAAGTAGTTACGGGCAGTGGAAGAGGCTTTGCTCCTTGCACCGCTGCCGCTTGTCTGGAAATTCTCGACTTCTACAAAATAGACGTAAAAGGCAAGAATGTGTGTATTATAGGACACAGTCTGGTTGTCGGCAGACCCGTTGGCATTATGCTGCTGGGAAGAGATGCGACTGTCACAATCTGCCATGTTTTTACAAATGACACAGCCTCATTTTCAAAAAAAGCCGATATAGTAATAGTTGCCGTCGGTAAGGGCGAGTTTTTTGATGCAAATTACTTTAGCCCGGGTCAAGTAGTCATTGACGTAGGCATTAACTGGAGTGAAGAAAAGAAAAAATTGGTCGGCGACGTTAAGTTTGATGACGTCGAGCCGCTCGTCGGTCACATTACACCGGTGCCCGGAGGAGTTGGAACTGTGACCACATCAGTTCTTGTGTCAAATGTAGTCGCCGCAGCAAAAAATCAAGCTATCTAAAGGAGATCTTCAACAATGATAATAATCGCCGAAAAACTCAACGGCTCAATTCCATCTTGTGCTAAGGCAATAGCCGATAGAGACGATAAGTACATACTGGATATGGCAAAGCGGCAAGCAGACGCCGGAGCTGATTTCATTGACGTCCACGCAGCAGTAAATGCGGGCGAATACGAAGTGCTTTTATGGATGATTGATTTGGTGCAGAGCGCAACCGATTGCCCTATCGCTATTGACTCACCTGATGTTGACGTTATAATAAAAGCGATGCCGCATTGTAAAAGACCGGGAATGTTCAACTCTGTCTCACTTGAAGGCGGCAAAATTGATATTGCTTTTCCAATATTAGCGCAGCCGGAAAACAAAGATTGGGCAATTATGGTTCTGCTAAGCGGAGAAACCACCATCCCTAAGACGGCGGCGGATCGAATTGCCGTATTTGAAAAAATCATGGAAAAAGCAAGCAGCTACGGAATAGAAGATTGTCGTCTGCACATTGACCCACTCATTGAGATGCTCTGTACAACCGATGACGGCGAGGGTATCTTCATGGTTTTTGAAGTGATGTCGCATATCAAAAAGACGCACCCGAAAGTGCATATCTCCGGAGCTATATCAAATATATCCTTTAACCTGCCGGCACGCAGACTTGTAAACCAAGCTTTTGCCGCACTGGCAATTAGCGCAGGCATGAACAGCGCTGTGCTGGATCCGCTCAGCCATGACCTGCGCGGTGTAATATATGCCGCAGAAGCAATGGTAGGTCTTGATGACTTCTGTGCCGAATACACGGCGGCATACCGAAAAGGTCTTTTTGGAGCAAAAAAATAACACTATCAATATTATATACAGGCATTTGGAGGAAAGAATATGTCAAAAATTCAGGAAATCTCGTCTACAATACAAAGCGGCAAAGTAAAGCTCATTGAAAGTATGGTGCAGGAAGCCCTTGACGCAGGCGAAGACGCAAACATGATTCTTAACGATGGAATGGTCTCCGCGATGGCAATAATTGGTCAGAAATTTCAAGATAATGAGATATTTGTGCCTGAAATGCTTGTTGCCGCAAAGACAATGAAAAAAGGCGTGGAGGTGCTCCGTCCGCACCTATCCGGCAATAGTGTTGGAAAGAACGGAAAATACATCATCGGAACAGTTGCGGGAGATATGCACGATATCGGTAAAAACCTCGTCGCACTGATGATTGAATCCTCCGGTTTCGAGGTCATTGATTTGGGCGTTGATGTTCCTCCCGAAAAATTCGTAGAAGCAATAAAGCAAAACCCGGACTGCAAATTAGTCGGCGCTTCCGCACTTCTGACAACCACAATGGAATCACTAAAAAACACAGTAAAGGCAATAAGCGATTCAGGCTATAAATCGCAAGTCAAGATTATGGTAGGCGGCGCTCCGGTAACGCAGGAATTTGCTGATGAGATTGGCGCGGACGCTTACACGGCAGACGCCGGCTCTGCTGCGGTAAAAGCAGTAGAGCTCGTACAATAAATACACGCTGCCTTATTAAAATCAATAGCCAAAACACTCAAGACCGCAGGAAAGTAAATGGTCTTGAGTGTATCTGTGTTGCGCTGAAAACCGTATTTTTTGATACCTAAGTGACCCATATCCTGATGAAAGTCTTTTCGTTACTTTATCCTAAATTCTCCTCCGAGCATTTTAAAGTCCTCAAAAAAGCTCGGATACGAGTTGCTTAAGGATTCAGCCGCCATAATTGTCACATGTTCGGTACATACCATCGACGCAATAGACGCCATCATAACAATTCTACAGTCGTCCATCGATAAGATACGCCCTCCGACCAATGACTCTTTACCCCTTATCATTAGCCCGTCTTGAAGCTCTCTGACGTCGGCTCCGAGTGCATTTAGTGTTTCGGCTATCGCACTTAGCCGTCCGCTCTCCTGTATGCGAAGTCCTCCGGTATTGTTAACGTATGTCTCTCCTTCTGAAACAGAAGCGATAAGTGCCAATATAGGGACAAGATCAGGCGTACTGGAGGCATCGAACACAATTCCTCTTGTTTTTGCAGGTGAAACCGTCACCTCAGTACCTCCGTATTCGACAGTTGCGCCAAACTTCTCCACCTGCCTTAAAATTGCCATTTCTCCTTGGCTGGAACCGAGGTTGAGCCCTGAACAAGTAATCCCTTTCCCGCCAATCGCCCCTGCTCCGAGCCAAACCGCAGCATAATACCAATCACCTTCAACCGTTGCCTTTCCGGGAGAAATGTATTTTTGCCCACCCTCGATAAGATAGATAACTCCCCTATCTGAACGAGAACCTCTTTTATTTACTTTCACATCGAACATCCGGAGACAATCGAGTGAAAAAGTTACGTCAGACATTGACTCTATTCTGCCTTCAACATTTATCACACTGCTGCCATCAAGAAGAGGCAGAGCAAGCAATAGTCCGCTTATAAACTCAGAGGAAACGTTGCCTTGCAAAACAAAAGAACCGCTCTGCAATTTCCCGGAGCAGGACAAGGCGCCGCCTGACATCCGTATCTCGCATCCATTTATCGATAGCTGCTCAAGCAAAGGAGAGGTCGTGCGGCTGCGATGTGAGCCGCGAGTGATAAACTCAGCAGAAACCCCCAACGCACAACATACAGGAAGCATAAACCTGAGCGTCGCTCCGCTTTCGCCGCAGGTCTGTGATATTTTAACATCAGGCACCGGAAACACTATTGGAGAAACAGAAAAACCCTCTCCATTATGGTCAATCCGAGCACCAAGACTCGTAAGGCAGCTAATTGTTGCATCAATGTCGTCCGAACGCTCCGCACATTCCACATAGGTCTGCTTGTCGGACAGCGCCGCGCATATAAGCATTCTATGTGCATGAAATTTTGACCCAGCAGCCCTGATCCAACCACCGCTCGGCGGTCTTTCAATGTAAATATTCATTCCACCACTCCTAGATTACCTGACAAATCTCTCAAGTCTATCCATTCCTTCTTTGATAGTTTCCATCGACGCCGCATATGTTAGTCTGACAAAATTATCACAACCAAATCCCGTGCATGAAACAACTGCAACAAGTCCGCTTTCAAGAAAAGCCAGTGAAAAATCATCGCTGCTGCTAATCACACGCTCTCCCAGCGTCCTGCCGATAAGCTTTTCCACATTCATCATAACATAAAAAGCGCCGTCAGGCATACGACAACTAACTCCATCAATAGCATTGATGCGCTCATAAATATAATTGCGGCGCTCCTGAAAAACCTTGCGCATATCTTCTATCCCGTCTTGCGGTCCATTAAGTGCTTCCACAGCGGCAATTTGAGAAATAGTACTCGGAGAGCTTGTGGAATGGCTCAGATAATTCCCCATGATTTCGGCAAGTTTTGTACTTGAAGCCGTATACCCAATGCGCCAACCAGTCATCGCATATGTCTTTGAAACACCGTTTACAACAATTGTGCGTTCCTTGATATCATCTCCAAGGCTGGCAAAACTGGTAAACTTCTTTCCATCATAAAGCAGCCTATAATATATTTCATCAGAAAGCACGTACAAATCATGCTTTATGCAAATCTTTGCCAAAGCGTATAGTTCATCTTCATCATATAGCATTCCGGTCGGATTTGACGGGTTATTCAGAATAAACATCTTCGTCTTATCCGTAACCGCAGCGTCCAACTGCTCGGCTGTAATCTTAAAATCATCGGACTCCGAAGCTGAGACAATAACTACGGTTCCGCCTGCCATTCTTATAGCTTCGGCATAGGTAACCCAATACGGCGCCGGCAATATAACTTCATCTCCGGGATTTATTAACGCCTGCAGCGCAACATAAATATTATGCTTTGCACCGCTGGCGACAACAATCTGCCCCGCTGTATAGTCAATACCGCAATCAGCCTTTAGTCTCGCTGCAACAGCCTCGCGCAAAGCGGGGATGCCGTTAAACGGAGTATATTTTGTCTGGCCATCTTTAATCGCCTTAATTGCCGCCTGACATATATTGTCCGGAGTATTAAAATCCGGTTCCCCCGCGCCAAAGCCGACAACATCTTTCCCCTCTGCTTTCATTTGCTTAAACAATGCGTCTACCTTGAGCGTTGTTGATGCCTGAACCGCCGATGCAATTTCAGAAATTTGCTTCATCTGTAAACCCCCTGCATAAATATGATGGTATTATATTACCAAAGCACAACAAATGCAAGAAAAGGCTGATATTAGATATACTGTGCTTTGTGGCAGTGCTACAGGTCACTTGGGTATCCGAAAACTCGCACTGGCTACAGTCTCAAGCACACAAGTTAGCAGTTATTTACAAGTAACTGCCGCAAATGACGTGCGCCTACTGTAACCAACCTGTGTTTTTGGATACCCGGAGACATGTAACGCGGCAGTTGCATGTAGCTGCGGCAGTCTGATCATATAATCTCCCGCCACGCCAGCACAACAATAACACATGTCAGGATGATAAACACAGAAGCAAGCATAATCCCGACGCTGAGTCTTGAACTTCTGGCAACAGAGGCAGACTGGATCGGAAGCAGTCTCGACCTGTCAAGCGCCACCCTGATCGGCTTATACAATAGCAATGCTATCGAAGCATTCAGCGTATACTTAATTAAGTTAAACGGCAGATATCCCGGAAGAAGCACACTCACAATAGCCTCTCTCGGAAATCCCAGCAAAATCGGCGACAGTGCATAATTCCAAAGAAGCATTACGATTGTAGTTAATATTACACCCACCGTCAGTCCCACAGTGGCGCCGACGATTGTCTTTTTCTTCATGTAAATCAGAGAGGCAATACAAGCAAAAGACACAGATGAAATAAAATTCATGGGTATACCAACGGGACTCGTTATTGTAAAGCCCTCAATAAGGGAAAGAACTACAGCCATTGCAAGCGGCGCGACAGGTCCGTATAGGAAGCCGGCAATTACAAACACAACATCTTTGGGCTCGTAAGTCAGAAACCCTACCGCCGGAACCAGCGGTATTCTGATCAGCATAGCCAGAATAAATGAAATCGCACTGAACATCGCCAAGACCGCAATCATCTTAGCATCAAACTTCCTGCCATTGTTCATACAAAAACCTCCAAAATAAAATACAACCGAAAAGCAAGCGCCTCTCAGTTGTAGCTAAAACGTAGACAATGTGCCCAGCACATCTCTCATCTTCTCCCATCCAGACTATACTGTCGGTATTGGAATTTCACCAATTCAACGAAAATCGCTCACGGACTATAACCGCCGGTAGGGAATTTCACCCTGCCCCGAAGACGCAACTATTCAATTAAGGTGGATAATAGCATACCGGACCTATGGTTGTCAAACATAATGTGCGGTATTTTATAAACTAATCATAATCCAATTCTACTGCTGTTTTCGCGTTCATATCAATGAGTATCTGGAACCCATAGTTATTCTCGCGTTGATCCCATATTTCCACAAATCCGGGACTTACTTCGATAAGGATTTCACTGTCTTTATGTGCATATGCATTATAACTTGTCGCCCAGTATTTCTGATAAAGCTCAGCAAATTTTTGATCCGGCTGCTCAGCGACAAGCCCCCTATTTCTTGCCACACCCTCAACCTGAGTTCCGTCATGACATAGCGCGACATTCGGATTTGCCAAAAGCTGCTTTGTCTTTCTAAAATCCTTATCCGTCTTGAAATAAATCTTTTCATCGTAGAAAATACAACTGACGTTGCGTACCGTTACTAAATCATCTTCACTTGCAGCTAAAGCCATAATCTTATGCGTACCCAGCTTCTTATTATACTTTTTTACAGCCTCATTATAATCCATACCATTCATACCTCCGGAAAAATCACCTAAGTAACCGCTGATTACTTGAGGATAATAGCATAATCCAGCTCTTCTTGTCAAACAAAACACAGGGTACTACCTACCTCTCGAAAAAGTATTATGAAAAAAAATCATTATGTGTTATTATCTCAAAAGAGAACAAAAACAAAATAAAATACAGCAATAACGGAAATGGAGGCTAACATGCTTACAACAGAAAACACATTGACCCTTGCTATAGACTTCCAGGCAAAAATGGTGCCGCCAATAAACAAAGGCGAGGAAATGACCCGAAAATCAGTCATTTTTCTTGAAGGGTGCCGTATACTCGGAGTCCCAATACTGGTAACACAGCAATACACAAGAGGACTGGGAGAGACTATTCCTGAAATCAAAAAAGCCGTTGGAGAGCACACGCCGATAGAGAAGATAACTTTTAGCTGCTTCGGTTGTGACGAGTACGAAGAAAAACTCAAGAAATCCGGAAAAAAGAAAATCCTCGTCACAGGCATTGAAGCACATATCTGTGTCCAGCAAACTGTACTCGGGCTGCTCGATCGAGACTATGAAGTATATATACTCGCTGACTGCGTAGGCGCGCGTTCCAAAGTTGATTATAAATACGCAATAAGACGTATGGAAAAAGCCGGCGCAATAATCACTACAACTGAGTCCGCACTATTTGAAATGATGGTAAGCGCAGATCATCCGCACAGAAAAGCCATAACAGCACTGGTGACATAAGGACACATCTATTAAGTAAGGCAAGCTTCAGCTTGTCCTCGAAGCAGGTATATGTATGATAAAAGATATAAGAAATCTCATAAACGGATCAGTCTACGGCTTGACACTTGTCATTCCCGGCGTAAGTGCAACAATACTGGCTATAATTCTGGGGTTCTACGATGAACTCATTCATACCATGAACCATTTCAGAGAAAACAAACGTAAAAATGCCAGATATATGGTTTTGTTTCTCATAGGCGTTGCCATCGGCGCAGTTTTGTTTAGCCGCTTGATGACTTTTCTGCTCACCGCTTTTTCACTGCCAACGATGTTATTCTTTGCAGGACTACTGGCGGGAGTCATACCCCTTACATATACCTATGCAAAAGGTAATAACAAAAGAATTGCCCTGCGCGAGATACTCCTTGCCATCGCAGCAATGATAGTGCTGTACTTTCTTTCAACCGGCTTTAACAGACCTGAGATTGAAACAGCGGCAGAAGCCGGGTCAATTGACGTCATGATAATCATATTTTTAGTCTTTGCGGGCATTATTAATGGTGCAACTCTTGTCATACCCGGTCTGAGCGGCGCCTTTATTATGCTAATTATGGGGCTATACCCGCTGATTATATCAACGGTCGCAAACATCGGCTCATACTTGGTGGACATACGCAACACAGAGCTTCTCTTTGAAATATCTGTTGTGCTTATTCCTTTCGGCATAGGTGCGGTTATCGGGGTCCTCTTCATGGCAAGACTTATGGAGAAACTCCTGCGCGATTACCGCAAATCAGTATATGCAATAATACTTGGTCTCGTTGTCGCCTCAATTGCAGCATTATTTCAAAATCCGATTGTATATCAAAGCGGCACGTCCACTCCGGGAATAATACTCGGAACATTACTATGCGCATTGGGATTTACAATAGCTTTTCTCCTGGGAAAAAAAGCAAAGTAAAGTTCCGGTCACCGGGTACCCAAAAACACAGGTTGGTTACAGTCAAGGCACGTCATTTGCGGCAATTACTTGTAAAATTCTGCTAAAATGTGTGCTCGAAACTGTAACCATTGCGAGTTTTCGGATACACAGTGCCCGGTAACGTATAAAATCTATGTAACCAATGAATAAATCAGCATGACCCAATTTTTTCCCATCTCTTTAGCGACTGTCTCATATAACCGACGACATCTATACCGTAAACCTCATACAAAAGCGCTTCGGTAATGATTTCGTCGGTTTTTCCGTGTGCCGCTACTTTTCCGTTATTTATAACCAAAATATTATCGCTTAACAGAAGCGCAAGATTAATATCGTGCATAACCCCGATGACTGAACGTCCGCTCTCCCCTGCCCAATCCTTTAAGTACTTAATAAGCTCTACCTGATATCTCAAATCAAGATGATTCGTCGGCTCATCAAGCAATATTATATCTGGCTCCTGTGCCAGCACACGAGCCAGAAATACCCGCTGCAACTGCCCTCCCGAAAGCTCTGTAATTTTTCTATCTGCCTGCCCTGCAATATCTACAGCCTCAAGGCAGCGCGAAACACATTCCTTATCAGCCCTTGAAGGCAGTCCCAAAAACTTATCCTTGATATGCAAATAGCGACCCATCATAACTGTTTCATAGACAGTATACTGAAAATATATCCCCGATAATTGACTTAGCATAGCGATACGCAAAGAGCGCTCCTTGCTGCCCATCTTCCTAATCGGCTTTCCGTCAATTTCTATTTCACCGCGAAAGGGCAAAACACCCGCAACTGCACGCAGAAGAGTAGTCTTGCCGCATCCATTCGATCCGATAATCGACAGATTCTCATTATCTTTTACACAAAATGAGACATCACTGAGAACATCATGACTATTATAGCCTGTAAATAGATTTGCAACATTTAGCATAAAACCACCACCCTCTATGCCCTTGCTCGTCTGCCAAAATAAATAAACGCGAAAAAAGGCGCTCCAATGAGTGCTGAAACAACCCCTACCGGGAGCTCAATCGGAGAAACAACCGTTCTTGCCACCAAATCACACAAAACCATAAAGGCGCCTCCAAACACAGCAGAAAGTGGAATAACAGCTCTGTGAGAGACCCCAAAAATTCTTCTTACAATATGCGGCGCAACCAAATCCACAAAACCTATTACCCCTACAAAAGCAATAGAACTACCTGTAAGCGCGGCTGCCAGAACAAGCAAAACCCATTTGACCCTTTTAAGATTTACACCCATAGTCATCGCCTGCTCCTCACCAAATGTCATTATGTCAAGCTCACGATTATAGCGGATAATAAGTAAGATTCCAAGCAGCGCAATCGGCGCCAGAATAACAACAGCAGACCAATCTCTCATGGAGAAGCTGCCCATCTGCCAAAAAATAAGCCGCTGCAAATTCTCTCTGCGCATTGCGGACATTAGCGTTGTTATAGCATTGACAAAAAGTGAAAAAACCATTCCTGTCAGAATGATTGTATTATTTTCCATCCGTCCATCAATTCGGGAGGCAAATGCAATAACAATAAGTATTGTGCCGAGCCCGAACGCAAAACCAACAACAGGAAGCGACATAACGCCCAGAAGCGGTATCGACACTCCAAACAGTATAACCAACCCCGCCCCTAGTGAAGCGCCCGAAGAAACCCCCAATGTAAACGAAGACGCCAAAGGATTACGGAGAACAGACTGCATAACCGCACCGCTCACAGACACAGCGGCGCCAACAATAAATGCGAGCAGCGTTCGCGGCAGCCTTGCACTTAACACAATCGCTATGGTTCCTTGGCTAATATGCTCCGATAGCTTTGTTCCAAAAACACGATGCGAAATAATCTCAATAATATCGCCCGGCGGCACCCAAACACTGCCCAACGCAACACCGAGCACAAGCACGAGCAGAACCAATAAAACAGCTATAGTAATCTTGATTCTCAAATCCCTATTCCCTATCTTAATAATACTCCGGGTACACAGCCCTTGCCATCTCACGCATAGCAAGCACTACATTGTGGCTTGGACGATTACTTGAATCTGCATCAATATAATGCACAGCACCTTCTCTGACCGCAGTAAGCGCATCCCAACCCGGTCTTGAAATTATCTCTTCTATCGGCTCATCT